>Ga0310834_100138_pt1 | contig 123405 bp, 113 predicted proteins | sample SM_ome_2_FD_201314 | JGI IMG/M metagenome (GOLD analysis project Ga0310834, IMG submission 201314) | Sorghum-adapted microbial communities enriched on stacked mutant (SM) sorghum from Joint BioEnergy Institute, Emeryville, California... ... | reverse complement strand
CAACCGGCTCAAACGACACCGCGCCGTCGCGACCAGATTCGACAAACTCGCCGTCCGTTACGAAGCCACCGTCCACGTCACTGCCATCAACGAATGGCTGTAACCGACTTCGAGACAGGCGCTAGTCTTGCCCCTCGCTCGGTCTTCAACGGCCTTTGCGCCCGCCCTCTTGGCGCCCGAGCATCGTCCCCATCCTCACTGCGCTCCCCCCTGTTTGTCAGGTGTAGTGGCGGGCACGCAGCCACCCATGACGACTGTTGCCGAGCCTGGGGTGGTGCGGACGAACATTCCCATGCGGCTGGATCGGCTGCCGTGGTCGCGCTGGCACTGGAAGATCCTCGTCGGTCTCGGCACGGTATGGATCCTCGACGGCCTCGAGGTCACCATCGTCAGCAACATCTCCGGCCAACTTGCCAAGCCGGGCAGCGGCATCCACATCACCCAGAGCCAGGTCACCGGCTTCGGCGGCGCCAGTTACGTCGCCGGCGCCTGCGCCGGTGCGCTGTTCTTCGGCTGGCTGACCGACCGGTACGGCCGTAAGAGGCTCTTCATGATCACTCTGGGTGTGTACCTGACGGCCACCGCGTTGACCGCACTCGCGTTCAGCCCTTGGTGGTTTTTCCTGTTCCGGTTCGTCACCGGCCTGGGCATCGGGGGTGAGTATGCCGCCATCAACTCGGCGATTGACGAACTCATCCCGGCCCGCCACCGCGGGAAGATCGACATTGTCGTCAACGGCACCTACTGGTTCGGGGCAGCGGTCGGCGCGCTGCTGACCATCCCGCTCCTCACGCAGCTGCCCACCGCCCTCGGCTGGCGGCTGGCCTTCGGTCTGGGTGTCCTGCTCGGCCTGATCATCCTGTTGGTCCGCCGGACGGTGCCGGAAAGCCCACGCTGGCTGTTCATCCACCGCCGGGAACGCGACGCGGAGCAGCTCGTGGCCGGCGTCGAGCAGGAAGTCCAGCGGGACACCCACGCCCAGCTACGCCAACCTGAGCAGTGCATCACCGTCCGGCAGCGGCGCAGCATCGGCTTCGGCACCATCGCCAGGGTCATGTTCACCCGCTACCCGCGACGCTCCACCCTCGGCTTCTCCCTCTTCGTCGGCCAGGCCTTCCTCTTCAACGCGATCATTTTCGTCTTCGCTCAGATCATGCAGACCTTTTTCCATATCAACCCTGGCCACACCGGCTACTACTTCGCGGTGATCGCCGCCGGCAGCCTGCTCGGACCACTGCTGCTGTCCCGTCTGTTCGACACCGTCGGTCGCAAGATCATGATCTCCAGCAGCTACCTGCTCTCTGGTGCCCTGCTGCTCGGTACCGCCGCGCTGTTCAGCCGAGGCTCGCTCACCGCCACCACCATGACCGCCTGCCTCAGCGGGGTGTTGTTCTTCGCCTCCGCCGGCGCCAGTTCCGCATACCTCACCGTCAGCGAGATCTTCCCGCTGGAGACCCGCGCGCTGGCGATCGCGTTCTTCTTCGCCATCGGCACCGCCGCGGGCGGCATCGCCGGCCCGCTGCTCTACGCCCGGCTCGTCGGCACTGGCCGGGTCAGCGACACCGCGCTGGCCTTCGTCATCGGCGGCAGCGTGATGATGGCCGCTGGCCTGGTCGAAGTTGTCCTCGGCGTCCGCGCTGAACAGCGAAGCCTCGAAGACATCGCCGAACCACTCACGGCTCAGGAGGTCGACCAGCGCCGCCCACCCGGTACCGCCGGACCGCAGGGCACGCCCTCCCCGGCCTGAACCGCCACCCGGGACGTGGCCGAGCCCGCGCCCGGCAGCCGGGTGCGGTAGCTCCTCCGGCAGGATGATCGACGTCACCCACTGCATCCACGCCGGCTGGCGAGGACGGCGCGGCATCGATCAGACCGGAACATGTCAAGGGTCGACCGAAAGGATCGGGCTGGGGTGTGTTGTCACCGATCTGGGGGAAGCGCACCCACCATGACCCGACTGGATGATCGACAAGCAGTTGGACCGAAATACGTCCAGGGCGTATCCCGGCGTCCGCAGCTTCCCGGTCGGCTAGCGCCATGAGTGGGCTGCCACGCTGGCCGGTGCCGGCGTACGGCGGCATGACGACGCCAGGCCGCACCGAGGTGCCGCGGTGACCACGATCGGGACGATCTTCGCGTTGATCGTCGGCGGGGTCTTGCTGGTGCCGGTCGCCGACCGATTGCACCTGCCGCATCCGGTGCTGGTCACCGGGTGGGGCATGGTGTGGGCGCTGCTGCCCGGCGCGACGGACGTGCACCTGGACCCCGAAACCCTGCTGGGCCTTGTCCTGCCGCCGCTGCTGTACGCCGGCGCGCAGCGCACCTCGTGGCGGGAATTCACCGCCCATAAGCTGCCGATCCTGCTGCTCGCGGTCGTCCTGGTGATCCTCACCGCCGCCGCCGTGGCCGGCGCCGCCGCGTCCATCCATCCCGCGCTGCCGCTCGCCGCCGCCGTCGTCCTCGGCTCGCTGGTCTCGCCGCCCGACGCCGCAGCCGCCACATCGGTCTCCGCCCGCCTCGGGCTACCCCGGCGCCTGGTCACAATCTTGGAAGGGGAAGGGCTGTTCAACGACGTCACCGCCTTGACCCTCTACCAGGTCACCGTCTACTCGGCGGTGCACGGCTCGCTCAGCCTGCCCGCCACGCTGGGCAGGCTCGCCTTCTCCACGGTCCTGGCGCTCGCCGCCGGCCTCGGCATCGGATGGATCACCGGCCAGCTCCTCGATCGGCTACCCACCGCCAGCGCGCGCGCCGGGTTGAGCCTGCTCGCTCCGTTCGCCGCCTACCTGCCCGTCGCGGCCGCGCACGGCTCCGGCGTGCTGGCCGTGCTCGCCACCGCGCTGTACCTCAGCCACACCCGCGCCTACACCGACGACGCCACCAGCCGCGTCACTGGCCGCGCGTTCTGGAGCGTCATCGAGCTGCTCGTCATTTGCGCCACCTTCGGGCTCGTCGGTCTCGAACTCATCAGCGTCATCCGCGCTGTCGGGCACCAGGCCGGCCGGCTCGTCGGCTACGCCGGCCTGATCTGCCTCATCGTCATCGTCGTGCGCGTGCTGTGGCTGCCCCCGCTCGCCGCGCTGGCCCGCCGCCGCGCCCGCCCCAGGCCGGTCGGCGAGCAGGTGCCCGCCTCCTGGCGGGACAGCCTGGTGCTGTCCTGGGCCGGCATGCGTGGGGTGATCACGATCGCCACCGCCCTGGCCCTGCCGCGCCTCACCGCGGCCAACACCCCCTTCCCCGGCCGCGACCAGATCATCTTCGTCGCCGTGACCGTCGTGCTGGTCACCCTGATCGTGCAGGGCACCAGCCTGCCGTGGCTGATCACCTGGCTGCACCTGCGTGTCGACCCGGCCGCGCAGAGCGCCGCCGACCGGCATGCCGCCACGATCGCCCTCGACGCTGCCGAAGCGCGACTACGCGAACGACGCCACCAGCTCGACACCGAGACCGCCGATCTGGCCGCCCAGAGCTTCTACGCCGCCCTCGCTGACGCCTTCCCCGAGGACGAAGACGTCAGCGATCCCGAGCAAATCCAGCACCACAAACAGGTCCGTGCCCTGGAGATCGACCTCCTGCACGCCGCCCGCGAAGCCGTCGTGGACGCCCGCAACCACCACATCATCGCCCCCGATGCCGCTGACCGCCTCATCCACCGCCTTGACCTGCGATCCCTGACCGCCAGTTGACACCCGATGGATCCGATACGTCTTGGCCTGCCTGATTCATAGTGATCGCGGGGAGTGTTCTGCCGGGATTATGCTCAACAACTCCTCGATCGGCGGGGAGTAGCGTGATGGCGGTGGACCGGACGCTCAGCCTGCCCGAGGGGTACCGGTTCGCCGATACCGTCGGTCAGGTGGCGATGGGCCGGCACGACCCGTGTGCCCGCTTCGTCGAGGGTGCGTTCTGGTGGGCCACCCGCACGCCGGACGGCCCGGCCACGCTGCGCCTGGTCCGGGAGGGCGGCACGCTGCGGGCGACCGGGTACGGGCCCGGTGCACAGTGGGTGGTCGAGCAGGCCGACGCCGTGGCCGGGTTGCGCGACGATGTGAGCGGCTTCGCCGCCGCGGCGGCCCGCCATCCCGTCGTCGCGCGGGTCGCGCACACTTACCGTGGGGTGCGGCTGCCCGCCACCGGGTGTGTCTTTCCTCGCCTGTTGCGCAACATCTTGGAGCAGAAGGTCACCGGCAAGGAGGCCTACCGGGCGTACGCCGCGACGGTGCGCCGGTTCGGCGAACCGGCACCCGGCCCGCTGGCTCGACTGTGGACACCGCCGGATCCGGCGGTGCTCGCGGCCGCGCCGTACTGGGTGTTCCATCCCTTCGGTGTGGAGCAGCGGCGGGCCGAGACGCTGCGCCGCGCGGCTGCCGAGGCCGGCCGCCTGCAGCGGTGCGTGGACGCTGCGGAGGCCACCCGGCGGCTGGCCGCCATCCCCGGCATCGGGCCGTGGACCGCGGCCGAGGTGGTGCGCGTGGTCTACGGCGACCCGGACGCGGTGAGTGTCGGCGACTACCACATCCCGAACATGGTCGCGTGGGCGCTGGCCGGTGAGGTGCGCGGCACCGACGAGCGGATGCTGGAGCTGCTGGAGCCGTTCCGCGGGCACCGGGGCCGGGTCTGTGTGCTGCTGGAGATGGCGGGCTTCGCGGCGCCGAGGTTCGGCCCGCGCATGCCGCTGCGCTCGTTCGCCCGCTTCTAGCCTCTCGTGGTTGACTGTGGGGCGTGGACCTGCCCGTGCTGCCGCCGCTCGAGCCGATGCTCGCCACCGCCGTGCCCGAGCTGCCGGTGGCCGAGGGGATGACGTACGAGCCGAAGTGGGACGGGTTCCGCTGCATCATCTTCCGGGACGGGGACGAGGTTGAGCTGGCCAGCCGTGGCGGCAAGACCCTGACTCGGTACTTTCCGGAAGTGGTCGAGCAGGCGCGGGCACAGCTGCCGCGGCGTAGCGCGGTCGACGGCGAGCTGGTGGTGATCAGGCGGGAGCCGGGCGCGCCGGCCAAGCTCGAGTTCGATCTGCTCGGCCAGCGCATCCACCCGGCGGCATCGCGGGTACGCCTGCTCGCCGAGCAGTTTCCCGCCTCGTTCATCGCGTTCGACCTGCTCGTCCTGGGCGACGAGGCGCTGCTCGACCAGCCGTACGCCCAGCGGCGTGCGCGGCTGGCCGAGGCGCTGGCCGACGTCCGGCCGCCGGTCCACCTCACCCCGATCACGGAGGACGTGCCCACCGCGCGGCGCTGGTTCGAGGTGTTCGAGGGCGCCGGGCTGGACGGCCTGATCGCCAAGCCTCCGGACATCCGGTACGAACCGGGCAAGCGGCTGATGTACAAGGTCAAGCACGCCCGCACCGCGGACGCGGTGGTCGCCGGCTTCCGCTGGCACAAGTCCGGCCCTGTGGTCGGTTCGCTGCTGCTCGGCCTGTACGACGACAGGGGCGTCCTGCACCACGTGGGTGTCGCCGGCTCGTTCAGCATGAGCCGCCGCAAGGAGCTGGTGGAGGAGCTGGCGCCCTACCGGGTGGACGCGGAGAAGGACCATCCGTGGTTGCAGGGCACCGGCAGCGCGGACGGCCACCGGGTGCCGGGCGAGGTGAGCCGGTGGACCGGCAAGCGGAACCTCAGCTGGGAGCCGCTGCGTCCGGAGCTGGTGGTGGAGGTCGCGTACGAGTCGATGGAGGGCGACCGGATTCGGCACACGGCCCGGTTCCTGCGCTGGCGGCCGGACCGCGAGCCGCGGTCCTGCACGTACGCGCAGCTGGAGCGCCCGCTGCGGTTCGACGTCGACCAGGTGCTCACCGACGCCGGTAAGGTCGCGGCGGGCTAGCGGGCACGGACAGGTGGACCAGCCGTCGATCGGGGAGGCGAACGGGTGAGGCGGATGCTACGGGCGGGCGTACCGGCGCTGGTGGTCGCCCTAGTCGCAGCGGGTTGCACCTTCGGGTCCGAGCCCACGACGCGGGGCACCACCTCGGCGCGCCCCGAGCCCGGCGCGGCACCAGGCCCCACCTGGCGGCCCTGCGACGACGTGGCCGACGACCTGGTCGGACCGGCCGCGGCCCGGGCCAGGGTCAGGTACCAGTGCACGACGATCAAGGTCCCGCAGGACTGGGCCGCCGCGAAGGCCTCCCCCGGCGCGAGCCCGAGCGGCCCGACCTTCGACATCGCGGTGATCCGCGCCAGGTCCGAGCGGCAGCACGACCGAATCGGCTCGCTGCTGGTCAACCCGGGCGGTCCGGGCGGCTCCGGCGTCGACCTGGCGGTCTACCTGTCGGTCGGCGCCGGCCTGGGCGGGCTGCCGCTCGACGTGCTGGAGCGCTTCGACATCGTCGGCTTCGACCCACGCGGGGTGGGCCGGTCCAGCCCGGTCAAGTGCATCTCGGATGCGGACCTCGACGCCACCTTCGGCTACGAGCCCGACCCGGTCAGCCAGGAGGAGTTCGACGGGCTGGTCGACCTGGCCCGGCGCATCGGCCAGACCTGCGGCGCCAAGTACGGCGACTCGCTGCGGCTGTACTCGACCGAGCAGGCGGCCCGGGACATGGACGCGGTACGCGCGGCGGTCGGCGATGCGAAGATCACCTACCTCGGCTACTCGTACGGCACCCTGCTCGGCGCCACCTACGCCCAGCTGTTCCCCACCCACATCCGCGCGTTGGTGCTCGACGGCGCGGTGGACCCCCAGCAGGACCTGGTCGCCGCCTCGGAGAGCCAGGCCAAGGGCTTCGAGCGCGCCTTCTCCAACTTCGCCGCCTGGTGCCGGGAGAACCGCTCCGACTGCCCGATCGCCCCGGACGCCCGGACGGCGGTCACCGCCGCCCTGGACAAGGCCCGCAGTTCGCCGGCGCGCGGCCGGGACGGCCGCGAGGCCACCGCCGGCTGGGTGTTCTACGCGGTCATCTCCTCGCTCTACACCGAGTCGGGCTGGCAGCGGCTCGCCTCGGCGATCGCGAGGCTGGAGACCGGCGACCCGGACGAGGTCTTCGAGCTCGCCGACTCGTACGCCGAGCGCAGGCCGGACGGTACGTACAGCAACCTGTTCGACGCGTTTTCCGCGGTCGGCTGCGCGGACAGCGACGAAGTGCCCAGCCTGGCCGAGATCCGGAAGCTCCAGTCGCAGTGGCGGGCCAAGTACCCGCTGTTCGGCGCGCCGCAGGCGGTCGGCCTGCTCAGCTGCGCGCTCTGGCCGGGCAAGCGGGACCCGGTACCGACCGGGCCGGCGAAGGGGGCGCCGCCGATCGTGGTGGTGGGGACCACCGGCGACCCGGCCACGCCGTACGAGCAGACTGCGCGGCTGGCGGACATGCTCGGCGTCGGCGTGGTGCTGACCTGGGAGGGGGAGGGCCACACCGCCTACCCGGCGACCCGGTGCATCAACAATGCCGTGGACCGCTACTTGATCGAGCTGAAGGTGCCGCGCAAGGGCCTCACCTGCCCGGCACGCTGACCTCGCCGCCCTCGACCGCCTGCGCCTCGACCGGAAACGCCCGCGCCTCGACGGCAACCGCCGCGGCCTCCGCCGCCGCCAGGGCCGCCCGCCGCCGGCGGCCGCGGTACGCCCGGGTCTTGTTCCGGTTGCCGCAGACGCTCATCGAGCACCAGCAGCGGGAGGAGTTCTTGGACCGGTCGTAGAAGGCGACCTGGCAGTGGCGCTCCCGGCAGATCTTCAGGCGCTGCCAGTAGCCTTCCCGGTCGGCGATCACGACCGCCCCGAGCACCTCGCCGAGCACGCCCTTCACGCCGACGTCGGCTGGCCGCACCGCCAGGCCTTCCGGGGTGAAGGCGGCGCACAGCGCCACGCCGCCGGCGAGCGCGTTGAGCCGGGTGTACAGGCTCGGCCCCCAGGCCGGGGAGGTAGGAGCGAGGTACTCCGGTTCCCCGTGTAGGCGGACCTCCGCGCGCAGCGCGTCGCGCAGCTCGCGGGCGAACCACAGGTCGGCCGCGGTCACCTCGTCCGCCGCCGCGGAGCGGCCGTTGGCGATCAGCCAGCCGCGGAACCGGACGGGCGAGTCGAGGTCGTCCCGCCCGCTTTCGAGGTCGATGGAGTTGAGGAAGGACTCCACCAACCTCAGCGACGCGGGAACCTGGGGCGCCACATTGGTCAGATTAGTGCCGATCGCGTGCCTTGCTGGGCTGGACGCGCCTAGGTTCTCCCGGCATTTTCGGATGTTCGGGCGGATAGGGCATGTCGCCCTCGCCGTTGCGCTCGTCCCGCTCCGCCCACTCCAGCAGGGTTTCGATCGAGTACGCCCGGTCGTCGATCCCCGCGTGCGGGTCGCCGATCCGGGCGAACCGCTCGGGCACCGTGCGCAGGTCGAAGTCGTTCGGCTCCACGTCGGGCAGCTCGTCCCAGGTGACCGGGGTGGAGACGGTGGCCCGGGCGTTGGCGCGCAGCGAGTACGCGCAGGCGATGGTCCGGTCCCGGGCCATCTGGTTGAAGTCGATGAAGACCCGCTCGCCGCGCTCCTCCTTCCACCAGGAGACCGTCGCCAGGTCCGGCCGGCGGCGGGCCAGCTCGCGGCCGAGCGCGATCGCCGCCCGGCGTACCTGCACGAAACTCCACTCCGGACGGATCCGCACGTACACGTGCACTCCCCGGCCGCCGGAGGTCTTCGGGTACCCGACCATGCCGATCTCGTCCAGCAGGGCCCGCACCTCGCCGGCGAGCTGGGCCGCGTCGGCGAAGTCGGTGCCCGGCTGCGGGTCCAGGTCCAGTCGCAGCTCGTCCGGGTTGTCCACGGCGCCGGCGCGCACCGGCCACGGGTGGAAGACGATGGTGCCCAGCTGCACCGCCCAGGCGACGTGCGCCAGGTCGGTCGGGCAGACCTCCTCGGCGGTACGCATGCTCGGGAACTTGATCTCCACCCGCTGCAGCCACGGCGGCACTCCCCGGGTGGGCACCCGCTTCTGGAAGAACATCTCGCCACCCAGGCCGTCGGGGAAGCGCTGGAGCGTGGTCGGCCGGTTACGCAGGGCGCGCAGGATCCCGTCACCCACCGAGAGGTAGTACGACAGTACGTCGTACTTGGTGAAACCCCGCTCCGGGAAGTAGACCTTGTCAGGGCTGGTCAGCCGGACCTGCCGCCCGGCCACCTCGATGACACCCCCGCTCGCCTTCGCGTCCCGGCCGGTCCCCGCCGGCCGCGGCTCATCGCTCACCTGGCTGACCCTATCCGACCTTGACCACTCCCCCGATCCTCGCCGCGTACCGTTGATGACATGGCGACTGACGAGACCACCACGGACCTGCCCAAGACCGAAGAGGAGTGGCGGAAGCGCCTCTCGCCAGAGGAGTTCCGGGTGCTGCGCCAGGCGGGCACCGAAGCCCCGTTCACCGGCGAGTACACCGACACCAAGACCCGCGGCGTCTACCGCTGCCGGGCCTGCGGCCAGAAGCTGTTCAGCAGCGAAGCCAAGTTCGACTCGCACTGCGGCTGGCCGTCGTTCTTCACCCCGCTCGCCGGCGACGCGGTCCGCTTGCTCGAGGACCGCTCGCTGGGCATGGTCCGCACCGAGGTCCGCTGCGCCCGCTGCGGCTCCCACCTCGGCCACGTCTTCGAGGGCGAGGGCTACCCCACGCCGACCGACCAGCGGTACTGCATCAACAGCATCTCGCTGACCCTGGAGCCGGCCGAGTCATAGTCAGGTCGGGGTTCCGGCCATGCCAGCGGTCGGCGCACGGCCGCGGCCACTCCCGCCGGCCGGCTCGTTCCCGTCACCAGCCCGTCGTCGCGTCCTTCGCCCCGGGCACCAGCTAGGACCCGGCGTTCCTCGCCCGGGCAGCAGCTACGACCCGCTCTCCTTCTCCCTGCGCCGCAACTCTTCCTCGCGGCGGCGCAGGTCGGCCTCCCACTTGCGGAGCATCTCCTCGTCCTCGGCCCGGCTCAGTTTGCGCAGGAAATCCGGGTCGTCATCCGGGCCGATCGGGCGGGGACGGGGACGTTCGTACTCGGGGAAGCCGCTGCCCGCTCGCCAGATCCCGGCCGCGCCACCGCGGGCCTTCTCCGGCCGGCCGGCCACAAACCAGACGATCGGCCCGACCGGGGAGAACAACAGGATGAGCAACACCCAGACGGCCTTCGGCAGGTTACGCACGGCGTATTCGTCAGTGGACAGACAGTCGATCAGCGCGATCACGATCAGCGCCATGTCGACCAGGAACATGAGGCCGTACAGACGAATCACGCCGACATATTGCCGCAAGATCGTTTCCCGCGATGCCCCGCCCGCGGACCACGGCGCGCCGCTGTCGCCGCCGGAGCTGCTGGGCGGCCGCCCCCGGCCCGGGCCAGAGCGCCACTGGTCTCCGCTAAGCGAACCCTGGTAATGGCGCGCCCGCTGCGCCTAGGAACCCTCCGTCCAGAAGCGCTGCAGCCGAGCTAACGCATCCTCTTTAGACATACGGGCGACCTCACGCTCGTCCAGCCCAACTCGATGAAGTAGAAGGTAGACAAGATCCGCCGGCAAGGTCTCCACCGGAGTCGCTGGAACTCCACGGTCCGGCCGCACACCGTCGCGTACGCACGCCCAGAACTCATCCTCCGACACGCGCAGCTGGTCGCGCAGGATATGTGCCCACAGGCTCGGTCCATAGGTGGAACGATCCGGCGGATGAGAGATCCGTGTCCGCAGCGTCGCGCCATCGGGAAGGTCGAACTCGTATGTCACATGGTGCGTACCGGTCCGCCCACGCGCGTCGCGTACCCTTCGCCAGCCCTCGTTCTTGCAGAACCGCTCATGGTCCTCACGGGTCGCCGATGGCCACGTCACGAGGTCGTTCCCACCAACCACTCGCGCAGCTGCTCGTCGGTGCTCAGCTCGACGAGCTGAACCAGACCCCAGTTGTCCTTGTGGTTCGGCGCGTCAAGCAGGTGATCCTGCCAGTCCTCGGCGTACTCGCGCAACGCGTCGATCATCTCGTCGATCGCGGCGTCAAAGGTGGCGCCATCGGCGGCGACCGGCAGGCCTGGAATGAACACGGACCAGCCGCCGCCCTCGGCGACGACCTGGGCGCGCGAAGGACAGACACAGGACAGGAAATGACGCAGCCGCTCACCATCGACCACCGCCGCAGTGACCTTGTCCCGCCGGACGGTCGCCGTGCGACCACGCTCCGCAGCATCCAGCAGATCCTTCAGCCTGGCCCGCGCGTCGCTGTAACTAGCGAAATGCACCGCAGACATCCCGCCTCCTCACCTCTCGGTCAAGCCTCGCGCGATTCCTCGCGTACGTCAAGTACGCCACGTACGTGGCGTCCCCGCCCATAGGATCGCGGAGTGGAATCCGATCGGCTGAGAGTGGCGGCGTTCGACGAGCTGGACGCGTACACCCTCTATGCGCTGCTGCGGCTGCGGGCCGAGGTGTTCGTGGTGGAGCAGGAGTGCGCCTACCTGGACCTGGACGGCCTGGACACCGACCCCGGCACCAGGCACCTCTGGCTGGAACGGGCCGGCGAGCCGATCGCGTACCTGCGGCTGCTGGCGGCCGGGCCCGACAGCGACGAGTGCCGGATCGGCCGGGTCGTGGTGGCGAAGGCGGCCCGCGGCGACGGGCTGGCGAGCCGCCTCATGACGGCGGCGCTGGACCTGGTCGGCGGGCGTGCCTGCACGCTCAACGCCCAGTCGTACCTGGTCGGGTTCTACCGGCGGTACGGGTTCGTGCCGACCGGGCCGGAGTACCTGGAGGACGGCATCCCGCACATTCCGATGGCTAGGGCAGCGAGGCGATGATCTCGCCGATGCCGCGCCGCCGGCCGGCGTAGAACGGCACCTCCTTGCGCACGTGCAGCCGGGCCCGCGCGGCGCGCAGGTGCCGCATCAGGTCCACGATGCGGTGCAGCTCGTCGGCCTCGAAGGCGAGGATCCACTCGTAGTCGCCGAGCGCGAAGGAGGCCACCGTGTTCGCCCGCACGTCCGGGTAGCTGCGGGCCAGCCGGCCGTGCTCCGCGAGCAGCTCGCGCCGCTCCTCCTCGGGCAGCAGATACCACTCGTACGAACGCACGAACGGGTAGACGCTCACGTACGCCCGGGCCGGCTCGCCGGCCAGGAACGCCGGCACGTGGCTCTTGTTGAACTCGGCCGGCCGGTGCAGCGCCAGCTGCGACCAGACCGGCACCAGGTGGCGGCCCAGCGCGGTGCGGCGCAGCAGCCCGTACGCCTCCTGCAGGGCGTCGCTCGACCCGGCGTGCCACCAGACCATCAGGTCCGCGTCGGCGCGCAGGCCGGAGACGTCGTAGGTGCCGCGGACGGTGACGTCCTTGCCGGCCAGCTGCTCGAAGAGCGTCTCCACTTCCGACGCCAACTCGTCGCGGTGCGCCGGCAGCGGCTGCGCCGCCTGGAACACCGACCACATCGTGTAGCGGATGGTCGCGTTCAGCTCCCGCAACCGTGCCGCATTGCTCTGCTCAGTCACCCGATCCACCTCCCCGGTGCCGCTCACTGCCATTCTCCCTCAGCGCGGTGACGATCTCCTCGGCGGCGGTCTCGCCCGACCGCATGCAGGCCGGGATCCCGACCCCGTCGTACGCCGCGCCGGCCAGCGCCAGCGGCGGCGACCCGGAGCCGGCGGCGCGCAGTGCGGACCGGGCGCGCCGCACCCGGTCCAGGTGGCCGGGCGCGTACTGCGGCAGCGCCCCGCCCCAGCGCTGCACCAGGCTGTCCACCGGATCCGGCAGCGGGTGCCCGAGCAGCGTGGACAGTTCGCTGAGAACGGCCGCGACCAGGGCGTCGTCGTCGCGCTGGAGCACCTGCTCGTCCCCGTAGCGGCCGAGCGAGGCGCGGACCAGCACGGTGCCGTCGGGGCGGCGCAGGTGCGCCCACTTGCTGCTGAAAAACGTGACCGCCTTCACGTCGAAGCCCTCCCCCACCGGCACCAGGAACCCGGACAGTTCGGGCAGCCGGGTCGCCGGCAGGGCGACGGCGACCAGCGCCACGCTGGCGTAGTCGAGGACCCCGACCTCGGCCGCGGCCGCGGGGTGCGCCGCGGCGAGCAGCCGGGCCGCCGGCCGCGCCGGCACGGCGAGGACGACCGCGTCCGCTTCGACCGTCTCCGGCCGCGGTACCGGCCCGAGCACCAGGGTCCACCGGTGGCCGGTCCGGCGCAGCTCCCGCACCGGCATGCCGAGGCGCACCTGGACCTGGGCCGCCATCGCCCGCACGAGCCGCTCGACGCCGCCGGCGACGGTGGCGAAGACCGGCCCGCCGGGCGGCGGCCGGTGCGCGGCGCTGGCCGCCATCGCGGCGCGCACGGCGCCAGTCAGCGTGTGTTCGGTGGTGGCCGCGGCGGCCAGGCCGGGCACGGTCGCGGCGAGCGAGAGCTGGTCTGCCCGGCCCGCGTACACCCCGCCCAGCAGCGGATCCACCAGGCGGTCGACGACCTGGTCACCGAGCCGGTCCCGGACCAGCGCGCCGACCGCGACGTCCTGCCCGGGTGCCAGCAGCGGGTGGCCCGCGTCGACGTCGCGGTCCGCGTCCAGCTTCGCCACGTCCTGCGGCAGGTCCAGCTGTGCCGGTACGCCCATCAGGGTCCCGCCGGGCATCGGCCGCAGCGTGCCGCCGACGGCGAGCGCGGCGGTGCCGCTGGCCGGATGGACCAGATCCGGGCCGAGCCCGAGCCGCCGGGCCACCCGCACGGGCGCGCTGTCCCCGCCGGCCGCCGTATCACGGATCAGGAAGTTCTCCGCGCCCAGCTCGACCGGGATCGGGCTGCCGTCGACGCCGGCGAGCTGGCCGGTGCGCAACTTGCCGCCGACCCGGTCGGACTGCTCGATGACGACCACGTCGGCGGCCGGCGCCAGCTCGCGCAGCCGCAGGGCGGCCGCCAGCCCGGCGACGCCACCACCCACCACGGCGATCTTCACGGGCGGCTCCCGCCGTGCACCAGGTCCACCACCCGCCCGAGGATGTCGGGGTCGGTATCGGGCAGCACGCCGTGCCCCAGGTTGAACACGTGCCCGGCCGCCGCCGCGCCCTCGGCCAGCACCCGCCGCACCTGCGCCTCGACGAACTCCCACGGCGCGAACAGCACGGTCGGGTCCAGGTTGCCCTGCACCGCCCGGCCCGGCCCGATCTGGGCGGCCGCCACGTCCAGGGGCGTGCGCCAGTCCACCCCGACCACGTCCGCGCCGGCCTCGGCGATGGCGCCCAGCATGTGCCCGGTGCCGACGCCGAAGTGGATCCGCGGCACGCGGTCCAGGCCGGCCAGCACGGCGGCCGAGTGCGGCAGCACGTAGCTGCGGTAGTCCGCCTCGGAGAGCGCGCCCGCCCAGGAGTCGAAGAGCTGGACGGCCGACGCCCCGGCCGCGATCTGGACCTCAAGGAACTCCCGGGTGATCTGCGCGAGCCGGGCGCACAGCGCGTGCCACACGTCCGGCTGCCCGTACATCAGGGCCTTGGTCCGCGCGTACGTGCGCGACGGCCCGCCCTCGACCAGGTAGCTGGCGAGCGTGAACGGCGCGCCGGCGAAACCGATCAGCGGGGTCCCGCCGAGCTCGGCCACCAGCAGCCGGACCGCCTCGCTGACGTACTCCACGTCGGCCGGGGTGAGCGGCCGCAGCCGGTCCACGTCGGCGGCGGACCGGACCGGCTGGCCGACCACCGGACCGGTGCCCGGCACGATGTCGAGGTCCACGCCGACCGCGGCGAGCGGCACCACGATGTCGCTGAAGAAGATCGCCGCGTCCACGCCGAGCCGGCGGACCGGCTGCAGGGTGATCTCGCAGACCAGGTCCGGGCGCCGGCACGCCTCCAGCATGGGTATCCCGGCCCGGATCTTGCGGTACTCGGGCAGCGAGCGCCCGGCCTGGCGCATGAACCACACCGGCGGGTGCGGCACCGGTTCACCGCGGCAGGCCCGCAGGAACACGGACTGGTCTACCGGGGCGTGGGTGCTCGTCGTCATCGGGGCCATCGTCCCACGCAGCCCTGGTGTGACGGTCCGGGGGGCAGGACGCGCCTCCGGCGCGGCGTTGCCGGTTCTCTGGCCCCGGGCGCCCTACGCTCGCAGCTATGACGTCTTCGACCGTACTGCCGGAGACGTTCACGCGTGCCGTGGCGGACCTGCGGGCGGTCCGGCCGCGGGACGAGATCACCGTCGAGGACCTGCCGCCCCCGCGGCGGTTGGCTCCGTTCGCGTACGCCATGGGAGCGACCGTGCTGCGGCAGGCGGAGGAGGTGGCCACCGGCCGGCTGATCCTGCTGCACGACCCGGACGGTCACGAGGCGTGGGGCCCGGGCACGCTGCGCCTGGTCACCTACGTGACTGCGGAGCTGGAGGCGGACCTGGCGGCCGACCCGCTGCTGCCTCAGGTGGACTGGAGCTGGCTGGTGGACGCGCTGGAGGCGCACGGGGCCCGGCATACGGCGCTCGGTGGGACGGTGACCGTGACCATGTCGAGCCGCTTCGGTGAGCTGGCGGGCCGGAGCAGCCGGCACAGCGACCAGCCGGGCGCGGCGGTCTCGGCCGACCTCGAGCTGCGCGCCTCCTGGACGCCACTCGGCGCCGACCTGCGCCCGCACATGCACGCCTGGTGCACGCTGCTCGCGTCGACCGGGGGCCTGCCGCCACCCGGGGTTACCGTCCTGCGCGCACCTTGACCGGGCACACGCGCCCCGGCCCGGTTCGACGCGCCGGTGGGGGAGGCTGACTCGGCGTGCGCGCCGCCGCCCCGTACGGTTGTCGGGTGACCGACGTACCACCCCTGCCCCCGACGACGACGGCAGGGGAAGGCGAGCCTGTGCTCCTCACCGCGCCGCGCGAGGGTACCCCGCAGCCGGTGACGACCCCCGACGAGCTGGCGGCCGTGGTCGACCGCTTCGCCGCGGGCACCGGCCCGGTGGCGGTGGATGCCGAGCGCGCTTCCGGCTACCGCTACACGCAGCGGGCATACCTGGTCCAGCTGCGCCGGGCCGGGGCCGGCACCGTGCTCATCGACCCGCTCCCCCTGCCCGACCTCAGTGCGCTCAACACGGCGATAGCCGAGGCCGAGTGGGTGCTGCACGCGGCCAGCCAGGACCTGCCCTGCCTGGCCGAGCTGGGCCTGCGCCCGCTGCGGCTGTTCGACACCGAGCTCGCCGCCCGGCTGGCCGGCTTCGAGCGGGTCGGCCTCGCCTCGCTGACCGAGCAGCTGCTGGGCTTCACCCTGGAGAAGCACCACTCGGCCGCGGACTGGTCCAACCGGCCGCTGCCCGTTTCCTGGCTCAGCTACGCGGCGCTCGACGTGGAGCTGCTGGTCGACCTGCGCGACGCGCTCGCCGCCGAACTGGAGCGGCAGGGCAAGTCGCAGTGGGCCGCCGAGGAGTTCGCCGCGCTGGCCGCCACCGGCGCGCAGCCGCCCCGACCCCGACCCGACCCCTGGCGGCGGACGTCCGGGATCCACCGCGTGCGCGGAGCCCGTGCGCAGGCCCGGGTGCGGGCCCTGTGGTACGCCCGGGACCAGATCGCGGCGCGGCGGGACAGCGCGCCCGGCCGGGTCCTGCCGGACTCGGCCATCATCGCGGCGGCCGAGACGGACCCGCAGGACGAGCGGAGCCTGCTCGCCCTGCCCGGCTTCGGCGGCCGGTCCGTGCGGCGGCTGGCCCGGGTCTGGCTGGACGCGCTGGCCGAGGCGCGGACGCTGCGCGACGACCAGCTGCCGGTGCCACCGACGCTGGACGGCCCGCCCCCACCGCACCGGTGGTCCGAACGGGACCCGGTCGCCGCGGCGAGGCTGGCCCGCTGCCGCGAGGTGGTCACCCGGATCGCCGGCCAGCACCGCCTGCCGCCGGAGAACCTCATCTCCCCGGACTCGGTGCGCCGCCTGGCCTGGACCCCGCCGGAGAAGCTGGACGTCGACAGCGTCGCGGCCGCCCTGGCCGGCACCGGCGCCCGCCGCTGGCAGATCGCGCTGGTCGCCGATGAGCTGACCGAGGCGCTCGCCGATCCCGAGGCCGGCTGAGCGGACCGGGGCGTGGCGCGGGCCACCCGCGCAGCGGAGTTACTGCCGAGTAATATACGGGGCACACCGACGTGAGGAGACCCTTGTGCCCCGTGAAGTCCGCAACGTCGCCTTCGTCGACGGGCTCCGTACGCCGTTCGGCAAGGCCGGCGGTGTGTACGCCAACACCCGCGCCGATGATCTGGTCGTCCGATGCATCCGGGAGTTGCTGCGGCGCAACCCGCAGCTGCCGCCGGAACGCGTGGACGAGGTCGCCATCGCGGCCACCACGCAGATCGGCGACCAGGGGCTGACCATCGGCCGCACCGCCGCCCTGCTGGCCGGTCTGCCCAAGACCGTGCCCGGGTACGCCATTGACCGGATGTGCGCCGGCGCGATGACCGCGGTGACCACCGTGGCCGGAGGCATCGCCATGGGCGCGTACGACGTGGCCATCGCCGGCGGCGTCGAGCACATGGGCCGGCACCCGATGGGCGAGGGGGTCGATCCCAACCCGCGCATCCTGGCCGAACGGCTGGTCGACCCGTCGGCCCTGGTGATGGGCGCGACCGCGGAGAACCTGCACGACCGGCTGCCCGCGGTGACCAAGGAACGCGCGGACCGGTTCGCCCTCGCCTCGCAGCGCAAGACCGCCAAGGCGTACGCCGAGGGGAAGCTGCAGGGCGACCTGGTCAGCGTGGCGGTCCGCTCGCCCGAGCAGGGCTGGGGACTGGCCACCGTGGACGAGGCGCCGCGGCCGGACACCTCGCTGGAGAAGCTGGCCACGCTCAAGACTCCGTTCCGGCCACACGGGAAGGTGACCGCAGGGAACGCGGCCGGGCTCAACGACGGCGCGACCGCGTGCCTGCTCGCCGCCGAGGACGTCGCGCGCGAGCTGGGCCTGCCGGTGGCGATGCGCCTGGTCTCGTACGCGTTCGCCGGCGTCGAGCCCGAGGTGATGGGGATCGGCCCGATCCCGTCCACCGAGAAGGCCCTGCGGCTGGCCGGACTGTCCATCGAGGACATCGGGCTGTTCGAGCTCAACGAGGCGTTCGCCGTGCAGGTGCTGGCGTTCCTGGACCACTTCGGCATCGCCGACGACGACCCCCGGGTCAACCCGTGGGGCGGCGCGATCGCCGTCGGCCACCCGCTGGCCTCCTCCGGCGTACGCCTGATGACCCAGCTGGCCCGGCAGTTCGCCGAGCATCCCGAGGTGCGCTACGGGCTGACCGCGATGTGCATCGGTATCGGCATGGGCGGCACCGTGATCTGGGAGAACCCCACCTGGGAGGGGACCAAGTGAACATCACCAAGTCGCTGCTCCGCTTCGTCGCCGTACCGGGGCTGGACGGCGAAGCCGCACTGATCACATTGGACAACGGGCTCGACCACATCAAGCCGAACGTGTTGAACCCGGAGAGCCTGGCCAGCCTGGACGCGGCGCTGGACGAGATCGCCGAGCACGCCCCGCGGGTGCGCCTGATCGCGGTGACCGGCAAGCCGTACGTCTTCTGCGTCGGCGCCGACATCACCGCCATGCCGCAGATCACCAGCCGGGAGATAGCGCTGGAGGCCGGCCGGCTGGGGCATCGCATCTTCGCCCGGCTCAAGGACAGCCAGATCCCGACCTTCGCGTTCATCAACGGCGCCTGCCTGGGCGGCGGCCTGGAACTGGCTCTGCACTGCCACTACCGGACCGTGTCCAGCGGTGCGAACGCCATCGCCTTCCCCGAGGTCTCCCTCGGCCTGGTGCCGGCCTGGGGCGGCACGCAGCTGCTGCCCAACCTGGTCGGCATCGTCAACGCCGCCCAGGTCATCGTGCAGAACCCGCTGATGCAGAACAGGATGCTGCGGCCGGAGCAGGCGGCGGAGATGGGCATCGCCGACGTGCTGTTTGAACCGGCCGACTTCCTGGAGCGGTCGCTGGAGTGGGCGGCGGGCGTGGTCCGCGGCGACATCACCGTGGAACGCCCGCCGGTGGACCGCGGCGAGATGTGGGACGCGGTCATCGCGTACGCCCGGCAGGAGCTGGACAAGCGCCTGCACGGTGCGGCCCCGGCACCGTACCGGGCCTTGGATCTGCTGGCCCTGGCCCGGACCGCGGATTTCGCCACCGGTACCGCGACCGAGGAGGAGATTCAGGCCGACCTGTTCCTGAGCGAGCAGCACCGCAGTAGCCTGTACGCCTTCGACCTGGTGCAGCGGCGGGCCAAGAAGCCGGTCGGCGCGCCGCCGTCGGCGCTGGCTCGGGACGTGACCAAGGTGGGCATTGTCGGCGCCGGCCTGATGGCCTCCCAGCTGGGGCTGCTGTTCGCCCGCCGGCTGGAGGTCCCGGTCGTGCTGACCGACCTGGACCAGGCGCGGGTGGACAAGGGCCTGGCCTACATCCACACCGAGATCGACAAGCTGGTCGGCCGGGGCCGGCTGGACCAAGGCAAGGCGGCGAAGCTGCGCGCCCTGGTCTCCGGCTCGGTGGACAAGGCCGCGTTCGCCGGCGCGGACCTGGTGGTCGAGGCCGTCTTCGAGGACCTGGCCGTGAAGAAGCAGGTGTGGGCCGAGGTGGAGAATCTGGTCGGCCCGGAGTGCGTGCTGGCCACGAACACCTCGTCGCTGTCGGTCACCGAGATGGCCGCCGGGCTGGCCCACCCGGAGCGGGTGGTCGGGCTGCACTTCTTCAACCCGGTCGCGGTCATGCCGCTGCTGGAGGTGGTACGCGGGGAGCGGACCGACGACGCCACGCTGGCCACCGCGTTCGCGGTGGGCAAGAAGCTGAAGAAGTCGACCGTACTGGTGAAGGACGCGCCCGCGTTCGTGGTGAACCGGGTGCTGAGCCGGTTCCTCGGCGAGGTCTTCGCCGCGGTGGACGCGGGCACGCCGGCCGCCGTCGCCGATGCCGCGCTCGACCCGCTGGGCCTGCCGATGCGGCCGCTCGCCCTGCTGGACCTGGTCGGCCCTGCGGTCGCCCACCACGTGGCCGGGACGCTGCACGCCGCGTTCCCGGACCGGTTCGGCGTCAGCGAGAACCTGGGCCGTATCGCCGAGGCCGGAGTCCCACTGCTCGCCGACGGGGAGCTCAGCCCGCAGGCCGCAGCGTTGCTCAAGGTGGGCGACACCGCCCGCACCGCGGACGAGGTGCGCGAGAAGGCGCTGGAGGCGCTGGCCGAGGAGATCCGGCTCATCCTGGACGAAGGCGTGGTCGCCGAGCCCCAGGACGTGGACCTGTGCCTGATCCTGGGCGCCGGCTGGCCGTTCCACCTTGGCGGCATCACGCCCTACCTGGACCGGGCAGGCGTGTCCGAGCGGGTGACCGGCCGGCGCTTCCTGCCGCGCGGCGTGGCCAGCCTCCCCTGACCCGTGGGTGGGGCGCCCGGCCGCAGCCGGGCGCCCCACCCACCGGCCCTACCGGGCGTCCCCGGCCTTACCGGGCGTCGGCCGCCGGGACCGGCGCCGAGATCACCTGGTCGATGAAGCCGTACTCCCGCGCCTCCTCCGCGGTGAACCAGCGGTCCCGGTCGAAGTCGGCGTAGATCTGCTCCGGCGCCTGGCCGGTGTGCCGCGCGATGATGTCCTGCACCAGCCGCTTCGTGTAGAGCATCTGCTCGGCCTGGATCGCGATGTCCGCGGCGGTCCCGCCGATGCCGCCGGACGGCTGGTGCATCACGATCCGGGCGTGCGGCAGGGCGTACCGCTTGCCCTTGGTCCCGGCGCAGAGCAGCAGCTGGCCCATGGACCCGGCCAGGCCCATCGCGACGGTGGAGACGTCATTGTCGACGTACTGCATGGTGTCGTAGATCGCCATGCCCGCGTACACCGAGCCACCCGGAGAGTTGATCCACAGGCTGATGTCGCGCTGCGGGTCCTCCGCCGCGAGCAGCAGCAGCTGCGCGCAGATCTGGTTGGCCACCCGGTCGTTGACCTCGGTGCCGAGGAAGATGATCCGCTCCTTCAGCAGCCGGTTGTAGACCAGGTCGTCAAGGGTGCTCTTGTCGCTCATGACTTGACGTTGCGCCATCCCGCGGCTCGGCGCCAGACCTGTTCGCTGTGAGCGTGTTCGCCCTCGGCGCACCGTGGCCGACACGTCTTCTACGACTCCTCGCGCTGCACGCTCACGACCGACCAAGCTCGACGACCGGATCGCGATCGGGCTAGCTAGGGCAGCCGCACCGGCAGATCACTCGCATCTGGTGGCGGCGGCGCCCACTCGACTAGGGAGTGAAGGTACAACAAATGCCATATTAGCCACCATGGGTACTACAACGATGCGGCTTGACACTGGCCTTCGGCACGAGCTCGCAGAGATCGCCAGACGCGACTTCTCAAGCGTGCCGCCGGCGGAGGCACTGCGACGGCTCATTCGTGAGCACCAAGTCAACAAGATCATGACGCGATACCAGCAGCTTCAAGCCGACCCGGAGGAGTGGGCCAGGTACCGAGCCGAGGCGGAGTTGACCGACAAGGCGGGCGGTGACGGCTTGCCGCCCGGGGCCGATGAGTACCCGGAGTACACCCAGTGAACGGTCCCCGGCTTGCGCCCTGGCAGGCATGACTCGTGGACTTCGGTAATCCGGTCGGTCATGAACAAGGAGAGGTACGCCCTGCGGTAATCGTTGGGTCCGCGACGCACTGTCGATTCCCGATCGGCATGGCGATCGTCGTGCCATTGATCAGCCGCGACCGCGGCCTGGACCACCACGTTCCGATTAGTTCCGCGGAATCCGGTCTGGCTCGCCCGAGCTGGGCGCGGATGGAGGACATCACCGCAGTCTCCACCGAGCGGTTCCGTCGGTCGCAGCCACTCGGTTCGCTGTCGGAAAGCGAGATCGAGCAACTGACCGAGTGGCTGCGCGAGATGGGCCGCGGCGCCCGCTGGTGTGACCCGCGTCAGCAGCCCCGTAGCCGCCGCAAGCCCAGCGGATGCGGCAAAGCGATGTTGGTGAAGACGTGCCTGGCAACTGCGACGCCCAGGCCGTCTGGTGGTGCGGTTCCGTACACGGTGACCGTCACGTCGTCCAGAGTCTCCGCTACCCGGGCGCCTTTCGGCACGCGGGTAGAGGCGTCCACGCTGATCGCGATCGTCGCGCCGTCGTCTCGAACGCCGACCAGGCTCCAGGGCATGGGCGTGAGGCGCGCAGCCTCATCGGACGACAGGAGTGGCAGGTGCCCTGTCGGGACGATCGGTACCGCTTCGACGCCGGGTGGCAGGTCGTAGCTGCGCGTTTGCGGTGGCACATGGCAATCTCCTCCGCCGTCCTGCCCACCACTGCCGGGCGCCATGGCGCCCTCGGCGCACGCTGCCGTCAACAGCACCGCCAACGCAAGTGGCGCCGCAGGCGGGATCCTGGGTAAGACCATTCTCTCACCGCCGAATCACGCTCACAGATAGCGCACCATCACTATCGTCGCCCTTGGACCGGTGCGCGTCTACGCCTGTGCTGGCGACGACTATCCGCACGTCACAAGCCCGGCCACCCGGAGCTTCCGACGGTTCGTTGATGGCCCGGTCAGGCGCGTTCGGCGGCGCTGCGCTCGACGCAGAGTTCGTTGCCCTCCGGGTCGGCGAGCACGACCCAGCCCGTCCCGTCCGACCTCCGGTGGTCGGCGAGCAGCGTCGCGCCAAGCTCCAGCAGCCGGGCCACCTCCTCGTCCCGGGTCCGGTCGGTCGGCATCAGGTCCAGGTGCACCCGGTTCTTGGCGGTCTTCCCTTCCGGCACGCGCTGGAACAGCATGCCGCCCTCGATGATGTCCGCCCCCGAGAGCAGGGCGCACTCGTCCTCACCCGGCTTGTTCTCGGGATGGTGGCGCAGGCCGGTCACCTCGGCCCAGAAGCTCGCCAGCCGGTACGGGTCGGCGCAGTCGAAGTCGATCCAACGCACACGTGAGGTCACAGCTCCTCCTGGGACGCGGGGACAGGTGCAGACCCGGTGGCCACCGGGGTGGTACCGGCCGCGGGCAGGGTCACGGTAACCTCCAGCCCACCTTCGTCGAGCGCCACCACCGACACCGTCCCGCCGTGCGCGTCGCAGACCGCCCGCACGATGGACAGCCCAAGCCCCGAGCCGCGCGCCCGAACAGCAGCAGCGCCAAGATCAATCACCTCTCCGACTTGGGCCGCGGTTGGAGTTACCCGGTACCGGGGACCGGGCGGGTCATGAACACGGCCGTACCGCAGCGTGGCATCCTTACACGGATACCGTTAAGGCATGTACCATGGCTTGGTGAGGAGAGGACCTTGATCGCCTCGTTCGGCGACCGGGCGACCGAAGCCTTGTTCCACGGACGATCGAGCCGTGCCCGACGCATCCCAGCCAACATACGCGCTGCGGCGCTTCGAAAGCTGGACATGCTCAACGCGGCCCGGGAGCTTCGCGACCTGAGGGTGCCGCCGGGAAACCGATTGGAGGCGTTGAAGGGAGACCGTGAGGGGGAGCACAGCATCCGCGTGAATGACCAGTGGCGCATCGTCTTCCGATGGGAGGACGGAGACGCGCATGAGGTCTCAATCGTCGATTACCACTGAGGGGGATAGATGCTGCCAGAGAACCGGATCCCGACCCACCCTGGCGAGGTCCTGAGCGAGGAGTTCCTCAAGCCGCTCGGCTTGACCCAGGTGGCGTTGGCCAAGCACCTGGGCGTACCAGTTCAGCGAATCAACGAGCTTGTGCGTGGCAGGCGAGGCGTCACGCCGGAGACTGCCTGGCTCCTGGCTGGCGCCTTCGGGACGACCCCTGACTTCTGGGTCAACCTTCAGACCGCCCACGACCTGGCCGTCACCAGACCGGCGCGGGGCGTCCCACGGCTGACCGAGGCGGCTTGATTGGCACCGCCCTACCGGCCCACGGCCTGGACCGGGCGGCGGTAATCTCCTGCGGCTCGACCACCTCCATGGGTGGACCCGGGTAGCTCCGCCAGCGAATGCGGACGACGAGCACAGCGCCGCCGGGTTTCAGCAGGGCCGGTCACCTCGGCCCAGAAGCTCGCCAACCGGTACGGGTCGGCGCAGTCGAAGTCGATCCAACGCACACGTGAGGTCACAGCTCCTCCTGGGACGCGGGGACAGGTGCAGACCCGGTGGCCACCGGGGTGGTACCGGCCGCGGGCAGGGTCACGGTAACCTCCAGCCCACCTTCGTCGAGCGCCACCACCGACACCGTCCCGCCGTGCGCGTCGCAGACCGCCCGCACGATGGACAGCCCGAGCCCGGAGCCGCGCGCGCCGGTGCGTTCCCGCCCACCGCGGCGAAACGGCTCGAACAGCCCCGGTACGTCGGCCTGGTCCACCTCGAAACCGGTGTTGCCCACCACCAGCCGGGCGTGCCGGGCGTCCGCCGAGGTGCGCACCCACAGCCTGCCGTTGAGGTGGTTGTAGCGCACCGCGTTCTCGATCAGGTTGCCGGCGAGCCGGTCCAGCAGGCTCGGGTCGCCGACCACCGGCGCCGGCTCCAGCGAAGTCTCGACGGAAAGGCCCAGCCGACCGATCTCGCGCTCCATCGCGGACATCGCGGCGGTGACCCCGCTGACCAGGTCGGTGTGCACCTTGCGGACCAGCCGGCGACCCGACTGCGCCTCGCTGCGGGCCAGCACCAACAGCGCGTCCACCAGCCTGTTCGCCCGTTCCGACGCGTCCCGCACCACGGTGGCCATCCGCCGGAACTCGGCGATGTCGGCATCCGGGTCGGCCAGGGTCACGTCGATCTCCGTGCGCATCACCGCCAGCGGCGTCCGCAGCTCGTGCGAGGCGTTGGCGACGAAGCGCCGCTGCGTCTCGAAGGCCGCGCCCAGCCGGTCCAGCATCGCGTCGAAGGTGGCGGCCAGCTCGGCCACCTCGTCGTCCCCGCCGGTGTACCGGATCCGCTGGTCCAGCGTCTGCTCGCTGAGCCGCTGCGCGGTCGCGGTGACCTGGTGCAGCGGACGAAGGGCCCGGCCGGCCAGCGCGTACGCCCCGGCGATGCCGACCACCGTGGTCACCAGCAACGCGATCAGGCCCTCGACGAGCACGTCCAGCTGCCCCGACAGCAGCCAGGCGGCCAGCACCAGGATCGCGCCCGTACCGACCAGCAGGACCCCGTTCAGCAGGGTCAGCCGCAGCCGCAGCGTCCGGCGGATGCGGGGGCGGCGACGCTGCTGGCCGTAGACGGTCACGGCACGGGCACCCGGTAACCGGCGCCGACCACGGTCTCGATCAGCGGCGGATCACCGATCTTCTTCCGCAGCGTCATCACGGTCACCCGCACGGTCGTGGTGAACGGGTCGGTGTTGGCGTCCCAGACCCGCTCCAGCAGCTCCTCGCTGGAGACCACCGCCCCGCGCGCCTTGAGCAGCTCCTCCAGCACCCCGAACTCCTTGTTGGTCAGCTCCACCGGACGCCCACCCCGGGTGACCACCCGGCGGGCCGGATCAAGGACCAGGTCGGCGACGGAGAGCACCGGCGGGGCGGCCGGGGTGGCCCGCCGGCCAAGCGCCTGCACCCGGGCCACCAGCTCGTCGAAGGCGAACGGCTTGGGCAGGTAGTCGTCGGCGCCCAGCTGCAGCCCTTCCACCCGGTCGGCCACGGTGGCGCTCGCCGTCAGCATCAGCACCCGGGTCAGGGCGCCTGAGGAGACCAGGTCCGCGCAGATCTGGTCGCCGGAGACGCCGGGCAGGTCGCGGTCCAGCACCACCACGTCGTACCGGGTCACCAGCGCCATCTCGTGGCCGGCGTTCCCGTCGTACGCGACGTCCACCGCCATGCCCTGTCGCCGCAACCCGCGGGCGATCGCGTCCGCGAGGTTGCGCTCGTCCTCCACCACCAGCACCCGCACTCGACAACTGTAGGAGAACTCCGGGCGTCAACGCCGGTACGCCCACAGCCGGAGGCCGCCGTCCGCGGCCCGGCAGGCGAGGGTGGTAGTGCCCGCCTGGCAGCCGCTGACCCGATCGGGAACCATCCCGACCACCTGGATGGTCAGATCGGCGAGGTCGACCAGCGCGACCGTCGTTCCGTCGGCGTTCGCCGAGGCGCGGGTGAGCACCAGCGGCGAAGCCGGGTCGACGCTCGGGTGGACCTGCCACGACCGCAGGTCCAGCACGATGCTGCCGGTCAACGCGTCGACCACGCCGACGGCCCGCAGCTCGTCCGGGTCCGGCGTGAGCGCGATGAGCTGGCCACCCAGCTCCAGTCCGGACCACTCGATTTCGTGCCAGGCAACCGCACCGATTTGGGGTTCGACCGCCTCCAGCCCGGCGAGGTGCAGGCAGATCATCGGGCCGCACCGGATCAACCCCTCGGCCGGCGCGTTGCGCGTCCAGGCCAGGTCAAGATCGTCCACATCGTACGCGGAGACCTTGCTGCCTGAATATTCGTCGCGATGGACTATCACCAACTGACCGGCCACAATGGCCGATGCGACCAAATGGTCGCCGGCCGGGTGGATCCGGGCGGCGACCTGGACCGCGCCGGTGCGCAGGTTGCGCCGCTCGGCGATCCCGTCCGGCCGGATCAGCAACAGGTAAGACCCGGCGAAGCCGGCGAACGTCGACCTGCCGCCCTGCCAGACAACCTGCCCGGATCGCACGTTGATCACCTGCGTCGAGGCATCGACGGCCATGGCCAGCAGGCCGTCGATGACGTCGACGGTGACCTGATCGCCCTGCCTGGACCACCGCACCTGCCGGGCGATGCGGTCGTACGCCGTGACCTGGCAGCACCGGCCCCAGAAGGGCTGGGTCACGAGGAGCACCAGGCCGCCGCTGAGGCGATGGGCGCCGACCCAGTTGCCTGTGACCGGCAGGGAACGCAGCAACCGGCCGTCGCGGGCCCGGTAGACCGACAGCGACGGTTCCTCACCGCCGGTCGTGACGAAGAGCTCGCCGTCGATGAGTCCGTACCCCAGCGCGGAGCCCGGTGGCTGGCTTTCGACCAAGGGCAGGGACGGCAGCGGTTGCCGTGCCTCGCCGACGGTGAGGAGGACCAACGCGAGGCAGGCGGCAAACGCCCAGCGCGTCCGCGACGCCCGGGGCCACCTGAACCTGCGGCCATCCGGCGGTCGGCGCGCCGGTCCGTTGGAGTCCCGGTCCAGCCCGAGATCGATCACCGGTACCGGTGTCTCGCCCCCTGGTCCCACCCGCTCATGGTGGCATGTATGACCGCCGGGTCGCTGTCCGGAGAAGCGCCAGACGCCGAACGACGCCTCCGCCGGCAGGCCACCACCCGTGCCGTTCCCGTCACCTGCTCGCCCACCTTCCCCTGTGGACGAGCGAGACGACGGGGCCAGGCCCCGCGGAGATCAGGTGGCGCGGGCCGGCTGCTCGGCGGTGACGTCCAGCCGGGACACCCAGCCGGTCACGTCCCGGGCGATGTCCTGCGCGGTCAACCCGAGGTCGGCGAGGATCTGGGCGCGGGCGCCGTGCGGGTGCCAGTCCACCGGCACCCCGATGTCGCGCAGCGGAACCATGACGTCCGCGTCGCGCAGCGCCTTGGCCAGCGCGTCGCCGACCCCGCCGGCGCGCACCCCGTCCTCGACCGTGACCACCAGGCGGTGCTGGCGGGCGAGCCCGACCAGCTCGATCGGGATCGGGCGGACCCAGCGTGGGTCGACCACGGTCACCCCGTACCCCTGCTCCGCGATCCTCGCGGCGGCGTCCACCGCGAGATGGCCGAACGCCCCGACCGCGACGAGCAGGACGTCACGGCGGTCAGGTGCGCCGTTGCGCCGGCCCGTGAGCGCCGCCGGCTCGGCCAGCACGTCCACCCCGCCGATCGAGCGCAGCGCCGGGACGTCGTCGGGCACCGAGCCGGTCGGGAACCGGACCATCGTCGGCCCGTCCTGCACCCCGATCGCCTCACGCAGCTCCTGGCGCAGCGTGGCGGCGTCGCGCGGGGCGGCGATGCGCAGCCCGGGAACCACCCCGAAGACCGACATGTCCCAGATGCCGTAGTGGCTCGGCCCGTCCGGACCGGTGATGCCGGCCCGGTCCAGCACGAACGTCACGGGCAGCCGGTGCAGCGCCACATCCAGCAGCACCTGGTCGAATGCCCGGTTGAGGAAGGTCGCGTAGACCGCCACCACCGGGTGCAGCCCGCCCATGGCGAGCCCGGCCGCCGACGTGGTCGCGTGCTGCTCGGCGATGCCGACGTCGAACACCCGGGCCGGGTACTTGCGGGCCAGCTTCGCCACCCCGGTCGGGCCCGGCATCGCCGCGGTGATCGCCACCACGTCCGGCCGCTCGTCGGCGATCTTCACCAGCTCGTCGGCGAAGACGTTGGTCCACTTCAGCGTCGGCGCCGCCAGCGGCTTGCCGGTCTGCGCGTCGAACGTGCTCGGCGAGTGCAGGCAGTCCTCGATGTCGTCCTCGGCCGGGCGGTAGCCGTACCCCTTGCGGGTGACCGCGTGCACGATCACCGGTCCGCCGAAGCCCTTCGCCCGGCGCAGCGCGGACTCCACCGCGGCGATGTCGTGCCCGTCCACCGGGCCGACGTACTTGATGCCCAGGTCCTCGAACATCGCCTGCGGCGCGACCGCGTCCTTGATGCCCTTTTTGACCGCGTGCAGCACCTCGTACATCGGCTTGCCGACCAGCGGCGTGTGGCTCATCGCGTCCTTGACCAGGTCGAGCACCTTCTCGTACCCCGGGTTCAGCCGCAGCGTGGCGAGGTGGTCGGCGAGCCCGCCGATGGTCGGCGCGTACGAGCGGCCGTTGTCGTTGACCACGATGACCAGCGGGTTGCGGGCGCCGGCGATGTTGTTCAGCGCCTCCCAGCACATCCCGCCGGTGAGCGCCCCGTCGCCCACCACGGCCACCACGTGCCGGCGTTCGCCACGCAGCGCGTACGCCTTGGCCAGGCCGTCGGCGTAGGAGAGCGCGGTCGAGGCGTGCGAGTTCTCGATCAGGTCGTGCTCGCTCTCCGCCTGGTTCGGGTAGCCGGAGAGACCGCCGCGCATGCGCAGCTGGTCAAATGCCTCCTGCCGGCCGGTGACGATCTTGTGGACGTACGCCTGGTGGCCGGTGTCGAAGACCAGCCGGTCACGGGGCGAGTCGAAGACCCGGTGCAGGGCGAGCGTGAGCTCCACCACACCGAGGTTGGGGCCGAGGTGGCCGCCGGTGCGCGACACCTTCTCCACCAGGAAGTCGCGGATCTCGGCGGCGAGCAGGGGCAGCTGCTCCGGCGACAGCTGCTTCAGGTCGGCGGGTCCGCTGATCGTGCTCAGCAGGCCGGCTTGGCGCTCTTCGGCACTCATGGCCGATCAGTCTATCGGGGAAAGATCTCCATCTCAGCAGGAGCGAACGATCCGGCTGTCATACCCGCCGGATGTCACACCCGGCCGCTAGCCTCGCGGCCATGGTGGAGATCGGACTGCTCCGGCTCGCGGCCCAGCGGATCGCGACGCCGGGCCTGCCCTCACCCGCCGACGCGGTCCGGTGGCTGACCGCGATGCAGGCGCAGGACCACGCCGGTGTGCTGACCTCGGTCGCACTGCGTACCGAGGGTGGCACACGGGCGGGTGTCGAGGCCGCGTTCAACGCCGGCGAGATCGTCAAGTCCTGGCCGCTCCGCGGCACCCTCCACCTCGCCGCGGCCGAGGACCTGCCGTGGATGCTGGAGCTCACCGCACCACGGGTGCTCGCCGGGGCCGCCACCCGCCGGGCACAACTCGGGCTCGACGTGTCCACACTGGAGCGTGCCGGGCAGGTGGCGCTGGATTCGCTGACCGGCGGGCGGCGCCTGTCGCGCGCGCAACTGCTCGCCCGGTGGGAGGAGGCCGGGATCGCGACCACCGGCCAACGCGGCTACCACATGATCTGGTATCTGGCGCAAACCGGATTAATCTGCTTCGGCCCGATCGAGGGCGGCGAGCCGCAGCTGGTGCTGATGGAGGAGTGGATCCGCCGGCCACGCGTGCTCGAACGCGACCAGGCGCTGGGCGAGCTGACCCTGCGCTACTTCTCCAGCCACGGCCCGGCCACCGTGAAGGATCTCACCCGCTGGGCGAACCTGACCGCCACCGACGTCCGCACCGGGCTCGCGCTCGCGCTCCCCCGGCTCGCCCGCGTCGAGGTGGACGGCGCCCAGTACTTCATGGACCCGCGCACCCCGGACCTGCTCAACGCCTGCCTCCGCCGGGCCAAGGGCGTCTTCCTGCTGCCCGGCTTCGACGAGTACATCCTCGGCTACGGCGACCGCACCGCCGTCCTGCCGGCCGAGTTCGCCAGGCTGATCGTGCCGGGCGGCAATGGCATGTTCAAACCCACCGTCGTCAGCGCCGGCCAGGTGGTCGGCACCTGGAGGCACGCCGGCCGGGGCGCCAAGCGGACCATCGAGGCAACGCCGTTCACGTCGTTCACCGCCGCGGTGGAGAACGGCATATCTCGGGCGTACGCCCGCCTGCCCTAGATTCAGTAGGGTCTCCGCATTTAGCTACGTACGTACACAAGTACCGGTCGCATAGGCATGCCGCGAACCGCACGGCACTTTGATGATGCCGCCTTCCGCACACTCCGCTCTCACGAGCTTCGCACGGCCGCCTCGATATGATCGTCCATCATGTCCAGTTGGCTCCGGCAGCTCGCGCCGAAAAGTAAGGCTCGCCGGCTCAGTTGGACGGTGGCTGCTGTGGCGGCCCTGCTCGCCTCCTGCGGGCTGCCGCTTGGGTTCGCTCGCTATTGCACTGGGCATCGCCGGTTTCCTGGTTGCCCGCGACGCCGCTGCCCGCCCGTGGTTTCCCCACCTCCTCAGAGGCTCCTAATCTGCCGCCCGCTCTCGGAGCCGCGCCGTCACTCGTGCGAACAGTGAGTACTTCTCAGTGGACCCGCCACCGCGCGGCAAGCCGGCCGTGCACGCCGGGCCCGATCCGCGTCACCCCGCTTCGATCAGGTCGATGGCGTTGGCCGCCGCCGCGATGATCCCCGCGTCTGTACCACGGCGGTAGGCATCCACGGCGGTGTCGACGAACTTGATCGCGTGGGGATCCCCGGTCAGGGCGGACCTCGCCACAAGCTCGTCCAGGTCGACGCCGCCCTTCACGGTCGGTGCCGGTTGCGCCCGCGGCGGGGCGTACGCGGACGTGACCGCGGCCGTCGCGGCCCAGGCTGCGGCGAGACTTGCCGGCCACAGCCCGCGGGGCAGGGCCGGTAGGCAACGCAGGACCGCGTTGGGGGCAGTCGCGGCGTGCACCAGCATCACCGGATTGCCATAGCCATGCGTCCCATGGCGGACCACCGCGGCCTCCACTATGGAGGCAAGGCGGGCCGGAATGTCCTGCCCCTCGTCGCCGGGCACCGCGCCCGCCGCCTCGGCCCACCCAGGCAGGTCGGCGAGTTGGGCCAGCCGGGCCCGGATGCCGAAGCGCTGGTCCGGCACACGGGGCACCGCGTCGAGCGCTGCCCGCGGATCGCCCGCCCGGTACGGTCCCGCGCCGGCGGGCGCCAGCGGCTGCCACCGCGCCGCCCAGTAGGCCAGACCCGCGCCCAGTTCGGCGATCCGCGCATCGGTCTCGGCGTCGAGCAGCGCCCGCACGGCGTGACCAACCCGGATCACGCCATGGGTGGCGCCAGCGGCTATGCCCGGCAGCAGGCGCGGCCACCACACGGCCAGGACGTCGCGCCACTGCTGCTCAGCCAGGGCACGGGCAAAGAAGTCGAGCCAGTCGCCGGTGCGCACCGGATCGCCCAGCGGGTCACGCCACTCCTCAGGTGCGATGGGCTGGATGCCCCGCGGCCGCTCCTCCAGCCGGTCGGAGTACGAGTCGATCCACCGGTGCACGTCGTCGCCGTGTCCGTGCCGGACGAGCGCCTCCACCGCCATCGGGGCGTGGTTGGACAACCAGCCGGTGCGCTCCGGCCCGGTGTCGCGCAACCGCTCGTACGCCTCGTCAAGGACGTCAAAACTCATGGTCAGCAGCCTAGGAGTTGAAGTCGGCTTCAAGTAAAGCCCGGCTGCCGCCGCGGTCGATCTCAACCTCACCGACGGCCAGCGGCGGCGGCTGGAAAGGATCTGACCCGCTGGGCGAACCTGACTGTCGCGGACGCCCGCACCGGGCTCGCGCTCCCCAGGCTCGCCCGTCGAGCACGACCCCGACCGCCCTACCGGATGGCTTCCGACGTAGTGATCGCCTGACCCGGCAGCTCCGGAGAGGACATTCGTACAAGACCGGCTGCCGGCAGCCCGGGCATTCTGCCGGGCATGACCGAGACCGACCTCACGCACCGGTACCGGCTGCATGTGGTCCACGACGGCCCGCGGCAGGCGCCCCCGCTACTGCTCATCCACGGATCTGGGGCCTCGAGCGGCTCGTGGAACCCGGTAGTCCCGGCACTCGCCGCCCACCATCACGTGATCCGGGTGGACCTCCCGGGCTGCGGCCAGTCGCCGCCCCCGCCGTCCTACCGGGTGCCGGCGCAGGCGGCCCGAGTGGCGGCCCTGCTCGACGGCCTGGGCCTGCGTCGCGTCACCGCGGTCGGGCACTCCAGCGGCGGCTACGTCGCCACCGCACTCGCCGAACAGCGTCCCGACCTGGTGGCGTCGCTCGCGCTGATCAGCACCGGGCCGAGCATCGATGCGCTCCTTCCGCAGCCGCTCATCCTCCGCGCCCTGCTGGCCCCGCCGCTCGGCCCGCTGCTCTGGCCGAGGCGTTCGGACGCGATGACCCGCAGGGGGATCAGCGCGACGTGCGCCCGCCCGGTGGACATTCCGGACGAGGTAATCGCCGAGCTGCGCGGCACGACGTACCGCGCGATGCGGTCGGTGTCGCGGGAGAACCGCGCGTACCTCGCCGAGCGGAGCGTGCCGTCGCGTCTGGCCGTCCTCACTGTCCCGGTGCTGGTGCTCTTCGGCACGGCCGATCCGCGCTGGGACCCGGCGTCGGCGCACCAGTACGACGCCGTGCCGGGCGCGCGGGTCGAGCTGCTGCCCGGCGTCGGGCACATGCCCATGTTCGAGGACCCCGAGACGACAAGCAGGCTGCTGCTGGGCTTCGCGACGACACAGCCGCGCGATCTGGATGCCTAGACTGGCGACGTGCCATCGACCGGGACACCACCCGACTGGGCATCGGTCGACATCGCGGTCCCGTGCCGGTCCGTCCGGCTGCCGGGGGTCAGCATGGCCGGGTTCCACCTCCGCGCCCCCGCATTCGTGGACATCACCATGGTCGCGCACCCCTCCGTCACCCTGCTCATCGACTTGAGCGAGGGGGAGGGCCTCGGCTACCACGCGCAGGGCCGGCAGGAGCGTGGCAGTGCCGTCATCGGGCTCCTCCCCGGCGATCTTCAGGTAACCGGGCAGGGCCCCGGCGACTGTCTCCAGATCCGGCTGGCGCCGGTCGCGGCGGCCGCGGTGTTCGGCGCGCCTGTCGAGCTCACCGGGGCGCTGGTCTCCCTCGAAGACGTCTGGGGCCGCGACGCTCGGCGTGCCGTGGACCGGCTGCGCGCCGCTGCGTCGTGGGAGGAACGGTTCAGGATCTCGTCGCAGATCCTCGGCCGGCGGCTGGCCTCCCGCGCACCAGTCGATCCCGAGGTTGCCTTCGCCTGGCGGCGGATGCTGGCCAGCCGGGGGCGGGTACGGGTGGACGGCCTGGCGGACGAGGTCGGCTGGAGCCGCAAGCGCCTCTGGTCCCGCTTCGGGTCGCAGGTCGGCATCACACCGAAACGCGCCGCGCAACTGGTGCGGTTCGACCACGCCGCCCACCTGCTCGCGGCGGGTCACGCCGCCGCCAGCGTCGCCGCCGAGAGCGGCTACGCCGACCAGGCGCACCTCCACCGCGAGGTCAAGGCGTTCACCGGGCTGACGCCCACGGCCGTGGCCACGGCACCCTGGCTCGCGATCGACGATGTTGCGTGGCCGGCGTCACCCGGACGGGGTGAACCGTCGGTGGCCCGCGCGGGAATCAGAGCCGGGTACGGCCGACGCACCAGCCAGCTCAGGTGACGGCACAGGGGATGTTGTTGAGGGAGAACGCGGTCGGCTGCGGGTTGGTGCCGCTGTAGGAGCCGTTGAAGCCGATACTCACCGATGCGTTCGGGGCCAGCGTCGCGTTCCACGGCAGGTTGACCGCGGAGACCGCCTGCCCTTGCTGGCTCCAGGTCGCGTTCCATCCCTGGGTCACCTGTTGGTTGCCGGGGAAGGTGAAGCGCAGGGTCCAGCCGTTGACGGGCGCCGTACCGGTGTTGGTTATCGAGATGGCGCCGCCGAAGCCTCCTCCGTTGCCCCAGTCGTTGACCGCGTACGAGACCCGGCATGTCGCGGGGGCCGGCGTACTCGACGTGGGCGTGGGCGAGGCGGTTGGGGTCGGGGTCGGTGTCGGCGAGGGGGACGGCTCGGAGCCGTAGGTCAGGCCGAACCCGTACGGGAACAGCGGCGTCTTGCCGTCGCCATCGTTGATGGGCTGCTGCGAGGCGGACTGCATCCAGGTCACCGGAAGCTTGCCGGTCGGGGCGACCACATTGAACAGGACGTCGGCGACACCCTGCCCCTCGGTGCCGGGCAGCCACGACGCGACGAGGGCGTCCCAGTTGCCGATCTGAGACGCGATGTCCAGCGGGCGGCCGGAGACCAGGACCACGACCACGGGCACGCCCGAGGCGCGCAGCGTGGCGATGGTGTTGAGGTCCGTACTGTCCAGGCCCATCGAACCCGGCCGGTCACCCCGGCCCTCCGCGTACGGCGTCTCGCCCACCACCGCGATCGCCACCCGGTACGAGCTGTCGATGCCCGAACCGTTGGCGCTGTAGGTCACGGTGGTGGACGGTGCGACCGTGTTGCGGATGCCCTGGAGGATCGTCGTGCCGGGCGTGATGTTGCCCGAGGACCCCTGCCACGAGATGGTCCAGCCACCGCTCTGGTTGCCGATGTTGTCGGCGCTCTTGCCGGCCACGAAGATGCGGTTGTCCTCGCGGGCCAGCGGCAGTATGCCGGCCGAGTTCTTCAACACCACCTGCGACTGCGCCACCGCCCGGCGGGCCAGCGCCCGGTGCGCGGCACTGCCCACTGTGGACAGGTAGCTCCGGTCGGCCAGGGGCCGCTCGAAGAGGCCAAGTTCGAACTTCTTGGTCAGGATGCGCCGGTTGGCGTCGTCGATGCGCGACATCGGCACCCGCCCCGCCTGGACCTCGGTGCGCAGCAGCCCGATGAAGCTCTGCCAGGCCGTCGGCACCATCACCATGTCGATCCCGGCGTTGATCGCGGTCCGCACGTCGGTGGCGGACAGCCCGGTCGCGCCGTCGATCTGGTTGATGCCGTCCCAGTCGGAGACGACGAAGCCCGAGAAGCCGAGCTCGCCCTTGAGCAGGGTGGTGATCAGGTACTGGTTTCCGTGCACCTTCGAGCCGTTCCAGCTGCTGAACGACAGCATGATGGACCCGACTCCGCGCTCGATCGCGGCCCGGAACGGTGGCAGGTGGATGGCGCGCAGCTCGGCTTCCGAGATCTGGGTGTCGCCCTGGTCGACGCCGCCCGTGGTGCCGCCGTCGCCGATGTAGTGCTTGGCGGTGGCGAGCACGGAGGCGGGTCCGGAGAGCGAGGTGCCCTGCAGGCCGGTGACGATGTCGCTCATCGAGGAGACCAGCTCCGGTGTCTCGCCGAACGACTCGTACGTCCGGCCCCACCGGTCGTTGCGGACGACGCACAGGCAGGGTGCGAAGTCCCAGCGGACCCCGGTGCCGACGACCTCCTCGGCGACGGCCCGCCCGATGTCGCGGACCAGAGCGGGGTCGCGGGTGGCGCCGAGCCCGATGTTGTGCGGGAAGATGGTCGCCCCGACCACGTTGTTGTGCCCGTGCACGGCGTCAGCGCCGTACAGGAGAGGGATCCGCAGCGGGGTGGCCAGGGCGCCGTTGGCGAAGGCGTCCACCATGTCGGCCCAGGCCGTCGGGTTGTTCGGCGAGGGTGCCGACCCGCCCCCGGAGAGGACCGACCCCAGCCGGAACTGGGTGACCTGCGCGGGGGTGACTGATCCCCGCTCGGCCTGGGTCATCTGACCGATCTTCTCGTCGAGGCTCATCCGGGACAGGAGATCGGCGACCCGGTCGGCGACGGGCAGGCTGGGATCCAGGTAGGGCTCGCCGGCCGCGGCCGCCTCGGGGGCGGCGCCCCGGATGGTCAGGAAGCCAGCCATCAGGGCGACCAGCGCGATGCTGGTGGCCATCCTGCGCCGGCGTGGGAGAGGCGTACGCACCCGGGCCCCTTTCATAGATGTATATCACTGCTATGCATAGCAGAGCCGGACCTCGGGATCAAGGCGGGACCGGGCGGTGTGCGGTCAGGGGACCAGCAGCCCGACGCACTCCACGTGATGGGTCATCGGGAAGCAGTCGTACGCCCGCACCTCTGCCAGCCGCCAGCCGGCCTCCCGGAACGTCCCGGCATCCCGGGCGAGGGCGGCCGGGTCGCAGGCGACGTAGGCAACCGCCCGGGGCGCGGCCGCCACCACGGCCCGCACCACGCTCGCTCCGGCGCCGGCCCGCGGCGGATCCAGCACCACCAGGTCCACCGGCCTGGGCAGGCCGCGCACGGCGCGCTCCACCCGCGCCCCGACCACCTCCACCTCTGGCAGGTCGGCCAGGTTGGCGCGTGCCGCGGCCACCGCCGCGGGCGCGGACTCGACCAGGGTCACCCGGACACCGACAGACGCGAGGGCGGCCGCGAACAGACCGGCCCCGCCGTAGAGGTCCCAAGCCGTCTCGCCCGGCCCGGGCGCGAGCAGCTCCAGTACGGCGGACGCGAGCGTGTCGGGTGCGGCGGGGTGCACCTGCCAGAACACGTCCGTCGGGAGATTCCACTCGCGACCCACGGCGTGCTCGTGGACGGTACCCGGCCCAATCACGACGTCCCCGCCTGAAGAAGCCACTGTGGACACCGACTCGTCCGGCCAGGTCCGGGAGGTGACCGGCAGCGCCTGGATGGCGGGGTGCGCGATGAGGCACCGCTCCACCGGCACCACCTCGTGGGACCGGTGCTTGAGCAGGCCGGCCCGGCCGGCGGCATCCACTGTGTACCGCACCCGGGACCGCCAGCCCAGCAGGCCGCCGGGCAGTGCCCGTACCTCCACGTCGGAGGAGATGCCGGCGAGCCGGGCGAGCTGCTCGCGCACGACGGCGGCCTTCCATTCCCGCTGCGCGGCCGCCGAGGCGTGCTGCAGGTCGCAGCCGCCGCAGCCGCCGGGGTGGGCGTACGGGCAGGGCGCGACGACCCGGTCAGCAGATGCCTGCAGAACGCGAATTGCGTCGGCGCGCAGGTAGCCCCGATGCACCTCGGTCACCTCGGCGACCACCCGCTCACCGGGCAGCGCGTGCCGGACGAACACCACCAGACCGGATGCGCGGGCCACGCAGTGGCCGCCGTGCGCCGGCGGGCCGACCACCAGCTCGAGCCGGTCACCGAGGACGGGCAGGGGCGGGCCCGCGGGGCTGGGAGACGGGGCCATCACGTGTGCAGCGCCGGCTCTCCGTCGGCGGGCGGCTCGATCCGTGCCGGCGGCCGTCCCCGGTCAGCGGCGCGGGTACGCGGGCCGCGGGCCGGGCCACGGGACAGGCTCTGGTCGAGGCGGTCCAGATCCTTGCTGGTGGTCGAGACGAGCTGCCACGGCACGCTGGTGACCATCACGCCCGGCTCGAACAGCAGCCGCCCCTTGATCCGCAGCGCGCTCTGGTTGTGCAGCAGGTTCTCCCACCATCGGCCGACCACGTACTCCGGGATGAACACCGTCACCACGTCGCGCGGCGACTCGCGGCGCACGGACTTGACGTAGTCGATGATCGGCCCGGTGATCTCGCGGTACGGCGAGTCGACCACGGTCAGCGGGACCGGGATCTGCCGGCGCTCCCACTCCTCCTGGATGGCCCGGGTGTCCTTGTCGTCGACGTTGACGGTGACCGCGGTGAGCGTGTCGGGGCGGGTCGCCCGGGCGTAGGCCACCGCCCGCAGCGTCGGCAGGTGGACCTTGCTGACCAGGATGATCGCGTGGTTGCGGGCGGGCAGCACCGGCCGGTCCTCGGTCGGCGCCAGCTCCCGGGCGACGGTGTCGTAGTGCCGGCGGATGCCCAGCATCACGGCGTAGAGGACGGCCATCGCCGCGATCGAGATCCAGGCGCCCCGGGTGAACTTGGTCGCCAGCACCAGGATCAGCACGAACCCGGTCATCACCGTGCCCAGCCCGTTGATCGCGCGGGAGCGGATCATCTTCCGTCGGCGTGCCGGATCCCGCTCGGTGCGCAGCAGCCGGTTCCAGTGCCGCAGCATGCCGCTCTGGGACAGGGTGAACGAGACGAAGACGCCGACGATGTACAGCTGGATCAGACGGGTGGTCTGCGCCTGGAACGCCACGATGAGCACCACCGCGAAGCCGGCCAGCAGCATGATGCCGTTGGAGAATGCCAGCCGGTCGCCGCGGGTGTGCAGCTGCCGCGGCAGGTAGCGGTCCTGGGCGAGGATCGAGCCGAGCACCGGGAAGCCGTTGAAGGCGGTGTTGGCGGCCAGCAACAGGATCAGCGCGGTCATCAGCAGGACGACGTAGAAGCCCGGCCGGAAGTGGTCGAAGATGGTCTGTGCCAGCTGCGCGGTGATGGGCTGCTGCTCGTACCCGGGCGGTGCGCTGACGATCTGCGAGCGTGCGCAGTAGCGGTTGACGGTGGGGCACTCGACGAACTTCACCCCGGTCAGCCGGGACAGGGCGATGATGCCGATGATCAACGTGATGGAGATCAGGCCGAGCATGAGCAGGGTGGTGGCCGCGTTGCGGCTCTTCGGCTGCCGGAAGGCCGGCACCCCGTTCGAGATCGCCTCCACGCCGGTCAGCGCCGCGCAGCCGGAGGAGAAGGCGCGCACCAGCAGGAAGACGAAGCCGAACGAGGCGCCGATGCTCAGCCCCTCCGACGTGATCGAGATGTCCGCGCTCGGCGCCCGCAGCGCGTCGCCGAGCGCCAGGTGGCGGAACAGCCCCCAGCCGATCAGGGCGAACATCGAGATCATGAAGGCGTACGTGGGGATGGCGAACGCCAGGCCGGACTCGCGCACGCCGCGCAGGTTGATCGCGGTGAGCACCGCCACGACCGCGACGGCCACCGCGACCTTGTGCGCACCCACGAACCCGATCGCCGCGCCCAGGTTCTCCACGCCGGAGGAGACGGACACGGCGACGGTCAGCACGTAGTCCACGAGCAGCGCGCTGGCCACCACCAGGCCGGGCCGGCGACCGTGGTTGACCATCGCCACCTCGTAGTCGCCGCCGCCGGACGGGTACGCGTACACGTTCTGCCGGTAGCTGGCGACGACGGTCAGCATGACCACCACCACACCCAGCGCGATCCACGGCGAGTAGACATAGGCCCCGGCACCGGCCGCGGACAGGGTCAGCAGGATCTCACCGGGGGCGTACGCCACGCTCGACAGCGCGTCCGAGGCGAACACCGGCAGGGCGATGCGCTTCGGCAACAGGGTGTGCTGCAGCCGGTCGGACCGGAACGGACGGCCCAACAGCAGCCGCTTGAAAATCGAGGTGGAGCTGGCCACGACTGGTAAGCGTACGGGGCCGCCTCACCGAGGCGCCCAGCGCGCGTGGCACGCTGTCGGTACCGGACGGGAGGGATCGCGCGGTGCACATCGTGATCATGGGCTGTGGCCGGGTCGGCTCGACCGTGGCGCACACCCTGGAGGCGCTCGGCCACTCGGTCGCGGTCATCGACCAGGACGCCAGCGCGTTCCGGCGGCTCGGCCCCGACTTCACCGGCCTGACCGTGACCGGCGTCGGCTTCGACCGCGACGTGCTGATCCAGGCGGGCGTCGAGCGGGCGGAGGCGTTCGCCGCGGTCTCCAGCGGGGACAACTCGAACATCATCGCCGCCCGGGTGGCCCGGGAGACGTTCGGCGTGCCCAGGGTGGTGGCCCGCATCTACGACCCGAAGCGCGCCGAGGTGTACGAGCGGCTGGGCATCCCGACGGTGGCCACCGTGCGGTGGACCGCGGACCGGATGGTGCGCCACCTGGTGCCCGAGGGCCACCTGGAGGTCTGGCGGGATCCGACCAGCAGCGTGGCGATCATCGAGACGCCGCTGCACGTGGACTGGATCGGCCGGTCGGTGCGCGCGCTGGAGGAGGCGACCGGCACCCGGGTGGCGTACCTGATGCGGTTCGGCATCGGCACCCTGCCGACGGCGTCCACCGTGCTGCAGGACGGCGACCAGGTGTTCATGCTGGTGACCGACGAGATCGCCGGCGCGGTGGCCAAGGTGGCCGCGACCGCGCCGGCCAGCGCCTGAGGGGTGGGGGCAGCGATGCGGGTAGCCATCGCCGGGGCCGGCAACGTCGGCCGGTCGATCGCGCAGGAGCTGATCGAGAACGGGCACGAGGTCATGCTCATCGAGCGCGAGCCGGAACGGCTGCGCCCCGAGCGGGTGCCGGCGGCCGAGTGGGTGCTCGCCGACGCGTGCGAGCTGAGCAGCCTGCAGGATGCGCAGCTGTCCCGCTGCGACGTGATGGTCGCGGCCACCGGCGACGACAAGGTGAACCTGGTGGTGTCACTGCTGGCGAAGACCGAGTTCGCGGTGCCGCGGGTGGTGGCCCGGGTGAACCGGGCCGAGGACGAGTGGCTGTTCACCGAGCAGTGGGGCGTCGACGTGGCGGTGAGCAAGCCGCGGCTGATGGCGGCCCTGGTCGAGGAGGCGGTCACCGTCGGCGACCTGGTCCGGCTGATGACCTTCCGGCAGGGCGAGGCGAACCTGGTCGAGATCACCCTGCCGCCGGGCGCCCCGTACGTCGGCCGGGCGGTGCGCGACGTCCCGCTCCCCCGCGACTCCGCGTTGGTCGCCATCCTGCGCGGCAAGCGAGTGCTCGTGCCCGGCCCGGACGATCCGCTGGAGGCCGGGGACGAACTGGTCTTCGTCTGCACGGCCGAAGTGGAGGACGCGGTACGGGCGGTCATGCTCGGTTCGGACAGCGGAACGCACCCGCCACGCCGCCCCTCCCCCGCCGATCGAGGAGAAGGCGAGGGTGTGAGCCAGGCAGACTCCTCCCCCGACTCCTAGGCCGACGCGCGGGTGGCGGCCGGTGGGCGGCCGCGGTTCACCCGGCGCACCGTCCACACCGTGATGGCGAGCAGCGCCGCGTACGGCGGGTAGCCCAGCAGCAGCCGGGCCACGCCCAGCGCGGTCGCCTGGTCGGCCAGGTAGAGCACGGCCTGCACGCCCACCTTCGCGATCCAGACCACGCCCCACAGCACGGTCAGCCAGCCGAACGTCCGCATCAGCCGAGGATCCTGCCGCCACGCGCTGCTGCCGCCAGCCGCCAGCACCGACCAGATCCAGCCGACCAGGGGCAGGCGCAGCGCGACCGAGCCGAGCAGGGCGGCACCGTACGCCAGGCCGTACAGGATTCCGGGCAGGTAGAAGTCCTTCTCCTCACCGGTCCGCCAGGCGATGATCGCGCCGATACCGATGCCGACCAGGCCGTTGACCGCGTGCCGGATCGGCTGGCGGCGGCTGAGCCGCCAGACCGCGATCGCGACCGCGACCCCGGTCGAGGCGATCAGCCCGACGTTCAGCGTGGCGACGACGTTGACCAGGACGAAGACGGCGACCGGGATGCTCGACTCGACCAGCCCGCGCCAGCCGCCGAGCTGCTCGGCGACCTGCTCGGAGAAGCTGGGCATCCGCTCGGACCCGGGCGCCGCATCCTCCTCGGCCACGGCCTGCCCCTCAGCCTCGGAGCGCCCCTCGGCCACGGCGTGCCCCTCGGCCAGCGCCGGGCCCTCAGCCACCGCCTGCCGCTCGGCGTCGACGACGCTGGCGGCCTCGGCCACCAGCTTGTCCACCTCCGGACCGAGCACCTGCCCGACCGCTTCGGCATCGACCGCCTTGGTCGGGTCCTCCTGGATCGCCATCGCCCTACAGTAACCGCCGCCACCGGTCAGCGCGGTGCCTCCAGTTCGTAGTACGGGTTGTAGATGACTTTGCGGTCATCCCGCAGGGCGACCCGGCCGCGGACGGTCAGCTGCCGGCCTGGCTCGATGCCGGCGATGTGCCGGCGCCCCAGCCAGACCAGGGTGACCACGTCGGTGCCGTCGTACAGGTCGGCTTCCAGCGTCGGCAGGTTGGTCCGCGGCGTGTAGCACACCGTGCGCAGCCGGCCGGACAGCGACACCAGCTGGCCGCGCTCCACCTGCCGGCACGGCGTACACCCGTGCTCGGCGCTGTCGCGCCGCAGCTCCTCCGCGTCGAGTTCGGCTTCGCTCGCCAGCCACCGCCGAACCAGCCGGCGCAGGGCGCCGTCGCCCCCCGCCGCCGGCTCCACCGCCGAGCGCTCGCCGGTCGTCATGACCTTCCGTCCACTTCTCTCGACGAGCCGCGCCCGGACCAGGTGCGGTCCGTCTGCCAAGCGTATGCCGGCAGGGTGGCCGCCGGCGATCACGGGCTGCGGCGGCGTGGCGCCGGTCTGGCCGGACCGCCCCCCGGGCGGGCCGGCGGCACCGGGCCGCCCCCGGGGGCCACCCCGTTCGGGCCCATCCGCTGCGCCTGCTCGGCCATCTCCCGCGGCAGCCGCAGCCGCAGCGGCTCGCGCACCGGCTTGGCCTCCGGCCCGCGGTCGACCACCAGCCCGTGCAGGCACTCCAGCAGCGGGCCGGCGGCGCTCGGATCCACCGCCGCCCGGCCCTGGAAGACCCCGCGCACCATCCAGCGCGGCCCGTCTATGCCGACGAAGCGCAGGTCGGTCCCCCCGTCCGGGGTCCGCACCCGGGCCAGCAGCTCCTGGCCGTACTCCCCGGGCAGCTCCGACGGCTTGGCGCCGTCGGCGATCAGCGACTGGCGGATCTCGTCGCGCACCTCGTCCCAGATGCCCTCGCTGCGTGGCGCGGCGAAGACCCCCAGCTGCAGCGCGCTCTCCCCGTGCACCAGCACCACCTGCTGGATCGTGCCGTCGGGGTCGGCCTGCACCCGGATCTCGACGCCGTCCACCGCGGGAATCTGCAGGCTGCCCAGGTCCAGCCGCTGCACCCCCCGCGGCGCCTCGGTGATGTCGTACGGGCCCTTGGCGTGCGCGCCGACCCGGCCGGCCTCGGGTTCGTCCTCCTGGTCGTCCCCGAACTCCTCGAGCTCCTCAGCCTCGTGCGGCTGCTCGGCCGCCTCGTCGCGGCCACGCCGCCCGCCGCCGCGGCCCCGGAAGAACTTCACCGGTCCACCTTCCGTCCCACCGTGCCGTCCTAACCGCGCTCCGACGTTCCCGTCCCCCGGCTTTCCGGGCTCACCGCCCGCGCCTCCCCGAGCAGGCCCGCGTGCCCGCCGGTGGACCCGTGCCCGCCGGCACCCCGGGTGGAGTCGGGCAGCTGGTCAACGACGTGGAAGTGTGCCCGTTCGACGCGCTGCACCACAAGCTGGGCGATCCGGTCGCCGCGGGAGATCTTCGCGGTGCTGGCCCGGTCGTGGTTGACCAGGTTCACCTTGATCTCGCCCCGGTAGCCGGCGTCCACCGTGCCCGGCGCGTTGAGCACGGTCACCCCGAGCCGCGCGGCAAGGCCGGAACGCGGGTGCACCAGTCCCACGTACCCCTCGGGCAGCGCGATGGCCACACCGGTGCCGACCAGGACCCGCTCGCCCGGCGGGATCTCGACATCCTCCGCGGCCACCAGGTCAGCGCCGGCATCGCCCGGATGGGCGTACGCGGGCAACGGGAGATCCGGGTCGAGCCGGCGCACCAGCACGGGCAGATCGCTCACGACAGCCTCCATTCGCGTACCCCCTCATCCTGCATCCCCGCTCGGCGGAGCCCGCGGCGGCCTGCCCGGTGGCTGGCACCGGCCATCCTGTGCGCCGTACGGGCTACCCTCAAGGCCGTGACCGGTCCACCCGCCCACGCCCCGGAGTACTCCGAGCGGCTGACCGTGCCGTGGTGGTCCTGGCCGCTGCTGCTCGGCGCGGCGGCCCTGCTGGCCGCCGAGATCGGCCTGGGCGCCCCCGGCGCCCGCACCTGGGCGCCCTACGCGGTGCTGCTGCCCCTGACCGCCGGAGCGCTGTGGTGGGCCGGCCGGATCCGGGTCGCGGTGACCGGCGGCGAGCTGCGGGTTGACGACGCGCGCCTGCCGGCGCGGTTCGTTGCCGACGCCATCCCGCTGGACGTGACGGGCCGCCGGGAGGTGCTGGGCGTGGGCGCGGATCCGCGCGCGTTCGTGGTGCAACGGCCATGGATCCCGGGTGCCGTGCAGGTCCTGCTGGACGATCCCGCCGACCCCACGCCGTACTGGGTGGTCAGCTCCCGGCGCCCGGACCAGCTCGCCGCGGCCCTGCTGGCCGCCAGGGACGCCGTCCGCACCGGCTAGCGCTGCGTCTTGCGCAGGTCCTCGCGCAGCTTCTCGCCGAGGGCCAGGGTGGCCCTGCGGTTGAGGTACGCGGCGACCGCCGCGCCGGTCAGCAGCGGACCGAGCGTGGAGAGGTTGCGGCTGAACCGGCGCAGCAGCCGGTCCCGCAGCTCCTTGCGGGCCGTGGTGCCGAGTACCGCCGCGACGCCGACGCCCGGGACCATCGGGTTGACCCCGCGCCGCCCGGCCCACGCCTGCACCAGCGCCACCGCCCGCTGCGTGCCGTTGCCGGGCACCGGCTGCCGGTACACCTCGTGCAGCTCGCCGATCAGCTTGATCTCGATGGCCACCACGGCCACGGTCTCCACGCCGAGCAGGACCGGCGCCGACAGCAGGGTCGGCGTCACGGCCCATTCGACGGCGGCCACGCCGCCGCTGGCCGCGCCCACGCCGCCGGTGGCGATCGCCGCGTTGCGCACCAGCCGTTGCGCCAGCTCCTCGCCGTCCAGACCGTCGTGGTGCCGGCGCAGCGTCTGCAGGTCGCGGATCGGTATGTGCGGCGCCACGTCGGTGATCTCGTCGGCGAGCCAGCGGATCACCTTGCCGGGCTTGAACATGTCGCCCACACCGCGCGCCCGCACGTCGGCCACCAGCCGGCTGAGCAACTGCCGGCGCTGCTCGGGCGCCAGGTCGTGCGCGGCCAGCGCGGCAACCGTCGCGTCGCGGTCTCGCTCCTCCGGCTCCGGCACGTCGCCGCCCTCCCGCACGATGTCGGCCACCAGTTGATGGTGGCCGGCCGGGTCAACTCACGCACACTCCCGGCAGATCAGCTCCCCACTCCGCTGGTACGCCAGCTGGCTGCGGTGATGCACCAGGAAACAGCGCGCACAGCGGAACTCGTCCGACTGCATCGGCAGCACCTTCACGGTGAGCTCTTCGTCGGCGAGGTCCGCCCCCGGCAGCTCGAAGGTTTCGGCTACCTCCGCCTCGTCCACGTCCACGGCGCCCGACTGCGAGTCGACGCGGCGCGCCTTGAGCTCCTCCAGACTGTCCTCGCCGAGGTCGACCTCGTCGCGACGCGGAGCGTCGTAGTCGGTAGCCATTGGTTGTCACTCTCCCGTACTCCGTACCGTCTCCGGTGTAACGCCGGGCAACGGTGTCTCGGTTCCCACAGCGGCCCTCCCCTAACCGGGCCGGAGTGCTCGCCGCCGGCCGGTGCGCGCCTCGATGAGCGACCGTTCCGGGAATCTTCCCCGGACAAGCCTCCCGGCGAGCGGGGTACCTTACCTTTTTCGCGCGAAGGATGTACTCCTGGGTGGCCAAACTTCTTCCCAATGTGACCGATGTGACACCACCGGCCGTAGTGCCTGACAACGGTAGGGCACGCCCCAGGGACTCCGCTGCAGGTGATTGCCGGCGCGTCGCGGGAATGTCGCAGAACCGGTGGCCGGGGTGAACACGGGTTACCCTCAGCGGCATACTCGGTAACCGGACACATGCAATCCGGCGTGCGCGACAGACGGGGAGCCGAACAACCATGAGCTTTGCGCGAGTACGGGCGCTCGCCGTGGTCAGCGTGCTGTTCCTCGCGGCGGTGATCTTCGTCATCATGGCGCTGGTGCGGGACAGCCAGCGCGACCCGAAGGCCGCGGCCGGCTGTCCGAAGGGCGCGGTGCTGGTCAACACCCGACTGCCGGACGAGAACAAGGACGTCAAGCTCAAGATCTTCAACGGCACGAACCAGCCCGGCCTGGCCGAGCAGGTCGGCCAGGACTTCAGCCACCGTGGCTTCACAGTGGACAAGAAGAAGGGCAACAACCCGAAGGCGGTCGACGGGGTGGCGATCCTGCGCTACGGGCCCAAGGCGGTCGGCGACGCCTGGCTGCTGCGCGCGTACTTCCTGCAGGAGGCCGACCCCCAGTTCGACCCGCAGCGGCAGAACGACGTGGTGGACGTGGTCATCGGCAAGAAGTTCCAGCAACTGGCCACGGAGACCGAGGTCAAGCAGTCGCTCACCCAGCTCGGCAACCCGAGGGCGCCCGCCGGTACCTGCCCCGCCGACCTCGCCTGAGGTCCTCGGGATCAGGGGCCACCGGCCGCGTCGTAGGCGGCCAGCCGATCGTGCAGGGGCGCGAACAGCGCCGGCGGCGCGGCGATGACCAGCTCCGGCCCGGGCGGGGCGCCGTCCAGCCCGGCCACCACCAGACCGGCCTCCTCGGCCACCAGGCCGCCCGCGGCGTGGTCCCAGGGGTTGAGACCCTTCTCGTAGTACGCGTCGAGAGTGCCCTCGGCAGCCATGCACAGGTCGAGCGCGGCCGCTCCGAACCGACGGATGTCGCGCACCTCGGGCAGCAGCCGGGCGAGCACCGCCGCCTGGTGCCGGCGCCGGGCCGGATCGTAGCCGAAGCCGGTGCCCACCAGCGCCTGGCTCAGCCGGGTGGTGGCCGAGCCGACCAGCCGCCGGCCCGCCCGGTAGGCGCCACCGCCCCGGGTGGCGGTCCATTCCTCCCCGGTCGCCGCGTTGTGCACCACCCCGGCCACGACCACCCCGTCCACCGCCGCGGCGATCGAGACCGCGTACTGCGGCAGCCCGTAGAGGTAGTTCACCGTCCCGTCGATCGGGTCCACCACCCACCGCACCCCGGTGCCGCCGCGGCCGCCCGCCGGCCCGTACTCCTCGCCCAGCACCGTGTCCTGCGGGCGCAGCTCGCGCAGCGCGCCCACCACCTGGCGCTCCACCGCCCGGTCGGCCGCGGTGACCACATCGGTGGCCGTGCTCTTGGTGTCCACCTCGGTGATCGCCTCGGCCCGCATCCGCCGGGCGGTCTCGGCCGCGGCCCGCGCGACCTTTACCGCGATGGCGAGCAACTCATCAGGTTCCGGGACCGGCCGCACGGGTACTATCCTGCCAAGCTGCCGATCATCCACTGTCCCGGGTCCTCCGTTGCCCAGGCGGGGGCGGGACTCGCGGCAGGGGATGATCGCGGCAGACGGCGCTACAATTCACCCCTGCCCCACACACCGCGGACCGGCCCGGCCGGGTCCGGTTCACGGCGCGGGGCGGAACCACATCGACCGGCTGGCCACCGCTCCCCCGCGCCATGCTTGCCGGCGGAGGACTCTGGTCCGCCCGCGGGGACGTGGGTGGGGCGGAGGCCCCGAAGCCCGCGCTCATCGTCTCCGGAAGGTCGTTCGTGACAGAAGCCCGCCATACCGGCGCCGACGTACGCTCCCTCACCGACACGCTGATCGCGCACGCCGCAAGCGCGAACGGCCAGCTGACCTCCGCCGAGGTGGTACGCGCCGTGGAATCGGCCGGCGCGACCCCCGCGCAGGCCAAGAAGATCCTCCGGGCCCTGGCCGAGGCCGGGGTGACCGTGGTGGTGGACGGCTCGGCGAGCAGCCGACCGCGCCGGGTCGCCGCGGCCAGGTCCGCGACCCCGGCATCGAAGGCGGCGACCGCCAAGGCGGTCAAGCCGACGCTGCGGGCGGTGAAGGACCCGGCGGTCGAGAAGGCCGACGGCGCGGGCGAGCCGGCCGGCGGCGCGGCGAAGGCGGGCGAGCCGGCCGGCGGCGAGCCGGCGGCCGCCACCAAGCCCGCCCCGGCGCGGAAGGCCAAATCCGCGGCCGGCAAGTCGGCCAGCGCGGCGGGGCAGCCGGGCGCGGCGGCGGAAGTGGGGACAGCTCAGGTGGGCAAGGCGGGCACGGCGCCGGCGGCGGGCAAGGCGAAGAAGAGCACGAAGGGCGATGCGGGGGCCAAGGGCGCCAAGACCGCCAAGACGGTCGCCGCCGACCCGGCGGGCGAGGCGAAGGTGGCCGCCGGCGACGATCCGAACGATGTCGACCTCGACCCGGAGGCGCTCGCCGCCGAGCTCGAGGACGTCGTGGTCGACGAGCCGACCGCGGAGCTGGCCGAGGCGGCCGAGGCCGACGCGCAGGCCGACGACGACTTCGACTGGGACGACGAGGAGTCCGAGGCGCTCAAGCAGGCCCGGCGGGACGCCGAGCTGACGGCCTCCGCCGACTCGGTCCGCGCCTACCTCAAGCAGATCGGCAAGGTACCGCTGCTCAACGCCGAGCAGGAGGTCGAGCTCGCCAAGCGGATCGAGGCCGGCCTGTACGCCGCGGAGCGGCTGCGCGCCGCCGAGGAGAACAACGAGCAGCTCCCCACCCAGCTGCACCGGGACCTGGTGTGGATCTCGCGGGACGGCGAGCGGGCCAAGAACCACCTGCTGGAGGCGAACCTACGGCTGGTGGTCAGCCTGGCCAAGCGGTACACCGGCCGCGGCATGGCCTTCCTCGACCTGATCCAGGAGGGCAACCTCGGCCTGATCCGCGCGGTCGAGAAGTTCGACTACACCAAGGGCTACAAGTTCTCCACCTACGCCACCTGGTGGATCCGCCAGGCCATCACCCGCGCCATGGCCGACCAGGCCCGCACCATCCGCATCCCGGTGCACATGGTCGAGGTGATCAACAAGCTCGGCCGGATCCAGCGCGAGCTGCTGCAGGACCTGGGCCGCGAGCCCACCCCGGAGGAGCTGGCCAAGGAGATGGACATCACCCCGGAGAAGGTGCTGGAGATCCAGCAGTACGCCCGGGAGCCGATCTCACTGGACCAGACCATCGGCGACGAGGGCGACAGCCAGCTCGGCGACTTCATCGAGGACTCCGAGGCCGTAGTGGCGGTGGACGCGGTCTCCTTCAGCCTGCTGCAGGACCAGCTGCAGCAGGTGCTGCAGACCCTCTCCGAGCGGGAGGCCGGCGTGGTCCGGCTGCGCTTCGGACTCACCGACGGGCAGCCGCGGACGCTGGACGAGATCGGCCAGGTGTACGGGGTGACCCGGGAGCGGATCCGGCAGATCGAGTCCAAGACGATGTCGAAGCTGCGCCACCCGTCCCGCTCGCAGGTGCTGCGCGACTACCTCGACTGACCAGCTCCCCGCCTGTCCCCCTCCGGCCGGCCACCATCACCTCCGGCCGGCGGGGGCCGCAAGGCGTGCGGCGCCTCGGTGCAGCGTCCGGCGCCGGACGGGGCCGGGGACCTCTGGCCCTGCTGCGCCGGGGCGGCGGTCGCCGATGGCTGCGCCGCGGGGCTAGCTCGGTCCGGCCTGGTCGGTGGCGACCAAACGGAATCCGGTGACGATCTGCGGGCGGATGCGCAGCACGGTGTCCATGGTCATGTCGACCCACGGGATCAGCGCCGCCTCGTACCGGGCGATCTGGTCCGGCGCGGTGACCGGCGAGGCGTAGCCGGTGACCACCACGCTCCAGCCCAACCGCCGGTCCGGATCGATCTGGTCCGCCTGGTAGGCGACCACTACGCCGGGCGCCGGGCGCACCCGGGAGCCGACCGCCGAGGAGAGCCGGGTCCGGATGATGATGTCCTCCCCATCCACGAGATGGTTGACCGGACGCACCGCCGGTAGCGCGTTGAGGGTGAACACCACCCGGCCGTAGGCGACGCTGCCGAGGAGAGCCATCGCCTCCGCGCGGTCCACCTCGACCAGGCCGCGCCCTCCCGAACCCGCCATGACCTGCCGCCGTACCAACCCGTCGCTCATGGTGTAACCAGGGTGAGGTTGGCATCGTAGCGGCGGTAGAGCAGGTTGCCGCGGCCGGTGGCCGGGTCGGTGAAGAACAGGAACGGCAGGCAACCGGCCGCCAGCTGGGCGGCGGCCCGAGCAGGGGTCAACTCGGGCACGCGACGGACGTTCACGGTGGTGGGGAGCGTCTCCGGCATCGACGGCGGATGCATGCTGCGCTGGCGGGCCAGCCGCAGCCCGCTCGGCCCGGAGCGGTAGATCACCGCGTCCTCACCGGTCTCCGCATCGGTGAACAGGTACGCGTCGTAGTCCATGGCACCCATCGCGACCGCCGCCTGGCCCGGCGCCCAGGGGTGGAGCCGGACCCGCTTCACCCGGGCGATCCGCCCGGGTACGGGCGCGCTCAGCGACCGCCGCTGCGGGTCGGGCCACGGCCACATTTCGAAGGTCCCGGTCAGGCGGGTGATCTGCCGGTCCAGCCGGATGGCGGCCGCGGCGACCGCGGCGGCCGGCGAGGGCCCCGGCACCTGCACCCGGGCCGGTACCCCGTGCACCCGCAGGTTCACCTGCACCAGGGCGGGACCGTCGGCGCAGGCCGAACCGTTCATCCGTACCCGGACCTCGTCACCGGCGATGCCGTGCCTGGCGAGCACCCTGCTCACCGTCGCCGCGCACTCCCGCTCGGCCGGGTCCGCCACGCCCCGGGTGTCGACCCGGAGCGCGTGGTCCGCCGGAGTCCCGGGCACCACCTCCGCGACCATGAGCGAACTCCGTCTCTGTACTGAAATATCCGACACTCAGACGTACTCCTCAGCACCCGCCGCGGTCCAGGGTCGAAGGTCCCGAGGCAGGCAGCCGGGACCGATCGCGGGCCCGGATGGCCGCCGGCCAGGACCGGTCGCGGGTCGGGTGGCCGCCGCTGGCCAGGCAGCCTCCGGTGAACAGTTCGGCCTCCACCCGGGCATCGGGCAGGTGTCCGTCGGGCTGTGTTCCACCTCGCCGGACCCGGGCGCGGCCGTGGCCGTGGCCGTGGCGCCGGGCAGCCCGATCACCGCAGGCTCCCCGGCCGTACCCGGTCTGCTGTCGTGGAACCGCGCGGCACGGTGCCGGTCACGGCTTCCGCCACGGCCAACGACCTCCCACATGTAGCGACGGAACCCGCTCCACCTCACCGGCTACACCCCCACCTGGGCCAGGGCCGAAAGTCCCGAAGTTGCCGACCACCGGATGCCAGCCAGCGGCCCCAACCGAACCGGGACCTTCGACCGGGCCATTGGGCCTTACCCGACAGGACTTTCGCCCCTGGTCGCACCGACTCCGCGCCAGGTGGGCTGTACCGGGCCCCACCACCAGATCGACCACAGTGGAGCTGCCTTGACCACAACCATCCCGAAGCCGACGCCGATCCAGACCCGACCGTGGCCGGTCCGCAAGCCGATCAAGGGATCGGCACTGGCCCGGCTGCTGCGGACCACGGACGCGAAGCAGATCGGCATCATGTACCTGGTCACCAGCTTCGCGTTCTTCTTCGCCGGCGGAATCATGGCGCTGCTCATGCGGGCCGAGCTGGCCCGGCCGGGCATGCAGTTCCTCAGCCCCGAGCAGTACAACCAGCTGTTCACCATGCACGGCACGGTCATGCTGCTGTTCTTCTCCACGCCGGTGGTGTTCGCCTTCGCGAACTACATCGTGCCGCTGCAGATCGGCGCCCCGGACGTGTCGTTCCCCCGGCTGAACGCCTTCTCGTACTGGCTGTTCCTCTTTGGTGGGTCGCTGACCCTGGCCGGCTTCGCCACCCCCGGTGGCGCGGCGGACTTCGGCTGGTTCGCCTACACCCCGCTGTCGGACGGGGTGAACTCGCCGGGAATCGGGGCGAACGCGTGGATCGTCGGGGTGGCCATCTCCGGCCTGGGCACCATCCTGGGCGCGGTCAACATGATCACCACCATCCTGACCCTGCGCGCCCCCGGCATGACCATGTTCCGGATGCCGGTCTTCACCTGGAACATCCTGGTCACCAGCCTGCTGATCCTGATGATCTTCCCGGTCCTCGCCGCGGCCGCACTCGCCCTGCTCGCCGACCGGATGCTCGGTGCGCACGTGTACGACCCGGCCACCGGTGGGCCCATCCTGTGGCAGCACCTGTTCTGGTTCTTCGGCCACCCCGAGGTGTACGTCATCGCGCTGCCCTTCTTCGGCATCATCACCGAGGTCATCCCGGTGTTCAGCCGTAAGCCGGTCTTCGGCTACAAGGGCCTGATCGGAGCCACCCTGGGCATCGCGGCGCTGTCGATGAGCGTCTGGGCGCACCACATGTTCACCACCGGCCAGGTGCTGCTGCCGTTCTTCAGCTTCCTGAGCTTCATGGTGGCGGTACCGACCGGGATCAAGTTCTTCAACTGGATCGGCACCATGTGGCGGGGGCAGATCACCTTCGAGACCCCCATGCTGTTCGCCCTGGGCTTCATGGTGACCTTCCTGTTCGGCGGCCTCTCCGGGGTGCTGCTGGCCAGCCCGCCGCTGGACTGGCACGTCTCGGACACGTACTTCGTGGTGGCCCACTTCCACTACACCGTCTTCGGCACCGTGGTGTTCGCCGTCTACGCCGGGCTCTACTTCTGGTTCCCGAAGATGACCGGCCGAATGCTGGACGAGCGGCTGGGTGCCGTGCACTTCTGGCTGACCTTCATCGGCTTCCACACCACCTTCCTGGTGCAGCACTGGCTCGGCACCCAGGGCATGCCCCGCCGGTACGCGGACTACCTGGCGTCGGACGGCTTCACCACGCTCAACACGGTCTCCACCCTCGGCTCGTTCATACTCGGCACCTCGGTACTGCCGTTCCTGTACAACGTGTGGAAGTCGTACAAGACCGGGCCGGTGGTCGAGGTGGACGACCCGTGGGGGTACGGCAACTCGCTGGAGTGGGCGACCAGCTGCCCGCCGCCGCTGCGCAACTTCAACCGGTTGCCGCGGATCCGCTCCGAACGTCCCGCATTCGACCTGAAGTTCCCGAGCCAGGCGAGGCCCCCCATCCCCCGCCAGGATCGGCAGCCCGAGGTCGTCGCCAGCGACGAGTCGCTGCAGAGGAGCTAGGCCCGGGGCGTGCTCCCGGACCCGGCCGACAATCGCCACCGCCCGCCGGCCGTCGGCCGTTGCCTCCGCCCGCCGGCCGGCCATCGCCGCAGCGGGGCCGACACCGAGCCGGCGCCGGGGCATCGGATGGGCGGCCCCACCGCCACCACCCTGCCACGCGGTTGTTGTCGCGTTGTGATCGCCCGCGTGGCAGGCTTGGGGCACGCTACTGGTGATCCTTGCCGGTACACCCGACGGGGGTGTGACCTCGGTCCCCTCCAGGCTCTCCGGGAAGGGCATCGGTTGGCTGGCTGTTAGACCATGGGTGGACAGGGCAAGAGAGATGACGAGTTCATCGGTGACGACCCGAGGAGGAAGGCGATGACCCCGACCCTCACCCCGCCGCCGGCAACGGTGGCTGGACGAGCCGCTGATGAACGCTGCGACCGGTGCAACGCGGCGGGGAAGCTTCGGGTGATGTTGGCGGGCGGCGGCGAGCTGGTCTTCTGCGGCCACCACGCCAACAAGTACGCCGAGGACCTCGTGAAGATCGCCGTACAGTTCGAGGCGGACCCGGACTTCACCTGGCGCGGCGCTGAGCTGATGCCGAACTGAGCCCGGAGAGCCGACGACATAGACGTGTGACCGACGAGGGGAGCCCCGTGCGGGCTCCCCTCGTCGTTTCTACAGATCCCGGATCCGGGCGATGCGCTCCTCCAACTGCTCGATGGTTGCCTGAGCGCTGGGCGGCCCGCCGCAGAGCCGGCGCAGCTCAGCGTGGATCTTCCCGTGCGGCAACCCGGTGCGGCGGTGGTGCGCCGCCACCAGGGCGTTCAGCTGGCGGCGTAGCGCGATGCGCCGCTCCCCCGCGGTGCGGGGCCCGGACGGCTGCACCACCCGCGCCGGCTCCGGCTGCGCCGACTGCCGCCGCTGCGCCTTCAGCTGCTCGGCCTGCCGCTTGGTCAGCAGCAGGGAAACCTGGTCGGGGGTGAGCAGCCCGGGGAGCCCGAGGTAGTCCTCCTCCTCCGGGGTGCCGGCCCGCACCGGCGCGCCGAACGACGCCCCGTCGAAGATCACCTGGTCCAGCTCCGCCGTCGCGGACAGCGCCTGGAACCGCTTCTCCAGCTCCCCACTCGCCTGCTCGGTGCGCTGGGCCTGCGCCAGCAGGTCGTCGTCGAAGCCCTCGCGGCGCTTCGGCTCGCCCAGCACGTGGTCGCGCTCGGCCTCCATCTCGCTGGCCAGCGCGAGCAGGTGCGGCACGCTGGGCAGGAACACCGAGGCGGTCTCCCCCGGCCGGCGGGCGCGGACGAACCGGCCGATCGCCTGGGCGAAGAACAGCGGGGTGGACGCGCTGGTGGCGTAGACGCCGACGGCGAGCCGCGGGATGTCCACCCCCTCGGAGACCATCCGCACCGCCACCAGCCAGCGCTCCTGCGAGCCGGCGAACGCGGCGATCTTCGCCGAGGCGCCGGCGTCGTCGGAGAGCACCACCACCGCCTTCTCGCCGGTGATCCGCTCGATCAGCCGGCCGTACGCCCGGGCCGACTCCTGGTCGGAGGCGATCACCAGCCCGCCCGCGTCGGCCATGCCGCCGGCGCGGACGACCTGCAGCCGGGCATCGGCGGCGCGCAACACCTGCGGCATCCACTCGCCAGCCGGGTCCAGCGCGGTGCGCCACGCCTGGGCGATGAGGTCCTGCGTCATCGGTTCGCCGAGGCGGGCCGCCAGCTCGTCGCCGGCGCTGGTGCGCCAGCGGGTCTCGCCGGAGTACGCCAGGAAGATGACCGGCCGCACCACGCCCTCGCGCAGCGCGTCCCCGTACCCGTAGCTGGAGTCCGACCGGGACCGGAGCAGGCCGTCGCCGCCCGCCTCGTACGTCACGAACGGGATCGGGTTGTCGTCGGACCGGAACGGTGTACCGGTGAGCATGAGCCGGCGGACCGCGGGCTCGAACGCCACCCTGACCCCGTCCCCCCAGGAACGGGAGTCACCGGCGTGGTGGATCTCGTCCAGGATGACCAGGGTGCGCCGGGCCAGGGTCCGCCGGCGGTGCACCTGCGGCGCCATACCGACCTGGGCGTAGGTGACCACCACGCCGTGCATGTCGGCCGCCGAGTGCAGGTCGGCGTTGCGGAAGCCCGAGTCCAGGTCGATCCCGACCCGGGCGGCTGCGGCCGCCCACTGGGTCTTCAGGTGCTCGGTGGGCGCGACCACGGTGACCGCCTCGACCGTGCGGTCGGCGAGCAGCTCGGCGGCGACACGCAGGGCGAAGGTGGTCTTCCCGGCGCCAGGCGTGGCCACGGCGAGGAAGTCCTCGGCGCGCCGGCGCAGGTACTCCACCAGGGCCTTACGCTGCCAGGCCCGCAGCGGAGGAAACGCCTCCAGATCCGGCAACCGCACCGCCACAGGCCCCCCTCCCCGCACAGATAGGCCCTCGCCCGGGTGAACTCGCCGGCACCGCGGGCTCGACCTACCGTCAGCCCGGCTGGCGACCGGGGAACCCCGGCGCCCGCGCCAGCGCGCGAAGGCAGGGCTGACAGCATATAAGGGCCGGCCCGCGGTGGGTCACAGGGCCCGCCGCAGCCAGTCCTCCACGCCGGCCACGTGCACGGTCGCCCACGCGGCGGCGACCTCCGGCTGCCGCGCGGCGATCGCCTCGTAGATCGCCCAGTGCTGGTCGCGGGTCTTCGCGACCGCACCCTCCTGGGTGAGGCCGCGCCAGATCCGGGCCCGGGTGGTGGGGCCGGAGAGGCTCTCGATCAGCGAGCTGAGCACACTGTTGCCGGAGCCGGCCGCGATCTGCCGGTGGAACTCCAGGTCGTTGGCGACCAGCGCCTCGGCGCTCGGATCCTCGTCCAGATCCTCCAGCACGCCGCGGAGCTTGGCGATGTCGGCGTCGCTCATGGCCTGGGCCGCCTTGGCGGCGGCGACCGGCTCGAGGATCCGGCGCACCTCGAAGAACTCCAGGACGGTGTCGTCGCGGTGGAAGTCGACCACGAAGGTGAGCGCGTCCAACAGCAGCCGCGGCTGCAGGCTGGTCACGTAGGTGCCGTCACCCTGACGCACGTCGAGCACCCGGATCAGCGACAGCGCCTTCACCGCCTCGCGCAGCGAGTTGCGGGACAGGCCCAGCCGCTCGGCGAGGTCGGCCTCCTTCGGCAGCCGGTCACCAGGGTGCAGCTCACCCGACATGATCATTTCCTTGATCTTGTCGATGGCGCTGTCGGTAACCGCCACGCGTCCTCCTTGCGGCCGTGGTCTCACGATATCGACCCCGGGACCGGTGCGTCCGCAGGCAGCAGGCCCTCCGCCACCAAATCCGCCCAGAGCTCGGCAGGGGGCGGGCTGGCCGCCAGCTCGATGTTGCGGCGCACCTGCTCGGGCGTCTGGGCACCGGACACGACCGCGGCGACCGCCGGGTGCGCCGCCGCGAAGGCGAGCGCAGCCGCCGGCAGCGGCGTGGCGTGCCGGGCGCAGACCGCGGCGATCGCCCGGGCCCGGTCCAGCACATCGCGCGGCACCCGGCCGTACTCGTAGTGCAGCCCCTCGTGTGGCCGGTCGGTGGCGAGCAGCCCGCTGTTGAACACGCCGACGTTGAGCACCGACACCCCACGCTCCAGGCAGGCCGGCAGCAGCGAGTCCAGCGCCGGCTGCTCCAGCAGGGTGTACCGGCCGGCCAGCATCACGACGTCCAGCTCGGTCTCGGTGACGAACCGGTGCACCACCTGCCAGTTGCAGGACCCGACGCCGATGGCGCGTACCACACCCTGGCTGCGCAGCTCGTGCAGTGCCGGATAGGCCTCGCGCACGGCAACGTCGGCGTGCCCCTCCGGGTCGTGGATGAACAGGACGTCCACCCGGTCCAGGCCGAGCCGGTCAAGGCTCTGCTCCAGGCAGCGGCGCACCCCGTCGGCCGAGAAATCCCACTCCCGACGTCGGTCGGCCGGGACATCGAAGATGTCGTCGTCGCGCCGGCCGGCACCGCCCGGGTTGGGCACCAGCAGCCGCCCCACCTTGGTGCTCACCACGTACTCATCGCGGGGGCGGCCGCGCAGCGCGGCACCCAGCCGGCGCTCGGACAGCCCGAGCCCGTAGTGCGGGGCGGTGTCGAAGAAGCGGATTCCCCCGTCCCAGGCGGCGTCCACAGTGGCGGCCGCCTGCTCGTCGTCGATCGCGGTGTAGAGGTTGCCCAGCGGGGCACCGCCCAGGCCGAGCGGGGTCACCTCCACAGTGGAACGTCCGAGGCGTGCCAAGGCTTACTCCCGGGTCCGAGGGCGCAGTCGCAGCCCGTACATGCCGCCGTCGACGGCCAGCACGGTCCCGGTGGTGGCGCCGGCGAGCGGGGAGGCGAGGTACGCGATCGCCGCGGCGACCTCCTCGGCGGTGACCAGCCGGCCGGTGGGTTGCCGGGCGCGCAGCGCGGCCAGCTCGGCGTCCGGGTCGTCGGAGGCCTGCAGCAGCCGGCGCACCCACGGCGTGTCCACAGTGGCCGGACTGACGCAGTTGACCCGGATGCCCTCGGCCACATGGTCGGCGGCCATGGCCAGGGTCAGCGACTGGACCGCGCCTTTGCTCGCGCTGTAGAGCGCGCGGTCGGGCAGGCCCGCGTGCGCCGCGATCGACGAGGTGTTCACGATCGCCGCGTGCGCCGAGCGGCGCAGGTACGGCAGGGCGGCGCGGGTGACCCGGACCATGCCGACGACGTTCACGTCGAGCACCCGGTGCCACTCGTCGTCGGTGTTGGACTCGACCGTGCCCTGCACGCCGACACCGGCGTTGTTGACCAGAATGTCCAGCCCGCCGAGCTGATCGGCGGCGGAGCTCACCGCGGCGCGCACCGCCGCGTCGTCCGTCACGTCCGCGGTGACGCCGACCAGCTCTGGCGGCAGGTCGTCAACCTTGAGGTCCAGACAGGCGACCCGGGCGCCGCGGCGGGCCAGCAGCCGCGCGGTGGCCAGGCCGATACCCGAGGCGCCGCCGGTGACCAGGGCGGCCAAGCCGTCGAGCTCGCCGTCTGCGCCCAGCCGCTGCGCCATCGGGCCCCTTCCGACACGATCCGACAATACATCCGATGTCTACCATCGCTTGAGCGCACGGACAAGCCACTGTCACCGCCCAAGCGGGCTTTTGGTTGGATGTATGGTGGCGGCTACTCGGAGAGCGAGTCGTAGATCTCCTTGCACCGGGGGCACACCGGCGAGCCCGGCTTGGGCGCCTTGGTGACCGGGAAGGTCTCCCCGCAGAGGGCCACCACGTAGGTGCCCAGCACAGCACTCTCGGCAATCTTCTCTTTCCGGACGTAGTGGAACATCTCCGGTCCGGTGTCGGCGTCCTTCAGCTCCGGACGCTCGAGAACCTGCGTGCTCAAGTGCGTACACCTCCCAGACGACCAGTGTGACAGGTCATCCCCGGCCGGTCCATGCAGGCCCGACCAGCCAGCCGCCGTAGCGTTGGCGAACGTGGACCAGTTCGAGATCCGGTACGGCGCCGAGGTGGCCGCCGCCCGCCGCGACGGCCGGCCGGTCGTCGCCCTGGAGAGCACCATCGTCGCGCACGGCCTGCCCCGGCCGGACAACCTGCGGGTGGCGCGCGAGATCGAGCAGGTGGTACGCGACAACGGGGCGGTACCGGCGACCGTCGGCATGATCGGCGGCGAGCTGATCGTGGGCCTGGACGACGCCCAGCTGACCCAGCTCGCCACCGCGGACGGGGTGGCCAAGCTCTCCGTACGCGACCTGGCGCTGGCCGCGGCCGCTGGCGTCGACGGCGCCACCACCGTGGCCGGCACCAGCGCGGTCGCCGCGGCCGCCGGGATCGGCGTCTTCGCCACCGGCGGGCTGGGCGGCGTCCACCGTCCCGCCCCAGCCGGCACCGGGCAGACCTTCGACGAGTCGGCCGACCTGGTCACCCTGGCCGGCACCCCGATCGCCGTGGTCTGCGCCGGCGTCAAGTCGATCCTCGACGTCGGCGCCACCCTGGAACGGCTGGAGACGCTCGGCGTCGCCGTCGCCGGCTACCGCACCAAACGCTTCCCCGGCTTCTACATCACCGACAGCGGCTTCGACCTGGACTGGTCCCTCAACTCCCCGGCCGAGGCGGCCGCCGCGCTGCGCGCCCAGCGCGCGCAGGGCCTCAGCCGCGGTGCCCTGGTCATCGCCAACCCGCTGCCCGCCGACGAGCAGCTCGACCCCGCACTGCATGACCGGCTCCTCGCCGAAGGACTGTCCATGGTGGAACGCGAGCGGATCACCGGCAAGCAGGTCACCCCGTTCCTGCTGGCGCACTTCCACCGCGCCTCACACGGCCGCAGCCTCGAGGTGAACATCCGCATCATCCTGCGCAACGCAGCGCTGGCCGCGCAGATCGCGGTCGCCTCGGCGGCATGAGCCGGCACGTCCTCGTCGTCGGCGACCTGGTCACCGACGTCGTCGCCATCCTGGACGACGCACCGGTCCCGGACTCGGACACCCGCGCCCAGATCCGGCTGACCGGCGGAGGCCAGGCCGCCAACACGGCCGCCTGGCTCGCCTGGCAGCAGGTGCCGGTGACGCTGGTGGCAACCGCCGGCGACGACGACGCGGGCCGGGCGCGCGTCGCCGAGCTGACCGCGGCCGGTGTCCAGTGCGCGGTCCGGCACGACCCGGACGCGCCCACCGGAACCGTGGTCGTCCTCGTCCACGGCAGCGAGCGGACCATGATCACGGACCGGGGCGCCAACCTCCGCCTACGCCCGGACGACGTGGACCGCGCGCTCGCCGCCGCCCCGGACGCGACACACCTGCACCTGTCCGGGTACACCCTGTTGGACGAGCAGTCGCGCGCCGCCGGCCGGCACGCCCTGCGCGCCGCCCGCGAACGCGGCCTGACCACCAGCGTGGACGCCGCGTCCGTGCAGCCGCTGCGGCGGGTCGGCGCTGCCGCCTTCCTGCACTGGATACGCGGCGTCGACCTGCTGCTGGCGAACCGGGACGAGGCCGAGGCGCTGGCCGGGCCCGGCCTCGCCGAGGCAGTGCAGTCCACCGTGGTCAAGCTCGGCGCGGACGGCGCGAAGTGGATCGCCCCTGGCGGGGAGACGGTGACCGTGCCGGCCGATCCGATCGCGGTGGCGGATCCGACCGGCGCCGGCGACGCCTTCGCCGCCGGCCTGCTCGCCGCCTGGCTGGGCGGCGCCGACCGTGCCTCGGCGCTGCGGGAAGGCGCCCGGCTCGGCGCGGCCGCCGTCCGTACCCCGGGCGGTCGCCCGCCCGCCACGGCGTCAGCTGGTTAGCCTCCGGCACCCGGCGGCCCGGCGTGGGCACGACCGGGCGCCGGCGGTCACGGCTCGGCGTCGATGGTCCGCGGACGGGGCTGGTCCTCGGCCGGCTGGTTCGGCTGGCTGGGCAGCGCCCGCGGCCCCCGCAGGCTGGTCGCCGCCCGGCGCAGCCGCTTGGACAGGCGGTACTGCTCCTTCGGTGGCCGGTCGTTCGCGATGATCACCGCGAGCCAGGGCAGCAGCACCATGCCGACCACGCACATCGGCACCCACAGCCACAGCAACGGCGCGTTGGACGAGACCAGGACCGCGGCCACCACCAGGCAGACGGCCCTGATCGACATCATGGTGATGTACCGGATCTGCCGGCTGCGCAGCTGGTCGTCCGGGCTGCGGTCGGCATCGGTGATGAGGACCGGCTGCTGGCGCTTCACCCTCACAGCCTGCCACACAAATCAGCGATCAACCCCGCCCGGCCCGAGCCCCGCCGTCGCCCGGCCGGCGGCGTCACGCTCGTCGTGCCTTCATCTCCTTCTTGTAGCTGCGCACCTTGCCGAGGCTGGCGTCGTCGGTGATGTCCGCCACCGAGCGGTGCACGCCCTCCTCGCCGTAGCTGCCCGCCGCCTCTCGCCAGCCCGCCGGGCGTACGCCCAGCTGCTTGCCGAGCAGCGCGACGAAGATCTGCGCCTTCTGCTTGCCGAAGCCGGGCAGCGCGCCGACCCGCTTGACCAGGTCGGCGCCGGTCTCGGCGCCGGTCCAGACCGCGGCGGCGTCCGAGTCGTACTCGTCGCGGATCTGCTGGCACAGCTTCTGAATCCGGGCCGCCATCGCCGCCGGGAACCGGTGCACCGCCGGCGGCGTGGCGCACAGGGCGGCGAAAGCCTCCGGGTCGTAGTCGGCGATCATCGCCGCGTCCAGCCGGTCGACGCCGAGCCGCTGCGCGATCACGTACGGGCCGGCGAACGCCTTCTCCAGGGGTACCTGCTGGTCGAGCAGCATCCCGATCAGCAGCGCCAGCGGGTCGGCGGCGAGCAGTTCGTCGGCGGCCGGCTGCCGGGCGAGGTAGAGCGATGGCATACCCGGTAGCCTGCCCGATTTCGGCGGGTGGGTCGAGTGCCCGCGGCCCGGGTGGGTGTGCCGGCCGCGGCCGCGGGCACTCTCCCTTTCGTCACCCCGGTCCCTTCCACACCGGGGTCGTCGGGGCTCCGTCACCGACCGCAATTCCTATGGCCCTCGCCGTAGCGGGCAGTTCCGGAGGTAGCCAGAAAATACATTCCGGCCCCGCGCAAACGTCAAGCCGACGCCACCGAAATAGGAATTCTTTAGGCGAAGTTTAAAGAAGACTTATGCCTGCGCGGCAATCTGTCGGGGATCGTCCGAACGGACGATGCGGCCGGTTCGAAGACCGGCCCGCTGTCTCACATTTTCCCTGGTCAGAGGCGCCTCAGTGGCTCCGCCGACGGCGCACCCAGCATGGCCGAACTGGTGCCGGCGCGCAAGCGTCCGAGTCGATGGACTTCGCCTTGACATTCGCCGAGTCTGGACCATACTGGTCTGCGGTCGTGATTGTGTGGGGTGGCAATCCCGGTCGTCATTTCCAGACACGTAGGCACATTCGACAGGGTTCAAACACGGCGGGCCCTGACCGTATATGCGGCCGACCGGTCACGGCGTCCGGGATGGAGGGAGGAGTCGCCGGGTGACACCGGAACAGGCAGACGCGTACGCGGGAGCCGTTGTTCACATCGTCGCCGCGGCGGTGGGGTTCACGTCGTACTTCCTGCTGTGGGCGGCCGTGGTCTGGGGCCTGATGCTGCGCAACGGCTGGGCCGCCACCCGCATGCGGCACTCCACGATCTACGCCATCCACATGACCATCTCGCTGTTCGGCCTCTCGCTCGGTCTGGTCCACGCGGCCGCGCAGCTGGCCGTGCCCAACGGCCCGGTCGACCTGATCGACGAGTTCGTGCCGTTCACCAACGGCAACGACCCGATCGGCGTCGGCATCGCCACCATCGCCACGGAGATCTTCGTCGCCGCGGCGCTCGCCGTGGGCATGCAGAAGAAGCTGGGGTACTCCCGCTTCCGCGCCGTCCACTCCATGGTCTACATCGCCTTCATGATGATCGCCGGGCACGCGCTGATCTCCGGCTCGGACATGGAGTACCCGTACGCCTGGGGCTCGGTGCTGGCCAGCCTGCTGATCGTGATCGTGCTCTGGCTCTCCACCACCACCTGGGCCGCGCGGGCCAGGCGCGCCCGCGCCGACCGAATGGCCGCCCGCCAGCAGAGCATGGAATCGGTGACGATCAACGTGGACCCGGTGCGCTGCGCGCGGTTCGGCTTCTGCGAGCAGGAGGCGCCGACGGTCTTCCAGATCCGCGGCGATGGCCGCCTGTCGTACAAGGCCTCGGTCACCGTCGACGAGCTCAACCCGGTCATCCGCGCCGTCGAGGTGTGCCCGGCCCGGGCCATCGCGCTCGGCAAGATGCCGTCGTCGATGCTCGTGCACAGCCGAGGGCGGCAGGAGGCCCGGCAAGAGCCCCAGGACGACAACTACCCGACCAGCCCAGGGGTCGGCCCGGTCCGGCAGAACGGACGGGTCACGTCCCTGGCCGCACGTCGCCGTCGCAGTAACGGAGGCAATCGATGAGCCGCTACCGCGCCAGCATCGTCTACGACCGCATCCTGATCGTCGGGTGCGGCCGGGCCGGCGTGGCCGCAGCCGAGGAGCTGACCCGGCTGGGTTTCCAGGGCGAGATCACGCTGCTCGGCGACGAGACGAACGCGCCGTACGACCGGCCGGCCGTCTCCAAGCGGCTGCTCGACGGGCGGGCCCGACCGTGCGACGTGAAGATGCCGATCGACACCCGGACCGAACGCACCGTGCGGTGGGCACTGGGCCGCCGGGCGGTCCACCTGGACCCGGCGACGCGGACCGTCGGCACCGACACCGGCGAGGCGTTCGAGTTCGACGGCCTGGTCATCGCGTCCGGCGCGCACGCGGCGCCGCCCAGGGACTGGCCGATCGGCGAGCCGGGCATCCACACGCTGTACACGGTGGACGATGCGTGGGGCTTGCGGCAGGACCTGCGCTGGGCGGAGAAGGTGGTGATCGTCGGGGCCGGGCTGACCGGCTGCGAGGCGGCCTGCACCATGCGCAACCTCGCCCGGCAAACCGTGCTGGTCGACTCCAAGCCCCAGGTGCTGACCCGCGCCGTCGGCGAGATGGTGGGCGAAATGATCACCGAGGAGGTGCGGCACGACGGCGTCCAGCTGCGGCTGGGCCGCCGGGTGGCCGGCATCTCCCGGCGCCGCCGACGCTGGCTGGTGACGCTCAGCGACGGTGAGGAGATCGAGACCGACATCGTGGTGGCCAGCGCCGGCGAGCGACCGGAGACCGGCTTCCTGGCCGGCACCGGCCTGGACCTCTCCGACGGCGTGCTGTGCGACGAGAGCCTGCGGGTGCTGGACACGGACGGCCGCGTGATCGAAGGCGTGGTGGCCGCCGGCACCGTCGCCCGTTGGCCGAACCTGCGCTACAGCACCCGCCCGCAGCGGATCGGCCAGTGGATCGCCGCGCTCGAGCAAGGCCGGGCCGCCGCGCACACGCTGCTCGCCCTGGACGAACCGGTTCCGCCGGTGACCGTGCTGCCACGGTACTGGTCGGAACAGTTCGGGCTGCGCATCCAGGTCGCCGGCGTGATGCCGCCGGACGCGGACATCTCGGTGACGCATTTGCGTCCCGGGCGCCGGGAGAGCATCCGTGCGGGCGCGCTGGTCAGCTACTACCAGAACGGCCGCGTGGTCGGCCTGGTCGGGGTCAACGCGATGGCGCCGTTCAACTCCCTCACCCGGGCCCTGCTGGTCAACCCGGACCTCGTCGAGCCCGCGGTGCCCACCCCGGCACCGATGCCGATGCCGGCGTCCGCGCCGGTCGCCCAGCGCCGGCGGCTGTACGCGGTCGCCTGACCGGCGCGCTGCCTCCGGTCCCTGACCCCAGCGCCGGCTGTACGCGAAGGGCTGACGGCGCGCTGGCTCCGGTCCCTGTCCCCAGGGGCCGGCCATTCGGGTGGCGCCGCCGGCATTCGGGTGGCGCCGTCGGCGGACAGGCGACCGATGGGCGACCGGGGTTCCGGTCGCCCATCGCTCTGCTGACTGGTCTGTGTTGTTGGTGTTGGCCGTGCGTTCAGTAGCTGTAGCCGCCACCGGAGTCACTCGAACCGGCCGCGCTGTCGTCGCTGGTCTCATCCGCGGGCGGAGCGACCGGCTTCGGCGTGAACGTCGGCAGGCAGGTGGTGTTCTTCTTGCCGTTCGGGCCGATGACGAACCAGGTGCCGCCCACGAACTGCCCCTTCCATGCGCCGGGCTTCTTGTCCCCGATGTACGTGTACACCGGCCAGCCGCCGATGGTGATCTGCTTCGTCCCGTCCTCGCGGGTGACCGTGCCGACCAGATCCGCCGGGACGCCGTCGATGGACGGGGTGCCGTCGGTGAGCGCCGGCGGCCAGATCTTCGCGCATGTGCCGTTGCAGTTGGACTTCGACGGGTCCTTGCTGTCCTTCGTGAACAGGTACAGCGTGTAGCCGTCCTGGTTGACCACCACCTTGCCCATCCGCTTGATGGTGCTGGCCTTCAACTTGGTGGTGAGGTTCACCGCGGTGGTGTCACCGGCGTCCTCCGCCGCCGGGGCCCCGGTCGGTCCGGGCGTGCCCGTGGCGTTGGCGAGCTGTGGTGCGGCCGTCGACCCGCTGGAGGCCTCGCCGTCCCCGTAGCCGGACGGGGCGCATGCCGCCACTGCCAGCGCGGCCGAGGCGATAACCCCGCAGGCGGCCGTGATCGTTCGCTTGTCCGGTACCACTCGTCGTCCTCCCTGCTGATCGCGTCGGAGCGCGTCGATGTGGAGTACGTACGGCCAGCACGGACAGATCAGGGCCGGCGCGCGATCGACTCAGGACAATGTCACAGCATCCCGCGCGCCGGGCTTGAACCGGACGCCCGGCCGGTGCGTGTGCGACCCGGCCGCCTACACGTTCACCGAGACGAGCACGGTCGGCACACCGGCGGTCGAGACGGACTGCACCTCGAAGCGCTCGATGCGCTTGCGCGGGACCGATGTGGACGCCTGCAGGAACACCGGGTCGGGGTGCTTGGCCGTGCCGTACCCGTCCGGCGGCACCGTCCAGGTGGAGACCACTTCGGACACGTCCGGGCCGACCGCGACCAGCTGGCAGGCCAGCGGCCCGCGCACGTTGGACAGCTCGATGGAGATTGCCGTCCCCCAGTCCGCCGCGCTGAGCCCGAGCTTGGCGTTCACCCCGGTGGTCCGGTCCGTGGCGTCGAAGATCTCGTCCGGCGGCGGGCCTTCCTGGCCCCCGATCCCGGGCGCGGTGCTGCTCGTCGCCGTGGCCGGCGGCGGCTCGGCGACCTGTGCGGACTGGTTCCAGCGCGAGCCGGCGAACAGGGCCAGCCCGACCGCGAGCACCATCACCACCGTGCCGGCGGCGACCGCGAGCAGCCGGCGGGCCTGCGCCCGGCTGCGGTCGAACGCCACCACGTTGACCATCTCCTCGAGCATCCGCCCGTCCCGTTGGGACTCTTCGGCGCCGAGGAAGCTCTCCCGGTCCACTTCGGCCAGCATCGCCGTCACCGGCAGTAACGACTCCAGCTCGGCCGCGCACGAGCCGCACTCCGCCAGGTGGTCCTCGAACAACGCCGCTTCGCGGGCGTCCAGCACGCCCAGGGCGTACGCGGCGACGTCCCAGTGCGGCGCGTTGGATGTTCTCATCCGGTCACCCCCCGTTGCTCCAACGCGGCCCGCAGTGCCCGCAACGCGTAGTAGACCCTTGACTTCGCGGTGCCCAGCGGCAGGCCGAGCGCCTCGGCCGCCTCGGGCACCGTCCGCCCCCGGAAGTACGTCTCCACAAGGATCTCGCGGTGGGCATGGCTCAACGTCCGGAGCGCATCGGTAATTGTCATCATCTGGAGCACCCGGTCGGACTCGTCCGCGCTCGGGAATGTCTCCAGCTCCCGGTCGTAGATCTCTGCCGGCCGGGCACTGTCGCTGCGATAGTCGTCGATGGCGATGCGCCGGGCCACGGTCACCAGCCACGGCCGCAGCGACGCCTGCCCCTGGGCGCCCAGCTTGTGCGCGTTGCGCCACGCGCGCAGCAGGGTCTCCTGCACGATGTCCTCGGCCCGTTGCCGGTCGCCGCCGGTCAATCGCAGGACGAACATCAGCAGGGGCCCGGCATGCTGCTCGTACAGCAGCCGGAGCAAGGCGTCCTCGTGACTTCTCGCGGTGGACCCGGCTTCCTGTCGTTCTGCTGTGGGGCGTGGCGTCACCGGGCCATCATGACGTTTCGACGGCGCGCCGTCGAGGACCCGCCATCGATCTTCCCTACGGACGAGGGTGGCAACCTGCGAACCAGCAGCCAGCGCCTGCATAGCTCAACAACCAGCCGTCCGGTCGGGACACCACGCCATGACGGGACCCTCCTCGTGCTCTCTGTACCCGGTCGGAAGCCCCGGGTACAGACAAGTACGGAGCGCGGACGAGCGCGGATTAACCTCGGGGAGTCATTTCTCGCACCACCCGACACGGATGAGATGGGAACCAATCCGATGCCAGACCCAGCTCGAAGCACGCTTGTCGAGCAGCTCGGCCTCGAACCGCACCCCGAGGGCGGCTGGTACCGGGAAACCTGGCGCAGCGGCATCACCGTGGAGCCGGCCGGCTACCCGGGTCCGAGGTCGGTGGCGACCGCGATCTACTACCTGCTGCACCCCGACGAGGAGTCACGCTGGCACGTCGTACGCTCGGACGAGCTGTGGCTGTGGCACAACGGCGGCCCGCTGACGCTGCGGCTGGCTGGACGTGGCCCGGACCCCGCGGCGGACTCGGTCGAGCGGACGCTCGGGCCGGACGTGGCGTCCGGACAGCAGCCACAGCTGCTGGTCCCGGGCGGAGTGTGGCAGGCGGCGGTCCCGGCGGCCGACCAGCCGGTCCTGGTCAGCTGCGTCGTGGCACCCGGTTTCGACATGGCCGACTTCCGCCTCGGGAGCGGGGACGGCTGGTCCGCGGGCATGCTCTAGCGTGGCCTGGTGACCCGTCACCAGGCGCTGCTCCCGCCCGCCGGGATCGACCAGCTCCGCGAGGCGTTGACCGCGGCCGGCTACACCTCCGCTGGCATCGTGGCGCGCATCGGCGCACCGGCGAGCGCCGCCGCGGCCCGCGGCGACGTCCGGGCGGCGCTGCGCGCCGCCTCCGGCGGCGACCCGCTGGGCACGCTGATCCGGCTCTTCATCTGTGGGCAGACCGAGCCCGAGGAGGCGGTCGCCGCCGCGCTCGCCCCGCTACCGGTGGCCGACGCGCTCGCCGCCGGGTTGGTCGAGCCCCATGTGGGCGGCCTGCGCCAGGCGGTCGACCTCGAGGCGTACGGCGAGGACTGGTGGGTGGTCTCCGACGTGACCGCGGCGGCCCGGCCCGGCCAGCCACTGCGGCCCGACCACGTCCTCGGCGTCGGCGGCGCCTCCACGACGCTGGCCGGCGCGACCATCCGCCGGCCGGTCAGCTCCGCGCTGGATCTGGGCACCGGCTGCGGCGTCCAGGCGCTGCACCTGTCCACCCATGCCGCCCGGGTGACCGCGACCGACGTGAGTCCCCGGGCACTGCGCTTCGCCGCCACCACGGCCGCGCTCAGCGGCCAGCGCTGGGAGCTCGTCGCCGGCGACCTGGCGCGGCCGGTCGCCGGCCGGCGGTTCGACCTGGTGGTGAGCAACCCGCCGTTCGTGGTCGGCGAGGGACCGGTCCGGTACGCGTACCGGGACTCCGGCCGCGCCGGCGACGCGGTCGCCGCGGAGCTCGCCGCGGCGGCGCCGGACCTGCTCACCGAGGGCGGCGTCATGCAGTACCTGGCGAACTGGGCGCACGTCACCGGCGAGGACTGGGGTGACCGGGTCGCCGGCTGGGTCGCCGGGACCGGGCTGGACGCCTGGGTCATCCAGCGCGAGGTGGCCGACCCGGTCACGTACGTGAACATGTGGCTGTCCGACGCGAACGAGCCCGGCGAACGGGCGGCGGCCTGGCTGGACTGGTTCGACGCCAACAAGATCGAGGCGGTGGGCTTCGGGCTGGTGACACTGCGCAGGTCCGGGCATGACGACCCGGTGGTCCGCATCGAGGACCTGCGGCAGCACGTCCAGCCCCCGCTCGGCGAGCAGGTCGCGGCCTGGTTCGACCGGCAGGACTGGCTGCGCCGGGTGGATCGGGAGCAGGTGCTGGCGGCCCGGTACCGGGCGGCCGACGGGCTGCGGCTGCAGCAGGAGGCGACCCGCAGCCCGGAGGGGTGGGTGGTGGACCGGCAGGTGCTCGCCATGCCGGACGGCCTGCGCTGGGTGGAGGAGGTCGACCAGCTGACGCTGGCCCTGGTCGGCGGGTGCGACGGCCGGGTGCGGCTGCGCGAGCAGCTCGCCGTGCTCGCCGCCGCGCACGGCGTGCCGGAAGCGGAGCTGGCCGAGGCGGCCATCCCGGTCGTCGCGCACCTGGTCGAGCGCGGGATCCTGGTGCCGTGCGAGCGGTAGTCCAGACAGTCAGCCGGGCCAGCGTGACGGTCGGCGGCGAGACCGTCGGCGCGATCGAAGACGGGCTGCTGGTCCTGCTGGGGGTCACCCACAGCGACACCGAGCAGACCGCGGACACCATGGCGCGGAAGGTGTACGAGCTGCGCATCCTGGACGGCGAGCGATCCGCCGCCGAGGTCGGCGCGCCGGTGCTCGTGGTCAGCCAGTTCACGCTGTACGGCGACGCCCGCAAGGGCCGCCGGCCGACCTGGGCCGCGGCCGCCCCCGCCGAGGTGGCCGAGCCGCTGGTCACCCGCTTCGCGGAGGCGCTGCGCGGGCGCGGAGCCAAGGTGGCCACCGGCCGGTTCCGGGCGCACATGCTGGTGGAGAGCGTGAACGTGGGCCCGCGTACGGTCCTGCTCGAGGTGTGACGAGCGACACGGGTTAAGTCGGCCGGATCCGGGCCAGCGGGCCGCCCGTCTCACGGTGGCTTTACGCCGCGCCGTCCAAGCTTTCAGTCACCGGCACGAAAGTGCCGCCCGCCACTTGTCGATACGGGGAGTTGACTGGAAGTGGTACTCGATACGCAGGCTCCGCAGCCGGACGTGGACGGCACCGACGAGCGCGAGGTCTCCACCGACCTGGTCCGGGCGTACCTCAACGGCATCGGGCGCACCAAGCTGCTCACCGCCGCCCAGGAGGTGGAGCTTGCCAAGCGGATCGAGGCGGGGCTGTTCGCCGAGGAGAAGCTGGCCTCCGGCGCGGTCCTGGACGACCAGCTGCGCGCCGACCTGGCCGTCGTCGCGGCCGAGGGCCGGTCGGCCAAGAACCACCTGCTGGAGGCGAACCTGCGGCTGGTGGTCAGCATCGCCAAGCGGTACACCGGCCGCGGCATGGCCTTCCTCGACCTGATCCAGGAGGGCAACCTCGGCCTGATCCGCGCGGTCGAGAAGTTCGACTACACCAAGGGCTACAAGTTCTCCACCTACGCCACCTGGTGGATCCGCCAGGCCATCACCCGCGCCATGGCCGACCAGGCCCGCACCATCCGCATCCCGGTGCACATGGTCGAGCAGGTGAACCGGATGGTGCGCGCCCGGCGTGACCTGGTCACGGCCCTCGGCCGCGAGCCGACGGTGGCCGAGGTCGCCGCGGCCCTGGGCGTCACCGAACTCGCCGTCCTGGAGCTGATCTCCTACGACCGTGAGCCGGTGAGCCTGGACCAGGCGGTCGGCGAGGACGGCGAGAGCGCGCTGGGCGACTTCGTGGCCGGCGCCGACCCGCGCCAGGAGCCGGCGGACTCGGTCCCGCAGGGGCAGCTGCGCAACGAGGTGGAGATCGTGCTGGCCACGCTCTCCCAGCGGGAGCAGGAGGTCATCCGGCTGCGGTTCGGCCTGGACGACGGCCGGCAGCGCACCCTGGAGGAGGTGGGGCGCGAGTTCGGGCTCTCCCGGGAGCGGATCCGCCAGATCGAGAAGGTGAGCCTGCTCAAGCTGCGCCAGCCGTCCCGGGCCCGCCGCCTGGAGGAGTACGCACTGTAACCGTCCGCCCCGATCCCCGGCCCGCTGGTCCCGGCCCCGATCCCCGGCCCGCCGGCGATCATGAGCCAAGGAGCGACAAACAGGGCATCGTGCCGACAACCACGTTCACGCGAGGGGCTGGGCTAGATGTGGCGGGGGCCGGTGTCGGGGCGGGCCGCCGGCTGTCCCACCTCGACTGTCGCGTGCAGGATGGACAGGCCGGTCGGCCGGGCGAGCACCGGGTTGAGCCGCACCCGGCGCACCTCGGGCCGCTCGTCGGCCAGCCGGCCCACCCGCAGCAACAGGTCCACCAGTGCCGCCAGGTCCACCGGCTCGGCGCCCCGGTAGCCGTGCAGCAGCGGTGCCGCGGTCGACTCCGCCACCAGCGCCGCCGCGTCCCGGTCGGTCAGCGGCGCCGGGAGCCAGACCGAGGCGGCCTGCCGGAGCCGGCCCCAGCCTGGGCCGCCGGCGCGGCCGGTGAGCAGCTCGCCGATCACCCCACCCAGCCCGAACCCGACCAGCGGCCCGAACGCCGGATCGTCCACCATCTCCACCACGCAGGCCACACCGGGCTCGACCATCGGCTGGACCAGCACCCGCTCCCCGAACGACTCCGCCACCTCCCGGTAAGCCCGGCGCACCGCCGCCGCGTCGGCCAGGTCGAGCCGTACCGCACCGAGGTCGAGCCGGTGCCGCATCCCGGCCTTGGCCGCCTTCAGCGCCACCGGGTAGCCGAACCGGTCCGCCGCCGCCACCGCCGCGTCGACCGAGCCGGCCTCCGTCGAGGGCACCACCGTTATCCCGTACGCCGACAGCGGATCGGCCGCCTTGACGTCGATATGGGACAGAGCCGGGAGCTGGCCGACGGGTGCCCGGCGCCACTCGGCGTACCGCGCCACCCGGGCCAGCGCCCGCACGGCCTCCTCGACCGAGCGGTACCGGGTCGAGTCGACGACGGTCACGTCACCCTCGTCAAGGACCGGCGGCTGGAACGGCGCCGAGCCGGGCAGCGGTGGGGCGACCGCGAGCACCACCGAGTCGACGTCGCCGTCTCCCTCCACGACGGACAGTCCGTGGTCGCGGCACGCCGCCTCGGCGATCCAACCCAGCGCCCGGTCGTTGGCCACCACCCGCACCCGGCGGCCGGCCGGCAGCGGCTGCTGCGCCAGCAGCACACCGACGTCGAACATCTCGGCGACGGTGTCCACGCGGATCACGCCGGAGTGGGCGAAGAGCGCGGCGGCGGTGTTCGCGTCCATCATGGACCCTGGCCGGGACAGGGACGCGACCGCGACCACGGGTTTGCGGCGCCCGACCCGGCGGGCCAGCCGGGCGAACTTGCGGGGGTTGCCGAAGGTCTCCAGGTAGAGCAGGACGGCGTCGGTGGCCGGGTCGTCCTCCCAGTACTGCAGCAGGTCGTTGCCGGAGACGTCGGCCCGGTTCCCTGCGGAGACGAAGCTGGACAGGCCGACGCCGCGCCGCGCCGCCTCGGCGAGCAGCGCCACACCCAGCGCGCCGGACTGGCTGAAGAAGCCGATCCGGCCACGCGGCGGCAGCACCGGGGAGAGCGTGGCGTTGAGCCGCACCGCTTCGTCGGTGTTGGCGATGCCGAAGCAGTTGGGTCCGACCAGCCGCATGCCGGCGGCCCGGACGGCAGGCAGCAGCTCGGCAGCGTCCACATCGGTCACCACGACGAGGCCGTGCACGCCCGCCGCGGCCGCGTCGGCCACCACACCCGGCACCTGGTCGGCCGGGACGGCCACCACGGCCAGATCCGGCCGCCGGCCGGAGTCCACGAGAGACGGATATGCCGGAAGCCCGGCCACCATCTCCGCGTACGGGTGGATCGGGTAGATGTCCCCGGTGAAGCCGGCGCCGCGCAGGTGCTCGAGCAGGGCGGCTCCGATGCCCTGGCCGCTCGTGCTCGCCCCGTACACGGCTACCGAGCGCGGAGCCAGCAGCCGCGCGATCGAACGCGCCTCGGTGCGGTGCTCGCGGTCCCATTGCACTTCCCGCGACCGTTCGGTCGGCGCAATGGGGAAGGTCACGTGCACCACCCCGTCGGCGTAGCGCCGCTGCACCTGGTATCCGGCGTCGGAGAAGACCTTCAGCATCGGGGCGTTCTCCGGCAGCACCTCGGCCACGAACCGGGTGATGCCCACCTCCCGCGCCGCGGCCGCCAGATGCTCCAGCAGTACCGAGCCGATCCCGCGACCCTGGTGCGCGTCCTCCACCACGAACGCGACCTCGGCCTCCTCGGCGCCGGCGCCGAGCCGGTCGTACCGGCCCACCGCGAGCAGCTGACCGCCGGCCGACACCACCAGCGCCTCGCGGTCGTGGTGGTCGACGTTGACGAAGCGCTCCAGGTCGTGCGGCGGGATGCGGGGGTACGGCGAGAAGTAGCGCAGGTAGCGGGTTCGCGGGGAGAACCGGGCGTGCAGCGCGACGATCGCGTCGGCGTCCGCCGGCGTGATCGGGCGCAGGTGCACGGCCGTGCCGTCGGCCAGCAGCACGTCCGCCTCGCGGGCCGGCACGTCAGTCCCGCGGGTCGTCGGGGTCCAGGCCGTGCAGCGGGAAGACCGCCCGGCGGGTCGCCGCGATTGCCCGGTCCACCGCGTCCGGCTCGCCGGTCGGCTGCCACGGCTGGTACGCCGCCTCCGCGTCGTCGGTCATCCGCAGCGGGACCTCCCGGTCCGGCCGGCGCTGCCGGGCCAGCTCCCGCCAGGCGGCCGGGGTGGGCGTGGCCGGGTCGAGCGGTTCCCCGGTGGCGATGGCCAGCAGATGCGTCCACGCCCGCGGGACCGCCTCCACGAGGGCGTACCCGCCGCCGCCGGTGGCCACCCACCGGCCCTCGCACAGCTGGTCGGCCAGGTCACGCAGCGCGAGATAGGCGGCCCGCTGGCCGTCCACGGACAACCGCAGGTCGGCCAGCGGGTCCAGCCTGTGCGTATCGGCCCCACACTGGGTGACCAGGATCTGCGGCCGGTACCGGCGCAGCAGCGACGGCACGACCGCGTGGAAGGCGCGCAGCCAGCCGGCATCGCCGGTACCGGGCGGCAGGGCGACGTTGACCGCCATACCCTCGGCGCCCGGGCCGCCGGTCTCCTCCGCGAAGCCGGTGCCCGGGAACAGGCTCAGTGGTGACTGGTGCAGGCTGATGGTGAACACCCGCGGATCCCGGTAGAAGGCGGCCTGCACGCCGTCGCCGTGGTGCACGTCGACATCCACATAGGCCACCCGTTCCGCGCCGAGGTCGAGCAGCCGGGCGATGGCCACCGCAGGGTCGTTGTAGATGCAGAACCCGGAGGCCTGGGCGCGCATCGCGTGGTGCAGGCCGCCGGCGATGTTCACCGCCCGCCGGGCCCGGCCCTGCCACACCGCCTCGGCCGCGGCCAGGCTGGCACCGGCCACCAGGGCGCTGGCCTCGTGCATCCCGTCGAAGACGGGGTTGTCCGGAGTGTTCAGGCCGTACCCGGAGAAGAACCCGTGGTCTGGCGCGGCCTTCACGGCGGCCAGGTACTCCGGGTCGTGGACCCGGGTCAGCGCGGCCTCGTCGGCCGGCCGCGGCCGGACCACCGTTACGCCGTCCCGGTCCAGCACGCCCAGCTTCCGGGCGAGCGCCATGGTCAGCTCCACCCGCACCGGATCAAGTGGGTGGTCACCGAGGTTGTAGCCGAGCAGGGCCTCGTCCCACATCACCACCGTGCCGGTCATCAGGACCCCACCGCCACCGGCCGGTCCGGATCCGTGATCCACTCGCTCCACGAGCCCACGTACAACGCGGCGTCGGTTCGCCCGGCCTGATGCAGGGCGAGCACCGTGTGCGCCGCTGTCACGCCCGAGCCGCAGTACGCGCCGACCGGCGCGTCCGCGCGTACTCCCGCCGAAGCGAACGTGGCCCGGAGCTGGTCGGCCGGACGGAGCCGGCCCTGCTCGTCGACGTGCTCGGTGGTCGGCAGGTTCACCGCGCCCGGGATGTGTCCGGCGACCCGGTCGATCGGCTCGGTCTCGCCGCGGTAGCGCTCCGGGGCCCGCACGTCCAGCAGCACCCCGTCACGTGCCAGCGCAGCGGCGGCGTCGGCGTCGAGCACCGGCAACCCACCCGGGCGTACCGTGAAGTCGCCGGCCGGCGGTCGCTCCGGCGCGGTGGTAACCGGCTGGCCCGCGGCGACCCAAGCCGGATAGCCGCCGTTGAGTACCCGGACGTCGGGGTGCCCCGCCCAGCGCAGCGTCCACCAGGCCCGCGCCGCGGGCAGCCCGTCGCCGCCGTCGTACACGACCACGGGCCGGTCCGCCCGCACCCCCGCCGCCCGCAGCACCTCCTGCAGCCGGCCGGGATCGGGCAGCGGGTGCCGACCCGCCATCCCGGGCGGACCGCACAGGTCGGCATCGAGGTCGACGAAGACGGCGCCGGGCAGGTGGCCTGCCGCGTACTCGGCCCGGCCCGGCCCGGCGGCCAGGCTCCACCGGACATCGAGCACGGTGGCGCCGGCCGCCACGGTGGCCAGCTCGGCCACCTCGATCATCACGTCGGTTCCGGTCACGCCGTCCAGTCAACACCACGCGCCGGTCCATCGAGGATTCGGCCGACCTGAATCTCACGCCGTGCACGGTAGGATCCACCCTCGGGAGGCGTACGCGTGAACGACCTGATCGACACCACCGAGATGTACCTGAAGACCATCCTCGAGCTGGAAGAGGAGGGGGTCACGCCGCTGCGCGCCCGGATCGCGGAGCGGCTGCACCAGAGCGGTCCCACGGTCAGCCAGACGGTCGCGCGGATGGAGCGGGACGGGCTGCTCACCGTGCAGGACGACCGCCACCTGGCGTTCACCGAGAAGGGCCGGGCGTACGCCATCTCCGTCATGCGCAAGCACCGGCTGGCCGAGCTGCTGCTGGTCAACGTGATCGGGATGCCCTACGAGGAGGCGCACGAAGAGGCCTGCCGGTGGGAGCACGTGATGAGCCACGCGGTCGAGAAGAAGGTCTACCACCTGCTCGGTCGGCCCACCCGCTCCCCGTACGGCAACCCCATCCCCGGCCTGGAGGAGCTGGACATGGCGGCCGAGCCCGAGCCGGGTGGCGACGAGGCCGAGCGCAACCTGGCGTTCCCCGGCCTGTCCGGCCCGGTGGTGGTCAGGCGCATCTGCGAGAGCGTGCAGACCGACGCGGACGTGCTGCGCCAGCTGCACGCCGCGGGCGTGGACCCGGGCGCCACCGTGAACGTCGCGCAGGAGCGGGACGGAGTGACCATCGACCGGTCCGGCGGCGAGACGGTCCGGCTGCCGCGCGAGGTCGCCTCCCGGGTGTTCGTCGCCGCCCGCTGACCGGGGCGGTCACGCCTTGACCTTGTCGACCTTCTTCGCCAGGGCGATCAGGCCGGTGGAGACCGCGCCCACCTCGGCCGAGTCGGCGCCGGGCGGGAAGGTGAAGCGCAGGGTCATCAGGCGCTTGTTCGCCGAGAGCCAGCCCACCTCGACGCCTGGGCCCTGCTTCTTGCTCGCCGGCAGCCGCACCTGGTAGGCGGACTTGCCCAGCCCGCTGACCGGCTTGGCCTCCTTCGGCACGATCGTGCTGCGGAACACCGACGGGTCGGCGGTGGTGGCGGTGACCGCGAGCGTCAGGTCCGGATGGCTGGCGTCGCTGTGCTGCACCACGCAGGTGAACGTGTCGCCCTGCTGGCTCGCCGCGGCCACGTCGAAGCGCACCTTGATCGCCGCCTCGATGGTGGCGTAGTCCAGCAGCCGACAGGCGCCACCGGCCGCCGCGGCGGGCCACTGGGTGGCCACCGGCGGCGCGGGCGGCGGGGCCTCGGCCGCCGCCTTCGTGCAGCCGGTCAGCCCGGCGGCGGAGACGGCACCTGCCGCGGCCAAGACCAGGAAACGACCCACGGCGAAGTACGGTACGACCTCCGGGCCCCATACGGAACCCGGCACAACCGCCGGCCAGGCACCTGGGCGGATCAGGCGGACAGCTGCGCCACGATGTGCTTGGCGATCTCCAGGGAGCTGGTCGCGGCGGGTGACGGTGCGTTGAGCACGTGCACCTGACGGTCCCGGTTGACGATCAGGAAGTCGTCCACCAGATCCCCGTTCGGCCGGATCGCCTGCGCGCGCACCCCGGCGCCGCACGGTTCCAGGTCGGCCACGGTGATCGAGGGCACCAGCCGGGCCAGGCTCGCCGCGAAGCGGCGCTTCGACAGCGACCGGCGCACCTCGCCGAAGCCGTAGCGGTAGTGCCGGCGGGCGAGCCGCCACAGGCCGGGGTACCCGGCGAAGTCGGCGATGTCGGCCGGTTTGACCCTGCCCCAGCGGTACCCCTCGCGGGCCAGCGCGAGCACCGCGTTCGGCCCCGCGTGCACGCTTCCGTCGATCATCCGGGTCAGGTGGACGCCGAGGAATGGGAAGCGGGGGTCAGGCACCGGGTAGATCAGCCCGCGGACCAGGTGCCGCCGGTCGGCGCGCAGCTGCAGGTACTCCCCGCGGAACGGGACGATCCGGGCCGGCGGGTCGATCCCCGCCATCCGCGCCACCCGGTCGGCGTGCAGGCCGGCGCAGTTGACCACCGCGTCGGCCACCACGTCTCCGGCGGTGGTTTGCACCACCTGCCGGCCGCCGTGCTGCCGCAGGCCGGTCACCCGCGTGCCGAGCCGCACCTGGCCGCCGGCCTTCTCCACCAGCCCGGCCAGGACGGCGCAGACCGCGCCGAAGTCCACGATGCCGGTGGAGGCGACGTGCAGCGCGGCCACACAGGACACCTCCGGCTCGTACTCCCGGGCCTGCGCCGGAGTGATCATGCGTACCGGTAAACCGTTGGCCAGCGCGCGCTCGTACAGCGCGTGCAGCCGCGGCAGTTCGCCCTCCTCCGTGGCGACGATGAGCTTGCCGCAGACCTTCACCGGTATCCCGTGGACGGCGCAGAAGTCCACCATGGACTGGCTACCGGCGCGGCAGAGGCGGGCCTTGAGGCTACCCGGGGCGTAGTAGACGCCAGCGTGGATGACCCCCGAGTTGTGGCCGGTCTGGTGCGCGCCGACCTGCTGCTCCTTCTCCAGCACCGTCACCTCGGCCGCGGGGTGGTCGAGGGTGAGCCGGTGGGCGGTGGCGAGCCCGACGATGCCCGCGCCGATCACCACGTAATGCGTCATCCGCTGAGGCTAACGTTCTCTGCCGCGATTGACTGGCCGAACAGTGGCTCCAGGAGCCGGTGCGGCCGGCGTAGCGCCTGGCTGACCGGGTCGTCCCGCAGGCCGACGTCGGCCCCGGGACCCGGCCGCGTCTCCACATCGCCGGGCGGCACGGCGCAGCCGCACGCCGGACACGCGCCGGCGTCGTCCAGTTCGGTGCCGCAGGACGCGTGCGCGTAGATCCGCCTGGGCCCACCGGGGGAGCCCAGGTGCCGCTCGCCCCACCGGGTCAGCGGGTACAGCACGGTCCACAGCTCGCGGCCGCGGGCAGTCAGCACGTACTCGTCGCGCGGCGGCGAGTCCTGGTAGCGCCGCCGCTCCAGCACGCCCGCACCGGTCAGCGTCTGCAGCCGTTCGGCCAGCACGGCCCGCGGGATGTCCAGGTGCACCAGGAAGTCCCGGTACCGCCGTACGCCGAGGAAGGCGTCCCGGACGACCAGCAGCGTCCACCGCTCGCCGAGCAGTTCGAGCGCCTTCGCCAGCGAACAGTCCTGCCGCCGGTAGTCCTTGCCGAGGGCCACGGTGAGCATCCTAACACCTCGGTTCAATGAACGAATCTACGCTGGTACGGTCTGGCCTCATGAGTTCGTTGACTGAATCGACCAGGTCGGCCGCGCCAACGAGGGCCCGCACCGGCAGTCCCGGGATGGCGTTGGTACTGGCCAGCGCGGCCACCCTGCTGGTGATCATGAACTACACCGCGCCGATCGTGACGCTGCCGGAGACCGCCGCCGGCCTGCACGCCGGCCCGAGCGCGCAGACCTGGCTGCTCAGCAGCATCAGCGTCGGCCTCGCCGCGGTCCTGCTGATCACCGGCAGCCTGGCCGACGACCGCGGCCGCAAGCGGGTCTTCGTCGGGGGTGCGGCCGTGTTCACCGCGGCGACGGTCGCCACCGCCGCCGCCCCCAACGCGGCGGTGTTCATCGCCGCCCGGGTCGCCCTGGGAGCCGCCGCCGCCGCGCTGCTCGCGGCCGGCCTCGGCCTGGTCGGCCACGCATACCCGCAACCGCACGAGCGGGTGCGCGCGACGGGTGTCTGGGGAGCGATGGTGGGCGCCGGCATCGCGCTCGGCCCGGTCATCTTCGCCGGCCTGGCCAGCGTGGGCGGCTGGCGCACGGGGTACTGGGCGTTCGCCGCGGCAGGCGTGCTGCTGGTCGTGGCGGCCGTGCCGCTGCTGCCGGAGTCGCGGGCACCCCAGCCCCGCCGGCTCGACGTGCCCGGCTCGCTCACGCTCGGCGGTGGGCTGGCCTTCCTGGTCGCCGCGGTCACCGAGGGGCGTACCGGCTGGCTGCGTCCGGGCGTACTCCTGCCGACGCTGGCCGCGGTGGTCCTGCTCGCGGCATTCGTGGCGGTAGAGGCGGTCCGGCGCGAGCCGATGCTGGACCTGTCGCTGTTCCGCCGGCCGCTGTTCGTGGTGGCGAGCATCGGCGCGCTGTTCACCGGCCTGGCGGTGATCGGACCGATGAGCTACCTGCCCGTGGTCCTTCAGCGCGGTCTCGGGATGACTCCGGCGCAGACGGCCTACCTGTTCACCGTCTGGTCGGGGACCTCGTTCCTGGTGGCCCTGCAGGCCCGTCGGCTGGCCCGCCGGATCGCCGGCCGCCTCCAGCTCGCGTCCGGCCTGCTGCTGTGCGGCGTGGGCGCGGCGGCCATGCTCGGCTTCGTGGCCGCCGACTCCTGGCAGCGGATGGTGCCCGGCCTGTTCATCTCGGGGGTCGGCAGCGGGCTGCTCAACGCCGGGCTGGCCCGGCTCGCGGTGGAGAGCGTGCCCGCCGGCCGGGCCGGGATGGGCTCGGGCGCGAACAACACGGCCCGATACGTCGGCTCATCCGTCGGCGTCGCCCTGACCGTGGCCATCGTGGCCGCTCCGGACGGCGCTGAGCTCAATCGAGGCACCAACGCGGCACTCCTGGTCAGCGCCGCCCTCGCCGCGCTCAGTGCTGTCATCGCGGTCGTCGTGCGGGAACGCCCACACTGAACCGGCCGGCTCGGGCGTACGCAACCTGCGATGGCGTCGGCTTCAGCCAGCCGCGGGGACCGTCCGGGTTGGACGATCCCCGCGACTGCTCGGCGCGTCAGTCGGGCTCAGCTGCAGCCGCTGGTGGATCCGCAGCCCTCGCAGACGTAGCAGCTGCCGGCCGGGCGCATCTTCGTGCCACAGGTGAAGCAGAGCGGCGCGTCGGCGGCCTTGCCGATCACCGCTTCCACCAGCTCGGTCGAGGAGCCGACCTGCGGCGCCGGCTTCGCCCCGGCGCCCACGGCCCGCTCCTGCGCCGGCTTCCCGTCCGCCTGCCGGGCCTCGATCGGTGCCGAGGAGGCCATCGCGGTCAGGTCCACATTGGAATCTTCGCCGTTCTCGGCGCGAACCTGGGCGGCCCGCTCCGCGGCGGTGAAGATGCCCAGCTCGGCGCGGCGCTCGTAGGGCAGGAAGTCCAGCGCCAGCCGGCGGAAGATGTAGTCCATCACCGAGGAGGCCATCCGGATATCCGGGTCGTCGGTCATGCCCGCCGGCTCGAACCGCATGTTCATGAACTTCTCGACGTACGTCTCCAGCGGCACCCCGTACTGCAAGGCGACCGAGACCGCCACCGAGAAGGCGTCCATCACGCCGGCCAGCGTGGAGCCCTGCTTGCCCAGCTTGAGGAACACCTCGCCGATACCGTCGTCCGGGTAGGAGGAGGCGGTGAGGTAGCCCTCGGCGCCGGCCACCGAGAACGACACGGTGCTGCTGGGCCGCTTCTTCGGCAGCCGCTTGCGCACCGGCCGGTACTCCACGACCTTCTCCGGCTCGGTCTTGGCCGCCGCGGCGGTCTTCTTGGCCGCGGAGAGCGGCTGGCCCACCTTGCAGTTGTCCCGGTAGATGGCCAGCGCCTTGAGGCCCAGCCGCCAGCCCTCGAAGTAGATCTTCTCGACGTCCTCGACCGTGGCCGACTCCGGCATGTTCACGGTCTTGGAGATGGCCCCGCTCAGGAACGGCTGCAACGCCGCCATCATCCGCACGTGCCCCATCGGGGCGATCGAACGCTCGCCCATCGCGCAGTCGAAGACCGGGTAGTGCTCGGTCTTCAGCCCGGGGGCGTCCACCACGTGCCCGTGCTCGGCGATGTGGGCGACGATCGCCTCGATCTGCTCCTGCGGATAGCCGAGGGTGCGCAGCGCCCGTGGCACCGTCTGGTTGACGATCTGCATCGAACCGCCGCCGACCAGCTTCTTGAACTTCACCAGGGCCAGGTCGGGCTCGACACCCGTGGTGTCGCAATCCATCGCCAGACCGATGGTCCCGGTGGGCGCGAGCAGGCTCGCCTGGGCGTTGCGCCAGCCGTTCCGCTCCCCGATCTCGTTGCCCTGCCGCCACTGCCGGGCCGCCTCGCGCTGGATCGTGCTGGCAACCGGCTCCTTCGGCTTGAGCTCGTCGTTGGCGGCGGCGTGCTTGCGCATCACCCGCTTGTGGGCCTCGGCGTTGCGGGCGTACCCGTCGTACGCCCCGACCACCCCGGCCAGCTCGGCCGAGCGGCGGTACGCGGTGGCGGTCATCAGGCTGGTGATGGCGGCCGCCAGCGACCTGCCGGCATCCGAGTCGTACGGCAGGCCGCTGGCCATCAGCAACGCGCCCAGGTTGGCGTACCCGATGCCGAGCTGCCGGTATGCCCGGGTGGTCTCGGCGATCTTCTCGGTCGGGAAGTCGGCGAAGCAGATGGAGATGTCCATCGCGGTGATCACGAGCTCCACCGACTTGACGAACTTCTCCACCTCGAATGAGCCGTCGTCACGCAGGAACTTCAGCAGGTTCAGGCTGGCCAGGTTGCACGAGGAGTTGTCCAGGCTGAGGTACTCGGAACACGGGTTGCTCGCGGTGATCCGGCCGGTTTCCGGGTTGGTGTGCCAGTCGTTGATGGTGTCGTCGTACTGCAGGCCGGGATCGGCGCACTCCCACGCCGCCTGCGCCATCTTCCGGAACAGCGTCCGGGCGTCCACGGTCTCCACCACGCTGCCGTCCAGCCGGGCGCGCAGCTCGAACGGCTTGCCCTCCTCCACCGCGCGCATGAACTCGTCGGAGACCCGCACCGAGTTGTTGGCGTTCTGGTACTGGACGCTGACGATGTCCTTGCCGCCCAGGTCCATGTCGAAGCCGGCGTCGCGCAGCGCGCGGATCTTGGCCTCCTCGCGCGCCTTGGTCTCGATGAACTCCTCGATGTCCGGGTGGTCCACGTCCAGGATGACCATCTTGGCCGCGCGCCGGGTCGCCCCACCGGACTTGATGGTGCCGGCGCTGGCGTCCGCGCCGCGCATGAAGCTGACCGGCCCGGAGGCGGTGCCGCCGCTGGAGAGCAGTTCCTTGGAGGACCGGATGCGGGACAGGTTCACCCCGGCGCCCGACCCGCCCTTGAAGATCAGACCCTCCTCTTTGTACCAGTCCAGGATGGAGTCCATCGAGTCGTCGACGGAGAGGATGAAACACGCGGAGACCTGCTGCGGGGATTTGGTGCCGACGTTGAACCAGACCGGGGAGTTGAAGCTGAACACCTGGTGCAGCAGCATCCAGATCAGCTCGTGCTCGAAGATCTCGGCGTCCGCGGGCGTGGCGAAGTAGCCGTGCCGCTCCCCCGCCGCGCGGTATGTCTTCACCACGCGGTCGATGAGCTGCTTGAGGCTCCACTCGCGCTCCGGGGTGCCCACCGCACCGCGGAAGTACTTCGTGGTGACGATGTTCGCCGCGTTGACGCTCCAGAAGTCCGGGAACTCCACGCCCCGCTGCTCGAAGTTGACCGACCCGTCCCGCCAGTTCGTCATCACGACGTCCCGGCGCTGCCAGGTGACCTCGTCGTACGGGTGGATGCCCTCGGTGGTCCAGACCCGGGCCACGCGCAGGCCGCCGGGGGCGGACAGACTCTGCCGGGCGCCGGCCGAGCCGTCACTCCCGGGCCGGCCCTCGCCGCCCGCCCGACTTGCCTCACCTGTCGTCATGCCTTCCCCCGCCATCTCATCGGCCCCCTCTGGTTCGTGTTTCGGTCCTCACCCGGCGTCGCGGCCGGGGCACGGCTCATCCGGCCGTCCTCGCCGCCCTGGCGGCATCCTTGCCGGAGGATGTGACATTTCCGGTGCCCCGCAGCGCGGCGATCTCCCGCTCGAAGTCCTCCAGAGAGTCGAACGAGCGGTACACGCTGGCGAAGCGCAGGTAGGCCACCTCGTCCAGCTCCCGCAGCGGGCCCAGGATGGCCAGCCCCACGTCGTGGCTGGGCACCTCGGCCGCTCCACGGGCCCGGATGGTCTCCTCCACCCGCTGCGCCAGCAGGGCGATCGCGTCCTCGTCCACCGGCCGGCCCTGGCAGGCCTTGCGCACCCCGGCGATGATCTTGGAGCGGCTGAACGGCTCGGTCACCCCGCTCCGCTTCACCACGGCGAGCACCGCCTCCTCCACGGTGGTGAACCGCTTGCCGCACTCCGGGCAGGCCCGGCGACGGCGGATCAGCTGGCCGTCGTCGGCCTCGCGGGAGTCGACCACCCGGGAGTCGGCGTGCCGGCAGTACGGACACCGCATCGCCGCAACCTCCTCTCCGGCAAGGCAGCCACAGGATGCCTGTGGCCGCTGGGTGGCACGCCGCCTACGACAGGCCGATCGCCCGCCGGCACCCCCGGCACCGCGCGCGGTCGGGCTCGACGAACCCACCGCGGCACCTGGGATGTGGACGAGCTTGTGGGTATCCGACCCCAACCTGTGGACGACTTACACGCCTGTAACTACTACATGTTGGGGTTGACGTTATTCCTCCGGCCGCCGGCGCGCAAGCCGGACGCGCCAATTCACGGCCGTGTTACGGACCTCACGATGGAAACCGTGCCCGGCGGCAGTGGCCACCAGCGCGACCCGGGGGACGTCGCCGGGTCGGTCCGGCCGGACCGACAGACCGCCTCTGGATTACCGGCCCGGCAGGAGCACGCGCTGGCCGGCGTGCACCGTGTAGTCCGCCATGCGGTTCAGCCGGCGGATCTCCTCGACCGCGCGGACCGGGTCCCGGCCGGGCAGCTCCCGCTCGGCGATCGACCAGAGCGTGTCGCCCGGGCGGACCTCCGCGGTCGGCGCGTCGCCGCCGGGGCCCGCGGCCCGCGAGGCCGGGGCGGCGAGAGCCAGCCCGAGCCCGGCGACCAGGAGGAGGAAGACCAGCACCACCGCCCGACCCCGCCGGGTGAGCCGGACCCGGCCCGGCCGCCTGACCACGACTGTCCTCTCCACCGCAGACTCCGCGCGCACCGGCAACCTCCCGCGAGCGCGGCCGCCGACCCGGCGACCGGGGCGAAGATCGAACAGGAGTTCGATCGTACGGACGTACGATGGTTTACCAGAACATGCGTGCGATGTCGAGCCCCGGCCGGTGGTGACTCGCCAGAGCGCGACACGCCGCCACCAAGCTCGTACAGATGTTTGAAACTGTCGGAACCTCGCTATACGGTCATCACCACGAGCGGCACCCCACCGCTACCACAGCCGAGACCAGACACCGCGACCAGGCGAGCCAGATGGAGGAACGGGACGTGTCGACCAACGAGCGCGTGCGCCGGCAACCGAGACAACGTGCGGAGGCCGCGGGCGCCGAGCCCGGTCGGGTGCCGGGCCCGACCCGCCGTGCCGCGACCCGGCGTGCCGGCGGTCGCGCCGCCGCGACCAGGACCATCGGCGGTGGGGCCGAGCTACGGGCGGTCACTCCGATGGGCAGCACGTCCCCCGACATCTTCGCCCCCGACCTGACCGAGCGGCAGCGGCGCATCCTCGAGTTCATCCGGGCCTGGGTGGAGCGCCACGGGTACCCGCCCAGCGTGCGGGAGATCGCCGAAGCCGTCGGTCTGGTCTCCCCGTCCAGCGTCGCCTACCAGCTCAAGGAGCTGGAGAAGAAGGGCTACCTGCGGCGCGACCCGAACCGGCCGCGGGCGGTGGACGTCCGCCCGCCCGGGGAGCTGGTCGACGAGGAGGCCGCCCGGCTTCAGCGGCCGACCCCGGCGTACGTTCCGGTGGTCGGCCGGATCGCGGCCGGTGGCCCGATCCTCGCCGAGCAGGCGGTGGAGGAGGTCTTCCCGCTGCCCCGCGAGCTGGTCGGCGAGGGCACGGTGTTCCTGCTGCACGTCAAGGGCGACTCGATGATCGACGCGGCGATCTGCGACGGCGACTGGGTCGCGGTGCGCCAGCAGCCGACCGCGAACAGCGGCGAGATCGTGGCCGCGATGATCGACGGCGAGGCGACCGTGAAGACCTACCGTCGCCGCGACGGCCGCGTCTGGCTGATGCCGCAGAACCCGGCGTTCGAGCCGATCCCCGGAGAGCAGGCCACGATCCTGGGGCGGGTGGTGGCCGTCCTCCGCCGGGTCTGAGCCGCCGCGGGACGCCGCGCCGGCGACGCCGCGGAGTGCGGGGCTCAGTAGCGCGAGTCCCGGTCGGCGTAGTCGTACGGCGGCTCGTACCGGCTCGGCGAGCCGTACTGGGACCCGCCGCCGTACACCGTCCCGCCCTCCGGCGACCGGCGCGGGGCCGGGGTGCCGTACACGCCACCCCGGCCCACCGACCCGGGCGGCCGGTACGCCTGGTCGTCGGCCTCGCTCCGCCCGTACCCGCCGGCGTCCGCCGGCACGGCGGCGCGCGACCGGTACTCCCCTCCGGAACCGCGCGGCACGCCCGCCGACCGGTACTCGGTCCCGGGGCGGTACACGGACCCCGAGCGGTACTCGGTCCCGGCCGGCCGCTGGCGGTCCCAGGCCGACCGGTCGTACCCCTGAACGCCACTGGGCATGGGTGAGATCGGCGCGGCCCGGGCGCCCTCGGGTGGTGAACCGTCCGGCGATCCGGCCGCTCCGTCACCGTCCTGCTCCGGCCCGGGCGGCCGGCGGCGGGCCAGCACGATGCCGAAGACCCCCACGCCGACCAGCAACGCGCCGAGCAGGCCCACGCCGCCGATCATGTACGTGATGTCACGGAGCGTCAGCTTGTCCAACCACGAGCGGGTGTCCGTCTTCCCGGCCGACGCCCCCACCTTCTCCGGACCGGCCTTCGACGTCGCGGCCGAGGGCGTGTACCGGAGGATCTTGGGGTCGTCCGTCAGGGAGACGGTCAGGAACGACTTGCCGTCCGCGCTGTAGGTGATGGACTCGCCGCGCGGCTCGTCGGGCAGCGGGGTGATCCGGGGGGTGCCTTTGGTGATCGCCTCGACCACGTTGCCGTTCGTGACGTCGAACTCGAAGGCGTCCGCATACGTGCGGAGCACGACCCGGCCGCCGTTGGGATCGGTCGCGCCGCCGGTGACGCTGATGCGTCCGGGGACGCCACGTATGTTGCTGGTCGTCGTCTTCGGCGGGGTGAACGTGCCGACCTTCTGCAGCGGGACGGTCTTGCCCGCCGCCAGCGGCGCGGTCGGGGTGTACACGCCGGCCGGTCCCGCGCTCTTGGTGATGATGATCGGAGTGCCGTCGCCCGCGAGCAGCAGTGCGCCGGCGTCGTGCGGGCCGTCCGGGTACTTCATCCGGTAGAGGGTTGGTTCGTCCGCCCCTTTGCGCAGCTTCCACAGTGCGATGGTGGAGCGTCGCTCGCTGTTGGCGGGACTGTCCCCGATGTCGGCGACCCAGATCGTGCCGTCCGCGGTCTGGGTCACATCCTCCGGATCACGGGAGCTGTAGCCGATGGCCTTCTTGACCTTGCACTTGCTGTCCAAGAAGAAGATCTTGCGGTGACTGTCCGGGCCACCGACGCCGTTGACCACCACGTAGCCGCTGTCGGAAGCCACCATCCCGGAGATCTCGGTGAGCCGCTCATCGGTGATCGTGCAGACGGTCTTGGCCGGTGCGGCCTTGGCCGCGACCCGCGCTGCCGCCGCGCCAGGCGCCGGCGCCCACGCCGCCACCCCGAGGCCCCCCACCACGGTCACCAGCACCGGAACCGCCAACACGACACGATCCATCGGGCCAGTGTCGCATGCCCAGCTGGATTGCGGTGTTCCGCGGCGATCACGCCCCCTGGCCGGGCGTCGCCGCCCGCAGGTCAGCCGCCGGACAGCGGGGTGGCCAGGTACGGCGCCAACTCGGCCGCCAGGCCTTGGTCGACCCGCACGTGCAGCTCGGTGCCGTCCGCGGTGTGCCGGGTGGCGAGCACCTCGCCGCGCTGGTGCACACGGGCAACCAGGTCGCCGCGGTCGTACGGCACGCGTACCCGGACCTCCATCGCCGGGCGCGGCAGCAGCCGCTCGATGGCTGAGCGCAGCTGCTCGATGCCGGCGCCGGTGCGGGCGGAGACGAAGACCGCGTCCGGCCACTGGCGCTTGAGTCGAAGCAGGGTCTCCTCGCCGGCCGCGTCGGTCTTGTTGACCACAAGCAGCTCGGGCAGCCGGTCCGCGTGCACCTCGGCGAGCACCTCGCGGACCGCCCGGACCTGCTCGGCCGGGTCGGGGTGCGTGCCGTCCACCACGTGCAGCACCAGGTCCGCGTCGCCGATCTCCTCCAGGGTGGACCGGAACGCCTCGACGAGCTGGTGCGGCAGGTGCCGGACGAACCCGACGGTGTCGGAGAGGGTGTAGACCCGTCCGTCCGCGGTCTGCGCGCGCCGGGTGGTCGGGTCCAGGGTGGCGAACAGCGCGTCCTCCACGAGTACGCCCGCCCCGGTGAGCCGGTTGAGCAGGCTGGACTTGCCGGCGTTGGTGTAGCCGGCGATGGCCACGCTCGGGACCGCACGGCGCCGCCGGCCGGCGCGCTTGGTGGTGCGGACCGTCCGCATCGCGTTGATGTCCCGCTTCAGCCGGGAGATCCGGGCCCTGATGCGTCGCCGGTCGGTCTCCAGCTTGGTCTCACCGGGGCCGCGCAGGCCGACGCCGCCGCCGGCCCCGCCGGCCCGGCCACCGGCCTGCCGGCTGAGCGCCTCGCCCCAACCACGCAGCCGCGGCAGCAGGTACTGCAGCTGCGCCAGCTCGACCTGGGCCTTGCCCTCCCGGCTCTTGGCATGCTGGGCGAAGATGTCCAGGATCAGCGCGGTCCGGTCGACCACCTTGACCTTGATCGCCTGCTCCAGGTTGCGCAGCTGGCCCGGGGACAGCTCGCCGTCGCAGACCACGGTGTCGGCGCCGGTGGCCAGCACCACGTCACGCAGCTCGCCCACCTTGCCGCGGCCGATGTAGGTGGCCGGGTCCGGCCGGCCGCGGCGTTGGATCAGACCCTCCAGCACCTGCGATCCAGCGGTCTCCGCGAGCGCGGCCAGCTCGACCAGGGAGTTCTCCGCGTCGTTGATCGTGCCCTCGGTCCACACACCGACCAGCACCACGCGCTCCAGGCGCAGCTGGCGGTACTCGACCTCGGTGACGTCGTGCAGTTCGGTGGAGAGCCCGGCGACCCGGCGCAGCGCCTGCCGCTCCTCAAGCTCCAACTCGCCAGCGGTCCCCGTGGTCGGTTCGTCGAACTCCGGTCCGAAGTCCGGTCGATTCCGCAATGTCCATCTCCCTGGGGCCGCTGGTGGCGTACTGGTCCATGGTGACATGCCGCCCCGGCCCTCGCACTCAAGTTGCGCCGCGGCTCGGGCGGGCGCGAAGGCGGGTCGGAGGTGGTACCGGGCGGGGCGCGAAGGCCGGGGGGGGGAGTACCGGGTGGGCCGCGGAGGCGGGTGGGGCGGTAGTACAGAATGCACGTCGTGAACCTCCACCGCCTGCCCAGCGCCGGTTTTTCGATCACGATCCGGGTGGCGGTGACCGCAGAGGCGTCGGCGATCGGCCGGCTGACCACCGCGGTCGGCGAGGCGGGCGCCGTCGTCACCGCCCTGGACGTGGTGGATTCCGACCATGTCCGGGTGATCGCCGACCTGACCTGCGACACCGCCGACTCCGCGCACGCCGACCAGGTGGTCACCACCCTGGAGCAGATGGACGGGGTCGAGGTGCGGAAGGTTTCCGACCGGACCTTCCTGCTCCACCTCGGCGGCAAGATCGAGGTGACCCCGAAGGTGGCCCTGCGCAACCGCGACGAGCTGTCCCGGGCGTACACCCCGGGGGTGGCCCGGGTCTGCCTGGCGATCGCGGAGAACCCGGCCGACGCCCGGCGGCTGACCATCAAGCGCAACACGGTGGCGGTGGTCACCGACGGCTCGGCGGTGCTGGGCCTGGGCAACATCGGGCCGGCCGCGGCGCTGCCGGTGATGGAGGGCAAGGCAGCGCTGTTCAAGCGCTTCGGCGCGGTGGACGCCTGGCCGGTGGTGCTGGACACCCAGGACACCGACGAGATCGTCCGGCTGGTGCAGGTGATCGCCCCGGCGTACGGCGGCATCAACCTGGAGGACATCGCGGCGCCGCGCTGCTTCGAGATCGAGGCCCGGCTGCGCGAACTGCTGGACATCCCGGTGTTCCACGACGACCAGCACGGCACCGCGATCTGCGTGCTGGGGGCGCTGACCAACGCGCTGCGGGTGGTCGGCAAGCGGCTGGAGGACGTGCGGGTGGTCGTCTCGGGCGCGGGCGCGGCCGGCACGGCGATCGTGAAGCTGCTGGTGCGGCAGGGCGTCGGCGACGTCATCGTGTACGACCGCAGCGGTGTGCTGCACCGCGGGATGGCAGAGCCCACCTCCGCCTGGCAGTGGCTGATAGAGCACACCAACGGGGAGAACTACCGGGGTGACCTGCCCGGCGCGTTGCGCGGCTCGGACGTGTTCATCGGGGTCAGCGCGCCCAACCTGCTCACCGGCGACGACATCGCCGCGATGGCGGACAAGGCGATCGTCTTCGCGCTGGCCAACCCGGATCCGGAGGTGGATCCGCGCGTGGCGCGGCAGTACGCGGCAGTGGTCGCCACCGGCCGCTCGGACCAGCCCAACCAGATCAACAACGTGCTCGCCTTCCCCGGCGTCTTCCGCGGCATGCTCGACGCGCAGGCGAGGGAGTTCACCGAAGAGATGGCGATCGCCGCCGCGCACGCGATCGCTGACACGGTGGGCGACGAGATGCTCAACCCGAGCGTGATCGTGCCGAGCGTGTTCGACTCGCGGGTCGCCCCGGCGGTCGCCGCCGCGGTGCGTGGGGCCGCGCAGACCGCGGCCGCCACCAGCAGCTGAAAGCCGCCGCCGGCGAGTTGTCGGATCGCCGGGCCTACCCGCGCCCGGCCTGGGACCTTACCGCGCCTCGGGCGCCTGCAGTGCCAGGCGGCCGGTGGCGACGATGACCGCCGGGCCGGACAGCCAGCAGTGCTTCCCGTCGAGCGTGACGACCAGCCGGCCGCCCGGCACGTCCACGGTCACCCGGCCGGTGCTGAGCCCGTCCCGCCCCCGGTCGCCGCAGGTCGGCTCTTCTTGGCCGGCGTCGCGCAGCACCACTGCGGCGACCGCGCATGCGCCGGACCCGCAGGACAGCGTTTCACCCGAGCCACGCTCGTGCACCCGCATCCGGACGTGCAGATCTGCCACCGCTGTCACGAACTCCACGTTGACGCCGGATGGGAACACTGACGGGTCGTACCCCGGGGCCCGGCTCAAGTCCAATGTAGACAACTGCTCGTCGGTCAGGCCGACACAGACGAGGTGCGGGTTTCCACAGTCGACAACGGTGCCGGTGAAGGTCTGCCCGTTCACCGTCGCCGTGCTGGTGCCCCCGATGCGTGGCGGGGCCAGGGCGGCCGAGATGTCCCGCTCCCCCACCACGGCGCGCACCACGCCGGCCCGGGTCGCCACCGGCAGCCCGGCCGGATCCGGCCCGGCCAGGCCGGAGTCGACCAGGTAGCGGACGAAGACCCGGACGCCGTTGCCGCACATCTCCGCGTAGGAGCCGTCCGCGTTCCGGTAGTCCATGAACCATTCGGCCTCGCCGCTGTACCCGACCGCGTCGGGATGCTTGGCCGCCCGGACCACGCGCAACAGGCCATCCGCGCCGATCCCCCGCCGGCGGTCGCAGATCTGGGCGACCAGCGCGGGCGTCAGCTCCAGCCGGCCGTCCGGATCGGGCAGGATCACGAAGTCGTTGCCGGTCCCGTGGCCCTTGGCGAACTCCATGCTCACGATGATCCCAGGCGGGCCAGTTCCAGGGCCGCCGGCACCAGATCCGGGCGGGCCGCGTCCAGCCAGTGCACCCGCGGATCGCGGCGGAACCAGGAACGTTGCCGGCGGACGAACCGGCGGGTGGCCCGCACCGTCTCGGCGTACGCCCGCTGCTCGGTCCACTCGCCGTCGAGGAACCGCAGCACCTGCTGGTAGCCGAGGGCCCGGCTGGCGGTACGCCCCTCGCGCAGGCCGAGCCCGACCAGCTGCCGGACCTCGTCGACCAGGCCGGCCGCCCACATCCGCTCCACCCGCAGCGCGATCCTCTCGTCCAGTTCGGCCGGTTCGCGGTCCACGCCGATCTGCACCGCGTCGTACACCGGCTTGGGCTGGGGTAGCTCGGCGGTGAACGGTCCGCCGGTCAGCTCGACCACCTCCAGCGCCCGGACGATGCGCCGGCCGTTACTGGGCAGGATCCGGTCCGCGGCCGCCGGGTCGACCGCGGCCAGCCGGGCGTGCAGCCGTGCCGGGCCGATCCGGGCCAGCTCCGCCTCCAGCCGCTGGCGCAGGCCCGGGTCGGTGCCGGGGAACTCGAACTCCTCCAGCGCTGCCCGGACGTAAAGGCCGGACCCGCCGACCAGCAACGGCACCCGGCCGCGGGCGAGGATGCCGTCGATCGCCGCGCGGGCCAGCCGCTGGTACTCGGCCACGCTCGCCGGCTGGGTGACATCCCAGATGTCCAGCAGGTGATGCGGTACGCCCTCCCGCTCCGCCGCGGTCAGCTTGGCGGTCCCGATGTCCATCCCGCGGTAGAGCTGCATCGAGTCGGCGTTGACCACCTCGCCGCCGAGGGCGTGCCCCAGGGCGATGCTGAGCGCGGACTTGCCGGCCGCGGTGGGGCCGACGATCGCGATCACGCTCACCGGGCTGCCTCCCAGCTCGCCACGAAGTAGGCCACGCCGTAGGGCGCGTCGTCGTAGTGCAGCTCGCCACGGTAGCCACGGCCGCTGGCCTGGGCCGCGCCGGCGAGCACCTGCCACGGCGCCCGGCCGGCCACCAGCAGGCGCGCCGACAACTGCGGGTCGAGCGCGAGCAGGGCCGCGGCGTCCGCGGCCGCGAGGGCACGGGCCACCTCCTTGTCGTACGCCTCCGCGAGCGGGTCGTCGTAGCCGGGCGCCGCGGTCCCCCGGCAGGCCGAGCCGTCCCCCATCACCAGCAGCGCCACCCGGTCGTCGGTGCCGGCCAGCTCGGCGCCGATGGCGGCGCACTCCTCAGCCGGCAGTCGGTCGCTGACACATACCCCGGATGTCGGGTTCATGACGCCGGTCCGGTTGAGCAGCCAGGCGCCAATCAACAAGCTCAGCGGTTCCGCGGGGGGACCGCCGCCCGCATCAAAACGCGACTGATCGGGCAATCCATACCGGGCCATGGAAGTGAATTCGAGGTTTTCCACGGTAAATGTCCGTGGCCCGCCGCCCACCGCGACCAATCGGTCCGCGCCGGCGCGCAGCAGCCCGCGTACCGCGGATTCCGCGGCGGCGCGCAACGGGTCCAGCTCGGCCGCAGCGCCCGCCGCGAGTTGTGGGACCAACATCGGCGGATGGGGGCAGACCGCCGCGGCAACCAATGGCACGCGGTCCACGGTAGCCGGGCACCCGGCGACGGTGGCGGGCGTGGGATCGCCCCGACCCGCCCGGCCGTCGGCCGGCGAGTGAGCCGTCAGGGGTCACGGATTCCGGGACGGATGATCACGCCCCGGGCCGGTGGGATGGGTGCGGGGCAGGCAAATCGGCGAGGCTAGGACACCGTATGGTCACGGTCATCCACAGGCGCTCGACGCGGACCGGGTCAGACCTGTGAGAATGCGGAAAGAACTTTGCCGCGCGCCACTGGCGGCGTATCGTCGGGTCCCCCCGGCGGCGCCGGAGAACGAGGATGGGCACAATGAGCGACTGGACAGCCTTCGGTCGGGTCGACCCGGACGGCACTGTCTGGGTGAAGACGGCCGCGGGTGAGCGTGCCGTCGGTTCCTGGCAGGCCGGGACCCCCGAGGAGGGTCTGGCCCACTTTGCCCGGCGCTTCGCCGACCTGGTCACCGAAGTGGACCTGATCGAGACCCGGCTCCACACCGGCGCCGCCGACCCGGTGCAGTCGCTGGCCAGCATCCGCCGGCTGCGCGGCTCGCTGGAGACCGCGCACGTGGTCGGCGACCTCGACGGCCTCGCCGCCCGGCTGGACAAGCTCGCCGCGACGGCCGACGAGCGGGCCGGGGCTGTCCGCGCCGCCCGGGAGGCCGCCCGCGCGGAGGCCGTGGCCCGCAAGACGCTGCTGGTCGAGGAGGCGGAGAAGATCGCCGCCGAGGCCACGGCGTGGAAGGCGGCGGGCGACCGTCTCAAGGAGATCCTCGAGGAGTGGAAGACGATCCGGGGGATCGACAAGCGCACCGACAGCGAGCTCTGGAAGCGGTTCGCCGCCGCCCGGGACGCGTTCACCCGCCGCCGTGGCGCCCACTTCGCCAGCCTCGACGCGCAACGCAAGCAGGCGCAGGCGGTCAAGGAGGAGCTCTGCGCACAGGCCGAGGCGCTGGCCGAGTCGACCGACTGGGCGGCCACCGCAGCCCGGCTCAAGGAGCTGATGGCGCAGTGGAAGGCCGCGCCGCGCGCCTCCAGGGAGGCCGAGCAGCGGCTGTGGGAACGGTTCCGGGCCGCGCAGGACACCTTCTTCAGCCGGCGCAGCGAGGTCTTCTCCGCCCGGGACGCCGAGCTGCGCGCCAACCTGGAGCGCAAGCAGCAGCTGCTGGCCGAGGCGGAGGCGCTGGACGTCGACGCCGACCCGCGGGCCGCGCAGGCGAAGCTGCGGGAGATCCTGGGCCAGTGGCATGACCTCGGGCGGGTTCCGCGCGACTCCGCCGCCGGGCTCGACCGGCGGCTGCGGGCCGTGGAGGACAAGGTCAAGCAGGCCATGGACGCGGCCTGGCGGCGCACCGAGCCGTCGGCCAACCCGCTGCTGACCCAGATGCGCGAGCAGGTGGCGGAGGCGGAGGCGCGGCTGGCGCGGGCCCGCGCCGCCGGGGACGCCAAGCGGATCCGCGAGGCGGAGCAGGCGCTCGCGGCGAAGCGGCAGTTCCTCCAGCTGGCCGAGCAGTCCGGCTGAGCCGGCCCGGAGGCCAGGCGGCCGCCGCCACGGCTAACCGGCTGCGACCACCTCGTCCGTGCGGGGAGCCGCGATCGCCTCGCCGCCGGGCGCCGCAAACAGCTCGTCGCCGCGCGGCGCAAGCAGGTCATCGGCGGGCGGCACCGCGGCGTCACCGTCCCGCAGCACCGCGGCGTCACCGTCCCGCGTCGCCGTGGTGTCACTGTCTCGCGGCGTTGTGGTGTCACTGTCTCGCGGCGCCGTGGCTTCGGCTTCGCCGAGGCCGAGGATGGCGGCGGCGGCGTCCAGCAGCACCTGGCGTACCTCTGTCTCGGGCAACTCGGGGCGGGTGGCCGCGACGAGCGTCGTCCGCAGCACCTCCACCGCGGCCATCGCCCGGATCAGATCGGCGGGTGTCGGGTCGGGGCCGGCCAGCCAGGCCTGCATCCTGGTGCCGAGCTGCTTGATCTCCTCCAGCTTCGGCGCGAGCGCGGTCATCACCGCCGCGACGTCGCGGCACAGCATCGCCGTCGCGGCGCGGTGCCGCAGCATCGTGTCGATCTCCCGCTCGAGGATGAACCGGATGGTGGCGGGCGTCCGCGGCATCCGCCCGGCGGCGTCCATCGTGGCTGCCGAGTCGGCGAGGAACGGCTCCACGATGGCGAGCAGCAGCGCCTGCTTGGACGGGTAGTGGTAGTACAGCGAGGCCTTGGTGATGCCGACCCGGTCGGCGATCTCGCGGAGGCTGGTCTTCTCGTACCCCTGCTGGGTGAACAGCTCGACGGCGGCCGCCCGGATCCGCTCCCTGGTGGTGTCCGCCGGCTCCACCGTCCACCTCCTCGTCGTCATGCCGTGACGCCTTCTCAGCTCCGTCACAGCCCCTCTTGGGCAAGATAGCCCGCAACGGGGGGTTGCTGCCTTCGTCACATTGCCAGCAGCACGGCGTACGGGGTTGCGGTCCCGAAGTACTCTTCCTTACCGTCCGGCCGGTAGATGCCTACCGGCCGGACGGTAGATGGCTGCCGACATGAGAGAGGACAGCATGTTCGGTCGATTGGGGCACCTGGTCGTTCACAACCCGTGGAAGGTCATCGCCGCCTGGGTGCTCGCCGCGGTCGCCATCGTCGCGTTCGCGCCCTCGCTCAGCGACGTGGAGACCCAGGACCAGGCGAACTTCCTGCCCAGCAGCTACGAGTCGGTCAAGGCACAGCAGCTGGCCGAGCAGGCGTTCGGCAAGACCGAGGACGCCACCGCGACCATCGTGGTCAAGCGCGCCGACGGCAAGGCGCTGACCGAGGCTGACCAGAGCAAGGTCGGCAACCTGGCCCAGCGGCTGGAGTCGGCGCAGATCGACCGGGTCACCGGCGTGGTGACCGGGCCGCAGGCCGTGTCGCCGAACAAGCAGGTGCAGCTGGTCACCGTCGGGCTCACCGGTAACCCGGATGACCAGAGGCTGCACGACGCGGTGAAGCGCATCCGCGACGTGTCCGGGGCCACGCTGGCCGGCACCGGCCTGGCCGAGGAGGTCACCGGCGACGTGGCGATGAGCCTGGACAACCAGGACGCGTTCGACACCGCGCTGAAGGTCGTCAGCATCGCGACCATCGCGCTGATCATCGGTCTGCTTCTGTTCATCTACCGCAGCCCGGTCGCCGCCCTGCTGCCGCTGCTCGTGGTGACCGTCGTCAGCATGATCTCCCCGGGCTTGATCGCACTGGTCGCCCAGGCGTTCGACCTGCAGGTCGACCAGTCCCTGCAGATCATCCTGACCATCGTGCTGTACGGCGTCGGCACCGACTACATCCTGTTCCTGCTGTTCCGCTACCGGGAGCGGCTGCGGGCCGGCGAGCCCTCGAAGCAGGCGCTGGTGTCGGCGGTGCGGCGGGTCGGTGAGGTGATCGCCTCGGCCGCAGGCGCCATCGTCATCGCCTTCCTGGCCCTGCTGCTGGCCGTCTTCGGCTTCTTCACCAGCCTCGGCCCGGCCCTGGCCATCGCGGTCGCGGTGATGGCGGCCGCCGCGGTCACGCTGGTCCCCGCCGTCGTCTCCCTGATCGGCACCAAGGTGTTCTGGCCGTCGAAGTCCTGGCAGCGCACGCCCAAGGGCAGCGCGTTCCAGCGGCTGGGCCGGTTCACCGGCCGGCGGCCGGGCGTGGTTGCGCTCATCTCCGGCGGCGTGATGGTCGCCCTGGCGCTGGGTGCGCTGGGCATGAAGACCGACTTCGACCAGACTGCCCAACTGCCCAGCGACACCGAGTCGGCGCAGGGGTTCAAGGACCTGCAGTCGGGCTTCCCGGCCGGCGCGCTGAACCCCACGACGGTCTACGTGCGCAGCGACAACGGCCAGCGGCTCGACCCGACCGCGGTCGAGCGGTTCGCCGACGGACTCAAGCAGGTGCCTGGCGTCGGCAGCATCATGGCCTCGGCAACCGGTGCGGAGGCGGAGCTCAGCAAGGACGGCACGGTGGCGAAGATCGACCTCCTGCTCTCCGACAGCCCGTACTCGAACAAGGCGCTCGACGTGGCCGGCGACAGCCTCCGCGACGCGGCGCACGCCCAGGCGCCGGACGGGACCACCGCCTACGTGGGCGGGGCCTCCTCGATCTTCGCGGACATCCGCGACGCCAACTCCCGGGACCTCATGGTCATCTTCCCGGTGGCGGCGGTGCTGACCGCGGTCATCCTGGCCCTGCTGCTGCGCGCCCTGGTCGCGCCGGTCTACCTGATGCTGGCCGTGGTGATGGGCTTCTTCAGCACCCTCGGCGCCACCGTGCTGGCCTTCCAGGGCATCGGCGACCGGCCCGGGCTGTCGTTCCTGCTGCCGACCATCCTGTACCTGTTCGTGGTGGCGATCGGCACCGACTACAACATCCTGATGATCGCCCGGCTGCGGGAGGAGGCCCGGCGGGGCAACGACCCGCGGACCGCCGCCGACAATGCCGTCCAGCACGGCGGCCCGTCGGTCGGCTCGGCCGGCCTGATCCTCGCCGGCACCTTCGCCTCGATGTTGCTCGGCGGCATCTCGTTCCTGGTGGAGATGGGCTTCGCGGTCTCCATCGGCATCGCGATCTCGGCGTTCGTCATGTCGATGTTCCTGGTGCCCAGCCTTACCGCGCTGCTCGGGCACCGGGCCTGGTGGCCCGGCCACGGTGACCGGGCGCGCGGCGCGGTCGCGACCACCGAACGGGAGGCGGTGACCGCCACCGCCCGCTAGTACCCCGCCCGGAGGGCTCCCTGCCGCGCACGCAGCCGGCAGGGAGCCCTCCTGTTTGCGGTCGGCGCCCTCGACCACCACAATGGTCGATAGAGCCGGGCAGCCTCACCTCACGCGAGCACGCGTACCGCAAAGGCATCTGTCTGGGCGTGCCTTTCCGATCCCGATCGGTGGCACCCGTCACCCGGCTTCCGGTTCATCCCGGCGCGTGGCGCAGCCGCGCGCCCGGCGGCCGGGTCCGCGGGTCTTCCTTTGCTCGAAGTTCAGGAGGAACTGCATGTCCCGCACGAGAACCCGGCTCTCCGCGGCGCTCGGTGGCCTGGCCGCGCTGGCCACCGCCGGGGCGGCGACGCTGGTCGCGGTCGTCCTGGCGGCCCCGCCGGCCGTCGCGGCCGGCACCGGCACCGGCTACCTGCACACCAGCGGCAACAAGATCGTCGACAGCACCGGCGCGACGGTCCGGTTGACCGGCATCAACTGGTTCGGCATGGAGACGGACAACAAGACGTTCCACGGCCTGTGGGCCAACCGGTCCTGGCGGTCCATGATCGACCAGATGGCCGAGTTGGGGTACAACACCATCCGGGTGCCGTACTCCAACGACGCGCTGCGGCCCGGCGCCCAGGCGACCAGCATCAACACCGCGTCCAACCCGGACCTGATCGGGTTGAGCCCGCTGGAGATCCTGGACCGGGTCATCGACTACGCCGGCAGCAAGGGGATGCGGATCATCCTCGACCGGCACCGGCCGACCGCGGCCGGCCAGACCGCGTTGTGGTACACCTCCAGCGTCCCCGAGTCGACGATGATCAGCGACTGGCAGATGCTGGCCCGCCGGTACGCCGGCAACACCACGGTGATCGGCGCGGACCTGCACAACGAGCCGCACGCCGACGGCACCGAGCCGAACAGCACCGGCGCCTGCTGGGGCTGCGGTGACACCGCCCGCGACTGGCGACTGGCCGCCGAGCGGATCGGCAACGCCATCCTCTCCGTCCAGCCCAACTGGCTGATCTTCGTGGAGGGTGTCAGCTGCCCCAGCGGCGGCAACCCCAACGCCTGGGACAACATCCCGGACGAGCCGTGCGGCTGGTGGGGTGGCAACCTGTCCAAGGTCCGCGACTTCGGGGTACGGCTGAACGTGGCGAACCGGCTGGTCTACTCGCCGCACGAGTACGCCATCTCGGTGTTCCACCAGACCTGGTTCGACGATCCCTCCTACCCGGCCAACATGCCCGGGATCTGGGACTCGTTCTGGGGGTACATCTACAAGGAGAACATCGCCCCGCTGATGATCGGCGAGTTCGGCAGCACGCTGCAGGACCCGAAGGACCGGACCTGGCTCACCAACCTGCTGGCCTACATGGGCAGTGGGGTCAACGGCATGTCGTTCACCTACTGGTCGTGGAACCCGAACTCCGGTGACACGGGCGGCATCCTGAACGACGACTGGACCACGGTGAACCAGACCAAGCAGTCCATCCTGCAGCCGTACCTGATCCCGCCGGTCGGCGGTGGGTCCACCGGCGGACCCACCAGTGGCTCTCCCACCGGCGGGCCGACGGGCGGGCAGACCACCAGCCCGCCGCCCACCGGCACCATCCGGTGCACGATAGAGTACACAGTGGACAATTCGTGGCCGGACGGCTTCCAGGCCTCGGTCCGGATCACCAACTCGGGCACGACCGCGGCGAACAACTGGCGGTCCACCTGGACGGTGCCGAGCGGCGTCTTGCTCACCAACGGGTGGAACGCCACGGTCACCCAGTCCGGCACGACCTTCACCGCGGTCGCCCCGTCCTGGGCGCCGAGCCTCGCCGCGGGCGCCTCGACGACGGTCGGCTTCACCGCCACCGGCCCGTCCACCCCGCCGGCGAGCGCGTTCACGCTCAACGGCACCGCCTGCACGTAACCCCCCCCACCCCTCCGCGATCTTGCAGTTGTGTACCCGGATAGAAACGACATGTCGTGCTATTTCGGGGAGCACAACTGCAAGATCGCGGGGGAAAGCGCTAGGCGCGGAGGGAGGGCATGCCGAGCATGACTCCGGCAGGACGCGGGGACCGGCCGGCCGCCCAGACGTCGCCGGCCCGGGTGCGGCGGTGGGCCAGCAGCGGACCGTCCGCGGTCAGGTGGTGCGGCGCGGCGTAGGTGACCGTGGTGTGCACGATATCGCCGGGCCGGACCACACCGTCCGGGTCGGTGAAGTGCACCAGCCGGCCGTCGCGGGCCCGGCCCGACATGCGCCCGGTGCGCTCGTCCTTGCGGCCCTCCCCCACCGCCGCCAGTACCTCGACCGTCGAGCCGACCAGTGCCCGGTTCTCCGCCCAGGAGATCTCCTCGACCAGGGCCACGAGCCGCTCGTACCGCTCCTGCACCACCTGCTTGGGCAGCTGCCCGTCCATGCTGGCGGCGGGCGTGCCGGGGCGCTTGGAGTACTGGAAGGTGAACGCTCCGGCGAACCGCGCGGCCCGGACCACCTCCAGGGTCCGCTCGAAGTCCTGCTCGGTCTCGCCCGGGAACCCCACGATGATGTCCGTGGTGATCGCCGCGTCCGGCATCGCCGCCCGGACCTTCTCGATGATGCCCAGGTAGCGCTCGGCCCGGTACGACCGGCGCATCGCCTTGAGCACCGCGTCCGATCCCGACTGCAGCGGCATGTGCAGCTGGTGGCAGACGTTCGGCGTCTCCGCCATCGCGGCGATCACGTCGTCGGTGAAGTCCTTCGGGTGCGGGCTGGTGAACCGCACCCGCTCCAGCCCCTCGATCTCCCCGCAGGCGCGCAGCAGCTTGCCGAACGCGTACCGGTCGCCGAACTCCACGCCGTACGAGTTGACGTTCTGCCCGAGCAGGGTGACCTCGAGCACGCCCTCGGCGACCAGCGCGCGCACCTCGGCGAGCACGTCACCCGGGCGGCGGTCCCGCTCCTTGCCCCGCAGGGCCGGCACGATGCAGAAGGTGCAGGTGTTGTTGCAGCCCACCGAGATGGAGACCCAGCCGGAGTAGGTCGACTCGCGCCGGGTGGGCAGCGTGGACGGGAAGACCTCCAGTGCCTCCAGGATCTCCACCTGGGCCTCGTTGTTGTGCCGGGCCCGCTCCAGCAGCACCGGCAGCGAGCCGACATTGTGCGTGCCGAAGACCACGTCCACCCAGGGCGCCCGCTTGATGATCTCACCCCGGTCCTTCTGCGCCAGGCAGCCGCCGACCGCGATCTGCATGCCCGGGTGCTTCTCCTTCACCGGGCGCAGGTGCCCCAGGTTGCCGTAGAGCCGGTTGTCCGCGTTCTCCCGGACCGCGCAGGTGTTGAACACGACCACGTCCGCCTGCTCCGCCTCGCCGGCCCGGACGTATCCGGCGTCCTCCAGCAGCCCGGAGATGCGCTCGGAGTCGTGCACGTTCATCTGGCAGCCGTACGTCACGACGGTGTAGCTCCTGGGCACCCCGCAAGGGTAGCCACTCACGGGTGGCGACCGCAGCGGGCCGAGGGACCACCGCCATTGGCCGAGGGTCATCGCGGTTGGCCGAGTGCCATCGCGGTTTGGCCAGGCGTCATCGCGGTGGCCCGGCCGGAGACGGCCGGCTCAGGACGCCTTGACGCAGCGGTTCCGGGCGCCGCTCGGGTAGTACTTGGTCAGCTCCGGCGGACCCACCACACCCCGCGTCGTCAACCGCAGCTTGAGCGCGTTGTTCTTCTCGTTCGGCTCGCTCACCTGGTTGTCCGGGTCGACGGTGAGGGTGAACGAGACGGTCTTGTTGATGATCTGGCGCAGGTCAACCGGGAAGGCGTAGTAGACGACCTTGGACTTCTTGTCGAGGTGCACACTGGTTCCTTCCCGGAGCGAGCCATCGGCGCTGAACCTGGCGAGCACGCCGCCATTGCTGCCCGGCGGAGGGCTGGTGACCGTAACCGTCGCGCCGCTGCCGTTGGGCAGGCCGGCCACGTCGAAAGCGACCACGATGGCCGGGAGTCCGAGGTCGGGTGGGCCCGACGGGGCCCGGATTATGTACACCGTACAGGGCGGGCCACTGTTGGCCTTGACCAGCCGCAGGCTCAGGTCGCGCTCCACCGCCGGCTTCGGCGCCTCTGTCCGGGGCGCCTCAATGGGGGACGGCTCGGTGGGAGACGCCTCGACAGGGGACGATTCGGTGCGGAACGGCGACGCGCTCGCCCCCGGGCTGGAGCTGGCCTGCTCTCCGGAACCGCACCCGGCCACCGCACCGAACAACACCAACCCGACGCCGGCCGCTATGGCCCGGCACGCGCTCAAGGTCATCGGCACGGCCCCGGATCGTACGCAGCGCGGCCGTGGCGCGCAGTCCCGCAACTGGCGCCGCTGGCCCGACTGTTGCCGTGTTACCCGGCTGTGACCGTTTGGCGGCCGTTCCCACGCCGGCCGCCGCCTAGAGTGGCTGGCACACGACGCCGAACGAACGAACCTGGGACGGTGGGATGACGGTCGCCAACAACGGGCCGCTGATCGTGCTCGACACGGTCAACAAGTGGTTCGGGCCGCTGCACGTCCTGCGCGACGTCAGCCTCTCGGTGGACCGGGGCGAGGTGGTCGTGGTCATCGGGCCGTCCGGGTCAGGCAAGTCCACGTTGTGCCGGGCGATCAACCGGCTCGAGCCGATCGACTCGGGAAAGATTTTCTTTGACGGCCGGGAGCTGCCCGCGGAGGGCCGCGAGCTGGCCCGGCTGCGCAGTGACGTCGGCATGGTGTTCCAGTCGTTCAACCTGTTCGCGCACAAGACGGTGCTGCAGAACGTCATGCTCGGGCCGGTCAAGGTACGGCGCGAGAAGCCGGCCGAGGCGCGCGAGCGCGCGGTGGCGCTGCTGGAGCGGGTCGGCATCGCCGACCAGGCGCACAAGTACCCGGCCCAGCTCTCCGGTGGCCAGCAGCAGCGGGCGGCGATCGCCCGGGCGCTGGCCATGCGACCCAAGGCGATGCTCTTCGACGAGCCGACCAGCGCCCTGGACCCGGAGATGGTCGGCGAGGTGCTGGACGTGATGACCTCGCTGGCCGCGGACGGCATGACGATGGTGGTGGTCACCCACGAGATGGGCTTCGCCCGGCACGCGGCCAACCGGGTCGTCTTCATGGCCGACGGCCAGCTGGTCGAGCAGGCCCCGCCGGACGAGTTCTTCAGCAGCCCGAGCAGCGACCGGGCCAAAGACTTCCTGTCGAAGATCCTGACCCACTGAAAGAGGGGGAGCAACGATGCGCATCACCCGCGTAACGGCGCTCGCCGCGGCCGCGGTGCTGGCCCTGGGGGGCGCCGCGGCGTGCGGCGGCGATGACTCGGGCGACAGCGGTGGCGGCGGCTCGGCCAAGAGCTTCGAGGCCGGCACCACCATGGAGCGGCTGAACAAGGCCCAGAAGATCACCGTCGGGACCAAGTTCGACCAGCCGCTGTTCGGCCTCAAGGGCCTGGACGGCAAGCCGGCCGGGTTCGACGTGGAGATCGCGAAGATCATCGCGGACGAGCTGGGCATCCCGGAGAACAAGATCGAGTGGGTGGAGACGCCCTCGACGGTCCGCGAGCAGGTCATCCAGCAGGGCAAGGTGGACATCGTGGTGGCCACCTACACCATCAACGACAAGCGCAAGCAGCTGGTCGACTTCGCCGGCCCGTACTACATCGCCGGCCAGACCATCCTGGTCAAGGCGGACGACAACTCCATCACCGGGCCGGACTCGTTCAAGGACGGAACGAAGAAGGTCTGCTCGGTGACGAACTCCACGCCGGCGGCCAACATCGAGAAGTACCTGAAGGACAAGAGCACCCAGCTCGTCCTCTTCGACGTGTACTCCAAGTGCCTGACCGCGCTGGACCAGGGCCAGGTCGACGCGATCACCACGGACAACGTGATCCTCACCGGCTACATCTCGCAGAACCAGGGCAAGTACAAGCTGGCCGGCAGCACGTTCACCGAGGAGCCGTACGGCATCGGCCTGAAGAAGGGCGACGACAAGTTCCGGGCCTTCATCAACGACGTGCTGGAGAAGGCGTTCACCGACGGTCGGTACGAGAAGGCGTGGCAGGAGACGGCCGGCAAGTTCGACCCGAACCCGCCGAAGGTTCCGACCATCGACCGGTACTGAGCAAGGCGTCGGCTGGAGGGTTGCGTCAGTGAGCGTGCTCGTCGACCGGTTCGACGTCTTCGCCGGGGGCTTCTGGCTCACCCTCCAGCTCTGCGTCCTGGCCGCGATCGGTGCCCTGTTGCTGGGCACCGTCGCGGCGGTCATGCGGATCTCCCCGGTGCCGCCGCTGCGCTGGCTCGGCACCGCGTACGTGACGGTCTTCCGCAACGTGCCGCTGACCGTCGTCTTCTTCTTCTCCGCGTTCGGCCTGCCCACGCTCGGCTCCAGCGCCGACTTCCTGCGCATCCCGGGTCTGACGGCGGTGTTCAACCGGCTCGGCATCGACCTGCCGTACTTCCGCTTCGCGATCATCGCGCTGAGCCTCTACACCGGAGCGTTCGTCTGCGAGGCGCTGCGCAGCGGGGTCAATGCGGTCCCCCCGGGCCAGGCCGAGGCGGCCCGCGCGATCGGCCTGACGTTCACCCAGAACCTGCGCCACGTCGTGCTTCCGCAGGCGTGGAAGGCGGCGATCGTGCCGCTGGGCAGCGTCATCATCGCAATGATCAAGAACTCCGCGATCGCCGGGTTCTTCGGCGTGGTGGGCGACCTGTCCAACTCCGGCGTCGACATGATCACCCAGGATCAGGAGCCCGTGATCCCCACGATGATCGGTATCGCCATCGGCTTCCTCGTCATGACGGTCCCGCTGGGCCTGCTGCTTGACTGGGTCGAGCGCCGCCGGGCGGTGGCCGCCCGGTGAGCGAGCACAATGTCCTGTACGACGCTCCGGGGCCGCGCACCCGTAGGCTGACGCTGATCGTCAGCGTCGTCGCCGCGCTCGGCCTCGCCGCGATCGCCTACTTCTTCGTGTACCGGCCGCTGGCCGACCAGGACCAGTTCTCCATGGAGAAGTGGGGCCCGCTGGTCGATCCGGGCAACGAGAACTTCAAGCTGCTGTGGGGCCGCATCCGCGACGGCTTCGTCAAGACCCTGACCGCGGCCGGCCTGGCCATCCTGACCTCGCTGGTCTGCGGCACCGCGCTCGCGGTGCTGCGCGTGCAGCTCAAGGCGCTGCGCCGCCGCCAGTTCGCCGGCGCCGGCCGCGTCGCCGCCGCGGCCCTGCGCGGGCTGGCCTGGGTGCTGAACGCGGTCACCCGGGTCTGTGTCGAGGTGTTCCGGGGCACCCCGGTGGTCATCACCATCGTCTTCGTCTGGCTCGGCCTGCCGGAGCTCGGCGTCGACTTCGACAACGTGCTGTGGTACCTGGTCGTCGGCCTGACCATCTACAACATGGTGGTGATCGGGGAGATCCTGCGGTCCGGGATGGAGGGTCTGCCCACGGGGCAGGCCGAGGCGGCGAACGCGCTGGGACTGACCTCGTTCCAGACCACGCGCATGATCCTGCTCCCCCAGGCGTTCCGCATCATGCTGCCGGCGCTGATCAGCCAGCTCGTCGTGGTGCTCAAGGACACCTCGCTCGGCTTCATCATCGGCTACGAGGAGGTCCTGCGGGTCAGCAACCAGGCGATCCAGGTGCTCAACAATCCCATCCAGATGTACGCCGTGATCGGCGCCATCTACATCCTGGTGAACTACGCGCTGTCGAGACTCGCCGTCTACACCCAGCATCGGCTGGCCCGCGGCCGCAAGACCAGGGCTCTGCCCGCCGAGCGGCCGCCGGCGGCGGTCGCCGCCGAGGTCGAGGTTGGGGGCTCCCTCACCTGACCAGCCGAAAGACCGGCTCGGATCGGCACCCAGGCAAAGTTTGTGATTTGCGTCACGCCACATTTCGGACACGGTTATACCTTCGGTCAACGCCGCAATAACGGAACGTAATCCGAATTCGGACGCTCAGATGCTCGCGTGACCTATTGCCTCCGACACGTGACCGCCCAAGATCAGTGATCATTCCGGGAATGTGTCAGCAACTTGGTGCCGGCTGAACCTGGCCGGCCGCACCGGGCGGATACGCCGAGTCCTGTCCACCGGACGGTGCGCCCCCGCAGAGACGAAGGACAGGAGTGGGGGAACCCTCGACGGCGCCGCTACGCGGCGCCTTGGGGTGAAGCCGGCAGTCAGCCGGCCGGGCAGCCTTCGAGCCCGAACCCGACAGCTCACCTCGCAGGCGTCCGAAGGAGACATCCGTGAGTCACAACGTGCTGCCCGGCGACGGCCGGGCAGGCTTGCGCCGCTGCGCCCCACGGCACGCCATGGCCGGTTCTGGCCAGCCCCGCGGCGGCCGCCATCGCGCCGCCCCCCGCGCCAGGCAGCGGCGGTGGGTCGCCATCCCCCTCGCTGCCGTGGCCGTCGTCCTCATCGGTGGCGTCGCCGGGGCCGCATCGGGCCTGGGTCGCGTCCGGTACAAGGTGGCCGCGCCAGTGACGGTGCAGGCGCTGGGCGTCAGCACCAGCGACGCCACCCCCGGTCAGTTCGTGACCGCCGGCGCCAAGCTGGTCGCCGAGCGTAAGTCGCGCCTGTCGGAGGTGGCGATCGCGGTCAAGGGGCCGGACGGCAGGCGGGCAGACTTCCCGCATGTGACCGGGTTCAAGCTCGGCACGTCACAACAGGTGTTCACCCGGACCAGGTCCTTCGACCGGGTGGGCACGTACACCTACTGGTTCGCGTACCGCAAGCACGGAACCTGGATCGACCTGCAACCGAAGCGCACCTTCACGGTCGGCCGACCAGGTGCTTCGACGCCAACCCCGACCAACTCGGCGGCTCCGAGCGCGACGCCGACCGCCTCGCCGTCGACGGCCACCCCCGCACCGCCCAGTCCGACCGGTTCGAGCCCGGCCACGACGTCTGCGCCGGCTCCGTCGGCGACGCCGCCAGCCACGCGGCCCGCAAGTACCGCCAAGCCGGACGCGTCGAACACCGGTGTCGTTCCGGGTACGTCGTTGACCGTCATCACCGGCGACCAGACGTTCTCCACGTCCGGCCAGGTCATCACCGGCAAGGACTTCCGCGGCTACGTGAAGGTGACCGGTAGCAACATCACGTTCAAGAACTGCATCTTCCGCGGTGGTACGCCAAGCGGCAACAACGCCCTGCTGAACACGCAGGCCGGCACCAACACGGTGGTGGAGGACTCGGAGTTCGTGCCGGCGCACCCGGCGGCGACCATCGATGGTCTGTGGACGAAGAACACTAAGCTGTACCGCGTCAACATCCACGGCACCGTCGACGGCCTGAAGGCCGGCAACAACACGTTGGTGCAGGACTCCTACATCCACGACATGTCCTGGTTCGCCAGCGACCCGAACCAGGGCGGCGGTCCGACCCACAACGACGGTGTGCAGGCGTTCGACGGGGTGTCCGGCGTGACGCTGCGACACAACAACATCGACATGTCCACCACCAAGGACGCGAACGCCGCCCTGCAGAGTTCCGCGTCGTACGTCACGGTCGACGACAACTGGCTCGACGGCGGCGGCTGCACGCTCAACTTCGACGACCACGGGCACGCCCTGCCGGGCCTGGTGGTGACCAACAACCGGTTCGGACGGCACTCGGCCTTCCAGTGCCCGATCCTGTTGAGCAACCTGCTCAGCCTCGCCGAGAACTCGGGCAACGTCTGGGCCGATACCGGGACGCCCATCCCGCCACCGCAGCAACACGACTGACCCGCCGCGCAGGCACGTTCCGGCCGGGGCGACCACGGGCGCCCCGGCCGGAACGCATCTACCGTCGCTAGCGGGCGATCTCGGTGACCCGCGACTCGCGCACCACCGTGACCCGGATCTGGCCGGGGTAGGTGAGCTCCTCCTCGATCTGCTTGGCCACGTCCCGGGCCAGCACGGCGGCGGCGATGTCGTCCACGTCCTCCGGCCGGACCATGACCCGGATCTCCCGGCCCGCCTGCATGGCGAATACCTTCTCCACCCCGGGCTTGCTTGCGGCGATCTCCTCGATCCGCTCCAGCCGCTTGACGTACGCCTCCAGGCTTTCCCGCCGGGCCCCGGGCCGCCCGCCCGAGCAGGCGTCCGACGCCTGGGTGAGCACCGCCTCGATGGTCTGCGGCGGGACCTCGTTGTGGTGCGCCTCGATCGCGTGCACGACCTCCTCCGGCTCGCCGTACTTGCGGGCCAGGTCCGCGCCGATCAGTGCGTGGCTGCCCTCCACCTCGTGGGTCAACGCCTTGCCGATGTCGTGCAGGAACGCCGAACGCTTGATGATCGCCGGATCCAGACCCAGCTCGGCCGCCATGATCCCGGCGATGTGCGCGGTCTCCACCAGATGCTTGAGGACGTTCTGGCCGTAGCTGGTCCGGTAGCGCAGCCGGCCGAGCAGGGTGACCAGCTCGGGATGGATCTCGGTGATGCCCACCTCGACCAGCGCGTCCTCGGCGGCCCGCTGGCACAGCCGTTCCACCTCGTCCTTGGCGGTCTCGAAGACCTCTTCGATGCGGTGCGGGTGGATCCGGCCGTCCAGCACCAGCTTCTCCAGCGTGAGTCGACCGATCTCCCGGCGTACCGGGTCGAAGCAGGACAACAGCACCGCCTCGGGCGTGTCGTCGATGATCAGATTCACTCCGGTCACCGACTCGAACGCGCGGATGTTGCGGCCCTCCCGCCCGATGATCCGCCCCTTCATCTCGTCGGTCGGCAGGTGCAGCACGCTGACCACGCTCTCCGCGGTCTGCTCGCTCGCCACCCGTTGGATCGCTTCAACGACGATGTGCCGGGCACGCTGCTCCGCCGTGCTGCGGGCCTCGTTCTCGATGTCGCGGACCAGCAGCACCGCCTCCCGCTTGGCCTGGTTCTCGATCGCCTCGATCAGCTCCGCCTTGGCCGCCTCAGCGGTCAGGCCGGCGATCCGCTCCAGCTCGCGGCGCTGCCGCTCCTCGGCCTCGGCCAGGGCCGCCTCCCGGCTGGCCAGCGCCGCCTCCCGGCTGGCCAGGTCGGCGGCGGTGGCCGCGATCCGGCGGTCCCGGTCGGCCAGCCGCTCGGCCTCCTCGGCGAGCAGCCGCTCCCGCTCGTCCAGCCGCTGCTGACGGCGCTCGGCGTCGGCGGCCTGCTCCTTGACGGTGGCGGCCAGCATCGCGATCTCCCGTTCGCCGCTGCGCCGCGCCGCCGCCCGGGCCTGCTCGGCGTCCTGCTCCGCCTGCTTGTGCGCCCGTTCGAGTACGGTGTCCGCCTCGGCCCGGGCGGCGTCGAGCACCCGGCGGGCCTCGGCCCGGGCGGCGGAGGCCTCGGCCTTCGCCGCGGCCGCCTCGGTCCGCGCCGCCGTCGCGGCGGCCCGTGCCTCCTCGACCGCCTCGGTCGCCTCCTCCGCCGAGCTGCGCAGTGCCGCGAGCGACCGCTCCTGGCGGTCCTTCTCGGTGAGGAGCGCCGGGTCGTCGGCCGCGATCCGGCCCGGCGGGGCACCGATGCGACGTAGGGCGCGACTGGTGACGAAGATGCCCGCCAGGACGACGACCGCGAGGAGCAGGACCGCGCCGGCCAGCACGATCTCCAGCGTGGTCATGCGACCACCATCCCGCACAGCTGGTCAACTGCGGCGTGATCGTGGTCAGCTGTGGCGTGATCGCCTGACGTCATGGTGGTTCCCGGCTCGGGCCTGGGACCATCATGGCCGCCTGCACACACCCGGCGCGCGCTCATGACCGCCTCCCTCCACCGTTCGCACGCCACCGGGTTGTGCCCGGAGACGCACCGTGCGGGTGCGGAGACGCCCGACCGAGGCGGCTGGCCGACGGGTACGGCTCGCCAGCGGTGCTGTACGCACCGCTCGCGGCCAACGACGCTATGTCCACGCCACCGGCACGGCCGGTGCCGGTGGCGGGCCTCCACTCCGCCGAGGCGGCGAAAGTGATGCCGTACTGTTACGCGATCTATGTTGTGCGGTTGTCCCGCGATGGTCGGACGTTCTCCTCCTAGTAAAGGCGAGGCTAGGTGCCAAAGGCCTGTTCAGTCAATCCTTCATGATCACGGACCAGCCCGGACGTACCGTATGCAAGCCGGCTACCAGGAGACACTACGCCCCGTGGTTTCTCGCCGGGCCGCTGCCGGGACCGGATTCCACCGGCCTGGCAGGCACCGCCAGTCCTCCGACGATGGTGCTGGGACGGCAGCGCCGCAACCATCCGGCCGGCGGTGACGATGGCGGCGACCCGGTCCGCGGCCGCCTCCACCGTGCGCCGCCGCCGGCGAGGGTGGACGTGCCCGGCTGCCGTTCCCGGTGCGGCACCGCCCCGCGCCGGCGGCCAACGCTCACCGGGGTCCGTGCCGCGGGATGCCGGTCCCGGCGCAGCCGCCGTTGCGGCACGCCGTGGGCACGGCTACTCCGGCTCGATCGCGTCCGGGTCGATCTGTTCGGCGAACTCGGCCGCCTCGGCACCCTGCTCGGCCAGCGCCTCCTTCACCACCCGGAACGCCAGGCCGGCCGGGTAGCCCTTACGGGCGAGCATGCCGACCAGTCTCCGGAACACCGCTTCCGGCTCACCGGTGGTGGTACGCAACTTCCGCGCGACCAGGGCGCGGGCGGTCGCCTCCTCGGTGTCGGCGTCCAACTCCGCGAGTGCGGCGCCGACCGTCTCGGCGGCCACGCCGCGCTGGCGCAGCTCGCCGGCGAGGGCCCGCCGGGCCAGGCCGCGGCCGTGGTGCCGGCTGGACACCCAGGCGCGGGCGAACGCGGCGTCGTCGATCATGCCGACCTCGCCGTACCGGTCCAGCACCTGGCCGGCCACCTCGTCCGGGATGCCGCCGCGACGCAGCGCGGTGGCGAGCTCGGCTCGGGTGCGCGGGCGGACGGCGAGCTGGCGCAGGCAGATCTGTCTGGCCCGCTCGGCCAGGTCCTGGGTCGTCTCGGCTGGCGGCTCCTCCCGGCGGCTTCGCTTGCCGCCTGCTCGGGCGTCGGCCGCACCCACCCGATGGGTGGCAGCGCCCGCCCGAGGAGTGGCCGCAGCGGCACGGGGCGGGGCTGCGTCCCAGCCCCGCCCCGTGCGTGCGCCGCGCCGCCGTCCGGCCATCCGCGTCAGAAGTCCACCGGTGGGAGGGGCGTGCCGCTGGCCTCGTCGCTGGCCTGGCCGACGCCGAGCTTCTCCAGAATCTTCTTCTCGATCTCGGCGGCGACGTCCGGGTTCTCCTTCAGGAAGTTGCGGGCGTTCTCCTTGCCCTGGCCCAGCTGGTCACCGTCGTACGTGTACCAGGCGCCGGACTTGCGGATGATGTTCTGCTCGACACCCACGTCGATGAGCGAGCCTTCGCGCGAAATGCCCTTCCCGTACATGATGTCGAACTCGGCCTGCTTGAACGGGCTCGCGCACTTGTTCTTGACAACCTTCACCCGCGTCCGGTTTCCCACCACCTCGGTGCCGTCCTTCAGGCTCTCAATACGGCGCACATCCAGCCTGACCGACGCATAGAACTTCAGCGCCTTTCCACCGGTCGTCGTCTCCGGACTTCCGAAAAGGACGCCGATCTTCTCCCGGAGCTGGTTGATGAAGATCGCTGTGGTGTTCGAGGCGTTGAGCGCTCCGGTGATCTTCCGCAGCGCCTGGCTCATCAGCCGGGCCTGCAGGCCCACGTGGCTGTCGCCCATCTCGCCCTCGATCTCGGCGCGCGGCACCAGCGCGGCGACCGAGTCGATGACGATGACGTCCAGGGCGCCGGACCGGACCAGCATGTCCGCGATCTCCAGCGCCTGCTCTCCGGTGTCCGGCTGGGAGACCAGCAGTGCGTCGGTGTCCACCCCCAGCGCCTTGGCGTAGTCCGGGTCGAGCGCGTGCTCCGCGTCGATGAACGCCGCGATCCCGCCCGCCTTCTGAGCATTCGCCACCGCGTGCAACGCGACCGTCGTGTTGTGGGACAGCACGCCATTGGCGATGAAGCTGTGCGTCTGCGGCAGCATCACGTCGAAGGTGGGCTGGGAGCCGCCATCGGCGACCGCGACAACCTCTTCGTACGTGTAGGAGCTGTCCGCCAGCCGACCGAGATGCGCCAGAATCGCCTGGCCGGACGGGGACAGCCGCTCCCAGCGTTCGCGCCCCCACCTGACGATCTTCGCCAGGCGGTCCGGGGAACAGGTCAGGGTGGTGTCCCGCCGGAGGAGGTCGCCGGCGATGCGGTCGAACTCCCGGTCGCCACCGCAGTCGTCCCGTAGGTCCTGGATCAGACCGCTCAGGTGCGGAATGTCCGAGAACTGCGGGTCACGCGGGCTGACCCGGACGGTCCGCTCCGCCTGGGCACGGCGCCCGGCGGACCGGAAACCGATCTCGGCCAGGAAGCGGTGGGCGACCGCGGGGTCGATGGTGAGGTGCCAGGAGCCGCGCTGGTGCTGCTCGTTCTCCCGCGGCGCAGCTGCCGCCAGCGGGCCATGCGCGGAGATGGTGGCGGGGATGCCCAGCCCGTACAGCAGCAGCTGCACCTCGCGCACGAGTTGTTCGCAGGCCGTGCCGAGGCCGATCGTCGAGCCCTGGCCGATCCACCCGGCGCCCTCGAACAGCGCGGAGAGGAACGCGCGCTGGATCTTGTGCCCCCCGGTCCGCACCCGGTAGGGCACAGTCTGGCCGGACACGGTGACGTCGTCGATGCCGTACTCCTCGGCGAGCCGCTGCCGCAGCGCCACGCCGGAGGCGACGGGATCGGTGTCGCCGCGGATCCCGGCCTCGAAGAGCTGCTCCATGAGCTGGCGGTACTCGCCGCCGGCCTCGGCGTCCCAGGTGGTGGAGCGGGCGCTGGGCCCGGGCAGCGAGCCCTCGGCGACCAGGTAGCCGAGCAGCACCGCCTCGTCCTCCGACAGGCCATCGCCCTCGGCCGCCTCGGCGGCCCCGAAGGCGGCCGAGACGAGGAAGTCGCCGGGCTGGATGGTGCCCACGGTGCGCCAGGCGATGAACCCGCGCTCGGTCATCACGCGCAGCGGATGGTTCTCGGTGGCGGTGATGGTCCGCCCGGAGCGCAGGGTCAGCTTGGTCACCGGCCGGCGCCCGTTGTGGGTGAGCGCGGCGACCTGTTCCAGCTCACCCCGCTCGTTGACCATCCGCACGCCCTGCGCGGACACGTCGGTGACCCGGTTGGTGCAGCTGGCCGGCTGCCCGCACCGCCCGAAGAGCTCGGCCACCGTCTCCAGGCCGCGGTCGGTCCACAGGTATGTGTCCGCCGTGACGCACTTCCCGCTGCTCTCCGGCCCGTATATCTCCACGATCCGGCCCCGGGGCAGGCCGCCCACGCCGAGCGCCACGTCGAGGGCGATGGAACCGGTGGGGATCACCGCCATCGGGATGCTCGGCCGCTCACCCAGGCGCATCACCGAACCCTTGCCGAACTGCTTGTCGATCTGCGCCATCGCCAGGTCGAGCGCCTTGCTCTTGTCTGGCAGAGAGCTGCTTGCCGCCATAGCTGACACCCCTACGTTCGCCGCCTTCGCGGACGGCCTCGCCGATGAGCTTCTCGTCACGCGGACACGCTAGGCGCTGGGTCCGACAGAAAACAGCGCGCACGCCGTGTGCTGTGGACGAGCGCCAGCCCTGTGGACAATACCCGTACATCTGTACGACGCAACCGTGACACGCCGACAGCCCCCGGGGCGGACGAGAAGCTTGCCGCGGGCGGCGGCTGGGCCGGGCGGAGGCTGGGCCGGGCGGAGGCGAACTAGCCCGCCTGAGACGGCCCTAGCGCAGCCTGGCCGGCACCCGGTCCGGGTACGCGGCGACCACCGCCCGCCACACGTCGGCGGCCTCCATGCCGGCGTCCAGCGCCTCGTTGATGGTCCGGCCGCCGAGCTGCGGCAGCACCTGGTCGTGGGCGACGCTGGCCGCGTACGTCGCACCGAAGGCCTGCTCCAGCCGGGACCAGAAGTCGGTCAGCCGCACCGCATTCCTCCTACAACCCCAGGCCCCGCCCGATGATCTCCTTCATGATCTCGGTGGTGCCGCCGTAGATCGTCTGTACCCGGCTGTCCAGCCACGCCCTGGCCACCGGGTACTCCAGCATGTACCCGTACCCACCGTGCAGCTGCACCGCGCGGTCGGCGACCTTGTTCTGCAGCTCGGTGGTCCACCACTTGACCTTGGCCGCGTCGGTCACCGACAGCCGGCCGGCGTTGAACTCCTCAATGCAGTGGTTGAGGAAGGTCCGCGCGATGGTGACCTCGGTGTCCAGCTCGGCGAGCAGGAAGCGGTTGTGCTGGAACCGCCCGATCGGGCGGCCGAACGCCTCGCGGGTGCGGGCGTACTCCAGGGTGGTGGCGAGGATCCGCTCGGCCGCGGCGACCGCGGCGACCGCGATGCTCAGCCGCTCCCGGGGCAGGTTCGCCATCAGGTGGTAGAAGCCGTGGTTCTCGGTGCCGATCAGGTGCCCGGCCGGCACCCGGCAGTCGGTGAAGAACAGCTCGGCGGTGTCGTTCGCCTTCAGCCCGACCTTCTGCAGCCGCCGGCCACGCTCGAACCCGGGCGTGCCGCGCTCGACGGCGAACAGGCTCACCCCGTGCGCGCCCTCCTCCGGGGCGGTCTTGGCCACCACCACGACCAGGTCGGCCAGCTCGCCGTTGGTGATGAAGGTCTTCTGCCCGTTCAGCACGTACCAGTCGCCGTCGCGCACCGCAGTGGTGCCCACGCCGGCCAGGTCGCTGCCGGCGCCGGGCTCGCTCATCGCGATGGCGGTGACCAGGTCTCCGGAGCAGAAGGCGGGCAGCCACCGCTTGCGCTGCTCCTCGGTGGCCAGGTCGACCAGGTACGGCGCGACCACGTCGTTGTGCAGGGCGAACCCGAGGCCGGTGCACCCGGCGGCAATGATCTCCTCGACGAGCACCGCGTTGAACCGGAAGTCGCGCTGCCCGCCGCCGCCGTACTCCGCCGGCACGTCCATGCCGAGCAGGCCGGCGGCGCCGGCCTTGCGCCAGATGTCGCGGTCGACGATCCCGGCCGCCTCCCAGGCATCGTGGTGCGGGACCGCCTCGCGGGCCAGGAACTCCCGGCACAGCGCCCGGAACTCCTCGTGCACGGGCTGGTAGAGGTGCTGCTCCATGGGTCGAGTCTTGCCTACAGGAGGGAAGCCACCACGCGAAGGTCGGCGACGAGACCCTGGTACATCGACTCCCGGTCGTCGGCCCGCAGCACGGCCGAGGGATGGATGGTGGCCACCAGCTTCGCCGGCTCGACGGGGAAGTCCTGCGGCCGCTGGGCGGAGTCGGGCCACGGCATCGGCACGCCGCGCGACTGGGTGACCCGGAACGACGGGCCGAGCAGCGCCTTGCCCGCGGTCGCGCCGAGCACCACCACCACGTCCGGCCGCAGCAGCGCGAACTCCGCGACCAGCCAGGGCCGGCAGGCGGCGATCTCGGCCCGGTCGGGCGTCTGGTGGATGCGCCGCTTGCCGCGCATGGTGAAGGAGAAGTGCTTGACCGCGTTGGTGATGTACAGGTCGGCCGGCTGGATGCCCGCGTCGTCCACCGCGCGGCGCAGCAGGTGGCCGGCGGGGCCGACGAAGGGCAGGCCCTGCTGGTCCTCGACGTCGCCGGGCTGCTCGCCCACCATGACCACGCGGGCGTGCGCCGCGCCTCGCCCGAACACCGTCTGCGTGGCGTTGCGGTACAGGTCGCAACCCTGGCACTGGGCCGCGGCCGTGCGCAGCTGGTCGAGCGTGCTGGCGTCCGCCGGCAGGAACGACTGCGCCCCGGGAAAGTCGGATCGTGGGTTGGTTGTCGCGGGCATACCGCTCTTTCTACCCCAAGGCGGGCCGATTCACATTCCCACCCGCACCGGCCGGGCGCGGTCGACCGCCTGGGCAACCGCGTCCGCCAGACCGTCTATATCGGACGCCTCTAGTGGACTGACCGTGATACGCAGGCCCGGTGGGCTGGCCAGCCGGTACACGGCGCCCGGCGCGACGGCGTACCCGGCCTCCCGCAGGGCCGACACCGCCCGCGTCTCGTCCGGCACCGGCACCCACACGTTGATGCCGGTCCGCCCGCGGGCCGGCAGCCCGCGCGCCCGCAGCGCGTCGAGCAGCGCGGTGCGGCGCTCGGCGTAGCTGTCCCGGGCCCGCGCGATGGTGGCGGCGACGCCGGCGTCCCGCCACAGCTCCACGACCAGCCGCTGCAGCAGCGTGGAGACCCAGCCGGAGCCCACGCGCATCCGGCCGGCCACTCTGGACACGGTCGCCTCGTCGCCGGCGAGGACGGCCAGCCGCAGGTCGGGGCCGTACGGTTTGGACACCGAGCGGAGGAACGCCCAGGTCCGGGTCGCGCCGGCGAGCGGGTGCAGCGGCACGGTGGCCAACTCCGCGGCGTGGTCGTCCTCGACGAGCAGCACCTCCGGGTGCCGGGCCAGCACCTTCCGGAGCCCCTCCGCCCGGTCGGCGGTCACCGCCGCCCCGGTGGGGTTCTGCGCCCTGGTGGTGACGATGACCGCGCCGGCGCCGACGGACAGCGCCCGCCGCAGTCCGTCCACGGTGGGGCCCTCGTCGTCGACCGGCACCGGCACCGGCCGCATGCCGAGCGCGGCGACCAGGTCGAGCAGGTTGGCCCAGCCCGGATCCTCCACCGCGATCCGGTCCCCCGGCCGCAGGTGCGCGGTGAGCAGCCGTTCTATGCCGTCCAGCGCGCCGCCGGTCACCGTGATGGCGGCGGCCGGTACGCCGTCGGCGCCCAACCGGTCCCGCGCGATCGCCACCAGCTCCGGCTCCGGCCCGGCGCCAGCGTAGCCGCGCGCCGGGGCACCGTCGGCCGAGATCCGGCGCAGGGCCGGGCCGAGCGCCGGCAGCAGCCGGTCGTCCGGATACCCGAGCGACAGGTCGAGCGCGCCGGGGGGCGCAGGCAGCACGGCGAAGGCACGGGTCGGCGCCACCGGTGGGCGGGCGCGGACCCGGGTGCCGTTCCGCCCGGCGGTCTCCACCAGGCCGCGCTGGCGCAGCACCTGGTACGCCCTGGCCACCGTGCCCGGGCTGACCCCGAGCGTCCTGGCCAGGTCGCGTACCGGCGGCAGGCTCGTGCCCGCGGGGAGGGCACCGTCGCGCACGCCCGACTCCACGCTCGCCGAAATCGCGGCTGCGGTCGTCCCGGTGATCTGATACTGTACTGGCACAGTTTAGAGATTGTACTAGTACTAACGCTTCGGCGCGGGCCGGAGCCGACCCGAAAGGCGGCGGGTGTAGGTGACTTTTCCGCAGACCGCCCGTACCACGGCCCTACGCGATCGGGGGAGGGTCAGCTACGAGCGGGCGACCGCGTACGCGATTCTGGACGAGGCGTACGTCTGCCACCTCGGCTTCGTCGTCGACGGTGAGCCGCGGATCCTGCCCACACTCTTCGTCCGCGTCGGCGAGACCGTCTACCTGCACGGCTCCACCGGCAGCCGGCCGCTGCTCGCCGCGCGTACCGCCGACGGGTTGCCGGTCTGCGTGACGGTGACCCTGCTGGACGGCCTGGTCTACGCCCGCTCGCAGTTCCACCACAGCGTCAACTACCGCTCTGTGGTGGCGCACGGGCGGGCCCACCTGGTGCGCGACGAGGCCGCCAAGCGCAGGGCGCTCGCCGCCCTCATCGAAAAGGTCGGGAGTGGACGGTACGCGGACAGCCGCCCGCCGACCCGCAAGGAGCTGGCCGAGACGGCGGTGCTGGCGCTGCCGCTGGAGGAGGTCTCGGTCAAGGCGCGGGTCGGCGGGGTGGCCGACGAGCCGGAGGACCTCCACCTGCCGTACTGGGCAGGCGTGGTGCCGCTGCGGCTGACGCCGGGTGTCCCGGAGCCCGACAAGGGCGTGACCGTGCCGGTGCCGGAGTACCTGCGCCCGCCGCGCTCCCCCTGGTTCACGCCGGAGCCCATGCGCGGCGAGCGGGTCATCCTGGAGCCGCTGGAAATGTCGCATGTGGACGACCTGTACGCCGCGACCGACGACCCGGAGGTCTGGCAGTACACGAGCACACCGCGTCCGCTCAGCCGGGACGAGATGGCCGCCCTCGTCGCGCACCGGCTCGCCGCGCACCATCGGGGCGAACTGGTGCCGTGGGTGCAGCGCAGCGCCGCCACCGGCGAGGTGGTGGGCACCACCTCGTACGCCAACCTCGACGAGGCGGGGCGATGCCTGGAGATCGGCTACACCGTGCTCGGCAAGCGGTGGTGGCGCACCGGAGTGAACCGGGAGGCGAAGCTGCTGCTGCTGACCCGGGCGTTCGAGCAGCTCGGGACGGTACGCGTGGAGTGGCACACGGACCTGCGCAACGAGCGGTCGCAGCGGGCGCTGGAGGGGCTCGGCGCGGTCCGGGAAGGCGTGCGCCGCTCGTACCGGCGGCGGGCGGACGGCGCGCCACGGGACAGCGTGCTGTACGCGATGACCGCCGACGACTGGCCGGCAGCCAAGGCCCGCCTCTGCGCCCTGTCCCGCACGGACGACGCACAGGCCGGGCGCGGCTGACGCTGTCAAGACGGCTTGACAGCGTGGTGGTTGTCAAGCTACCTTGACAACGTGGAGCCGGACCAGACGCTGACCGCGGCCGCCGACCCGGCCGACCCGGAGACCGGGCTGCGCGCGGTCGCCGCGCTGCGCAAGCTGGTCGACCAACTGGAGGCGCTGCAGGTCCGCAACGCCCGCCAGCGCGGCTGGTCCTGGCAGGCCATCGCCGACGCGCTCGGCGTCACCCGGCAGGCCGTACACCAGAAGCACGCCCACCGGCTGGGCGGGTAGGAGAGCCATGTCCGAGCGATTCACCAGGGCCGCCCGGCAGGCCGTCCTGGAGGCGGTGAAGGCGGCGGGCCAGCTGACGGGGGCGGACAAGGCCGGCCACGGGCTGGTACGCCCGGAGCACCTGCTGCTCGGCGTGGCCGCCGCCAGGCAGGAGGTCGGCGCGCGGGTGCTCGCCGGGTTCGGGCTCGACGAGGCGGCCGTGCGCCGCGCGATCACCCGGCGCGACCCGCGGACCGTGCTCTCCGCCGCCGAGATGGCCGCGCTGCGCGCGGTGGGCATCGACGCGGACGAGGTCTTCCGGCGCATCGAGGAGGCCTTCGGGGACACCGCCTGGTTCCTCGCGGACGCGCCGGAAGAGCCCGTGCGTCGGCTGTTCGGCCGGCGCGGCGGCCGGTTCGGCACCGAGGCCAGGCGCGTGCTGGAGCAGAGCCTGCGCCAGGCGCTCGCGCTCAAGCACCGGCACATCGGGACCGAGCACATCCTGCTGGGCCTGCTCGCCCTCCCCCAGCCGCCGCTACCGGACCTGCTCGCCAGGCACGGCGTCACCTACGAGCAGGTGCGCCAGCGGGTGCTGGCGGCGCTGCGCCCGGCCGCCTGACCGCGCCGGTGTCAGTGGCCGCGGAACGCCTCCTCCAGCCACCACGAGCCGCGGGCCGCGGTCACCTTCGCGTCGACCAGCAGCGGGCGGTCGCGCGGCCCGGCCAGCCACTCCCGTACGCCCGCCAGATCCGCCGGTCCGCGGACGGTCATGCCGGCGCAGCCGAAGCCGCGCGCGATCGCCGCCAGATCCGTGTCCGGGAATGTGACGGTGCCCAGCGGGTGCCCGTCCGGTCCAAAGTGGTGCACCTCGGCGCCGTACGCGGCGTCGTTGTAGACCACGACGAGCAGCGGCAGCCCGAGGCGCACCGCCGTGGTCAGCTCGGCCACCGACATCAGGAAGCCGCCGTCGCCCAGCGCGGCCACCGGTAGCCGGTCGGGCCGCGCCAGCGCCGCACCGATCGCGCTGGCCAGGCCCAGCCCGATCGACTGGTACGCCTGGGTGAAGCAGAACCCGGCCACATCGGGCACGGACAGGTACATCGACGGGTAGCCCATGAAGTTGCCCGAGTCCACCGCCACCGTCCGCTGCTCGGGCAGCAGGTCGTCGAGCGCGATGCTCAGCGTGCGCGGGTCGATCCGGCCACCGCCACTGTCGTCCACATAGGAGACATCCCGCCACCGGCCCTCCGCGGCGATCCGCTCCCGCAGCGCCGGCTCCCGCCACCCCGTCGTGCGCGCGTCACCGAGATGCGCCATTGCCGCCTCCGCGACCGCCACCACGTCACCCGCGATGCCCAGATCCACCGGACGGTGCCGGCCGAGGGCGGCCGGGTCCACGTCCACCTGGATCACGCGGGCCTCCGGCGAGATCAGCCGCCCGTGCCGGGTGGTCCACATGTTCAGCGTGCTCCCCCAGGCCACCACCAGGTCGGACCCGCGCACGAGCTCGGCGGTGAGTGGGGTGGCGAAGCCGCCGCAGACGTCCAGGTACCACGGATCGCCGGCGAACAGGCCCTTCGCGGCCGCCGAGACGGCCAGCAGGGCGCCGCAGCGGCCGGCCAGCCGGGTCAGTGCCGCCCGCGCGGCCTCGCCGCGGCGGGCCGCGCCGCGCCCGGCGACGAACACCGGCCGCCGCGCGGCACGCAACGCCTCGGCCAGCGGGCCGACGTCGGGCTCGGCCACGCCCGGCGGCCCGGCGGCCGGCTCCTCCACCGCATCGGCTCCGGCCGGCATGGCCTGCAGGTCGAGCGGCAGTCCAAGCACGACGGTCCGGCCCCGCTCGGCCGCCCGGTACGCCGCCAGCGCGTCGCCGACCGCGGTCCCGGCGGCGCGTACCCGGACGTACTCCGCGCCCAGCGCGGACGCCAGGCCGGCGAGGTCGATGTGGAAGTTGGAGTGCGGTGCGGTCGCTTCCGCGGCGAGCACCAGCATCGGGGTACGGCTCTTCGCCGCCTCGGTGATCCCGGTGAGCGCGTTGGTCACGCCCGGGCCCTGGTGCACGGAGAGCACCGCCACCTTCCCCGACACCCGGGCGTACGCGTCGGCCATGGTGGCCGCGCCGCCTTCGTGTGCGGCCGGGACGAACCGCGCGCCCGCCGCCACGAGCGCGTTGGTGAGGTGGAAGTTGCCGGAGCCGACCAGTCCGAAGGCGATCTCCACTCCGGACCTCGCGAGCGCCTCGCCCACCGCCGAGGCGACCAGCATCATGACTCCACGAGGGCGAGGACGCGCGCCGGGCTGCCCGATCCGCGCACGATGGGCAGTGGCGCGGCGATCACGACGGCTCCGGTGGGCGGCAGCGCGGCCAGGTTCTGCAGCTGGGTCAGGCCGTACTTGTCGTTGCCGAGCAGGAAGGCGTGGCAGGGGAAGGGCGGGTCGAACGAGTGGGCCGCGCCCGCGTCGGTGCCGACGGTCTCCACGCCCACGCCGAGGATCGGCGCCTGTTCGGCGAGCCACTTCGCGCACTCCGGCGAAATGCCCGGGGTGTGCCCGCCGTTGGCGAACCGCTCCTGGTCGTGCGACCGGGCGTCCCAGCCCGTCCGGTAGAGCAGCCAGCCACCGGCCGGCAGCGGCCCGTGCTCCTCCTCCCACGCCGTGATGTGGTCGACCTCCAGCAGGAAGTCCGGGTCGCCGGCCGCCTGCGCGGAGAAGTCGAGCACCGCCGCGGGCGCAACCAGCCGACGCGCCGGCACCTGGGACACGTCGGCGGCGTCCTTGCCGCTCACCCAGTGGATGGGAGCGTCGAAGTGGGTCCCGGTGTGCTCGCCGGTGGTGAAGTTGTTCCAGTACCAGGCCGGGCCGCGCTCGTCGTACCGGCTGATCTCGCTCAGCGCGAAGCGTGCGGTCTGTCCGAACGGCTCGGGCAGCGTCAGGATCGGTGTCTGCGCCGACAGCGGCGCGGTGAGGTCGATCACCTGGACGGATCCGCTGTGGATGGCGGCGACCAGATCGGACAGCAAGGCCATGCGCAGACGCTAGGGTGCCACCACCCCCGGGTCAATCCCCGCCGGCGGCGACCAGGGCGGCGCCGACGATGCCGGCGTTGTTCTGCAGCTCGGCCGGCACCACCGGCGTACGGATGTCGATGAGCGGCAGGAACTTCCCGCTCCGCTTGCTCACCCCACCCCCGATGACCAGCAGGTCGGGCCAGAACAGCCGCTCCACATGCCGCAGGTACCGCTGCACCCGGTGCGCCCATTCGGCCCAGCTGAGGCCCTTCTCCTCCCGGGCCCGCTCGGCGGCGCGCTCCTCGGCGTCGTGCCCGTGCAGCTCCAGGTGGCCGAGCTCGGTGTTCGGCAGGAGCCGGCCGTCCACGAAGACGGCGCTGCCGATGCCGGTGCCGAAGGTCAGCACGATGACCACGCCGCGCTGGCCGCGCCCGGCGCCGAACCTCATCTCGGCCACGCCGGCGGCATCCGCGTCGTTGAGTACGGTCACCGGACCGCCGACGGCGGCGCTGAGCAGCTCGGCCGCGGGCGCGTCGATCCAGGACCGGTGGAGGTTCGCCGCGGTCCTCGTCACCCCACCCAGCACCACGCCGGGGAACGTGATCCCGATGTGGTCGGCCTCGCCGAAGCGCTTGGCCACCTCGGCCACCGCGGCCGTCACATGGTCTACGTTGGACGGTTGCGGGGTCTCCACCCGGTACCGCTGCTCGGTCAGCGTCCCGGTGGACGTGTCGACCGGCGCCCCCTTGATCCCGGAACCACCGATGTCGATGCCCAGGGCCGTCATGGCGCCCTCCCGCACCTGGCCATGGGCCGCTCCGTCGCGGCCCGGCACCTGAAGTCTATGAGGCACCGACCCGTACTGCCCGGCAACCGCCACATCCAGGCCGCTGACGTGCACCCTCCGCGGCCTAACGGAGCAGGCCACCCGCAGATGTCACCGCCTGGGAACTCGGGCGGGTGAGGCCGGCCTCTTGCTGCCAACCACTGGCACGGGCGACTGGCCTGCGAGCGCCAGCTTTGCCGCAGCCGTTGGATCGTCCCGGACCGAGCACTCCCACACCCTGACAACGGTCCAGCCCGCCGCCCGCGCCAGCTCGGTACTTCGTCGGTCGCGGTCACGGTTACGCCTCATCTTCTGCTCCCACAGCACTGCGTTCGGCCCCGCAAAAGGCTTGCGCCGGCCATGGATCGGACAGGAGTGCCAGTAGTCGCCATCGACGAAGATGGCAATACGCCGAGCCGGCAACACGATGTCCGGTGTACAGCCGGGCGCCAAGGTTCGGTGTAGCCGGAAGCGCGCACCAAGTCGGTGCAGTGCGCGTCGAAGCATGATTTCGGGCTCCGTGTCGGTCTTGCGTCTGCATCGAAGGTGCCGACCGGCGCCCGTGGATACCCACGCCTCCTTCGCCACACCTGGAAGCCTACGGCTCAGGCGTCGCCGGTGAGCGCCAGCACGACCCGTTCAGCGAGCAAGGGTGGCACCGAGTTGCCGATCTGGGCTTGGACGGATGCCCGCGACCCAACGAACTCAAAGTCGTCGCCGTACGTGAAGAGCCGTTTCAGTTCCCCTACCCGCAGCCGGCGGTTCTCCCAATGAAATGGACCGATGTAGGGGCCCGGCTGCGCCTGGATTGTCGGCGACGGGCTGTTGGGCGACAGCTTTAGCAGGAAGGACCAGTACTTGCCACGCCACTTGAACTGCGGGTCAGGGTGGCCGCGCTTCTTAGTATAAAAAAGGTAGTTGTCACCCGGCGGGATGTCCGGCAGGAGATGGCCGTACTTGCCAGCAACCGTCTCCCCCGGCTCAGGCTCGGTAACTAGGCCCTCAAAAGCTTGTCCAGCTGTGACGTGAGGCGCTGCCGGACTTCCGGTCGCCCGCCCCTCCCAGGTCCCGCCGTGAGTGGGCCGCGGGTGATCTGGCAGCCTCTCCCCTTTCATGACACCAATGACGAACAGTCGCGGCCGCGATTGGGGCACGCCATAGTCCGCGGCGTTCAGCACCTTGGCGCGGCAGTGGTAACCGGCCTCATCTATCTCGCGCAACAGTCGCTCGTACGCTGGCCTGCTGGCCCTGTTGTTGTAGGTCAGGGCGTAGACGTTCTCAAGGACGAAGTATCGGGGCCGTGCCTCGCTCAGGACGCGGGTGTAGGCCTGCAGCAGTGATGCCGTCGGGTCTAGGCCAGCGCGCTTCCACTCCAGCCAGAAGCCCGACTTCGAGAACGGTGTGCAGGGCGGGCCTCCTAGCAGGAGGTCGGGCCGCTCCCGCTTGCCCAGACCGGCGGCGGCGAGGATCTCCTTCGTCGGCACTTCCAGGATGTTCTTCTGGATCACCGGCGACGCGAGATGTTCGAAGTTCTTTTCCATCGTTTGGACAGCGTCCCGATCCCACTCGACAGCGGCGCGCACCTCGTACCCCGCCCGCTCGGCCCCCAGGTCTAGTCCGCCAGCACCGGAGAACAGGGAGATCGCTACACCACGGCTGTCCACAGCAGGGATCATGCCAGAGGGAGCCGACAACCTGTGGGACCAGCCGCTGGTGCGTCACGCGTCATCCACACGCGAACGGTACCGCTCAAGCTCGGTACGCTGCTCGGCCAACATCTTGGCGAGACGCTTCTGCACAAGCTTGGAGAGCTTGAACTCGTACTCGCGCCAGTACCGGTAGAACTCCTCCTGTGTGGCGAACGCGCCGCGGCCCTCACGTAGCGCCTCGATGCTGTCGACGGCTCCGATGTACTCCCTGGTGGTGGACGAACGTTCCCGGCTGGCTATCCGCCAGGGTTCCTGGACGATCAGCTCCAAGTCGTCCACACGCCGTGGCAGGTCCGGGACCAGCGTGTAGATCATGATCACATCGAGATGGGAGCTGTAGGCGTTGAAGGCACGCGGTGACCCGGGCATCTGCACGTCCGGGTGTGCAAAGTACGTATTTCCGGTATAGAGGGTTATACGACTTTGTGTCTTCTTACCACTGAGGTGATCTCAACAAGATAGGTATCCGTGTTCGAAATGCGTGAGTACTAGAGCGGCCCGAGCTATGTCGCTGATCCGGCGCGGGGAAACAGTGACGTGGCGCAGGACGCGCCAGCGGCCGAC
>Ga0310834_100137_pt1 | contig 128432 bp, 115 predicted proteins | sample SM_ome_2_FD_201314 | JGI IMG/M metagenome (GOLD analysis project Ga0310834, IMG submission 201314) | Sorghum-adapted microbial communities enriched on stacked mutant (SM) sorghum from Joint BioEnergy Institute, Emeryville, California... ... | reverse complement strand
CGAGCAGCGGGGCGAGCCGGACCGCGCGGTCGAGCGCCGCCCAGCACATCACCTTCGACGACACGTAGTCGCGAACCTCGCCACGCACCTCCCACATGCCGGCGTCCGGCTCCCGCCAGGTGTCGGCAGCGGTGTCGGCGACGCCCACCAGCATCTCCCGCAGCTCGTCGTCGAGCTGTCCCAACTGCCTGCGGAGTCGGTACGCGGCGACCATGATCTCACCGAGCACGTCGAGCTGGTGCTGGCGCCACGCGTCGTTGCCGATCCGGACCGGCCGGCTGCCCCGGTAGCCGCGCAGGTGGTGCAGGCTCCGTTCGGCAAGCCAGCGCTCGCCCTCGATGCCGTACATGATCGGTAGCGGCGGCCGGTCGATGCGGCCGGCGGAGCGGGCCAGCCAGCCGAAGAGCCGGTCGGCCTCGTCCGGGCAGGCGCCGACCCACAGCGCGTTCATCGTGAACGCGAAGTCCCGCAGCCAGCCGTACCGGTAGTCGTAGTTGCGGGTCCCGCCGACCTCCTCGGGCAGCGAGGTGGTGAGGGCGGCGACCACCGCGCCGCTCTGTTGGTAGGTGAGTCCCTGGAGCACCAGCGCGCTGTGCCGGACCAGCTCCGGGTAGCGCCCCCGGTAGCGGTGGATCTCCTGGATCGAGCGCCACGCCGCGACGGTGTCCGCGACCGCGGCCAGCCGGTCCAGTTCGGCCGGCTCCTCTCCCCGGTACGCCGGGGCGTAGGCGCAGTCGAAGCCGACCGTCTGCCCGGCGGAGACGGGAAACTCGGCCACCGCCGTGCCGTCGTCGCACGGGGTCAACGGCGCGTCGCCACGCAGGGCCAGCGTCACCGGCCCACAGGCGGCGACGATCCGGCCCGGTTTCGGGTGCAGGTACGGCTTGAGCAGGCCGTACTCGGGACGGGGCACGAACTCCAGCCGCATCCGCACGGTGCCGGCGAGCCCGCGCACGACCCGGATCAGCACCGCCGGCGAGCTGAGCCCCAGCCGATGTTCCCGCACCCCGGGCGCGGTGGCGAGGACGTCGGTGACCTCGACGCTGCCGTCCGCGGTGTGGTGCTCGGAGCGCAGCACCAGCGTGCCCGGCAGGTACGCCCGCTCCACCCGGCCCGTGGCCGGTGCCCCCGCGGACGGCCGTCCCCCACCCCCGGCGTCCCCGGCCCGCCCGTCCGCGAACCTCCCGGCGGGCGGGGTCGGCGGGTCTGTCGGGGCCGACGGCACCGGGGTGAGGAGCCAGTACCCGGCGTCCGGGTCGAGCAGTCGTCCGAAGACCGACGGCCCGTCGAAGCGGTCCGGACACCACCAGTCGACCGAGCCGGCCCGACTCACCAGCGCACCGGAGCGGCAGTCGGAGAGGAACGCGTAGTCGGTGATCGGAAGGTCGGTCACCGGGTGCGCTTACCCGCCGGGTCGCCCTTCAGGCGGTCGGCGGCTCGTCCCGGCCCGCCCGCTCCAGCGCCTCCGCCTCCGCCCTGGTGCGGTGGACCGCCCGGTCGGCGTGCTCGGGCGGACCGTAGATGGTGTAGAGCACCAGCGGGTTCGGGCCGGTGTTGACGAAGTTGTGGCGGGTTCCGGCCGGTACGACCACCAGGTCGCCCTGGGTGACCCTGCGGTGCTCACCGTCGAGGCGTGCCTGGCCGGTCCCGCTGACGAAGGTGAGGATCTGGTCGATGTCCTCGTGGACCTCCTCGCCGATCTCACCACCCGGCGGGATCGTCATGATGACCAGCTGCGTGTGCCGGCCGGTCCACAGCACCCGCCGGAAGTCCGGGCTCTCCTCGGCGACGGTGGCGATGGTGAAGTGCTCCATGGCCGGCTCCTTACCCCCGACGGGACGGATGACGCGCCCGATGGGAGGGATGGCCCGGTACGCGCCGGACGTGGCCCGCCCCTAGCAGATGCCGAGCCGGCGCCAGGTTTGCTCGGCCCAGGCGTGGGAAATTCCACAACCCGCCGGAACGGCCGCGAGCCGGGCGGCGAGCCAGGTCCCCGCCGGCGTACCGCCGATGGGCTGCGTCAGCGGGAGACGGCCAGGGCGCGGCGACGCCTCGACCCTGATCAGGCGGCGTGGCGCCTCCGCGCGCCGGCGGCCCGGGGCGGGCGGCCGCCGGCGCCGGTGCGCGCCCGCCCCGGTTTCGACGCCGTGTGTCCGCGGACGGGCGCGCACCTCGGCCGCCGGGTCAGTTCTGCCGCCGGGTCAGTTCTGCGGTACGGCCGCGTCCCGCATCAGCCGGAAGTTCGCCCGGTACTGGTCGTGGATGGTCGCCGACTCGATCCGCAGCAACGCCTCGTCGTTCTCCCGCAGCGCGGCGTTGGTGTAGTTGTGGCTGCCGGTCACCACCCACTTGGTGTTCCGCTTGCCGGCGTAGGTCCCCTCGATCAGCATGTACTTCGAGTGCACGATGTGGTCGCCGCTGATCCGGTAGAGCTTGATGCGGGAGTGCCCGCCGAGGATGCTGCGCACGTCGGCGTCCATGTTGGTGTAGACGACGTCGACCCAGCACTTCCGGTCGGCCAACTCGCGCAGCTTGCGCGCGATTCCGTTGCGGCTGAAGTACCACATGCCGATCCGGATGATGGTCCGTCCGGTCTGGGTGCCGACCGTGGTGTTGCCCTCGCAGGTGACGTTCTGGTCGAGCATGTTGTAGATCGTGTCCGTGCTGGCGTCCGTGCCCGCGCGGGGGAAGAAGTACGACTTGGCGTTGCCGCTGGACGTGGTCCGGTAGTAGTTGTTGTTCTTCACCTGGGCGGCCAGGTCGTTGAAGTAGCTGACGTACGAGTTGTAGACCGCGGTGTTGCCGACCAGGGTCACCGCGTTGTTCCAGTACCGCTCGGCGTTGTCGTTGGTCAGGTTGGCCGAGCTCTGCACCAGCACGTTGGTGGCGCCGGACGTGTTCGAGAAGAGGAAGAACTTGTTGTGCATGATCGGCGTGTTCAGGTTGCCGATACAGGCACGGCCGGTCGTGCAGATCGTCACCCAGGACCGGTTGGCCCGGTTGGTGCCGAGTGCGGCGACGAGATCCCGCACCGCCGGGTAGTCGCGTGACTGACTGTCGAGCACGAGTTGGACGTTGACCCCACGCTGATGTGCCGCGATCAGGTCGTTCGACATCCGGGTGAGCGTGAAGTGGTACATCGCGACCCGGATGGTCGAGCCGGCGGCGGCGTTCTGGATCAGGCCGCGCAGGTGGTCCACGATGGCGTACTGCGAGGCGGGGTCGGTGGGGTTGTTGAAGACGGCGCCGCTGGTCACCGCGGCGGTGGCCGGTGACACGGGAACCAGACACGCGGTGGCGGCGACGGCACCGACGAGAGCTGTTCGGAGGATACGACGCATCGACCGATGGTAGATCGCGTGGGATCGACGGCACGGACCGGTGTCCGGCCGGGAGAGGCCCGGCCCTCGCGGTGCCGTGCGTCACCGCGGGGATCGGGGGCGGGCGAGGAGGTGCCGACGACGGACGCCCGGAATGGTCTGGTCGGTGTCGGCCCTGGCGGCGGCTCCAGAACGGAGACCTCTTCACCGCCGACCGCGTCGCGCGGCACTGTCCGATCAAGGACAGCGGTCCGCTCGCCGTCAAGGCTGTGCATATATTGATGTATCTCAATCAAATTCGAGTGTTGGCCGAGTCGTACGCACAGAAGTTGCTTCCGCCATGATCCGCCGTACCCTGCTCGCGGTGCTGTCGACCACTCTCGCTTTCGTGCTGCTGCCGTCTGCTCCGGCTCCCGCCCAGGCCGAACCGCTGACCCCGCTCCCCCCGCCGAGCCAACTCGTCGCCACCTCCGTCACCGCGACCACCGCCGTCGTGAGCTGGACGGGGCCGGACGGCCCGGTCTTCCGCTGCTCGATGCTGCGCCTGGTCGACGGCGAGTGGCAGGGCTGGCTCTCCACGCCGCGAAACCACGTCTCCCTGGTCGGGCTGACCCCGGACACCGAGTACACCGTCGCCGTCCAGGCCGCCCCCATGCCCTACTCCGGCTACTCGATGAGCCCGCTGTCCGCACCGCTGACCTTCCGCACGCTGCCCGAGTGACCGGGTGCGTGCCGTCCCGACGACCATCCGGGCGGACGGCGCCGTCCCCGACTCCGCCCGGCGCCCCGGAGACCTCCGCCCGGTCGGCACGTACGCCAGGACCCGCGTCCCCGGAAACGGGCCCACCGGCGACGACACACCGCCTGGGCCCGTCCACCCGGATCCGGTCCGGCCGTGACCGGGGCCACCCGTGCTGCCGTGGGGACGGCCGGCGCGGCAGCATGGACGGGTGGACACGCGCGCACGACACGCCCCTGTGGCGGAGCTCCTGGCTGGTGGCGACGTGGTGGTGCTCAGCGGCGCCGGCCTGTCCACGGAGTCGGGGATTCCGGACTACCGGGGCCCGAACGGGGCACTCCGCCGGCGCGTGCCGATGACGTACCAGACGTTCGTCGGGGACGCGGCGGCACGCCGCCGCTACTGGGCCCGCAGCCACCTCGGGTGGCGCACCATCGCCCGGGCCGTCCCGAACGCCGGGCACCACGCCGTCACCGATCTGGAGCGGCGCGGCCTGCTGGCCGGCGTGGTGACCCAGAACGTGGACGGGCTACACCAGGCGGCCGGCACCCGCTCCGTCATCGAGCTGCACGGCAACCTGGCCCGGGTCACCTGCCTGAACTGCGGCGACCTGACCGACCGCGAGACGCTCGACCGGCGGCTGCGCGCCGCCAACCCCGACTTCACGGCCGCGTACGACGTGATCAACCCGGACGGGGACGTCGAACTCCCCGACGCCGCCGTGGCCGGCTTCCGGATGGTGGACTGCCAGGCGTGCCCGGGTGGGGTGCTGAAACCGGACGTCGTCTTCTTCGGCGAGTCCGTCCCCGCCGACCGGGTCCAGGCCTGCTTCGCGCTGGTCGAACGGGCCCGGACGCTGCTGGTCCTCGGCTCCTCCCTGACGGTGATGTCGGGCCGCCGCTTCGTGATCCGGGCCGCGAAGCGCGGCATCCCCATCGTGATCATCAACCAGGGGCCGACCCGGGGCGACGCCCACGCCACACTGACCATCGACGCACCCCTGGGACAGGTCCTCCCCGAGCTGGTCCGCCTCGTGGACAGCCGGTCCGTCGCCGGTGGCGCGGTGCGGTGGGCGACGGGCACTGGCGTCCGGCAGCCCGCGGTGAAATCATCCGGGCATGCGGATGCGTAGATCATTTCCGCGGAAGGTGGCCGGAGTGGCGTTCGTCTTCAGCGTCGCCGCCGCGAGCGTGGCCACGCCCACCGCGGCCACCGGAGCGGCCACCACCGCCGCCCACGCGACCACCGCCACCCGTTCGGCCACCGCCGCCGCCGAGCCGGACCCCGTGCTGAACAAGGCCGTCTTCAACCGTCCGACCGGCTCGACCGCCGAACGGAACGCCGTCCTCATCCAGCTCGCCCGGATCATCGACCGGGTCCCGGCCGGCGGCGAACTGCAGATGTCCTGGTACCACTTCACCGTCTCGGACGTGACGGACACCCCCACCACCCCCGACCTGCCCGGCCGGCTCATCGCCGCGCACCAGCGGGGCGTACGGGTGAAGATCATCGTGGACCAGTCCTCGGCGACCGCGCGTCCGTTCCAGCGGTTGCAGCCCGTCCTCGGCTCGAACGACACCGCCGGGTCGTACATCGTGCACTGCGCGGACCAGTTCCCCAGCCAGAAGCGCGGCTGCATCGGCACCCGCACCATCAACTACACCACCTCGTCGGTCACCGCCTACAACCACAACAAGTTCCTCATCGCGTCGAGCCTGGTGCTCAACGACGGGTCGACGGTGCCCAACGTGGTCTTCCAGAGTTCGTCCAACCTGACCTGGTGGGACACCACGGAGGCGTACAACAACGCGGTGACGTTCAGCGACGCCACGACGTACCAGGCCTACCGGACGTACTTCGCTGACCTGCGCTCCCACCGGTACAGCTCGTCCGGAAACAACAACTACTACTGGCTGACCGCGACCGGCAGCACGTACCGGGCGCACTTCTTCCCCCGGCGGGAGCGATCCGGCCAGTCGATCCACGACCCCGCCACCGACACCGTGGTGACCATCCTGAACACGGTCACCTCGTGCTACTACAACGACGCGGGGGTGCGTCGTCAGACCGACATCCGGGTCAACATGTACTCCTTCACCCGCCCGGAGGTGGCGAAACGGCTCGCCGCGCTGCGCAGCGCCGGCTGCTGGGTCGACGTCGTCTACAGCGAGATCAACGACGCCGTCCGGAACGCGCTCGGCAACAACATCCAGTTGACGAGGTGCAACTACAACGTCGGGCCCGGGTTGGACGTCCGCACCCACAACAAGTACATGTTGATCGACGGCGCGTACGACGACGACATCATTCCGCGGGTCTTCACCGGCAGCCACAACTTCGCGATCTCGGCGCTACGGCAGGCCGACGAGACCCTGCTGCGCATCATGGGGCGCGACATGCACGACGACTACCTGCGCGACTTCTGGCACGTGCGGGACACCTGCCGGGCCAACGGCGGAGCGATCCGCTGAGTGAGGGCCGTCCCGCGCCGGGCGGTGGGCACGTGACCGGTGGCCGGGCGGCAACCCGGGCCCCGGTACGGGCCCGCCGCCCGGCCACCGACCTCACGACCGTCCGGTCGGACGCAGCCTCAGGTAGAGCAGGGCGCCGGTGGCGAGCAGCAGCGGCCACAGCAGGTACCAGCCGGCCGCCGCCAGCAGCCCGGCGACGGCCACCAGGGACAGGCGGGCGTACCGGTGCGCCCTGTCGCTGCGGGGCAGCAGGCGCAGCGCGGCGGCCGTGCCCAGCACGTACACCAGCACGAAGTTGCCGGTCGTGAGCATCACCAACGGCGTCGGGCCGGTACGCGCCGCCAGCACGACCCCCATGACCAGGGCGCTCAGGCCCGCGACCAGCGCGAGACTGCGCCGCGGCACCTCGCCGGCGCTGCCGCCTCGGGCCAGCCACCCCGGCAGGCCGCCGTGCTGTCCCAGCGCGGCGCCGAGCCTGGCCGCCCCGGCGAGGTACGCGTTCATCGCGCCGAAGGTGAGCAGCAGGGCGGCGACGGCCGCGAGCAGGTGCACGGGCCCGCCGACACCGAGGCCGAGCAGCTGCGCCAGCGGTGCCTCGGTGGAGCCGGCCGCCGGTCCGAGGACCAGCACGGTCGCGCCGGCGACCGCGAGGTAGAGCACCCCGACCAGGACCACCGCGATGGCCGCGGCGCGGGGCAGGTCGCGGGCGGGACGCCGGAAGTCCGCCGCCAGGTGTGTGATCGCCTCCCAGCCGGCGAAGCTCCACACCAGCAGCAGCGCCGCGGGGACGATCGCGGTCCAGCCGTGCGGCGCGAACGGCCGCAGGTTCTCCCACCGGGCGTGTGGCAGCGAGGAGATCACCGCGGTGGAGAGCAGGATCACCAGCAGCCCGGCGAGCACCAGCTGAAGCCGGCCGGAGACCCGCACGCCGAACGCGTTGGCCGCCGTGGCCGCCGCGAGCAGGGCGACCGCGGTGACCGCGACGGTACCGCGCCCACCGTCCGTCGCCTGGGCCACGTAGGCGCCGGCGAAGAGCGCCGCGGCCGGTGCGCCGGCCGGGACCGCGAAGTAGAAACACCAGCCGACGACGGTCGCGGCCCGCGCCCCGAAGGCCTCGCGGACGTACGTGGAGACGCCCCCGGCGTCGGGGTGGCGCGCGCCGAGTGCGGCGAACGTCGCCGCAAGCGGCATGGACAGCACCCCCAGCCCGAGCCAGGCCAGCAGCGACGCCGGGCCGGCCACGGCCGCCGCGAGCGCGGGCAGCGCGATCACACCGGTACCGAGCACCGCGCCGAGGTAGAGCGCCGTGCCGGTCGCCACGGTCAGCCGGCCGCCCGTCCGCGCCGGCACCCGGGTCCTGATCAACGGTTTCGTCACCCGGCCACGATCGCTCCCGCGTCGGCACCGGCGACAGTGGCCGGAATGCCAATCTGCGATAGATTCCTGCCATGAGGCCGCGACACATTCCTGCCATGAGGCCGCGACACGTCGTGGCGATCGCGGTCACCGACGCGGTCCCCGTCTTCGAGTTCGCCGTACCCTGCGAGGTCTTCGGCATCGACCGCCGCGACCTGGTCGACCCCTGGTACGAGCTGCGACTGTGCGCCGCCGAGCCGGGACCGTTGCGCACCACCGGCGGCCTGCGGATCGAGACCCCGTACGGGCTGGAAGACCTGCTCGCCGCCGACACGGTCCTCGTCCCCGCCTGTCGTCGCGCCATCCAGCGGGAGCCACCCCCGGAGCTGCTCGACGTGCTGCGGCGGGCCCACGCCCGGGGGGCACGGATGGTCTCGATCTGCAGCGGCGCGTACCTGCTCGCCGCCGCGGGCCTGCTGGACGGCCGGCGGGCCACCACCCACTGGATGAACGCCGCCGACCTCGCCCACCGGTTCCCCGCCGTGAAGGTCGACCCCACCGTGCTCTACATCGACGAGGGGGACGTGCTCACCTCCGCCGGGACCGGTTCGGCGATCGACCTCTGCCTGCACCTGGTCCGGCTCGACCACGGCGCCGCGGTCGCCAACGAGGTGGCCCGCCGGATGGTGGTGCCGCCGCACCGCGACGGCGGCCAGGCCCAGTTCGCCCGGCCACCGGCGCGGGGCAACGCGCACGGCGACCTCACCGCGCTGCTGGAGTGGGCACGCGAGCGGCTGGACCAGCCACTGACCGTGGCGCGGTTGGCCGAACAGGCACGGCTGAGCCCGCGCACCCTCGCCCGGCGGTTCCGGGACACGCTCGGCACCAGCCCGCTGCAGTGGTTGCTGGAGCAGCGGGTGCGATGGGCGCAGGAACTGCTCGAAACGACCGACGAGCCGATCGAGCGGATCGCCCGGCGGACCGGGTTCGGCACCGCGGCGGGTCTGCGCCAGCACTTCCGCCGCGTCACCAGCGTCTCGCCGCAGACCTACCGGCACGTCTTCCGCCGGGCCGGCCGACCCTGACCCCACACCCTTCGGGCTGGTACGGACGGGCGGCACCGGACCGTCACGGCCGATCCGCCGGGCGGGGCCGGGGTGGGCCGGCCACCGCCCCGGCGCGTCCTCTCACGGTGAGCGGGGGTGCCCCGAGGCGCACCCCCGACCCACGGTCGGTACCGGGTGGCCTCCCTAGGCGGCCGGCGTGGCCTCCATACCGTTCGGGTCGAGGTTGGCCTCCAGCCGCACGCCGCCGATGACCGTCGAGCGCTCGGTGCTGGCGTTCTCCGTCGCCCACTTCTCCGCCTGCTGCTGCAGTTCCTCGCCCTGGGGCGTGAGCACGGTGTGCGCCATCGAGGCGAACAGTGAGGTGCACGTTTCGTTGTTCACCCCGAGGTTGCACTTCGCGTTCACCAGCTTGACCTTGTCGTCCGCGTCGTACTCGATGGAGACCCGCATGTCGAGCTCGGCGTCACCCCGCGGCCGACAATCCATCATGAACTTCGTCGGGTTGAACCGGTTGACACCCGGTTCCGGCTTCTCACAGTTCCACCCGTTGGCCTTCTTCAGCCAGTCGTCGGCGATCAGGGCGACCGTCACCCCGCGCAGGTACTGCATCTCGGCGGCCGGAAACTCCGCCGGCAACGGGGGCGGGGTGTCGATGCCGGGTGGTTCGGTGGTCGCCAGGCCAGTCGCCCACCCGATGCACCCGCCGAGCAGACCCGTCACCACCACCGTCCCGACCAGCGCCAGGACGAACCCCGCCTTCGACCGCGACCGTGGCGCCGGATGGGGCGGCGGGGGAAAACCCGGCCGCCCGACGCCGGAGGGGGGAAGCGGGCCGCCGGGTTGCCCGCCGACGCCGGGCGGGCTGCCAGGTGCGTACTGGGGAGCCGGCTGCGGGCCGCCGGGCTGGTGGAACGGCGGCGGCCCGCCCGGCCCCTGCGGCGCCGGTCCCGGCGGCGGTACGGGACCGCCCGCCGGCGGCCCGTACGGGGCGACCGGGGTCGTGGGCTGGGCCACCGGCCCGGCCGTCGGTGGCGGGGGCGCGCTGGCCGGGGTGGGGCCGTCCACCGGTCGCCAACCGGTGCCGTCCCACCAGAACCTGCCGTCGGGCGAGTACTGCCGGCCGGGATGCTGAGCGCTCATCAGGCTTTGCCCTCGATGTAGAGAAGGATCTTGCCTCTGTCCGGTCGAGTCAGCTTGTAGCTGTAGTCGCCGATCGTGGCCTCGGTCTCCTTGTTGCCGTTGACCTGCTCCGCGAGCCACTGCCGGATCTCGGCGGACGTCTGTTCGTCACGGGCGTACGGGAGGGTGGCGAACCAGTTCAGGTAGGCCATGCCGAACTCGGTGATTGGGTAGTCGCCGGCCCGGAAGATCTGGACCTCGATGGCGTGGATGAGCCCGTCGGCCACCTGCAGCGACACGTCGAAGCCCACCATCCCGATGTGCAGCTCGCAGGAACGATGGTTGCGGTCCGCCCTGCAGTTGTGCCCCTTGTCCTGCAGGGCCTTGACCACCTTCTCGGCCTCCAGCCGAGGGATGCAGTCGTAGCCGTCGCAGGACTGCGACGCCCGGCTGCCCTGGTAGCTGCGGCCCCCGAAATACCCGCCGAGACCGGTCAGCAGCAGCATGACGACGCCGAGGACACCGACCAGGATCCAGCGGCCGGCACCGCCCCTGCCCGGGGTCGTCGGCGCGGCGCCGCCCGGCGGGGTGTGCCCGACGCCCGGCTGGCCCGGCAGGGTCGGTCCGGCGCCCGGCTGGCCCGGCTGACCCGGCGGCGCGGGCACGGGATGGGACGGCCCGGAAGGCGTCACGGACATCTCACCTCCCGTTTCGGACGTAGCTGATCCACCGACTCCGGAAGGCGCCGGCCGACATGCCGAGCACCCGCTCGGAGATCGCCTCGAAGACCGGAAGCTCGAGGATGGACCGATCGGCGGAGTCGATACGCTTGATGATCGTCGCATACAGCTCGACCGCCGCGTCCCGGCCCTTGAGCTTCTCGGCGAGGCTGAAGACCGTCGATCCCAGGCAGTAGTTGAAGCCGGCGTCCTTGCCGTAGAAGTCCTCGGACGGTGGCGTGGTGTTCCTGAACTTGCCCGCGCGCACCCCGCTGGCGACCACGCCGAGGACCTCGGCCGCGCGGGCCGGGGCGTCGACCGTCTCGCTGTACCGGGCGAAACCCTCGATCGCCCAGGTGGCCGGCCGCAGCATGCCGCCGCCGGTCAGGGCGGCCCGCGCGGTCACCGCGTGGGTCAGCTCGTGGCGGATGACGAGCGCGGGTTCGGTCCTGGCCGCCTCGGTCGACCCGAGGTTCACCACGATGCGGGTGGCGACGTACTTGTCGGTGTAGACGCTGCCGTCGTTGCGTACCCCCCACTGTCCCTGCTGGTAGCCGAGGGCGCCGGTGCCGGACGGCGAGGTCTCGCCGAGGCTGAACCACCTACCGATGGTCTCCAGGTCGCGGCTGAAGAACAGGACGTACCCGGGAAACTTCTCCCGGTCGCCCCAGAGACGCTCGACCGCGGCCAGCTCCCGCTGCGTGACGGCGGCGTAGCTGTCGAGGTCCGTGACGGTCTTGTCACCGACCAGCCACACCCTGTCGCCCACCTTCCGGACCGTGAGGTCGTCGGTGTGCCAGGGTGCGTCAGCGGGCGGGCCGACGATACCGAGTTCCTCCCGGCTCTTCAGCGTGGGCCGGACGATGTCACGAATCAGGATCCGGTCGCCCTTCTTGACCACCCGGTAGGCGAACGACTCGCCGGGTGCGACGTCGCCCGGCCCGGCGTCCGCGGTGAGCTTGGCGATCCGGATCACCGGTTGGAACGTGATGCTGCCGTCGCTGTCGGTGTTCTGGATCCAGTCGCGAGAGACGTACCGGAACTCGTCCCACTCGAACTGCCGTAGGTTGGCGAAGACCCGCTTCTCACGCTGGATCAGCTCCGGATTGGACGGGTCGAGGTCGGCGAGATACGCCTGCTCGTCGCCCTCGGTCACGGCCTTGGCCCGGCGGTCGAGAATGGTCCGCAGGCGACCCGCCTCCGAGCCGTACCCGTCGTAGTCCCGGCTCCGGATGGTCGGCTTCTCCGGACCCCCGCACCCGGCCAGCAACAGGCCACCGCCGGCCAGCAGCACCGCCCGGCGTGACACGCGGACCCCACCGACCGCGGCGGCGGGCAGGATCGGTTCTGACACCCTTCCGCACCCCCAAAGCGGAACACAATGTCGTAGGCGTTACACAAACGTGAATCCAGGCCAGCCTACTTGACATGATCCACCGGACCGCGGCGGATGATCAGCATCAGGCACGGTGCGCCGAGCCGCGGCGGCTGCCGAAGGTCGAGGACGCCAGCCACCGGTCCAGATCTTGCGGCCACGGTCGGTTCGGACCGGCCGGCGGCGGTCCTGTCGCGACGGTCGCGCCGACGCCGGGGGTCAGTTCTGGTAGAGCCGCTCGGCGTACTGCGGGCCGTAGTACCGCTCCAACTCCTCCAGCGTCTCCTCGGTCCGCTGCACGCTGGTGACGATCTGGGCCGTCGAGGGCAGCCTCTCGGGGTGCCAGGTCTCCGGCTTCCACAGCTCGGAGCGGAGGAACGCCTTGGGGCAGTGGAAGAAGATCTGCTCGATCTCGACGACCAGCGCCAGGATCGGGCGGTGCCCCTTGACCACCATCCGGTCGAAGAACGGGGCGTCCCGGACCAGCCGCGCCCGGCCGTTGATCCGCAGCGTGTCGGCCCGCCCCGGTACGAAGTAGATCAGCCCGACGTGCGGGTTGGCGAGAATGTTCAGGAAACCGTCTGCCCGCCGGTTGCCGGGCCGCTCCGGGATGGCGATCGTCGTGTCGTCCAGCACCAGGGTGAAGCCGGGCGGGTCGCCCTTCGGGGAGACGTCGCAACTGCCGTCGGCGCCGGCGGTCGCCACCAGGCAGAACGGTGAGTTGGCCAGCCACTCGCGGTCGACGGCGTGCAGCCGTACCCGCTCCTTGGTCACCGCCCGGGGCTTCGGCTCCCCGAGCAGCTCCCGCAGTTCGGTCGCTGAGGTGATCTCCGTCAGTCCGGCCCCCGGTGCCACGGTCGTCAGGTCGGTCATGTCCGTGCTCCCCTAGCCCATCCGTCGGGGACCAACCCTACGCCGCCGCGGGGTCGCGGAGATCGACCGGCGCCGGTGAGGCGAGCGCCCACGTGGTGTCACCCGATACGGCGAAATCGCCGCTTCCGGCGTCCTGGTCGGCGATCGATGTCAACGTTGCGACAGCACGCCCGCACGACACCGGGCAGCGTGGTGACGACCAGCCCGACCCGTTCGGGTGCCCCGGATGCCCACCGGCCTGGCTCACCGGGCACCGGCGCACCGGCTGCCGCGGACCCGACCGACCCAGGTGGTACGTCATGCCGCTGCAGCGTCACGGCACATCCCCGGTCCCCCGCCCGTCCGGGCTGGTACCGCCGGCCGTCGACCTCGGCGGCGTCACCGAACTCCGGCTGCACGGAGTCGGTGGCACCACACCCGAGGACCTGCTCGGTGACGCGGCGCCGCAGCACGTCGCCGGGGACCGGATCGCCGGCTTCTACCGGACGGCGGACACGGCCGGCCGGCACGTCGAGGCGTACTCCTGGGGTGGACTGACCTCCCGCAGCGGGTCGCGGGTGCTGTGGCTGCTGCTCTTCCCGTTCGCGCTGGCGAACGTGGCGGGCTGGATGTGCAGTCCGCGCACCCACACCAGTCCCGTCCGGTTCTGGCTGCACCGGGCGGCGGTCCGCTGGGCCGCCCTCGGCCTCACCCTGAACCTGCTGCTGATCGCCGCGTTGACCGGGATGGAACTGCTCGGCTACCAGTGCGGCGGGCAGTCCGCCTGCGCCGACGGCACCTGGCCCATCCGGTTGCTGCACGCCGCGCCGCTGGCCGGGTATCCCGGTCGGCGGATCCTGGCCGGCGCGCTGCTGCCGCTCGCCCTGCTCACCCTGTTGGCGGTCCTGGCGCTGCGCAGCATCCGCCGCTACGAGGCGACCGCTCCCGGGCCCGGACCGACGGCGTCGACCGGCGACGCGGCCTCCGGGCCCACGGAGCCCGCCGGACGATCCGGGCCAACGCAGCCCTCCGGACAAACGGACGGACAAACGGAGACCGATGCGGGAACGGAGACCGTTGGACGGACGGAGGCCGCCGGGCGGACGCCGACGGCAGCCCGGTGCGGCGTCGGCCTCGCCGACCGGCACTTCTGGGACGGCCAGCGCAACGCCCTCGACCTGGGCTACCTGCACCTCGCGGCCGGGCTGGCCTTCGTCGCGCTGACGCTGGCGCACACCGTCCTCGCGAGCGGGCACCAGGTCGGGGTCGGCAGGGCCGTCGTGGCCGGCCACGTCGCACTGGCCCTCGGCGGGCTGGTCCTGCTCGCGACGTTCGTCTTCACCGTCGTCGAGCATCGGCCGGCCCCCGTGCCGTTGGTGCTGCTCGGGCTCGGCGCCGCCGCCGTCTGCCTCGCCGGCTGGTTCGCCGCCGCGCAGCCGGCGTACGCCCAGTCGTTCGGCCACCTGCCCGGGATGCGGATCGTGGCGGACCTCACCCTCGGCGCCGTCCTTCTCACACCGCTGCTGGTGTTGGCCGCCACGGTGCCGGGCGGCTGGACCCGGGGCGCCTTCTGGATCTTCGGCCCGTTCGTCGCGCTCGCCCTCAGCGTGTTCACCCTCAACGTCGTGCTGGTCAGCGTGATGACGCGGGTCGCGGCCCTGACCGCCAGGGTCTCGCTCCGGGCCCGCCCGCCGGACGGCTCGACCGACCGGGTGGCGCTGTACGTCTATCCCTTCGTCGGCAAGCTCGTGCCCTACCTGACCCTGGTCCCGCTGGCGCTGATCCTGCTGTTCGTCGTGTACGAACTGGTCAGCTACGTACGGGCCGGCACCGATCCGGTGGCGCTGGCCCGAATCCGGGCCTGGTACCGCGGACAGCGGCCCCGGCCGGAGGCCGAGCCGGGCTGGCAACGCGACGCCCTCGACGACGACCCGCCCACCCGGCGGCCCAGGGGTCGGACCCTCCGGCTCCGCCCCGACACCGGCTGGCCGGCCTGGCCACACCCCGACCACGGGTGGGTGGGCCGAGCCCGCCTCGGTGGCGGCTGGGCGGGCCGGATCGCCCGGGCCCGCCGGGTCGCCCAGATGCCCCGCGACCTCGACAGGCTGCTCACCGCGATCGCGACGACCGGCACCGCGCTGCTCACCGTGCTCCTGGTCCGCTACTGGGTGCACGGCGCGCAGCCCTGGGGTGCGCAGTGGACGGTGACGTTCGGCAGCTACCTGGCGTCCGGCATCCCGGTGGTGATGCTCGTGGTGCTCCGGCGCGGCTGGCGGGACCTGCACAGCCGGCGCCGCATCGGCGTGCTGTGGGACGTCCTGACCTTCTGGCCGCGCGCGTACCATCCGCTGGCACCGCCGTCCTACGCCGAACGCGCCGTGCCCGAGCTGCAGCGACGGCTGTGGCGGCTGCACGACAACGGCGGTCGGGTGGTCCTCGCCGCGCACAGCCAGGGTACGGTGCTGGCCGCCGCCGCCCTGCTGCAACGCGACCACCGCCCACCCGACGACGCGGTGGCCCTGGTCACCTTCGGGTCGCCCCTGACCACGCTGTACGCCTGGGCGTTTCCCGCGTACTTCAACGAGTCCGTGCTGCGCCGGCTCGCGCCGACCGGCGACGACGCCGAGGCCCGACTCGTCGCCTGGCGGAACTTCCACTACCGCACGGACTACATCGGCGGCCCGGTCTTCCCGGACGGGCACCCGGCCCGGGTCGACGTCGAACTGCCCGACCCGGCCACCAACTGGTACGTCCACGGCCAGCCGGTACCGGTCCCGAGGCGGCATTCCGGCTACTGGGTCGATCCGGCGGTGTGGCGGGTCGTCGACGACCTCGCCGAGCGGCTCTCCACGCTGCCCGTCACCCCCCGCGGCGGACCGGGACAGTCACCGGGGTCAGCCGACCTGCCACTTCAGACGCCCAGCGACCCGCGTCCCCGGTGAGGACACCCGGCGCCGGGCGCTCGGGGCGTCGCCGGAACCCTGGACGCGCGATACTGGGTCGGTGCAGCCGCGCCCTCCCCGGATCTTCTCGGCGGATGACATTCTGACCGGCCGTGTCTCCCTCGACGCCTACCCGTTCCGGTACGTCTACATCACACCGTCGCCCTCCTCGGTGTTCGCGAACATGTACCGGTTCAGGAGCGGATACAACATCTCAGCCGACCAGGTGCTCTCCGCCGTGGAGTTGTTGGAGACCCGGGGCTGGGAGATGGTCACCGTGGACCCCAGTGTGCACGTGGCCTGCATGCGGCGGGTGAACCACCACCACCGGTAGCGTGGCCGGGTACGAGGGTCGGCACGACCGCCACCAGAATGGTCACGATCAGGCAGCGGGCGGCACCGGCGACAACGAGAACCATCCAGCCCGCAAGGGTGAACCGCGTCTGCGTGAACCGCCGGGTGCGGCGGCCGGAGACTACCGGGCGGTCGACGCCGTGGCCGGCGCCGGGTACGTCGGCAGAGCCGCGGACCGGTCGGCGAGCAGCGGACGGAGGTTCCCCTCCAGCAGCGCGTGGTCGTCGTCGGTCAGCCGCAGCAGTGGCCGCCGCAGGTAGATGCTCCAGGCGTGCGGCTTCGGGAACGCGGCCAGTCGGGGCACCAACGGCTGCAACTCCAGTCCGCCCGGGTACGGCACGACACCGGTGATCTCCAGACGACAGCCCGAGTGGAAGTCGCGACCGGCGATCTCGATCGGCTGGTCGAACGTCCGCACCGAGCTGGCCGCGCGGGCGGTGGCGATCACCCGCCCCCGGTCGCGCGTGGGGTTGTGCCAGGCCCCCCGGGTCGCATAGAGCAGGAGTCGGTCGCCGGGTGCGAGCGCGGCGACCTCGGCCCGGGGCGTGGCGGGGAACGCCATCCGCTGTTCCTCCAGCACCCACCGGATGGCGGTGCGCTCACCGAGCACGACCAGATACGCGGCACCCACGGCAGCACCTTACCCAGCCGGGCGTGGCCGGGGTAACTGCCCGGAGCGTCCGGCGGTGTCACGGCCCGAGGCCCTGCGCGCTGTTCGCCCTGTTCACCGTGGTAGCGCTCCCGGTGGGCGCACCGTACTCCCGCCCCGTGGTCGATGGACCCACCAACTTTCTGAGGCGCACCAGCTCGCCTGCCGGTCCGACGTCTTCCTCGGTTGCGACCACTCGCCCGGCTCGATATTCGCCTGTGGCCAACATCACATCAGCATCGGAGCGAACCGTGGTGACCTGCGAGTCCACCCTTCCTTGACACCTCCAGCACATCCCAGGACGCCAGTTCACACAGACACCGGAGAGATTCTCTGTTGCTCCGATTCACAGAGAGTGGTTCCCTTGACGTCGGCATCACGTCAAGGAGGAACCATGCGCAAGATCGGCGTTTTCGGCCTGATGCTCGCGGCGGCGCTGGCGCTCGGCTGCGGCGCCGGCGCCGCCGACCAGGAGAGCGCCACCACCGCCGGAGGCGTGACCAGCTCCACCGGCACGAGCGACGACACCGACGGCAAGGACAAGGACGGCGGCGAGGACGACACCGACAAGGCCAAGACCGCGAAGATCGGTGACCCGGTCCGGGACGGCAGGTTCGAGTTCACCGTCAAGTCCGTGAAGTGCGGCGTCCGTAGGGTCGGCTCCGACCTGCTCGGCGCCACGGCGCAGGGCCAGTACTGCCTGATCACCGTCAGGGTGAAGAACATCGGCAAGAAGCCACAGTCGTTCGCCGACAGCAACCAGAAGGCGTACGCCGCCGACGGCACCGAGTACTCCAGCGACTCCGAGGCGGGTATCTACGCCAACAAGGACGCCGAGACCTTCTTCAAGGAGATCAACCCGGGTAACGCCATCACCGGCATCCTCGTCTTCGACATCCCCAAGAAGGCCAGGCTCGCCAGGCTCGAACTGCACGACTCGCTCTTCTCCGGCGGCGTCACCGTCCAGCTCGACTGAGCGCCACCATCCGGCTGGGCGCAACTCACCGGTCCGCGTTCGACCGAGCGTGGCCATCCGGCCACTCGGTCACGGCCCCATCCCTCGCCCTCCCCCGCTCCCCCGTTCCCCCTCCGGTAGGAGTCGCCGTGCGCCCCGACCAGTTCAGCAAGGCCCTGCCCCTGTTCCCGCCCGCTGTGGCGGAACGCGCCCGCCCGCTCCGCCGCTTCCTCTCCAGCCGGCACTGCGAGCAGTGCGAGCAGGTCGCCGACGCGCTCCAGCTCGCGGTCGTCGCCGCCCGCTACCACGAACCCGCGGCGGCGGCCCGGTTGGTCGAGACCGCCGAGCGGCTCGCCGCCGAGCACGACACCCCGCGGCCCGGAGTCTGCGCGCTCCCACCGACCTGGCCGGCCACCGCCGGCGTACGCGGTCTGGTCACGCGCTGGCTCCGGGTGGGTGGTCCGCTGGTCGCCGCCACCGGCGCGAGCTGGAAGGACCGGAGGGCCGGCATCGCGTACGTCGTCAGCGACGGCCGCTTCGGACTGCGCGGCCGCATCTCCGGCCGGCTCGACCCGACCGGCCCGGCCCGGGTCCTGATCAACGAACTCCGGGCGGTCGAGTTCCTGCTCTCCGACCCCGCCCTCGGCACCGAGCCGGTGACCGTACTGGTCGACAGCACCGGTGCCCTCTCCTACCTGCAGTTGTGGCGCAACGGCGACACCGACAGCCTGCCGCCGGGCCACGACCTCCGGCGACACACCCGGCGGGACCGGCTGACCCTGGTGGCGCTGGCCGAGCGGGTCGCCGCCCTGCCGCACGTCACGTTCCAGCACGTGGGCGGCCACGCCGGCCGCCTGCTCGTCGAGGCCGCCACCGCGCTGTCCGGGATGGCCCGGCGCCGGCTGCGGGAACACTTCGACCACCGCACCCGGGCCCACGACCTGGTCGACACCTTCCTGGCCGAGTGGCACACCACCGGCTCACCCTCGTCCGGCTGACCACCACGTCCGTCGACGTCCGCCGCTCCGGGCCCACGGGGATCCGGGTCCGGGCCGGTCGGCGCCGGCCGAACCCGGCTAGACCAGTTCCGCGTCGTGGACCAGCAGCGCCACCTGGACCCGGTTGTTCAGCTCCAGCTTCGTCAGCAGGCGGGAGACGTACGCCTTGACGGTGGCGACGCTCATGAACAGCTCGCGGGCGATCTCGGCGTTCGACCAGCCCCGGCCGATCGCGACCGCCACCTCGCGCTCCCGCTCGCTGAGCGTGGCGAGCCGACGTACCGCCTGCTCCCGCCGCAGGTCCGCGTCCCGCCGGCCGGCGGCGCCGGAGCCGGTGACGTGGGCGATGAGCCGCCGGGTGACCGCCGGGGAGAGGGTCGCCTCGCCCGCGGCGACCCGACGTACCGCCTGGATGATCTCGGCCGGTGGGGTGTCCTTGAGCAGGAACCCGCTGGCGCCGGCCCGCAGGGGCCGCAGCACGTACTCGTCGGCGTCGAAGGTGGTCAGCACCAGCACCTCGGGTGGGTCCGGGAGCTGCCGGACCGCCGCGGTGGCGGCGAGCCCGTCCACCCGGGGCATCCGGATGTCCATCAGCACCACGTCGGGCCGGCACGCGGCGACCGCGGCCGGGACCTCGTCGCCGTCGGCGGCCTCCCCCACCACCCGTACCTCCGGGGCGCCGCCGAGGATCATCGACAGGCCGGCCCGGACCAGCGCGTCGTCATCCACGATCAGCACCCGCACCGGGGGCGTCCCGGCACCGTCCGACGCCGGCCCGGCCTGGTGATCGCGTGTCACGACGGCCACGGTAGCCAGGCCGCCAGCCGGAAGTCACCGGTGTCCGTCCGGCCGTGCTCCAGCCAGCCGCCGAGGAGCGCGGCCCGTTCGGCGAGCCCGACCAGGCCGGTTCCGGTTCCGGGAAGCTCCGGCTCCGCCGGCCGTCCCACCGGCCACCGGTTGCGTACCTCGACGCTCAGACCGAGTCCCGGCCGGCCGCGCGCGGTCACCGTGACGACCGTCTCCGGCGCGTGTTTCCGGGCGTTGGTCAGGCCCTCCTGCACGATCCGGTACGCCCCGCGCCCGGTCCCGGCCGGCACCCTCTCCGCCTCGACCAGCTCGGTACGCAGCTCGACGCGCATGCCCGCCGCCCGGCACTCCGCCACCAGCTTCGGCAGGTCGGCCAGGGTGGGCTGGGGTCGCTCCGGTCTCCCCGGCTCCGCCGCCGACCGTCCCGGCTCGCCGGTGGACACCGTCGCCGGTTGGCCGCCGGACGCCGACGAACCGGTCGGCGTGGTCGCGTCCGCCGGCGGGTACGGCACCGGCGGGTAGGGCGGGTCGGGGCCGTACCGCAGCCACACCGCCGCGTCCCGGGCGGAGGTCGGTCCGGCCGGAGCGCCCCGATCCGGCTCCGGGACCGTCTCGGCCGGGTCCTCCTCCCGAAGTACGTTGATCACCTCACGGAGCTCCTCCAGTGCCTGGCGGGCACTGGTCCGGATCACCCCGGCGGCCCGGCTGATCTCCTCGGGGGGTGCGTCCGGTCGGAACTCCAGTGCCCCGGCGTGCAGGCTCAGCAGCGAGATCCGGTGCGCGAGGACGTCGTGCATCTCCCGGGCGATCCGGGTCCGCTCCATCCGTCGGGCCGCCTCGACCCGCAGCCGCTGCTCCGCCTCCGCCCGGATCGCCCGGTCCCGCCAGGCGAGCACGAGCTGGCGCCGGGCCCGGACGAACATGCCCCAGGCCAGTACCGATCCGGTGAACATCGCGCTCATCAGCACGCCGGCGGCAGGACCGTCGACCGGGTCCTGGTGGCGGAACTCGTAGATCACGGCGGCGACGAAGTGCGCCAGCAGCAGGGGACCGGACACCGCGAGCCGCCGGTGCACCACCACGGTCAGCAGGATGATCAGAATGGCGATCGCGGACGGGGTGGAGAAGACCGCCAGCGGAAGCGCCACCACGGCGAGCCAGACCGGCCAGCGGCGGCGTACCCACAGGCTGAGGCACAGCGCGGCGGTGAGCACCATGTCGATCGCGACCGCCAGCTCCGAGTGGGGCCGGTCGATGGTCGGCTCGGGGCCCAGCGCGTCCCGGAAGGCGAACACGGCGTAGCCGCTGGCGACCAGGAAGAAGAACGTGTCGACGGCCCAGTCCCGAGGCGACCGACGGGGATGGGGCGCGGTGCTGGTCGGATCCGCCGTCAGGCTCGCCGGCAGCAGCCAGGGGTGCTCGGGCCAGGCCCGGGGGGCGCTGCTCACACCCGCCATGCTAGGAGCCGTCCCCGGCGCCCGAATACCTACCAAAGTCGACGTCCACCGACAGCCGAAGGTCGACGCGAACAGCCACCCGACGGCCCGCCCGGACAGACCACCGGCCAGCCGGGATGAACCGACGGCCGCAGCGCCACCGCCGCCCGTCCCGGCACGCTCATGGGCATGATCACCGTCGAGCACCTGAGCAAACGGTACGGCGGGCGCACCGTCGTCGACGACGTCTCCTTCACCTGTCCGCCGGGCACCGTCACCGGTTTCCTCGGCCCCAACGGGGCCGGCAAGTCCACCACCATGCGGATGATCTGCGGCCTCACCCCGCCGTCCTCCGGAACGGCGACGGTGTGCGGGAGCGACTACCGCCGGCTGCCGAACCCGGGCCGGGAGGTCGGACTGCTACTCGACGCCGGGGCACAGCATCCCGGCCGGACGGGCCGGGAGGCGCTGCTGCTGTCGGCGCTGGCCATGGGCGTGCCGAGGCGCCGGGTCGACGAGTGCCTGGACCGGGTCGGGCTGAGCCCGGCGGCGGCCAGGCGCCGGGTACGGGGGTACTCGCTGGGGATGCGCCAGCGGCTCGGCCTGGCACAGGCCCTTCTCGGCGACCCGCGGGTGCTGATCCTCGACGAGCCGGCGAACGGGCTCGACCCGGAGGGCATCCTCTGGATGCGCGGCCTGCTGCGTGACTTCGCCGACCAGGGTGGGACGGTGCTGCTCTCCTCGCACCTGCTCCGTGAGGTGGAGGCGGTCGCCGACCGGCTGGTCGTCATCGGCGGCGGCCGGGTCGTCGCCCAGGGGAGCAGGGACGAACTGCTGGCCGACTCCGGTGCCCTCGTCCGGGCCCGGGACCCGCAGGCGCTCCGGGCCGCCCTCGACCGCGCCGGGCTGCCGGTCCGGGCCACCACCGACGGCGGGCTGCTGGTCGGGGCCGAGCCCGGTGCCGTCGGGCAGGCCGCCGCCGACGCCGGGGTGGCGCTGGTGGAACTGCGGCCGGCGGAGAGCGCCGGACTGGAGCAGATGTTCCTGACCCTCACCGCCGGTGGGGATGTCCGAAAGGATGGGAAATGACCGTCGACAGCACCGTCCCGCCCCGCGCCACCGCCCGGACCTCCGCCGGCCGGAGCTCCGGTACCGCCCCCTCGGACCACGGGCGCCCGTCGCTGCTCCGGCTGACCGTGGTCGAGCTCCGCAAGCTCACCGACACCCGCTCCGGATTCTGGCTGCTGGTCGTCATCGCCCTGCTCTCGGCCGGTATCGTCACCGTGTTCGTGCTGTCGGTTCCGGACGGCGACCAGCGGTTCGACAACCTTTTCGCGGCGGCCCAGATCCCGGTCGGACTCCTGCTGCCGGTCCTGGGCATCCTGCTGGTGACCAGCGAGTTCTCCCAACGCACCCTGTCGACGACCTTCGCCCTGGTGCCCCGGCGGCACCGGGTGGTGCTGGCGAAGCTGGCGGCGGGGGTGCTGGCGGCCCTGGCCGCGGTGGTGGTGTGCCTGGCCACGACGACGGTCGGCACCCTGCTCGCCACCGGCGACGGCGCCACCCCGGGCGCCTGGTCGACCAGTGCCGCGGCGATACTCGGATCGGCGGTGTTCCTGGTGGTCAACATGCTGATGGGGATCGCGTTCGGTCTCATGCTGCACAGCACCCCGCTGGCCATCGTGCTCTCCCTGGTGCTGCCGGTCGCCTGGTCCGTCCTCGGCGAGCTGGTGACGCGGCTGCGGTCCGCCGCCGAGTGGCTGGACATCGGCACCACCACCGCCGTGCTGGTCGAGCCGCCGGCGGCCGGCGACCTCACCGCCGGTCAGTGGGCCCGGCTCGCGGTATCGGTCGCGGTCTGGGTCGGGGTGCCGCTGGTCGCGGGGCTGGTCCGGACGGCACGACGCGAGGTCTCCTGACGATGCCCACGACGGACGGTACGGCCGGCGGGCGGCAGCGGACGGTGGTGGCCGAGCCGGCCGCCGTGGTGGTGCTGACCTGGATCCTGTTCCCGTCGCTCGGCGCCGCCGGCGGCTGGGTGGTGCAGTGGTCGGCGGGGTGGATCGCCTCGCTCCGTTACGTGCCGTGGCGTGGGCTCTTCCGGTTGGTCGACTCGGTCGACGAGCCGTGGGCCAGCATCGGCGCCCTCCTCGTCGGCGCTGTCGTCGGGTTGTTGGTGGCCGCCGCCGCCGCGCGGGAGCGGCTCACGGTCACCGTCGCCGACGACCTGGTGCTGCTGGTCCGGGGCGACGTGACCCGCGAGCTCCGCCGGGAGCGCGTCGGGGGTGTCTTCCGGGACGGCGCGCAGCTCGTGCTGCTGGACACCGACGGCGGCGAGCTGGCCCGGGAATCCTCCGACCTGCCCGCCGACCGGCTGCGGGCGGCGTTCGAGCGGCACGGCTACCACTGGCACGCCGACGGCGACCCGTACCGGGACGAGTGGCGGCGCTGGGTCGGGGATGATGCCGACCTGCCGGCCGGGGCCGGCCCGCTGCTGCGGTTCCGCCAGCAGGCCGTGGAGCGGAACGACCGCCGGGACATGGCAGAGCTACGCGCCGAACTGGCCCGGCTCGGCGTCGTCGTCCGCGACGAGCGGAAACGTCAGTACTGGCGCACGGTTCGCCGCCCCGGCGGTTGACCGGGGCGTCCGGCCGGCCCGTGGTGCCGGCCGCGTCGGGCCGTCTGCCGCACCCGGGCACGGTACGCCGGGCGGCCCGCCCTTCGGGGCCGTCCGGCGGACCGGACGAGCCGACGGACCGGCCGGTGGCGGCTCGGCTGCTCGGGGCGGACCGGGGACGCATCAGCTGTGATGATCACGACTGGCCGGATCGTTGCCGCGATCCCGGCCCGGACGTACGGTGCGGCAATGAGCCTGCAACGCACCGTTGACCCTGGTCAGGTCGGGTTCGATTCGGCGCGGCTGGCCCGGATCGACACCCACTTCGCCCGGTACGTGGACACCGGCCGGTTGGCCGGCTGGCAGATCGTGGTGACGCGGCGCGGCGAGGTCGTCCACGCGTCGACGTACGGCCAGCGGGACATCGAGGCCGGCCGGCCCGTCGAACCGGATACGCTGTGGCGGATCTTCTCGATGACCAAGCCGATCACCTCGGTCGCCGCCATGATCCTCTGGGAGGAGGGGCGGTTCCAGCTCACCGACGAGATCAGCCGCTGGCTCCCCGAGTTCGCCGACGTCCGGGTCTACGAGCGGGGCTCGACGCTGCAGCCGTACACGGTGCCGGCGATCGAGCCGATCCGGATCTGGCACCTGCTCACCCACACCGCCGGGCTGACGTACGGCTTCATGCAGACCTCGGTGGTCGACGGGCTCTACCGCTCCGCCGGGTTCGACCTGTACCCACCGGCCGGTCTCGACCTGGCCACGGCGACCGCCCAACTGGCCCGGCTGCCGCTGCTCTTCCAACCCGGCACCGCCTGGGGTTACTCGGTCGCCACCGACGTGCTCGGTCGGCTGATCGAGGTGGTCTCCGGCCAGCCGCTGGACGTCTTCCTCGCCGAGCGGATCCTCGAACCGCTCGCGATGACCGACACCCGCTGGTGGGCCGAGGGCGCCGACGCGGAGCGGCTCGCCGCCTGCTACGCCCCGCACCCGGCCACCGGCCAGGTGGTCCGGTACGACGAGTTCGGCCGGTACGCGCTGCAGAAACCGGACCTGCTCGCCGGCGGCAGCGGGCTGCTCTCGACGGCGGCCGACTACCACCGGTTCACCCAGTTCCTGCTGCGCGACGGGGAGCTCGACGGGGTACGCCTGCTCTCACCCCGCACCGTCCGGTTCATGACCCGCAACCACCTGCCCGGCGGGCGGGACCTGGGGCAGCTCGCCACCGGCGGTTTCACCGAGACCACCCTGGAGGGCATCGGTTTCGGCCTCGGTTTCGCGGTGGTCGAGGATCCGGTGCCGGGCCGGCTCCCCAGCAGCGTCGGCGAGTACTACTGGGGCGGGGTGGCGAGTACGGCGTTCTGGGTCGACCCCGTCGAGGAGATCACCGCGCTGTTCTTCACCCAGCTGGTTCCCTCCAGCACGTACCCGTTGCGGGCCGAGCTGCGGCAGCTCGTCTACGCCGCCCTGGTCGACTGACCCTCCCACCGCCGTGGCCGCGCGGAAGGGCCGGAACCGGTCCCCGCGCCGGGTGCGGGCGGCAACCGCCCCGACCGGCGCCCGGTGCCGGCGACCGGCCCGGGGCGCCGGGCGTGACGGGCCTCGGGCGGGCGGGCCCGGGGCCCCGCGCGCGACGTCGGCGACCCGGGGCCGGTACGGTCGGCGCGGCGGCCGGCCGCCCGGTACGCCGACGCCCCGCGACGTGACCGTCAGCGTGCCGCCTGGGGCGGCACCGCCGACGACGGCCGTCGCCGGCTGAGGGGCCGACGCGGCGCCGGGATGGTCAGCCGTGGGATCGCCGGCGGCGTGATCGCCTCCTGCCAGTGGGTCAGCATCGGTTGTCGTGCCCACCCGACCTCGCGCAGCCGTGACGCCGCGGTGGCGCAGCGGGCCTGCCAGCTCCGCTGGCTCAGGTGGACCGAGGGGCCGACCAGCTCCGTACGCAGGTCGAGCAGGATCTCGGCCGAGTGCCGGAGCGCCAGGTGGGCACGGGCCGGGTCGGGCTGCCCGATCAGCCAGGCCAGGCTCCGGCCGGCGCACGTCGAGCAGGTGCAGTGCCACATCCCGTTGTCCGGGTGCCGCCGCATCGCGGCCTCGACGCGGGGCAGCGGCTGGTACGACAGGCACTGCCGGATCAGCACGGACGGCTGCCCGGCCCCCCACGGCCGGGGCCGCTCCGGACGGCCCGGGTCGGGGTCGCCCCACACGGCCCCGGTGCCGACCGCCGCGGCGGCCGCGCCGGAGCTGAGTGCCCCGAGCGCGGAGAGGTCCGCGCTGAGCACGATCACCGGTACGGCGCAGCCGAGCAGCCGGAGCAGGCCGCGCAGGGTCTCGACCGGGTCGACCGGCGCAACCGTCCGTTCGAGCACGACGGCGACCGGTACGCCGACCACCTCGACGTACCGGACGAGGTTCCCCCGGGCGTGGGGGTCGGCGAGCCAGTACGGGTGCATCGGCAGCAGTGCGATGGCGTCCTCGCCGAGCCGGGCCGCGCGTTCGAGGATGCCGAGGCAGCCGGCGGTGTCGTGTGGGGCGAGATAGCCGGAGTCGGTGAGTACGGGAAGCCCGAGCTCCCGCTGTCCCTCGATCCACCGCTCGTCGAAGCTGGCCGCGGCGCTGCGGCGGTCGTCGCTGGCGTACCGCGCCGCGTCGAGCAGCACCGGATGACGGTAGTGACCCGCCTGGCGCAGGTGTCGCACCTGGTCGAGGCAGCCGGTCAGGTCACCGCGCTCGACGGTGACGACCAGGCCGCCGCCGGCCCGGTTGGCGGCCTCGGCCGTCTGGCGCACCTGGCCGGTCCGGCATCGGAGCAACAGGTGACGGTCGAGTTCCCCGACCCGCCGTGCGCTGTCGGTCGGCTGTCCGTCCCCACCCTGCGCCACGCCCCTCACCCCGCCGATCAGTCATGATATTGATGACCATCAGTGGTCGGATCGTAACTGCACGCATTGCCGAGGTTGACGGCGGGTCACGGGCTTTGGCAGATGATGGAAAGTGCCCTGGCGTCACCGACACCTTCGGTTGACGGAGGGCCGACGGTCCGATCCCACCGGAGGTGGTCCCCCGAACGACCGGGGACGGCGTGAATGGTACCGGATGCGCCCGGTCAGACCGGCATCTCGCGCCACCCGGGACGGCCACCGAGCCAGGCGTCGGCGAGGATGCGGGCCGATGTCCGGCTCGGGCACTGTTGCACCCTCGACCGCCCTCCGACACCCCCGACCCGAGCCTCGACCTCCCATCGCTCGCCGTCGGTGCGGATGTACACGTCGCGCCGCGACCGCGGACCACGATCACCGTTCCACCAGTGTCGCTCGACTCTCACCGGGCCACCGTATAGCACGGGCCGTACCGATGGACATCCGCGGATCCCTGAGCCGGTGGTCGCCGGTCACCGGGTCGGTTCCGGTGCCGGGCGGGCGGCGGACCACGTCCGTCGGCGCACCGTCGGGGGCGGCACCGGGGCGGGCTGGAGTAGACCGCCGGTTCGGGGGAAGGTGGCGGCCATGGGCGCGGGCACCCGCCCCGGTGCGCGGCAGGCGGCCACCATGGGGTGGCGGCCCTCACCGGTCCGCCGCACACGGGTGGGCGGGGTCCCACCCGTGGCGGGTCACCGCGGCGAACCGACCGAAGAGAGCATGCCCCCGCACGGCGCGAACGCGTCGGACAACGGGTCCGACATGCAACGGGTCCGGCTTCGAGGAACCCTCCGGTCGGACGGAGCCCCGACCGACCGTCGACTACTCTCCGCTATGGTTACCGTGCGCAGCGATGCACTGTGGAGAGCAGCGACACATGCGGTGCAACATCGGTCGTATCGCCCCTATTCCCTCGCGGACAGGGCAACAGTAAGTTAGCTGCACAGGCAAATACCTGTCTTGCGAGATGCAACTTGCACTCCCGCGTGCCACTCTTCATGTGCAGGAGCACTCGCGGGGCAGACCGGCCGCCGTCCGACCGTGGCGGCGTTACGGGCAGTGAGAGGTTCACCGAGAATGGAGGCACTGTCAGTGGCGAACCACCACCCGATCCGGCTGCTGTGCTCCCGCGCGGGTAGACCCTTCCGCGACGACACGCCGATCCGGCCCGCCGGACCGGCATCCGCCGTCCACCCGCCCCGCCGGTTCACGGATTGAGGTCCGGCATGACCGAGTTCCGACGGCCCGGACCGGGCCTGACCATCGACCCGCTGCCCCGGCGCAGCCCTGGTGCCCGCCTCGACAGCGGCGGCGAGGAGGACCTCCCGCCGGAGGCGCTCGCCGCGCAGGCCGGAACCGACACATCGGCCCTCACCGGCCAGGCCGCCGTCCGGGCCGCGCTCGACTCGCTGCGGGACCGGGTGCCGGGCGTTCGCGGGGGCGTTCTGGCCGGCGCGGACGGACGGCTGATCAGCCACGACCTCATCACCGGACCCGAGCCCGAGGACCTGGCCGCGCTCGCCGCGACCACCTACGGGCTGGGCCGGCAGTGCGGGCTGACCCTCCGCCAGGGGCCGATCCGCGAGCTCACGGTCCACAGTGAGCAGGGCTACTTCATCGTGTACGGCGTCAACGACGAGGTTCTGCTCGCCGTGCTCGGCGACGACCAGCTCAACCCCTCCTGGCTGCACATGGAGGCGGGGCCGGTCGCGGCACGGCTCGCTGACCTGCTGCACGTCGGCGGCACCACGTAGCAGCACGGGCTGGTGGCCGGTGTCGGGCGCGTCCCGGTGCCGGCCACCCGCCGGCCCGTCGGGCACCGGATCCGGCCCGCGGGCACCCACGCTCAGCCGATCATCAGGAACCGGGTCACCACCCCGGCCGCGGCGGTGACCGCCTGTCGCACCGTCGCGACCGCGTCGACGATGCCGGCGTCCAGCGCCGACACGTACGCCCCGGAGACCACGTCGAAGGTCACGCCCGGACCACGGCACCGCAGGTCGGCCGGTCCGGCCCGGGGATCCCGGCCGGCGTTGCGCATCAGCTCCTCGTACGGAGCGACCAGCGCGTCGACCACCACCGCGTACCCGAGCGCCTCGTCACCACCGCGGGGCATCCGGGCGCCGATCCGCCCCGCGACGGTGATCAACGCGGCACCGCCGCCCGGCACCACCCCCCACTCCACCGCCGCCCTCACGTTGCGCACCGCGTCGTCGATCCGACGCCGCCGCAGCTTCACCTGCCCCCCGTTCGACTCCCCCACCCGGAGCACCGCCACACCGCCGGCGAGCCGGGCCAGCCGTTCCCGCAGCGCCTCCCGCTCCGGGCCGGGCTGCTGCCGGTCCACCTCCTCACGGAGCCGCCGCACCAGGCGACGGATCGACTCCGGATCGCCGGCCCCGTCCACCAGGGTCGTGTCCCGGCGGGTCGTGATCACCCTGCGGGCGCCGCCCAGCACCGTCGCCCCGGCGGCGCCGAGCCCGCCGTCCGTCTCCTCCACCACGGTCGCCCCGGTCAGCAGGGCCAGGTCCGCCAGCACGGTCCTCCGCCGCGCGTCCGGGCCGGGTAGCCGGACCGCGACCGCGGCCCGGGCGTCCCGCTCCCGGCTGGCGATCAGTGCGGCCAACGCGGCGTTTCGCACGTCGTGGGCGAAGACGGCCAGTGGTCGTCCCTGCCGCCCGGCGGCGTCGAGGAAGGGCTGCAGCTCCGCGCCGCCGACCAGGCGCCGGTCGACGACCAGGATCGCCGGGTCGTCGAGCACCGCCTCGCCACCGTCGGGATCGGTGACGAAGGACGGCGAGACGTGGCCGGCCGGCACCCGCATCCCCTGGGTGAGCTCGAGTTCGAGCCCGAAGAGGTTGCTCTCCTCGACGATCACCACCCCGTCCTTGCCGACCCGCTCCATCGCGGTGGCGAGCAGGTCGCCGACGGCCTCGTCACCGGAGGCGATCGTCGAGACCATCCGGAGCTGCTCCTTCGTCTCGACCGGCACCGCGAGGTCGGCCAGTTCGGACAGGACGGCACGGGTGGCGGCCTCGATCCCCCGACAGAGGGCGACCGGATTGGCCCCGGCCCGCAGCGCGGCCGAGGCACGGTCCATCATGGCCTGGGCCAGCACCACCGTCGTCGTGGCCCCGTCCCCGACCTGCTGCCGTACCCCCTCCACCAGTTCCCGGACGTAACCGGCGCCGATCGCGTCGCGGGTGTCGTACGCCGTGAAGAGTCGGACGACGCTGGTCGCGTCCCCGAGTTCGTGGTACGTCCCCGCGGCGTCCTCGACCAGGACCCGGCGTCCCAGGGGGCCGAAGGTCCGGCGTACCAGGTCGGCGCCGGCCCGGAAACCGCGGGCGACGATCGCCTGGTGCCGGTTGTACGTCGTGGGCCGGGGCGCCGTCCCGCCCGCCGACTTGGCCGGCCCGCCCCGGACCGCGGCCGTGGCGCCGGCACCGGCGTGCGCCGGGACGGTGGCGAGGTAGATGTGCGGCTCGGCGTTGTAGGCACTCCACTTCGGCTTCTGGTCCGGCCGGCGGCGCACCACGCCGTCGTGGACGTACCGGAACAGCTCGTCGACCGCGATCCGGCCGTCACCGTCCAGATCCGCGCCGCCGGTGGCCAGTCCCTCCAGCAGGACGTCGGTGAAGATGGAGCCGCGCGGCGCCGACTCGACCAGGCTGTCGGACTCGAAGGCGTACTCGTAGCTGTCGCAGGCGCTGATCACCACGTATCCGCGGCCGATCTGACCGTCCAGCGCACCCTGCGGGTTGCCCTTGAAGCCCTCGGCGAACGCCCCGGCGAAGCAGCAGTCCAGGACCAGCACCTTGGCGGCGGCCCGGCACGCCTCGAGCTGCTCGTTGACGAAGGAGCGGGAGATGGCGGTGCTGGCCGGCCGGGTCCGGATGGTGTTGGTGGCCGCGAAGTAGAGCCGGTGGAACGGGTCGACGATGCCGTGGCAGGAGAAGTAGAGCAGTACCAGGTCGTCGTTGGTCCGGTCGGTGAGCAGGTCTTCTATCTCCCGACGTACCTCGTGGTCGGGCGCGTCGGAGAGGACCCGGACGGTGAAGTTGCCGATCGTGGGGTCCTCGAGCACCGCCGCCAGCCGCTCCACGTCCTGTTCCGGGGCCCGGAGCTGGTCCAGCGACGGGTCGTCGTACGCGCCGACGGCGACGAGCAACGCGTGACGACCGGCGGGCGGGTCAATCCGCACCGGACCCGGCACCGTTCCGCTGCGGCGGTACGCCCAGCCACTCCGTGACCATCCGCTCGGTCTCCTCGTCCGGGTCGCTGATGGTCAGGGTGCGGCCGCCGTCCCGCAGGGTGATCCGCCGGGCCGCGCCGCGCTGGACGAAGGCGATGACGACCTGCGCCAACGCGGTGACGGTGGTGGCCGAGAAGAGGCCGGTGACCACCAGTTCGGCCAGCGAGCCGGGTCCGGCGCCCTTGCGGGCGGCCGACGTACGGGAGTCCGGCACGTCGCCGCGGTCCACCTGCTCCGGCAGTCGGCCGGGGTCGGGCAGGGAGACGTCCGCGTCGCCGTCGGGCCCGCCGGTCACCTGGTCGACGTGCAGAATCGTCCGCGCGTGCAACTCCCTGAGCAGCGCGGATGCCGCCGCCGCGTCGCCGCGTCCGCTGTGTGGGGCCGGCCCGGTGACGACCAGGGTGATCGCACTGCTATTCATAGAGTAATGATGAAACTACTCTGAGTAATCATCTGTCGGGTTCGCGTCACCGAGCCGTCGGCCTGCCGACACGGGGCCGCCGACGCACGACGCCGACGGCGACGCGCGCGACACCGACGGTGGCACGGTGCCGCCGACGCGACGGGTCGCCCTCCGGTCGTCGTCACGACGAGGTCGACGTCCACGGGCCGCCGCCGCCCGGGTCCGCGTGGCGGGCCACCGACCCTCACACCGCGACGCCCGTCGCCGCGGGCTCGCGAACGTTCCGCCGGAGCAGCAGCGACAACAGCGCCGCGCCGAAACAGAGCGCACCGGCGGCGTACCACGCCACGGTGTACTCACCGAGCCGGTCGCGCACCAGCCCCGCCGCCGTCGCGGCGATCGCCGCGCCGACCTGGTGGGACGCGAAGACCCAGCCGAAGACCACCGCCCCGTCCGCGCCGAAGTGCTCCCGGCAGAGCGCCACCGTCGGCGGCACCGTCGCCACCCAGTCCAGTCCGTAGAAGACGACGAAGACCAGCAGGCTCGGCGCGGCCGCGTCGGCGAACAGGTCCGGCAGCACCAGCAGCGACGCCCCGCGCAGGGCGTAGTAGACGCCGAGCAGCAGGCGGCTGTCGAGCCGGTCGGTCAGCCAGCCGGAGGCGACGGTACCGACGATGTCGAAGACGCCGATCAGCGCGAGCAGACCCGCGGCGGTGGTCTCGGCCATCCCGTGGTCGTGGGCGGCCGGGACGAGGTGGGTGCCGACCGGTCCGTTCGTCGACATGCCACAGATCGCAAAGCCGCCGGTCAGCAGCCAGAACGCCCGGGTCCGGGCCGCGTCGCGCACCACGCGCAGCGCACGGGCCGCCGCCCCGCCCCGCGGTGCCGGCACCGGCACCACCTCGGTCGCGCCGTAGGGCGGCAGCCCGAGCTCCGCCGGGTGGTCGCGGAGCAGCCACACCACCAGGGGTACGACCGCCAGCGCCGCGCCCGCGACGACCAGCGCGGCCGTACGCCAGCCGTACGCCTCGACGAGGCCGGCCAGCAGCGGCAGGAAGACGAGTTGCCCGGCGGCGCCGGCGGCGGTGAGCACGCCGGTGACCAGACCGCGGCGCCGGACGAACCAACGCCCGGTGACGGTCGCCACGAAGGCGAGCGCCATCGACCCGGTGCCGAGTCCGACCAGGACGCCCCAGCAGAGGATCAGCTCGACGCTGGTCCGCATGAGGACCGTCAGGCCGCTGCCGGCCGCGACCAGGACCAACGCGACCGCGGCCACCCGCCGGATCCCGAACCGGTCCATCAGCGCGGCGGCGAACGGCGCGGTGAGGCCGTAGAGCATGAGGTTCACCGAGACGGCGAGGGAGATGGTGGCCAACGGCCACCCGAACTCGGCGTGCAGTGGGTGCAGCAGCACGGAGGGGGTGGCGCGGAAGCTGGCGGCACCGACGAGCGCGACGAACGCGACGGTGGCGACGATCCAGGCGGGGTGTGGACGACGGAAACGGGTCACCGGAGCAGTCTGGACGACCCGGGGACAGGCCGGCGAGTGGCCGGAGAGCCATGATGCGCAAGAATCTGGCCATCACACGACCGCGTCCGAAAGGAACCGACATGGCGCGCACCATCGGGGCGGACCCGGGACGGTCCGCGGACGGCGCCAGCGACGTACCGGTGCCGGGCGCGCACCGGGTCGCGGTCCTCGCCGTCGACGGGGTGGTCGGGCTCGACCTCGGCACCCCCGCCCAGGTCTTCGGCAACGCGCGCGACGCCGACCGGCGGCGGCTCTACGCGGTCGACGTCTGCACGGCGGGCCGGCGCCCGATCCGCAGCTCCGCCGGTTTCCAGGTGCTACCCGACCACGGCCTGGAACTGCTCGATCGCGTGGAGACCGTGGTCGTGCCGGGGATCCACACCGGAGCCCCGCTGAGGGACGGCACCGTGGATCCCGAGGTCGGGCAGGCGCTACGCCGGGCACACGAGCGCGGAGTACGGATCATGTCGATCTGCACCGGCGCGTTCGTCCTCGCCGCCGCCGGCCTGCTCGACGGCCGCACCGCCACCACCCACTGGGCGTACGCCGAACGCTTCCGCCGGCTCCACCCCCGGGTACGTCTCGACCCGGACGTGCTCTTCGTGGACAACGGCGACATCCTCACCTCTGCCGGGGTCGCCGCCGGAATCGACCTCTGCCTACACGTGATCCGAACCGACCACGGCAGCGAGGTCGCCAACCGGGCGGCCCGCATCTGCGTGGTTCCGCCGTGGCGGGAGGGAGGCCAGGCCCAGTACATCGAACGGCCGCTACCGGCCGGCGGTGACAGCGGCACCGCCCGGACCCGCGAGTGGATCCAGCGCCGGCTGGCCGAGCCGACGACCCTGGCGCAGATGGCCGCGCACGCCGGGATGAGCGTCCGTACCTTCACCCGGCGCTTCCGTGCCGAGACCGGGCTCAGCCCGGGTCAGTGGCTGCTCCAGCAACGCACCGACCACGCCCGACTGCTGCTGGAGACGACCGACCTCGGGATCGACCAGGTGGCCCACCTGTCCGGGTTCGGTACCGCCGCCGCGTTGCGTCAGCAACTGCACCAGCGGCTCGGGGTGTCGCCCAGCACCTACCGCCGGACCTTCCGGCGCGTCGCCGGTGGCACCGGCGTGAGGACGGTCAGCCCACCGCGGTAGCCGAGACCGCGGGCCGGTCGCGGTCCCCGGATCGGCCGGTCTCTCCCGCCGCGGCTGGTGACGGACCGCAGGTGGGTGCGAGTCGGCGGCGGGCACCCGCGGGGCGGCAGCTCCTGTCCCGCCGTCGTACGCCGGACCCTGCCGACAGATCGGGTCGGGGTGGCCGCGTCAGGACGCCCGGCACGGGCTCAGCAGGCGGCCGGGCGCAGCCCGCGCAGCTCCCTCAGGTGCGCCGGCAGGTGGATCCGACCATGGATGTCGAGCATCCGCCCCCACGGCAGGGACTCCTCGACGAACACCTCCGTCCCCTCCCGGAGGTGGCAGTCCACCGGCGTCTCCGCCGCCGGCCCGAGCCGGTCGAGCAGCGCGCAGACCCGACCGCTGGTGGTCTGGAGCCACGCGACCAGCCCGGACAGCCCGGCCGGATGCGCCACCATGGCGTCCACCTGGGGCGGCAGGGTGGGCTGGGCGTCGTAGTACGTCCACGGCGAGCCGGCGAGCACCGCCTCGGTCACCTCGATCATCAGCTCGTCGTTGGCGGCCAGGTGCGCCACGATCTGGGCGACGGTCAGCCCGCCCGGCGGTGGTGGGCCGAACCCGCCCGCCGCCACCTCGGTGAGCAGGTCGTCGTACGCCCGGCGCAGCTCCGCCGCCTCCATTCATCCCAGTCTAGGCGCCACCCCCGCTGATCAGGGAATATCGCGGCAAGACACCCCGTTCGGCGACGACCTCCGGTCAGCGGGAGCGGGACCGGCGGCCGCGGCGGGCGCGCAGGTAGTCGGCGACGACGTACCGGCCGAGTTCCGTCGGCTCCGGGGTGAAGACCCGGCCGCCGCAGCGGCGGGCCACCGCGTCGACGAACCGGCGCAGCCGCGGGTCCTCGCCGAGCATGAAGAGGTTCAGCGTCGCGCCGTACCGGGTGAGCCGATCCACCTCCGCGACGGTCGCCACCACGGTCTCCCGGAGCGGCGGCCAGTGGAACACCCCGGCCCCGGTCTCCGGATCCAGGTGTGCCGTCGGCTCACCGTCGGTGACCACCAGCACCACCGGCTCCGAGCCGGCGTGCCGGCGCAGGTGCCGCCCGGCCAGCCGCAACGCGTGCTGGAGGTTCGTCCCCTGCACCAGGTCCGGCTCGACCGCGGCCAGCTCCTGCTGGGTCAGCGGCAGCGCCTCGCGGCCGAACCCGATGATCTGCAACGAGTCCTGCGGAAACCGGGTGGCGACCAGGTGCGCCAGCGCCAGGGCCGTCTGCTTCATCGGCCCCCAGCGCTCCTCCGCGAACATCGAGAAGGAGAGATCGACGCAGAGCGCCACCGCCGCCGACGCCCGGCGCTCGGTCTCCACCACCTCGAAGTCCTCGACCGCCAGCGTCACCGGCACCCCGGCACCGGCGCGCCGGATCGCCCGGGTCACCGTCCGCACCACGTCCAGCGGCTGCTCGTCGCCGTACTCCCAGGGCCGGGAGGCCCCGGTGACCTCCCCGGCGGCGCCCGCCGAGCGCAGGTCGTGTTGGCCCCGCCGGCCCGTCTCCAGCTCGGCGAAGATCCGGCGCAGCGCCGTGCCGCCGAGCCGGCGCAACGCCTTCGGGCTCAGCGTCAGCCCGTCCGCGCCCCGGGTCAGCCACCCCTGCCGGCGCAGCTGACGCTCCAGCTCCCGCAACCGGCGTACCTCGTCGGCCGCGTCCCTGCCCAGGTTGCGCTGCACCGACTCCACGTCGATGTCGTCCAGGGTCGCCCCGGGATGCTCCTGGCCGAGCTGGTCGAGCAGGTCGTCCAGCTCGGCGATCTCGCCGAGCACCCCGGTCGCCTCGCCGTACCCGAGCGGCCGGTCACCCCGGACCCGCTCCGCGCGGTCCCAGGCCAGGTCGGGGCGGAGCGAGCGCAGGTTGGCGGTCAGCGCCGCGAGCTGCCGGGCCAACTCCGGGCCGAGTGCGGCCTCCATCATCCGGGCCAGCTCCTCGCGCTGGTTCGGCGACAGCGACCGCATCAGCCGTTCCCCGGCGGCGGCCCGCCGGGCCAGGACGTCGACCAACTCGTCCACCGTCCGCGGCCGCTCCGGGAACAGGTCGCCGTACCGGCGCATGAACTCGGCGAACGCGTCGGTGGTGTCCTCACCCCGGTCGTGCCGGGCCAGCAGGTCGTTGAGATCGCGCAGCATCTGGACCGTCTGACGCTGCACGTCCGGGTCGGCCGCGGCGCGCATCGCGTCCCGCAGTCCGTGCAACCGCTGTTCGAGCACGTCCCGGCGCAGCCCGTCGAGGATCTGCTGGTACGTCGCCCGCGCCTCGTCGCTGGCCCACCGGTAACCGGAGAGCTCCTCGATCGCCCGCGCCGTCGAGGAGGGAAGGTTGTCCAGCACCGCCTCGGCGAACCGGGCCTCCTCGTCGTCCCGGCCGCGCAGTTCGTCGCGCTCGGCGGCGAGCGCCTGGTCGAGCAGGGCGCGTGCCCGGGTCACGGCACCGTCCAGGTTGCCCCGGCGCAGGGCCTCGCGGCGCAGCCGGCGGGCCCGCGCGACCAGGTCGTCGAGACCGCCCCGGCCCTCGGGGCCACGCCGGAGCAGGTTCCGCAGCGCCTCACGCAGGCTTCCCCCGGCCAACACCTCGGCGCCGATCGCGTCGACGGCGGCGCGGACGTCGTACGGCGGGGCGAGCGGGTCGGGGCCGCCACGCCACAGGCCGTATCGGAAACGATTGCCGGCGGCCACGTCAGTCCCAGTCGTCGTCGCGTCCCGGGCGACCGCCGCGCTCCCGGCCGTCCCCACCGCCGAGGTCCGGGCCACCGCCACCCGACCCGCCGGGACGGCCGCCGCGACCGGGACCGCCGGCCTGGCCACCGTAACGGGTCCGGCCCTCGTCGGTGACGTCCTTGGCCAGCCGTCGGGTCAGGTGCAGTCCCTCGAGCACGAACTCGATGCCGGCGGCGGCCTCGCCCGGGGTCGGCGCGTCACCGAGGCCCAGTCGGTCCAACACCTTGGCCAGCCCGGGCACGGTACCGACCTGCTGCAACAGCTCGGTCGCGCTGACCAGCTCACCGGTCTCGATCACCGCGCCCTCGGCGACCAACGCGGTGAAACCGGAGAGATCCAGCCCGGCCAGTCGGGCCCGGAACGTCTCGGCGGTCGCGGTCCGGAGCAGGTGGGCGAGGATCTCGATCTCCCGGCCCTCCTCGCCGCTCTCGAACTCGACCTTGCCGCGCAGGGTGCTGACCACGGAGACCGCGTCACCGATCCGGGCCACCGGCTCGATGTCGACCGGGTTGGCCGGGCGACCGTCGGCGGCCGTGGCGCCGGCCAGCAGACCGGCCCGGCGCAGCGCGGCGGCCGCCACGGTCTCGGCGGCGGCGATGGCGAACCGGGCGGAGACCCCGGAGCGGGAGTCGACCGACGGGGACTCCCGGACGGCGCGGGTGAAGCGGGCCAGCACCTCCAGGACGTGGTCCGGCACGGTGGCGACCAGATCCGCCTCCTGCCGGATCAGCTCCAGCTCCAGCCCCAGGTCCAACGGGTAGTGGGTACGGACCTCGGCGCCGAACCGGTCCTTGAGCGGGGTGATGATCCGACCACGGTTGGTGTAGTCCTCCGGGTTGGCGCTGGCCACCAGGAGCAGGTCCAGCGGCAGCCGGAGCTGGTAGCCACGGATCTGGATGTCCCGCTCCTCCAGCACGTTGAGCAGGGCCACCTGGATCCGCTCAGCCAGGTCGGGCAACTCGTTGACCGCGAATATGCCCCGGTTCGTCCGGGGCACCAGACCGAAGTGAATGGTCTCCGGGTCGCCGAGCGTCCGCCCCTGGGCGATCCGGATCGGGTCCACGTCGCCGATCAGGTCGCCGACACTGGTGTCCGGGGTGGCGAGCTTCTCGGCGTACCGCATCGACCGGTGCAGCCAGCCGACCGGCAGGTCGTCGCCGGCCTCGGCGACGGCGCGCCGGGAGGCCGGGGTGAGCGGGCGCATCGGGTGCTCGTTCAGCTCCGAACCCCGGATCACCGGTGTCCATTCGTCCAACAACTGTCCCAGTGCCCGGATCAGCCGGGTCTTGCCCTGGCCGCGTTCACCGAGCAGCACCAGGTCGTGCCCGGCCAGCAGGGCGCGTTCGACCTCGGGGAGCACGGTGTCGTCGTACCCGACGATGCCGGGAAAGCGGGGCTCGCCGGACCGCATCCGGGCCAGCAGGTTGTCGCGGATCTCCTCCTTGACGGACCGGTACCGGTAGCCGGCGGCGCGCAGTTCGCCGAGGGTGCCGGGCAGGTCGGCCGGCGGGGTGGGCGGGACCAGGGGAGTATCAGTCACCCACCTACGCTAGCTCCCGATCGGCCGAACGGACATCCGCGCGAAACCGCCGGGCCACGGGCCGCCGGGTCACGGGCCGCAACCGGTCACCCGGCGGACGCGCCGTCGGTCAGCCCGCGTGGCTGAGCGCCGTACCCGACTCCGGCTTCGACGCCTCGAAGAGTGCGACGCAGCCGCGTACCGTCACCCGGATGTCGGTGAACCGGGTGTCGAGCTGCCACCGGAGTCCGGCCAGGTCGTCCTCGGCGTTGTGGAAGAGGCCCCTGGCGTTGCAGAGGTCCATCAGCCGACGGGCCGGCGCCGTGACCCGCACCCCCGACGACAGGATGGTGCTGCCGAAGAGACGCCCGCCGGGGCGGAGCGCGGTCAGGGCGTTGTCGAACACCGCGGCCTTCTCCGCCCAGTTGCCCGGCACGCGGTGCAGCAGGAAGTTCGCCGCGACCGAGTCGAAGGTGCCGGCCGGCAGGCTCACCGCGTCGAACGGCAGCGGTAGGAGAACGTCGGCCCGGACGGTCGCCGGCCGGTAGCGCGCGATGCGGGACGCACTCACCTGCAGCACGGTCGGGTTCAGGTCGACCAGGGTCAGCAGCGGACGGGGCGTCGGAAATCCACAGTTGTCCAAGAAGTACGCCGTACCGGGGCCGAGCTCGAGATGCCGGGCGCCGACGTTGCGGTCGTAGCCGGCGAGAATGTGCCGCTTGGGACACCGCCAGATCAGCCGGCACGACAGGCCGAGCACGGAGACGTCGTACGTGGCGAGCGCGAGCCGGTTGTAGCCGACCGGTCCGGCGATCACCCCGTCAGTGGCTGGCATGAATGTACTCCTCGCGCATCGCCCCAGCTAACCGGGGCGGACGCGCGTGTCGCCACCCCGACTCGCGGGTGTTTTCACACATCGCGTTTTTCGCCCGCCGGCTGAACCGCCCGACGCGCCGCTCGGGACAGCTCCGGCGCCGGACCACCTCCTGCCGGACCACCCCCGGACCTTACACGTGAATTTTCCATTTTCTCTGGTACTGGCGAATTGCCGCGTCAGGGGACAGAATCCCCGCATGGGTGTTGGGGGGTTCCACACGCAGGTCATCCGGCGCGCGCGGGGAATCCGCGCCGTGCTCGGCGCGCCGCCGTACGTCAGCCCCGGTCACTACTACTCGCCGGTGACCGCCCCGGAGGACCGGGCCACCGCCGTCGGCTGGCGTGACCTGCCGCCGGTCGGAGTCGACCTGCGCGAGGCCGACCAGCTGCGCCTCGCCGCCGAACTCGCCCCCTACCTGCGCGAACTGCCGACCGACCGGTGGCACGACCACAACGGGATGTACGGCCGCGCCGACGCCGCCGTGCTGCACGCGATGCTCCGCCACCTCCGGCCGGCGCGGCTGATCGAGGTCGGGTCCGGCTACTCCACGGCGGTCGCCCTCGACGTCGTCGCCCGGTACCTGCCCGAGCTGCAGATCACCTGCGTCGAGCCGTACCCGCAGCGGCTGCGCTCCCGGCTGCGGCCCGGTGACCGCGTCAAGCTCATCCAGCGCCGGGTCCAGGACGTCGACCGGGACACCTTCGCCGCACTCGGCCCCGGGGACATCCTGCTGATCGACTCGACACACGTGGTCAAGGCCGGCTCGGACGTCGTCTGGCTGCTGCTGCACGTGCTGCCGACGCTGCGTCCCGGCGTCGTCGTCCACGTGCACGACATCCACTGGCCCTTCGAATACCCCGAGAAGTGGCTCCGGGAGGGTCGGGACTGGACCGAGGTCTACCTGCTGCGCGCGTTCCTCACCGGCAACACGGCGTGGCAGGTGCTGCTCTTCACCTCGTGGCTCTGGTCGCAGCGGCCGGACGCCGTACCGGCCGAGCTGCGGGGCCTGCCCACCGGCGCGTTCTGGATGCGCCGTACCGGCTAGGCACCGGGGACGGACCAGACCGGCTACACCGCCCGGCCGGGCAGCACGGGCACGGGGCGACCCGGGGGCCGGTTCCGGGCCCGCCACTCGCGCGGGTATCCGAGGGACACCTCGGTGAAGCGGACCCCGTCGAACCAGTCCACCTTCGGAATGTGCAGGTGTCCGTAGACCACGGCGGCGGCCCGGTACCGGACGTGCCAGTCGGCGGTCCGGACCGTCCCACACCACTGCGCGAACTCCGGGTAGCGCAGGATCCGGGTCACCTGCTGGACCAGAGGCCAGTGGCTGACCAGCACGGTCGGCAGGGCCGGGTCGAGCTCGGCCAGGCGCCGCTCGGTGAGCTCCAGCCGCGCCGCACACCAGTCCTGCCGGGTCGGGTACGGGTCGGGATGCAGCAGGAACTCGTCGGTGCAGACGACCCCGGTCTGGTACGCCAGGGCGAGCGCCTCCTCCCGGCTGGTGACGCCCGGCGGCCAGAAGGTGTAGTCGTACAGCAGGAAGAGCGGCACCACGGTCACCGGGCCACCGGGGCCGGTCCAGACCGGGTACGGATCCTCCGGCGTGAGGACACCGAGCCGCCGGCACAGTTCGACCAGCAGCTCGTAGCGGGCGACCCCACGCAGCCGTACCGGGTCCGCCCGGTGGGTCCACAGCTCGTGGTTGCCGGGGACCCAGACCACGGTGTGGAACCGCTTCTTCAGCAGCCGCAGCGCCCAGTAGATGTCCTCGACCCGCTCGCCGACGTCACCGGCGACGAGAAGCCAGTCCTCGTCGGAGCCGGGGACGATCGACTCGACCAGCCGCCGGTTCTCGGTGTAGCCGACGTGCAGATCGCTGATGGCGAGCAGTTCCCCGCCGGTTGTGTTCCGAGTCAGGGCTCCACCCAGCCGTGCGCCCGGGCGAGATTGACGACCTGCTGCCGGATGGCGACGATCTGGGCGCCCGTCAGGCTCGGCACCTTCTCGATCAGCAGCTCCGTGACCTCACCGCTGAGTTCGGCGCCGGAGAGGACGTCGCACAGGTCGTCGCTGTCTCCGGCCGGCCGACTCGGCCGGAATCTGGTGATCGTGGGGCGGTCGATGATCCGGACGGTGGTGGCCTTCAGCCCACGTTCCCCCTGCTCGACCTCGTACTCGAGGCGCATCCCCGGATGGACCAGGTGCTTGTCCTCACCGAAGTCGTTGGCGTGGACGAAGACGTCCTCCCCGCCGCCGTCGGGTGCGATGAACCCGTAACCCCGTACCTCGTCGAAACGCAGCAACTTGCCGGTCGCCACAACACCACCGCCACTCGTCACCCAAACCGACACCACGGCACGTCGGCGGTTCCTGCCCCGCCACCGCGGATCACGGGGAAAGACGCGACGACCGTCAGGAACACGATAGCGCCTTCGGCCACGTTCCCGGTGTCCCGGACGGGCCGGCCGGCCCGCCGCACAGGCGGGCCGGCCGCTCGGTCCCGCGTCAGGTGGAGATCGACTTGGCCCAGGGCACCACCAGCCGTTCCAGCCACACCACCAGGTAGAACAGCACGCCTCCCATGATGGCCAGCAGGGTCAGCCCGACGAACACCAACGGGGTGTCGGCGGCCTGCGGCGCGGTGGCCACCACCGAGCCGAGACCGCGCTCGGGCTGGATGACCTCGCCGATGCAGGCACCGATGATGGCCAGCGAGATCCCCACCTTCAGGCCGACGAAGATCTGCGGCAGCGCCCAGGGGAGGCGGACCCGCCGGAAGGTCTGCCACCACGAGGCGGAGAGGGAGCTGGCCAACTCCCGCAGGTCGGCCGGGGTCGAACGGAGGCCGGCGATGGTCGAGACCAGGATCGGGAAGAAGGAGACCAGCACCACCATGACGATCTTGGGCGGGGTGCCGAACCCGATCCAGACCAGCAGCATCGGGGCCAGCGCCACCTTCGGCACGGCGTTGAACGCGGCGATCAACGGCATGGTCATCCGGTCCACCGCACGGAACGCGGCGAGAACAACCGCCAGGACCAGCCCGCCGACCACGGCGATGCCGTAACCGACGAGCACCTCGTACAGGGTGATCCAGGTGTCGTGGAGCAGGGTGCTGCCCAGCCGGGTGAACGCGTCGAGCACGTCGGGCGGGGCCGGGAGGTAGAAGGGGTCGATATCGAAGATCACGGCGATCGACCACCAGAGGGCGATCGCCAGCACCACGCCCAGCAGGGGCAGTCCGACACTCGATCTCAGCTTCGACAGTGTGCTGCCGCGGCCCTCGGTCACACGTCCTCCCCACAGTTCGGCCGGGGTGGCGGACGCCTGGTCCGCCACCCCGGTACGGATATCGTCGCTGCCGCTACGCCGTCAGGCCTTGGGAACGAAACTGAGGTCGACGACCTTGTCCGGGGTCAGCCCCTGCGGGATGAGGCCGGAGGCCTGCATGAGGGCGATCGTCCGGGCCACCCGCTGCTCGTCCATCGAGCCGATCGGCGCGCCGCCGGCCGGCTTGACGTACGGCTTCATCGCCTCGATCTCGCCCACGCCCGCCGCGACCGGATAGGTCGGCTTCACCTTGTTGAGGATCGTCGCGGCCTCCTCCGGGTGGTCGATGGAGTACTGCAGTCCCTTCAGGAGGGCGCTGGTGACGCGCCGGACCAGGTCGGGGTCCTTCTCGATCAGTTCAGGGGTCGTGATGATGGCGTTGCCGAACAGGTCCCGCAGGTAGTCGCTGTAGGGCAGCACCACCACCTCTTTCTTGGCGGCGTTCTGCAGCGCGGTCTTGCTCAGCAGGAAGGTGCCGAGGGCGTCGACCTTACGGCTGGCCATCAGACCGTTGAGCGCGGTGGTCTGGGCCCCCTGGATCTTGACCTTCTTGGCGTCGAAGCCCGCCAGCTGGGCGTACGCCGGGAAGAGCAGCTCGGTGACCGACCCGGCGCCGGTCGCCATCGTCTTGCCCTCAAGGTCCTTCGGCGTGGTGATGTTGGTGTCCTTCGTGGTCATCACCGCGACCAGGGTCTGCTGGTGCACGGCGGCGACCGCCCGCCACTCGGTGAACTGGCCCTTGCCTGCCTGGATCACGGCGCCGGTGAAGTCGAGGGCGGCAAACTGCGCCTCGCCCGCCTTCAGCGCCGTCAGGTTCGGCACGTTACCCGCGCCCTCCCTGATCTCGGCCTCGACGCCGACCTCCGCGAAGTAGCCCTTCTCCTTCGCGACCCAGGCGAAGGCGTCCCGGCCGACCGCGCCGAACGCCGTCACGTAGGTGATCTTCTGGGTCGGTTTGTCTCCGGCGCCGGCGGAACCGTTCGAATCGGATTCGCCACACCCGCTCGTCATCGCCAGCGAGCCAGCGAGCAGCGCCGCCGCCAGCACACGAGAGCGCCTGACCATCACATGCCTCCAGACTGTGAGTCGATGACGAGGGCGGGCGTCGGCGGCCCTGTCGTGGTCGCCGTCCCCGAACCATCAGCGCCTGCCCGCCTCCGGCCCTCGCCCGGTCGAGAATCGTAAATGACCCATATCGGGGATGTCACCGACAAGATCCGGTCAAAACTCGGGCAAGCGGTCGGCAACCTCTGTGGAGAGTCTTAAGTTTAAGCAGCTCATAAGGCTTGACAGGTGTGATCCACAGCAGACATCCTCCGGGCAGGATTGTTGATGATTTTGGAGACAACGTGGCCTCGGAGCTGCTGTGCCAGGATGGTGGCGCCACCCCGCCCGCCACGACCACGCCGCCGGCAGCCGGTCCGGCGGACGCCGGCACCCCGTCCCCCCGGCCGGTCGCGGGTCGGCGCCACCACGGTACGGCGTCGTGGCGTTCGCGCAGATCATGGGGTCCCCATGCCCCGAGAGACGGGGCGGTGTCGGGTGCCGGCCTCCGCGACGCGGCCGCCGGCGCGTCCGCAACCGACGGGTCGACGTGCGTGCGGCGGTTAAGGTCCCACGCGTGAATTCTCCCGTCGACACCTGGACCGTGCGGACACGAGGTACCAGTCTCGTCTCCGCGCCTGTCTCCGTCGCCGTCGCTGGCGAAACCGCCCAGATGTTGACCGACGACCGGAAGGCGACAGACTTCCGCCCAAGTCACTGTGGACGTCTCCCCGCGGCGGTGGCCCGAGGATGAGCGACGACCCGAGCACGAGTGACTCGTACCCGGACGAGCACGCCGCGACGCCAGGAGACGCACCCCCGAGGCGACGCCGGGCATCGACGTCGACATCGGTCCAGCACCGCGCACCGACCACCGCGCCGGCACCGGCGGACACCGGGACGCGTACCGGGCGGCGGCGGTCCGGCGGGCGGACCGCGGACGAGGCGTACGAGGAGCTGCGCCGGGCGATCGACCGGGGCGAGCTGATGCCCAACGAACGGCTCATCGAGGTCGACCTGGCGGCCCGGCTGCAGGTCAGCCGGGCCGTGGTCCGGACCGTGCTGGTCCGGCTCGGGCAGGATGGTCTGGTCGTCCTCACCCCGAACCGGGGTGCGCACGTCCGGCTCGTCACCGAGGCCGAGGCGGTGGAGATACTCCAGGTCCGGGCCGTGCTGGAGGCGCTCGCCGCCCGGCACGCGGCCCGCAACGCCACCGCCCGGGAGATCGCGTCGATCCGGCGCATCCTCGACCGGATGGCCCGCAAGCTCGACCAGGACGACCTGCTGGGCTACTCCGAGGTCAACGCCAAGCTGCACGCCGCGATCATCGCGGCGGCCCGGCACGACACCGCGGCCCGGCTCATCGCCGGCCTGCGGGCCCAGCTCGTCCGCTTCCAGTACCGCACCATCCTGGTGCCCGGGCGGCCCGCCCAGTCGTACGCCGAACACACCGCGATCGTCGACGCGATCGCCGCCCGCGATCCCGACGCGGCCGAGGCCGCGATGCGACGGCATCTCGGGCACGTCGAGTCCACGCTGGCCCGGACCGTGACGGCGCAGCGCCGCCGCGGCGGTGCGTCCCGTACCGGATGAGCGGGTCACCCCCAACGTCACACGTCCACGAAGGAGCAGGATGTCCGAGCACCCCGTCCCCTCAGCCCGCGCCCGTGCCCTGGTCGCCGGGGCGTACGACACCCACGTGCACGTCGCCCCGGACGTGATGGAGCGGCGGATCGACGACCTGGACCTGGCCCAGCGGTTCGCCGAGGTCGGGCTCGCCGGGTTCGTGCTGAAGTCCCACTACGTCTCGACCGCCGAGCGGGCGATGGTGGTCCGCAAGGTCCGCCCCGAGGTCGACGTCCTCGGCTCCGTCACCCTCAACGGCGCGATGGGCGGGATGAACCCGGCCGCGGTGGAGATCGCCGGCCGGCAGGGCGCGCGGTTCGTCTGGATGCCCACCGTGGACTCCGGCAACCAGCGGCGCAGCACGGCGACCGACCTGCCCGGAGCCAAGCCGGCGATGTGGGGGGCGCTCCAGGCCGACCTGCACGCCCAGGGCATCGTCCCGGACGTGGTCGAGGTGGTCGACGCCGACGGGCGGGTCCTCGACCGGGTCCGCCAGGTACTGCGGGTGATCGCCCGACACGACCTGGTGCTGGCCACCGGGCACCTGGCCGGCCCGGAGATCCTCGCGGTGGTCCGGGCCGCCCGCGAGGAGGGCGTACGGCGGATCGTCGTCACCCACCCCGAGTTCACCTCGCAGCGGCTGAGCGTTGCCGAACAACGCGAGCTGGCCGAGGCCGGGGCGCTGCTGGAGCGCTGCTTCACCACGCCGTACACCGGAAAGGTCGCCTGGGCCGACCTCTTCGCCAACATCCGGGCGGTCGGGCCCAGGCACTCGGTGCTCTCCAGCGACCTCGGCCAGCCGTTCAACCCGCCGGTGGAGGACGGGCTGCCGCTGTTCGCCGACCGGCTGCTGGAGGCGGGCTTCACCGAGGCGGAGGTCCAGACCATGGCGGTGGAGAACACCCGCTGGCTGGCCGCCCCGGCGCAGGCCACCGTCCCGGCCTGACCCGGGAGACCGGTCCGGGCGGCGGGAGCCTGCCGCCCGGACCGGCGGGCGGTGCCGGGCGGCGCCGGCGGTCCCGGTCGGAGCTCAGTCGTGGCCGGCGACGAGCACGACCGGTTCGTGGCGGACCGGGAAGGCGACCGACCTGGCGATGAAGCAGATCTCGTGCGCCCTCGCGTGCAGCGCCAGGGCGCGCTCCACCGAATCCGGCGTGGCGACGGTGACCCGGGGCCGGAGCACGACCTCGGTGAAGGCTCCCCCGCCGTCCCCGGTCTCGGCCATCGTGCCGACCGGCTCGTCGGTGTACGCCGTCACCACGACCCGCCCGCGGGCGCACAGGCTCAGGTACGACAGCATGTGGCACTGGGCGAGCGCGGCGACGAGGAGCTGCTCCGGGTTCCAGCGGCTCGGGTCGCCCCGGTACGTCGGGTCGGCGGAACCGAGCAGGGGCGGCGGACCGTCGGCGACGACCTCGTGGTCACGGCCGTACGACCGGTAGTTGACGGTGCCCTCCGCTCCGGCTCCGGTCCAGGTGAGCCTGAGCCGGTACTCGTGTGTCCGCGCCATACGCGGATTCTCCGCCCCGCCGCACCGGTCGCTGTGTGGCGGGACCGATCCTCCGCCCCGCCGGGTCGTCGGTGGGTGTGCGGCGGGACGGAGAACCCCGGCCTGGTCCCGGCCCGGGACGCCACCGGGCGACGTGCGGGACGCCGGACGGGCGGCACGGGCGGTCAGGCGATCTCGGCCGCGGAATCCGTCCCCGGATCCGGCCCGTCCTGGTCGGGCCGGCCAGCGGCCGGGACGCCGTTCGGCGACCCGGGATTCGGTGATGCCGTGTTCGCCGGTCCGGGGTTCGCCCCGGCGCCCGAGGCGGACGGCGGCGGTGCGGTCGCCAGCGGGGACGGCGGCAGCACCGCCGGGGGCGACAGCAGCGGCGACGGGATCGGAGTGACCGTCGGTACCGGCCGGGGACCCGGAACCACCGTCAGACCGGGTGTGCCACCGGCCGGACCGCGCTCCGGGCCGCCGGGCCGGGGCGCCGGCAGCAGCCGGGGCGGGCCCACGTCCGCTGTCGCCACCGGGGCGAGTCCGGCGACGAGCGTGTCGACGATCTCGGCGGCGTAGGCCCCGTCCGGGTCGTAGTCGGGATCGAACACGGTGAGTTCCATCCCCAGGCAGTGCGGGGTGTCGACCAGACCAGCCAGCAGCAGCTCCAGCTCGGCGAAGGCGATCCCGCCCGGATCCGGCGCGTCGACCGCCGGCATCACCGCCGGATCGAGGACGTCGACGTCGACGTGGACCCAGTAGCCGACGCAGTCGCTCAACTGTTCACGCGCCCACTGGGCGGTCCGGGCCGCACCCTCGGCGCGCAGCGCCGGCACCGACCGGTTCAGGATCCCGGCCGCCTGGAGGTCGAGCCGGTACTCGTCGTGGGCGCGGATGCCGAGCACCACCACGTCGATGTCCCGGAAGTACGGCCGGCGCCCCTCGATCGCGGCCAGGTCGGCCTGTCCCCGTCCGGTCGCCAGGGCGAGGTCCTCCCCGGCCGCCGCGCCCACGTACGAGGCGTTGCCGGGATGCCGGAAGTCGGAGTGACCGTCGACGAAGACCAGGCCGATCCTGCCCCCGACCGCCTCGCCGAGCCGGTGCATGGCCAGCGCCGCACCGAGAAGGATCGAGCAGTCACCCCCCAGCACCAGCGGGAACTCTCCCCGGTCGATGATCGCGCCGATCCGGTCGGCCAGCGCCACCGAGTAGGCCGCGATCAGGGGGGCGTGGCACACCCCGTCCCCGGGACGCCAGTCGCCGGGGTCGTACCGGGGAGGGGTGAGGCAGCCGGCGTCCCGGGCACCAAGCCGGCTGACCAGGTCATGGTCACGCAACGCACCCGGTGCCTTGGCACACCCGGGCACCGACGTGGGCGTCGGTGGACGCAGACCCAGGTTGGACGGAGCGTCCAGGACGGCGATCCGGCGCACGACGTGCCTCCCGTCCCGTGTCACGGCTGCCAGCGGGGCCATGTCCGCTGCTCGTACTCACATTGTTCTAGAAGAGCGCACGGGAGAGCGCCCGCCGGGCGGACGCCACCGCGGGATCGTCCGGACCGGCGATGGTGAACAGGGACACCAGGTGTGCCCGGGCCGACTCCCGGTCGTCCCCGGCCGTCCGGCGAACCACGTCGACCAACCGGGCGTACGCCTGCTCGGCCTGGCCGCTGAGCACCTCGACGTCGGCGGCCAGCAGCTGCGCCGGTACGTCGTCGGGCTTCGCCTCGGCCGCGGCGAGCGCCGCCGCCGGGTCCACTCCGTTCACCCGCCGGGCCAGGGCGACGTGCGCCAGGCCCGCCTCGGCCGCCGCGTCCGCCGGGCTGTCCGCCAGGATCTTCTTGTACGCCTGCTCGGCGGCGTCGAGGTCGCCGCGGAGCAGCGCCTCGTCGGCCTCGACGAGCCGCGGGTCGGACGGGGGTTGCATGGTGACACCAGCCGCCTTGAGCAGCGCCCCGATCCACTGCCGCAGCTGCGCCTCGGGGTGTACCCCGGCGAACGCGTCCACCGGCTGACCGCCGACGATCCCGACCACCATCGGAATGCCCTGCACCCGGAACATCTGTGCGAGCCGCGGGTTGGCGTCGACGTCGATCTTGGCCAGCACCCAGGCGCCGCCCCCCTCGACGGCGAGCTTCTCCAGCACCGGGGAGAGCTGCTTGCAGGGCTGGCACCACGAGGCCCAGAAGTCGATCACCACGGGCGTGGTGAGCGAGCGCTCCAGCACCTCGGACTGGAAGGTCGCCTCGGTGACATCGATCACCGTGACCCCACCCGACCGACCGGCGGGCGACGCGCCGCCGGGCGTCGGGCCGGCGGACGGGCTGGCCGGAGATGGTGCGGGTGCCTGGGCGGTGGTGCGCAACGCGCTGAGGTCCACCGCACCGCGGGTGAAGATCGACGAGGTCATCCGTGGGTCGCTCATGGTTGTCTAGTCTTGCACGCGCCGGGCCCGTTCCCGGCAAACCGCCGGTGGCCGGCAGCCGACATCCGCCCAATCCGACCGGTCGGCCTCGACCCGTGCCGGTCCGGTCCGCGGGGCGGGACCCGTGACCCGGGCGGCCGGGGTCAGAACCGGGCCGGCTCGCGGTAGACGCCCCACTCGGCGCGCAGAGCGTTGCAGATCTCGCCGAGGGTCGCCTCGGCCCGCACCGCGTCGAGCATCGGCGGGATCAGGTTCTCCCCGGTACGGGCCACCTCGACCATCCGGGCCAGCGCGGCGGTCACCGCGGCGCCGTCGCGCGCGGCCCGCCGCTCGGCCAGCACCCGCCGCTGCTCCAGCTCCACCTCGTGCGAGACCCGGAGGATCTCCACCTCCTTGGCGACGGTGTTGGTGTGGCAGTTCACCCCGACGATCTTCTTCTCGCCCTTCTCCAGCGCCTGCTGGTAGGCGAAGGCCGCCTCGGCGATCTGGCCGGTGAACCAGCCGTCCTCGATGCCACGCAGGATCCCCGAGGTCATCGGCCCGATCCGGTGCGGCCCGTCGCCGCCGAGCCGCAGGATCTGCGCGAAGATCTCCTCCGCCTCGGCCTCGATCCGGTCGGTCAGCGCCTCGACGTACCAGGAACCGCCGAGCGGGTCGGCCACGTTGGTGACCCCGGTCTCCTCCATCAGCACCTGCTGGGTACGCAGTGCGATCTCGGCCGTCTCGTCGGTCGGGAGCGCGAGGGTCTCGTCCAGTGCGTTGGTGTGCAGCGAGTTGGTGCCGCCGAGAACCGCGGCGAGTGCCTCGACCGCGGTACGGACGACGTTGTTGACCGGCTGCTGCGCGGTCAGCGAGACGCCCGCGGTCTGGGTGTGGAAGCGCAGCCAGAGCGCCCGCTCGGCGGTCGCGCCGTAGACGTCGCGCATCCAGCGGGCCCAGATCCGGCGGGCGGCCCGGAACTTGGCGATCTCCTCGAAGAAGTCGATGTGGGCGTCGAAGAAGAAGCTCAGGCCGGGGGCGAAGACGTTCACGTCCAGGCCGCGGCTGCGCCCGAGCTCGACGTAACCGAAGCCGTCCGCCAGGGTGTACGCCAGTTCCTGGGCGGCGGTCGCGCCGGCCTCCCGGATGTGGTAGCCGGAGATCGACAGTGGCTTGTACCGGGGGATGTTCGCCGAGCAGTACTCCATCAGGTCGCCGATGAGCCGCAGGTGCGGCTCCGGGGCGAACAGCCACTCCTTCTGGGCGATGTACTCCTTGAAGATGTCGGTCTGCAGCGTACCGTCCAGGGTGGAGGGATCGACGCCCTGCCGTTCGGCGGCGACCAGGTACATGCAGAAGATCGGCACCGCCGGGCCGGAGATGGTCATGCTCGTGGTGACGGCGCCCAGGTCGATGCCGTCGAAGAGCACCTCCATGTCGGCGACGGAGTCGATCGCCACCCCGCAGTGTCCGACCTCGCCGAGTGCCTGCGGGTCGTCGGAGTCGCGCCCCATCAGGGTCGGCATGTCGAAGGCGACCGAGAGCCCCCCGCCGCCCGCGCCGAGGATCATCTTGTACCGCTCGTTGGTCTGCCGGGCGTTGCCGAAGCCGGCGAACTGCCGGATGGTCCAGGTTCGCCCCCGGTAGCCGGTGGGGTACAGGCCCCGGGTGTACGGGTACTCCCCCGGCCACCCGATCCGCTCGAACCGCGGGTCGTCGGCGCCCTCCGGGGGTCCGTACACCGGTTCGACCGCCATCCCCGAGAGCGTGGTGAAGTCCGCGTCACGCTTGCGCGCGGCGTCGTACCGGGCCTGCCAGCGTGCCCGACCTGCGGCGATCTCGTCGGCGTTCATCCGCGGCGCTCCTCCCCGAGCCTCGACTGCCCATCGAGTGTAGAGCGCCTCCTGAACGATCGCTAAGGGACCGGCGGGTACGGAAACGGGCCCCTTCCCGCCGCCGCCTCCCGGGCGGCGGCGGGAAGGGGCCCTTCCGACGGTCGTCGGCGCCCGGCCCGACGGCTCAGGCGGTGGTCGCCGGCGGGTTCAGCTCGATGTCGTCGACCTTGACGTTCACCTCGGACACCTGGATGCCGTACTTCTCGACCTCCTCGATGACCCTGGCCCGGACCGCCTCGGTCACGTCGCCCACCACGCGACCGGCCTCGATGACCAACACGACGGTGATCGACGCGGTGGTGCCCTTCACCTCGGCCCGCACGCCCCGGCTGGCGTCGCCCACCTCGTCCAGACCGATCCGGTCCAGCACGTTGTTGACGAATCGGGCCACGTCCCCGCCGAGATCCGCCACCCCGGGCACCGAGCGGGCCGCCGCGGCGGCGATCTTCTCGATGACCTCTGCGGACACCTCGGTGGCGCCACGCGGCGCGGCAGCGGGTGCGGTGGCCGGCGCGGTGGCGGCGGCCTGGCCCGCGTCGTTCGGAACGTCGGTCATGCTTTCTCTCCCCTGGTCTCGACTGCCGGCCTGACGTACACCCCGGCACGTCCGAACAGCCTGACGCGCGCCCGGCAGGCCAAGGCGGCGGGGCACGGCGCGATCAGCGGTACGGAGCCTACTTGTCGCGGACAACCGGCAGGCACCACCGGAGGCGGGGCCCGGTCCGCCGCGCACCCGCTCCGCCGGACGGTGGGTCACCCGCCCGGCGGGACGGCCGACGGCGTGCTCACCGGCCGGCGGCCCCGTCGAGCTCGCCGAGGAGGTCGGCGGCGGCGGCGTACGGGTCCGTCGCCCCGTCGGCCACCCGGGCGGCGAGCGCCGCGAGCGACGTACCGGAGCGCAGCGAGCCGAGCCGGTCCCGCAGGGTGCCCAGCGCGATCGCCTCGATCTCGGCGGCGGCCCGCGCCTCGCGGCGGCGGCGCAGCTCGCCGCGCTCGACCAGCCAGCCGTGGTGCTTCTCGATGGCCGCGACGAGGTCGTCGATCCCCTCGCCCCGGGCCGCCACCGTGCGCACCACCCGCGGACGCCACTCGCCGGGCCCGCGCTCGCCCAGCGCGATCATGCCCTGGATGTCCCGGACGGTGGCGTCGACGCCGTCCCGGTCGGCCTTGTTCACCACGAAGACGTCGGCGATCTCCAGGATGCCGGCCTTGACCGCCTGGATCGCGTCGCCCATCCCCGGGGCGAGCAGCACCAGCGTGGTGTCGGCCAGCGACGCGACCTCCACCTCGGCCTGGCCGACCCCGACGGTCTCCACCAGGACGACGTCACAGCCGGCGCCCTCCAGCACCCGGACGGCCGCCGGGGTGGCCGCGGCCAGGCCACCGAGGTGGCCCCGGCTGGACATCGACCGGATGTAGACGCCGGGGTCGGTGGCGTGGTCCTGCATCCGCACCCGGTCGCCGAGGATCGCCCCGCCGCTGAACGGGCTGGACGGGTCCACGGCGAGGACCCCGACCCGGTGGTTCCGGGCCCGCATGGCCCGCACCAGCTCGTTCGTGGTGGTGGACTTGCCGACCCCGGGTGCACCGGTCAGGCCGATCACCTGTGCCCGGCCGGTGTGCGGCGCGAGCGCCGCCGCGATCTCCGGCAGGAGCGGGTCGCCGGACTCGACCAGGGTGATCAACCGGGCCACCGCCCGGGGGTCGCCCCCGCGGGCCCGCTCGACCAGCAGCGGTACGTCCCGACTACGGCGCGACGACACCCTCACGTCGTTGCCCGTCACCTCGCCCCGCCGCGCGGCCCGGGAACCCTGACGATCAGCGCGTCGCCCTGTCCACCCCCGCCACAGAGCGCCGCCGCGCCGACGCCGCCGCCCCGGCGGCGCAGCTCCAGCGCCAGGGTGAGGACGATCCGGGCACCGGACATCCCGATCGGGTGCCCGAGGGCGATCGCCCCGCCGTTGACGTTGACGATCTCGGGGCTGACGCCGAGGTCGCGGATGGCCTGGACGCCGACCTGGGCGAACGCCTCGTTGATCTCGATCAGGTCGAGGTCGGCGACGGTGAGGCCGGCCTTCCGCAGCGCGTGGTGGATCGCGTTGGCGGGCTGCTGGTGCAGCGCGTTGTCCGGGCCGGCGACGTTGCCGTGCGCGACGATCTCGGCGATCCAGTCCAGCCCGAGCTCCTCGGCCCTGGCGCGGCTCATCACCACGACCGCGCAGGCGCCGTCGGAGATCGGCGACGAGCTGCCGGCGGTGATCGTGCCGTCGGGGGTGAAGGCGGGGCGCAGCCGGGCCAGCACCTCGACGGTGGTGTCCGGGCGTACCCCCTCGTCCTCGCTGATCACCAGCGGCTCGCCCTTACGCTGGGGTACCCGTACCGGGACGATCTCCTCGGCGAAGACGCCGTTCTTCTGCGCCGCCGCGGCCTTCTGGTGACTGGCGGCGGCGAAGGCGTCCTGCTCGGCCCGGGTGATCCCGTACCGGGCGTTGTGCCGTTCGGTGGACTCGCCCATCGCGCAGCAGTCCCAGGCGTCGGTGAGGCCGTCCAGCGCCATGTGGTCCCTCACCACCACGTCGCCGTACCTGTAACCGCCGCGCTGTCCGAGCAGCAGGTGCGGGGCGTTGGTCATCGACTCCATGCCACCGGCCACCACGATGTCGAACTCGCCGGCCCGGATGAGCTGGTCGGCCAGGGCGATCGCGTCGAGGCCGGAGAGACAGACCTTGTTGATGGTCAGCGCCGGCACGGTCATCGGGATCCCCGCCTCGACCGCCGCCTGCCGGGCCGGCATCTGACCGGCACCGGCCTGGAGCACCTGGCCCATGATGACGTACTGCACCTGGTCGGCGGCGACGCCGGTGCGTTCCAGGGCGGCCCGGATGGCGATGCCACCGAGCTTGGTCGCCGGGAAGTCCTTGAGGTTGCCGAGCAGCCGCCCCATCGGCGTACGGGCGCCGCCGACGATCACGGATGCCGCGGACGCTGGTGTCGGGGGAGCTGATGCCATGGGATGTCGCCTCCGGGGAACCTGGCGGAACGCCTTAACGCCTGTTAGGTCAGACTATCGTCATGACCACAGACGTCCCGGCCAAGGCTGCTGCCGACTATGTCACAGGAATCGGGCTGCTCCGTATCGACCACGTCGGCGTGGCCGTGCCCGACCTCGACGCCGCCATCGAGTTCTACCAGCGGGTCTTCGGGATGCGCTGCGTCCACGTCGAGACCAACGTCGAGCAGGGCGTTCGGGAGGCGATGCTGAGCGTCGGCCCGAGCCCCGAGGGCGGCTGCGTGCAACTGCTGGCGCCGCTGACCCCCGACTCCCCGATCGCGAGGTTCCTCGACCGGCGGGGCCAGGGGATCCAACAGGTGGCGTACACCGTGGCCGACATCGACGCGAGCTGCGCCGCGCTGCGCGAGCGGGGCGTGCGTCTGCTCTACCCGGAGCCGCGACGCGGCACCGCCGGCTCCCGGATCAACTTCGTGCATCCCCGGGACGCCGGCGGCGTGCTGGTGGAACTGGTCGAGCCGGCCAGAGCGTAGCCGCCCGGCGGGCGCTCAGCCCGGCACGGTGTCGTACGCCCGGACCAGCTCGGCCGGCAGTGGCGACTGGTCGCTGACCCGGCGAAAGTCGCCGAGGGTGGTGCCGGTGCACTCCGAGTCGACGTTGCGGGCGCCCGCCCCGGACTCGACGTCCCCACGGTTGACCGCCCGGAAGTCGATGGAGAACCGGGTGCGGCCGGAGGTGTTCGGCACGGTGGTGTGCAGGTGCGCCCCGGAGAAGATCAGGACCCCGCCGGGCGGCGTGATCACCCGTAGGTCCGGTTCCAGCTCCAGTTCCTGCTCCACCCGGGGCTGCTCGCGGGTCTCGGTGTGCACCTGCCGCGCCGCCGCCGGGCGGCCGTACGCCACCCAGCGCGCGTAGTCGTAGGTGCGGGAGCTGTTGCGTACCCCGACCGCGAAGTAGTTCGGGTGGAACGCCATGACGTTGGACTCCGTCACGTCGTACACCGGTATCCAGAAGTTGAGCTGCGCCATCGGCGCGGAGAACCAGGTGTCCCGGTGCGACCCGAACTGCAGGGTCAGCCCGGCGTTGAGATACTCGCTGGTCATCGTCCGCAGCCGGGGTACGTCGAAGTACGTCTGCTCCGGATCGGCGCCGAGGTCGGTGAGGACGCCCCGGACGAGTTCGGCGCTGCGGGGGTGGTTGATGAAGGTGGGCTTGAGGTCGGCCAGGATCCGCACGTAGTCCGGACCGGCGAGGTGGTGCTGGGCGTCGGGCGGGAAGTGGGGCGCGAACGCCCGCTCGGACAGCTCGCGGGCGAAGGCGACCAGCGCCGTCGAGTGCGGGGTCGGCGAGTAGACGAAGAGGTCCCCGGCGAAGAGTCTCCTCCGACGGTCGTCGTCGGACATCGGCGAGTCGAAGTGCACCACCGTCACTGCGGCCTCCTGGGGTAGCTCGGCGGTAGGTCTGCGGGCAGCTCGCGGTTGGGCTCCGGGTGGACGGGCGGTTCCGGCCAGGCGGACGGGTGGCCTCTGTTCCGGCTGGGCGGACCGGTGGCCTCGGCTCCGACTGGGCGGACCGGTGGTTCGGGGTGGGTTCGGGACTGCTGGTGGGTGGTCCGCGACCGCTCGCGGATGGTCTGCGCGACGGTCACGGTAGACCCGACCCGGGCGACCAGGAAGGACCCGTCAGGTCACCGTCCGTGTCGACAATCCGACTGTGCGCGACAGGGATGGCGACGGCCGACGGCATTGGGTGGGCCGGCCCGGGACCCGTAGAGTCGGGCGATGCCACCCACCGCCCCCGCCGAGGGCACCCTCGGCACCGTCACCACCGCAACAGGCAACACCGGTGCCGTCACCCCGGGCGCGGTCGACTCCGACCACGCGACCGGGTCTCCCGGTGTCACCGTGGGCCACCGACCCCGACCGTTCCGGTTCACCACGTCGATGCCCGGACTCGACCGGCCGGTCGCGCGGTGGCGCGACGAGATCCGTCGGATCGAGGACCTGGGGTTCAGCTCGGTGTCGGTCTCGGACCACTTCACCGGCGGCTGGGCGATGGACCCCCTGGTGGCGATGACGGTCGCCGCCGAGGCCACCACCCGGCTACGGGTGCTGGGCATGGTCTTCTGCAACGACTTCCGACACCCGGTCCTGCTGCACAAGTCCCTGGCCAACCTGGACGTCTTCTCCGGTGGTCGGCTGGAGGTCGGGCTGGGCGCCGGCTGGCTGCGGGCCGACCACGACGCCGCCGGGCTGCCGTTCGACCCGCCCGGGGTGCGCGTCGCCCGGCTGGCCGAGTCGATCGAGGTGCTTCTCGGGCTCTTCGGCGACGAACCGGTGACCTTCGAGGGGCGGTACTACCGGATCACCGACCTGGCCGGGCTGCCCAAGCCGGTGCAGCGTCCCCATCCACCGCTGCTGGTGGGTGGGGGTGGTCGCCGGATCCTCGAACTGGCCGGCCGGCGCGCCGACATCGTCGGGATCAACCCGCGGCTCGCCCCGGACGTCGACCCGCTCGCCGCGGTCGCGGAACTGAGCCCGGAACGCTTCGCCCAGAAGATCACCTGGGCGCGGGAGGCCGCACGCGCCGCCGGACGCGACCCGGACACCCTGGAGTTCCAGATGCGGATGTTCGACGTCCGGGTGGTGCACCGGGGGGTGGAGCACCGGTCCACCTCCAGTCACGCCCGGCTCGCCGACGCCGCCGCGCTGGCCTCGTCCCCGGCGGTGCTGCACGGCAGCGTCGACGAGTGCGTCGACCGGCTGATCGCACTGCGGGAGCGGTACGGCGTCTCCTACCTGCACCTCGGTGGCAACCTGGCGGCCGCCGCCCCGATCGTGGCCCGGCTCGCCGGACGGTGAGTGTCGGGTGGGTTCCCGGCCGTGGCCCGGCGCGGGACGACGACGGCGGTTCCGGACCGGTTCGCGGAACCGCCGACCCGGCGGTCGGCGCCGGCCGCACGCGGTCGACGGGCCGACCCGGACGAACCGGGCCCGGCGCGGAGCCGACGCCCGGACCTGCGAAGATCCCGAAAGAGGTACGACCCGACGGCGGAATCGGGTCGACCGTGTGAACGCGGGCGATAGAGCCCTGCGGCCCTTGCGAAGGCCCCCGGTGGGTCTGCAAGTATGTGCCAATGCCCCAGCAGCAACCCTCCCCTCTCGCGTTCTTCGACAACGCGAACTCGCAGCCAGACTTCACAATCGTCCTGCGCGGTTACGACCGCGAGCAGGTCAACAGTCACATCGGCCGGTTGAACGCGGCGCTGCACCAGGCCCAGCAGGACCGCGCGGACGCCGAGCAGCGGATGAACGACGCCCAGCGGCGGCTCCGCCAGGCCGAGCAGCGCCTCGCGGCGCTGGAGCAGAAACTCAGCGACACCAACAAGCAGCTCGAGGAGAACAGCCGGCCGACCCTCTCCGGTCTGGGGACCCGGGTCGAGCAGATCCTCCGTCTCGCCGAGGAACAGGCCAACGACCACCGCAGCGAGGCCAAGCGCGAGTCCGAGGGCATCCTCTCCGCCGCCCGGCTGGAGGCGCGGGAGATCACCGACAAGGCCCGCGCCGAGGCCGCCGCGATGAAGGCTTCCGCGGAGCGGGAGGCGGGCAGCCTGCGGACCGCCGCGGAGCGGGAGGCGGCCGAGCTCCGGGTGCAGGCCCGGCGCGAGGCGGACACGCTCCGCGCCGACGCCGAGCGGGAGACCAAGCAGCTCCGCGCGGTCACCGCGCACGAGGTGGCCGAGCTGCGTTCCACGGTCGAGCGTGAGGTGGCGACGCTGCGCGCCACCGCCGAACGGGAGATCACCCAGCTGCGCGCGAAGGCGGCCCGGGAGGCCGAGGAGAAGCGCGCCGAGGCGACCAAGCTGCTCGCCGACGCCCGTGACAAGCGGGACAAGGAACTCCAGGCTCTGGAGCTGCAGCTGGCGGAGCGGCGGGAGAAGGCCGAGCGCGAGGAGTCGGAGCGGCACGCCGCCCAGGTCGCGCAGACCCAGAAGCTGGTCGCCGAGGCCGAGCAGCGGGCGGCGGCGGCGCAGGAGCGGGCGAAGGAGATCGAGCAGCGCGCCGAGGCCCGCCGCCAGGAGTCGGAGCGGCACGCCGCCGAGACCATCGAACAGGCCAAGGCGCTGGCCGAGAAGACCCTGAACGAGGCCCGCGCCGAGGCTCACCGTCTGCTGACCGAGGCGCGCACCGAGGCCGAGCTGACCACGCAGGCGGCCCGCCGCGAGGTCGAGGACCTCACCCGGCAGAAGGACGCCGTCACCGCCCAGCTCGGCCAGATGCTCTCCGGCCTGGCCGGCATCGTCCCGGGTGTGAGTGCCACGGTGCCCACCGCCACCACCACCACCAGCAGCAGCACCACCACCGGCAAGACCGAGACGACGACGAAGTCCAGCGACAAGGCCGACACCGAGGACCGCCTGACCGCCGACGTCTCCAGCTGAGTCGGCGGCAGGTCGCGCGGGTCGGACTGCGGGGCAGCAGCACGACCGGGGCCGTACCGGAACTGTCCGGTACGGCCCCGAGCGCTGTGTCGCCCCACGCCCCACCGCCGTGGCCGCCCCATGGGCCCGGCACCTGCAGCACCGGGTATCGCCCCGTAACAGGGCCACGCGTGTGAGGATGGGAGCATGTCGTACGGCGAGGACTTGTTCGCCCTGGACAGGGACGTGGCCACGGAGCCCAGCTTCGAGTTGGCCCTGCGCGGCTACGACAGGAAGCAGGTGGACCGGTACGTCGCCGAGGCCGAGAAGGACATCGCCCGGCTCGCGGCACAGCGCGAACAGGCGTACGCCCAGATCCACAATCTGGCTGGCCAGGTCGAGGCCCTGCAGCGCGACCTGACGAACCTGCGCCGACAGGTGGGTGTCGTCGACCGGGCGTCGTTCCGGCACCTGGGACCGGTCGTCGAGCAGATCCTCACCCTCGCCGAGGAGCAGGCCGAGATCATCCAGCGTGAGGCGGCCCAGGAGGTCGAGGCCCGCCGAGCCGAGGCGGAGCAGATCCTCGACGACGCCCGCAAGCAGGCCGCGGAGGCGCTGCGCGACTTCGAGCTGGCGCTCGCCGCCCGTCGGGCGGAGGAGGAGAAGGTCAACAACGCGCGGCGGGCCGAGGCGGAAGCCGCCCTCGCCGCCGCGGCGGAGGAGGCCGCCCGACTGCGCGAGGCCGGGCAGGCGGCGCTGGCCAAGGCCCAGCAGGAGAGTTCCGAGCTGCGCAACCGGGCCGCGGAGGAGGCGAACCGGCTGCGCGAGGCGAGCCACGCCGCCCACGCCAAGGCGCTGCAGGAGGCCAAGCAGCTCCGCGACACCGCCGAGCAGGAAGCAGTCCGGCTCACCGAGCGGACCACCCGGGAGGCGCAGGAGCTGACCGAGCGCGCCACCCGGGAGGCCGAGCAGGTCGTCGAACGTGCCCGCCAGGAGTCGATCCGGCTGCGGCACGCGGCCCAACAGGAGGCGAACCGGCTGCGCGACGCCGCCCAGCAGGAGGCGGTCCGGCTCCGCGAGGCCGGCCAGGCCGCCCACGCCAGGGCCCAGCAGGAGAGCCAGCAGCTTCTCGACACGGCACGGCAGGAGGCGGAGCGGATCATCAGCCTCGCCCGGCAGGAGGCCGACCAGCTCCGCGAGGCCGGCCAGGGGGCGTACGCGAAGGCGAAGCACGAGGCCAACCAGCTTCGCGAGGCCGGCCAGGCCGCCCACGCCCGGGCCACCGAGGAGGCGAAGCGGATCACCGAGGAGGCCGAGGAGTTCGTCCGGCGCTCCCGGGCCGAGGTCGAGGAGTACGCCCGCAGGGTCCGCTCGGAGACCCAGGCCGAGCTGGGCGCCTGGCGGGCCGGGGTCGAGCAGGAGATCAACCGGCGCACCAGCGCCGCCGAGCGCGAGATCGCCGGTCAACGCGAGGCGGCCCGGCAGGAGCTGGAGGCGGCCCGGGCGGCCCTCGAGGAGGAGCGGACCGCGTACCGCGCGGAGGTGGATCGCGAGTTCGCACAGCGCAGGTCCGAGTTGGAGGAGACGTACCAGCAACGGCAGGCCGAGCTGGAGGAGCGGTACCAGACCCGGCTCGCGGAGCTGGAGCAGACCTACGAGCGGCGGCGGGCGGAGATCGAGGGAGGCGCCGAGACGCTGCGCCGTGAGGCGGAGGAGTACGCCGCCCGGGTGCGCCGGGAGGCGGAGGAGTACGCCACCACGGTCCGCCGGGAGGCCGAGGAGCGGCTGGCCGAGATGCAGCGGCAGGCCGAGGAGCAGGTTGCGACCTCCCGGCGACAGTTCGAGGAGTACCTCGCCACGGCGCAGCAGCACCTGGCGACCACCCAGCAGCACCTGGCGACCACCCAGCGGGAGGCAGCCGCCGGACGACAGCAGCTGGCCGAGGTCATGCAGGAGCTCGCCGAGGCACAGCAGGCGCTCGCCGACATCCGACAGGAGACGGTCGCCTCCCGGCAGGAGTCAGACCGGATCCAGCAGCAGCTGGCCGCGGCCCGCGCACAGCTGGCCAGCGAGCGGGCCCGGCTGACCGGTACGGAACGGTCGGCGCAGCAGGCCGGCAGGCAGCTGGAGCGGGCCGGACACCAGTTGGCCCAGGCCGAGCCGGTGATGCAGCAGCTCGTCGAGGCGGCCGTGGAGCAGGCCTCCGCCGACTCGCGGTCCGGCGATTCCCGGCCCTCCCCGGTGTCCGGCGCCGACCAGCCGCTCGACGGGGAGCCGACGGTGGCGGCGGTGCCCGGTGCCGGCGGTCGGGAGCCGGTGCCCACCGCGATCACGAGCACCGGCGACTCTGGCAGGACCGGCGGGAAGCCGACCGTCGACAGCCAGGGCAGCAAGTCCAAGGAGGAGCAGGGCGCCGGCCCGCTGGCGGCCGAGGAGCCGGGCGCCCGCTCCCGCGACGGCCAGGGCGGCACGTCGCGGGAGCGCCGGGCCGCCGCCGCACCGAAGGGCGGCCGTGCCGCGTCGAAGAAGGGCCAGGCCACCGCCAAGGAGGGGCAGGCGGCGAAGACCTCGACGGTCGGGGTCGACTCGGAGTGATCGGCGTCCGCACCCGTCCGTCCGCCGCTGAGCCCGTCCGTCCGGCGGGGTGCGGGTGATCCGGCTCTACCGCATCTGTCCGCAATCCGTCTGAATCGAGAACTGTAATCGGTTAAGCACTCATTGTAATATTACTTCGGGGCCACCATATCGCAGCTCCCGCGGGCTGTAGCCCTTCCGACTGGGGAAGACGTCTCGGGTGCCGCGATCACGCCGGCTGAGCGGGCTGGTGAGGACAGGCTGAATCGGCGTGGCGACCTCGACGGGGACGAGCAGACCATGCCGGTGTGTAGCGCGCCCGTGGGGGGTAGCCGTGACTGACGCCAACACCGCGAAATCGATCGATCCACCGCACCCCGTTCCGGTCCGGGTCCGGCGGCGCCGCCGGATCCTGCTGACCGGGGTCGCCGGTCTCACCGTCACCGTCCTCGCCGCCAGCGGCTACCTGGCCCTGACGCTGCGGGGCCGGCCCGTCCCGGTCGCGCCGCTCGTGCTCGACCAGGCCGGGTCGGTCTTCGAGGGCCGGACGGTCGACCGTCCGATCGAGGTCGCCGCCGACAACATCACCATCCGGCACGTGACGGTCCGCACCGGCGGCCACGCCGCCGTCGTGATCCGCCCCGGGGTGACCGGCACCCTGCTGGAGGAGACCACCATCGAGTGCACCTCGGCCAGAACCGACGGGATCGTCCCCGGCGGCTACTCGGCACTGCGGGTTCGGGTGAACGGCTGCCGTCAGGCCTTCGGGCAGCACGCGGAGAACCTCGCCACCGTCGTGGAGTCGGAGCAGGACGGCCGACGGTACCTGGGCGGGGTGCCGGCAAGCCCGGCCAGCCCGGTCGGCCCGCCCCCGGACCCGGCGGCGGCCGAGCAGATGGCGAACGAGCCGGTGTACGCCCCGGCACAGGCCCCACCCACCCCGATCAGCTACTGGCCGAGCGCGGCGAACACCGGCGTGCCGGTCGGCACCCCGCTGCGCAACTCCGGCTCACTCACCCTCCGCACCGCCGGGCAGGTCGTCAGCGGGCTCAACATCGTCGGCTGTGTCACCGTCTCCGCCGCCAACGTCCAGATCCTCCGCTCCCGGATCACCTGCAACAGCACCACGTACTCGATCCGGACGTTGGCCGGGGCGACCAACCTGCTGATCCAGGACGTCGAGATCAACGGTATGGGGCGTAACTCCGCCTCGGTCTGCTGCAGCGACTACACCCTGGACCGGGCGAACATCTACAACACGATCGACGGTCCCCGGCTGGCCAGCAACACCCGGGTGACCAACTCCTACATCCACAGCCTGGCCCGGGTCGGCAGCTCGCACAACGACATCCTGCAGAGCACCGGCGGCGACAACATCGTGGTCCGGCACAACACGCTGTTGTCGTACAACCCAACCACCAACGACCCGTTCAACTCCTGCCTGACCATCGGATCGGAGACCGCGCCGTCGCTGACCAACCTGGTCTTCGAGGACAACTACTGCAACGGCGGGAACTACTCGATCGGCATCAGTCCCCGGCTGGTCGGCTCCAACATCGTCATCCGCAACAACAAGTACGGCCGGGACTTCCGGTACGGCGTCGCCTCGGGCTGGAACCGGGCAGGGGTGTCCTGGGATCGGGCGACGAACGTCTACTTCGACGACGGCCGCCCGGCCGTCTGAGTGCGCACCCGACCCGCCCCGGCCGACACACCGCCCGCCGAGCCCGGCGGCGAGTAGGGCACCAGCTCGGCCGGCTCCCGGAGCCGCTTGCGCCGGATCCGGCGCACCGTGCCGACGGTCGAGCGGAGTTTCTCGGCAAGCGACAGGTGCCGCCACCAGATGCCGGCCATCGGCAGGTGCCGGAACCGGGGAGCGGGCAGCCCGGCCGCCCGCAGGGTCGCCACCCGACCCCACACCGCACCCCGGGCGCCGAGCAGGTTCGGCTGCGAGGCCGGCAGGACCTCCGGGGCCACCGGGGTCAGGACCAGCACGCCGGCGGCGACAGCCGCCTCGACCATCCGTACGCCCCGTTCGGTGCGGGCCAGCACCAGGGACCGTCCCGGGTCGTCGCCGGTCGGCCGGTACCACGGGTCGCCGACCGCGACGTCGGCGAACTCGCCGGTGTGGTCGGGGCAGAGGTAGCAGCGCCACTGCCGGTGCTTCTGGAGGATGTCGCCCCAGGACTCGGCGTAGCTGAGTTCCCGCCGCCGCTGCGGCGGGTCGCCGCGCCGCCGGGCCTGGGCCGGGCCCGGCCAGCCGTTGCCCCGGTAGCGCACCGACTCCACCGTCGCCGGGTCGTCGATGCCCAGCCGCGCGAGCATCTCCAGCGTGCCGCGGGTGCTCGGGGTGCCGGCGCAGAAGATCGCGATGGTCAGCCCGAGCCGGGCGTCCAGCTCAGGCCGGAGGCGCCGGGCCATCCGCACCGCCGCCACGTCGCAGGGCTTGCCGACGAAGACACACGGGCCCTCGGCGTTCTCGACCAGGTCGAGGCGGTCGCACGGGCTCGCCGGGGCGTACCGGGAGCCGGCGGCCGCCAGCAGTTCGGCCGGGGTCCGGGAGAGCCGGGTCTCGTTCAGGTACGGCACGTCGGCCCGGGCGCCGACGTGCAGCACCCCGGCCATCCCCGCCTCGGTCAGGCAGTATCCGGCCAGCGCGGTCGTCACACCGCCGCTGGAGCCGGCGTACCGGACCGCCGGGTCGGCGGCGTACCCCTCCCAGATCGCCCGGACCGGTCCCCAGGCCGCCCGCAGCTCGGCGATCTCGCCCGGTGCCGGTCTGTGGGTGTCGTGCCGCAGCCCCGCACCCGGGCAGCACGCCAGCGCGGCGGCCGCACCCGGGCGGCGGCCGACCGGGGTGAGCGGCAGCGGGCGCCGGCCGTGGTCGAGCACGTCGGCCATCCGCACCTCGTCGGGGGCGAGGTAGGCGCAGACTCCGCAGCCGGTGCAGAGCTTGCCGGACGCGACGTCGTGCACGTCGCGCAGCCGCCGCCTCACCGTGCCCCCACCGCGGTCCGCCGGTCGCGCTCGGCCCGGGCCACCGCGACGATCTCGTCCATCTGGGCCGCGGCCCGCGCGATCGCCGCCGGGGCCTGCACCGCCAGCTCGGCGGCGGCCTGCCTGCGCTCGGTGAAGGAACGCCAGAGCGCGTCGAGCAGGGCGTCGTCGTCCAGGCGGCGGGCGTCCGCGACGTGCCGCTGCTGTCCCACGCTGGCGAAGACACCCCGCGCCTTGTCGCTGTACGCCACGATCGCCGCCGGCACGCCCGAGGAGAGCGCGGCGATCGTCGCGTGCATCCGCATGCCGCAGAACCAGTCGGTCCGAGCGATGACCCACTTCGTCTGGTGTGGGTCCAACCCGGGCGGGCAGAGCGCGACCCGGTCGCCGTACCGGGCGGCGAGCGTGGTGTAGAGCTGCTCGCTGACCACCCGGTCGTCGTCCGTGCCGCCGGGCGTGAGCACGTGCGGCACGATGATCACCCGGTGGTCGGCCTCGTCGAGCAGGCGTACGCAGAGGCGCTCGGCGACCCGGTACCCCTCGCCGGTCAGACCGAACCGGTCCCGCCCCTCCGGCCGGCTGATCAGACCGCTGACGTTGATCCCGGCCACCGGCTCCGGCGCCGCCGCGAACCACCCGCTCAGCCACTGGAACGCCGGCTCGTCCGGCTGCCGGGGTTCCAGCCCGAAGGCGACGTCGACCCCCTCCCGGTGCCGGTCCGGGTCGAGGTCCGGGCCGAGCAGGTCGGCCAGCGCGGCGTAGCTCGCCGGATCGCGGGCCCAGGCCATGGTCGCGCCCCGGACCAACGTCGCCGCCTCGGCCCGCAGCCGGGCCGCCCGGAACGGGCCGTACGTCTGCGGCAGCAGCACCAGCGGCCGGCGCCGCAGCAGGGTGAGCCGCTTCGGCCAGGCAACGCTCCGATACCGGTGCTCACCGTAGATGTCGCTGAAGCTGTCCCCGCCGCTGACGTCGAGGACCACGTCGGCGGCGTCGATGCGGGCCAGCCCGGCGTTGCCGAGTCCGCCGAGAGCGGCGCTGATCCGCATGTTCAGGTACGACTCCGGTCGGTGGTAGCGGCGCGAGTGCCGCGCCCCGGCCAGTGAGATCGGCACCGGGCGGCCGCCGACGAAGGTGTGGCCCCGGCGCTGCCCCCAGCCGTCGTCGAAGACGGTGACCTGGGCGGCGGGTTCCCGGGCGAGCAGGCCGGCCAGGGTCGCGGCGCGCAGCGCACCGACGCCGAGGTTGAGGTTCGCCCCGGGGACGCCGAACAGGCAGGCCGCCACCGGCCGGATGGCTTCGGTCATACCTCGATCACCGCCTTCTCGCACCGGAACGCCTCGGCGTACCGGGACCGACACTCCATCCCCCGCAGCCGGGCAAGCCCGAGGAAGACCTCGTCGTCCCACCAGTCGCGCCCGTGCTGGGACGGGTAACAGGCGTGCAGCAGCTCGACCTTGCGGCGTACCCGCTCCTCGGACATCGGCAGGTAGACGTTGCGTCGTCCGAGGTCCCCGTCCCACTTGGGGATCTCGTAGTACAACACCGTGGCGGCCCGAAACGACGTGGGTACGAGGGCGCCGAGCGTGCGGTGGTCCTGGTGGGCGTCGTCCGGGGCGGGCGCCACGACCAGGTCGGCGTCGCAGGTGGCGGCGGCCGCCTCGACGGCCTGCTTCGCCTCCGCCCACCGCGCCGGCACCCGGCCGTCGGGCAGGTTGTGCAGCGCGAAGCTGAGTTTCGCCCCGGGGAGGAACGCGGCGGCCGCCGCCCGCGCCTCGGCCTGCCGCTGCGAGGTGCCGGTCAGGAGTACGTAGTGAACGCGCAGCCCCGGCACCTCGGCGAGGGCGAGCATCAGCCCGCCGGCGCCGATCTCGATGTCGTCCGGGTGCGCCCCGAGCAGCACCACCGAGCGCACCGCCCCCAGTCGCAGCGGGGTCATCCGGCGAGGACCGGTTCCAGGGTGGCCGGCACCCGGCCCCGGTTGCGGTTCGGGTCCCAGAGCATCCAGGGGCAGCGCGCCGAGTGGTAGAGCTCCTCCAGCTCGGCCCGGTCCTTGAAGGTGTCGGCCGCCCGCCAGAACCCGGTGTAGCGCTGGGCGATCAGCCGCCGCTGCGGCAGCAGCCGTTCGAGGGCGTGCGGCACCAGGTCCTCACCCTCGCGGAGCACGGAGAAGATCTCCGGGCGGAGGATGAAGTAGCCGCCGTTCTCCCACTGCATCAGCTCGCGGATGGGCCGTACCCGGGTGACCCGGTCACCGGCGGCGATGTCGACGACGTGGTGGGTCGACTGCACCGGCACGGCGAGCATGCTCGCCACCGCGCCGCTGCGGCGGAACCGTTCGATCATCTCCGGCAGCGGCGCGTCGGTGAGGGTGTCCGCGTAGTTGGCCAGGAACATCTCCTCGTCCTCGACGTACCGGCGGACCCGCAGCAGCCGCTCGCCGATGGTGCTGCCGAGGCCGGTGTCGATGAAGGTGATGGTCCAGTCGGTGATGTCGGCGGAGAAGAGTCGGATGTTCCGGCCGCCCTTGGTGAGGCTGAAGTCGTTGGAGAGGGTCTCGTCGTACCGGAGGAAGTAGTCCTTGACCGCGACGGCGCCGTAGCCGAGACAGAGGATGAAGTCGGTGTGCCCGAAGTGCGCGTAGTAGCGCATGACGTGCCAGAGCAGCGGCCGGTCGCCGATCATCGCCATCGGTTTCGGCGCCGAGGCCGCGTCCTCGCGCATCCGCATGCCGAGGCCGCCGCAGAAGAGCACGACCTTCATCGGGACACCGCCCGGCGGCGAGGCCACGTCCGAACGTCGCGCATCAGACCACCTCCAGGGCGGGGATCGGGAAGACCAACCGGCCTCCCCACTCGCGTACGTACGCCAGTTGGGCACTGATCTCGGCGCGCAGGTTCCAGGGCAGGACCAGGACGTAGTCGGGTCGGTCGGCGGCGATCCGCTCCGGTGGGTAGATGGGGATGTGGGTCCCGGGCAGGAAGCGCCCCTGCTTGTGCGGGCTGCGGTCCACCGTGTACTCGAGCAGGTCGGTGCGGATCGCACAGTGGTTGAGCAGGGTGTTGCCCTTGCCGGGGGCGCCGTAGCCGACCACCCGCCGGCCCTGGGCGCGGGCGGTCAGCAGGAAGGTGAGCAGCTCCCGTTTGACGTCCGCGACCGCGTCGGCGAACCCGAGGTGTCCCGCGACGGTGTGCAGCCCGGCCTCGGCCTCGGCGTCCAACACCGACTTGACGTTCCCCGAGGGCTCGCCGGCCGCGGCGGCCGGGCGGGCGTACACCCGCAGCGACCCGCCGTGCGTGGAGAGTTCCTCCACGTCGACCACGATCAGGTTGGCCGTGCCGAGCGCCCGCTGGGCGGTCCGCAGCGTCAGGTACTGGTAGTGCTCGTGGTAGATCGTGTCGTACTGGCGGCGCTCGATCAGCCGGAGCAGGTGCGGGAACTCGCAGGTGATCAGGCCGGTCGGCTTGACCAGCGCGGCGAGTCCGGCGGTGAAGCCGACCAGGTCGGGCACGTGGGCGTAGACGTTGTTGGCGACGACCAGGTCGGCCTGGCCGTACCGGTCGGCCAGCTCCCTGCCGGACTCGGCCCCGAGGAAGCGGACCTCGGTGCGGATGCCCCGCGCCCGGGCCACCTCGGCGATGTTGGCGGCCGGCTCGACCCCGAGCACCGGGATGCCCCGGGCCACGAAGTGCTGCAACAGGTAGCCGTCGTTGCTGGCCGCCTCGACGACCAGCGAGTCGGGACCGAGACCGAGCGTCTCGACCATGGTGTCGGCGTAGCGGCGGGCGTGTGCCACCCACGAGTCCGAATAGGAGGAGAAATAGGCATAGTCGGAAAATATCTCCTCGCCGGGAACGTACGCCGGAAGCTGCACGAGCAGGCACCGGGAACAGATCCGGACGTGCAGGGGATAGAACGTTTCGGGTGAGTCGAGCTGGTCGGCGGAAAGATAGCTCTCGCAGAGCGGCGACATTCCGAGGTCGACAAAGGTTTCGGTCAATATCGCGGCACACAGTCGACATTTGGCAACGGCCATGCCCCACCCCGAAATGATCGGAACGACCGGCGCGGTCCCCGCACGCCTGCGCGCCACGCTAGCCATCCGTCCGGCGAGCCGGGGGTGCTTCAGTAAAAAGTCCGACAATAGTCGGGCGGGCTGATGCGGCACTCTGAACTCGCCTTCTCGCCCGCGCGACGACGGGAGCTTTGCCGTGCGCGTTCTCGTGACCGGACATCATGGTTACCTCGGCAGTGTTCTCACCCCCCTGCTCGACTCCGCCGGCCACGAGGTGACCGGCCTGGACACCGACCTCTACCGCGACTGCCTGCTCGGTCCGCCGCCGGCCGAGGTGCCGGCCCTCCGGCTGGATCTTCGGGACGTGACGCCCGAACACTGCGCCGGTTTCGACGCGGTCTGCCACCTCGCGGCGCTCTGCAACGACCCGCTCGGCAATCTCGACCCACGGTTGACGTACGAGATCAATCACGCCGCCACGATCCGGCTGGCCCGGGCCGCGAAGGCCGCCGGGGTGTCCCGTTTCCTCTTCTCCTCCTCGTGCAGCCTGTACGGGGCCGGTCCGGACGACCGGCCGCTGGACGAGACCGCAGACTTCGCCCCGGTCACCCCGTACGGCGAGTCGAAGATCCGCGCCGAGCGGGATCTGGCGGCCCTGGCCGACGACGACTTCTCCCCGGTCTTCCTGCGCAACGCGACCGCGTACGGCTTCTCCCCCCGGCTGCGTGGCGACCTGGTGGTCAACGACCTGACCGCGCACGCGCTGCTCACCGGCGAGGTACGGCTGCTGTCCGACGGCTCGGCCTGGCGCCCGCTGGTGCACGTCGAGGACATCGCGGCGGCCTTCGTCGCGCTGCTGGAGGCGCCCCGCGAGGTGGTGCACGGCCGGGCGTACAACATCGGGTCGACCAGCGAGAACTACCTGATCCGCGACGTCGCGGAGCTGGTCGCCGAGGTGGTGCCGGGCTCGGTCGTCACCGTCGCCGGCGGGGCCTCGGCGGACCTGCGCAACTACCGGGTGAACTGCGACCGGGTGGCGGCGGAGGTGCCGGGCTTCCGGCCCCGGTGGACGGTCCGGAAGGGGATCGAGGAGCTGGTCGAGGCGTACCAGCGGTACGGGCTGACGATCGAGGAGTTCCGTGGTGAGCGCCACCAGCGGCTGGGCCGGATCCGGGCGCTCGTCGCGCGCGGCCGGCTCGACGCCGACCTGCGCTGGACGGATGCGGGGCCACGGTGAGCGGGGCCGGAGCCGCCACGACCGGCACGGTGGGCGGCACCGCGACCGGCACGGTGGGCGGCACGGCGGGCGACACGGGCGACGGGGCGGGCGACGCCGCCGTCCGCTGTGCCGCCTGCGGCCGGTACGACCTCGTCCCCTTCGCCGACCTCGGCGAGATACCGGTCCTGTGCGGGGTGCACTGGGCCAGCCGGGACGAGGCGTTGGCCAGCCCGCTCGGCCGGATGCTGCTGGGTCACTGCCCCGGCTGTGGATACGTCCGCAACCTGGCCTTCGACCCGGCCGTTCTGGTCTACGACACCACCATGGACACCAACCTGCACCACTCCCCCGCCTTCCAGGCCTTCTCGACCGAACTGGTCACCCACCTGGCCGCGCGGTACCCGCTGCGCGGCGGCACGGTGCTGGACGTCGGCTGTGGGCAGGGCGAGTTCCTCCGCGAGCTGTGCCGCGTCGCCGGGTGCCGCGGGTTCGGCTACGACGCGATGTACGCCGGCCCGGTCGGCCCGGACGCCTCCGGGGCGGTCTTCTTCGCCGGCCACGCCCCGCTGGACGACGACACCCCACCGTTCGACCTGGTCACCTCGCGGCACTGGGTGGAGCACCTCGCCGACCCGTACGGCTTCCTGGTCCGGCTGCGCGAGCTCGCCGGCGACCGCCGGGTGTACGGGTACCTGGAGGTGCCGGACGCCGGCTACGACCTGGCCACCGCCGGCTGGGAGGTGATCTACCCGCACGTCTCCTACTTCGACGGCTACGCGCTCTGCCGGATGGTGGAACGGGCCGGGTGGCGGGTGGAGGCCACCGGGCGGCTCTTCTCCGGCATGTTCCGGTACGTGGAGATCTCGGTCAACGCCGACGGGCCGCGCGCCGGGTCGATCGAGGCGGCCGGGCCGGACGACCGTGACCGGCAGCTGGCCGCGATCGCCGGCTTCGCCGCCCGGCACGCCGCCGAGCGGGACCGCTGGCGTCGCACCGTGGACCGGCTGGTCGCCGACGGCGACCAGCCGGTGCTCTGGGGTGCCGGCTCGCGCGGGGTCCAGTTCCTGAACCTGGCCGACCCGGACCGGCGGCTCGCCGCCGTGGTCGACGTCAACCCGCGCAAGTGGGGCCGCTTCCTGCCGGTGACCGGGCACGAGGTGACCGCGCCGGAACGCCTCGCCGGGCTCGGCACCCGAAGCGTGATCATCACGAACCCCGCGTACCGGACCGAGATCGACGCGGCGCTGCGCCGGCTCGGGGTCGACGCCGAACTGCTGGTCGCCTGAGTGGAGGCCACGATGGAGCCACCGCCCCGGGTGAGTCTGGGCGTGCCGCTGTACAACGCCGAGCGCTACCTCGAAGACTGCCTCGACGCGATCCTGGCCCAGGACTACCAGGACTTCGAGGTGATCATCAGTGACAACGCCTCCACCGACCGGACCTGGGAGATCTGCCAGCGGTACGCGGCGAAGGACCCCCGGATCCGGCTCTACCGCAACCCGCGCAACCTCGGCGGGCACGTCAACTACGCCCGCGTGGTCGAGCTGGCCCGTGGGGAGCTGTTCAAGTGGGTGGCGTACGACGACATCTGCCTGCCGACGTACCTGAGCACCTGCGTGGCCGCCCTCGACGCCGCCGGCCCGCGGGCGGTGCTGGTGTACCCGAAGACGATCCTGATCGACGAGGCCGGCGAGGTGATCGGCCCGTACGCCGACCGGCTGGACCTGCGCGACCCGCGGCCGTGGCGCCGGGTCGCCGGGGTGGCCAGGAACATCAACCTCTGCCACGCCCACTTCGGGGTCTTCCGGATGTCGGCGCTACGCCGCACCGGGATGATCCGGCCGTTCCTCTCCTCCGACTACACCCTGATCGCCGAGGTGGCGCGGCTGGGCGAGATCCACGAGGTGGCCGAGCCGCTCTTCCTGCGCCGGATGCACGGTGCCTCCACCCGGCAGGCGAAGAACGCCACCGCGGCCTCCGCCGTGGCCTGGTTCGGGCCGGCGGCGCAACGGCGGGTCCGCGCACCGCGGCTGCGGATGCTGGCCGAGACCCTGCGGACCCTCGCCACAGGCTCTCCGCCGCTGGGTACCCGGCTCAGCTCGGCCGTCGCGTTCCTCGCCGTCTGGTGGGCCCGCCGGGTCCGGGTCCGGCTCGGCCAGCTCCGCCGCCGACTGGTCGGACGGACCCGTACCGCGGAGGGCAGCGCCTGAATGGTCGCCGACGTCCCACAGCTCACCGCCGGGGCGGGGCGCCCGGCCGGCCGCGTGCGCGCGGCGATCGGCTGGTCCTACGTCCTCACCGCCGGCCGGATCGGCTCGTCCGTCCTGGTCACCTTCCTGCTCGCCCGACTGCTCGGGCCGCACGAGTTCGGCCTGGTGGCGATGGCCACCGTCTTCATCACCGTGGCGCAGACCCTCATCCAGCAGGGGCTGGTCTCGGCGATCGTGCAGCGGGACAGGCTGACCCCGGAACACCTGGACGGGGCGTTCGTGGTCCTGGTCCTGGCCGGCCTGGGCGTCGGGGCGCTCACCGCCCTGGCCAGCCCGCTGTGGGCATGGGTCAACCGGGCGCCGGAGCTGACCGCCGTCTGCGTGGCGCTCTCCCCGCTGGTGCTGCTGCAGGGGCTGTCGATCGTGCCGGAGGCGGTACTCCGTCGGGAGCTGCGGTTCCGGGCGGTCGCCATCCGTACCCTGCTCGCCTCGGTGCTCAGCGGGGTCGTCGGGGTGCTGCTGGCGCTGCTCGGGGCCGGCATCTGGGCGCTGGTCGCGCAGCAGTTGGCCAACGCCGCCGCGGGGCTGGTGGTGCTCTGGGTGGTCTGCCCGTGGCGGCCGAGCCGGCGCCCCCGGCTCGCCGGCATCCGTGACCTGCTGCGCTTCTCCGCCCACTCGGCGAACGCCGGGCTCGGGCTGCTGCTCGGCAACAAGGCCGACGTGATCTTCACCGGGTTGTTCTTCGGGCCGGTCGCCACCGGCATCTACCGGCTGGCGGCCCGGCTGCCGGACATGCTGGTCGACGTGACGGTCCGGTCGCTGCAACAGGTGGCGCTCCCGTCGCTGTCCCGGTTGCAGCGCGACCGGACCGCGCTCGCCGCACACCTCAACCAGCTCCAACACCTGGGCGCGGTGGCCGGGCTGCCGGTGCTCGGCGTCCTCGCGGCCACCGCCGGGCCGCTGGTCACCCTGTTGGGCCCGCGGTGGGCCGGCACCGAGGTCCCGTTGCGGCTGCTCTGCCTCCTCGGCGCGGTCAACGTGTACGGCGTCCTTCTCGGTCCGGCCCTGCAGGCGATGGGCCAGCCGGGTACGCTCGCCGCGATCCTCTGGACCCGGGGTGTGTTGGGCGTCGCCGTGCTCGCCGCGCTCGGCACGCTGCTGACCGGACACGGCGACGTGGCCGAGGCGACCGCGGTGGCGTTGGCCGGAATCGGCATGCAGGCGGTCGTCACCGCGCTCTCGGTCTGGGTGACGGTCCGCCGGGTCGCCGGGGCGTCGATCGTGGCGTTTCTGACCCCGACGGTGCCGGCGGTGCTGGCCGCCCTCGTCGCCGCCCTGGTCCCGTGGCCGCTCGGCCGGCTCGGTCCCGACCTCGGCCCGGTGGTCGGGTTGCTCCTGCTCGGCGGCGCGGCCGGGATGGCCGCCGGGCTGTTGCTCTGGACCACCGACTCCCGGCTGCGCCGGCTGGTACGGGCCCGGCTGCCCGGCCGCCGTGTCACCGCGGGCCGGCGGTGAGGCCCCGGCGCCGGCGGCGCACCGGCCGCCGCCCGGCCGCCGCGGTACGGTCGCCCGGCTCAGCGGAGCTGCTCGGCCGACCACCCGGTACCGAGAACCCCGAGGAGTCTCAACGCCTCCGCCGACGGGCTGCCGGGGGCGGCGGTGTAGATCACCAGCCGTTGCCCGTGCCCGGCCAGGTCCAGCACCTCGCGGTGCAGGACCAGCTCCCCGACGAGGGGATGGCGCAGGCGTCTGGTCGTGGAGCCCGGCGGGACGCAGACCCGCAGCTGTTCCCAGCGCCGGACGAACTCGCCGCTGGCCGCGGACAGCCGGCTGACCAGTCGGGCGATTCCCGGGTCCCGCGGGTACCGCCCGGCGGCGGCGCGCAGCTCGGCGACGCACTCGTCGGCGAAGGCGGAGGTGTCCGGGTCGGCCACGACCTGCTCCGCGTGCGGGCCGGCGAAGAGGTCCCAGATGACGTTGCGCCGGTCCGGCGGCCACGCCGCCGGGTCGCCGAGCAGGGCCGCGGCCAGCGGGTTCCAGGCCAGGAGGTCGTACCTGGCGTCGATGACGTACGCCGGGGTGTCGTCGAGCCGGTCGAGCAGGTGCAGGACCCCGGCGGGCACGTCGGGGCTGGGCCCGCCGGGCGGCGCGGGCTCCTCGCCGACCAGGTGGTAGAGGTAGGCCCGCTCGGCCTCGTACAGCCGCAGCGCACGGGCGAGCGCGGAGAGGACCTGACGGGACGGGCGAGGGCCCCGGGCCTGTTCGAGCCGGGTGTAGTAGTCCACCGAGATCCCGGCGAGCGCGGCCACCTCCTCCCGACGCAGCCCGGGGGTGCGCCGCCGGGGGCCGGCGGGCAGTCCCACGTCGGCGGGGCGGAGCCGGGCCCTGCGGCTCCGCAGGAACGCGGCGAGCTGGCGGCGGTCCATACCTGCCATCCTGGCCACCGCGGGGGACGGTAACCAGGGACCGCCGGTCCGGGGTTACCCCGTGCTCTCCTCATCCGGCCCGGGTGGGCGCAGGGTCGACGGCATGAGTGAGACGACCGTCGCCCTCGTCACGGGGGCCACCCGGGGAATCGGGTACGAGATCGCCCGTGGGCTCGGCGCCACCGGCGCCACCGTGCTGGTCGGGGCGCGTGACCTGGCACGGGGGACGACCGCGGCCGAGAGGATGGCCGCCGAGGGGCTGACCGCCCTCGCGGTGGAGCTGGACGTGACCGATCCCGTCTCGATCTCCGCCGCCGCGGCCCGGATCGACCGGGAGTACGGCCGGTTGGACATCCTGGTCAACAACGCCGGCATCCTGCTGGAACGTGGGCAGCCCCCCAGCCTGACCCCGGTGGAGCTGCTGGCACGGACCTACGCCACCAACGTCTTCGGCGTGGTCGCGGTCACCAACGCCCTGCTGCCACTGCTCCGGCGCGCGCCGGCCGGGCGGATCGTCAACCTCTCCAGCGGGCTCGGCTCCCTCACCCTGACCGCCGACCCGGAACACGAGTACGCGCGCCTGCCGCTGTTGGCGTACAACTCGTCGAAGAGCGCCCTGAACGCGGTGACCGTCTCGTACGCCAACGAGCTGCGGGACACCCCGATCAAGGTGAACGCCGCCGACCCCGGCTACTGCGCCACCGACATGAACGGACACTCGGGACCACGAACCCCGGCGCAGGGCGCGACCGTGGCCGTGCGGCTGGCCACCCTGCCCGCCGACGGCCCGACCGGCGGGTTCTTCGACGAGGACGGCGCCCTACCGTGGTGAGCTGAGCTGGCCGCCGACGATCCCGGCCGCGGGTCGGCGACCCACGGCCGGGTCGGCTGCCCACCCCGGTCGGGCTCGCCCTGCTCCGCACGGCCGGACCGCCCGACTCGGCGGAACCCACGTTCGGCTCACCAGTGCCGGCCGGTGGGAAGCGCGGCGAGACCGGGTGCGCTGAGGTGCGGCACCGCGTATCGTTCGGTGGCCTCGTCGTCCCGGGCCGCCGCCTCGGGTGTCGCCCAGAGCACGAACCGCAGCAGGTGCCAGTGCCGGGGGTCGAAAGCGAGGACGGCGGTGTGGACGCCGTCCCACCCGGCCAGGGCCGTCAGCTCGGCGATCTCCCGGTCGATCCGCCGTGCCAGGCCGGCCGGGTCGGGGTCGGCCGGGATCGGGCCGAGCCGGCGGGTGGCGGCCACCGGCACGGCGGGCCGGGCCGCCCCGGCGACCGTCGCCACCGGGGTCCAGTGCTGCACGACGGGACGGCCGAAGTCACGGACGATGCCCTGGAACCCCCCACCGCCGACGAGGAAGTGCGCCATCGCCCCGGTGTCGGCCCAGAGGTAGAACGGGGCGTACTGGTTGACGGGGGAGCCGTCGACCCCGCGCTCCCGGATCAGGTACGCCTTCAGCCCGAGGCCGGCCCGGTCGTCGAGGAGGTGCCCGTGCTCGGCGACCCGCCGGCGGATGATGCCCATGTCGTGGTCGGCGGGCAGCGTGATCTCGTACTGCGCGGCGTACATCAGCGTGCTCCCGTGGTGTGGGCGGCGAGCAGGTTGAGGAGACCGTCCACGGCCCGGGCGAAGGGCTCGGTCGAGCCGGCGGCCCGGGCCAGCACGTATCCGCCCTGGAGCACGGCGACGACGGCGGCGGCCGTGTCGGCCGGGTCGAGCGTGGCGGCCAGCTCGCCGTTGTTCCGCCCCTCGGTGAGCACCTCGGTGAGCCGGGTGCACAGCCAGCCGAAGGTCTCCTCCACCGGGGCGCGCAGTGCCGGGTCGGCCATCACGTCCGGGTCCTGGGTGAGCCGGCCGACCGGGCAGCCGCGCAGCACGTCGCGTTCCCGCCGCAGGTAGGCGGTGACCCGGGCCACCGCCCCTCCGGGGCCGCCAAGCTGCGCCTCGGCCGTCTCGCGCAGCTCCGCGGCGGTACGCCGGATCGCCGCCAACGCCAGCTCGGCCTTGCCGCCGAAGTGGTGGTACATGCTGCCCTGACCGACACCGGCCCGCTGTTGGATGGCCCGTGGGCTGGTGCCGACGTACCCGCGCTCCCAGAGAAGTTCGCGGGTGGTCTCGACGAGTCGTTCCGCACTGGTCACGATGCCACTGTACCTACTGGTATGTACAGGACGACAGGCACGACACGGCTCACCCGGCCCCACGTTCGCGCCCCGGGGTCACCGCCGGTCGTGCGGCGGCGCGCTTGCGGTCGGGACGTGGCGCGGGCTAACGTACAACCAAATGGTTGTAGATGAGTGGAGCGAGGCGGAAGCCGACCGCGTCTTCCAGGCTCTGGCGGACGTCACCCGGCGTGACATCCTCGCCCGGGTGATCCGGCAACGACAGTCCGTGTCCGCGCTGGCACGGCACTACCCGATGAGCTTCGCGGCGGTGCAGAAGCACGTCGCGGTGCTGGAGCGGGCGGCGCTGGTCACCAAGGAGAGGCACGGGAGGGAGCAGCTCGTGCACGCCAACGTGACCACGCTCCACCGCGCGGCCCGGCTGCTGGAGGCGTACGAACAGCTCTGGCGACACCGCGCCCGCGGCATCGAGGAGATCCTGGCGGAGGACCAGGAAGAGGAGTGAACACATGACCGTGGTCAGCGTGCACAAGGACGTCGAGGCGATGACGCTCACCCTCGTCGCCGAGTTCGCCGCGAGCGTGGAGCGGGTGTGGCGGGTGTGGGAGGACCCGCGCCAGCTCGAACGGTGGTGGGGCCCGCCCGGCTGGCCGGCCACCTTCGAGCGGCACGAGTTCGTGGTCGGCGGTCAGTCCCGCTACCACATGACCGGCCCCGACGGGCAGAAGTCGCGCGGCTGGTGGACCATCACCGCGATCGAGGCCCCGCACCGGCTCGAGTTCGACGACGGGTTCGCCGGCGAGGACGGGGAGCCGCTGGCGAGCCGCCACCGGTCCACGGCATCGTCACGCTCGAGGCCCTCGGCGACCGGACCCGCATGACGACGGTCAGCAAATTCGCCGACACCGCCCACCTCGAACAGGTCCTGGCCATGGGGGCCGAGGAGGGCATGCGCCTGGCGCTGGGCCAGATCGACGAGATCCTCGCCGGCACCGCCGACTGACCATCCCCACGACCCGCGGGGCGCGGTCAACCACGACCGCGCCCCGCGGCGGGCTCAGCCGGTCAGGGGCGTCAGCGCCGGCGGCGTGAAGACGATCGCCCGGTTGTCGGCCAGGACGAGCTGGTTGTAGGAGTACTGCACCCCGCCGGTGCCGCTCGGGTCCTCGATGCCGATCGTCGCCGAGTTGCCCAGCTCCCGGCCGGCGTTCAGCGCCGTGTAGTTGAAGACGATCTCACCCCACTCCGAGATCAGCACCTGGAAGCTGATCCGGGCCGTCCCGGCCCCCTTCAGCCCGAGGTTGCGCCACTCCACGACGAACCGCCGGTCCGGCGCGGTGCCGACGGTCGCGGTCCGGACACTGGAGTCGGCGAGCACCTCCAGGTCGTCCCAGAAGGGACAGACCATCGCGTTCGGCGCCGCCGGGTTCGGGATCGGCCTGTTGGTCGGCCACGAGCCGCCCGGATCGACGAACGCCAGCAGGCCGTTGCTGTCCACCCAGACCCGGTCGTGGATCTGTCCGTAGTACGGCACCGCGAACGGCAGCGTGACCATTCGGTTCACGTTGTCCCCGGTCAGCGGCAACACCTCGTCGTCGGCAGGGACGAAGGGCCGGCCCGGATCCGTCGTGCAGGTGTAGCCGTAGCTGTCCCCACAGCTACCGGCGACACCGTCGTACGTCGCGGTCCAGGTCGCCGCGGTCGCGGGCGCCGTGATGACGTGGGTTGCCTCGCCCCCGTCCGACCAGCTGGCGAAGGTGTACGTCGCCGGCCCGAGGGTCTGCGGCCCCGGCGCGCTGAGCGTGTTGGTGGAGCCGACGATCACCTGGGCACTGTTCGGGGTGGTGAGGGCGCGGCCGTTCAGGTGCAGCCGGAGCCCGGCCGGCCGGGTGGCCAGCGAGATCCGCACGGTCTGCGGGTCGAGCCGCAGGGTGGTGCTGCCGGTCAGCCCGCCGCCGTCCAGGGCGGTCAGGGTCAGCTCCAGGTAGGACGGGTACTCGTGGTCCGGCGCGCGGAACTCACCGTCCGCGACCCCGGTCCACCGCTGCACCGGGTGGCTGTGGCAGTTGTCCGGGGTGGCGCAGTGCCGCAGGACCAGGTCCCAGGTCAGCGCCGACGCCGGCAGGACGCCCTGCTGGGGATCCTCGGCGTGACCGTGGAAGCTCACCACCTGGCCGACCGCCCAGCGCAGTTCGGCCGTCGGCGTGTCGATCACCGGAACCGGGGCGGCGGTCCCGACCTGGATCTGCACCGTCGCCGTGTCGGCGAGCCCGCCGATGTCGATCACCCTCAGCCGGGCGGAGTACGTCCCGACCGAGGGGTAGGTGTGGCTCACGGTGAGTCCCGTGGCGTCGACGGTCCCGTCCCCGGTGAAGTCCCACTGGTACTCCAGGATGTCCCCCGGGTCCGGGTCGGTCGAGCCGGACCCGTCGAAGGTGACGGTCAGTGGAGCGTTTCCGCTGGTCGGGGTGGCACTGATGACGGCGCGCGGCGGCTGGTTGCCCACGCTGTGGTGGAACCGGCGCACCGTGCCGCCGGTGAGGTCGACGTAGTACAGGTCCTGCTCCGGACCGATCCGCAGGTCCACCACGCCGGGAGCGGCCGCGAACGGCACGATCCGGGCCGGGTCCGGCAGCCCGCCCGGCGTGCTCGGCAGCATCGCCCAGATGCAGCCGCGCGAGTAGTCGGCGAAGAAGAGCGCCCCGGCGTACGTCGCCGGATAGCTGCCACCGCTGGTCGGGTAGAACGCCACGCCGGCCGGGGACGACCCCCCGGTGCGGCAGCCGTCCCCGGCCGCGACGACCTGGCTGTGGTGGTAGGTGTAGTACGGCGCGACCACCGTGGGCGCGGCGTAGAGGCTCTCGCAGAGGGTGAGGTTCGCCGCGTCGTAGCCGCCCTGGGCGGCGTTTCCCTCGTAGCACGGCCATCCGAAGTTGCGGACCGGGCCGATCGCCGGGTCGACGATGCGGTTGATCTCCTCCCAGTTGCGCCACCCCACGTCGCCGACCCACACCTCGCCGGTGCCGGGCCGGAAGGTCCAGCGGAACGGGTTGCGCAGCCCGTACGCCACGATCCGCCGGGTGTTCCGGTCGGGGCTGGCGGCGAGCGGGTTGTCCGGCAGCGCGGCGCCGGTGGTCGGGGAGACACGGATCAGCGTCCCGCCCAGTCCGGTCGGGTCGTCCTCGGTCCGCACGTCCTGGGCGCGCAGCGCCCCGCCCTCGGCGGTCGGTGGGGCCATCACTCCCCCCACCGGGACGGGCGGATCGCCGCACGGGTTGCTCGGGTCGCCGGTCTGGCCGTAGTCGGTGAAGCTGCCGGACGCCCCGTCGCCGCCGGAGACGTAGAGGGCACCGTCGGGTCCGAAGGCGAGACCGCCGATCGAGTGGCTGTCGATCTGCGTGCACCAGTCGTGCAGCAGTACCTGCTCCGGGCCGGTCATCACGTTCCCGTCGGCCCGCAGCCGCGAGACCCGGGCGCTGGAGGGGCAGTTGCCGATCACCGGGCAGGTGTCGTGGTACGTCGGCGCGCTCCCGCCGATCACCCCGTCGTAGCTGTAGCTGACGTAGACGTACGGGTCGGCGGGAAAGTCCGGGGCGAGGGCGAGGCCGATGAGGCCGAGGTCGGTGAAGTCGTACACCTGGGGTCGCAGGTCGGCGAAGATGGTCGGGGTGTCGTCGGCGAGGCTGTCGAAGACCTTGATGATCCCGCTCTTCTCGGCGACGAAGACCCGCCCGTCCGGCGAGAAGGCGAGCGTGGTCGGCCGGGTCAGACCGGTGAGGACCACCTGTTGTGTGAAGCCGGCGGGGACCGCGGCGGCCGGCCGGGGTGGCGCCGACGGTGTTCCCGCCACCACCGGCACGCCGAGGACGAGGGCCAGGGTCAGCGCCCAGGTGTGCCGTAGTGCTCGGGACATGACGGCTCCCCTCCGCGGTGCGGTGCCGTCCCCTCCGGCACCTGCCTCCGCACCTCAGGATCACTGTCGGTGACGATGCGGGCTGTCACGAGACCGACCGCGGGGAACGCCGACCGGGCTGACTTAACGACCGATCAGCTTCCCTGGTAGGACCGGCTGTTGAAGTGACGTCGGCCAACAGGTGACGGCACACGGACGATGTGCCCGAACGGGTGGGACAGCGGTCCCGGTCCCGTCGGATGGTCACCCTCGGACACGGAGCGTGGTCTGCACGACGTCGTCTGCACGGCCGTCCGGGTCCACCGGCGCGGTCAGGGTGTGTCGGGCCGGAAGACGATCGACGTCCCGTTGACCAGCGTCGGCTGGTCGACCGAGTACACCAGCGCCACCGTGCCCGTCTCGTTCTCCAGCCCCACGGTGGCCGAGTCACCCCGTTCCCGACCCTTGCTGTTGAGGTCCGCGTAGCTGAACACGATCTCGCCGTTCTCGGCGAACTCGACGGCGAAGCTGATCCGGGCGGAGGTGGAGCCGTACAGGCCGCTGTTGCGCCACTCGACGATGAACCGGCGGTTCGGCGCCGCGCCGGCGACCGCGGTCCGGACACTGGAGTCCGCCCGGACGTAGAGGTCGTCCCAGAACGGGTAGACCGCCGCGTTCGGCGGCCCCGGATCCGGCAGCGGGCCGTTGATCGGCTGGGAGCCGCCCGGGTCCGTGAACGACACGAAGCCGTTGCCGGAGACCCACGCCGTCTCGTACGCCCGGCCGAAGAGCCGGATCGGGAACGGGAGCGCCACCTGCGTCACCAGGTCGTCGCCGGCAAGCGGCAGCACCGTGTCGTCGGCGGCCGGCCACGGCCGGCCGGTCTCGGTGCCACAGGTGTACCCCGGCACCGACCCGCACCCGGCCGTGCCGGTGTACCTCGCGGTGTAGCTGGCCGCGGTCGGGCCCGCGGTGATCACGTGCGTCGCCTCGCCCCCGTCCGACCATTCCTGGAAGGTGTACGTCGTCCCGCCCAGGGTCTGCGGGCTCGGCGCGCTGACCGTGGTCGCCGAGCCGACGATCACCGTACGGGTGAACGGGGTCGTGCCGGTGGCGGCGCCGACGCTGAGCCGCAGCCCCGGCGGGTCGCTGGCGAAGGTGAGGTCGACGGTGCGCGGGTCGAGCCGGCGGACCACGGTGTTGGTCAGGCCCTCGGCGTCGGTGGCGGTCAACTCCAGCTCCAGGTAGGAGGGGTACTCGTGGTCCGGTGCCACGAACTGGCCACCGCTGACCCCCGCCCACTCCCGCAGGTGGTGGGTGTGACAGTTGCCGGCCGACTCGCAGTGCTGCATCCGCAGCCGCCAGTGCAGCGCCGAGGCCGGCAGCGTGCCCTCCTGTGGATCGGTGCCGTACCCGCCGAAGGTGATGGTCTCCCCCACCGCCCAGTCGGTCCCCGGCGCCGGTGTCTCCACCACCGCTGTCGGGGCGGTGTTGCCGGGCTGGATGGTGACGGTGGCGTGCGCCGAGACTCCGAGGGTGTCGGTGACGGTCAGCGTCGCCGTGTAGCTGCCGGCGGTCGGATAGCGGAAGCTCGCCGTCGGTCCGGTGGCGTCGACGGTGCCGTCGCTGGTGAAGTCCCACGCGAAGCGGAGCCGGCCGACGTCGGCCGGGTCCGGGTCGGTGGAGCCGGTGCCGTCGAAGGCGACGGTGAGCGGCGCCGGCCCGCTGGTCGGAGTCGCGCTGATCACCGCGGTGGGTGGCTGGTTGCCCGGGAAGTACCGGATCCGCCGGATCGTGCCGCCGTTCAGGTCGGCGTAGTAGAGCTCGCCTCCCGGGCCGACCTCCAGGTCGACCGGACTGGCCGCGGCCTGGCCGAACGCCTCCAGGTTGGCCGGGTCCGGCAGCCCGCCCGGGCTGCTCGGTCGCATCGCCCAGATGCAGCCGCGCGAGTAGTCGGCGAAGAAGAGCGCCCCCGCGTACGCCGGCGGGTAGCTTGCGCCGCTGCCCGGGTAGAAGGCCAGCCCGGAGACCGCGTCCCCGCCCGAGCCGCAGTTCTCCCCCGGCACCACGTCGGCGCTGTGGTGGTAGGAGTAGTACGGCGCCGTCTGCCCGGCTCCGGTGTAGAGGCTCTCGCAGAGGGTCAGGTTGGCGTTGTCGTAGCTGCTCATCCGGCCGGCTCCCTCGTAGCAGGGCCAGCCGAGGTTGGTCACCGTGGCGGTCGGGTCGACGATCCGGTCGATCTCCTCCCAGGTGTTCCAGCCGACGTCACCGAGCCATACCTCGTTGGTGCCCGGCCGGATGGTGAACCGGAACGGGTTGCGCACGCCGTACCCGACGATCCGACGGGTGTTGGGGTCCGCCGACCCGGCCAGGGGGTTGCCCGGCGCCGCCGCCCCGGTCTCCGGGTCGAGCCGCAGGATCGCGCCGTCCAGCCCGGTCGGGTCGGCGTCGGTGCGCACGTCCTGGGCCCGCAGCGCGCCGCCCTCGGCGTTCGGCGGGGTCATCCGGCCACCCGGCGGGTCGGCGCAGGGGTTCGCCGGACTGCCCAACTGGCCGTAGTCGACGGTGTTGAAGCTGGCACCGTCGCCGGCGGAGGCGTACAGCATGCCGTCGGCGCCGAAGTGCAGGTCCCCGACCGAGTGGCTCGGGTACTGCTGGCACCAGTCGTGGACCAGCACCTGCTCCTCGCCGGTCATCACGTCGCCGCTGATCCGCAGCCGGGAGAGCCGGCCGGTGACCAGGCAGTTGCCGTTGTTGGCGTCGGGGCAGACGTCGTTCCAGACCGGTGCGGTCCGGCCGGGCGGGGCGTCGTAGGTGTAGAGGACGTACAGCCAGGGGTCGGCCGGGAAGCCCGGAGGCACGGCCAGCCCGAGCAGGCCCCGGTCCCACTGGTCGTGCACGGTGGAGCGCAGGTCCGCGACGACGGTCGGTGTCGGATCGGCGAGGTCGGAGAAGACCTTGATCAGACCGCTCTTCTCGGCCACGAATATCCGCCCGTCCGGGGCGAACTCGAGGTTGGTCGGCTGGTTGAGCCCGGTGAAGACGATCTGCTCCTGGAAGCCGGCGGGCAGGGTCACGGCCGCCGCCGGCGGTGCCCCGCCCGCCGGGACCAGCACACCGCCGAGCATCGCCGCCACCAGACCCAGGCCCACGCCACGACCCGCCCGCATCGCGCGCTCCTCCCCACCCGGACGTGTCAGGTCCGCCGAGGCGCGGCCCGGCACGCGCGGCCCATCGCCGTCGGCCACGGAGCCGACCGGGTCGCCGGCCGGCGGTCCGGGCCGCCGGCCCTCGCCGGCCCTCTGCCGCGACAGGTTCGGCCATGGTGGTGATCGACAACAGAGCGCCGCACGAAAACGCGAATCCTGATTAAGGTCCATCAATCAGTGCGCATCCGGCGCACGCGATACCGATTCGTCAGTGGTGCCGGAAAAGTAAATACGTGCGAATCGCCGGCATGCAGATGAACGAGTGAACGAACAATCGGCCGATCGGTCGTGACCGTGGTAAGTAACGCGACAACGCCACCATTCCTCGGTCCTTGCCCAGAAGGAACCGGTAGCGCAGTGTCTGTGTAGGACACGGCCGGCGGCACACGCGCCGACAAACGCGTGCATTGCTCGGGTCACGATGTCGGGCGCCACGCCGGGACCTTCCAGTCAAGAACGTCACCCGAGCCACCCGGATGGGAGTCAGAGATGGCCGATCGGCGCCCGCACGTGGTGATCGTCGTGGTCAATCTGCCAGCCGAACGGGACCGCCGGGTGATCCGGGAGTGCCAGGCGCTGGAGGCCGCCGGCTACCGCGTGTCGGTGATCTGTCCCCGTGGGCCCCGGCGGCCCAGGCTGGTCCCGGGGACGACCGACGCCCGGATCCACTCGTTTCCCCAACCGTTGGCGGGCAGGGGTGTGCTCTCCTTCGCCGCCGAGTTCGCCTGGGCCCTGACGGCGGTCACCGTACGGCTGCTCGTCCTGATGCTGCGCACCCGGGTCGACGCCGTGCAGGCCTGCAACCCGCCGGACATCTTCTGGCTGGTCGGGCTGCTGATGCGGGCGGTCGGCCGACCCTTCGTCTTCGACCACCACGACCTCAGCCCGGAGTTGTACGAGTGCAAGTCCGGCACCCCCCGGCCGGTGGTGCTGCGGACGCTGCGGCTCCTCGAACGCATCTCCTGGCGTGTGGCCACCGCCGTGATCGCCACCAACGAGTCGTTCCGGGAACTGGCGGTACACCGGGGCGGATGCCCGCCGGAGAAGGTGGTGGTGGTCCGCAACGGCCCGGCACTGGCCGAGGTCGGCCCACCCGGACCGAGTCCGGCGGCCGTCCGGGCGGCCGGCGCCGGTGGCACCGGCAGAACCCGGCAGCGGATCGTCTACGTCGGCGTGATCAACCCGCAGGACGACGTCGAGACGGCCGTCCTCGCCGCCGAACGCCTGGTCGGCCTCCGCGGCGCCGACGACTGGGAGATGGTCATCGCCGGGGACGGTGAGAGCCTGCCGCGGCTCCGCCGGCTCGCCACCGAACGGGGCATCGACGACGTCGTACGCTTCACCGGCTGGCTGGAGGCCGACGAGGTGGACGCCCTGCTCCGCTCGGCGTCGGTCGCGATCCAGCCGGACCGGCCGAGCCGGATGGCCGAGCTCTACACCATGGCGAAGACGGTCGAGTACGTCGCCCGAGGCGTCCCGGTCGTCGCCGCCGACCTGAGGGAGACCCGGCGGACCGCCGACCAGGCCGCCAGCTACGTGCCGAACGGCAGCCCGGACGAGTTCGCCAAGGTCATCGACCAGTTGCTCAGTGACGGGCAGGCCCGGGCGGAGATGAGCCGGGTGGGCCGGCACCGGTTCGTCACCGAACTGGCCTGGGACCACCAGGCCAAGTCGTACATCCGACTCTGGGATCGATTGCTCCGGCCGCCACCGGACAGCTACAACGAGACTTCACCGAGTAGCGGGGCGGACACCGCGCACCTGTCGTCCTGACGCGCGCCGCCGAGGCACCACAGCCGATCCGACACCAGCCTTCCGCGCGCATCCGAAAGGGCTGCCCGATGGACCTTCTCGACCTGCTGAAGCTCATGTTTCGGCGGTGGTACCTCTCGGCCCCGATCGTGGTCGGGACGCTCGGCGCCGCACTGGCGTTCGGTCTGGCGATCCAGCCGGAGTACAAGACCGAGGCGGCCGTCCTGCTCGTCCCGCCCACCACCGCCACGGCGCCGCCGGCTCCCGGAGCCACGCCGCGGCCCGGCAACCCCTGGCTGCGCATCGGCGAGAACGCCATGGCCCAGGCCGTGCAGATCGCGGTCTCCTCGCACGACGCCCGGACGAAGGTGGCGGCAGCCGGCGGCGACCCCGACTACGAGGTGGGCCTGGTCAACCGCAGTTCGATCCTGACCATCGCCGTCACCGCCCCCACCGAGTCCAGCGCACGGGCGACGGTGGTGACGGTGACCCAACTGATCCACGACGAGGTGGCCGGGCGACAGGCCGAGTACCGGCCGAACCCGGGTGAGCAGATCACCACCCAGGTACTCGACCCAGGGCTGAACATCGTCCAGTCGCGCTCCAACGTGCTGCGGGCACAGGTCGTGATCGTGGTGATCGGCCTGCTGTTGGCCGCGGTCGCCGCCGTCGGCTACGACGCGGTACTGCGACGCCGCGCCACGGTGCGGTCCGGGCACCGCGACCCCCGTACCCCGGTGGCCTTCAGCCCCGGACAGGCGACCGTCGGGACGGCCCGCCCGAGGATGGCCGTCGACGGCTCGCCCCCGGCACACCGCACCGCCGGCACGCCCGCGTCCGCCGCCCGCCCCGCCCCGCCGGCGGAGGGTGGGCGGCCCGACGCCACCCGACCGATGCCCCGGCCCGTCGCCACCCGGGTCGCCCGGCGACCCGGCGACGACCGCGGCGGGACCCATCCGGGCACCGGCCAGGGACAGGTCGACGAGACGATGCTGATCACCACGGTCCGCAACCCCACGGACGAGCCCAGCCAATGATCGCCGAATCCCCCAGGCGCGCCGGCTGACGGCGCACGGACGAGACGAGCAGCCGTGCCGACCTACCTGTCCGCGCGCCGATCCGACACGGTGTACGACGGCATCACCCCCGCCGTACGCCACCTCCCGGACGCGACGGCCGCGATCGTCGCGGCGGTCCTGCTGGCCTACCTGCTCCCGTTCCGGCTGGTCTTCCCACCGCTGAGCGACCTGGGCAGGCCCGGCCTGATCGTGGGGTTCGGGCTGTTGGTCTGGTGGGCGTTGTGCCGGCTGCACCCCGCCCTGGTCACCCGGGGGCAGCAGCCGATGCGCTGGGCCATGGCGATCTACCTGACCACCCTCCTGCTGTCCTACGTCGCCGGACAGAGCCGAGGCATGCCGGTCCTGGAGGCCAACGGCGCCGAACGGACCCTGCTGCAGGCACTGGCCGGCGCGGGCGTCCTGTTCGCCGCCGCCGACGGCGTCCGCACCCGTGACCGTGTCGACACGATCCTGCGCTGGCTCTGCTGGGGCTGCACCTTCATGGCGTTGGTCGCGCTGACCCAGTTCGTCACCCGGATCGATCCGACGACGTACCTGAAGCTGCCGCCGATCCTGACCTTCCACCGCAACGTGGTCGGGTTCCGGGAGCGCGGTGGCGACGGGCTGTTCCGGGTCGCCGGCACCGCCGGGCACTACATCGAGTTCAGCGTGTTGATGGTGATGGGCCTGGTGGTCGCGATCCACCTCGCCCGGTTCGCCGCCAAACGGCGGGACCGGCAGATCTACGGGGCACTGGCGATGCTCCAGGCGGCGGTCATCCCGATCTCGCTGTCCCGTACCGGCGTCCTCGCCCTCGCCGCCGCCGTGCTGCTCTTCGTCCTGATCTGGCCGCTGCGGACCACCTTCAACGTCCTGGTCATCGGCTGCTTCCTCGCCGCGGTCATCCAGGTCGCCCGGCCGGGCCTGCTGGCGACGCTGAAGTCGCTGGTCATGGCCGGTGAGAGCGACCCCAGCGTGCAGGCCCGGGTGGAGGACTACGCCTACGTCACGCCGTTCATCAAGGAACGACCCTGGCTCGGTCGGGGCGTCGGGACCTTCCTTCCCGAGCTGTACCAGCTCCTCGACAACCAGTGGCTCACCACCCTGGTCCAGACCGGCATCGTCGGGGTGGCCGGCCTCGTCGTCTTCTTCATGTCCGGGGTGGTGGTGGCCGGCCGGGTCCGCAGGTTCGCCCGATCGGAGCGGGACCGCGACCTCGCGGCGGTACTGGCGGTCGGAATCGCGGTCGCCGCCGTTTCCAGCTTCACCTTCGACTCGATGTACTTCACGACGTTCTTCATCACCGTGCACCTGATGCTCGGACTGACCGGCGCACTGTGGCGGCTGACGCGGGCCGAGCGCATCAACCAGATCGAGGCGGGCCGGGCGGCGCGGGCGAGAACGCGCCAGGGCACCGCCGGCCGGGACGGGGCGGCACCGTGACCGCCCGGCGCGGGGCCACCGGCGGTCGCACCCACCCGGGTCGGGACGACGACGAGCGCAGCTGAGGAGGCGCGATGAGCGGCGACGGCGGGATCGACATCCTCATGATCACTCATGAGCGTCCGGAGTACGTCCGGCGTTCCCTGCCGCACCTGCTGGCGACCTGCCCGCCCGACGCCCGGGTCTGGCTCTGGCACAACGGTGCCGACCGGCCGACCCTCGACGTGGTCGAGGAGTTCCGCCACCACCCGCGGGTGCACCGCTTCCACCACAGTCCGGTCAACGTGGGACTGACCGAGCCGACGAACTGGCTGTGGCGGGAGTCGACCGGAACGTACCTGAGCAAGGTGGACGACGACTGCCTCCCCGACCCGGCCTGGCTCGACACACTGCGCCGGGCGCACCGTGACGTCGCCGGGTTCGGGGTGATCGGCACCTGGCGTTTCCCGCCGGAGGACGTCGACCCCGGCCTGGTCGCCAAGAAGTTGGCCGACTACCCCGGCGGGCACCGCCTGCTGCGCAACCACTGGGTCCAGGGCAGCGGCTACCTGCTCAAGCGCGAGACCCTGGAGCAGGTGGGCCTGCTGCGTGACGGTGAGACCTTCACCGCCTGGTGCCTGCGGAGCGCCCGGCTCGGCTGGGTGAACGGCTGGTACTACCCCTTCCTCCCCGAGGACCACATGGACGACCCACGCAGCCCGCACACGATCTACCGGACCGACGCCGACTTCCAGGCCCGCCGTCCGCTGTCGGCCCGACGTACCGGGGTGACCACCCTGGCCGAGTGGACCGAACAGATGCGCCACTCCGCCCGGGTGGTCCAGGCCGCCCCTCTTGACCTGCGGGAGTACCAGGGTTGGCGGCTGCGGCGGCGCAACGCGGCCCGGCGGATCCGGCTCGCGTTGACCGGGCGGGCGCCGTGGTGACCAGTGTGGTGATCGCCGCGCACAACGAGGCGGCGGTGCTCGGCCGTACCCTGCGGACCCTGCTCGCCGACGCCGCGCCGGGCGAGTTCGAGGTGGTGGTGGTCGCCAACGGCTGCGTCGACGACACCGCCGACGTCGCCCGCTCGGTACCCGGGGTGACCGTGCGCGAGTTGGCGGAGGCGTCCAAGCCCGCCGCGCTGAACGCGGGCGACGCCGCCGCGACCGGATTCCCCCGGATCTACCTGGACGCGGACATCACGCTGACCACGGCCGGAGCCCGCGCGCTCGCCGCCGTGCTCACCGAGCCGGGGGTCCTGGCCGCCGCGCCCGGCCGCCGGCTGGACACCACCGGCCGCCCTCTGCTGGTCCGCGCGTACTACGCGATCAACGGACGGCACCCAGCGTACCGGAACGCGCTCTTCGGACGGGGCGCGATCGCGCTCTCCGCCGCCGGCCGGGCCCGGTTCGGCCGGTTCCCGGACGTGGTCGCCGACGACCTCTTCCTCGACGCCCAGTTCTCCGAGGCCGAGAAGCGGGAGGTCGGCTCGGTCCAGACGGTGGTCGCGACTCCTCGGCGCACCGCCGACCTGCTCCGGCGGCTCACCCGGGTCCGGGCCGGCAACGCGACACTGCGGGCCGCCGACGGTCGGGTCCGCCCGGCGCGCCGGAGTTCCTGGCTGGTCGACGTGGTGCTCCCCCGGCCGTGGCTCCTGCCGGCCGGGATCTGCTACGCCGGGCTGACCCTGCTGGCCGCCGCTGCCGCCCGGCGACCGACCGCCCGCACCGGCTGGGGACGGGACGAGTCCAGCCGGCGCGACGAACCACCCGACGGCCGGGCGGTCCCGCCGGCCGGGGTGGCCGGCGCCGTCGGCGACCGGAAGGTGGGAGCGTGACCCCGCTGGTGAGCGTGATCGTGGTGTCGTACCAGACCCGCGAGCTGATCCTGACCGCCCTGGCCGGTCTCCGGGCGGCGTGTCCCGACGAGCCGTACGAGGTGATCGTGGTCGACAACGCGTCGAGCGACGGCTCGGCCGCGGCGGTGTCGGCCGCCTTTCCCGAGGTGCGGGTGATCCGGCTGGCCCGCAACATCGGATTCGGCCGTGCGGTCAACGTCGGCGCGGCCCGGGCCAGGGGCGACTGGCTGCTGCTGCTCAACCCGGACACCGAGCCGGTCGGCAACGTCATCGGCGAGTTGCTCGCCTGCGCGCGGGCCCGTCCGGGGCACGGCATCTACGCGGGTCGTACCCTCGGCGCCGACGGCGGCGACGACGGCAACTCGGTCTTCGGCCCGCCCACGCTCTGGACGCTCGCCTGCTTCGCCCTCGGGCTCTCCACACTGTTTCCGAGGTCCCGGATCTTCAACCGGGAGGCGTTGCCCTGGTTGGACCGTTCGACGCCGGCCGAGGTGCCGGCCGCCTCCGGATGCCTGCTGCTGGTCCGGCGATCGCTCTTCGCCCGACTCGGCGGCTTCACCCCGGACTACTTCATGTACAGCGAGGATCTCGACCTCTGCCTGCGGGCGACCGCGCTCGGCGCACGTCCGGTGCTGGTGCCGCGGGCCCGGGTGCGGCACGTCGGCGGCGCCGCCTCGACCAGCGTCGGGAAACGGGTGATGTTGCTCAAGGGTCAGGTCACCTACCTGCGGCTGCGCTGGTCCCGGCCGCGCGCCCGGCTCGGCCGGGCACTGCTGCGGCTGGGCATCGCGGTCCGGGCACTGGGAGCCCGACTGACCGGCCGCGCCGGCTACTGGCGTGAGGTGTGGCGGCAGCGCGCAGCCTGGCTGGCCGGCTGGCCCCCGGCCGAACAACTCGCACCGGTGGAGTTCGCCGAGCCGGGATCTCCGGGTGGTGCCCCGGCACCCGGCGACGTCCGGCAGTCCATCTGACCGGTGTCGGCGGCCCGCCCGACGACGAGGGACCTCGGCGGCGTCACCCGGTCCGGCGCTCCGGCAGCGGCACGTCGGCGAAGGCGGCGACGGTCCGGTCGGCGTACGCGCTGGCGTCGCCGGTCTCCATCGGGCCGTCCCAGGTGGTGGGTAGCGGGACCGGAACGGCGGGATTGACCCGACGGACGATCTCGTTCAGGACGGTCTCGGCGTCGCCGACCCAGAGATGTTTGGCGCCGTCGACCCCGATCACCTCGGCCTGCCGGATGGCGGCGAACCGGCGGCGGGCCTCGGGCGGGCGTAGGTAGTCGTCGAACTCGGGGACCAGCGCGACCACCGGCTTGCCGGAGGCGTTCCAGGTCGCGAGGTCGTCGTCGACGACGGTTCGCAGCGGCGGCGAGAGCAGGATCGCCCCGACGACGCCCGGGTCGCAGCCGTGCCGCAGCGCCAGGTCGGTGCCGAACGACCACCCGACCAGCCAGACGTTCGGCAGCTCGTGGAACTCGGCGTACTCGATCGCCGCCGCCACGTCGTACCGTTCGCCCTCACCGGCGTCGAAGCTCCCCTCGCTGGTGCCCCGGAGGCTGCTGGTGCCCCGGGTGTTGAACCGCAGCACGGCGAGGTCGGCCAGGGCGGGCAGCCGCCAGGCGGCCTTGCGGAACACGTGGCTGTCCATCATCCCGCCGTGGGTGGGAAGCGGGTGCAGGCAGATCAGGGTGGCGACCGGGTCCCGGTCGGCCGGCAGCGCCAGCTCGCCGACCAGGCGCAGGCCGTCGGCGGTGTGTAGCTCGATGTCCTCCCGGCGGGCGGGAAGGATGCTGGCGGCGCGGATGGGTGTGCTCACCGGACCAGTGTCCCGCAGCGGTGGCGGTGGCCGGTGGTCGCCCCGACCAGGTGGTGGTGAGAACCACCCGGGCCGGTCAGCCGTACCGGGGGGCGCTGCGGGAGCGTTCCATTCCCGGCAGGCGCCGGTCCCGGGCCCGCCAGCAGCCGGTGTGCCAGTGCCGCCGGTCGCTCAGGTCGCCCCGGCCGTCAGCCGGCCAGGCCACCACGTGGGCCACCCCGGGGCGGATCTCCTGCACGCAGCCGGGGCAACGGTACGTCTTGACCGCGGCCGAGGCGGGGATGGTGCGGACCCGCCAGTCGCCGTCGTGCCACGTCTGTACCGAGCCGATGCCGCGCTCCAGCCGTGCCCGGTCCAGCGGTGGGGCCTCCTCGCGGCGGGGGCGGTTGCGACGTGGACTCACCTTTGCCAGGGTACGCAGCCCGGCTCCGCCGGGCCGGCAAGGGGTACACAGCCCGGCTCCGCCGGGCCGGCAGGGGGTACACAGCCCGGCCATGCCGGGCCGGCAAGGGGTACACAGCCCGGCTCCGCCGGGCCGGCAAGGGGTACACAGCCCGGCTCCGCCGGGCCGGCAAGGGGTACACAGCCCGGCCATGCCGGGCCGACAGGGGGTACGCAGCCCGGCTCCGCCGGCCGGTCACGCACCCGACGCGATATCAATCACTGCAGGTAGTTGTCAAATTACAGTCAGCAATATTCCCCATTGTCGCGTACCGGTCTAACGTGCACGAATAGCTGCCGGTCCTGACGGATCCCGGCACTTCGCGCAAGGAGGGCGCCATGTCACACAGGCGCATCAGCACCCTGGCCACCCTCGCCACCGCGGCCGCGCTCGTCGTCGCACCGCCGGGTACCGCGCCCGCGGCGGCCGGCGGGCCCGGCGAGCCGATATTCGGCAACTTCAACCAGGACGAGTTTCCCGACCGCGTCGTCCTCGGAGCGATCAACCTCGACCTCTGCTCGATCATCCTGCAGTACGGGGCCGGTCCGGGGGTCTTCGTGCCGCCGATCGCCTTCGTCTACACCCCACCCGAGGTCACCGGCCTGAACTGCCCGGACATCGGCACCGCCTTCGACGCCGACGGCGACGACACCGACGAACTCTGGCTGGCCTGGAGCAACGGTCCGCCCGCCGGGATCAGCTACAACCGGCTCGCCATCGACAACGACTTCAGCACCATCACCACGCTCGCCTCACCGCTGGCCGCGCCGGTCTACCTCGGCACGGCGGACATCGAGGGCACCGGTGTCCCCACGCCCTACTCGATCGGACCGGGCGGCTACTACACATCCATCATCAGGGGTGGCACGAGCGAGCTCGGCCCACAGCAGTGGTGTTCGGCCGACACCCCCACGGTGGTGCACGCCCGGTTCGACGGCAACGCGGCGGTCGACACGCTCGTGTCGTACCGCCAGGCCTGCACCGACAACAGCAGCGGCGTGGTGGTGCTGCTCGACGACGGCACCGTGCGGCACCTGGAACACGACCCGACCGGTAGGTCGCGGTGGCGGGTCACCACCACCTACCTCGACTCGGACCGGCTCCTGGACGTCCGGACCGAGAACGTCGACACCGGCAGGATCGAGCACTACCACAGCACCGGCACCGGCACCTTCGTCCGCGGCCCGGACGCCAACACCGACCGGGTGACCCTGACCCAGGTCCGGCCGCTCGCCATCGACGTGCTGGCCAACGACTACGTGGCGGCGGACGCCCGGGTGACCGTGACCAGCCCGCCCCGGTACGGCCAGGTCCAGGTCATGTCCGACCGGCGGATCCGCTACGCGCCGAACCCCGACCACGGCCGCACCGACCGGTTCACCTACACGCTCGTTCGGGACGGTCGACGCAGCAGCGCGGTGGTGTACATCACCTTCCCCCCGACGGGGTAGGCCCGTCCGGCCCGAGCGGCGCCCCGGCGGCACTCCCGGCGCCGCGCTCGGTGACCAGCGGGCACACCAGCCCATGGGATTGTCGGATAACGGTCATACATCTCGAATCTGACCAAGTAGTTCTAACGTTCTATCCGGAGCATCTTTCCGCAGCGACAACGGGGCACGGAGCAGGAGGCACCCATGCCGAGCAGGCGTTGTGCGGTCGCCGTCACGGTCACCGATCCGCCGCGGTACGACACCGCGCGACCACGGAAGCCGACCGCGCTACTGGCCGTGATGCTGCTGGTGACCGCGATCGGCGGGGTGGTCCTGCCCGTGCCCTCCCCCGCCTGGGCCGGTGGCCGGGGAGAGCAGATCCTCGGCGACGTCGACGGTGACGGCTTCGCCGACCGGGTCACCCTCGGCATCGTCGAACCCGACTACTGCTCGGTCATCGTGGAGTACGGCACCGAGGACGGGGGGTTCCGGCTCCCGGTCGCACACGTCTACCTGCGCCCCGGTGGTTCCGGCCTGGGAACCCGGTGCCCGGAGCTGGGGGTGGCGGTCGACCTGGACACGGACCGGGCGGAGGAACTGGTGGTCGCCTGGTACCCCGGCCCACCGCCGACCGTGCCGTACAACCTGCTCGTGCTGGACGCGGCGTTCCAACCGTCGTTCGGGCTCCTGGAGGCGATCTTCGCGCCGTACCACCTCGGCAAGGCCGACTTCAACGGCGACGGTCGGCTGGACGTCTACGCCGTCACCGACCAGGGACAGGGCATCGAGACGTACCTGAACCTGGGCGACGGCACCCTGACCCACGGCCCGGCCGGATGGTGCGCCCTGCCGATCCAGTACGCCGTCGCGGACCTCTACCTCGACGGCCGCGCCGATCTCGTGACCTCGTACGCCGAACGCTGCGTCCCGGAGACCCTCACCAGCGGTGTCGTGGTGGTGTCCGACGACGGCACGCCGCAGATCCTGCGGGAGGACCCACTCGGCGTGGAGACCTGGAGCGCCCAGGTGACGCACGCCAACGCCGACCGGCTGCCGGACATCCGGACGGTCTCCCGGCTCACCGGCGGGGTCAACCACTTCATCAACACGGGCGACCGGTACGTCCAGGCGCCGAAGGCGAACACCGACACCGTCCAGCTCAGCGGCGAGCGACCGGTGACGATCACCGTGCTCGCCAACGACTGGGCCACCAGCGGGGTCACGGTCACCATCTCCGATCCGCCGAACTACGGCACCGCCCGGGTGATCAGCGGCGGTCGGATCGTCTACACGCCCCGGGCCGACCACGGCCGCACCGACCGGTTCACGTACCAGCTCACCGAGGACGGCCGGCGCAGCAGCGCGGTCGTGTACATCCGGTGGACCGGGTAGCCCAGCCCGGCGGGTCGTCAGCCCGGAGGAGGCGTGCCATGAGAGGTAGGCGGACCAGCGTCACCGCGGCGAGCCTGGTGATGGTGCTGGTCGGAGCGGTGGGCCTCGTCGCCGCACCGGCCACGGCCGGCGGGCCGGGCGAGCCGGTCATCGCCGACGTGAACGGGGACGGCCGACCGGACCACGCGGTGCTCACCACCGTGGTGGGGGCCACGACCTCCTGTCAGGTGACGGTCAGCCTCGGGCGAGCCGGCGGCGGCTACGGTACGCCGCGTCCGTACACCTTCCTCACGCTGCCGGCGGACGAGCCCAACTGCCCGGACCTGGCGGCCGGGCTGAACCTCGACGCCGACCCGGCGGCGGAACTGGCCGTGGCCTGGTTCGCCGGTCCACCCACCACGATCCCGCACACGCTGCTGGTGCTGGACAACTTCCAGGTCAGCAACGGATTCGACACCATCTACCAGCCCAGTTACATCGGCACCGCCGACTTCGACGGCGACGGCCGGCAGGACATCTACGAGTGGACCGACCAGGGCGAGGGATTCGTCACCTACCTCGCGACCGGCACCGGCGGGGTCGTGCCCGGACCGGTACGGCACTGCTCCGGGCCGCTCACCTACCAGCTCGCCGACGTCGACCGGAACGGGGCGATGGACGTGGTGATCGCGTACATCGAGGGGTGCGGGGAGTACTTCAGCGGCGTGGTGGTGATCCGCGACGACGGCAGCCAGTACCACCTGCAGGCCGACGCGGTGGGACTGACGAGCTGGACCGTCGAGACCACGGACGCCAACGGCGACGGGATCGTCGACGTGGTCACACACGACCAGAACACCGGCGCGCGCGACACGTTCATCGGCCTCGGCACCGGCACGTTCGTCCGGTCGCCGGTCGCGATCCGGGACTACCCCACGGTCAGCGGCAGGAAGGCGACCGGCATCAACGTTCTGGCCAACGACTACGCCACCGACCGGGCCCGGGTCACCATCTGGACACCCCCGCGGTACGGCACGGTGAAGGTCACCACCAGCCGGACCATCATCTACACCCCCGACCCGGTACACGGCACGAGGGACGTCTTCATCTACCGGCTGACCCAGGACGGTCGGACCAGCAACGCCGCGGTCAGCCTGAAGATCGTCGGCTGACCCGGCCCGCCGTCGGTTCCGCCGCCCTCCGCGCCCTTCGGGGGCCGCCGGCGCCCCACACCGGGTTCCCGGTCCCCCGGTCCGCGTCAGATCACGGTCACAACGGGACAGAGGGCGTCACACCCCGCCTATGCTTCCTCCGGAAGCCGCCCGACCCGGCGGCGGTCACCGCGCCACCGGCCGGATGGCCGGATCGAGGAGGCGCCATGTGGGCCCGGCGAATCGCTCTCGTCGTCGCCACGGCGACCGTGGCCGCGCTCGGCGTGACCGCGCCGGCGCGGGCCGGCGCCCAGGACCAGCCGATCGTCGCCGACGTCAACGGCGACGGGCTCGCCGACCGCAACACCCTCGGCCGCGCATCCGGCTCCGGTGAGTGCGTCGTCCAGGTCGAGCTGGGGCTGCCGGGCGGCGGTCACGGTCCGGTGCACACGTACCCGTACCTGTCGGCGCCCTACTGCCCGGACATGGGGGTCGGGATCAACCTCGACGACGACGCCCCCGACGAACTGGTGGTCGCCTGGTTCGCCGGGCGTCCGCCGGGCATCCCCCACGACCTGCTGGCCCTCGACAACTTCGCGGTCTCCGCCGGCTTCCGCGCCATCTTCCAGCCCAGCTACGTCGGCACCGCCGACTTCGACGGCGACGGCCGGCAGGACATCTACGAGTGGACCGACCAGGGCGACGGGTTCGCCACGTACCTCAACACCGGCACCGGTGCGCTGACCCCCGGCCCGGTGCGGTACTGCTCCGGACGCCCCGACTTCCGCCTGGCCGACGTCGACGAGGACGGGGCGACGGACGTCGTCATCGCGTACATCGAGGGGTGCGGGGAGTACTTCACCGGCGTGGTCGTGGTCCTCGACGACGGCACCGTGGTCGACCTGCACGGCGACCCGTACGGCGACGACCTGTGGACGGTCGACGTCCTCGACGCCAACGGTGACACCCACCCGGACGTCCGCACCACCAGTCTGGTGACCGGTACCCAGACCCTCTTCCTCGGCACCGGCACCGGGGACTTCCACCCGGCGCCGACGGCGGTCCCGGACGTCGCGCGGGTCAGCGGCAGTCGGCCCAGCGTCCTCACGGTGCTCGACAACGACTTCGTCACCAGGGCCGCGGTACTCACCGTCGTCACGCCGCCCCGGCACGGCACCGTCCAGGTCACCGGCGCGCGCACCATCATCTACCGGCCGTACCGGTCCGGCCACGCCACCACCGACCGGTTCGTCTACCAGGTCAGCGAGCAGGGCCGGACCAGCAGCGCACCCGTCGTCCTGAAGATCACCCGCTGACTCACCGGTCGGCGGGGTGGTCGCGGAACCCCCGGCCGCTGCGCCGCCCCGTGCGGCCGGCGGTCACCAACTGCTCCAGCAGCGGCGCCGGGGCCAGGCCCGGCTCCCGGGTGGACCGGTACAGCTCACGCTGCACCGCCAGCACGACGTCCAGGCCGATCCGGTCCAGCAGCGCGAACGGCCCGACCGGGTAGCCACAACCGAGGGTCATCGCGTGGTCGATGTCGTCGACCGACGCGTACGAGTCCTGCAGCATCCGCACCGCGTCGTTCAGGTACGGGAAGAGCAGCGCGTTGACGACGTACCCGGCCCGGTCGCCGCAGACGATCCCGGTCCGACCGAGTCGGGTGACGACCGCACGTGCCGTGGCGAGCGCCTCCGGCGAGGTCTGGACGGTACGGACGATCTCCACCAGCGGCGCGTCCGGTGCCACCGTGCCGAAGTGCAGCCCGACGACGTCCGCGGGCCGCCCGGTCGCCACCGCCAGGTCGATCACGGGCAACACCGCCGTCGTGGCGGCCAGCACCGCGCCGGGCCGGCACCGCCGCCCCAGCTCGGCGAAGATGGCGCGCTGGCCGGCCAGGTCGTCGGGTGCGGCCACCAGCACCAGGTCGGCGCCGTCGATCGCCTCCGGCGCCGACCCGTCCGTCTCCGGCGCCGGGGCGCCGGTCCAGGACCACCGCACCACGTCGTACCCGGCACCGGAGCACAGGGTGGCGAGACGGTCGGCCGTGTCGCCGGAACCGACCACACCGACCGTGCGGACCGGGCGGGCCTCCCCGGGCGCGGTCGAGGTCGCCGCCGGGGTGCGCTCGTCCGGGACCACCTGCGACGAACCCGGTTCCGCGTACCGGTAGAAGCCCTGGCCGGTCTTGCGGCCGAGCAGTCCCGCCACCACCATCTGCCGCAGCAGCGGCGACGGGGCGTACCGCCGGTCGCGGCCGCCGCGCCGGTACATGGTCTCCAGGACCTCGTACGCCGTGTCGAGGCCGATCAGGTCCAGCAGCGTCAGGGGCCCCATCGGCAGCCCGCAGCCCAGCGTCATCGCCGTGTCGATGTCCTCCCGGGTGGCGTACCCGGACTCGTACATGCCGATGGCGGTGTTGAGGTAGCCGAAGAGCAGGGCGTTGGCGACGAAGCCGGCCCGGTCGCCGATGGTCACCCCGACCTTGCCCAGCCGGGTGCACAGCGCCTCGACCGCGGCGACCACCTCGGGTGCGGTCACCACGGTCCGGACCACCTCGACCAGCCTCATCACCGGCGCCGGATTGAAGAAGTGCATCCCGACGACCTGGTCCGGCCGCCCGGTGGCGACCGCGATCTCCGTGAGGCTCAGCGACGAGGTGTTGCTGGCCAGGATGGCGCCGGGCTTGCAGATGCGGTCCAGGTCGCCGAAGATCCGCCGCTTGAGGTCGAGGCGCTCGGGTACCGCCTCGACCACCAGGTCGACGTCGGCCAGCGCCTCGAGTCCGACCGCGAAGGTGACCCGGCCGAGCAGGGCGTCCCGCTCCGCGGCGGCGAGCTTGCCCCGCCGGACCGCCCGGTCGGTGGAGGCGGTCAGGGTGGCCCGCCCGCGCGCCAGCGCCTCCGGGGTGACCTCGACGGCGACGACCGCGAGACCGCTGCGGGCGAAGACCTCGGCGATGCCGGCACCCATGGTGCCGAGTCCGATGACACCCACGGTCGAGATGACGCTTCCGCCGGTGAATCCGCCTGCCATGGAGCCTCCCGCCTCGTCGAACGCCACCTGAACGGCCGCTAGGGGCCTGTCCGCGAGTGTGCCATGCCGCCCCGGCCCGGCCGCAGACGCCCACACGCCACGGGCCGGCGGGGCCCGCCGCACCCCGGCCGGCGCCCACGCGGCCAGGCACCCGGCGGCCGGGTCGGCAGCGCCGCGGCGGGCGTCAGCGGGCGATCCAGATCCAGGCGAGCCAGCCGAGGAGGATCAGGCAGCCGCCGACCACCGCCAGTCTCCGGTGCGCCCGTCGGGGCGTGCCCATCAGCTGGGTCGGCGCGGTGAGCGCCCCGGACGCCGGTGCCCACACCTCGGACGACGGCGCCGGCTCGGCGGCGGAGGACGGCGCACCCGCGCCGGACGACGGGGCGGGTCCACCGGACGACGAGACGACGGCGGCGCGGGCGAGCGCCCCCGGCCTCCGTTGCGCCGGCAACGGCCCCGCCGGTCGGTTCCGCGCCACCAGGGGCCGGTACCCGAGCGTCCCGACCGGTTCGGTCGGGGCCGATCCCGGATCGAAGAACCGCAGTTCGACGTGGCCGAGCCGGACGCGGTCGCCGTCGCGCAGCTCGACCGGCCCGTCGAGACGGCTGTCGTTGAGCCAGGTGCCGTTGGTCGATCCGGCGTCGGTCAGCACCACCCGCCCACCGACCAGCTCGACCGTGGCGTGTCGGCGGCTGACCTTCGGATCGTCGAGCAGGATGTCCGCCCCCTCCTCCCGGCCGATGCGGTGCCGTCCCGGACGCAGCCGAAAGCTCGCGCCCCGCAACGGCCCGTTCGTCACCGTCAGCAGTGGCATGAAGTGCAGCTCGTCGGACATGGAACTCCGCCCCGATCCATCCCGTCTCGCGGTCAGCCCGTCCCGGGTCAGCGCGGCGCGCACCGGCTCCGCAGGTCAGCTTCGCATCCGGTCGGCCCGGACTCCACGTACCGACGTGCCGAGTCGCGGGGTGCGCCGCCGACCCGGCGTCGCCGGTTCGGCGCGTGAACAGCGACGATCAGACTCATTCACGTACCTACCGGCGAGTAATACCGCGGTCTAGACTCGCGCCATGACCACGCTGCGGGCTCCCGGCGTACCGGTGATCGAGGATGGGGAGCTGATCTCCACCCACCCGGCGACCGGAGAGGAGGCGGGCCGGCTCCCGGTCGCCACCGCCGAGGACGTCGGACGCGCGGTCGAGCGGGCTCGGGCGGCGGCGGACTGGTGGGCCGAGCTGGGCTTCGCCGCCCGGCGCACCCGGCTGCTGCGCTGGCGGGCCCTGCTGGCCCGGCGGATCCCCGAGCTGGCCGACCTGGTCCACCGCGAGGGCGGCAAGCCGACCGCCGAGGCGGCCGTCGAGATCGTCAGCGCCATCGAGCACCTCGACTGGGCGGCCCGGAACGCCAGGCGGGTCCTCGGCCCCCGGCGGGTCCGCTCCCGGCTCATCCTCGTCGAGCACTCCGCCCACCTGGCGTACCAGCCGTACGGCGTGGTCGGCGTGATCGGACCCTGGAACTACCCGGTGCTGACCCCGATCGGGTCGATCGGCTACGCCCTGGCCGCCGGAAACGCCGTGGTGTTCAAGCCCAGCGAGTACACCCCGGTCGTCGGGCAGTGGCTGGTCGACAGCTTCGCCGAGGTCGTGTCCGAGCAGCCCGTCCTGACCGCCGTACACGGGCTCGGCGACGTCGGCGCCGCCCTCTGCCGGGCCGGCGTGGACAAGATCGCCTTCACCGGCTCCACCGCCACCGCCACCCGGGTCATGGCGGCCTGCGCCGAGACCCTCACCCCCGTCGTCATCGAGGCGGGCGGCAAGGACGCCATGATCGTCGACGCGGACGCCGACCTCGACGCCGCCGCCGAGGCCTGCGTCTGGGGCGCCCTGACCAACGCCGGCCAGACGTGCATCGGCATCGAACGCGCCTACGTGGTCAGCCAGGTCTACGACGCCTTCGTCGGGAAGGTCGTCGATCGTGCCCGCCGCCTCACCGTCGGCGACACCGACGCCGACCTCGGTCCCATCACGATGCCCGGCCAGATCGACATCATCCGCCGGCACATCGCCGACGCCGTCGCCCGTGGCGCCCGTTGCGTGCTCGGCGGCCCCGATGCCGTCCAGCCCCCGTACGTCTGGCCGACGATCCTGGTCGACGTACCCGAGGACGCCGCCGCCGTCCGCGAGGAGACCTTCGGGCCGACCCTCACCATCACCCGTGTAGCCGACACCGACGAGGCGCTGTCCCGGGTCAACGCCGTCCGGTACGGGCTCGGCGGCGCTGTCTTCGGCCGGCGCCGCGCGATGGAGCTCGCCGCCCGGATCCGGTCCGGGATGGTCGCGGTGAACTCCGCGCTCACCTTCGTCGGAATGTCGACACTGCCGTTCGGTGGGGTCGGCGCCTCGGGCTTCGGACGTATCCACGGTGCCGACGGGCTACGGGAGTTCGCCCGGTCGAAGGCGGTGACCCGACGTCGCGGACCCTCGCTGCTGCCGGCGATGACGTTCGACCGGACGCCCGAGCAGGTCGGTCGGATCGTGAAGCTGGCACAGAAACTGTACGGGCGGTGAGATACGTCTAACCGATCGTGGCGAAAGACCGGCGACTAGGACATCCCTCGCCGTCTGCCGCCTCGCTACCCTTCGGTCAATGGGGCTGCACGCGTTGCGATTTCGCCTGGTGGACGGCGAGAACTCCTGGGGCGCCCGACGGCGCCGGAGACGGGCCGACTGGCTCGCCGAGACGTTTCCCGACCTGGCCCAGATGTCCGTCGTCGACCTCGGTGGCCGGCTGAGCACCTGGCTGCAGGCGGCCGTACGCCCGAAGCACGTGCACGTGGTGAACCTCGAGAAGGCACCGACCGAGGTGCCGGACTGGGCCGAGGTCGACCAGGGCGACGCCTGCGCCCTCCCGACGCGGATCGCCCGCCGCCGCTACGACCTGGTCTTCTCCAACTCCGTGCTGGAGCACGTCGGCGGGCACGAGCGCCGGCTCCGGTTCGCCGAGACGGTACACGCCCTGGCGGACGCGCACTGGGTGCAGACGCCGTACCGCTACTTCCCGATCGAGCCCCACTGGATCGTTCCGGGAATGCAGTTCACCCCGGTCCGGGTACGGGTGGCACTGGCCCGCCACTGGCCGCTCGCCCACACCCGCCCAACCGACCGGGAGGCGGCGGTCCAGCAGGTCCTCTGGACCGAGCTGATCGACCGGTCCCAGATGCGGCACTACTTCCCGCACTCACAGATCCGCACCGAACGGCTGGCCGGTCTGATCAAGTCGCTGATCGCCGTCCGCACCGGCGCGTGACGCCCGGCGCGGTCGGCGGGCCACCGGTGCGGACCGACCTGCCCGGACAGGTCGTTCGCCGGGCACGACGTGGCGTCACCCCCCGGACGCCGCGGGCCGGTTGCGCGGACCTCAGAACAGCGTCAGCTCGTCACGCTCGATGCCACGCAGCCGGTCGTAGTCGAGGACGACACAGCGGATTCCCCGGTCCGTGGCCAGTACCCGGGCCTGCGGTCTGATCTCCTGTGCGGCGAAGATCCCGGTCACCGGAGCCAGCAGCGGATCGCGGTTGAGCAGTTCCAGGTACCGGGTCAACTGCTCCACCCCGTCGATCTCGCCGCGCCGCTTCACCTCCACCGCCACGGTGGCCCCGGAGCCGTCGCGGCAGAGCAGGTCGACCGGCCCGATCGCGGTCATGTACTCCCTGCGGATCAGGGTGAAGCCCTCACCCAGTTCGGTCGGGTTGGCGGCGAGCAACTCCTGCAGGTGCGCCTCCACGCCGTCCTTGCGCAGCCCGGGATCGACCCCCAGCTCGTACGAGGTGTCGTGGAAGATCTCCTCCAGGGTGATCCGCAGCTCCTCGCCGGCCTTGTTGACCACCCGCCACACCCCGGGCGCCTCCTCCAGCCGGCACGGCGGGCTCATCCAGTTGAGCGGCTTGTACGCCCGGTCGTCGGCATGGATGGAAACCGACCCGTCGGCCTTGATCATCACCAGCCGGGTCGCCGGCGGCAGGTGGGCCGAGAGCCGTCCGACGTAGTCCACCGAGCACCGCGCAATCACCAACCGCACCCGAGCAGGGTAGCGAAGCCCGTGGTCGATGCTCGGCCGGCCGGCCTGGCGCGTCGCTGCCATCCTGGATGGCGTGCTGGAAGCCCTCACCGGAACCGGCCTGGCCGCGTCTGCCGGGCTGAACGCGTACGTTCCCCTCCTCACCGTGGGTCTGCTGGCCCGCTACAGCGACCTGGTCACGCTGCCGAGCGGCTGGCAGTGGCTCAGCAACGGCTGGGTCATCACGATCCTGCTGGTGCTGCTCGTGATCGAGGTCGTCGCCGACAAGGTGCCGATGGTGGATCACGTCAACGACGTGGTCCAGACCGCGGTCCGACCGACCGCCGGCGGCCTGGTCTTCGGCGCGGGCACCGGCGCCCAGTCCGTGACGGTCGACGACCCGGGGCGGTTCTTCGGCTCCCAGCAGTGGGTGCCGATCGTCATCGGGATGGTGATCGCGCTTGCCGTGCACGCGGTGAAGGCGGCGGCCCGGCCGGTGATCAACACCACCACGGCCGGTTTCGGTGCCCCGCTGGCCAGCGCCGTCGAGGACGCCGGCAGCGTGCTCGGCTCGCTGGTCGCGATCCTGCTCCCGGCGCTGGTGCTGCTCTTCCTGCTCGGTTTCGTGTTCTTCGTCACCTGGGTCGTTCGGCGCCGGCGCCGACGCCGACGCGAACGGCAGGCCGTGCGCGACGCCACCAGCGTCGGTCACGCATAGTTGATGGCATGGCTGACCAGGTGGCGATCTCGGTCCGAGGACTCCGCAAGGCGTACGGCGGCACCCCCGCCGTGGACGGCCTCGACCTCACGGTGTTCCGGGGCGAGATCTTCGCCCTGCTCGGCCCGAACGGTGCCGGCAAGACCACCACGGTGGAGATCCTGGAGGGCTACCGCCGTCGGGACGCCGGCGAGGTGAGCGTGCTCGGCGTCGACCCGGACCAGGCGGACGCGCGATGGCGCTGTCGGGTGGGCATCGTGCTCCAGAGCACCGGCGAGTTCGACGAGCTGACCGTGGCCGAGGTGGTGCACCACTTCGCGGGGTTCTATCCGGACCCGGATGATCCCGACAAGGTGCTCGAACGGGTTGGCCTCGCCGGAAAGGCGAAGGCCCGCACCCACACCCTGTCCGGGGGGCAGCGGCGGCGGCTCGACGTCGCGCTCGGCATCATCGGCCGGCCCGAGCTGCTGTTTCTGGACGAGCCGACCACCGGCTTCGACCCCGAGGCCCGTCGGGAGTTCTGGGGGCTGATCCGCCACCTGGCCGCCGCCGGTACCACCATCGTGCTGACCACGCACTACCTGGACGAGGCCGAGGCGCTCGCCGACCGGGTCGGCGTGATCGCGCGGGGACGGCTCATCGAGGTCGCCACCCCGGCCCAGCTCGGCAACCGCGAGAAGGCACTGGCGACCGTCTCCTGGCGTACCCCGGACGGGAGCGTGGAACGCGTGGAGAGCGCGACGCCGACGGCGCTGGTCGCCGAGCTGGCCGCGCGGTACGACGGCGAGGTGCCGGGGCTCACCGTGACCCGGCCCACCCTGGAGGACATCTACCTGCGAATGATCGGGCACCGATGAGCACAGCCACCACGACCAGCACGCAACCGGCACCGGCCCCGAGCCGGCGCGTCGGTCCACTCGCCCTCGCGCTCCGGCAGGGTCGGCTCGAGGTGCGCCAGTTCCTGCGCAGCCGAGAGTCGGTGGTCTTCACCATGCTCTTCCCGGTGGTGATGATCCTGATCTTCGCGTCGATCTTCCGGGGCGAGCTCGGCGGCGGGGTCCGGTTCACCCAGTACTTCGTCACCGGCATGATCGCCACCGGCCTGATGACGGTCGGTTTTCAGAGCCTCGCCATCCAGATTCCGATCGAGCGGGACCGGGGTGTGCTCAAGCGCTACCGCGGTACGCCGATGCCGAGGTGGGTCTACTTCGCCGGAAAAGTGATCATGGTTGCGGTGATCGGGGTGGCCGAGACCGCGCTGCTGCTCGCCGTCGCCGCCGGGCTCTTCGACCTCACGCTGCCGCAGACCGCCGACCGTTGGCTCACCCTCGGCTGGGTCTCGGTGCTCGGCATCACCGCCTGCACGCTCTGCGGTATCGCCTTCTCGTCGGTGGCCCGCAGCGGGCGCAGTGCCTCCGCCGTCGCCACCCCGGTCGCCCTGGTGCTCCAGTTCATCTCCGGCGTCTTCTTCGTCTTCACCGAGCTGCCGGACTGGATGCAGCAGGTCGCGGCGGTCTTTCCCCTCAAGTGGATGTGTCAGGGGCTGCGGTCGGTCTTCCTGCCCGAGGCCTTCGCCGCCCAGGAGCCGGCCGGCTCCTTCGAACTCGGCCGGGTCGCGCTCGTCCTCGCCATCTGGTGTGTCGTGGGTCTGGCGCTCTGCCTGACCACGTTCCGCTGGACCACCCGGCGGGACGGCTGAGCGGGCCCCTGCGGCGGGTGCGCGGGCCCGCCGCAGGGGAACCGGTGGGATCAGTACGAGTAGAAGCCCTTGCCCGTCTTGCGCCCCAGGTCGCCGGCGGCGACCATCCGCTGCAGCAGCTCCGGTGGGAAGAACTTCTCGTCGGCGGTCTCGGCGTAGATGTTCCGGGTCGCGTGCAGCAGGACGTCCACCCCGGTCAGGTCGGTGGTGGCCAGCGGACCCATCGTGTGCCCGAAGCCGAGCCTGCACGCGGTGTCCAGATCCTCTGCCGAGATCACCCCGGACTCGACGAGCCTGACCGCCTCCATCACCAGGGCGGTGATCAGGCGGGTCGTGACGAACCCGGCGATGTCCCGGTTGACCACCACCACGGTCTTGCCGACCCCCTCCGCGAAGGCGCGGGCGGTGGCCAACGTCTCGTCGCTGGTCTTGTAACCGCGGACGAGCTCGCAGAGCTTCATCATCGGCACGGGCGAGAAGAAGTGGGTGCCGACCACCGACTCCGGTCGCTGGGTCGCCGCCGCGATCTGGGTGATCGGGATCGCCGAGGTGTTGGTGGCCAGGACGGCACCGGGGGCGCAGATGCGGTCCAGCTCCCGGAACACCTCCCGCTTGACCTCGAGCTGCTCGAAGACCGCCTCGACGACGATGTCGGCATCGGCCGCCGCCTCCAGGTCCGTGGTCGGGGTGATGCGGGCCAGGGTGGCCTCGACCTCCTCGGCCCCGATCACGCCCTTGGCGGCGAACCTCCCCAGGGACGTACGGATGGCGTCCAGTCCGCGACCGGTGGCGTCCTCGTTCAGGTCGCGCAGCGTCACCTGCCATCCCGCCTGCGCCGCGACCTGGGCGATACCCGAACCCATCAGACCGGCTCCGATGACCGCGAGTCGACCCGCCATGTGCTCACTCCTCCGGCTGGCTGCTCTCCTCCGAGCACCTTAACGGTCACTCAAACGGGCGCCACCGCCAGACCGGGCTGTCCGGCGGCCGGACCGGTCACAGCGTGAACACCGGCTCCTCCGGGGCGGTGACCCGCTCCACCTCGGCGCCGAGCGCCCGCAGGTCGGAGACGAAGTCGGGATAACCGCGGTCCACGTGGTGGACGTGGGAGACCTCGGTGACGCCGTCGGCGCAGAGTCCGGCGATCACCAGGCCGGCGCCGGCCCGGATGTCGGTGGCCCGTACCGGGGCGCCGGACAACCGCTCGCGGCCCCGCACCACCGCATGGTGCCCGTCGGTCCTGATGTCCGCGCCCAGCCGAGCCATCTCGTCGACGAACATGAACCGGCCGTCGAAGATGTTCTCGGTCACCAGCGAGGCCCCCTCGCTCACCGAGGCCAGGCCGATCGCCATCGGCAGCAGGTCGGTGGCGAAGCCCGGAAACGGCAGGGTCACCACGTCGACCGCCGAGGGCCGGCGGTCCATCTGGACCCGGAACGCGTCGGCCCGGCTCTCCACCCGGCACCCGGCCGAGACCAGCTTGTCGAGTGCTATCTCCAGGAAGGCGGGACTCGCCCCGGTCACCGTCACGTCGCCCCGGGTCATCGCCGCGGCGAAGGCCCAGGTGCCGGCCACGATCCGGTCCCCGACCGTGGCGTGACTCACCGGATGCAGCTCGGTGACCCCCTCGATCCGCAGGGTGGAGGAGCCGGCTCCCTCGATCCGCGCGCCCATCCGGTTGAGCATCGTGCAGAGGTCCACGATCTCGGGCTCGCGGGCGGCGTTGTCGATCTCGGTCACTCCCCTGGCCAGCACCGCCGCCATCACCAGGTTCTCGGTGGCACCGACGCTGGGGAAGTCCAGCCAGATGGTGGCGCCACGCAGCCCGTCGGGCGCCGAGGCGATGACGAAACCGTGCTCGCCGGAGATGTCGGCGCCCATCCGGGCAAGGCCCGCCACGTGCATGTCCAGCCCACGCGAGCCGATCGCGTCGCCACCCGGGTGCGCCACCCGGACGTGGCCACGGCGGGCCAGCAGCGGCCCGAGGACACAGATCGAGGCGCGCAGCCGGCGGACCAGGTCGTAGTCCGCCTCGGTGCCCGGCGCCTCGGGCACGTCGATGACCACGGCGCAGGACCGGGCGCCGCCCGCGGCGCCGGTGGCGGGGGTCGCCCCACCGCCGGTCGGGGCGACGTCGTCGACGTCGTCGACGAACGCGACGTCACAGCCGAGCCGGCGGAGCACCTCACCCATGATCGCGATGTCGGTGATCCGCGGCACATTGGTGATCACGCTGCGCCCGGGTGCGAGCAGGGCCGCCGCCATCAGCTTCAGCGCCGAGTTCTTCGCGCCGACGACGTGCACCTGGCCGACCAGGCGGGCTCCGCCGCCGACCCTGATCACGTCCACGTCGCACATCGTAGGTTCGCCGCCGTCACCCGGCGCGGGGCCGCCCCACCACCCCTGCGCCGGCCCGGCCGCGCCCGTACCCGGTCCGGTCCCCGACGTCGCGTTCGGCGTCGATGTCCGTACGCTGTGCGTCATGGCCGTCCACCTCACGCGCATCTACACCAGGGCCGGCGACACCGGCACGACCAGGCTGGGCAACAACGAGAAGGTCGCGAAAACCGACCCGCGGATCGCCGCGTACGCCGACGTCGACGAGTGCAACGCGGCGATCGGGGTGGCCCTGGCGCTCGGCCAGCTCGACGAACGGCTCCGTGCCGTGCTGGGCCGGATCCAGAACGATCTCTTCGACGTCGGCGCCGACCTCGCCAACCCGGTGGAGCCGGAGCCGGCGTACCCGCCGTTGCGAGTCACCGAGGAGTACGTGCACCGCCTGGAGGGCTGGTGCGACGAGTTCAACGCGGACCTGGCCAACCTCGACTCCTTCGTTCTGCCCGGCGGCACCCCCGGTGCGGCGCTGTTGCACATGGCACGCACGATCGCCCGGCGCGCGGAGCGCTCGGCGTGGGCGCTCGTCAGCCACGAACCAGACCGAACCAGCCCGCTTCCGGCAAAGTATCTCAACCGTCTCTCGGATCTGCTGTTCATCCTGGCAAGAACGGCAAATCCGGACGGGGATGTGCTATGGGTTCCTGGCGGCCAGCGCTGAGGGCACCCCGTCGCCAGGCGGGCCACACCACGTCACGCCGCGGGTGGCGGACCTGGGTCGGGACGGCCGGGGTCACCCGGCGGACGCCTTCCGGATTCGGGGTGACACCCCGCGCCCTGCCCTCGGCCCTCGGTCGCTGACCGCGCGACGGCGGCCAGAGACGGCGAGAGCCGGGCCGACGGCAGGGCCGGGTTCAGTCGCGGAGCGCCAAATGCGAAACCGCCCCCGGGGGGGCGGATTCGAGCCACGACAGGAAACCGGTGAGCGTGGACTTCGCCATCGCGATCTCCACGGGAGCCTGGTGGCTGGTACAGCGGAGGATGATCCAGTCAGCCGGCATGATGAGGCGTTCCTGACCCTCCGGAAGCCGCCGGTGCTCCACGGTGAGATCGTTGCGGGGCAGCACCCGCTTCGGCCGCAGAGCGAAGCTGAACATCCGGTACCAGCGCAGCTCGGTCTCGGAGAGCCGCGCGAACCCCGGCGACCACCCACGACCGTCGAGGATGGTGGAAACCCGGACACTGAGCCGGATGATCCCGCCGGAGCGGCTGACCAGGGCCCGCCGGACGAAGAGCGCCGCGATCGCGGCGAACAGGATGAGGACGCCGACCCCGATCCATTTCAAGACCAGCATCGACGCCCCGGATCAGTGCGTCGCGGACTCGGTCGCCGGGGCGGCGCTCTCGGCCAGTACCGTGACGCCGGAGTTGGTCACCGAGAGGAAGCCGCCGGTCACGTCGTAGGTGAGCTGCTCCCCACCCGGCAACTTGATCCGCACCTGGCTGGGCTCGGCGAGCTGTCCCAGCAACGGGGCGTGCCCCGGCAGCACACCGAGCTCGCCCTCGGTCGTCCGCGCCAGCACCATCTCGGCCTCGCCGGACCAGACCTTCTCCTCGACGGCTACGAGCTCGACCTGTAGCTGCTGTGCCACGCTGTCTCCTTGCTGCGGCGACGGGATGAACTGAGTCTAGTCCGGCTCCCGTCGCCGCCCACAGCCGGGTACGCCCGGCTCACCTGGCCTTGTTCAACAACTCCGGGTGGGACATCACGAAGGTGTCCAGCGTTCCGTCCCGCAGCGCGGCGAAGAACTCCTCGGCGATCGGCTTGAACGCCTCGCCCTTGTAGACGCCGCCTTCGAAGACGCCACCCCCCGGCAGCTTGATCATCTGAATCGTGTCCGACCGCAGGTTACGCAGGGCGAAACCGAAGTCGATCAACCGGTGCCCCCGCCCGCTGAAAATCAGCGACTTGCCCGCGGCCCTGAGCACCCTGTCCAGCTTGATGGGGTTGGTCACCACGTCCATGCTGAGCGCCTGGTCGGCCATGGCCCGGACGAACTGCTGCTGGTGGCGCTGCCGCCCGTAGTCGCCGTCGGTGACCCCGTTCTTCGGGTACCGCTGGCGGACGTAGTCCAGCGCCTGCCAGCCCTTCAGGTGGTGGGTGCCCTTCTTGTACGTCGCCTGCGGCCCGAGGTAGCCACCACCGCCCGGCTTCAGTTTCCGCGGCGAACCGTCCGGCTGCTTGTGCTCGGACTTGACGTTCTGGTCGATGTACATGGTGACACCGCCCATCGCGTCGACGATCTTCTGGAATCCAGAGAAGTTGATGATCGCCCCCGCGTCGAACCGCTTGATCCCGGTCACCTTGCTGACCGTCATCGAGAGCAGCTCGAAACCCTGGGCGGCGTCCGGCAGCTCCTTCTTCGGATTGCGGCTGCCGTACGACATCGCCGCGTTCAGCTTGGTGGTCTCGCCCGGGAAGTTGGCCTTCGGGAACGCCGGTATCCGCACCACGAGGTCCCGGGGCAGCGAGAAGAGGTAGGCCGAATCCAGCGTCGCGTTGACGTGCAACACCATGATCGAGTCGGCCAGCGGCGGGGTGGTGGGCCGCCGGGGATCGATCCCCACCAGCAGGATGTTCAGCGGCCCCTTGATGTCCGAGGTCTTCTCCGGAACCGCCCCCGAGGCCGCGTCGCCGAAGAGGTCCTCCTGGGTGACGGCGCCCTCGTACCGGGCGACGATCGCCTCGATGCCGACCAGCGACCCGCCGCTGAGCACCACCAGGACCACGCCGACGACGGTGCAGAGTCGGGCCCACCTCGGCACGGTGGACTTCCTCCGCCGACCTTCCCTGATCGAACGACCGGTTCCGGGCCAGTCGTCCGGTCCGGCGTCGTCGGGCCGGACCTGGCGCGCCGCTCCCACGCGTTCCTCAGGCCGGCCAGCGGCCTTGCCGCCCTTGCTCACCCGCATCTCCCATCAGCCGTCGCGCAGGGTGACCCGCGCGCCGGCGCTCACTCTCGGCAGCCGCAACCGCCGCACGGCTCGCGCCGGCTGACGGTCAGCCGCATCCGTGTGGCCCGCGCTTCCCCACACTCCGCCGCCGAGGTCATTCGCCGGCGTGTTCGGGCACCGCGCCCGGCCAGGGTTCGTCACAGGAATCGACGCCCGACCCGCAGGTGGGCATCGCCGAGCCGGCCGGCCCACGCACCGCCGGACGGTCCGCCGGTCGGCTGGAGACCCGGCTCACTTGGCCTTGTTCAACAACTCCGGGTGGGACATCACGAAGGTGTCCACCGTTCCGTCCCGCAGCGCGGCGAAGAACTCCTCGGCGATCGGCTTGAACGCCTCACCCTGGTACTTGCCGCGCGCGTCGAAGACGCCACCCCCCGGCAACTTGATCATCTGAATCGTGTCCGACCGCAGGTTACGCAGGGCGAAACCGAAGTCGATCAACCGGTGCCCCCGCCCGCTGAAGATCAGCGACTTTCCGGCCGCCTGCACCACCCTGTCCAGTTTGATGGGGTTGGTCACCACGTCCTTGCTGAGTGCCTGGTCGGCCATGGCCCGGACGAACTGCTGCTGGTGGCGCTGCCGGTCGTAGTCACCGTTCGGCAGGCCGTACCGCTGCCGGACGTAGTCCAGCGCCTCCCAGCCCTTCAGGTGGTGGGTGCCCTTCTTGTACTCCTTCTGCGGCCCGAGGTAGCCACCACCGCCCGGCTTCAGTTTCCGCGGCGAACCGTCCGGCTGCTTGTGCTCGGACTTGACGTCCTGGTCGATGTACATGGTGACACCGCCCATCGCGTCGACGATCTTCTGGAAACCGTTGAAGTTGATGATCGCCCCCGCGTCGAACCGCTTGATCCCGGTCACCTTGCTGACCGTCATCGAGAGCAGCTCGAAACCCTGGGCGGCGCTCGGTTTCTCCTGCCCCGGAATCACGCTCCCGTGGGCCATCGCCGCGTTGAGCTTCTCCCGGCCGCCCGGGTAGTTGGCCTTCGGGAACGCCGGGATCTGCACCAGGAGGTCCCGGGGCATCGAGAAGAGGTAGGCCGAATCCAGCGTCGCGTTGACGTGCAACACCATGATCGAGTCGGCCAGCGGCTTCCACGTCTCGTTTCGCGGGTCGATCCCCACCAGCAGGATGTTCAGCGGCCCCTTGATGTCCGCCACCTTCTGCGTGCCGGCCGCCTCGTCGCCGAAGAGATCCGCCTCGGTGACCGCGCTGTCCAGCCGGGCCACCGCCACCTTGAAACCACCCAGCGTGACCCCGCTGAGCACCATGAGCACGGCACCGAACACGGTGCAGAGCCTGGCCCACCGCGGCGCCCGGGACTTTCGGCGCTGCTTGCGGCCCTTGCCCGGGGCGGCGGCCTCACCACCCGGCCGCTCGGCGCCTGGCCAGTCGTCGCCCGGCCGGGTCACGCCCCGGTCCGACCGGCCGGCCCTCCTGCCCGGCCGGCTGCTGCCCTTGCCGCCTTCACCCACCAGCTTCTCCGTTTCGTACGCGCCCGTAGGGAAGACGAGCCACCGGGCCGAGACGTTGCAGAGATTAGCGCCGGATTCGATCGATCGCCAACGACGGCACCCGTGACACCGGGTAACCAAAAAGGGGGAACCGTGCCGAGGGCCGGCATCTCCCGGCGTACCCGGCGGCGGTCCGCAGATCACGGCAGGACCGCGCCGGAGAGCACCGGCGCGGTCCTGCCGTCGGTCCTGCCCGACTACTGCTTCATCAGCTCGTGGGCGTTGCGCTCCAGGTCGTCCAGGCCGCCGCACATGAAGAAGGCCTGCTCGGGGAAGTGGTCGTACTCGCCCTCGCAGATCTTCTTGAACGCCTCGACGGTGTCCTTGACCGGGACGTACGAGCCCTTGATGCCGGTGAACACCTCGGCCGCGTACGTGTTCTGGGAGAGGAACCGCTCGATACGCCGGGCCCGGGCGACGGTGAGCTTGTCCTCCTCGGAGAGCTCCTCGATACCGAGGATGGCGATGATGTCCTGCAGGTCCTTGTAGCGCTGCAGGATCCGCTTCACCTCCGAGGCGACCGCGAAGTGCTCCTGGCCGACGAACTCCGGGGCGAGGATCCGGGACGAGGACGCCAGCGGGTCCACGGCCGGGTAGATGCCCTTGTCGGAGATCGAGCGCTCCAGGTTGGTGGTGGCGTCCAGGTGCGCGAACGTGGTGGCCGGAGCCGGGTCGGTGTAGTCGTCCGCCGGCACGTAGATCGCCTGCATCGAGGTGATCGCCTGGCCCCGGACCGAGGTGATGCGCTCCTGGAGCTCACCCATCTCGTCGGCCAGGGTCGGCTGGTAACCCACCGCGCTCGGCATCCGGCCGAGCAGGGTGGAGACCTCCGAACCGGCCTGGGTGAACCGGAAGATGTTGTCGATGAAGAGCAGCACTTCCTGCTTCTGCACGTCGCGGAAGTACTCCGCCATGGTGAGCGCGGAGAGCGCCACCCGCAGCCGGGTCCCCGGCGGCTCGTCCATCTGGCCGTAGACCAGCGCGGTCTTGTCGATGACGCCGGACTCGGTCATCTCGTGGATGAGGTCGTTGCCCTCACGGGTCCGCTCACCCACCCCGGCGAAGACGGACGTACCACCGAAGTTGTTGGCGACCCGGATGATCATCTCCTGGATGAGCACCGTCTTGCCCACCCCGGCGCCGCCGAAGAGACCGATCTTGCCGCCCTTGACGTACGGGGCGAGCAGGTCGATGACCTTGATGCCGGTCTCCAGCATCTCGGTCTTCGGTTCGAGGTCGGCGAAGGCCGGGGCCTTGCGGTGGATCTGCCACCGCTCCTTGACCTCGAGCCGCTCTCCCTCCTTGAGGTTGAGGCACTCGCCGATCGCGTTGAAGACGTGGCCCTTGACGACGTCACCGACCGGAACGGTGATCGGGGAGCCGGTGTCCCGCACCTCGCTGCCCCGGACCAGACCGTCGGTCGGCTGCATCGAGATCGCCCGGACCATGTTGTCGCCCAGGTGCTGGGCGACCTCCAGGGTGAGCGTCTTGCGCCCGCCCGAGAGCTCCACGTCCACGTGGAGGGCGTTGTAGATGTCGGGCATGGCGTCGCGCGGGAACTCGGCGTCGACGACCGGGCCGATGACCCGGACCACCCGGCCCGTCGCGGTCTTTACTGGAGCAGTCATCACACTTCACTTCCCGACGCGGCCAGCGCGTTCGCGCCGCCCACGATCTCGCTGATCTCCTGGGTGATCCCGGCCTGACGGGCCGAGTTCATCTCACGCGTGTACTTCTCGATCATCTCTTCGGCGTTGTCGGTCGCGCTCTTCATCGCCCGACGCCGCGCCGCCGACTCGCTCGCCGCCGACTCGATCAACGCCGCGTAGATCCGGGTGTTGATGTACTTCGGCAGCAGCGCGTCGAGCAGCGCGTCCGCCCCCGGCTCGAACTCGTACGCCGGAAGCAGGCCCTGAGCCTCGCTGCGCGGCCGATCCTCGACCTCCATCGGACCGATGATCCGGGTCACCGGGATCTGGGTCATCAGCGACTTGAACTGCGTGTAGACGATGTGCAGCTCGTCGACGCCGAGCACGCCGTCGATGCCCGGGTCACCGCCGTCCAGATCGTCCGCTCCGGAGACGAACGCCTTGATCAGCGTCTCACCGACCCGCTTGGCATCCTCGAACGTCGGCTGCTCCGAGAATCCGGTCCAGCTTCCCTCGATGTGCCGGTTGCGGAACCGGTAGTAGGTGACGCCCTTGCGCCCGATGACGTACAGCACCGGCTGCTTGCCGTCGGCCTGCAACCGGGCGATCAGCGACTCGGCCGTCTTGATCGCGTTCGAGCTGTAGCCACCGGCCAGGCCCCGGTCCGCGGTCACCACGAGCACCCCCGCCCGGCGGACCCGCGGCCGCGGGGTGAGCAGCGGGTGATCGATCTGCGAGTTGGAGGCCAGCGCGGTGAGGACGCCGGTGATGGCCTGGGCGTACGGCAGCGAGGCCGCCACCCGGGCCTGAGCCTTGGCGATACGGCTCGTCGCGACGAGCTCCATCGCCTTGGTGATCTTTTTCATCCCCTTCGCCGCGCGGATGCGCTGGCGAAGAACGCGAACCTGGGCCGCCATCGGTCTGCCCTACTGCTTCTTCTCGTTCTCGGCCGCGGGCACCTCGTCGCGGTACCGGGTCACCGTCTCGCGGTCCGGCTCACCCTCCAGCGGCGTGGGGGCCGGCTCGTTGATCCGTACCTCGTCCTCCTTGCCGAGGAACATCAGCTTGAACCGGGAGATGGCCTCGTCCAGGGTGTTGACGATGTCGTCGTCCCAGTTGTTGTCCGCGATCGACTGCAGCGTCGAGGCGTACTGGTGCCGCAGGAACTCGTGGAACTCCGCCTCGAAGCGGCGGATCTCGTTCACCGGGATGTCGTCCAGCTTGCCCTCGGTGCCGGCCCAGATCGAGACGACCTGCTCCTCCACCGGCATCGGCGAGTAGTTCGGCTGCTTCAGCAGCTCGACGAGGCGGGCACCCCGGTTGAGCTGGTTCTGCGACGCCTTGTCCAGATCCGAGGCGAAGGCCGCGAACGCCTCCAGCTCGCGGTACTGCGCCAGGTCCAGCCGGAGCCGGCCGGCCACCTTCTTCATCGGCTTCACCTGGGCCGCGCCACCGACCCGGGAGACCGAGGTACCGACGTTGATCGCCGGCCGGACACCCTGGTTGAACAGGTCGGTCTCCAGGAAGATCTGGCCGTCGGTGATCGAGATGACGTTGGTCGGGATGAACGCCGAGATGTCGTTGCCCTTGGTCTCGATGATCGGCAGGCCGGTCATCGAGCCGCCGCCCATCTCGTCGGAGAGCTTCGCGCAGCGCTCCAGCAGCCGGGAGTGCAGGTAGAACACGTCACCCGGGTACGCCTCGCGGCCCGGCGGGCGGCGCAGCAGCAGCGAGACCGCGCGGTACGCCTCGGCCTGCTTGGTGAGGTCGTCGAAGACGATCAGGACGTGCTTGCCGCCGTACATCCAGTGCTGGCCGATGGCGGAGCCGGCGTACGGCGCGATGTACTTGAAGCCGGCCGGGTCGGAGGCGGGCGAGGCGACGATGGTGGTGTACTCCATCGCGCCGTTCTCCTCCAGCACCCCCTTGACCGCGGCGATGGTCGAGGCCTTCTGGCCGATCGCCACGTAGATGCAGCGGACCTGCTTCTTCGGGTCGCCGGAGCGCCAGTTGTCGCGCTGGTTCAGGATGGTGTCCAGCGCGATGGTGGTCTTGCCGGTCCGCCGGTCACCGATGATCAGCTGCCGCTGGCCCCGGCCGATCGCGGTCATCGCGTCGATGGCCTTGATACCGGTCTGCAGCGCCTCGTGGACGCTCTGCCGCGCCATCACGTTCGGCGCCTGCAGTTCGAGCTCGCGGTAGCCCTCGTGCGGGATGTCGCCCAGGCCGTCGATCGGCTGGCCGAGCGGGTTGACCACCCGGCCCAGGAACGCGTCGCCGACCGGCACCGAGAGCACCCGGCCGGTCCGCTTGACGCGCTGGCCCTCCTCGATCCCGGAGAAGTCGCCGAGGATCACGACACCGATCTCGCGGACATCCAGGTTGAGCGCCACGCCGAGGGTGCCGTCCTCGAACTCCAGCAGCTCGTTGGTCATGGTCGAGGGCAGACCCTCGACGTGGGCGATGCCGTCACCGGCGTCGGCGACGGTGCCGACCTCCTCACGGGAGACGTCGGGCGAATAGGAGGAGATGTAGCGCTCCAGCGCGCCGCGGATCTCCTCCGACGAGATGGTCAGCTCGGCCATCCTCTTCTTCCTCTATTCAGGGCCCGGTTAACCGGAACGGCGTGAATGTCTGCTCAGCGCTCGGCGCGGGCGTGGACGGTGGTCATCGACGCTTCGCCAGCGCGTTTCGGGTGTCGGTCAGGCGACGCAGGATCGTCCCGTCGTAGAGATCGGAACCGATCCGGACGCTCAGACCGCCGAGCACCTCCGGGTCCACCGTCTGCTTGACGGTGACCTCCCGACCGTACAGCTCGCTCAGCCTGGCTCCCAGCCGGCGTTCCTCCTCCTCGGTCAGCGGGGTCGCGACGGTGACGTACGCCACCTGGCGGTCCCGCCGGTCGGCGGCCAACTCGACGAGTCGGGTCAGGCCGCCGGTGAAGGAGCGCCCGCCGAATCCGGAGAGCGCCACCTCGACGAGCTTGATCGTGACCGGCTTGGCCTTGCCGGCCAACAGCGACCCGGTCAGCTCGGCCCGCTGTGCCACCGGCGCGATCGGGTCGGCGAGGGCGTTGCTCAGCTCCGGGTGGGCGGCGACCAGCTGTCCGAAGCGGAACAGCTCGTCCTCCACCTCACCCAGCTCGCCGGCGCGCTCCGCGCTGGCGAGCAGCGCCTCGACGCCCAGCCGCTCGGTCGCGTCCAGCAGCTCCGACGCCGCCGACCAGCGGCCGGAGACCAGCGTGACGAGCAGGTCCCTGGCCGCCGTGCCGACCCTGTCGCCGAGGATGTCCCTCAGCAGGGCCGACCGGTCCTCGCCCGACCGCGCGGGGTCGGAGAGGGCACGCCGCAGCCGCGGCTCGCGCCGCAGCAGGTCGGCGACCGCCCCCAGCTCGTCACCGGTGGCGGCGATCGCCGCCGCGTCGGCGTCGCGGGTGTAGGCGTCCAGCCGCTCCCGCGCCGCCGCGTACGACTCCCGGCTGGCGGCCTGCATCAGCTCGTCCTCACGGGCGTGCCGCCGCCGGCGCCGGCGCCGGCGGTCTCAAGGCTGGCCAGGAACCGCTCGACGGTGCCCCGACGCCGGGCCTCGTCGGCCAGCGACTCGCCGACGATCCGGCTGGCCAGATCGACCGCGAGGGTGCCGAGCTCGGCCCGCAGCTCCCGGACGATGGTCTGCCGCTCGACCTCGAGCGACTCCCGGCCGGCCGCGATGATCCGTTCGGACTCCTCGCGAGCCTTCGCGAGGATGTCCTTCCGGATGTTCTCCGCGTCGGCGCGGGCGTCGTCGCGGATCTTCGCCGCCTCGGTGCGCACCTCGGCGAGCTGCGCCTTGTACTGCTCCAGCAGCTTGTTGGCCTCCGCCTGGGCGGCCTGAGCGCGCTCGAGACCGCCCTCGATCGCCTCGACCCGCGCCTGGTACATCGCCTCCATCCGCGGCATGACGAACTTGAGCAGGACGAAGACCAGCAGGGCGAAGGAGATCGTTCCGATGACGAGCTCCTGCCAGATCGGCAGGATCGGGTTGTGACTCGCCCCTCCCGCGGCGATGAGCATCTCAGACCTCCAGGTCACCGTGTGGATGGGTCAGGCCTGGACGGCGAACGCCAGCACCAGACCGAACAGGGCGAGCGCCTCGACCAGCGCGAACCCGAGGATCAGCCAGGTGCGGTTGAAGCCGGCCGACTCGGGCTGCCGGGCGCTGGACTGGATGTAGCTGGCGAAGACGAGGGCGACACCGATACCGGGGCCGATGGCGGCGAGGCCGTAGCCGATGGTGTTGACGCTGCCGCCGATCTCGGCAAGAACGCTCATTGTGGGGATTCCTCCTTGTTGGCGCGTGAGCCTCACGCGTTACACGGTCATTGCTGGACGCTTCTCAGGTGACGTCGGCCGGGCGTCCGCCGGCGGTGTCGTCCGGGTCTGGTCCGCTCGCCGATGGATCAGTGCTCCTCGGCCAGCGAAGTCGAGAGGTAGTTCGCACTCAGCACCACGAAGACGTACGCCTGCAGGATGGCCACCAGCGCCTCGAAGAAGGCCATCAGGATCGCCAGCAGGAACGCGGACACCGAGCTCACCTTGATGAACAGGTTGTCGGAGGCGAGCATCACGAACCCGCCGACCGTGAAGACCAGCAGGATCAGGTGCCCGGCGAACATGTTGGCGAACAGCCGCACCGCGAGGGTGACGGGCCGGTTGACGAAGTTCTGCAGGAACTCGATCGGCACCAGCAGGAAGTGCATCGGCCACGGCACACCCGGCAGGATCAGGCTTCGCTTCAGGTACGTGCCCAGGCCGTGCTTGCGGATGCCGACGGCCAGGTAGAGCACGTAGGAGATGGCCGCGAGCACGATCGGGAACGCGATGTGCGAGTTCGGCGAGATCTGCAGCCCCGGCACGATGCCGAAGAGGTTCGTCAGCAGGATGAAGCTGAACAGCACCGTCAGGTACGGGGCGAACCTGATCCCGGCCTCGCCCATCTGGTCACGCGCCACGCCGTCGCGGATCAGTCCGTAGACCGACTCGGCCATCCACTGGAGCCGACCCGGCACCAGCGTGGGCTTGCGGTAGGCGGTGAGGAAGAACACCAGCAGCAACGCCACCGCGACCCAGACCATCACGCCGAACTTGGTGACCCACGGGCCCGCCACCGGGGGCGGGAAGAAGTCCTCGACGCTGGGGGGCCAGGGAAGGTCCTGGGCGACGACCAGCTCTTCGCTCACCGTGCATTCCTCCGCAGTCAAGGGGACTGGCACCCGCCGGTCCTAGGCACCGAGCCGTTTCATGATCAGATAGAGCGCTCCGGCGGCGCCCATCATCATGCCCGTCACGATCCCGATGCCCGATGGGAGACCCAACCAGCGTTCTGCCACCCATCCCAGGAATCCCCACCCACCGATGCCGGCGATGAGGTATCCGACGACCGCACCTGCCGTCCCCTCCGGCACGCGGTTGTCCGGCGGGTCGGGGTGGAGGTTGTCGGCCATGACGTGGCGAACGATATCAGCTCAGATACGCAGGGGTGCCCGCGACCCCCACACACCGCCATCGGGGTGGGGGACGATCCGCGTCGAGGAAACCACGAACACCGTACTCCTCGGCGCCGCGGGACGCGCTTCGCCCCGCGTCGGACTTGCGACACCATCCGGCGCTCCGCCGGCACGGGCCCGCCCCGGGACCCTCCGGCCGCCGTGACGAGCGCGGCGTCAGTCCGTGCGGGGTGGCACCTCGGGCAGCGGAACACGGACCGCCCAGATCACGTGCGCCACGGTCCAGACGACCACCGCGGCGACGATCGCGGCGCCCATCGGGCCCAGCCCCGGCCAGCCGGTGGCCGCGATCGCGGACATCACCACACCGAGCAGGACGATCTTGATCGCGTAGGTCACCAGCCCCACCGACATGATCATCCGCGGGTGGACCGCGTCCGCCCAGGCCACCGAGACCCCCGAGACCAGGTAGCTCAGCACGACCAGCGCCACCCCGGCCGCCGCGCCGACCGCGCCGGCCGTGCCGCGCAGCAGCACACCCAGGCCGACCGCCGGCACCAGCAGCACCCCCGAGGCCGACATCGTGACCTTCAGGTACGGCAGCCGGGCCCGGATCGCCCCCGGCAGCCCCGCCCGTGGCGCGCTCATCGCCGGCACACCGCGCCGACGGCGACGAGGGGCACCGCGACGCCGGCCGGCACCGTCCGGACACCCCCGCCGCGCGCCCCGGTGTCCCGGCCGACGCCCGGCCGCTCGTCACGCGGGTCGGGCGGGGCGAGGTGGGTGTCGGTGCCGCCGGAGGATCGCCACCCTGCCCCGGCGGCGGGGCGGGCGGGAAGCGGCCGGGTGTTGCTGAACACCCGTGCAGCGTAGCTCCTACGGCCACGGCGACGCCGCCTCACGTCGCCCCGTCCGGAGGGTCGCGGCAGCGGCCGGGGTCGGGGTGCCGGACCCGGGCCGGCGGATGTCGGAGCGCGGCGGGGTCACCGCACCGGCACCTCGGGCCTCGCCGGCACCCGGCGGCGTCCCGGCCACGGATCCGCGGGCGACAGCTCCGGATCCCACTCCGGCTCCGCCGCACCGTCGGGCACCGGGGCGGGCCGGTCGGAGCCGCCGGCGAAGGCGATGCCCCGGCTCGGTGCGGTGAAGTCGCGCCGTGGCTGATCCCGCAGCGCGGCGGCCAGGGTGTGCGCCACGGCGGCGACCACCTTCGGCTGCGCCTCCTGCCCGACCGCGTCGCTCGGGTCGTCCGGGTTGACCGCGGTGGCCGCCGCGGCGAGCTGGGGGGTGAAGGCGACGAAGGTCTCGGTGCTGTACCCCTCGGCGCTGCCGGTCTTGCCCGCCACCGGCTGGTCGCCGAGGATCCGGGTCACCTCGGGCACACTGGCGCCGTCGCAGCGGTCGTACGCCGACCGGTTGCCGACCGGGCAGCGGGCGACGTCCGTCGCCGCCCGGGCGACGTCCGGGCTGATCACCTGTCCGCAGGTCGGCTCCCCGGCGGGCAGGGACCGGCCCGCCGGGTCGACGATGGCCTGGACCGGCAACGGCCGACAGTACGTCCCCTCGGCGGCCAGGGTGGCGTAGGCGTTGGCCAGGTCGAGCGGGGTCGTGGCGGAGACCCCGAGGGTGAAGGCGCCCCAGTCGTCCGCCCCGTACGTCGCCATCCGGGCGTCGGTCGCGGCACGGAAGACGATGCCCAGCCGCTCGGCCATCCGGACCACCCGCTCGGCGCCGATCCGTTCGGTCAGCGCCACGAAGTAGGTGTTCACCGAGCGCCCGAAGGCGGTCCACATCGTGTGGTAGCCGTCCATCCACTCGGGGTTGGCGTTGACCGGACACCACCGGCCGCCACAGCTGTTCGGCCCGCTGGCCGGGTACCGGGTCACCAACCGGGTCGGTGCGCGGTACCCGGAGTCCAGCGGCATCCCCGCCTCCAGGGCGGCGAGCACCGTGAAGATCTTGAACGTGGAGCCGGCCTGGTAGCCGACGATGTCGCCACCGCCGGCGACCAACTGGTTGACGGTGTTCGGGTAGGTGTGCTGCCCGGGTGGGTTCGGGTCCAGCCGGTAGTGCCGGTTCACCGCCAGTGCCAGGACCCGGCCGGTGCCGGGCTCCACCACCGCCATCGGCACGGCCCACCGGTCGGTGTGGTCGTACACCTCCAGCACCTGGGCCTGCGCCGCCGACTGCACCGCCGGGTCCAGCGAGCTCGTGATCCGGTAGCCGCCCCGGCGCAGGTTCTGCCGCCGCTCGTCGGGGGTGTCGCCGAACTCCGGATTCGCCTCCCACCAGCGGCGGAAGTAGTCGCAGAAGAAACCCCAGTCGGCCCGCTCGTCAGGAATGCCCAGGCAGTCGTTCGGCTCGACACCCGGATTCAGCCGCAGCTGCTCGGACTGGGTCCGGGCCGCGGTCTCCGGCGTGATCATCCCCAGGTCGGCCATCCGGCTCAGCACGTACCCGCGGCGGGCGAGCGCGGCCGCGGCGTCGCCGTCGATCGGGCTGTCGGTCTCCGGCGACCGGAGCAACCCGGCGAGCAGGGCGGCCTCGGCCAGGGTCAACTCGCCGGCCGGTTTGGAGAAGTAGCGCTGGCTGGCCGCGGCGACCCCGTACGCCCCGGCGCCGAAGTAGGCGATGTTCAGGTAACGGCCGAGGATCTCGTCCTTGGTCAGGCGGCGCTCCAGGGCCAGGGCGTACCGCATCTCCTGGATCTTGCGTCCGGCCTTCGGGGCGGTCGCCTCCGCCCGCTGCCGAGGGGTGAGGCTCGGGTCGGACTTCAGCACGTTGCGGACGTACTGCATGGTCAGCGTCGAGGCGCCCTGCCGCACCGTGCCGCTGACCTGGTTGGCGACGAACGCCCGGATGACGCCGCGCAGATCGACCCCACCGTGCTCGTAGAAGCGGCTGTCCTCGGCCGCCACGACCGCCTGCCGCAGCACCGGGGCGATCTCGTCGAGCGGGATCTCCGTCCGGTTCTCGTCGTAGAACGAGGTGATCAGGGTACGACCGTCGTTGGCGTAGAGGTAGGAACGCTGGGCGGTCGGCGGGGTGCGCAGCTCCTGCGGCAGGTCCTCGTACCGGGCGCTGACGAACCGCACCCCCACCGCCGCCAGGACGGCGGCCGGCAGCAGCGCGGCGGCCAGGAGTGTGCCGACGAGCATCCCGGCCAGTGTCAGGGTCCAGAGCTGGTTCAGCCGTAGCCGCAGCATGGGGTACCTCCGGCACCGACGGCGGACGGGCGACCCGCACGTCGGGCCGCGTTCGATCGCCAGCCTGCCGGGCGATGCCCCGCACCACTCCCGTTTCGGAACAATCCAGAGCGGATTTCACGAATCGGAGTGAAACAGGCGAACCGGTTGACCCCCTCGGCTCACGGCACCGACCCGCTCCCGGCGACGTACCACGTGGGTACGCGCGACGCGCCGGCCGCCGGACGCGGGGACGTCAGGGCAGGAGGACCGCCGCCAGCGGCTGGACCGTCTCCTCGATCTCGTCCGCCACCCGGCTGAAACACTGCTCGCCCCGACCCCACGGGTCGTCGAGATCGTCGCTGGGCAGCGGTGCGGCGTTCCCCCGGGCGGCGTTCACCGCCTCGACCAGGGCGACGCCACGGGCGTACACCGCCTCCGGGGTGTCCCCGGCCGGGGGCAGGGCGGCGACGTCGATCCCGGCCAGCAGCCGGCCGAACTCGCCCAGCACGAACGTCCGACGCGCGGCGTCCGGACGCAGCGCCACCACGTACTGCTGCTGGTCGGCGGTGGCGGTCAGCACCAGGTCTGCCGCGTCGATGTGCTCGGAGCGGAGCTTGCGGGCGGCGAAGTCGTCGGCGTCGCCGCCCCGGGACCGCACCTGCCGGGCGGCCGGCGGGTTCATCTCCTCCCCCGCGTGCCACCCTCCGGTGCCGGCGCTGTGGCTGTACACCAGACGCTCCGCGACGCTGGCGTCCACCGGGTCGTCCCCGGTGCCGGCCCGCCGGCCCAGCCGCCGCCGTACGGCGAGCGCGAGCAGCCGTTCGGCCATCGGCGACCGGCAGATGTTGCCCATACAGACGTGCAGCACGGTGAAGGGGGGCATCAGATCACGTCCTCGATGTCCGGCACCACGTCGCGAAGCTTCTCGATCGGGATGGCACCCTTCCGGAGCACCCGGGGCACCTCGCCGGTCACGTCGACGATGGTGCTCGGCACCGGGTCCGGGCACGGCCCGGCCTCCAGGTACACCCGTACCGAGTAGCCGAGCTGGTCGCGCGCCTCCTCGGCGGTGACCGCCGGGGGCCTGCCGGTCTTGTTCGCCGACGAGACCGCCATCGGCCCGGTCTCGCGGAGCACCTCCAGCGCGACCGGGTGCATCGGCATCCGGACCGCCACCGTGCCGTTGGTCTCGCCGAGATCCCACTGCAGGCTGGGCGAGTGCTCGACGACGATGGTCAACGCACCCGGCCAGAACGCGTCGGCGAGGTCCCGCGCCGCGCTCGGCAACATGAAGACCAGCCCGTCGAGGGTGCGCCGGGAGCCGACCAGCACCGGCGGCGGCTGCTGCCGGTCGCGGCCCTTCGCGGTGAGCAGGGCCGTGACCGCGTACGGGGTGAAGGCGTCCGCGCCGATCCCGTAGACCGTGTCGGTCGGAATCACGACCAGCTCACCGTTCTTGACCGCCTCGATCGCCGCGGCGATGCCTCGGTCCCGGTCCGCCACGGACCGGCAGTCGTAGAGCATCACGAGGAGCCAGTCTGCCACGCCGGGTGGTCGGCCGTGCCACGGGTGCGATCCGGTCCCGGAACACCGCCGCCGGCCCGGCGGGCGGTGGCGAACCGTGGCCGCCCCACCAGGTCCGGGTGGTCGGCGACGTCGGTGAACCGGCCGTCCGCCCGGAGCAGGTCCGGAACCGCCGTCCCGTGGGTGTCGTCGTGCTCGATCCCCAGCACGCCGCCGGGACGCAGCAGGTGGGCGGCCCGCTCCACCACGTGCCGGATCACCGCCAGCCCGTCCGGGCCGCCGAAGACCGCCTCCGCCGGGTCGTACCCGGCGACCTCGGGCGCCACCGTGGTCCCCTCCGGCACGTACGGCGGGTTGCACAGCAGGACGTCCACCCGACCAGCCACCTCGCCGAGCAGATCCGGATCGGTGACGTCTCCGGCGACCACCTCGATCGGCGGATCCCCGGCCCGCACCCGGTCGGCGGCGTTGCGCCGCAGCCAGGCCAGCGCCGCCGGGGAACGCTCCACCGCGATCACCCGCGCCCCGCGCACCTCCCCGGCGACGGCGAGCGCGATGGCGCCGCTTCCGCTGCACAGGTCCACCACCAGCACCGCACCGTCGGCCGGCGCGGGCCCGCCCGGCGGGCACAGTGCGCGCGCCTGGTCGATGCCCCACCCGGCGAGCAGCTCGGTCTCCGGGCGGGGCACGAAGACCCCCGGCCCGACCGCGAGCTCCAGGTAGCGGAACGCCGCCGAGCCGAGCAGATGCTGCAACGGCTCGCGGCGCAGTCGCCGCGCCACCAACCCGCGGAGCCGGTCCGTCTGCGCCGCGTCGAGCGGCCCGGCGAGCGGCAGGGCCGCCCGCGACACACCGAGCACGTGTGCCACCAGAAGCTCGGCCTCGGTGCGGGCCGGCTCGATCCCGGCCGCGGCCAACGCGGACGCCGTCTCGGCGACCACGGCAGAGGGCCGAGGCTTCTGTTGATGCCCGGGAATCCGATTCACGACATAATCATGAAACGTCGACCGGGAATCATCTCGTCGCGAGTGCGTTTCCGCTCGGAAACGTCCACGTTTCCGTTGGAGGTTCTGCGTGGGTTGGCTCGACCGGGTCGGCGACCAGGTTGAGGCGTTGCGGCAGGCCCGCGCGCTGATGGAGAGCAGCCGTTCCGCCGAGGCGTGCCTGATCGCCGAACGCGTGTCCGCGAGCACCACGAACCCGTACGCCCGGGCCGACGCTCTGCTCCAGCGCCTGTGCGCGGTGCTCAACCTGGGCCGTACCGCCGAGTACACCCGCGCCGTCGAGCAGGCCTTCGACGCGGCGCGGGACCTGTCCGAGCCGTACCTGCACGGCCACCTGCACGCCCTCGCCGCCCTCGCCGCGCACGACCAGGGCGCACTCGACCGCTGCGTCACCCACCTGGTGCAGGGCTCCCGGGCGCTGAACGCGGTGGACCAGCCGGACCGGGACACCGCCTGGGGCTGGCACGACCTGGCGATGGCGTACTCGTACCTCGGCTTCCACGGATACGCGCTCAGTGCCATCGAGCGGGCCAGAACCCTGGGGCTCGCCGCCGGCATCGCGGAGGAGACCTTCGCCGCACCGGCGATCCGGCTGCGCAGCGCCGTCGCGCTCGACCACCACGGGGACAGTGACGGGTGCCTGCGGGTGCTCCGGGACATCCGCGCCGACCTGGAGCGGTTCGTCCGGGCCGGCACGGCCGCGCGGCTGCGCCCGAGCAGCCGCGCGGCGTACGGCTACGCCATCGTCCGGCAGGCCGCCCTCGGCGCGCCGGTCGAACCACCGACCCGGCCGGAGCTCGACCCGTCCTGGCTGCTCGCCAACGGCGGCGACAGCGTGCGGACCCGGGACATGCGCCAGCTCGGCGAGGCGTGCCAGGCCATCGCCGCCGGCCGCTGCGCCGAGGCGTTGGCCCGGCTGGAGGCGATCAACGTCGCCGCCGAGACGCTCGGCTCGGCGGAACACGCCCGGTTGTGCAGCCTGGCCCACGCCCGTGCCGGCGACCACGCCGCCGCGCACCGGGCCGACCGGTACGCCTTCCGGCTGGCCACCCGGCGCAACGACCGGCTCCGGGACGTCTACGTCGACGGCATCGCCGCCCGGATCGAGCACGAGGAGATGCGCCGGACCGCCGCCCGGTACGAGGGCGAGGCGTTGACCGACCCGCTCACCGGCCTGCCGAACCGCCGCCGCCTCGAACGGTACGTCGCCGACACGGTGAGCCGCGGCGAGCGTGCCGTCATCGGGGTCTGCGACCTGGACGGCTTCAAGGCGGTCAACACCATACACGGCCACCACTCCGGCGACCTGGTGCTGCAACGGGTCGCCGCTGTGATCAACCGCGTGCTGCGCCGGGGTGACTTCGTCGCCCGCTACGGCGGTGACGAGTTCGTGGTGGTGCTCCCCGGGGCCGGGATGGCCGAGGCCGGCGAGGTCGGCCGGCGGATCAGGACGGCGATCCGGTCCGAGGACTGGGAGTCGTTGGTGCCCGGAACCCCGATCGGGGTCAGCGTCGGCTTCGCCGAGGTACGCAACACCGGCGTGGGGGCGCGGGACGCCTTCGGCGCGGCGTTCGAACGCGCCGACCGGGAGATGCTCCGCGCCAAGGCCGAGGCGCGTACCGACCGCTGAGGGCCGGCCGTCCCGACCGGCGGTGTCAGCGGCGGGCCAGTTCGGTCTCCCCGGCCAACCGCGCCGCCCGGTCCGCCTCACTCAGGGCGTCGAGCACCCCGTCGAGCTCGCCGGCCAGCACCAGGTCCAGGTTGTACGCCGTGTAGCCGATCCGGTGGTCGGTGATCCGGTTCTGCGGGAAGTTGTACGTGCGGATCCGCTCCGACCGGTCGACGGTGCGGACCTGGGACCGCCGGGCGTCGGAGGCCGCGGCGTCGGCCTGCTCCCGGGCGATGGCCAGCAGCCGGGCCCGCAGGATCCGCATCGCCTGCTCCCGGTTCTGCAGCTGGCTCTTCTCGTTCTGGCAGGAGACCACGATCCCGGTCGGCAGGTGGGTGATCCGCACCGCGCTGTCGGTGGTGTTCACCGACTGGCCACCCGGCCCGGACGAACGGAAGACGTCGATACGCAGATCCCCCGGGTCGATCGTGACGTCGACCTCCTCGGCCTCGGGCAGCACCAGCACACCGGCCGCGCTGGTGTGGATCCGCCCCTGGGACTCGGTGACCGGCACCCGCTGCACCCGGTGGACGCCGCCCTCCCACTTCAGCCGGGACCAGACCCCGTTGCCGCCCTCCGGCACACCCCGCATCTTGATCGCCAGCGAGACGTCCTTGATCCCACCGAGGTCGGACTCCTGGGAGTCGATCACCTCGGTGACCCAGCCCTGCCGCTCGGCGTACCGCAGGTACATCCGCAGCAGGTCCGCGGCGAAGAGCGCGGACTCCTCGCCTCCCTCCCCGGCCTTGATCTCCAGGATGACGTCCTTGGCGTCGTGCGGGTCGCGGGGGATCAGCAGCTCGGCGAGCCGGCCCTCGAGGCCCGGGATCCTCGCGGCGATCGCCTCCGCCTCGGCGGCGAACGTCGGGTCCTCGGCGGCCAGTTCCCGGGCGGCGACCAGGTCGGCCCGAGCCTGCTCCAGCTCGCCGGCGGCCTTGTGCAACGGGGTCAACTCGGCGAATCGCCGGCCCACCCGCCGGGCGGCGGCCGGGTCGGCGTGGATCGCCGGGTCGGCGAGCCGCCGCTGCAGCTCCGCGTACTCGTCCAGGAGAGCGGCGAGCCGGTCACTGCCGCCCGCGACGGTCATGGCCGGTGTCCCCTCCTTCGCTTCCACTCCAACGCCTGGTCCCGCCGACCCGCCGGTTTCCGGGACGGTTCGCGCACACGCGACACCCGCCCCCGGCCGTCACCGGAGGCGGGCCCGTCGAGGCGGCTACTTGTTCTTCTTCGCCTGAACCCTGGCGTACTTCTGCTGGAACTTGGCGACCCGACCGGCGGTGTCCAGCACGCGCTGCTTACCGGTGTAGAACGGGTGGCAGGCGTTGCAGGTCTCGACGTGGATCACGCCGCCCTTGGCGGTGCTGCGGGTCGTGAACGAGTTACCACACGAGCAGGTGACCTGGGTGGTGACGTACTCAGGGTGGATGTCGGGCTTCATGTCGCCTCGGTCCTTTCGTCGATGGTCGCCGGGTCGCCCCTCGGCGTCCGACCCGGCGGCAGATGGTCGCGGCGGGGCACGGACTCGGGCGTGAACCGGAACCGGTGGCCGGTTGACCAGTGTGCCACGGCGCCCACGCCGGTCCGAAATCGGGCCGCGCACCACATCCGTGACGTCACGGTCTGCCCGCCGCGTTCCCCCAAGCCGGAAGAGGCCCAATCCCCCCAGCCGGAAGAGGCACACTCCCCTCGGCTGGATTCCCCCCAGGCCGGAGGACACACCCGTGACCCGCCCCGTCACCGCGCCAGAAGGGGACGGTCGTGCACGGGCCGGACACCGAACCCCTCAGGACCGGAGACCGAACCCCCCGGTCAGGATCGAGTATCCGGAGCGCCTCCGGCCGCACCGGCTGGTCTTCGGTTCCCCGGGGGTCGACGGCGTCGCGGCCGAAGCTGACCGCGTCCGTCGAGGCCCGGGCGGCGAAGATCGAGCAGGGTACGGTGAGACCGTGGCCGAGCCGCCCGCCGGGTGGACCCGGCGCGGCCTCGCCGCACGGGTCGACCGCCACCCCGACCGCGACCTCCTCTTCCTCCGCCTGGGGGCCGGGACCACCGTTCCTGGCTCTGGCAGCAGGTCCGCCCGGCGGCGGACCGGGTCTCGTACGACCAGGAGTGACCATGCCCCGACTGATCGCCACGCGAGGGCTGCCCGCCTCGGGCAAGACCACCTTCGCCCGTACGCTGCAG
>Ga0310834_100135_pt1 | contig 129461 bp, 114 predicted proteins | sample SM_ome_2_FD_201314 | JGI IMG/M metagenome (GOLD analysis project Ga0310834, IMG submission 201314) | Sorghum-adapted microbial communities enriched on stacked mutant (SM) sorghum from Joint BioEnergy Institute, Emeryville, California... ... | reverse complement strand
ATTTGCACTCCCGTGTGAATGCAAGAAGATTCGAAGTCCCGTCCCAAAACCTGCATCGAAACGGGGATTCCAGAGACAATGACGAGTTATCCACAGTCTTGAGTTATCCACATTCCGATTTCATGTTGAATTTTTTCCGTACACGGGATTGGCAAGAATTGCAGCTTTGCCCGCGATTGTTGTAATGAACTCGTTAATTGTTGTGGCACCCTTTGCTGTTCCGCACAAAGGACTGCTTTCTGCCCTTTTGAAAGCCGTCCTCACAATATTCATAACCTTATGGATCGCAATCTATTTTTATCCTCAGGAATTCAGTCCCTCAGTAATGGCTCAAACCAGGGATGCGGTGCGTGCCATTAATAATTTTGACAACATTACCAGAGACGATCTGAATGAAAATCGAAACATAGACAATCCGGCTTACGTCGTAGCCCTGTATAAATATCGGGATGAAATACCGCTTGATGGAACTTATCAGCTCTATGAGCATCATGACGTTAGCATAAATAGTCTGGAGGAAATAGGTTCAAAACTGAGAGGGTATCATAAGGCAATTTGGTGGTACCTGAAGACATTTAAATAAGCAGCCGGCCCAAATATGAACAGGTTTACACCCAAGAAGTACGCAAAAAGATTGGACGGCGTGTACTACCAACTTGGGACGGAAGGCATCATCGAGCATGTAACAGTAAAGCTTGATGGACAAATACAGCGTCATGTCAATGGCAAAAGAACGTTTAAAGGTGCAATCCATTTTATTGGGGACAAGGTTCCGCAAATCCCCGAGAATAGAACGCCGTTAGAATTGGTTTACGACGGCCAAAATTTTTCAACCGTTTTCTCCGCATTTAGAATCATCGATGATGAAGGTCGAACTGAACCTGACCTGATCACCTATGGCTGGATATATACGGATGACAAGTTTTCCGAATTCACAATTCAAATTTTGGACGACAAGGGCCAATTTTCCGCAACAAATGGATATATGATTACGGCACCGGCGAAAAAATCAGGCGGAAGCGATGAAAAAGTCCCAAGAACTGATCAGGAATACACCCCTCGATCGCCAGAAGTTGAAACGAGCGGGCTCCGGGACGGGGCCCGTCGACATTTGCTGCGTATATTCCCCGTGATAGAGCCGCGTACACGCCGCAAGTTCACTTTCCTCCGCAAAAAAATCTCATCCCCGCAAAAAAATCCAATCCTCCAAAATCCCTTCATGCAAAATTGTACGATTGCCTGCAAACCGCGCCGTCTTTACCCTCGGAGTCGGGAGGGAGAAACTTGCCGACGAACGAGAGACACGCAAGACAGGCCATTCAAATGGAAGCGCTCGACCGGGGGCTGAAGGCCGTCCGGACGGATGAAGGCGTCTTCCTGAGCTGGCGGCTGCTCGGCACGGAAGTGACCGGTCGCACAGACCGGGGCATGGCCGGGCCGTCCTTCCGCATCTATCGGGACGGCAGCCGTATCGCCGACGTGGAGCACGCCACGAATTACCTCGATACGAGCGGAACCCTCAACGCGCGCTATATTGTATGCGCTGTCATGGACGGGCGGGAGACCGACCGCAGCCGGGAAGTCCGGCCGTGGCCCGCGCCGTATCTGGAAATCCCGCTGAAGAAGCCCGCGGACGGCGTCACGCCGGACGGCAAGCCGTACACGTACTCGGCGAACGACATGAGCGTCGGCGACGTGGACGGGGACGGTGTGTACGAGTATTTCGTGAAATGGGACCCGTCCAATTCGAAGGACGTGTCCCAGACCGGGTACACCGGCAACGTCTACCTTGATTGTTACCGCGAGGACGGCACACTGCTGTACCGGATCGACCTCGGCGTCAACATCCGCGCCGGCGCCCACTACACGCAGTTCCTCGTCTACGACTTCGACGGCGACGGCCGGGCGGAGCTGATGTGCAAAACAGCCCCCGGGACGAAAACGATCCGCTTCGGACCGGACGGCGAGCCTATGCGAGAGACATTCATCACGATGCCGCCGGAAGACGCGGCTGCTGGGTACAGCCATGCCGACGACTACCGGATGAGCGCCGCCGACTACGCGGAGCACATCACACAGCTGTTCATGCGCTGGCACGAGCACGAGGAAGTGAAGGCCGGCCGCTGGCCGCAGCGGGTGGAAGAGGCGCTGGGCTGGGACCGCCGGTTCCGATACCCGCTGTCCCGCGCGGACGCGGAGCAGCTGCGCGATTACTTCCTCGATGTCTACGCGCCGAGCCGCAGCCCGCGCAACCGGCTGCGCGCGTTCGAGGGATTCATCCTCGGCGGGCCGGAGTATCTCACCGTCTTCGACGGAGAGACGGGCGCGGAACGCCATACCATCCGTTACAAGCCCGGCCGGCACGACGACGGCCTCATGTGGGGCGACTACGCCTGGCATCGGATCGAGCCGGGCAACCGCGTCGACCGGTTCCTCGCCGCCGTCGCTTACCTGGACGGCATCAGGCCGTATGCCGTCTTCGCGCGGGGCTACTACACGCGCGCGGCGGTCGTCGCGTACCGCTGGGACGGCCGGCAGCTTCATGAACATTGGAGCATCGACAGCGGCTGGGTGCCGATGAACAACCCGTTCGGCGACACCCTCCATGCGGAGGACGGCCTCGATCCGCAATACGGCGCGCTGGCGGGGCAGGGCGCCCACTCGCTCGCCGTCGCCGACGTCGACGGCGACGGCTGCCAGGAGCTCGTCTACGGCGCGGCGACGATCGACCACGACGGCACGCTGCTCTACGTGTCGCGGGGCGAGATGCCGCCGGAGAGCGCCGCGCCGGGCAGCCTCCGAAAGCTCGGCCACGGCGACGCGCTCCACGTCGCGGACATCGACCCCGACCGGCCGGGACTCGAAATTTTCATGGTGCACGAAGGCGGGCGGCACGCCCCGTACGGGTTCGCGCTGCGCGACGCGGCGACCGGCCGCGTGCTGTTCGGCGCCCCCGCCGAACAAGACGTCGGCCGCGGCATGATCGGCCAGGTCGATCCGCAGCATCGCGGCCTGCAGGTGTGGTCGTCCGCCGACCACGCCGGCCGCGAGCCGTTCGGCCTCATGACGTGCCGGGGCGAGCGCATCACACAAGAAGCGCCGGGCACGAACATGAACATCCGCTGGGCGGCCGACATGACGACGCAGATCATATCCGGCACGTTCGACGAGCCGGCTGCCATTGACGACTGGCGGCGGGGCCGGCTGCTCACGGCGCACGGCACCCGCACGAACAACGGCACGAAGGGCAACCCGTGCCTCGTCGCCGACCTGTTCGGCGACTGGCGGGAGGAGCTCGTCGTGCGCACGGCGGACAGCTCGGCGATCCGCATCTACATGAGCGCCGAGCCGACCGACCGGAAGCTGTACACGCTGATGCACGATCCGCAATACCGGGTCGGCATCGCGAACCAGAACGTCGTGTACAACCAGCCGGCCTATCCGAGCTTCTATCTCGCGTCGGACATCGACTGGGCGAAGGTGCCGGTCCCGGACATCCATGCGCCGCGCGCCTCCAACCCGTCCGACAGGGAGGTGACGGCCGGATGAAGCCATCCGCGACGACCGCCGCCGCGCGGCCGATGAGCCGAACGGGCGGATCGACGAAGTGGGGCCGGCTCTGGAAGAACCGCTGGCTGTACGCGCTGCTCGCCCCCGGACTGCTCTATTTTCTCATCTTCAAATACGTGCCGATGTGGGGGGTGCTGCTCGCCTTCCAGAACTTCTCGCCGTTCCACGGCTTCTGGAAGAGTGAATGGGTCGGGTTCGAACATTTCCGCGTCTTCTTCACGAACCCGGAATTTTTCATGCTGCTGCGCAACTCGCTCATTCTGTCGCTTTACAACCTGCTCTTTTTCTTCCCGGCGCCGATCATCCTGGCGCTCTTGCTCAACGAAGTGCGCATCGCCTTGTTCAAGCGGACGATCCAGACGCTCGTCTACGTGCCGCACTTCATCTCGATGGTCATCGTCGCCAGCCTCACCTACGTCTTCCTGACGACGGAGGGGGGCCTCGTGAACGAGCTGCTGCAGCAATATTTCGGCTTCAAGATCAGCTTCCTCACGAGTCCGGAATGGTTCCGGCCGATCATCGTCCTGCAGACGATCTGGAAAGAGTGCGGCTTCGGCACGATCATCTTCCTCGCCGCGCTGGCCGGCGTCGATCCCGAGCAGTACGAGGCCGCGATCATCGACGGGGCGAGCCGGTGGCGGCAGATGTGGCACATTACGCTGCCGTCGATCCGCAGCACGATCGTCATCCTGCTCATCCTGCGCATGGGCGACGTGCTCGACAACGGATTCGAACAGATCTACCTGCTGCTCAATCCGCTGAACCGCGAAGTGGCCGAAGTGTTCGACACCTATGTCTATTTCATGGGCATCACCCAGGGCGCGTTCAGCTACAGCACGGCGGTCGGCCTGTTCAAGTCGGTCGTCGGCATCATCCTCGTCATCGGGGCGAACTGGACGGCGAAGAAATTCGGCCAGTCCGGCATCTACTGACGCGCCGAAGCAGCGGAGGTGCATGTAACGATGAGGCAATACCGTACTCTGCCCGGAACCATTTTCGACATCTGCAACTATCTGTTCCTCAGCCTGTTCGCGCTCGCGGCGGTGCTGCCGTTCATCTACGTCTTCGCCGGCTCGTTCGCCTCGGACGCGGAGCTGACGAAGCGGGCGTTCTTTCTCGTACCGGAGAAATTCACCACCGCCGCGTACCGGTACATCTTCTCGACAGACACGATCGTGCGCAGCATCGGCGTCTCGGTCTATGTGACGACGGTCGGCACGCTCATCAACCTGTTCTTCACCGTGACGATGGCGTACGCGCTCTCGAAGCGGGAGCTTGCGGGCCGCAATTTCGTGCTCAACCTCGTCGTGTTCTCGATGCTGTTCGGCGGCGGCATGATTCCGACCTATCTCGTCGTCCGCGAGCTGCAGCTGCTGGACACGTACTGGGCGCTCATGCTGCCCGGCGCGATCAGCGCGTTCAACCTGATCATCGTCAAGAACTTCTTCCAGGAGCTGCCGGCGGAGCTGGAGGACGCGGCCAAGATCGACGGCTGTTCCGATCTCGGCCTGCTCAGGCGCATCGTGCTGCCGCTGTCGATGCCGGTGCTGGCGACATTCACGCTGTTCTATGCCGTCGGCCATTGGAACAACTACTACTCGGCGCTGCTCTACATCAACGAACCGTCGAAATGGCCGCTGCAGGTCATCCTGCGCCAGATCGTCATGCTGTCCCAGATGGCGGCCGGCGATCTGAGCGCGATGGACCCGAACTTCGAACAGCCGCCCGACCAGTCGATCAAAATGGCGGTCATCGTCGTCGGCACGGTTCCGATTCTGCTCGTCTATCCGTTCCTGCAGAAGCATTTCGCGAAGGGCGTCCTGCTCGGGTCGGTCAAAGGGTAACGGATATGCGATACCATTTTCCACCACACAAACAGGGAGGTTCTCGCGCATGAGAAAAGCGAAGAAATGGGCCGTCGTCCTGACGGCGGTGCTGCTGGCGCTCAGCGTGCTGTCGGCCTGCGGCGGCGGCAAGACCAACGGAGGCGGGAATTCCGAAGGCTCGGGCGATGTCGGCGGCGCTTCAAACTCCACCGGCAGCCGGAACGGCGCAGACACCGGGTCGAGCGAAGACAGCAAGGCGTCCGAACCGGAACCGCCGCTTGAAATCAGCATCATGCTGCCGATCTTCAAGACGAACTATCCGAGCGACGACAGCCCGGTCGTGCAGGAGATCAACAAGCGCGCGAACGTGAAGCTGCATCTCGAATGGGTGCCGAACTCGTCCTACACCGACAAGTTCAACATCACGCTCGCCAGCGGCAAACTGCCGACGATCATCTACGTGCCGGACGTGAAGAACCCGAACTTCGTCAACGCGGTGAAGGCGGGCGCGTTCTGGGAAGTCGGCGAGAAGATGAAGAACTACCCGTACCTGTCCCAGGCGAATCCGGTCATCATGAAAAACTCCTCGATCGAAGGCAAAAACTACGGCGTCTACCGCGGCCGCGCGCTCGGTCGGAACGGCATCAACTACCGGAAGGACTGGCTCGAGAACGTCGGGCTCGAGCCGCCGAAGACGATCGACGACTTCTACAACATGCTGAAGGCGTTCAAGGAGCAGGACCCGGACCGGAACGGCAAGGACGACACCTACGGCATGGTGCTCGTCAAGTGGACCGGCCAGTGGGCGAGCGGTTTCGACATCATCAAGCTGTGGTTCGGCGCGCCGAACAAATGGGGCGTCGTGGACGGCAAACTCGTGCCGGAGCATCAGACGCCGGAATATCTCGAAGCGCTCCGCTTCATGAAGAAGCTGTATGACGAGGGGCTGATCAACCAGGACTTCGCCGTCTACGACTCCGCGAAGTGGAACGACCCGGTCGTGAACGGCCAGGCCGGCGTCATCGTCGACGTCACCGACAACGCGGCGCGCCTCGACGACGCGATCCACCGGGCGCTGGCGGCGGAAGGCAAGGATCAGCCGGACGTTCATTTCGTCGACAACACGATCGGCGTCGTCGGCGACCACGGCCTGCGGGCCCTGCCGACCTCCGGCTTCGCGGGCATTCTCGCGATTCCGAAGTCGTCGGTCAAGACGGAAGAAGAGCTGGACCGCGTCCTTGCGTTCCTCGACAAGATGAACGAGCCGGAGCTGCAGACGCTGGCGGGTTACGGCATCGAAGGCGTCCATTATACGCTCGAGGACGGGTACGTTGTCTGGGTCGACGATCCGGTGAAGCTGGAGTCGGAAGTGGAAGGGCTCAACCAGATGCTGCCGTTCATCCCGGAAGATCAGGGGCTCAAGGTGAAGCAGACGCCGCTGCGGCAGAAGACGGCGGAGCTGCAGAAGGAAGCCGAGCAATACGTCGTGCCCAACCCCGCGGAGCCGTTCATCTCCACGGTCTATTCGCAGAAAGGACAGCAGCTTGACAATATCATCAACGACGCCCGCATCAAATATATCGTCGGCCAGCTTGACGAAGCGGGACTGCTCCAGGCGTTCGAGACGTGGAAGAAATCGGGCGGCGACGATCTGGTCAAGGAAATGAACGAGCTGTACGCCGCGGCGAATCCGTAAGCCGCGCGGCGGACGGCAAATCCGGGCCGCGTCCTTCATGGGCGCGGCTTTTGCGGATTGGCCGGGCACTCCCCGAAAAACCGGAAAATCAACCGATTCTGACGGAAAAGTGAACACTTTTCCGCGCCGGGATGGGGTACGATCAAATAAAAAGACGCGCGGGGAGAGCGACCGACGGAGGGGAAGCGGGGGATGGACGCGTGGTGAAGCGGATCTTCAGCCTGCCGGCACGGATGGCGTCCGGCAGAGGCCATTTCTATCGGCGCAGCCTGATTTTGCTGTTCGTCGTATCGGGCGTGCCGGGGCTGATCATCGGCTCGCTGGTGTACGGGCTGACGGCGGGCCGCGTGGAGCGCGAGCTGCTGGACAACCATGTGCGCCAGATCGAGCAGCGTTCCGTCAACCTCGACAACCAGCTCGGCAATCTCGAGCTGCTCTTGTCCCACTGGGCGTTCGATCCGAAGTTCGACTACCGGCTGCGGGAGACGGATTTCATCCGGGAGTTCGACGTGACGCAGGAACTGACGCGGACGCTCGTCGCGATGCAGGGGTCGAACGCCATCGTGAAGCGGGCGGAGCTGTATGTGGGCGGGCAGAGCCCGGTTCTGCTTCATCCGGAGTACATGGCGGTCGACGAGGCGACGGCGGCACGCTACGAAGCGCTGATCCGTTACCGCAGGTTCACCTACTGGACGCACTGGGCGTTCGATCCCTCGCGTCCGGACGAACGGGAACCGGCGCTTGTCCACCATATCCCCGCCGGCAGCCTGGAGCCGTTCGGCGTGCTTGTCTTCCGTCTCGATCCGGACCGGTTCGCGGATCTGCTGCGCACGCTCGCGCCTTACGACGAAGGCGAGACGTTCACGTGGGATCCGTCCGGCAGCTTCTGGCTGTCGGCGGGCGGAAGCGCGGAGGATTCGCCGTTCGTCCGCGCGCTGCGGGAGCGGGTCGAAGCGTCGGATGAGCCGTCCGGCTCGTTCCTGACCGAATGGGAAGGGCAGATGTACGCCGTCTCCTACGGCACGCTGTCGCGCATCGCGAACGACTGGCGGTACGTGTCGGCGTCGCCGATCGGCAACATTACGGCGCCGGTCGTGTTCATCTCCAAAGTCATCATGCTGGTCAGCCTGGCCGCGCTGCTGCTCGCGGCGCTGCTGGCGTGGCTGGCGTCGCTCCGCATCTACTTGCCGGTGAAGCGGCTCGTCGCGCTGCTCGGCGGCGGGCAGACGGGTCATTCTGGGGACGAATTTTCGCTGTTCGAGCGGGAATGGCGCGATCTGAACCGCGAGCGGCTGGAGCTGCACAACCGGATCGCGGAGCAGCTTCCGTTCGTGAAGCACGGCTTCCTCCATCAGCTCCTGCAGGGGCATCTGCACGCCTACTCGGAGGCGGATCTCCGCCGCCGTATGGAGCGGCTGCTGCGGGGGACCGAAGGATGCCGGTTCGTCGTCGTCTACGTCCGGCTGATCGGCATGCTCGGCGGCGAAGGGAAGTTCCGGGACGGGGACGAAGGGCTCGTCTCCTTCGCCGCGGCGAATCTGCTCGAGGAATTGGCCGCGCCGCGGTTTCCTCGCAGCGAGACGATCCACTTCCACGACATGTCGGCGGGCGTGCTGGTGTTCGTACCGCCCGACTTGTCCTGCGCGGACGAGATCGAATCGTTCTGCGCCGAAGCGGCGGCGCGGATCAACCGCGTGCTGCATCTGCACGCGGTGATGGCGTTCGGCGAGCCGGTGCCGCGCATCCGGGACGTGCCGCTCGCCTTCGAGCGTGCGAAGCAGGCGGCCGGATTGCGCCTGCTGGACAACGCGAACCAGATCATCCGCATGGAGCGGGAGATGGCCGATCAGGAGGAGGCCGCCGAGCTGCGCTATTCGTTCACGCTCGAGCGCGAGCTGCTCCAAGCGCTGCGCACCGGCGACGAGGACGGCGCCCGCGCCCATCTCGAAGCGTTTCTCGGCTCGCTGTGCGGCGGCGGTGCGAAGGAGATCGACGTACAGCAGGGCATGCTGCAGCTGCTCGGCCAGGTGCAGCACGCGATGATGGCGTCGGGCTTCCATCCGCACCGCCTGTACGGCGGAGCGAATCTCTACGCCGAACTGTCGCGCCTGCGGGAGCCGAAGCAGATGCTGCGCTGGTTCATGAACCGGGTGCTCGCGCCCTATTTCCGCGAGTGGGCGTCCCGCGCGGACGCCCGCGTGAAGCGGCTGGCCGGGCAGGCCGCCGAATATTTGCACCGCAACTACATGCGCGACATCTCGCTCGAGAGCTGCGCGGACGCGCTCGGCACGAGCCCGTACGCCTTGAGCAAGGCGTTCAAGGCGGCGACGGGTACGAACTTCATCGATTACCTGACCGAGCTGAGGCTGGAGAAGGCGAAGCAGCTGCTCCGCGAATCGGAGCTGAAGATTCACGATGTCGCGGGCATGGTCGGCTATCAGCACAGCTATTTCAATCGGATTTTCAAGAAGCTGGAAGGCATCACGCCGACCCTGTACCGGCAGCGGAGCCGAAACGCTTGAAGGCGGGAGTTCCAGGTGCGGGGGTGCGCGTGATGATTTCTGAAGGAGGCGCTCAGGATGCGACATGTGGATGCGGAACCGGTGCGGGCGGCCGAGCTCGACATCCGCGCCGCCGGCCCGCGCTGCCGGATGCTGCTCGGCGATCTGGACGGGGACGGCCGGATGGAAATGGTGCTCGCGCAGCCGGACAACCGGCAGGATGTGCGATACATTCCCCATCAGGTGCAGGCGCTCACGGCGTTCGACCTGGACGGCAGGCTGCTGTGGCAGGTCGGACGGCCGGACCCCGGCGCGGGAGGTCCGGGCTCGGACTATCCGGCGCAGATCGTCGACTGCGACGGCGACGGACGGCTCGAAGTGCTGTGCGTCATGGACGGCCGGCTGCTCGTGCTCGACGGGCGGAGCGGCCGCGCGAAGGCGAGCCTGCCGCTGCCCGCGCCGCACGCGCACGACTGCATCATCCCGGCGGACCTGTCCGGGCGCGGGTACTGCGGCGAGTGGCTGCTGAAGGACCGGTACCGGAACGTCTGGGCGGCGGACGGGAGCGGCCGCGTCCTGTGGCACCATGAAGGCAACCCGGGCCATTACCCGTGGGTCCGCGATCTCGACGGCGACGGCAAGGACGAGGTGATGGCCGGCTACACGCTGCTGGACCACGACGGCCGGCCGCTGTGGACCTGCGAGGGGCTCACGGAACACGCCGACTGCATCTGGGTCGGCGACGTGAACGGCGACGGGGAGGCGGAGATTGCGATCGGCGGCAGCGCCGTCGTCCTCTGCGACCGGCACGGCCGCGAGCTGTGGCGTTACGAAGGCGTGGTCGAGCCGCAGCATCTCGCGATCGGCCGATTCCGCCCGGATCTGCCGGGCCTGCAGATCGCGGGCGTCGACCGGATCGTGCGGGAAGATGACGGACGCGGCCGCCCGGGGCGGGACGCGCTGTTCCTGCTCGACGCCGCAGGCCGCCTGCTCTGGAAGGAGGAGCGCCGCACGCCGGGCTGGCTGACGATCATGGAGCCGCTCTCCGGCTGGACGGAGGACGCGCCGGACTATATGCTTGCGTTCCGGCGCGGCGGCGGGCTGCCGCCGGCGCTCTGCGACGGCCATGGGCGGACGGTCTGCGCCTTCCCGCTGGACGGCTATGCCGCCCATGCGGATCTGGCCGGTACCGGCCTGACGCAGGTCATTCTCTATCACGACGAGGCGGCGGCCGTGTTCGCCAGCCGGGACGTGCGGCTTCAGGCCAGGCCGGGAGCCGGGCCGCTGCCGCAGCCGAAGCGGCTGTCCCACGCAACGCTCTATCCCGGCGGCGAAGTTTGACAACACTTTCTGCGAGGAGAGTGAACATGTCCGATCTGAGCGCGTTCACCTTGTTTCTGGCGGGCGACTCGACCATGGCCGACCAGCCGGCGGACGTGTATCCGCTGACCGGATGGGGGCAGATGCTGCACCGGTTCGTTCCGGCCGAAATTAAGGTCGCCAACCACGCGATGTCCGGCCGCAGTTCACTCAGTTTCATCAACGAAGGGCGGCTGGACGCGATTATGCGGGAGGCCGAGCCGAACGACTGCCTGATCATCCAGTTCGGCCACAATGACGAGAAGATGGAAGATCCGAGCCGGTACACGGACCCGGAAGTGACGTACCCGGCGATGCTGCGCCGCTATCTCGAAGCCGCCCGTTCGCGCGGCATGCGGCCGGTCCTCGCGACGCCCGTCCAGCGGCGGACGTTCGCGGTCCACGGCACGCTGTACGAATCGCACGGGGCCTATCCGGATGCGGTGCGCAAGCTGGCCGCGGAGGAGGGCGTACCGCTGCTGGACCTGGCGGCGAAGACGAAGGAGCTGTACGAGCGGCTCGGACCGGAGAAGTCCAGGTCGCTGTTCATGCATGCGAAACCGGGCGAATACCCGAATTATCCGGACGGTGCGGAGGACAACACCCATTTCAGCGAGCGCGGCGCGCTGCGCGTGGCGGAGATCGCCGCGGAGGGGCTCGCGGAGCTGGGCATCCTTCCGTATGTGCGCCGGCCGGCTTGATGCGCGGTGGTTATCCGATTAAGCGGGAAGGATTTTGCTTGTACGGGAACGAAATGAACGGGGAAACGTTTGCTGAGCGCACCATGCGGAGGGATGAATGATGCCGAGAATCGTGCTCGCTTTTCCGGAAGGGCGGCACAAGACGCTGACGATGAGCTATGACGACGGGCGGGAAGCGGATCGGCGGCTCGTCCGGATTTTCAACGACCACGGCGTGCGGGGGACCTTCCATCTGAACGGCGGGCTGCTCGGCGACAGCGGGCGGATCGGCGCGGAGGAAGCCGCGTCCCTGTACGCGGGCCACGAGATCGCGGCCCACACGCTGACGCATCCGACGATCGCGCGCTGCCCGAAGGAGACGATCGTCCACGAGATCATGGAGGACCGCAAGCGGCTGGAGGAGATTACGAACGAGCCGGTGCGCGGCCTCTCGTATCCGAACGGTTCGCACAACCGGCTGATCCGGGACATGCTGCCCCATCTCGGCATCGCCTATTCGCGCGTCGTGCCGTCGACCGGCGGGTTCGGCATGCCGGACGACTGGTACGAATGGATGCCGACGTGCCATCACAAGGACCGGCTGATGGAGCGGGCGGAGGCTTTTGTCGAGCTGCACAAGCGGCAGTATCTGTACCTGATGTACGTGTGGGGCCACAGCTACGAATTCGACACGGACGGCAATTGGGATCTGATCGAGTCGTTCTGCCGGTTCATCGGCGGCCGGCGGGACATCTGGTACGCGACGAACATCGAGATCTTCGACTATATGCAGGCGTTTGAGCGGCTGCAATTCTCGGCGGACTGCCGCGTCGTCCGCAACCCGAGCGCGTCGTCCGTCTGGCTGTACGCCGACGACCGGCTGGTCGAGGTGCCCGGCGGCGCCAAGGTGGTGCTCGATTAAGCGGTGTTGAGGCGCTGCAGCGCGGCATCCCCGCTGCAGCGTCCCGGCAATTTGAAGGAGGATTTCGGCATGCGGAGAACAGCGGCCCGTCCCCATGGCGGATGGCCGGCATGAGGCTGGCGGCGAAGCGGCTTGCGGCGTATTGGCTCGATTTCGTGATGCTCGCCGGCGTGCTGGGCGGGATGCAGGGGTTGCTGTACCTGGCAACAGGAGGGTTCCCGTTCGACCGGTTCAAGGCGGGATACGAGATCGAACTGTGGGTGCTGGCGACGATGTCGGTGCCGGTGTGGGTCTATTTTATCGGAATGGAATACAAGCGGGGACAGACCATCGGCAAAAGTCTGCTGCAACTGAAGGCGGCGGCTCGGGACGGATCGCGCCTTACGCTGCGTCAGGCGTTCCTGCGGACGATCGTCCGTCTTCTGCCCTGGGAGCTGGCGCATCTCATCGTCCTGGTGCCGGAACCGTGGTGGGACGCCGATCCCGCCAATCCGGAACTCATTTTCATTCCGAACGGGCTTCTGCTTCTCTATATCGCCGTGCTGGTGACATCGGGCGGCCGGCGGACGCTCCATGATGCCGCGGCCGGCACACGCGTGCGGGACGCGGGCCGGCCGGATGCTTACCCATCCGAACATTACCGTTCATATTCAAAACGGCATCGTTTTTAAGCTTTCGAAAGCAAAGTTTGACATCAGCCATTTGCGGGAGCGTACATCAGCTATCCACGGGGATGAATTTACATACTACTCGGATCATAAACAGAAATACTTTTTATGGACAAAAGGGTTTGTATCATGGATCAATGATATAGCGAACTCAAGATCGAGGGGCTGCATCCACGATCATCTCCGCAGATGACGGTTGATAGCCCCTCTGTTTACATCATCGCTTCGCCTTCGCGGATCGCGTGCTGCGCCAGCAGCCGCATCGTCACGTCGTCCATCGGCGGGTTGGAGAGGCCGAACCGGACGTCGCGGTACAGCCGCTGCAGCGGATGGCCCATGGACAGGCCGTGGGCGCCGGTGATGCGCAGCGCCTTGTCGACGACCGAGATCGCCGTCTGCACGGCGAACGATTTCGCGGCGGCCATTTCCGCCGGGTACAGCTCCGGATCGTACGCGCCGTCGTCGTATTTCGCCGCGACGGCGTACAGGAAATGCCGCGCCGCGGTGAGCTCCAGGTCGATGCTGCCCAGATGCTGCCCGACGTTCGGCGCATACAGAATCGGTTTGTCCAGCGAATTCGGCTGATACGATGCGGCGAACTTCAGCGCTTCGCGGCGAGCGGCCAGGGCGATGCCGAGATAGCAGGCGGGAACGTGCAGCAGGAACGGGTTCGGCGCATGGGTCGGCTGCCTGGAAGTCCGCTGCACGCGCGCTTCCTCGGGCACGACGACGCCGTCCAGCACGAGATCGTGGCTGGCCGTGCCGCGCATGCCGACCATGTTCCAGGTCGGCTCGATCCTCAGGCCTTCCGTGCCGTTCGGAATCAGAAACTCCGTCATTTCGCCGGTGTCCTGCATGACGGCGGTGACGATGAAGTAATCCAGCACGGGCGAGAACGTCGCGAACGTCTTCCGTCCGTGGATGCGGTAGCCTTCCGGCACCTGGACGGCATAAGTCTGGGGCTTTCCGCCCCGGGACGGGCTGCCGGTTGCCGCCTCGGACGCCATTTTGTTGATCAGCGCGCCGCGCTTGACGATATCCTCGCAGATCCGGGCGATCGTCTCATCCGGCCACGGCTTGCGCTGCACGAGCTCCGACAGCACGCTCACATGCCACCCCATGCCGAGCGCGGTCGCCGGGTCGCCCTGGGCGATCCGCTCCTGGTACAGCACCATTTCGTAGACGGTCATGCCCTGCCCGCCCCATTCGCGGGGCACAGGGTATGCCGGATATCCGAATTCCCTCAACGCTGCCACGAACCGTTCGGAAATGCGGTTCTCCTCATCGGCGGCGTGCGCGTCCGCCATGAAGCGGTTGGCCAGTTCGCCGAGCCGGGCCAGCCGGTCGCGCTGTTCGTCGGTCCGCGCGAATGTATCCATGTCTCATCACCTTTTCCGTCAAAATTCGTTCCCATGACCCTGGTCCAATGTATCCATCTCCGTTCCGCCGATCCAGACGCGCAGCAGCCCAAGCGAGGCATCGAGCAGCAGCACATCGGCCCGCTTGCCGGGCTTCAGCGAGCCTGCAAGGCGGTCCATGCCGAGTTGGCGGGCGGGATTGGCGCTCGCCATCCGGCTGGCATCCGGGACGGATACGCCGACCTCCCGCACCAGATAGCGGAACGCGTCCAGCATCGTCAGCGTGCTTCCGGCCAGATGGTCCGAATCGCGCAGCCGGGCGACTCCGTCCCGCAGGATGACGGACAAGCCGCCGAGCGTGTATTCGCCGTCGGGCATGCCCGCGGCGGAAATCGCGTCCGTGACGAGCGCAACGTTGGCGATCCCTTTGGCGCGCAGGAGCAGCCGGATGCCCGCGGGATGGACGTGGCGGCCGTCGGCGATGATCTCGGCCATGATGCGATCGTCGGTCAGGACGGCGCCGACGGTTCCCGGCTCGCGATGGTGATAGGGGCGCATCGCGTTGAACGTATGAACGGCGTGACGCAGCCCTTTGTCGGCCGCCGTCATCATTCGGGCATACGAGGCATCCGTATGGCCGCAGGCAGGCACAATGCCATGATGTTTCAGGCGTTCAATATACTCCAGCGCACCGTCCAGTTCAGGCGCGAGCGTCTGGATTTTGATCAAGCCGGGATAGCGGCTGGTCCATTCGTCGAGCCAGTCCGGGCGCGGCGGCACGATATGGTCCGGGTTTTGCGCGCCTTTGTGCCGCGGGTTGATGAACGGTCCTTCCAGATGAACGCCCACCAGCTGCGCGTATGGCATGGGCGAAGCCATGAACCGATGGACGGCTTCAAGCATCGCGTCCAGCCGGGATTTCTCGACGGTCAGCGAGGTGGCCAGCATGCCGGTCGCTCCGTGCGCGGCGTGAAAGCGGGTGATTTCGCGCAAGCTTTTCTCATTCGCATCCAGAAAATCGCATCCCGCGCCGCCATGGACATGCAGATCGATAAAGCCCGGCAGCACCCATCCCCCTGCACCGTCGATCCGCCGCGCCGTCTCCGCTTCGGGCGGAGGCGGTTGATCCGCAGCGCCGATGGCGGCAATCTTTCCCTCGCGCAGCAAAATCCAGCCCCAAAGCCCGTCGCCGTCTTCCGTCACGATGCGCGCATTGGCAATCAAGGTTTTCTGCATCTGTGAATCCAACCGCCTTTTAAGCTCCATTGCATTCCATTATACCATGCATGGCATATGGAATAATTTGAACAAATTCGGGAAAGCGAACATCTCCTGCAACATCCTCCGCCTCCTTCCCGTCTGGGAGGTAAAGGATCGGAAGAAGGGGGTTCGGGCGATGGGCAAGGGATCGTGGAAGAAGCGGCGTCGGTACGCCGCGCTGCTGCTGGCGTTCGGCCTGCTCGCCGGATGCGGCGCAGGAGCGGGCGGCGAAGGGGATGGCGGCCTTGGAGACGAACGGACGTGGGCGGCGGGGAGCGGCGAACTGTCCAGCCGCATCGGCAATCCGGACAATGCCGTGTCGGCTCCCGCGAACGATGCCGGCAATATCGCCGCCGAAGAATGGTGGAACCTCGCGGGGTACGGCCAGCCGACCGGCAAATGGTTTCTGCAAGACGGCGCCGGCCATCTCGGATACGGCTTGACGGCCGGGACGCACCGGCCCGGGGATTCGGTCACCGTTGAACTGTTCGCGCATGAGGCGGATTTTCGTCTGGACCGCGACATCCGCATCCGGCTCACGGAGCTGACGGACGAACTGGAGCCGGCCGCGGTCATCCTCGATACGACCGTTCATGCGGGGCCGGTCGGCTCCCATGAAGTCGTCTATACGGGCACGCTGCCGGACAAGTTGAACGCCCTGTACGTGCTGGGCGCCGAGATCGTGGGCGAGGACGGCGGGACGGAAGATACCCGCGCCGCCCTGATCCGCGTGCCGGCGCCCGAGATCAACGCGTCGGTGCGGTTGGACCGGGCGGTGTACGGCAGCGGGGAGGAGACAGCCGTCCTGGCGGTGATGAACGCCGGACCGACCGTTCTGACGTTCGGCGTGGACTACCATATCGAGAAAAAGGTGGACGGCGAATGGCGCATCGTGCCGCTTGATCTGGCGTTCGACAGCATCGGTCTCATGCTCCAGCCGGGCCAGCAGCATGAGCTGAAGGTTCACCTCGGCGGACTCGGTCCCGGGGAGTACCGGGTGGTCAAGCCGCTCCGGGCTGAAGGGCTTGATCTGACCGCGGAGCTGGCGGCGGAGTTTACGATTGAATCATGAGACAATCGGCATCGGATCGCGGAGGTTCCGCGCACCCGGTGCCATTTTCATTTGGATGACCGTCCGGATGTGGTGTGGTAAGATGGGAAGCGATCATTTTCCAATTCAGGGTGGTGAAGACAACTGCATATGCATTTTCTTTGGGGCAATGTTGTGGTTTTACTGTTCTGGCTGATCGCACTGTTGGTCTTGTACACGGTCATCTATCTCGCAGTCAAACATGCGCTCAACAACGCGCAGTCGCTGCGCGAACTGCGTGACGAGATCCGGGCGCTTCGCATGTCAAGCCCGCCGCACGGACCGACATCCGGCCCCCCTTACGGACCGTCGGATACGGACCGGGGCAACTGGACCTGACGGGCATTGTATGCCGATGGCCCCGTATCTTTGGGCCATCGGCGGCCAAATCACGACGCTCCGCTTCGTTACGGCTGTTTCGGGTTGAACGGCTTCGGTACAACGAACCTCCGCCACCCCGATCCATCGAAAAAAAGTGGTTGAACTCCGGCGCAATTCGGCATATGATGAAACCATCACCGGAATAACAACGTTGTTATCACCATGACGAACGATAATAAGAAAGGCGGGACAACGATTGGCCAGACGTTTCATGGACGAAGATTTTCTGCTTGGAAGCGAGACGGCAAGGCGGCTTTATCATGATTACGCGAAATCGATGCCGATCATCGACTATCACTGCCATTTGAGTCCGCAGGAGATCTGGGAGAATCGTACATACCGCAATCTGGCGGAAGTATGGCTCGGCGGCGATCATTACAAATGGCGGGCGATGCGGGCGAACGGCGTCGACGAGCGGTACGTGACCGGCGACGCGGACGGCTACGAGAAGTTTCTCGCCTACGCCCGCACGCTGCCGCAGGCGATCGGCAATCCGCTCTACCATTGGTCGCATCTGGAGCTCAAACGGTATTTCGGCATTGACGAACCGCTCGACGAGTGCTCGGCGCCTTCAATCTGGGAGCGGGCGAACCGGCAGATTCAGAACGGGGGCCTGAGCGCGCGCGAGCTGATCACGAAGTCGAACGTCGAAGTGATCTGCACGACCGATGATCCGGCCGACTCGCTGGAATATCATCTGAAGCTCAAGGGGGATGCGCAGTTCCGGACGAAGGTGCTGCCGTCGTTCCGTCCGGACAAGGCGCTCGAGCTGAACCGGCCGGGATTTCCGGACTATGTGCGGAGGCTGGAGCAGGCGGCGGGCATCCCGATCCGGACGTACGACGACCTGCTGGCCGCGCTGAAGGCGCGGATCGACTTCTTCCATGAGGTCGGCTGCCGCGTCTCGGACCATGCGCTCGATGTCGTCGTCTGCGAAGAGGCGACGGATGCGGAAGCGGCGGCAGCCTTCGCGGAAGCGCTTCAAGGCCGCCGGGTAAGCGAAGAAGCGGAGCGGAAATACAAGACGCATCTGCTGATCTTCCTCGGCAGGGAGTACGCCGCGCGGGGCTGGGCGATGCAATACCACATGAACGCGATGCGCAACAACAACACGCGCCGGCTGGCCGAGCTCGGGCCCGACACCGGTTTCGACTCGATCGGCGACACGTCGATCGCCCGGCCGCTGTCCCGGCTGCTCGATTCGCTCGAGCGGGAGAACGCGCTGCCGAAGACGATTCTCTATTCGCTCCATCCCGGCCACAACCCGATCGTCGCCTCGATGATCGGCAACTTCCAGGGCGGCGGCATCCCGGGCAAAATCCAGTTCGGCTCGGCGTGGTGGTTCAACGACACGAAGGAAGGGATGATCGCCCAGCTCAAGACGCTCGCCGATTTCGGACTGCTCGGACGGTTCGTCGGCATGCTGACCGACTCCCGCAGCTTCCTGTCGTACACGCGGCACGAGTATTTCCGCCGCATTCTCTGCAACCTGATCGGCGAGTGGGCGGAGAACGGCGAAGTGCCGGACGATCCGGAGATGCTCGGCGGCATTGTCGAAAATATTTCCTACCGAAACGCGAAAGCGTACTTCGACTTCGACTCCGTCCGTTAAGTGCGTAAAGAACGGGCCTCGCAAGCCCTCAAATTTCCGCGGGAGGCGGGGCGGTGGACACGCGGACGACGAGCGACGGTTCGAGCGTGACCGTTCCGACCGCATCCGGCTGCTCGACCAGCCGGAGCAGGCTGTCGGCGACGAGCTCCGCCATCGCGTCGATGTCCGCGCCCACGGCCGTCACGGGCACATCCAGCTCCGCCATCTGCGGAATGTTGTCGTAGCTTGCGACCGACAGCGCCCGCGGAACGTCGAGCCCGGCTTCCGCGGCCGCGCGCAGGACGCCGCGCGCCAGATCGTAGCTGCCGCAGACTACGGCGGTCGGACGCCGCCGGGACGCGCCGGATTCTCCCGGACCGCCGGCGAAGAGGGCCCGCGCGGCAGCGTAGCCGTCGTGCACTTCCATGCCCTGCACGTCCGCGACGGGCGCGTCATGAGCGGCAATGCCAAGTGCGCCGGTCTCATCCAGGAAAGCCTCGATCTTCACGGCTTGCAGCGGATCGTACCGTTCCGGCCGGCCGATGTAGGCGATGCGCCGGTGGCCGAGCGAAGCCAGATGGCGGACGGCCAGCCGGATCGCGGCGCCGCGGTTGACGTCGACGGTCGGCAGCGGCGCGTATCCCGCCGCGCCGTACGACAGCACCGGGATGCCGGCGGAATCGGGGATGTGAGATGCGCCGCCTTCCATCCCGCCGAAGACGAGGATGGCGTCGACCTGGAACTTGCGGAACGTCGCGAACGCCGCGTCCATGCCGCCGATTGACAGCAGCATGGCGGTGCCCCGCCGTTCGAGCCGGTCACCCACGCGTGTAATCAGCGTCGACAGCGCCGTCCGTTCAATGGACGGCCAGACGACGCCGACGGCGCCGCTGCGCTTCGATACGAGACGGCGGGCCGCGATGTTCGGCTGATAGCCCATCTCGCGGGCGATGGCGATGATGCGCCGCTTCGTCTCGGGCGTGACCAGCGGGCTGTCCCGCAGCGCCTTCGACACGGTCGAGAAGCTGACGCCGGCCGCTTGCGCGATATCTTTGATCGTGACCATGGCGTTTTCCTCCCGCGAATGCCAACGTTGTTATTCGATGCTATCATCTTAGTACATGGACGCGGGAATGACAAATCCAAATTCAACATCCCCCCCGGAGGTGCCTGATCCATGAAGAAATATGCCATCTGCGGCGTAAGCAACCGGGCCATGGGCATGTTCCTGAAGCCGATGCTGACGACGTTCCGCGGCAACCACAAACCGGTCGCGCTGCTCGACAGCGACCCGCTGCGCTTTTCTGTCTGCAAGCAGCTCTACCCTGAATGTGCCGATCTGCCCGAATACGGGCCGGACGACTTCGACCGGATGGTGGAAGAGACGAAGCCGGACGTCGTCATCGTCGCGAGCCGCGACGACACGCATGCGGGCTATATCCTGAAGGCGCTGGAGCACGGCCTCGATGTCTTCACCGAGAAACCGATGGCGACGACGGCGGAAGACTGCCGGCGCATCCTCGAAGCGGAGAAGGCGGGCAAAGGCAAGGTCACCGTCACGTTCAACTACCGCTACAACCCGATCCATACGCGGATCAAGGAAATGATTCTGGAAGGCAAAATCGGCCGCGTCGTCTCGGTCGACCTGAACTGGTATATCGACACCTATCATGGCGCGAGTTATTTCAAACGTTGGAACCGGATGAGGGAGTTTTCCGGCGGGTTGTCGATCCACAAGAGCTCGCACCATTTCGACCTGGTGAACTGGTGGACGGGGCAGCGGCCGGTCGAAGTGTTCGCCTACGGCGCGCTCAACTTCTTCGGCCCCGAGGGCGAGCTCAACCCGAGCCGCAGGGACGGGCGGCACTGCACGACCTGCGACGAGCGCTCCGTGTGCGCCTACTACCGCCGCTGGGCGACGCGGACGGACGATGTGAGCGCGAAGGACGACCACATCGGCGCCCTGCCGCTTGCGGGCAAATATACGGGATACAGTCCGGACATGTGCATCTACGATTCCGAAATCAAGATCGAAGACACGTACGCGGTGACCGTGCGCTACGACGGCGGCGCGATGCTCAGCTATTCCGTGCTGTTCTCGGCGCCGTTTGAGGGCTACCGGCTGGCGATCAACGGGACGAAGGGCCGGATCGAGACGCAGGAATACCACGAGCTGTCCCGCATTCCGTTTCCCGTGCCGGAGCAGACGATCGACTATTTCCCGATGTTCGGCTCGAAGGAGACGATCCACGTCGTGCGGCGCCCGGGCGGGCACGGCGGCGGCGACCCGGCGCTGATCGAAGACCTGTTCCTCGGTCCCGATCCGGTCCGCGGCTACCCGATGCTCTCGGGCAGCGCCGACGGCGCGTACGCCGTCGCCACGGGCGAAGCGGTCTGGCGTTCGGTCAAGGAAGGCCGTCCGCTGCGCATCGCCGAACTGCTCGGCATCATGCCCGAGCCGCAGCCGCAACGGTAACGGCCTCCATTTTCTTCCGTTGAAAGGGTTTTCGGGGAATGGCGTCGAACAGATGTCGAACAGATAAAGCCAACAGACGCCGGGATCCGGCACACCCGGGAGGAGACCGATGCGGCTTCGTTCGCTGTACGACAATCTGCTCATCAAGAACAAAGTGCTGGTCCTCGTTCTTCTGATCACGCTCTTGTCGGCTTCGTCCGGCTTCGTCGCTTTCCATACGGCGGCGACCGCCTATGAGACGAAGCTGTACGAAGAGGCCGCCGAGGTGCTCAATCTCGCCTCGACGACCATCGACAACGAGCTGAAGAAGATCGAGGACCTTTCGTTCTCCATCATGACCGACAGCACCATCCAGGAACATCTGCGCAAGGTGAAGGCCCAAGAACCCGGCTACGAGCTGTATCAACGGCGGGCGGATCTGCTGGACCGGCTCGTCGTGCTCGCCCAGGAGCAGCCCTACATCGCCTCGATCCGGCTCGTCGACGCGACCGGCGTCGAGCTGATCGCCGGCTACATTCCGCGGCAGAAGGAAGAAGCGTCGGAGCTTGCGGCGCACGCCGAGCTGGCGGCCGGCGGGAACCGGTGGCTGCCGGGCGCGCCGGGCGACGACCTTCTGACGAGCGTGCGGCTCATCCGGAACAAGGAGAACCTGCAGCTCGACCACCTGGGCCTGCTCGTCATCTACGTCAACATGCGGACGCTCGTCGACCGCTTCCTCGATCTGTCGGACAACCGGCTCTACTTCGTGTTCAAGGACGGCGAGCTGCTGCATGCCATCGAAGGCGGCCGCGTGCTGGAGGACGCGGAGCAGCGGTTTGCCGGGATGAAGGGCTATGAGATTTTTGCATTCGACGGCCGCAAGCGGTTTACCGCTTACTACCGTTCGCGGGACGGCGAGTTTCTGCACGTCAACATGATCGACTTCGACCGGATTGCCCGCAAGACGACGGCCATCCGCAGCGGCATGATCGTGTTCTACGCCGCCATAAGCGTGCTTTTCCTCGTCATCGCGAGCCGTGCGGCGCGCGGCATCACCCGTCCGCTCGAACGGCTGATCGAGAAGATGAAGCAGGTGCCGAAGGGCGGATTCGAGCTGCCGGTGTCGGCGGAGGACCGGCACCTGTCCCGCGACGAAACGGGCGAAATCCACCGCCATTTCCGCATCATGATCGAGAAAATCAACGAGCTGATCTCCGAAAATTACGAGAAACAGCTCCTCATCCGCGAGACGGAATACCGCGCACTCCAGGCCCAGATCAACCCGCATTTCCTGTACAACACCCTCGACACGGTCGCCTGGATGGCGCGCATCAACAAGCAGCGCGGCATCTCGCTGCTCGTCGAGTCGCTCGGACGTCTGCTCCGCGCCATCATCAGCAAGCGGGAGGCGCTCGTCAAGCTGTCCGACGAACTCGAAATCACATCGCACTACGTCACGATCCAGAAGTTCCGGTTCGGCGACCGTCTGGAGTTTCTGATGACCTGCGACGACGCTTTGCAGCATGCGCTCATCCCGAAGCTGACGATCCAGCCGCTCGTCGAAAACGCCGTCGTGCACGCGCTCGAGGAGACGGACAGCGTCTGCACGATCGAAGTCGACATCAGCGAGACCGCATCCGGCATGGAGATCCGGGTGACCGACGACGGCCCGGGCATCGACGAGGAAGTCGCCGCCGCGGTCAAGGCGGGCACCATGAAGCCGAAAGGTTCCGGCATCGGCCTTGCCAACATCGAGGAGCGGTTGAAGCTTCTGTTCGGCGACAACGCGGACCTCATCGTGCAGCGGCGTCCGGAAGGCGGCACGGCCGTGACGATCCGGATGCCGGTCAGACGGAAGGAGGAGAACGATGTATAGCGTGCTGCTCGTGGACGACGAGCGGATCATTCTCGAAGGGCTGGCCGTCGTCGTCGAATGGGAGCGTCACGGCACGGCGCTCGCCGGCAAGGCGAAGAACGGCGCCGAAGCGCTGGAGATGATCCGCGAGATCCGGCCCGACATCGTCATCACCGATTTGAAAATGCCGAACATGAACGGCCTGGAGCTGATCGCCGCCGTCCGGGAAGCGTATCCCGACATCGTGTTCGTCATCCTGTCCGGATACGACGAATTCGAATACGCGCAGCGGGCGATGCAGTACGGCGTGCGGCACTATCTGCTGAAGCCTTGCGGCGAGCAGGAAATCATGGACACGCTCGACCGGGTCGTGGCGGAGCTGCGCACCGCCGAAGAGCGCAAGCGGTACACGCAGGGCATCCGCGCCCAGTTCGAGAAGATGAAGCCGCAGCTCAGGCAGCAGCTGCTGAAAGAATTTCTGACGAACAAGACGTACGGCATGAAGGAATGGGAGAGCTGCCGGTCGATCTTCGGCCTTCCCGCGGAAGGCGCGCGGGTCAGGCTCATCCTGTTCGAGCCGGACGCGGCGTCCGCGCCGGAGTATGAGCAGCTCTTCGCGCTGCAGAACATCTCGTCTGAACTGATCGGCGAATGCGCGCCGGTTCATCTCGACGCCGCGATCGGCGACCGCGTCGCCGTCCTGTGCGATGCCGCGCCGCTCGAGCGGCTGATGCCGGTGATCGGCAACGTGCAGCGCGTCTACCAGGCGTACTACGGCATCGAGACGACCGCCGCCGTCAGCGACGAAGCGGACGTCGGCAGCCTCCGGCGGCTGTACAAAGAGACGCTCGAAAGCCTGTCCGGCCGCTTCTATCTCGGCGGCGGCAGCATCATTACGCGCGCGGACACGCCGCAGCCGGCGAACATGCTCGATCTGCCCGACGCCGAGGAACTTGCGCGGGCCGTGCGGAGCGGCAGCGCGGCCGAGGCCGAATCGCTCCTGTCGGACTGTTTCCGGCGGCTGAAGGACATGCGCCTGGACGTGCAGGTCGCGAAGACGTATCTGGCCGAACTGTACATGGTGCTCATCCGCCAGGCGCCGCAGGACTGGCTGTCCGGCTATTTTGAGCGGGCGGTGTCGTTCCTCGCCTCCGAGACGCTCGGGCAGATGGAGCGGTTCGTCCTGGACATCGCGCGCGAGATCGCTTCTTCCTATTACGACGCCAACCTGCAGCACCGGAGCGAGCTCGTCCGCCGCATGATCGCCTGCATCCAGGAGCGGCTCGGCGACGAGACGCTGACGCTCGGGAGACTCGCGAGCGAAGTGTTCTTCATGAACGCGGACTATCTCGGCCGGCTGTTCCGCAAGGAGACGGGCGAGCGGTTCTCCAACTACCTGCTCGCCGCGCGCATCGAACGCGCGAAGCGGCTCATCGCCGAGTCCGGTCAAAGCAGTCTGCGGATCGGCGCGATCGCCGAGGCGGTCGGCTTCGGCAACAATCCGCAATATTTCAGCCAGGTGTTCAAGAAGCATACGGGCCTCACGCCCACGGAGTTCAAGCGGAAGACGTCGGAAAATTGAACGGCCCCGGTCGGAAAAATGAACCCGCTTGGGCGCACACGCCGAACGGTTTCGCCGCTCTGCCGCAGTACGGAGGTTCATTTCCCGGAATATTGAACAACGAAGACCGGAACCTTTCGTATCGCCGCCGCGGCGGATCGTTTTTAATGAGAATTGAAAACACTTTCAAGTCAGGGGGAACGTACGGCGATGAAGCGGAGAAGAATGTTCACCGTGCTGCTCGCGCTCATGCTGGCGCTGACGGCGGTGCTGTCCGCCTGCGGCGGCAAATCGGACAACGGCGGCACGAATGCGGCGAATTCGAACACCGCCGGCCGGTCGGAAAACGGCGGCGGATCGAACGCCGGTTCCGGATCGGAGGGCAGCGGCGGAGGCGATGCTTCGAAACCGGTTACGCTCAAAGTGCTGTGGTGGGGCGGCCAGACGCGGCACGACAACACGCTCAAGATCATCGAACTGTACCAGCAGCAGAACCCGCACGTCACGATTGAACCGGAATTCACCGGCTTCGACGGCTATTGGGAGAAGCTGTCCGCCATGGTCGCGGGCAACAACACGCCGGACGTGCTGCAGATGAACTTCGGCGAATACCTGACCCAGTATGCGAAGAACGACGTGCTCGCCGACCTGAATCCGTTCGTCGAGAGCGGCATCATCGACACGAGCAAGCTCGATGCGGGCATCATGGAATCCGGCGTTGTCGACGGCAAGCTGCTCGGCATTCCGCTCGGCATGAACGCGCTGACGGTCATCTACGATCCCGAGCTGATCAAGCAGGCGGGCGCGCAGGAACCCGCGCTCGGCTGGACGTGGGATGACTTCAAGGCGATCGCCCGGACGGTGCACCAAAATCTCGGCATCTACGGTTCGCCGACGCTCGAAGCGAACAATATCCTTGAATATTACGCCCGTCAGAACGACCAGAAGTTCTTCAGCGACGACGGCACCGGCGTCGGCTTCGACGATCAGATCTTCATCGATTACTTCAACATGCAGGTGGAGTTGATCAAGGAAGGCGTCATGCCGTCGCTGGACGTCATGCAGCAGCACTCCGCGCTGGAAGATCAGCTGATCGTGCATGGCAAGGCGCCGTTCGACGTCCGCTGGTCCAACCAGGTGGTCGCCCTGGCGAAGGCGGCGAACCGTCCGCTCAAGCTGACGGTGCTGCCCGGCCCGAACACGGAGAAGGGGCTGTTCCTGAAGCCGGCGATGTTCTTCTCGGTGGCGAAGGATTCGAAGAACGCCGAAGAAGCGGCGAAGTTCATCAACTTCTTCGTCAACTCGCTCGAAGTCGAGGAAATCCAGAAAGGCGAACGCGGCGTACCGATCAACGCGGAGATCCGCGAAGCGATCTCGAAACAGCTCGACGAGGTGCAGAAAAACATGTTTGATTACATTGATCTGGCGGCGGCCAACAGCAGCCCGATCGATACGAACTATCCGGTGGGTTCCGCGGAAGTGCTGAACCTGCTCGGCACCGATATCGAGGACCGGATTCTGTTCGCCGAAATGTCGCCTGAAGACGGCGCGGCGAAATTCCGCGAACAGACGGCGGACATTCTGGCCCGCAAGCGGTAGAATCTGCGGCCGGTTCGGAGGCGGCGCGGGAAGCTGCGCCGCCGATGGGCCGGCTTTCTTCAACGCGGACATTACGGGGAAAGGGCGGATGCAAAATTGGCAACGCGCAAAGCGGGCGGTTATCGCAACTTGACGGGGTACGCGTTCATCTCGCCGTTCCTCATCGGGTTCTTCGGACTGACCGTCATCCCGGTCGCGATGACGCTGTACCTGTCGTTCACCGACTATAACATGCTCCGGCCGCCGGAGTGGATCGGGCTGGAGCATTACGAGCGGATGTTCACGAAGGACGAGAAGTTCTGGCACTCGCTGCGCGTCACGTTCTTCTATACGTTCACGGCCGTGCCGCTCCGGCTCATCGTCGCGCTCGCGATTGCCATGCTGGTCGCGAAGATCGTCCGGGGCGCCGGGTTCTACCGGACGGTGCTGTACCTGCCTTCGATCATTGGCGGCAGCGTCGCCGTCGCCGTCATGTGGCGCCAGCTCTTCGGCCTCGAAGGCGCGATCAACACGATCCTGAAGTGGCTTGGACTGTCCGGGGTCTCCTGGCTCGGCGATCCGAAATATGCGATCTGGACGCTCATTCTGCTGTACGGCTGGCAGTTCGGTTCGTCGATGCTCATTTTTCTCGCCGGACTCAAAAACATCCCGAACGACTACTACGAGGCGGCGAGCGTGGACGGGGCGGGGAGCGTCACGATGTTCTTCCGCATCACGCTGCCGCTGCTCACGCCGGTCATTCTGTTCAATGTCGTCATCCAGCTCATCAACGGCTTTCTGGCGTTCACGCCGGCATATGTCATCTTCGGCGACGGCCGGCCGCTCGGCGCAACGCTCATGTACGTGCTCTACCTGTTCCAGAACGCGTTCACGTTCTTCGACATGGGTTACGCGTCCGGCATGGCGTGGGTGCTGCTTGTCATCGTGGGTCTGCTGACGGCGCTTATTTTCAAAAGTTCGGAGTATTGGGTGCACTATGAATCGAAGGGGGACCGCTGATGATGAGACTTCGGCGCATTCCCGTCATATCGCACGCCATCCTGCTCGCGCTGACCGTCTCCATGCTGTACCCGGTCGCCTGGATGGTCGCGAGTTCCTTCAAGGAAAGCTCGTCCGTGTTCGTGGACGCCGCTTCCCTCATTCCGAACCAGTGGAACTTCGACAACTACATCAACGGATGGAAAGGCGTCGCCGGCGTCACGTTCACGACGTTCTTCAAGAACACGTTCCTGGTCGTCGGCATCTCGACGATCGGCAGCGTCCTGTCGTCGGCGGTCATCGCGTTCGGCTTCTCCCGCATCCGTTTCCGCGGGCGCAACCTGTGGTTCGTCTGCATGATGCTGACGATGCTGCTCCCGTACGAGATCGTCATGGTGCCGCAGTACATTTTGTTCAACCAGTTCGGGTGGATCAACACGTATCTGCCGCTGATCATTCCGACGTTCTTCGGCACGCCGTTCTTCGTCTTCCTGATGATGCAGTTCATCCGTTCGATTCCGTACGATCTGGACGAGGCGGCGGAGATCGACGGCTGCAACAAGTTCACGACGTTCGTGCGCATCATTCTGCCGCTCATCCTGCCGGCGATGATGACATGCGTCATCTTCTCGTTCTATTGGCGTTGGGACGATTTTCTCGCGCCGCTGCTCTACCTGAACAAGGTGTCGCTCTATACGGTGTCGCTTGCGATCAAAATGTTCTCCGACCCCGACAACGTGACGGACTGGGGGGCGCTGTTCGCGATGTCGACGCTGAGTCTCATCCCGGTGTGCGCCGCGTTTTTCGCGTTCCAGCGATACATCGTGGAAGGCATTCATACGAGCGGACTGAAGGGCTGAAAGGGGGAGGTTGCGCATGAGCATGACACCGGGTGCACCGATCGACTGGGCGAAGGCGGCGTGCGATGCCGTCATGGCCGCGTACACGCCGGAGGAGCTGCCCCCCGCCGGCAAATGGCATTACCACCAGGGCGTCTTTCTGACGGGCGCCGTGCAGGTGTGGAAGCGGACGGGGGATGTGCGGTATTTTGATTATACGAAGCGGTACGTTGACCATCTGGTTGACGAACTGGGCAACGTGGTGGTCGCCAAAGGGGAACTGGACGCCATTCAAGCCGGCCTTCTCCTCTTTACGCTCGAGGATGCGACCGGAGATTCGCGTTATCGCGAGGCGGCGCGCAAGTTGCGCGCATTGTTCAACACGTTCAACCGGACGCGCGAAGGCGGCTTCTGGCATAAAGACCATTATCCGTACCAGATGTGGCTGGACGGACTGTACATGGGCGGCGTGTTCGCGGCGCGGTATGCCGCAAGGTACGGGGAGCCGGAGCTCGTGGACATGGCGCTCCATCAGGAGCGGCTGATGCGCCGGGGCACGCTGCGTCCGGACGGGCTGCTCGTCCATGCCTGGGACGAGAGCCGGCGCGCGCCGTGGGCCGATCCGGCGACCGGGATGGCGCCGGAAGTGTGGGGCCGGGCGCTCGGCTGGTACGGCGTCGCGCTGGCGGAGATCCGCGCGGAGCTGCCGGAGGGCCATCCGGCGCGGGAGGATCTCGCGGCGAAGCTCGGCGCGCTGGCGGAAGCGTTGGTGCATTACCAGGATGCCGGGAGCGGCCTGTGGCATCAAGTCGTCGACAAGGGCGATCGGCCGGACAACTGGCTCGAACTGTCGTGCAGCAGCCTGTACGTGTATTCGATCGCGGAGGCCGTCCGCGCCGGCGCGGCGGACCCGGCGCTGCTCGAGGCCGCCCGGCGAGGATTCGCCGGAATCACGGCACGGGTCGAATGGGATGCGGAGGGGCGGCTCGTCCTGCCGGACATCTGCATCGGCACCGGCGTCGGCGACTACGCCCACTACATCGCGCGCCCGGTAAGCCGGAACGACCTGCACGGCGTCGGCACGTTCGTCTGGGCGTGCATGGCGATGGATCGGGTTGACTGACATGGCATGCCGGCCGGTGCGCTGATTACAAGCGCACCGGTCCGTTGTTGGTGGGGGCGGTTTTCCATACGGCTGCCGTTGGTCAGTTCATATTCCCTTCGCGCATGTCGGCACGGTTTCGGTCAACCGCCATTTTAGAACGTATTTTCCTATACCTTTCGCTGCCTTTTCGTCCATATCCCCTTCGCTCAAATCGCTTTAACCGTCCCTTTCTGCCGCATTTTGACCATATCCCCTTTGTTCAACTTGTCTCTAATCCATCATCCAGCCGCATTTTAACCATATCCCGCTCGCTCAGCGGAATGGGCTGCAACTGCCCTCTCGTGCCCCATATCCCTTTCAATCAGCAGCCTTGACCGGCTTTCGGTACCGCCAAACCCTCCCCTCAACCGCTCTGGCGAACTTCTCAAACAGGGGAATCACGTCAATAAAATTTTATGGATGCATCAACCAATTTTTTGTTGAAATAAGAACATTTGTTCGATAAAATAAAGACAACCCGGAAAAACGGAGGGGGAGCGGACATGTTTTCGAACGAGACAGCTCTTCGTTTCCTACAATATTCGGAACAGAATTGCGCCGATCTCCTGATGCAAGCGCGCTGGCCCGGCGGTTTCCGGTGCCCGGATTGCGGCAGCGCGGCACATTATCGCATATCCGGACGTCGGCTCCCGCTGTTCGCCTGCGCATCTTGCCGCCGTCAATGCTCGCTCATTTCCGGCACCGTCATGGAGAGAAGCCGCGTCCCCCTGCGAAAATGGTTCACCGCCATCGCGCTCATCTCTTCCCGGCCGATAAGCGCCGCCGCGCTTGCCGACCAGATCCGCGTGACCTACAAGACGGCTTGGCTCATGCTGCACAAGCTGCGCAGCGCCATGTCCCGCCACGAAGATCTTGACCGACTGACCGGGCTCGTCCGGCTTCAACTCGGCAACGCCGGTCCCCGACCCTTGCCGTGGGTGAGGAACCTCAGCGATCGCGAACATCCTTTCGTGATCGGCGGCAGCATGGAAGGCGGCCCCGATGGACATGTGCTGGGGATCAAGCTGATGCAGGACACAGGCGGGGACACCTACCAATGGAAGATCACACCCCAAGGCGCCCTCCGCTTTATCGAAAAACATGTGGACCGAAGCCGGTCCGCGGTTGATTTGCGCACCGACACACTGGGACGGACACGCGTATTTTCTCTGTGGAAAATCGCCATGGACATCGGTTGCGGCATCAATTCCGTACACCGGGGCGTAGGAGCCAAGTACCGGCAAGCTTATTTGAATGAGTATGCCTATCGCTTCAATCAATCCAGCCGGGGACAGAATGCGGAACGGCACCTGCTGCATTTGGCCGCCGCTTCCGGCGCACCGACCCGAAAACAGTTGAGGGCCCGTCCCGTACCCGGCCGCCCGGACTGGGAGACGTACCGGAATACGCGCCGGATGATTGCCGAATTGAAGGCGCTTGCCGCCCGATTGCTGCCGCAGGCGTCTTAGATGTCATTTCTCTGGCATAAGGCTTTCCGCGCGATGGACTCTCGATTTTCTGTCAATCGTCCGTAAAGTTGAAAACGCTTTCTTATTACCGAGAGATTAAAGTTGACTGTTCACCGTACTCTTCTCAACCGCCGGCTGAACGCCTTAGTATTTGCCAACCTTCTGTCTACTGTCGGTTGAGCACATGAATCGCATTAGGTTCAGTGAACATCTTCGATCATGGTTCAACTCAACGGTTGCTTCACGATGACTGCCATCACGGCCTGGCGATTACTCAATATTTGCCCGGCACGAGCTTCCTGATCTTCTTGCGGTCTTCATGATGTTCCTCTTGCATTCCCTCTTGTTGAGCGACGGGGATATGGACGAAAAGGAACCGGAGAGCACCTTTTTAAAGTCCGCGAACAAGTACCACGGCCCCGCATTTCATCAGCCACGCGCATGGCTATTCCAGTCATCTTTATCCCCAAGAAAACAAAGAAAAATAAATCTATACAAAGATAAACAAAAATGATAGTATGAAATCAGAAGAAAACCAACATCCGTTTCGGAGGGAATGGCAACGATGGTGCAAAACTTGTGGGATCCGTCCGCGGCGTCGCAGCTGAAGGGCGGCCTCGACGAACTTGTCTATCGCTCGAACCTGCTCGGCCGCGACCGGCGCGTCTGCAACTGGGGCGGCGGCAACACGTCCAGCAAAATGATCGTGAAAGATTTCCGCGGCCGTGACGTCAAAGTCATGTACGTCAAAGGAAGCGGCTCCGACCTCGCGACGATGAAGGCGCACAACTTCACCGGCCTGCGCATGGATGACATCCATCCGCTGTTCGAGCGGGATGACATGTCCGACGAGGAGATGGTCGCGTACCTCGCACACTGCATGATCGACGCGAAACATCCGCGCGCATCGATCGAGACGCTGCTGCACGCATTCCTGCCGTTCAAGCATGTCGACCATACGCATCCGGACGCGATCATCAGCATCTGCTGCGCGGACAACGGCCGGCAGATCGCGGAAGAGATTTTCGGCGACCGGTTCGTCTGGGTGCCGTACATCCGCCCGGGCTTCAAGCTCTCGAAAATGATCGCCGAAGGCGTGCTCGCCAACCCGAAGGCCGAGCTCGTCCTGATGGAGAAGCACGGCCTTGTCACGTGGGGCGAAACGGCGGAGGCGTGCTACGAGCAGACGATCCGCATCATCAACGAGGCGGAGGCGTACATCGAAGCGCGCGTCGACAACGCGAAGTTGTTCGGGGGGCAGAAGCACGCGCCGCTGCCGGCGGAGACGCGCCGCAAGATCGCCGCGGAAGTGATGCCGGCCGTGCGCGGCGCGGTGAGCGGCGACAAGAAGATGATTCTCGCGTTCGACGATGAAGAAGATGTGCTCACGTTCGTCGGCGGGGCGGACGCGCCCGAGCTGTCCCAGGTCGGCGCCGCCTGCCCGGACCATCTCGTTCACACGAAAGTTGTGCCGCTCTTCGTCGACTGGACGCCGGACGCGAACGATGTCGAAGGCCTCAAGCAGAAACTGATCGACGGCATCGCCGCCTACAAGGAGCAGTACAAAGCCTACTTCGAGCGCAACAAGAATGAAGGCGACGTCATGTTCGAAGCGGCGCCGCGCGTCATCCTGATTCCGGGCGTCGGCATGATCAACACCGGCAAGAGCAAGGCGATGGCGAACGTCAGCGGCGCGCTCTATCATCGCGCGATCGCCGTCATGCGGGGCGCCGCGGCGCTCGGCAAGTTCGTGTCGCTCAGCGAGAACGAATCGTACAACGTCGAATACTGGCCGCTTGAACTTTACAAGCTGACGCTCGCTCCGCCGGAAGCGGAATTCTCCCGCCAGGTCGCGTTCATCACGGGCGGCGCAGGCGGCATCGGCAGCGAGACGGCGCGGCGGCTGGCGGCGGAAGGCGCGCATGTCGTGCTCGCCGATCTCAACCTCGAGGGCGCGCAGAAGGTGGCCGAGGAGCTTAACGCGAAGTACGGAGAAGGCCGGGCGCTGGCCGTGAAGATGGATGTCACCAAAGAGTCGGAAGTGCAGGCTGCTTACAAGGAAGCCGCGCTCTACTACGGCGGTGTCGACATTCTCGTGAACAACGCGGGACTTGCCACGTCCAGCCCGTTCGAAGAAACGTCGCTCGACGAATGGAACCTGAACATGAACGTGCTCGGCACCGGCTATTTCCTTGTCGCGCGCGAGGCGTTTAAAGTCATGAAGGAGCAGAACACGGGCGGCAGCATGATTTTCGTCGGGTCGAAAAACTCGGTCTACGCCGGCAAAAACGCCACCGCCTACAGCGCGGCCAAGGCGCTTGAAGTCCACCTCGCCCGCTGCATCGCCGCCGAAGGCGGACCGCTTGGCATTCGCGTGAACAGCGTGCTGCCGGACGCGGTGCTGCAGGGCTCCGCGATCTGGAACAGCGCGTGGCGGAACGAGCGGGCGGCCGCGTACGGCATCGAGCCCGACCAGCTTGAAGAGTATTACCGCAAGCGTACGACGCTGCTCGTGAACATCTACCCGCGCGACATCGCCGAAGCGATCGCGTTCTTCGCTTCGTCGAAGGCGGCGAAGACGACGGGGTGCATGCTGACCGTCGACGGCGGCGTGCCGGCGGCGTTCACCCGCTGATCTTTTGTGCATTGGACGAATCAACTTCCAAATTGAAAGGGAGGGCGAATCCATGTACAAAGCTTTCGGCCACACCCACTGGATCATTCCGGACGGCTATATTCCGGAGACGAGCAGCGGCGCGCTGGTCAGCCACGAATCGGTCTGCGTGCTGAACGGATCGTCCGTGGAAGCGCTGCTCAAGTTCACGATCTATTTCGAGGACCGTGATCCGATCGAAGACATCCCGTATGTCGTGCCGGGGCGCCGTACGAAGCACATCCGCACGAGCTCGCTCGTCAAGGACGGCGAGCAGATTCCGGCGGGCGTTCCGTACGCGATCGAGGTCCGCAGCGACATTCCGGTCGTCGTGCAGTACAGCAGGATGGATGCGACACAGGCGGAGAACGCGCTGATGTCGGTCATGGCTTACCCGGTAAAATAAGGAGGAGCGGCGAATGGAACGAAACATCGAGCAAGCATATGAAGCGGCCAGGGCACTCTACGCGGCGCACGGGATCGATACGGACAAGGCCATCGAGCGCCTTCAGTCGATCAAAATTTCCGTGCACTGCTGGCAGGGCGACGACGTGCAAGGGTTCCTCTTCCGCGGGGGCGAGCTGGGCGGCGGCCTGGCCGTCACCGGCAACTATCCGGGAGCGGCGCGGACGGCGGACGAACTGCGCGCCGACCTCGAGAAGGCGCTGTCGCTCATTCCCGGCAAACACAAGGTGAACCTCCACGCCATTTACGCCGACACCGACGAGAAAGTGGATCTGGATGCGCTTGAGCCGCGGCATTTTCAGAGCTGGGTCGATTGGGCGAAGGATCAGGGGCTCGGCCTCGACTTCAACCCGACGTGCTTCTCCCATCCGAAAGCGTCCGACGGCTTCACGCTGAGCCATCCCGATCCGGCTGTCCGCCGATTCTGGATCGACCACTGCAAGGCTTCGCGCAAGATCGGCGCGTATTTCGGCGAACAACTCGGGCAGACTTGCGTCACGAACGTCTGGATTCCGGACGGGTTCAAGGACGCGCCGGCCGACCGGCTCGCTCCGCGCATCCGGCTGAAGGAAGCGCTGGATGAGGTGTTCGCGGAGAAGATCGATCCCGCGGTTCACCTGGATGCGGTGGAGAGCAAGCTGTTCGGCATCGGTTCCGAGGCATACGTCGTCGGATCGCACGAATTTTACATGGGATACGCCATCCAGAAAGGGACGCTGCTCTGCCTCGACGCGGGCCATTTCCACCCGACCGAGAGCATCGCGGGCAAAATGTCGGCGCTCTCGCTGTTCACCAGCGGCCTGCTGCTCCATGTGAGCCGGCCGATGCGCTGGGACAGCGACCACGTCGTCATCCTCGACGACGAGACGCAGGAGATCGCCCGGGAGCTCGTCCGCTGCGGCCTGCTCGATCGGACGCATATCGGGCTGGATTTCTTCGATGCGAGCATCAACCGCGTGGCCGCCTGGGTCATCGGCACGCGCAGCACGCTGAAAGCGCTGCTCAGGGCGATGCTGGAGCCGGCGGACCGGCTGAAACAGGCCGAGCTCGAAGGCGATTACACGACGCGGCTTGCGCTGACGGAAGAATTCAAGACGTATCCGTTCGGAGCGGTGTGGGACTACTATTGCGCGAAATCGGGCGTGCCCGTGCGCGAGACGTGGCTTGACGAAGTCCGGGCGTACGAGCGGGACGTGCTGGCGAAGCGCAACGGATAAGGAGGCGGATGCGGCATGGCGGTGCTGGCGTTCGATCTTGGCGCCGGAAGCGGCCGGGCGCTGCTCGGCCGGCTGACGGACAGCCGGATCACGGCGGAGGAGATCCACCGCTTTCCGAACGATCCGGTTGCCGTGGGCGGCCGGCTCCACTGGGACATTCTCCGCCTGTACCACGAGATCAAGCAGGGCATGCTGATCGCCGGACGGCGGGGCGAGGACATCCGCGGCATCGGGATCGATTCGTGGGCGGTCGACTACGGCCTGCTTGACGCGAGCGGCGAGCTGCTCGGCAACCCGTACCATTACCGGGACAGCCGGACCGACGGGATGATGGAGCGGCTTTTCAAGAAGGTCGGTGCGGACGAGATATTCGCGCGGACCGGCATCCAGTTCCTTCCATTTAATACGATCTACCAGCTCCTCGCGATGAAGGAAGCGGATCATCCCGCGCTGCGCGAAGCGCGCCGGTTCCTGATGATTCCCGATCTCATCCGGTACTTCCTGACCGGCGAGGCGGCGAACGAGTTCACGAACGCGACGACGACGCAGCTCTACAATCCGGTGAAGGGCGATTGGGATGATCGGCTGCTCGAGGCGATCGGCATTCCGCGGGGCTGGTTCGGTCCTGTGCTCATGCCCGGCGCCGCCGCGGGGGAGCTTCGGGGCAGCGTGCAGTCGGAGCTCGGACTCGGCCCGATCCGCGTCGTCGCGGTTGCCGAGCACGACACCGGCTCGGCGGTGGCGGCCGTGCCGGCGGAGAGCGATTCGTTCGCCTACCTCAGCTGCGGCACCTGGTCGCTGCTCGGCACGGAAGTGCCGCAGCCGGTGCTCACGGAGGAAGCCCGGGAACTTAATTTCACGAACGAAGGCGGCGTCTTCGGCACCTATCGGCTGCTGAAAAACATCATGGGGCTCTGGATTCTCGAGGAATGCCGCCGCACCTGGAAGCGGGAAGGCCGGGAGGTCTCCCATGCCGAGCTGCTTGCGCGGGCCGAGGCGGCGAAACCGTTCGCCGCGCTGATCGATCCCGACGATCCGTCGTTTCTTCCGCCCGGCGGCATGCCGGAGCGGGTGAGGGCGTACGCGACCCGCACGGGCCAGGCGGCGCCGGAGACGGACGGCGCGATCACGCGCTGCGTCCTCGAGAGCCTCGCGCTCAAGTATCGTCACATCCTCGAACAGACCGAGCGGTTGTCCGGCCGGAAGTTCGACAAGCTGCACATGGTCGGCGGCGGCATTCAGAACAAGCTGCTCTGCCAATGGACGGCGAACGCGATCGGCCGCCCCGTCTGGGCGGGTCCGGCTGAGGGAAGCGCGATCGGCAATCTTGCGGTACAATGGATCGCGTCGGGAGATCTCGCGGACATCCGCGAGGCGAGAAAGGTGATCCGGGATTCCTTCCCCGTGACGGTGTACGAGCCCGAACCGGGATCGGCGGCCGCCTGGGAGGAAGCGTACGGACGCTGCGCTGCCCTGTGGGGGAGCTGCGCGGCGGGCTGACGGAATCTACAGGGATGGTGAAGACCATGCTGGCTGCGGAACGGCAGGAATTTATCGTGCGGGTGGTGAACGAGCGCGGCAGCGCGCGCGTCTCCGAACTGGCGGAACTGTGCGGCGTGACGGAGGAGACGATCCGCCGGGATCTCGACCGGCTCGAGGAAGCGGGCCGGCTCCGGCGGTCGCACGGCGGCGCCGTCAGTGTGCGGGATGCGGATCTGTCCGGCGGACCGCAGGAAATTCCGTACTACGAGCGCGAAATCACGCATGCCGAGGAGAAGCGGCGGATCGCGGAGGAAGCGGTGAAGCATATTCGTCCGGGCGAGCGCATCCTGCTGGACGGCAGCTCGACGGCCTGGTACGTGGCGCGCATTCTGCCGGACATGCCGCTGACGGTGCTGACGAACTCGGTCAAGGCGGCGGCGGAACTCGGCAGCAAGGAGCGGATCGAGGTGCTGTCGACGGGCGGCCTGATGTCGCACCGCTCGCTGTCGTTCGTCGGCCCGCTCGCCGAGCGGGCGCTGGACGATTTCCATGTCGAGAAAGCGTTCCTGTCCTGCAAAGGCATCCATCCCGAACGCGGCATCAGCGAATCGACCGGCCTTCAGGCGCAGATCAAGCGGAAGATGGCCGAAATCGCGGACCATGTGATTCTGCTCGCGGACGCCAGCAAATTCGGCGTGCAGGCTTTCGCGCGGGCGCTCGATCTGGGCGCCGTGAATACGATCATTACGGACCGCGGGCTCGACGAGGCGACGGCCGAATCGTACCGCGCGCTCGGCATCGAGGTCATTGCCGTATAGCCGGGAGGTGCGTTTATTGAAAATCTCACTGTTCATTACGTGTATCTGTGACGCCATGTTCCCGGGCGTCGGCGAAGCGATGGTCCGGCTGCTGGAGCGGCAGGGGGTGCGGGTCGAATTTCCGGAAGGCCAGACGTGCTGCGGCCAGCCGGCGTTCAACTCGGGCTACTGGGACGATGCCCGCGCGGCGGCGCGCACCGTGCTGGACGCGTTTGAAGACAGCGACTTCGTCATCGCGCCGTCGGGTTCATGCGTTTACATGTTCCACCATTACCGGGAGCTGTTCAAGGACGATCCGAAGCGCCTGGAACAGGCGGAGCAGCTCGCGGCGAAGACGTACGAATTTACGCAATTTCTCGTTCAGGTGCTCGGCGTGCGCGATCTCGGGGCCTATTTTCCGCACAAGGTGACGTACCATCCGTCCTGCCACGGCAGCCGGCTGCTCGGCGTGAAGGACGAGCCGCTGGAGCTGCTCTCCGCGGTGCGGGGCCTCACGTTCGTGCCGCTGCCGATGGCCGAGGACTGCTGCGGGTTCGGCGGCACCTTCGCCGTGAAGATGGCGGACATCTCCGGCGCGATGGTCGCCGAGAAAGCGGAGCATGTCACGGAGACGGAAGCGGAAGTGCTCACCGGGCTCGACATGGGCTGCCTGATGAACATCGGAGGCCATCTTCGCCGCAAAGGTGCGAACGTCCGCGTCATGCATCTGGCGGAACTGCTCGCCGAGGGGGTGGAGCGCGCATGAGTCTCGATTCCCGCGATACGGTGAAGGAGCGGGCGGAAGCGGCGCTGGAGGATGATTTTCTCCGCCAGGCCGTCCGCTTCACGACGGAGCGGCTCCGCTCGGGCCGGCGGCAGGCGGCCGAGGAGCACGGCAACTGGGAAGCATGGCGCGAGCGCGGCCGGCAAATCCGGCTGCACACGATCGCGCATTTGGATTATTATCTGAATCTGTTCGCGGAGAACGCGCGGGCGAACGGCGCGCAAGTGCATTTCGCCCGGACGGCGGAGGAAGCGGTGCGCATCGTGCAGACCATCGCGCGCCGCGTTCAGGCGAAGACGGTCGTCAAGTCGAAGTCGATGGTGACCGAGGAACTGCATCTGAACCAGGCGCTCAAGGAGATCGGCGTCAAGGCGATCGAGACGGACCTCGGCGAATACATCATCCAGCTCGCGGGCGAAGCGCCGTCGCACATCATCATTCCGGCCATCCACAAGAACAAGGCGCAGATCGCGGAAGTGCTGTCGGAAGAAGCGGGAGAGAAATTGCCGCCCGACACGAAGGTGCTGGCGGGATTTGCGCGCAAGCGGCTGCGGGAAGAGTTTCTCGGAGCGGATATCGGCATGACCGGCTGCAATTTCGCGGTGGCCGAGACGGGCTCGATCTGCATTTTCGAGAATGAAGGGAACGCGCGGATGGTGTCGACCGTGCCGAAGGTGCAGATCACGTTGATGGGGATGGAACGGATCGTGCCGTCCTGGGCGGATCTCGAGGTGATGGCGACGCTGCTGCCGCGCTCGGCGACCGGCCAGAAGCTGACCGTCTACCTGTCCGGCATCAGCGGCCCGCGGCGGCCGGGGGACGGCGACGGGCCGGAGGAACTGCACATCGTCATTGTCGACAACGGCCGGTCGAACCAGCTTGGCGATCCGGAGTTCCAGGAGCTCTTGAACTGCATCCGCTGCGGCGCCTGCCTCAATGTGTGCCCGGTCTATCGGCACATCGGCGGCCACGCCTACGGCAGCACGTACAGCGGGCCGATCGGCGCGGTGCTGACGCCGGCGCTTAAGAAGAATGTCGCGGAATGGGACGACATCGCGAACGCTTCCAGTCTGTGCGGCGCATGCTGGGAAGCCTGCCCGGTGAAAATTCCGCTGCACGACATGCTCGTCTACCTGCGGCGGCGCAAGGCGGAAAGCCCGCACCGCAGCGCGGGCGAGGCGGCGGCGATGAAGGCATACGGCCTCACGATGGCGAAGCCGGGGCGGCTCTCCGCCGCGCTGAAGCTGGCGCGGTTCGGCCAGCGGTTCGCCGGGAAAGGCGGCGAGATCCGCGCGCGGATCGGCCCGCTGGGCGGGTGGATCAAGCATCGGGCCTTGCCGATGCTGCCGCAGGAGTCGTTCCGCGACCGGTGGAAGAAGCTGAATACGGGCGGTGCGAAGCCGCTTGATCCGGCCGTGGAGGAGCGGCTGCGCGCGGCATTGGCGAAGCGCCGGGGCGGCGGAGATGCGGCGCATGTTCAAGCGCCGGTTCAAGCGCAGATCCAGGCGGCCGCGCAGGAGCCGGCGCCGATGCCGGACGACCAGCGCGCCATGCTCGGGCATATCGCGGCAAAGCTGGGTCATCCGCCGCGGACGGCGCCGGCGGGCCGGGCGCATCGCGGCGCGCCGGATTTCTGGCACGCGTTCGCGCTGCCGCCGGAGGAGCGCCGCGAGCGGTTCGCCGCCAATTTCCGGGCGGCCGGCGGCCATGTCGCGAGCGTGCCCAACCTGCACGCGGCATCGCGCTACATCGCGGAGCAGGCGGCTGCGCGCGGCGCATCCAGCCTGCTCTTGCAGGATGCGCCGGAGCTGGCCGCCCTGGCGCTGGACAACGCGATGCCGGACGCGTGCTTAAGCGTCTGGAACCGCGATTCCGATACGGATTGGATCGCGGTTGCCGCAGGGGCGGATGCGGGCATCGTGCTCGCCGACTGCGCCGCGGCGTACACGGGCACCGTCGCGCTCCTTTCTTCCAGGGGGCGCGGCCGGTCGGTGAGCCTGCTGCCGCCCGTGCTGTTCATCGTGCTGCCGGCTTACCGGATCCGCACGCGGCTGGGCGAAGTTTTCGCCGAATTCGACGCGGGCGGCCGGAGCGCCATGCCGGCGGGCGTTCATCTTATTTCCGGCCCGAGCCGCTCGGCCGACATCGAGAACGATCTGACAATCGGCGTGCACGGGCCGGGCGACGTCCATGTAATCATCGTCGGATCTTCCGAATAATTCCGATGATTCTGAGAAATGTGAACAAAATCTTATCTTTGTCATATGGACAATATCCTTCCATGGCGGTAAGGTGGCGTTAGGTTCGGAAGGCGGCATCCGGCCGCATTTCCGGCTTCCGCTGCGGAGGATTTGCGCCGCGCGCGTCTACCTGCGCGCGGCTTTCCGCTTTCAGGTGTTTGATCACTTTGAATTGCCGGGGGTGCACGGAGATGATGATGCAGAGGCTGCGGATCGGCAACGGCGGAAGGCATCTGGCATTGGAGGACGGACGGCCTTTTTTCTGGCTGGGGGATACGGCGTGGGAGCTGTTCCACCGGCTCACGATCGAGGACGCCGAACATTATTTGCGCACGCGGTCCGGGCAGCAGTTCACGGTTATTCAGGCCGTCGCGCTGGCGGAATTCGAAGGCGTGACGACCGCAAATGCTTACGGAAGGCTGCCGCTCAAGACCGGCGCGAACGGATTGCCCGATCCGGCATATCCCGATACGGACGGTCCGAATTCTTATTGGGACCATATCGATGCGGTCATCCGGCTGGCGGAATCGCTTGGCCTGTACATTGCGCTCCTGCCTACATGGGGAGACAAGTTCAACAAAGCCTGGGGGAAAGGACCGGAGATTTTCACGCCGGACAATGCCTGGCGTTACGGCCGCTGGCTGGGCGAACGGTACCGGGATGCGCCGAACATCGTCTGGGTGCTCGGCGGCGACCGGGCGTTAAATACGCGGCGGCATTTCGACATCGTCAGCCGGATGGCGGAGGGCCTTACGGAAGGCGACGGCGGCGCGCATCTGATCACTTATCATCCGCAGGGCGGCGACTCGTCGTCGCGGCAGCTTCATGATGAACCTTGGCTTGATTTCAACATGATTCAATCCGGTCACGGCGAAGCGATGATCGCGAGCGATGCCCGCGTGCTGGCGGATTACGAGCGCGAGCCGGTGAAACCGGTGCTGGACGCCGAGCCTTGCTATGAAGACCATCCGATCGGGTTCAAGGCGGCGAACGGCTATTTCGACGCCGCCGATGTGCGCAAGGCCGCCTATTACGCGCTGCTCTCGGGCGCCTGCGGCCACACGTACGGCCACCATTCCGTCTGGGCGATGGCGGACGGTCCGATGGCCGGCGCGGCGTCGCACGGCAATCCAGGCAACTATATTGTGATGAGCTGGCGGGACGCGCTCCGGCGGCCGGGCGCGGAGCAGATGCGCTGGCTGCGCGCGTTCGGCGAGCGGTATGCGCCGGCGGGGTTCACGCCGGACGCCGGTCTGCTCGCCGGCAATTTCGAGGGGGCGGGCCGCCAGGTTGCGGCAAGGGGCGAAGGATGCGCCGCCGTCTACACGCCGTCGGGACCGTATGTGGATGTGGCGGCCGGCCTGAAGGGCCTGAATGCGGCCGGAGCGAAGTGGTACGATCCGCGCAGCGGCGAAGAGCGTCCGGCAGCGGCTGTTGCCGGCGATAAGGCGCTGCGGTTCTTCACGCCGACCGCCGGCCGGGGCGAGGATTGGGTGCTCGTCGTACCGGAAGGTTGATGCGGCTGCTCCCTCTCGAATAGGATTCGATGCCGCGGCGAACGCTAACGGCGATGGCATCGAATGCTTCGAAGGGGAGGTGCGCGCCATGATACGCAGGGCAGCGGCCATCGCCGTGCTGGCCGCCGGCGCCTTGATGTTCGCCGGCTGCGCGGAGACGCAGGGCGATGTCGGCAATCGCAACATCAAGGAGAAAAGAATCCTCAAGGACGGCAACGGCAATCTTGTCATCGACCGGCGGTTCGCGAACGACCAGCTGAACGAGCAGAACCGGGTGTACGGCCGCCGGCTCAACAGCAACAATCTGATCGGCAACCATCAGAATTACCGGATGGAAGCGAGCCAGGACATCGCCGAGCGAATCCGGAAAGCGGAAGGATTGAGTGACGTTTATGTCATCCTGACAGACCGCAACGCCTACGTCGCCGTCAACAAACGGATCGACGCCGGCGACCGGCTGCAGCGCGGAGCCGCGGGCGCTGACGGACTGCCCAGTTCGCGGACGGGATCGCGCGCCGGGCTGAACAGCAAATCGGCCGGCGGAACAACCGGCGGCAAGGATAAGTCCGGCGGCACCCTGGAGGAGCGGATCGCCCGGCATGTGAAGGAGATGGCGCCGATGATTGAGCGCGTCTATGTGTCCGAGGAGCCGGACTTCGTCAGCCGGATGAGCGAGTACATCCAGACGGCGCGCCGCGGCGAGCCGATCCAGGGATTCATCGCCCAGTTCAACGCGATGGTGGAGCGGCTGTTTCCCGCGGAGTCGGGCATCCGCATCAGCAGAAGCAACTCCGGCATTTACGATTGATGCGAACGGCCGGTCAGGGTCGACCGGACCGGCCTTTCTCATGCCGCTACTTCTCTGACGATGCCGGCTGCGGCTCCAGCCGCGCCAGCGGCTTCATGGCCGGCCCTTCCACGACATTGCCCTTGTAGTCGAACCTTGAGCCGTGGCACGGGCAGTCCCATGTCCGCTCGCCGGGGTTCCATTTCACCTCGCAGCCCATGTGGGTGCAGGTCGTGTCCACAAGATGCAGCTCGCCCTGCGGGTCCCGGTAGGCGCCCGCGCGCTTGCCGTTCAGCTCGACGACGGCGCCTTCGTCCGGCACCAGCGATTCCGGCGTCCGTCCGGGCTTCTCCAGCTTGCCGGCAATGAGCGAGCCCGCGACCCGCGCGTTCGAGCCGACAATTACGCGCAGATCCGGATCGGCATGAAAACGCGACGGCGTGAACAGCTCCGCATACCGGTTGTCGCGTCCGAGCGCCAGATCCGCGATCAGCATGGCGGCGGCGGTGCCCCCGGTCATGCCCCATTTGCGGTAGCCGGTCGCGACGAGGATGTTCGGCTTGTCCTTGTCCGGCGGGCCGACGTACGGCACCTTGTCGGTCGTGATGATGTCCTGCGCGGACCAGCGGTACGCGACCGATTCGGCGCCGAACAGCCGCTCGCCGAATTCGGCCAGCGCGGCGTAGCGCCGCTCCGCATCTTCCGCCGCGCCGGAGCGGTGATTCTCGCCGCCGATCAGCACGAGCGGCCGGTCCGTGCTGCCGGCAAGGCGCAGGGAGCGGCGCGGCTCGTCGGCGCTGATGTACATCCCGCCGGGATACGGCTGCTTCGGCTGGATCGCGACGACGTACGACCGGTCGATGTGCAGCCGGGCGAACAGCCCGCCGGTCTTGTCAATGAACGGATAGTGGCTGGCCGCCGCGACGGCGCTGCAGCGGACCTTACGCCCATCAGTCGTCCGCACGATCGGACGGCTGCCGTCCGTGTCGACCCCGTCCGCCGTCGTCTTCTCGTGGATGCGGACGCCGAGCCGCACGGCTTCATCGAGCAGCCGCCGCATGTAGCGCAGCGGGTGGAAGCGCGCCTGCTTCCGCATGACAAGCGCCGCCGCAGCGTCCACGGGCACCGGAATATCCGCGACAAGCTCGCCTTCGATGCCGAGGGCGTCGTAGGCGCGCAGCTCCTGCTCCAGCTTGCCGACCGACCGATTCTCCGTCACATAGACATAGGCGTCTTCCTCCGCCCATTCGCAGTCGATGTTCCACTCGCGCACCCGGCCTTCGATGAAGGTCATCGCGTCGCGGTTTGCTTCATAGTACAGCTTCGCCTTCTCTTGGCCGAAATGGGCGATCAGCTCATCGTAGATGAGATGGTGCTGCGCCGTCACTTTGGCCGTCGTATGTCCCGTCGTCCTCCGCAGCACGCGCGACGCCTCGAGCACGATGACGCGCGCGCCTTCCTTCGCCAGCAGCCAGGCGGCCGTCAACCCCGTAATGCCTGCGCCGACGATTACAACATCGGCATCCGTGTCTTCCTGCAACGGCTGGAATTCCGGCAACGGCTCGGACTCGATCCAGTACGACAGCGTGGTCTCCGGCAGACCGGCATTTCCTCCCGTCATTCCTGCGGCAGCCTCCTTCGCATAACCCCGGAAAAAGGGCATTCGTGCTTGTACAGGAATAGTTTCTCTTGTCCGCGGCGAATTCATACCGACCGGCCGGTCCGCCTGATCTTACTCAACACAACCGCTAAGGGGCCCCGGACTTTGCATTCTTCGTTCAATCCGGACACGCCTTGCTCCCGCTTTGCCTCTCCGCCTGATGAGCAGACGCCCGAAAAAGCGCGCCGCTCAGCCCATTTCTGCCGCTTGCCGCACCACATGTTCCCGCCATTCATAAGATAAGTTGACTGTATCCCTTAACCTTGTTAAACCATCACATTACAGGCAAGGAGGGGTGACAACTTGAAGGGCAGCGAGCACAAAAGCAAATTTCTCTTGACGCACCGCGAAAGGGAAGTATTCGAACTCCTTGTTCAGGACAAGACGACGCGCGACATAGCACAACAGCTGTTCATCAGCGAAAAGACTGTGCGGAATCATATATCGAATGTGATGCAGAAGCTCAACGTCAAAGGCCGTTCTCAAGCGGTTGTCGAGCTGATCAAGCTCGGGGAGCTCAAAATATAGCGCATCTGATACAAGGAACCTTCTGTTCGCTCCTTCACGGAGTGGAAGGAGGTTTTTTATTGCGGCTTGCAGTCGTTCGGGACAAGCGCCCGAAAGACGGCGAAGCGCCCCGAAACCTTGCGGTCCGGGGCACTGCTTTTGCCGGGCCGTTATTGGCGGCCGGCCGTTACAGGCGGGATGTGCGAAGAATGATGACGAGCAGAATGAAGAGAACGAGAATGGTGCCGGTATCCGGGTAGCGCTTCTTCGGCATGCAATGTTGATGATGATAGCCGGTTCCGGCCATGCCATACATTCCCGGATGGACGGACGCGTAAGGATGGTGTCCGATCGCGCCCGCCGCACCGGCTCCGATGTGAACGTCCGCGCCGAATCCCGCAGCTCCCGCTGCGCCCAGATTGCCATAATCCGCCATGTCCCATACACTCCTTCACTGATTTTTGGAATTTGGTGAATTGCACATTGACAATGTATGCGCAGGGGACATCCGCGGGATGGCAATCCGCCTACCGCAAGCAAAAATAGGTCCTTGCCCCGCCCGCCGCATGCGTCTGGTGCGTCAGGTGTTGATTTTGAAATGAAACTCGGGATGTTTGTAAACAAGCGCGAAATGGGGATCGGAACCGAGCACGCTGTCCAGATCTTCCGGCGTGAACAGGAAGTAATCGTTATAAAGCGGGTAACCGGCCCCGTAGTAGTAGCAGAGCCACACCAGCTTCGAACAGTAGATGGATGACCACGGATCTTCCAGCGGTATCGCCGGCGAGAATGAGAACGGCGGCATGATGATGCCTTTCGCGTAGTTGGCCTGGCAAGCCTGATGGTACGTGATGGCGTACTGCGCACTTCCCGCGGCCAGCCAGTCCGGAATCGGCCGGTAGTGCGCGTGTTTCGGATGCTGCATGAAAAATTCCGCTGCCGGAGCGCGACGCACGTAAGGAAACGTCACGACCGCCTCGACGATTTCGTCCGGGCCGACGGCGATGGCGCTGTGGCCGAGGAAACCCGTCGGCACGGCCAGCATATTGTCGCAAGCCGTCAGCACATCGCCCGGCCTCAGGACGCGGTGTGCAAAGTTCATCCGGATCACCACCCACACCACTATATGCGGCATGGGCGGATGTCGTGCTTTTTTTGTGACCCAACGGATGCGTCCGCACGGAAGCGGATGACCTGCCGTCAACCGTTCACGATCTTGCCGCCGTTCAGATGGAGCGTCTGGCCGGTCATGTACGTCGAATCGCCGCTGGCGAGAAAGACGTAGGCGGCAGCCAGTTCGGACGGTTGACCGGGCCGCTTCATCGGCGTGTCGGTGCCGAATGTCGCCGTGTCTTCCGCCGCGAAGGTGGACGGAATGAGCGGCGTCCAGATCGGCCCGGGCGCGACGGCGTTCACGCGAATGCCCTGCGCCGCAAGATTTTTGGCCAGCGCGCGGGTGAACGCGACGACGGCGCCCTTCGAAGCGGAATAGTCGATCAGCGTTGGGCTTCCTTCATAGGCGGTGACCGATGCGGTGTTGATGATCGCCGCGCCTTCCTTCAGATGCGGCAAGGCCGCCTTCGTCAGGTGGAACATGCCGAACACGTTCGTGCGGAAGGTCCGCTCAAGCTGCCCGGCGGTAATGTCCGTGAGGGCAGGCTGCGGATGCTGCTCGGCCGCGTTGTTGACGACGATGTCCAGCCGGCCGAACGTCTGCACGATCCGGTCGATCGCCTGCTGGCAGAACGCTTCGTCGCCGATGTCGCCGGCAATCAGCAGACAGCGTCTGCCGAGCTCTTCGATGCGGCGCTTCACATTGTCCGCATCCTGCTGCTCGTTCAGGTAGATGATCGCCACATCGGCGCCTTCCTTCGCGAAGGCGACGGCCGCGGCGTGGCCGATGCCGCTGTCTCCGCCGGTGATGACGGCGGCTTTGCCGGTCAGTTTGCCCGCCGGCTTGTAGAGCGGCGACTCGATCTCCGGATGGGGCTGCATGGCGGTCTCCGTTCCGGGCTGCCGCGTCTGGTGCTGCGGCGGGAAGATCTGCGTCGTGCCGGCCATTTCATTCGCCTCCTTGCATGCTGTCGGAATCGGCGGAAAGTTCCGCCGCATGCTTAGGTTGGGATAAACGGCAGGCCGTCATGCATCGCGCCGCTTGCCTTGGCTGCCGGGTGGGCCGAATGGTAAGATAGTGCCGTAACCGGATTCGGGAAGAGGGGATCGTGCGTGTTCGGTAAATTTGCAATTTTCGGCTTGCTCTGGATCTTGCTTGGCAACCCGGTTGCCGCCATCGTCGTGCTGATCATCATCCTTTACATATTGGACCGCAGATTCGTCGGCCTGTCCCCGAGCGTGGTGAAACCGTTCAGGCGGGCGCGGCGGATCCGTCAGCTGAAGCAGCAGCTCTCGCTCAACCCGAACGACATGTCCGCGCGGATGGAGCTTGCGCATCTGCTCATCGAGCGCAAAGCATACGGCGAAGCGAGGCGGCTGCTCGAGCCGGCGGCGGAGACGATGGCGCATTCGGCCGAATATTGGGACGATCTCGGCACGGCGCTGCTGTTCACCGGCAGCCGGGCGGAAGGCGAGAGCGCGATCCGGCGGGCGCTTGACATCAATCCGCGGGTGAAATACGGTCAGCCGTACCTGCGGCTCGCCGCGGTGAACCGCGATCAGCCGGAGAAAGCGCTGAAGCTGCTCGACGAACTGCAGGCGATCCACTCCTCTTCCTGCGAAGCCTATTACCGGATGGGCATGATCTACAAGGCTCTCGGCCGCAGGGAAGAAGCGCGGCGGGCGCTGGACGAGGCGGCCGCCCTCTATCGCACGCTTCCCCGCTACAAGCGCCGGGAAGAGCGGCCGTGGGCGATCCGGAGCCGGCTGGCGCGGCTGTTCGCATGACCGGGCAGGCCGGCTGGCGCGGCGCAGCGGATCGGGCGGTGCGACCGCGGACGGCATCATCCGGAGAGGAGACAAGCAATGACTCGGCTGGCAGATGAACGATCGGAACAGCTGATGCGGGCGCTGGCCGGCGGCATGCCGCCTGACCGCGTGGCGGAAGGGCATGCCCTGTACCGCGGCGGGCGCGTCCTGGTCATGGAAGTCGTCATGAACACCGTGTACGGCGCGGTGAACGACGGGACGGTGTATGCCGTCACGCTCGATGCGGACGATATGGCGTACAGCACGTGCACCTGTCCGGAGGATGCGGCATGCGTTCATATGGCGGCGCTTTTCTTTCGCTACTGCGAATCGGCGGGCGGGGATGCGGATGCGGTGCTGCGGATGATGACGGAGGGCGCCCGCGGGGACGCGGACGGCGGGGCGGGCGCCGTGTCCGGCGGGACGGACGGCCCGGAGGCGTGGGCGGAATGGTTCGCCGGACGGTTCGGGGCCGTCTGGCAGCAATGCCGCCATTCGCTCCACCCGCTTCAGCCGGTGCTGCAGGAGGCGAAGGGAAAGGCCCGGGATTGGCCGCGTGAGATGCGGCGCCTCCATTGGCTTCAGACCGTGCTGCTCGTGCTGGAGCAGGCCGAGCGCGCCTACGCCGTGACGGACCCGTCGAACCGCTACTATTACGAAATGTCGTTTTCCCGCTCGGTCGAGCCGTGGGTTCAGCATTGGCTGGAGCTGCTGCACGAGACGGAACCCGTCCCGGCGAACGATGCGGAGGAACGATGGCTGCGCGCCATCGCGCTCCGGCTGCGAAATGCCGCGCTTGACGAGACATTTAAACTGCTGCGCTGGGATGAGCTGTATGTCGCGTGGTGGGACCGCTTCGCCGGCTGGCCGGATGCCGTTCGCGAAGAGCGCGAAGTGATCGGACGGCTGGCGGATCAGGTTGCCGATGCGGACACGACTGCGCATTCATCTTCGCCGCGCGCGTCCGCCGTCCTGACCGCCCAGGCCTTCTTCCGTTTCAAGGCGGGCGACCATGCCGGCGCAATCGACGCGATGAGGCGGACGCCGTTCGAGCGCACGTCGACCTTCGTCCTGAGGTTCGCCGAGCGCTGCCTTGCGGAAGGCGATTTCGCCGCGCTGGAACGATGGATGCGGTTCCTGCAGGAGCAGCTTCGCTTGACCCGTGTCGCGGCGGTGCTGAAGCCGTATCTGAAGCTGTGCCGTTCGGCAGACGAGCGGCAGCCGGACAATCCGATGTGGATCCGGATGATGCGGGAGTGGCTGCCCGTATCGTACGGCGAGCTGTCGGCGCATTATCTGTCGCGCGGGCGCATGCGGGAGTGGACCGATCTGCAGCTTGCCATGGGCATCCGGCCGGAGGATCTCGATCCCGGCCATCTCCGCGTTCTGGCGAAGGAGGCGCCGGAACTGCTGCTGCCGCTGTTCCACCGGGCGGTGGACGAGTCGGTGCGCACCCGCGGCAGGCAGGGCTACCGCGCGGCAGTCCGGCATCTCAAGCGGCTGGAGAAGCTGTACCGCGCGGCCGGCCGGGAGGAACGCTGGCGGATGTTCATCCGGGAATTCCGCATCCGCCACGCCCGGCTTCGGGCGCTGCAGGAAGAGCTGCGGTACGCCAATCTGAGCGATGATTGACGGAAGCGGCCGGCCCCGAGGCGGCCAGGCAGGCGCTGCGGGGCCGAATTTCATGCATTTCAACGGATGCGGGGTGCGCCTCACGTCTCGCCGGACAGCTCGTCCAGCGTCTTGCTGAAGCTTGGCGCGAAGCGCTCGAGGAACCATTCCGCCTCGGGCAGCGCCAGCCGGTCGAGCGAAGCTTTGATCTGGCGGAAGGCGACCGCGAATTCCCGGTTGCCGGAGGCCAGCTCGACCGTGCATTTCAGATAGGCGTCCAGGAGATCGGCGGCTTTCAAATATTTGCGGAGTTCCGCGTCGGTATCGTCGATGTTTCTTATGACGGATCCGTTCCGGTCGCCGACCCGCATGTCGACGCCGGGCTGGGAATCTTCGCTATTTCGAGACTGGCTGCTGATCCGCATGTCGTCACAGGGTTGTGTATCTTCGCTGTTTCGCGATTGGCTGCCGTTTCGCATTTCGTCACCGGGTTGCGAATCGTCGCTGTTCCCATTGCCGGCTTCGTTCCGGTCGACGTCCCGTGCTGCATTTTCTCCGCCGCTTGCATCCGCTCCGGACTCGCTCCGTTGCCACGTCTTGCCCGTCAGGAGCGGCGCGTACGCTTCCCTGAGCGGCTCGGGCACCATGGCGGCGAGCCGTTCCGCGGCCAGCGCCTCGATCTCGCGGAAGCTGTCCAGCATCCGCGGATTGTGATGCTTGACCGGCGTCGGAATGTCGCCCGTGAACACTTCGGTCGCATCGTGGAACAGCGCCATCGCCGCCGCGCGGTCCGCGTTCAGCCGCCTGCCGAAGACGCGGTTGCCGATCTCGCACAGCAGATGCGTCAGCAGCGCGACATGATAGGAATGTTCCGCGACGTTCTCGCGCGTCGTGTTGCGCATGAGGCTCCAGCGCTCGATATGGCGCAGACGGTACAGGTACGCCAGAAAATGACTCTCCACTTCCGCCGACTCCCTTTCTCATCCCCGAGTTCGAACTATCGGATGGTGCTGCGAATTGCGACCGGTTGCGGGTTGGCGCTGGTCGTCCGGCGGCGCAGATGAACGGCATTCTGTGCCGTTAATGGCGGTCTCGCGGGTGCCGGCGAGGCCAATAACGGCATTTCGTGCCGTTACAGGCTCGTTGGAGCCGCCCGCCGTGTTCGACTGCGCGAATTAACGGCATTTCGTGCCGTTAATGGCGGTCTCGCGGGTGCCGGCGAGGCCAATTACGGCATTTCGTGCCGTTACAGGCTCGTTGGAGCCACCCGCCGTGTTCGACTGCGCGAATTAACGGCATTTCGTGCCGTTAATGGCGGTCTCGTACGCGTCGGCGAGGCCAATAACGGCAATTCGTGCCGTTACAGGCTCGTTGGAGCCGTCCGCCATGGACGACTGCGCGAATTAACGGCATTCCGTGCCGTTAATGGCGATCTCGCGGGTGCCGGCGGGGCCAATAACGGCAATTCGTGCCGTTACAGGCTCGTTGGAGCCGCCCAGACCTGTCCGAAAGTGATCGCCAACGAAACCACGTTCCGTTAATGTCGTTCCCGCAAGCGGTTAAATACCGCTAACGGCCCCCGTTCCGTTACAAACAAAGCGAAGCTGTCCAATCCGCCCGACCGCCCTCACCGCGAATTCGCAGCTCATCATCAACTTCCTCTATTCTACCATACTTTCGTTCCCGGGCCGATGCAGGTCTGTGCATCCGGACTTCACTCCCATGCGCGCAAATGTGGTATGATAAGAAGGAGAGCATAGATCAGAGAGGAGCCGGCTGTACATGATCGAACAATTTGAAGAGAGCATATACCGGCTGATCGTCGAGACGTCGACCAATCTGCCGGGCGACGTGCGCCGGGCGATCAAGGCGGCGCAGGAAGCGGAGGACCGCGCGACGCGGGCGGGGCTGTCGCTCAGCACGATCGCGTCCAACATCCAGATGGCGGAGTGCAACGTGTCGCCGATCTGCCAGGACACCGGCATGCCGACGTTCGTCCTGCACGTGCCGGTCGGCGCGAACCAGATCGTCATGAAGGAGAAGATCCGCAGCGCGATCGCGCGCGCGACGAAGGACGGCAAGCTGCGCACGAACTCCGTCGATTCGCTGACGGGCGCCAATTCGGGGGACAACCTCGGCCCGGGGACGCCGGTCATCCATTTCGAGCAATGGGAACGGGACGAGATCGAAGTCCGGCTCATCCTGAAAGGCGGCGGCTGCGAGAACAAGAACATCCAGTACAGCCTGCCCGCCGAGCTGGAAGGGCTGGGCAAGGCCGGCCGCGACCTGGACGGCATCCGCAAATGCATTCTGCACGCCGTCTATCAGGCGCAAGGACAAGGGTGCAGCGCCGGATTCATCGGCGTCGGCATCGGCGGCGACCGGACGACCGGCTACGAGCTGGCGAAGCAGCAGCTGTTCCGCCGCGTCGACGACGTGAACCCGGTTCCGGAGCTGCGGCAGCTTGAAGAATACATCATGGACGCCGCGAACAAGCTCGGCATCGGCACGATGGGCTTCGGCGGCAACGTGACGCTGCTCGGCTGCAAGATCGGCGCCATCAACCGGCTGCCGGCAAGCTTCTTCGTCTCCGTCGCCTATAACTGCTGGGCGTTCCGCCGCCAGGGCGTGCTGATCGACGCCGGAAACGGCGAAATCAAGGAATGGCTGTATCCGCGCGGCGACGAAGTGTCGATGGAAGAAGAGCCGGCGGCGGCCGCGCTGCCCGCGGAGACGGAACAGCGCCGCGAAGTGCGGCTGAAGACGCCGCTGACGGAGGAGCAGGTGCGGAATCTGCGCGTCGGCGACATCGTCATCCTCGACGGCGAAATTCATACCGGCCGCGACGCGCTGCACAAATATCTGGTTGACCATGATTCGCCGGTTGATCTGAACGGCGCGGTCATCTACCACTGCGGTCCGGTCATGCTGAAGGACGAGCAGGGCGAATGGCATGTCAAAGCCGCCGGTCCGACGACGAGCGCGCGCGAGGAGCCGTATCAGGGCGACATCATCAAGAAGTTCGGCGTCCGCGCCGTCATCGGCAAGGGCGGCATGGGCAAGAAGACGCTGGCGGCGCTCAAGGAGCACGGCGCCGTCTATCTGAACGCGATCGGCGGTGCGGCGCAGTATTATGCCGAGTGCATCAAGCGCGTCAACGGCGTGCATTTCCTCGAGTTCGGCATTCCGGAGGCCATGTGGCATCTGGAGACCGAAGGGTTCGCGGCGATCGTCACGATGGACGCCCACGGCAACAGCCTGCACGCCGATGTCGAGCACGATTCGCTCGCGAAGCTTGAACAGTTCAAAGAACCGGTCTTCAAGTAACCAAAGAAGGCAACCGGACGCAAGAAAGCGTGATTCCCACGAGAACTTACCCATCATTCGCATCCGCATTCAACCGGTGGTATGACCGCCGGATGTCGCTGCTGACCCCGGGAGCACTGCTCCTGGGGTTCTTGTGCTCGGACGCGCTGATCGGCGGCGTGCCGCTCGTGCCTTGGCTGTTCGCGTACATCACGTTCGCGATGGGCCTGGGCATCCGCGCGCAAGAGGTGAAGCTGGCGTTCACACGCCCGCTGCCGATGCTGGCGGCGCTCGCCGCGGCCCATATTCTCATGCCGCTGGCGGCATGGGGAGCCGGGAGCGCGCTGTTCGGCGCGGAGTCGCCGTATGTCGTCGGTTTCGTGCTGCTCATGCTCATTCCGCTCGGCATCTCATCGCTCATGTGGGTCGGCGTGTCGGGCGGCCTGCCTGCGCTGATCACCGCGCTCGTCACCGTCAGCTCGCTGCTCAGCCCGCTCATCGTGCCGCTCGGCCTCGACCTGATGTTCGGCGCCGCGATCGAGATGGACACGCGCGGCATCATGCTGGACCTGCTGCTCATCGTTGTCCTGCCGACGGCGGCGGGCATCGCGCTGAACGAGGTGTCGCGGGGCAGGGCGGCCGCCGTCCTGCAGCCCGCCGCAGGCTTCCTATCGAAGCTGGCGTTCCTTGCGGTCATTGTCCTGAACGCGGCGGCGATCGGACCGCATGTCCATGCGCTCGGCGGCGCCATTCCCGCGCTTCTGCCGGCGGTCGTCTTGCTCGTCGCGATCGGTTACGCCGCGGGATACGCCGCCGCGCTTCCGTGGCGTTGCGCGGAGATGACGACGACGCTGGCGTTCGGCTGCGGCATCCGCAATGTGTCGCTCGGCATCGTCATCGGTCTCGGCTATTTCCGTCCGGAGGCCGCCGTGCCGGTTGTGCTGTCCATTCTCATTCAGCAGCCGGGAGCCGCGCTGTTCCGAAGTCTTCTCAGGAAAATTTACGAGCGGGGGGCTGGCCGAAAGGCGCCCGGCGAGGTTACGATGGAGCGGAAAGGCTGAACCGCGGAGGGGGAAGAGGATGAACAGTTTCCGTTCGCGGCTTGCGGCGGTGATGATCGGCCTGGTCGGAATGGCGGTGGCAGCCGCGGGGATCTACATGGCCGTCACGTTCGAACGGAGCCATTATGATGCCTTGCGGGACAATCTGGTCCGCGAGATCGGACTGATCGAGGATGCCGTCGACTGGCACCCGGCGGCCGGTACGGACGCTTACGCCCGTTTCACGGAGCGGGCGCGGCATTACCGGTCGATCACCGGCGCCCGCGTCACGTTCATCGCCGGCGACGGCACGGTGCTCGGCGATTCGGATCACGATCCGGCGTCGATGGACAACCATCTGGACCGGCCGGAAGTGGCCGAGGCGCAGCGGAAGGGTGTCGGCTACGATGTCCGGCGCAGCGATACGACGCATCACAACATGATGTATGTCGCCGTGAAGCGGGAGGCGGGGGATGCGGACGGATTCATCCGTCTCGCGCTCGATGTCAGCGAAATCGAGCAAGGCATCCGTCGGCTCTGGTTCGGGCTCATCACCGGGCTGTTGCTGCTCCTCGCGGTCGCGGCGGCGGCGAGCTGGCGGATCGCCCGCGGCATGACGAAGCCGCTGGAAGCGGTCACCCGCGCGGCGCAGCGCATCCGCAACATGGATTACGAAGCCAGGGTCGAGGTGGACCCGCGCGGCGAGATCGGCGAGCTCGGACGCGCGGTGAACGCGATGGCCGAAAGCCTGCAGCAGCAGATGGTGCGCATCCGGCAGAAGGAGAGCCAGCTCGAGAGCGTGCTCGACAACATGACGAGCGGCATCGTCATGATCAATCGCGCCGGCGTCATCCTGCTGCTCAACCGGATGGCCGAGGAGCTGCTCGGCATGCCGGCTCACGAGCTGCTTGGGCGCCAATATACGGAAGCCCGGCAGCAGTACGAACTGGTGCGACAGATCGGGGATGCGCTGGAACGGCGGGAACTTCTCCGCGGCGAGCTGACGTTCTACTACCCCGAAGAGCGGCAGATCGAGATCAATCTCGTGCCGATCGAGGGCCGGGACGATTCCGGCGGGCTGCTGCTCGTGCTGCAGGACGTGACCGCCATCCGGCGGCTCGAGCGGATGCGGAGCGAATTCGTCGCCAATGTCTCGCACGAACTGAAGACGCCGATCGCCGCGGTGAAAGGTTTCGCCGAAACGCTGCTCGTCGGCGCCGGCGGCGATCCGGAGACGCAGCGCGCGTTTCTCCAGATCATCCATGACGAGAGCGACCGGCTGAACCGGCTCGTGAACGACATCCTCGAACTGTCGAAGATCGAGTCGCGGCGCGCGCCGCTCCTGTTCTCGCCGGTCGAGCTCGGGCCGTTCATCGGGAAGACGGTCGAGCTGCTCGCGAAGGAAGCGGAGCGGAAGAACATCCGGATCGAGACGGAGGTCGGGGACGAACTGTACGTCGAGGCGGATGAGGACCGTCTGCGCCAGATCGTCGTGAATGTGCTGTCGAATGCGATCAATTACACGCCCGAAGGCGGCCGCGTTCGGATCCAGGTTGAACCGGTCGCATCCGGAGACGGGCAGATCGCGGAGGAAGATGACTACGATGCGATCCGCATCCGCATCTCCGACAACGGCATCGGCATCCCGAAGAAAGATTTGCCGCGCATCTTCGAGCGGTTCTACCGGGTGGACAAGGCGCGCTCCCGCAGTTCGGGCGGCACCGGACTCGGCCTGTCCATCGTGAAGCATCTCGTCGAGCTTCACCGGGGGTCGATTGCCGTCGAGAGCACGGTCGGCGTCGGCACGACGTTCACGATCAAACTGCCGGTGCTGCAGGAAAGTGCGGGCGACGAGGGACTCTTTTTACAATAGCTTAACACTTCGCCGGACAGGTCATGGTATAGTAGAGTTGATGATCCCACTCATTCGGGGGTTGCCCATGGCAGAACGCATTCTGGTCATCGAGGACGAGCCGACGCTGGCGCGTCTCCTGTCGTACAATCTGATGCAGGAAGGATACGAGACGACGGTCGAGGGCCACGGCAGCGACGGGCTGCAGGCCGCGCTGCGGCAGTCGTTCGACCTCATTCTGCTGGACATCATGCTGCCCGGCATGAACGGCTTCGAAATTCTCACGAAGCTCAGACAGCACGGCGTCCGCACGCCGGTCATCATTCTGACGGCGCGCAATGCGGAGGATGAAGTGGTGCAGGGATTGCGGCACGGGGCGGACGACTACATGACGAAGCCGTTCGGCGTCGCGGAGCTGCTGGCGCGCGTCGCGGCGGTGCTGCGCCGGTCGCGCAGCGGCGAGGCGGCGCCGGCCGCGGAAGAGAACGTCATCCGGGTGGGGGACCTTGCCATCTATCCGGACAAGTACGAGGTGACCGCGGGCGGCGAGCCGGTAGCGCTGAGACCCAAGGAGTTCGAGGTGCTGCTCTATCTCGTGCAGCGTCCGGGCGTCGTCGTGACGCGGGACGATCTGATGAACGTCGTCTGGGGGTTCGACTATATCGGCGGGCAGCGGACGGTCGATGTGCACGTCAGCTCCCTGCGCAAAAAGCTGGAGCTGAGCCCGCAGTCGGTGCAGATCGAATCGATCCGCGGCGTCGGCTACAAGCTCGTGCTGCCCCGGAGGGAGGGGGTAAAACACTGACCATCCGCCTCCCTTTCACTTCCGGCTCCAGGACAGCATCCGCTTCTGGTACGCTTTCGGCGAGCAGTCGTTGTATTTCTTGAACATTTTGTAGAAATGCGCCATGTTCGGAATGCCGATCATTTCCCCGATTTCCGATATGCTGCGGTCTTCCGTCAGGAGAATCCGCTCCGCCCACTTGATCTTCCGGAAATTGACGTATTCCGTGAAGGAAAGCCCCACCGTCTTCTTGAAAAATTTCACGAAATAATAGTAGCTCATGTTGGCGAGCTTGCAGACGCGGTCCACCTGGATGCGGCCGGTCAGATTCGCTTCAACGTAATCGAAAACCGGCTTGAGCCGCTGCAGGTCGAAGCTGTCGAGCTCCTCGAGCATGCGGCGGTTGTCGTTGCGCAGCAAGAGCAGCAGGATGCGTTTCAGCAGAATGTTCACGGCCAGTTCATAGCCGATCGACTTGGCGGCGGCCTCGTCGAAGATGCGCGTGACGCATTCGGCAATTTCGGCGCGCACTTCGGGCTGTTCCCGGAAAATATAGTTCAGCCGGCTGAGCGGATGCTGCGTCTCGTTGAAATAGCGGAGGTAGGGCATCGTGCTCGGGTCGAAAAATTTGTCCAGGTCAAACTGCAGGACATAATAGTCCAGTTCCCGCGTCACGGCCCGGTCGCAGTGGAGCTGGTTCGAGCCGATCAGAACGATGCCGCCGGGGCCGATATGGTGCTGCTCGTCTTCGATCAGCACGTGCAGCTCGCCGCCGACCACCAGCAGCAGTTCGACTTCCCGATGATAATGCCAGCTGATAAAAACGTCGTCGTAACGCTGCGGGCGAAAAATTTTGAGCGACAACAGCGGATTTTCGTATTCGACTTTCTCCTTGTAGGCCTCCACGCATTTTCACCGGCTTTCACAAAATCGCATAATTGTGCAAACGTTTTTACTTTCGGTCAGCTCTATTCTATCGGGAGTTGAGACCAAAAATCAATAGTACTGTCAGGCGGCTGCATTTTGCAGACAAACCTTAACATTCGTTGGAACTTTAGGGAGTAATGTTCGTATATTCTATTGGAATCACGGAATCGGCGAAGCAGGGGAGGGGTGTGAATGGAAGCGCTGTTCTGGGCATGTCTGATCGGCGGTATCGTCTATTCCGTCGTCACCATCGTGTTCGGCGATATTTTGGGCGATGCGCTGGACGGATTGCTGGACTTCCTGCCCGACGGGCTGGACTGGCTCCATCCGATGACGGTCGTCGGCGGAATCACCGTGTTCGGCGGCGCCGGGCTCATGCTCGGCCATTATACGGACCTTGCCGTGTGGGGCGTTGTCGCCTTCGCGCTGCTGGCCGCCGTCGTCATCGGAGCGGGCGTCTATTTCTTCTATGTCCGGCCGATGCGGGCGACGGAAAGTTCCACGGGCTACTCGATGGAGGAAATGCCGGGCAAGCTGGCCGAAGTGCTCGTTCCGATTCCCGCCGACGGCTACGGGGAGGTGATGCTCCGGATGGGAGCGGCCGGGGTGACGAACCGGATGGCCGCGAGCTTCGACGGCGTGCCGGTGGAGGCCGGCGCACAGGTCGTCGTCGTCGAGGTGCGGGACGGCACGCTGTACGTCTCCAAGCTGGATTCCGATTTTTCAAGCAATATTCTGGATGAGAGGAGATAGTCTATGATCGAATGGATTCCGATTATTGTTATCGTCGTACTGGTCTTGCTTGGCCTGGCGTTCTGGGCGCGCTACAAGACGGTCGGTCCCGACGAAGCGATGATCGTCACCGGCTCGTTCCTCGGCAACCGCAATACGGTGATTGACGAAAGCGGCCGCAAGATCAAGATCGTCCGCGGAGGCGGCGCGTTCATCCTGCCGATCTTCCAGAAGGCCGAATTCATCTCCCTGCTGTCGCACAAGCTGGACGTGTCGACGCCGGAAGTGTACACCGAGCAAGGGGTTCCGGTGCTCGCCGACGGCGTGGCGATCATCAAGATCGGCGGTTCGATCGAAGATATCTCGACCGCTGCCGAGCAGTTCATGGGCAAGCCGATCGAAGCGCTGAAGGGCGAGGCGCAGGAAGTGCTGGAAGGCCATCTGCGCGCCATCCTCGGCTCGATGACGGTCGAGGAAGTGTACCGGAACCGCGACAAGTTCGCCCAGGAAGTGCAGGGCGTGGCGGCGAAGGACCTGAAGAAAATGGGGCTGCAGATCGTCTCGTTCACGATCAAGGACGTGCGCGACAAGCATGGTTACCTCGAAGCGCTCGGTAAGCCGCGCATTGCGATGGTGAAGCGGGACGCCGAGATCGCGGAGGCGGAAGCGATCCGCGACGCGCGCATCCAGAAGGCGCGGGCCGAAGAAGAGGGCATGAAGGCGGAACTGCTGCGCGACACGAACATCGCCGAGGCGACGAAGGAGAAGGAACTGAAGGTCGCCGCGTTCAAGAAAGAGCAGGACATGGCGCGGGCGGAAGCCGACCAGGCGTATGCCATCCAGGAAGCGCGCGCGAAGCAGAGCGTCGTCGAAGAGCAGATGAAAGTCGAGCTGGTGCGCAAGGAGCGCGAGATCGATCTCGAAGAGAAGGAAATTCTGCGCCGCGAGAAGCAGTATGACGCGGAAGTGAAGAAGAAGGCGGACGCCGACCGGTACGCGATCGAACAGGCGGCGGAAGCGGAGAAGGCAAGACGCATCCGCGAGGCCGAAGCGATGCAATTCCGCATCGAAGCGGAAGCAAAGGCGCAAGCGGAGCAGAAGCGGCTCGCCGGCCTCGCCGAGGCGGAAGCCGAGCGCGCCCGCGGCTCCGCGGAAGCCGAAGTCATCCGGCTGCGCGGTCTCGCCGAAGCGGAGGCGAAGGAGAAGCTGGCCGAAGCGTTCGAGAAATTCGGCGAAGCGGCCGTGCTGGACATCATCGTCAAGATGCTGCCGGAGCTGGCGTCGAAGGTGGCGGAGCCGATCCGGAGCATCGACAAGCTGACCGTCGTCGACACCGGCCACGGCGAAGGCGCCGCGCGCGTCAGCAACTACGTCACGTCGCTCATGGCGACGGCGCCGCAGATGCTCAAGGACGTCTCGGGCATCGACGTCGAAGGGCTGATCAAAGGGCTGACGAACCGGCTCGGCTCGGGTTCGAATCCGGGCGGCAGATCGGAAGGATAACCCGGAAGGGCGTCTGACGCAACAGAGCTTAATGGAATCGGTCAACAGCAAGCCCCCGTGTGAAGCGCCGGCGAGCGCCGGGGGCTTGCATTTTTTTGCTGGCGGATCAAACCGGTGCATGGCAAGTCCGGGCGATGTTCGCTATGATGAAAGTGTAGCGATGCGGGTTCCGCGCTGTTTGGCGGTCAAGTTCTTATTGATCGGAGGAATGCGGCATGACGACCCGGTATCCCGGCCTGACCGATTCGTTCCGCCTCGAGCGGCTGCACCATCCCGGCGGAAAAGTGCGGATGGTGCTCGACACCGACACGTACAACGAGATTGACGACCAATTCGCCGTCATCTTCGCGCTCGGATCGCCGGAGCGGCTGAAGATCGAAGCGCTGTGCGCCGCGCCGTTCCACAACGAACGGTCGGACGGACCCGAAGACGGCATGGTGAAGAGTTATGAGGAATTGCAGCGCATTGTGAGAATTGCGGGCGCGGCCGGCCGGATTCCGATTTATGAAGGGTCGCGCGGCTGGATGGCCGGGCCGGACCGGCCGGTCGAGAGCGAAGCGGCGCGGCGCATCGTCGAGCTGGCGCTCGCATCGCCGGACGACGACCCGCTCTACGTCGTCGCGATCGGCGCCATTACGAATGTGGCGTCCGCCATCCTGATGGAGCCGCGGATCATCGGCAAGATCGTCGTCGTCTGGCTCGGCGGGCATGCGCCGTGGTGGGATCATACCCGCGAGTTCAACATGATCCAGGACGTTCACGCCTCGCGCATCGTCCTGGACTGCGGCGTGCCGCTCGTGCTTGTGCCCTGCATGGGCGTCGCGTCGCACCTCCTGACGACGAAGGCGGAGATCGATCTGCATCTCGGAGAATGCGGCGCGATCGGCAGGTATCTGGCGGAGACGTACGCGGCCTGCAGCGATGACCATTACGCGTATTCGCGCGTCATCTGGGACATCTCGACGATCGGCTGGCTGCTGGATGAGCGCAGCGTGCCGTGCCGCATCGTGCACAGCCCGATCCTGAACGAGGGCGGCACCTACAGCTTCGATCAGGGCAGACATTTGATCAAGATGGCGCAGCATGTGCGGCGGGATGCCGTTTTCCGCAGTCTGTTCGACCGGGTGCGGAAGCTGGCGGGGCAGGCAAAAGGTCAATCAGAGTGATTCTGATTGGCCTTTTTTTTCCCGATCATGCGGAGAGGGGATCCGGATGGAATACATTGACCGTTATCGCGGCGAACTGTTGGAGGTGTTCGCGGAGGCGGAAGCGGAGGCCGGGCGGTTCCCGGACGAGCTCGGCCGGCTCGGGCGGGAGCTCATCGGCGCTTGCCATCCGCTGAAGACGGGCGGGAAGGCGAGCGGCATCGCGTACCTGCTGCCGTATTGGATGGACGACATCACCGGCCTGGGCAGCCGCGTCTGCCGCGACCTGGCCGTCGGCAGCCTCTTCGCGATGCTCCACTACTCGATCGTCGACGACCTGATGGACGGGCCGGAGGCGGCGCCGGCCGACCCGAGGCGGCTGCTGGCGCTCGGCCAGCTGTTCCACGCGGCGTTCCAGGCGCGCTATGCGCGCCATGCCGCGGCCGATCCGGAGCGGCTGTGGGCGTTGTACGCCCGATACGCCGCGGAATGGGCGGCCGCGGTCGGCGGCGAGCCGGAGCGCCGCGCGGACCCGCTCGACGTCCGGCAGCTGGCCCGCAAGTCGGCGCCGGTGAAGCTCGGCGCGGCGGCGATGCTGTTGGCTGCCGGGATGGACGAGCGGCTGCCGGCGGTCGAAGAGGCGCTCGACCTCGCGCTGGCGGTGCTGCAGCTGTCCGATGACTGGCAGGACTGGGCCGAAGATCTGGCCGCTCCCAACGGTAACGCCTTCCTGACGATCGTCCGCGACGCGCTGGGGCCGGACGATGCCGAAGCCGGTGAGCCGCGCCCGCTCACGGAGCGGGACGTCAAGGCGGCCGTCTTCCGCCGCGGCGCTCTGGCCCGCCTGTCCCGCATCGCGGACGCGTACGCCGGCCGCATCGATGAGCGGGCGGCGCCGCCCATGCTGATCCTCTTCGCCCGGACGCTCGCGGACGGCATCCGCCGGGGCGCGGAAGAAGCGGAGGCGGAAGTGTCGCGGCTGATTGCCGGCCATGGATTTTCCAAATTAATCTCGGATCTATCAAAAATCTAGATTACTAGAAACAATTTACATGGTATAATCAGGAAGAAGCTCGTCTTTAATCCATGGTGAAAGGATGTGTGCGTGCGCGATGTCGACGACGATGACAGAACGCATCGATGCGGATCAGCTCCGGGAAGACATCATCCGCAAAGCCTGGGACGACGAATCGTTCAGGCAGCGGCTGCTGGCCGAACCGAAGCAGACGATCCGCGACGCGTTCGGTATCGAAATTCCGGAAGGACACGAACTGCTGGTGGTGGAGGAGACCCCGACCCGGCACGTGCTTACGATTCCGCCGCGGCCGGAGGATGTCTCCGCCATCGTCGCCAGGCCGGCCGGGTACTGGTGGTGATCATTCCGGATGGACGGCCGGGAACCGGAGCGTGACTTCGGTTCCTTTTCCGATTTTGCTGTCGAACGAGATGGTGCCGTTCATCGCCTCGATGATGCGGAACGTCACCATGAGGCCAAGGCCGGTTCCTTTCGTCTTGGTCGAGAAATAAGGCGTCCCCAGCTTTGCGATCTGCTCCTCATCCATGCCGCTTCCGTTGTCGCGGATCCGGATGACCGCCTGTCCGTCCTGCCTGTACGCCCGGATCACGATCTCGCCTCCGCTCTCCATCGCCTCGATGCCGTTCTTGATGAAATTGATGATGGCCTGTTTGAACCGGGAAGCATTGCCTTCGATCCTGATCCCGTCCTGCACGTCGAATCGGAGCGTGACGCCGTTCAGCGAGGCATGCGGCGACATGATGGCGTAAATTTTGTCCAGTTCGTCGGCGATGTCGAGCACGGCGAATTCGTCCATCTCCGGCTTCGCGAAGGTGAGGAAATCCGTAATGATGGAGGAGGCGCGGTCCAGTTCCTCGATCGCCATGTCGTAATATTTCCGGTTCGACAGTTCCCGTTCCGCAAGCAGCTGCAGGAAACCGCGCGTCACCTGAAGCGGATTCCGGACTTCATGGGCGACGGACGCGGCGAGGTCGCTGATGATTTTCAGCTTCTCCGCGCGCTGCAGCCTGCGGTTGTAGTCTTCGCGTTCCTTCGTGTAGGCGATCACGGCGGCGTGGTCGCGGGCGATTTTCGCGGACAGAATGACGATCAGCGCGACGAGCAGCACGAGGGTGCCGAATTTCCACAAGATCGGATCATAAGGCTCGTCCCTGAAATAGTACATCGCCAGATCGGCGGCCGCCGACGTTGTCAGGACGAAGATGCCGCCGGACAGGACGGCGCCGTGCCAGTTGCCGCGGATGGTGACGGCCACGGCCAGCACGGCGGTGATCACGAACGCGGCCAGCATCAGCATGCCGAGGATCGTGGTCGTGACCAGATCGTATCCCGATGCGAACCGTTCGGGCATCCAGACGTACAGACCGACCATCAGGAAGCACAGCCCGGCATAGCCTCCCATTACCTGCCGAAGCCGGGTGTAGAACGGATATAGGCCCATGAAGACGGTGTCGGCAAAATACATGAACGCTGGAGCCGCAGCGAACAGCGCCATATCGTACGCCAACGGCAGCCACGCGATTCGCGGTTCGAACAGTATGTAGGGGAGAGGAGAATAGGTGAAGACGAGCGTTCCGGCGGACAGGGCGATAATCGAGAGGGACAGCCAGAACGCGCGCACGCTGCGCGTCAGAAATCCGGTGCAGGCCAGCATGATGACGCCGAGCATGAGCATGCCGCCGCCGAGCACCAGATCCGGCATCTCCCGACGGATAAAGGCGGCGGTGAGCGACTGGAATTCGCCGATCCGGATGGCGGAGTAGACGCCGGCTCGCTCCTCCGTCGTGCCGATCCGGATGAGCAGCGTCACGGCATCCGTGTCGGCCGGGAGCGGCAGGAACAGTTTACTCACGTCGAACCGGACCGAGCGGGTCGACTCGTGCAGAAGCATACCGTCCGCGTAGACGGACAGGTTCCGGCCGTACAACCGGTTTACCAGCAGCGCCGGTTGACGATAAGATGCGGTAGGCGGGAGCTGGACGCGAACCCAGACGCCCGACGCATCCGCCGGCATCCGCGTCAACTGTCCGGCCGACGAAGCCGCCCAGGCCGACGCTTCCTCCAGCGGCCGGTCGCGATTCGCGCCGTCGGCGCGGATCCACTGGATTTCCCAATGCCGGATCACCTGCTCCTTCCCGCCGTCTGCCGCCTCCGCATGATGAGCATTGGAGAGTGTAAAAAGAACAATGAACAACAACCAGTACCGTAACGCGCGCAAGAAGACATCCCCTGTCTCGATCTGAAGTGTGCCCGATGGTGTCGATTACGAATGCATCCACTCCTGAACCGTCAGCAAGATGAAAATCTGGCATGATATTCTATAATGTACCATCGTTTCGCCATCCATAAAAATACTCCCGTGAGCCGGCCGGACCGGACTGCAGGGAGCGAAAACACGGCTGGAGACAAACGTTCTCAGCCGGCGCCTTGGCCGTTGAGGCTGTCGAAGAAGCGGCTGATCGCATAGCCTGCCGCGCCGCGCACCGCCGAATGCTCGCCCAGCTCGGCGAACAGGAGGCGCATGCCTTCCCGGTTGTAGGTTTGCGTGCGGCGCTCGATCTCGCGTTCGACGGCGCCGCGGACGAACCGTTCGGCGATGCAAATCCGGTTCCCGAGGATGACCGCTTCCGGATTGAACACATTCACAATATTCGCGATGCCTGTGCCCAGATAGGCGCCGATCGTCTCGAGCAGGCGGACGGCTTGCCCGTCGCCGCTCTCCGCCGCGGCGCACGCCGCTTCGAAGGAGGCGTACGGCTCGCCGTGCTCGATCAGCGCTTTCTCGGAGGCGTACAGTTCCCAGCAGCCGAGATTGCCGCAGCTGCACTGGCGGCCGTCCATCGCAATCGACATGTGGCCGAGCTCACCCGAGAACCCGGACTTGCCGCGGTACAGTTCCCGGTTGATGATGATGCCCGTGCCGATGCCGATCCCGACGCTGACATAGATTTGGTCGGCAAAGCCCCGCCCCGCGCCGTAGCGAAGTTCGCCGGCGGCGCCGGCGTTCGCCTCGTTGTCGATGACGCACGGCAGGTTGAACCGTTCCTCGACCAGCCGCCTGAGCGGCACGTTCCGCCAGTTAAGGTTCGGCGCGAACAGAATCGTCCCGCCGTCGTCGACGATGCCCGACACACCGATCCCGATGCCGACGACGCCGTACCGGCTCGCCGGCGCGTCCCCGATCAACCCGCGGATGACATCATGAAGGAGGGGCAGCACGTCCTCCGGGCTGCGCCTTGCAATCTTTGTCTCGCGGCGTGCGACGGGCGTGCCCGCCAGATCCGTCAGCAATCCGCGGATGTAATTCACGCCGACATCGATGCCGACCGCATAGCCGGCTCCGGCGTTGAACAGCAGCATGACCGGCTTCCTTCCGCCGCTCGACTCGCCGGTGCCGATCTCCGATACGAGCCCGCCGGCGATCAGATTGGAGACGAGGCTCGACACGGTCGCCTTGTTCAGCCCGGTCCGCTCCGAGATGCGCGCGCGGGAGAGCGGCGATTCATTGCGTATGCATTCCAGCACGATGGCGGTATTGATCCGCCGGATCAGGGCGGAGTCGCCAGTCCCGCTCAATCTATGCATGGTTCAATCCCTTCCATGTTCAAGCGGCGTTCGCCGCAATTCGACAGTAGAGTTCCACGTAATCATAACATAAATTGACGGAAATGCGAAAATCATTCCTTTTCAGGTTGATGAGGTTTTAATTCTGAATGTCAGGGCGAATGCAACCAAGAAAAGGGCCCCTTTCTTGGGCTGGCGCGTTGTTGGTAAATGACCGTCCAGCCGAAGAACAGGAGCCCTTGATGGATTCGATTCAGCTAATCAATTGATAATATAAGATACATCAAACTTAGTACCTATCCGAAAACCTCTGCGCAGCGGAAACAAATCCAGGCGCAGGCAAAATGGAGCATGGCCTCGTAGTTCTCCACTTTCTTTTCCCAACGAATGAGCAAGCGGCGAAAGCGATTCATCCAGGAGTGGGTCCGTTCGACCACCCATCGTCTGGCCCGGTATCCGGGAATCGCCGCTTTTTCTTCTTTCTCTTCGCCGCGCGAACGCAAATGAAGGACATAATCCCAACTCGGCCACTTGTTCGCGGATGATCGGATAGTCGTATCCCTTATCCAGGCACAAATGCTGCGGGTTCTTCGCGTCCGGTTCCGGTCGCGGAGCAGCCGGCTCGGACAGCGTGGGCCCCAGCAGTTTCATATCGTGACGATTCGCCCCATCGACGACGACGCCCAAGGGCATGCCGCGTCCATCCGTCCACAAACTCCGCTTGGTTCCACGCTTGCCGCGATCCGTCGGGTTAGGACCCGTCTTTTTTTCCCCCAAGCGGAGCCTTGGTCATGGCTCCGTCCACCGCTTGCCAGGTCCATTCGATTCCTTTGGCCTCGTCGTACGCTTGCAACCCGGCCTCCCACATCCGTTTGAATACGCCTTGTTCCTGCCAATATTGAAAGCGGTCATGCACCGTACTGGCGGCCCCCATTTGACGGGGCAACGCTTTCCACGGGATGCCCGTGCGGAGCACGTAAAAAATCGCCGTCATCGCCTGACGATCATCCATGCGCGGACGACCGCCCTTCGGTTTTGGCGGTTCCTCCGGTAGCAAAGGTTGGATTTTCTCCCACAGTTCATCGGGAATCGAAAAGAGTTGCTTCGGTGCATTTGCCATGACGATCTCCTCCAAGTGCTTCTCTTGAAGGAATTCGACATGTTCCACCGTTTTCCTACTTGCTTATAATGGTTTTCGGATAGGCTCTTAATCGTTGAATCCGAGGGGTTTCCTGCGTAAATCGAGTATTCTCCGGTCGTATTGACTTGCAGGGGAGCCGAACCCTCGCCTCCGGACAGCTTTACATAATAGACAGTATTGTTTGCATGGGACAGAAGGCCGACTTGCAAGTCAGCATCGGTCGGGGTCCAGGACGCATTAATGGTAACAGTTGATCCTTTGCCGATCTTTTGCTTATCAAAAGTGTATGCCTTGCCCGGGCTCAAATTTCCGGTAGCCAGCGGCTCCACATCGCTAAGTTGTGCTGCGGATGCGGCATTGGATTCGGAAACAGCCGGATTGGGGGATTGCAGGCCGTTATGAGGAGTTGCAGCCAAAAATTGAGTTCCGGAACTTTCAAGTATTGAAATTGCGTCGCTGCTTCCCAAGCCATTGACAGTTGAATGGCTTCGAAGTGTCGGGACCGAGTCGGAATTTACGACAGTAACAGGTGCGTCCAGTTCAGACCCATCAGCAGCCGGAAGCTTGTTGAAAAGCTGATCATTGGACGAAACGGAAGCGTAGGCAATTGATGTACCGAACAATGCCATGGTCAAAGTCGTTCCGAGCGCCAACGCCCGAACCCATTTTTTCTTTTTTGACGCTTCCATGTCGAGAATCATGGTCATTCTCCTTTCCAGTTCACTTTTACTTCCGCCGAATGCGGGGTACAGCCCGTCCTTCCGATCCACCGTCTGCCACAGCACACGCAGAATTAACTCACAATATCGCCTCTTTTCTTGCATATCCATTGGTTTCACCACCTTTTCGTCACAGGAAAACTCGCAGAACCGGTCTGCATCCCGGCGTGCCATGTATGTAAACGGATTAAACCAATGGATGGCATTAATGAGCAGCAGCAAGAGTTTGACCCAAGGGTCGCGCCGCTTGTAGTGCACCAATTCATGAAGAAAAACATAATGATAATCGTTTGCGTTAAATGGCATGTCCGGCAATACAATGCGAGGCCTCACCCATCCGTAGAGGAAAGGGGTCGTCATGTTCGGCGACAGGTACACGGCGATTTTGCGTTTGATGCCCAGTTGCCGTTTGCATATTTCCAACGCATTGAGCATTTCAGCCTGGCCGGCCGGCCGGCAGGTGCGCATGATGCGCAAATGCAGTTTGCAATACTGGACAATGACTGAACCTGTAAAGACAAGAGTTCCGCCATGCACAGCCAGGGCAGGATGTCATGCCACGGAAACAGGGCATCTTTGAACCATCTTCTCATTGCTTCACCGCAAAGTACGATGCCAATCGCACGCACGTACACATATCTTGCGATTTTGAACCTTTTTAGGACTACAATATGTAGGTCGATTTAAAACCACAACATGTAGAATGGAAATATCAAGCATAAAAACTTAATATTTCCAATTAAATGGTTTATGGCTGGCGGTATGGAACTTCGGTTTTTTTGTGACAGGCTTCACAATATTGCCCGGCAGACGGCGGTACAATTTTTTCAGAAACATGAGAATGGAAGGCGAGGGGAACGGATTGAAAAAGCAACTCGCGCTGCTCAAGGACGGGGACTGGTCCGTCAATCTCGAGGATGCCTGTTACGAGGAGCATCCCGAAGAAGTGCTGGCGGAAAGCATGGACGCCATTCGACGGACGAAAGCGGGTCATTACGTCAATCTGGTCACGCCCGGCGCGCTGGGTGATCCGAGAGAATGGCTCATTCCCCGGCTGTCCGCGATGGTGAAGGATGCGGATCTTGCGGTTCGGGAAATCCGATATATCGATGAGTGCGGGTGCGGCGGTCATGTCACGCGGGTGTATCGCTGAATCGGAGACAATAAAAAGGCTTCGCCTCCGAAGAAACGGACGGCGGAGCCTTTTCGCCTGCGCCTTTGCGCCTTGTTTTTTCAAATGATGCCGAGCTGTTCTTTCGCCTCCCGCGACATGAAGTCCGGCGACCATCTCGGCTCCCAGACGACGTCGACTTCAATTTCGCGATTCCCCGCATGGGCCATGAGCGCCCTCCTGACTCCGCCGGCGATCGTGTCGTGCATCGGACAGCCGGGTGTCGTGAGCGTCATCCGGATATAGAGCCTTTCGGGTTCCACGCGGATTTCGTAGACGAGGCCGAGATCGACGATGTTGATGCCCAGCTCGGGGTCATAAACCTGCCGCAAAATTTCCCGCACCTCTTCTTCGCGAAGTTCCATTCCGTCCAACCTCCTTTGTTGGTATCCTTAACGGGAGAAGACACGGCCGATCAACAGCATGTATGCGATGGAAAAAATGGAATGCGCCGCGCCGCCGGCAACGACGATCGGATGGGAATCCGAAAGCAGTCCCGCGAGCGGCAGCAGACCGGAAACGGCCACGGCCGCCAGTCCGGCGCTTACTTTCTTGTCGCTCAAGAGATCGGACATGACCGGGGTGCCGGGTTTGCCCGCCTGGCTGCCGTATTTCCAGGTCCACCACAGGAACGGAACGATCTTCGTCAGGTAGCACAGAATCGTAAACGACACCCAGCCGGCCAGATACACCCAGACCGCCAGCGTGACGGATTTCGTCTGGTACAGCACCTGCGGTTTCCACAGCGCATAGGCCAGCATGGCGATGACCGCGGCGCCGAGCGTGTAGTTGCCATACACGGACCACTGAATGCCCGATCCCGGACTGCGTTTGAAGCGGTGCTTCTGAATCTGGACGATGTGCGCATTGTAGACGACGACGGCGGCCGCGACCAGCAGAAGCGCGGACAGCAAGGACCAGCTGCTCCCGCCCAGCAGGAAGGAAGCCGCTCCGGCGATCGTGCCGGCGTTCCACAGGACCGGCACGACCTTCTGCAGCGGCGTCGGATAATGATGCGACAGGTAAAACATTGGCAGCAGCTTGTAGCTGAACCCGGTGATGAGCAGCCCGAACCAGCCGACGGTGCCCAGCCAGATGTGGGCGCCGAACAGACGGTTGTGCATGTCGTCCCACAGACCGGTCGCGAAGTTGACGCCCATCGCCATCCCGGTCAGTCCCGTCAGCACGAGATAAACCACCGCCGCCGCCGCGCTGATCGTGATCGCATCCCACCGGGAGGCGCGGAACAATGTGACCGCCATGTTCCACGCGAACAGCAGAATGCCGGCGAAGCCGGTTGTGGCGAAGGCCGCAATCCAGTAAATTTCCCCGCGAATGAAGCCGTACAGCAATCCGGCGAGGCCGATGGTGAACATCGCGTACTGGACATAGCCGAGCCGTTCGCTGTAAATGTTCGATTGCAGAATGACGCTGATCAACTGATAGACCGCACCCATGGCCAGCATGGTCGCCCAGCCGAGCACGAACAGATGGGCGTGGAACCACCCGGCAGGTCCGCGCACGCCGTCTCCGAGCCAGCCGAAGAGCGACAGCAAGGACGCAGCGTGGAAGAGCACGAAACCGGCCATCCCCGAGACGATGAACAGGAAGGGGAGACGGGACACGGCGGTTGCCTCCTTACGTTTTCCGGATTTTCACGATCGCCGATCCGTCCGGCTGCTCCTCGATCTCGTACGGATAGCCGAGACGGTTCAACTCTTCGAGGAGAAACACGGGCACCCGGTCATTGTGAATGACGACTTCATCGCCCGGGCGGCACCGGACGAGCGCGTTCAGCGTGCGGACCATCGGCTGCGGCGGTTCGACCCGCGGTTGTCCAGTTCGATGACGGCGGGACCGTCCTCCCGCGGCAGGCTACCCTCTCCCGAGAGGCTGTCCTCCCGCGAGAGGCTGTCCTCCCGCGAGAGGCCGTCCGAGACTTCCTGTCCCGCGTCTTCCGCCGCTTCGGCCGAAATTCCGGCGTCCAGCCAGTGCTTGTTCCTCTTGTGAACGAAGGTGGCGATCCAATGCTGCTTGTCGACCTGTTCCGCTTTGCCGGCATAGCCTTTCAATTTCATGACCCCGAACAGGGGAGTCGGCCGGAATGTGGCGTGAACCTTTAAGATGTCGTCTTTGCCGAGCTTTTTGACGGTGTCCATGATCAGTTGGAACGGTTCCAGCTTCTTCTCCAGCATCGGTCTGACGTCAAGCTCGACGACTTTGGCGTCCTTGTGGTCCATCCCGATCCCTCCCGCGCGTAAAATCATACGAATACCCGCTTCTTCGCTTCTTCGTACAACGCCGCCATCCTGCCGTACAGCGACATGGAAGAAGGCGTCCTCCAGAGACGCTTTGATCCGGATCGTTCTGTCATCGACGATTTCGACGTTTGCCATCTCGGTCAGCTTCCGATCACAATTTCCCGATTTTCACCCGGAACGTCTGAGGACCTTGTTCGATATATTCCCAGGTGAATCGGCCGGGGTACATCGCTTCGAACTGGAAGCGGAGCGGCACGGGATCATGGTTGTTGATCAGCAGCATCGCTTCGGACGGCGCCAGCTTGCCGAACGTTTCAAAGATGACCTTGTGCTTCAGATGCGGCGGATATTCCGTGGCGTTGACCGTCGCGGCAAATTGTCCCATTGTGCATTCCTCCCGAACAGAAGTTTGGTTTGCGCTTTGATTATAGGAGAAGGGGAAGATCAACTTTGTGAGACGTGTCACAAATCCATATTTTTGGCATATTTGCCGGCCGGGCCGGGGATGGCAGCGGCGCATGGCAACACAAATCTTTTTATAAAATTCTTAGTTTGTTTAATAGACAAACAAAGTCGGGGGAGCTATAATAATAATCGAAGCGTTTACAACCGCACTTATTTGCATCGATTACCAATTCAAGGAGGCGTCAGTCGGCAATGGCTTATTTCGAGAACGTCGGCAAGATCCAGTTCGAGGGCAAAGGCTCGGACAACCCCTTCGCGTACAAACATTACAACCCGCAGGAGAAGGTGCTCGGCAAGACGATGGAGGAGCATCTCCGCTTCGCCGTCGCGTACTGGCACACGTTCACGGGCACCGGCGCGGATCCGTTCGGCGTCGGCACGGCGATCCGCAGCTGGGACAAGTTTGACGGCATGGACCGGGCGAAGGCGCGCGTCGAGGCGAACTTCGAATTCCTGGAGAAAACGGGCATCGACTACTACTGCTTCCATGACATCGACATCGCGCCGGAAGGCGACACGCTGCAGGAGACGCACAAGAACCTCGACACCATTGTCGCCATGCTGAAGGAATTCCAGAAGTCGACGGGCAAGAAGCTGCTCTGGAACACGGCGAACATGTTCACGAATCCGCGCTACGTGTTCGGCGCGGCGACGACCTGCAATGCCGATGTCTACGCGCATGCAGCCGCGCAAGTGAAGAAGATGCTTGAAGTCGGCAAGGAGCTCGGGGCGGAGAACTACGTGTTCTGGGGCGGCCGCGAAGGCTACGAGACGCTGCTGAACACCGACATGGCGCTCGAGCTGGACAACCTGGCGCGCTTCTATCATATGGCCATCGAATATGCGAAGGAGATCGGCTTCAACGCGCAGTTCCTGATCGAGCCGAAACCGAAGGAGCCGACGAAGCATCAGTACGACTTCGATGCGGCGACGACAATCGCCTTCCTGCAGAAGTACGGCCTGAAAGATCACTTCAAACTGAACCTTGAGGCGAACCATGCGACGCTCGCCGGCCATACGTTCGAGCATGAACTCCGCGTCGCGGCGATCAACGACATGCTCGGTTCGATCGATGCGAACCAGGGCGACCTGCTGCTCGGCTGGGATACCGACGAATTCCCGACCGATCTGTACAGCGTGACGCTGACGATGTACGAAATCCTGAAAGCAGGCGGCTTCAAGACCGGCGGCATCAACTTCGACGCGAAAGTGCGCCGCGGTTCGTTCGAGCCGGAGGATCTGTTCCTCGCGCACATCGCGGGCGTCGACACGTTCGCATGGGGTCTGAAGGCGGCGGCCAAGATCATCGAAGAACGCGTTCTGGACAGCGTCATCGAAGAACGCTACGCTTCGTTCCGCGAAGGCATCGGCAAGGAGATCGTCGAAGGCAAGGCGACGCTGAAGAGCCTCGAAGCTTACGCGCTTCAGAATAAGCCGATCGTGAACCGCTCGGGCCGTCAGGAACGAATCAAGCTGGTACTCAACGAAATCATTTACAGCGTATAATGAGTTTGTCTGGCTATCGGACGCAGCCGGCCGCAAAGGGCCGGCTGTTCGTCCCTGTTCGGGCAGATAAGGAATTCACGGGAGCGAACGGGCTCCTTCGGGGAGGAAAGAGGACATGAGCTGTGTGATCGGGATCGATCTCGGGACGAGCGCGGTGAAAGCGCTTTTGGTTGATCGGGACGGCAAAGTGCGGGCGGAAGCGTCGCGAAACTATCCGCTGTTCCATGAGCATACCGGATGGAGCGAGCAGCGGCCGGAAGACTGGGTGGAAGGAACGATCGGCGCGCTTCGCGAATTAATCTCAACATCCGGCGTGCGTCCGGATGAAGTCGAAGGCATCAGCTTTTCCGGCCAGATGCACGGCCTGGTGCTGCTCGACGAAGCGAATCGGCCGGTCCGGAACGCGATTCTGTGGAATGATACGCGGACGACGGCCGAATGCCGCGAGATCGAGCGGGTGCTGGGACCCGATCTGCTCGGCATCGCGCGCAATCCGGCGCTTGAAGGGTTTACGCTGCCGAAAATTTTGTGGGTGAAGCGGCATGAGCCGGACGTGTTCGCGAAGGCGAAACGGTTCCTGCTGCCGAAAGATTATGTCCGCTATCGGCTTACGGGCGAAATTCATATGGATTATTCCGATGCGGCCGGCACGCTGCTGCTGGATGTGGCGGGCAAAAAGTGGAGCACCGAAATTCTTGCCGCATTCGATCTGCCCGCATCGTTCTGCCCGCCGCTTGTCGAATCGCACGATCACGTCGGCGGCGTGCTGCCGGAGATCGCGGATCAGACCGGCCTTGCTGCCGGCACGAAAGTGTTCGCCGGCGGCGCGGACAACGCCTGCGGCGCCATCGGCGCCGGCATTCTGTCCGAAGGGCTGACGATGTGCAGCATCGGTACGTCAGGTGTCATCCTGACCTATGAACAGAACCGGGACACCGACTATGCGGGCAAGGTGCATTTCTTCAACCACGGCAAAGCCGACAGCTTCTACGCGATGGGCGTGACCCTGGCGGCCGGCTATTCGCTGAGCTGGTTCAAGCAGACGTTCGCGCCGAATGAATCGTTCGCCGATTTCCTCCGCGGTGTCGGCGATATCAAGCCGGGTTCCGGCGGCCTGCTGTTCACGCCCTACCTGGTCGGCGAGCGGACGCCGCATGCGGACGCCGTCATCCGGGCGAGCTTCATCGGCGCGGACGGTTCGCATACGCGGGATCATTTCGCCCGGGCCGTCATGGAAGGCATCACGTTCTCGTTGAACGAATCGATGGCCATTTTCCGCGAGGCGGGCAAGCCGGCGGGCCGCGTCATCTCGATCGGCGGCGGTGCGCAGAACCCGGTCTGGCTGCAGATGCAGGCGGACATCTTCGGCGCGACGGTCGTTGCGCTGGAGAACGAGCAAGGCCCCGGACTCGGCGCGGCGATGCTGGCGGCATACGGCTGCGGCTGGTTCGACAGCCTGGACGCGTGCGCGGCGAAATTCGTGAAGCATGCCGCGTCTTATGATCCGAATCCGGAAGCGGTCGAGACCTATCGCGGGTTGTTCGACATCTACCGGGAAATTTACACGCAGACGCGGGGACTGAATCAGGCGCTGGCCGCTTACCGGGGGTAATCGGCCGGCCCGAAAGAGGAGAGATGGGAAATGAGCGGTATTTCGGCCAGGGAAGGCGACTTTCACGGCGAACGTGCGGTATGGCTGCGCGCCGGAGCCTACGAGGCGGCGCTGCTGCCGGAAATCGGCGGCAATCTGATCGCGTTCCGCGACACGGAGCGGGGGCATCGCTATTTGCGCGAGCCCGGACCGGAGGAGATGGACGCATTCAAGGCGAACCCGTTGATTCACGGCATTCCGGTGCTGATTCCGCCGAACCGGTACGAAGACGGCAAGCTCAAATGGCGCGGCGTCGTCTATCAATTGCCGGTGAACGAGGAATCGACGGGCAACCATCTGCACGGCTACGCGAACACTTCGGCGTGGGAGCTTGTCCGCTTCGGCGCGGATGACGAAGAAGCTTTCGCGGAAGTGAAGCTGACGGTGGACAAGGGGCACAAGCTGTTCGAATATCTGCCGTTCAAGTTCTCGCTGCGGCTGCGCTACGGGCTCAGCGCCCATGGGCTTGCGCAGCAGTTGACGCTGGTGAACGAGGGCGATGCCGACATGCCGGTGCTGCTCGCCTTCCATACGACGGTCAATGCGCCGTTCGCGCCGGGCAGCACGGCGCGCGACTACAAGCTGAAGCTGACCATCGGCAGCCGGTGGGAACTCAGCGAACGGATGCTGCCGACCGGACGGCACCAGCCGCTCACGCCGGAGGAAGAAGCGATGAAGCATGACGGCGTTTATCCGTTCTTCGCGTCGATGGACAATCACTATACGGCGGCGCCGCAAAACGGCCGCAACCGGATGGAACTGACCGACACGCGGATCGGCACGACGCTGGTGTACGATGTCGGCACGTCCTGGAAACAGTGGATGATCTGGAACAACGGCGCCCGCGAAGGGTTCTTCTGTCCGGAGCCGCAGGTCAACCTCGTGAACGCGCCGAACACCGATCTTCCGGCTGAAGAGATCGGCCTGTTCAGCCTCGCGCCGGGCGAAATCTGGGAGGAGACGTCGCGGCTGTACGTCCTGGAGAAGGCCTGATGCCGAAGGCGCGGCTGCGTGTCCGGGCGATTCTGTTCGACATGGACAACACGCTGCTCGCGTCCCGGATCGACTATGCGGCGATGCGCGGAGAAGTCGGCGCCTGGCTCGTCCGCGAAGGGTACCTTGCGGAGGACGAGGCGGAAGGCGGTACGACGGCTTCGCTCATTCAAGCCGCGACGGAGCGCGGGCTCGCCGGCGGCGCGCTGGATCAGGTCTGGGCGATCTGCGCCCGGCATGAAGCGGAGGGCATGCGCGGCGCCGAGCTGGAGCCGGGCGCGCGGGAGACGCTGGAGCGGCTTCGCGGACGCGGCCTGCTGCTCGCGGTGCTGACGAACAACGCCGAGGCCGCCGCCGAGCAAGCGCTCGGCAAGACCGGCATCCGGCATTATTTCGACCTGGTGGCGGGCCGCGAATCGGTGCCGCGGCTGAAACCGTCTCCCGAAGGCGTCCGCGCCGTGCTTGCGCGGTTTCCCCATGTGCCGCCTTCGCAATGGCTTGCCGTGGGGGACTCGTGGATCGACGGCGCCGCGGCTGCCGGCGCGGGCGTCGCGTTCGCCGCATACCGCGCGAGTATCGATCTGCCGGAGCGCGGCGTCGTGCCCGACATTCAGCTCGACCGGCTCGTCGAGCTGGCGGACTTGGTGGCCCCAGCTGAATAGTGGAGTTGCAACGTTGCGCGAGCCGCATCATTGAGGCTGCGCCGTGTGCTAATCAAAACGATCGATCAGGTATCGAACTCCCTGGTCGATCGTTATAAATCAACAGCCGCATCCAAGCAGGAGGCGGCTCATGTTTTTCCTTTTTTTCCGGCAAGGCGATCCCTGAGTATTTTTTTCATTCTGGATGATACCGTGGAAAATTTGCTTGATTTTGTTGCGTTATCGCTAAAAAAAACGAGCGACCGCTCTTCATCAAAATGACGGATTTTCCCGATGTTGCTCAGGTTCGTGCGATCCAGCCGGAGAAATCCCAATTCTTCCAGATGCATTTCCAGGACGGACAGTTTGGGAACGACGGGATAAAACACCTCGTCCTTGACGTGAAACACGACATAACCAGAGGGGTGCGTTTCAATATAGTCGACATCGCGCAAGTCGAGATCGATCACTTCAGAGAAATTGCCGGGGTCTCTGGTAACCGGGAAACGCATGGGAATTCAACTCCATAACCGGCGACCAAGGGCTGTCCGATGTGAGCTCCCATCGGCAGCCCTTGATGCGCGGCGGTTACTTTTTCAGCTCTTCCGGGATCTCGGGACGATAAAGTACAGGTGAAGCCGTCTTCACAAACAGCCCGGCAATGCCGTTCAATACGCCGGACAGCAGCTTGGCAGCAACTTGCTTCATGTCGGGTTCACCTCCTTGTTGCGGAATAACAGGGATATCCCTTGAACAGCCAGCACGATGGCTGCTGTTCCCGAAAGGAATAAGAAATTGCTTGATACGATTAGAGCAGAACCTATTTTCAACAGCGGATAGTACTTTTCGGGTATCGTATTGTAGCCTTTCATGTTGGCAGGAGCCAGCAAAGCGACCAAGACCAGTGCGGTAACGGTCAAAAACCAAGTCCATTTCTCGGACAGTGAAATATGCGGCGGGACGGCGATAATAATGAAGGTCATCGACATGCAGGGAATGGGCGACTCGAAATGATAACCGCCCGAAATCATTCGCAAAGCGACAAAAAAGATCATCGCCGTCAATGTCTCAAGCCATTTGCCCGTCACTGCGCCGAATGCAAGAGATGCAACAACCGGGATCGTGAAATTGATGACGATGATTAGTGCAAATTTCATTACGGGAACGCTTGCGGTTTGATTCGGATTGGCTTGTTTGATTTTCGTTGCCAAGCTTTCCGCCAGCGCTTCAACCATAATATTCCCTCTCGAAAACCAAATATTGAAGAACGATATATACAATCGTTCCCAGCACTAAACCAATAAATGGAGTATATCCCCAAAAGAAAGAGATATAATAAATAGACAGTGCGACATATCCTACTATGCTCATCACGAGCAGACGAATATTTCGTTTGTTCCATTGCATCTTGACGCGATCTGTATCAGGAACAAAAGTAAAGCCCCAATTTGTCCGGATCAATAACCAGGCCATCAAAAAGGTGATGCCGGCTGTAATCGTTTGAGCTATAAATGCAGTTGGCTCATTAGGTGCGATGGTAAATCCGATAATTTGATACACAACAAGAATGACGGCCTGAATCAATGAGTACAATAAATATCCGTTTACAACCATCAAACCTGCGTAAAAAATCGGAATCCGAAAGATTTGCCAAAAGTAGAAGAACAAAATGGGCATCTGTATCAGGGGCCCGTAAGCAACCAAATCCAACGTAATCAAAATCGTATGGGACAGCAACGAAAGCATGAAAGATGACAACAACAGCCTTCCCCAGTACCCCGGGAGTTGAAACTTGAATATGGCAAACGTGAGCACGATCAAGGCCAGCCATTCGAGCGACGAGAAGAAGAGAAAGAGCAAAACATCCTGGACGTCCATCTTGACGCTCCTTGCAACTCAATACGTCATGTATGAATGGATTAACATATTTCGCCAGAGCGCGCGACAAATCCTTCTTTTTTCCAACATTTAATAACGATTTTTTTGCCGTCGCTCCGGACCGACCTTTTACATTCCGATGACGAATCGCGTCATCGGATTTAATTTTGTTTGGCTATGCTGGGCCTTGGGAAATCCCGGAAAGAAAAAGGGGGAACCACGGTGTTGACCATGATGGACCAAAAACTTGACGCGGACGCGGGGCATGCGATCGATCTGAGAGCATTCATCCGATGTGCCGTCGTCGCCGATCCGCAGATGACATGCGAACAGGTCATGCGCCTGTTCGAGCGGCATGCCGATTCGGAATGCATCGTTGTGTGCGAGGATGAGCGCGTGCCTTGCGGGCTGGTCATGCGGGACAAGCTGATCCGGAGGCTTGGCAGCCGGTTCGGCGCCAGCCTGTACAGCGACAAGCCGATTTCGCGGTTGATGGACGACCGCCCGATCGTCGCCGATGCGGCGATGCCGCTGCAGGAACTGCTGGACCTGACGCTCGGCCGCGCGGAATCCACCTTGTATGACTGTGTCATTGTCGTTGACGGAGCGAGGCTGGCCGGCATCCTGACCGTCGCCGATCTGCTCGGCCTGTCGAAGCTGCATCAGCAGCAGGCCGCTGTTGCGAAGCAGCGGATCATCCGCCGGATGGAAAGGCTGATGGCGGACATCGACGGCGCCGTAACCAAAGTGCAACAGGCGGGCATGCACGGCGAAGCGCTGTCGCAATCGATGTCGGAACTTACCCGGACGGGCAGAGAAGCGCTGGTCGACGCCGACCGGGCGTTCGACGCATTGGCCGAACGGATGGCCGTTCAGCAGGAACGGATCGCCGAGCTTCAGCAGAGGGCGGAAGCGATCGACAGCGTGAGCGCGCTGATCAAGCGGCTGGCCGACCAGTGCAATCTGCTCGCCGTGAACGCGTCGATCGAAGCGGCCCGGGCGGGCGGGCACGGCCGCGGATTCGGCGTCGTGGCGGACGAGATCCGGATGCTCGCCGCAGAGACGAAGCGGTCGGCCGGCGAAATCGCGGAGATGATCGGCGCCATCCGCGCTTCCGTGCAGGAGACGGCGGAGCAATTCATGGCGGGCATCCGCGTATCCGAGAGCAGCCGATCGGCGATCGGACGGGCGGGCGAAGCATTCGAGCGGATCTTCGCCGCGGCGGCGGACAATCACGGCACGGCCCGGGAGATCAACGCGAAGGCGCAGGCTGCCTGCGAGATGGCCGGACGAGTGGCGGCGGAAATCCGCGAGCTGGCAGACGGGTTCCGCAGTTCCGATGAGATTGGTCGGCCTGGCGAAACGAATTCCGCTGTGGCAGCGTCTAAATAAAAAAATCTACCACATCTGGAGATGTGAGGTGTGAATTTGCGTGAAAAAGAAACTCATGCTCTCATGTGTGTTGACTATTTTGCTGCTTCTTACAGGAACTTTCGTTTCAGATGCGGCCATTGAGGGAGAAACCTTGCTGGACAGGGCCAAAAATGCCAGTTCTCCGGAAAGACCCTACACCTCATTGAAGATCGGTCAAGGAAATACGTTGGAGGAGTTCACCTGCGAAGGAGCGTACATTCCCATCAGGGACCTGTTTGCTTCACGGGTCAGTGAGATCAGATGGGACAACAAAAGCAAAATTGCCGAAGTGGTCAATGACGGAAAATCGCTGGTGCTTAATTTCTCGAATCAGGAAATCGAAAGCACAGACACCAAAATCGTACTGCCCAAGGAATGGATCCGAATGTCGCAAGGAAAGACGGAGATCCATGCGGCGGTATTGGCCTATATTTTCAATATATACGCCGACAGATTTCCGGATGAAGAACGCGATGAATGGCGGGAAAAGTTGAGTTTTCTGGGGATCCAGGGTACGGACGCGATTTCAGAAGGCAAAGGTGTCCACTTGCAAGTGTTTGTGACGTTCAAGGAGAACACCTAAGCAAGGACGGAGAGAAGCTCTTTGACTAGCGGATAAACTCGATATACCGATGACGCAAGCCGTCATCGGTTTTTGTTTCATCAAATTTTGATCTCAGTTTTAACACACATTTTACAAAGTCGGCGTTTCGAATTAACACTTGCCCGGTAGCATGGTCGGTGAAAGCCATCATACAGACAATGTACAAGGAGTGGTCCGAGAATGTCGAAGATGCGCAAGGGCTTCCTGCCGCTGCTCATCGCGGCCGTGATGGTATTCGCGGCGGCATGCGGAAGCGGAAGCGGCGAGAGCAATGAGAGCAACGGGGGTACGACGAGCGGGGCCGGGGGTTCAAACAATGCGAACCAGTCGACCAATGCGCCGGCGAATGAATCGAACGGCGGACAAAACAACGGCGGGGCGGAATCCGCGGCGCAGAAATTGTCCGGTTCGATCGAAATTGACGGTTCCAGCACGGTCTATCCGTTGACGGAAGCCGCGGCAGAAGAATACGCAGCGGAGCAGCCGGATGTCCGCGTGACGGTCGGCGTATCCGGAACGGGCGGCGGCTTCGAGCGGTTCTGCGCCGGCGAAATCCCGATTGCCGACGCATCCCGGCCGATCAAGGACTCGGAAGCGCAAGCGTGCAGCGAAGCCGGCATCGCGTACACGGAACTGAGCGTGGCGTATGACGGTCTGTCGGTCGTCGTCAGCAAGGACAACGATTGGGTCGACTATCTGACGGTGGAAGAACTGAACAAAATCTTCGCCCAAGGCAGCACGGTGAAGACCTGGGCGGACGTCCGCGAAGGCTGGCCGGCGGAGGAAATCAAAATGTTCTCGCCGGGCGCCGATTCCGGCACCTACGACTACTTCAACGAAGTCATCCTGGAAAAAGCGGGCATCCGGAGCGACGGCCAGATCAGCTTCAGCGAAGACGACAACACGCTGGTGCAAGGCGTCGCCGGCAACAAAGGCGGCATCGGCTACTTCGGCTTCGCCTACTATGAAGAGAACACCGACAAACTGAAAGTCGTGCCGATCGACGGCGGCAACGGTCCGATCGAGCCGACGCTCGACACGATCAAGGACGGCTCCTACTCGCCGCTGTCCCGCCCGCTGTACATCTACGTCAGCAACAAGGCGCTGGAAGAACGTCCGGAAGTGAAAGATTTCGTCCGCTTCTACATCGAGAACATCGGCGGCATGGCGAAGGAAGTCGGCTATGTCCCGCTGCCGGACGAGAAATACGCGGAAGAAGCGGCCAAGATCAAAGTCTGACGGATGCGTCTGCTCGCCGAATACCGGGAGAATCATGTGATGTCGCTTCACGGCATCACATTTTTCTCGGCACAATTGTTAACGAATCGTTAAGACAGGGAGGGGTCGCCGCATGAACGGCGAGTGGCTGCAGACCGGCGGGGCCGTCGAACCGCTGAAGCAGACGCCGGAGACCGTCCGCGCCGCCGGCGCCTATTCATTCAAGAACGAACGCAAATCCGTCATGAACCGGCTGATGCCCGTGCTGCTTATGCTGTGCGCTTCGGTCTCGATCATCACGACCGTCGGCATCGTCTATACGCTGGTGTCGGAGACGGTGCTGTTTTTCCGCGAAGTCCCGATTGTTGAATTTCTGACCGGCACGCGGTGGTCGCCGCTGTTCGAGCCGCGGGCGTTCGGCATTTTGCCGCTGCTCGCCGGCACGCTGCTCATTACGATCATCGCCTGCGTCGTCGCGATGCCGATCGGGCTTGCCAGCGCGGTATATCTCAGCGAATATGCGCCGCGCAGGGTGCGAAACATCATCAAGCCGATTCTGGAAGTGCTCGCGGGCGTTCCGACGATCGTCTACGGTTATTTCGCCCTCAGCTTCATGACGCCGATCGTGCGGGCGATTTTTCCGGAGACCGGGATTTTCAACGCCTTGAGCGCCGGCATCGTCGTCGGGATCATGATCATCCCGATGGTGACGTCGCTCAGCGAGGACGCGATGAACGCCGTGCCGAAGAGCCTGCGCGACGGCGCATACGCGCTCGGCGCCACGAAGTTCGAGTCGGCGCTGAAGATCGTGCTGCCCGCCGCGTTGTCGGGCATCGTCGCCTCGTTCGTGCTCGCGTTCTCCCGGGCGGTCGGCGAGACGATGATCGTGACGGTGGCGGCGGGCGCGACGCCGAATCTGACTTTCAATCCGCTCGAAAGCATCCAGACGATGACGGCTTATATCGTGCAGGTCAGCCTGGGCGACACACAGCGCGGGTCGATTGAATACGGCAGCATTTTCGCTGTCGGGATGGCGCTGTTCATTATCACGTTCCTGCTGAATAGTATTGCGCAATATGTCGCCAGGAAATTCCGGGAGGAGTATTGATCATGAACCTGCTGCAAGGCGGAAACCGCCATCAGATCGCCCGCCGCCGGAAAATCGATTTTTGCCTCCATCTGCTGTTCGCCGCGGCGACGTCCGTCGGCGTCATCGCCCTGTGCGCGCTCCTGATCGACATCATCATCGACGGGATCAGCAGGCTGCAGCCCGGGCTGTTCGAGAACTTTCCGTCCCGCCGCGCCGAACGCGCCGGCATGAAGTCCGCCATCGTCGGTTCGATGTACATGCTTTGCATCATGCTGCCGATCAGTTTCGTCCTCGGCGTCGGCGCCGCCATCTGGCTGGAGGAATACGCGGGAAAGAACCGGTTCACCCGGCTGATCCAGCTCAACATCAGCACGCTGGCGGGCGTCCCGTCGATCGTCTACGGCATTCTCGGCCTGACCCTGTTCGTCCGCTTGCTCATGCTGCAGCGGAGCCTGCTCGCCGGCGCGCTCACGATGACGATTCTTGTGCTGCCGATCATCATCGTCTCCGCGCAAGAAGCGCTCCGCGCCGTGCCGAAGTCGCGCCGCGACGCCTCCTACGCCCTCGGCGCGAACCGGTGGCAGACGGTGTCGCGGGCGGTGCTGCCGTCGGCGCTGCCCGGCATTCTGACGGGCGTCATCCTCGCGATGTCGCGCGCGATCGGCGAGACCGCGCCGCTCATCATGATTGGCGCGCTCACCTACGTCGCGTTTCTGCCGAAGCACATGCTGGATCAGTTCACCGTCATGCCGATCCAGATCTACAACTGGCTGTCGAGGCCGCAGCCCGAGTTCCACGAACTGGCCGCCGCCGGCATCATCGTGCTGCTCGCCATGCTGCTGCTCATGAACTTCGCGGCGATTCTGCTGCGGAACAAGTTCTCGAAGATATCCTGACGATCCGGAGGAAAGCCCATGTCCATTTCCATGCCAATGCCCGCATCCGCCGCTACGCCGGCCCGGACGGCGCGGACGCTGATCGAGATCGACCGGCTCAATCTGTACTACGGCGATTTCCACGCGCTGAAGAACGTATCGCTTGACATCCCGGAGCGGGCGGTCACCGCCTTCATCGGCCCGTCCGGCTGCGGCAAGTCGACCCTGCTCCGCTCGCTCAACCGGATGAACGACCTCATTCCGGGCACGCGGATCGAAGGGCGGATCGCGATCGCCGGGACGGATATCTATTCGCCGGAAGTCGATGTCGAGACGCTGCGCAAGAAGGTCGGCATGGTGTTCCAGCAGCCGAACCCGTTCCCGAAATCGATCTACGACAACGTCGCCTACGGCCCGCGGCTTCACGGCATCCGGAAGAAAAGCCGCCTGGACGAGATCGTCGAGTCGAGCCTGAAAGCCGCCGCGCTCTGGGACGAAGTGAAGGATCATCTGAAGCGGTCCGCGCTCAGCCTCTCGGGCGGCCAGCAGCAGCGGCTCTGCATCGCCCGGGCGCTCGCGGTCGAGCCGGACATTCTGCTCATGGACGAAGCCACGTCCGCGCTGGACCCGATCTCGACGCTGAAGATCGAGGAACTGGTGCAGCAGCTCAAGGACCGCTATACGATCGTGATGGTGACGCACAACATGCACCAGGCGGCGCGCGTCTCGAATCAGACCGTCTTCTTCCTGAACGGCGAAGTCGTCGAAAGCGCGGATACGGAGCAGTTATTCGCGGGTCCGTCCGACAGCCGGACGGAAGACTATATCAGCGGCCGGTTCGGCTGACGGACCGGCATGCGGAGAGGAGCCGGAGGACAAAGTGATCAGGCGTGTAGAGTTCGATGAAGGGTTGAACGAGCTGAAGCAATTGCTGGTCGAGATGGGCGGGCGCGTGGAGAAGGCGATCGAAGCGTCGATGCGGGCGCTGCAGGCGATCGACGGAGACGGCGCCCGGAAGGTGGTGGCGGAAGATCCCGAACTCAACCGGCTGGAGGAGCGGATCGTCGAGCTCGGCACGCGGCTGATCGCGACGCAGCAGCCGGTCGCCAAGGATCTGCGGCGCATTCTCGTCGCCTTCCGCATTTCGAACGATCTGGAGCGGATGGGGGATCTCGCGGTCGACATCGCCAAGGCTGTGCTGCGTCTGGAAGGCCGGGAACTGATCAAGCCGCTGGTCGATCTGCCGAAGATGGCGGAGCTCGTGCAGACGATGACCCGGGAATCGATCCGGTCGTTCCTGCAGGAGAATGTCGACCTCGCGTACAAAATGGCCCGCGACGACGATGCGGTCGACGCCATCTACAGCAGCGTGCTGCAGGAATTGTTCGCCCTGCGGCCGGCCAGCGCGCGAGACTCGTCGCAGGCGATGCTGCTCAGCTTCGTCGGCCGCTACCTCGAGCGGATCGCCGACCATGCGACGAATATCGGCGAATCGGTTGTCTATCTGGTGACGAACAAGCGGCCGGATTTGAACCTGTAGCCATAACGCCCGCTCTCGAAACTTCAACAGACTGAGCGAGCTTATTGGGCCGCCGCAGAAAGTATTCGACCCGTTTGGAACCGAATAACGCTTCTTGGTTCCGTTGCGACAACCATCATGCGGATTCCCGGGCAAATAATGCCTCTGAGTTCCGTAAGCATTCAGCGTGAGCATTCAGGACGGGATCGGGGTGCCGCATGAGATCATTTCTGACGAACCTGTGCCTTCTTGGTTTGCCGTAAGCTTCGCTGCTCTGGTCTGTAACGGAACGACGTTCCGTTAACGGGCATCGCGGGAGCGATATTAGCGGAACGTGGTTCCGCTATTAAACGATTTCGGGGGATTGGACGGCTGCGGACCCGCCTGTAACGGAATGACGTTCCGTCAGCCGGCACGATGCCGCACTCGGAAGAGCCTTTAACGGTAAGTGGTTCCGTTAGCGGTCGCTTTCGGACAGGTCTGAGCATTCCAATCCGCCGTAACGGCAAGAAATGCCGTTACCCGCTCAGCAGACGCCCGCGAGACCGCCGTTAACGGCACACAACGCCGTTAATGCACATCGCCGGACGGCCTCCGCCAGCCCCGCACCCTCTTCTGCGCCAATCGTGGGATAACGAAAATACGCAACAAGGTTATACGCGCGGCAAATAAACGATATAGGAACGAACTATTGGATGAGCGTCCGGTTTCCGTGTGATAATGGACTCACCCATTTTCGGAGGGGATGGGCCATGTCCGCGCAGCATTGGCAAACCGATCTCTACGACAACAAACTGGACTTCGTGTCCGAACTGGGCAGAGGCGTGGTCGAGCTGCTGGCGCCGAAAAGCGGGGAGACCATTCTGGACCTCGGGTGCGGCACGGGAGATCTCGCGCACGAGATTTCGCAAAGCGGAGCCGCCGTCATCGGCCTGGACCGCTCCGCCGAAATGATTGACGCCGCGAGGAGGAAGTACCCCGGGATCGACTTCCGTGTCGGTGACGCCGAACATTTTTCCCTGGAGCCTCAAGTGGACGCGGTGTTCTCGAACGCCGCCCTGCATTGGATGACGAGACCCGGGCGGGTCATCCGGTGCGTCTGGGATGCGCTCAAGCCGGGCGGAAGATTTGTCGCCGAGTTCGGCGGCAAAGACAATGTCGGGACCGTGGTCCGGGCGATCATCCGGGTGCTCGGGCGAGAGTACGGGAGGGATGTCTCGCCGCTGAATCCCTGGTATTTCCCGAGCATCGCCGAGTACAGCACGCTGCTGGAGCGGCAAGGTTTCCGGGTGGTATATGCCGCCCATTTCGACCGCCCCACCCGCATGAAGGACGGCGAGAACGGGCTGAGGGTGTGGTTGGCGGGGTTTGCGGATTTCTTTTTCGAAGGGCTGACGGACAGGGAAAAAGAGGACGCAATCAGACGGATCGAGTCCGAAACGCGCCCCGCATTGTTCAGGGACGGAGCCTGGCACATCGACTACAAGAGACTCAGGATCATGGCCGTAAAACCTAAGATCGAATAACCGCTTGCGCCGCTTTCCGACCGGGAGAGCGGCGATTTTGCATTTCGCGGGCGCCATCCCGCGCGAATGTGTTATAGTAGTCGATAGACGGTAAAAGAGAGGTGCCGCCCATGGACAAATGGATCCTGATCGACGGCAGCAGCATCGCGTTCCGCGCGTTTTTCGCCATGCCGACGCTGACGAATGCGGCCGGCATGCATACGAACGCCGTGTACGGGTTTGCGACGATGCTGCTCAAGCTGATCGAAGAAGAGAAGCCGACGCACATGCTGGTCGCGTTCGACGCGGGCAAAGTGACATTCCGCCACGAAGGTTACGAGGACTACAAGGGCGGCCGCGAGAAGACGCCGCCGGAGCTCAGCGAGCAGTTCCCGCTCATCAAGGAGCTGCTGGACGCGCTCGGCGTCGCGCATTACGAACTGGAAAATTACGAAGCCGACGATATTATCGGCACGCTGTCGCGGATGGCGGAAGAAGCCGGCAAGGAGACGCTGATCGTCACCGGCGACAAGGACATGCTGCAGCTCGTGTCCGACCGCGTGACGGTGGCCATCACCCGCAAGGGCATCAGCGAAGTGGAACGGTTCACGCCCGAGGCGATTCAGGAGAAATACGGCCTCAAGCCGCTGCAGATCATCGATCTGAAGGGGCTGATGGGCGACGCTTCGGACAACATTCCCGGCATTCCCGGCGTCGGTGAGAAGACGGCGCTGAAGCTGCTGCACGAGTACGGTTCGGTCGAAAATGTGCTCGCGAACGCCGCAGCGCTCAAGGGCAAAATGCGTGAGAAGGTCGAGCAGCACCGGGAAGACGCGCTGATGAGCAAGCGGCTCGCGACGATCTACCGCGAGGTGCCGCTTGACCGCGGCGAGGCGGAAATCGCGTACAACGGCTACGACAGGCCGACGCTGGCCGCTGCGCTGCGCAAGCTCGGATTCCGCTCGCTGATCGAGCGGCTCGGGCTGGATCATGCCGAAGCCGGAAGCGGAGCCGGAGCGGACGCGGCAGACGGACCAGGGCCGGAAGCGGCGGAGCTGCGCATCGTGCGGCAGACGCCGGAGACGGCCGCCGAGCTTGCGGCGGACAAGCTGGCGGAAGCCGAAGCGGTGCTGATCGAATCCGCCGGCGAGAATCCGCATCAGGCTTCGCTGATCGGGCTTGCGATCGTGATCGGCGACACCGTGCACGTCCTGACGGGCGATGTGCTCAAGTCCGAAGGCGCGGCGGCCGTGCGGGACTGGCTGGCCGACCCGGAGCGGCCGAAGACCGGCTACGACCTCCACAAGGCCGCGCTCGTCCTCGGCTGGGAGGGCATGGAGCTGAACGGATTCGGGTTCGACGTGCTGCTGGCCGCCTATCTGCTCGACCCGACCGGCGGCAACGACGCCTTGAGCAGCCTCGCGGCCAAGTACAACCAGCCGCCGGTGAAGCCGGATGACGCCGTGTACGGCAAGGGCGCGAAGTTCGCGGTGCCGGACGAGGAGACGCTGGCCGGCCATCTGGCGAGCAAGGCGGACGCGATCCGGCGCATCGCGCCGCTGCAGCAGCAGGAGCTGGAGCGGCTCGGCATGCACCGGCTGTATTACGAGCTGGAGCAGCCGCTGTCCCGCGTGCTGTGCAAGATGGAGCGGCAGGGCATCGCGGTCGACGCGGAAGCGCTGGAGGAGAACGGACGCGAACTCGAACGCCAGATCGCCGATACGATCGCGGCGATCTATCGGCTTGCCGGCACGGAGTTCAATCTGAATTCGCCGAAGCAGCTCGGCGAGATTCTGTTCGAGAAGCTCGGTCTGCCCGTCAAGAAGAAGACGAAGACCGGCTATTCGACGGACGCCGAAGTGCTCGAATCGCTGGAGCCGTACCACGAAATCGTCGGCCTCATCCTCCATTACCGGCAAATCTCGAAGCTGCAGTCGACATACATTGAAGGCCTGCTGAAGGAAATCCGCAAGGAGACGGGCAAGGTCCACACCTATTACCGGCAGACGATCGCCGCAACCGGCAGGCTGTCCAGCCAGTTCCCGAACCTGCAGAACATTCCGGTCCGGATCGAGGAAGGCCGGCGCATCCGCAAGGCGTTCGTCCCGTCCGAGCCGGGCTGGTACATCCTGGCCGCCGACTACTCGCAGATCGAGCTGCGCGTCCTCGCCCATATTTCCGGCGACGAGCGGTTGAAAGAAGCGTTCCTCTCCGGCATGGACATCCATACGAAGACGGCGATGGACGTGTTCGGCGTGCAGGCGGATCAGGTCGACGCGAACATGCGCCGGCAGGCGAAGGCCGTCAATTTCGGGATCGTCTACGGCATCAGCGATTTCGGGTTGGCGACGAACCTGAAGATTGCGCGGAAGGAAGCGGCGGCGTTCATCGAGCAATATTTTGCGGTATTCAGGGGCGTGCGCCAATATATGGACGACATCGTCGCGAAGGCGCGGCAGGACGGCTATGTGACGACGCTGCTTGAGCGCCGGCGGTACTTGCCGGAGATCAACGCGTCGAACTACAATCTCCGGTCCTTCGCGGAACGGACGGCGATGAACACGCCGATCCAGGGCACGGCGGCGGACATCATCAAGCTGGCGATGGTGAAGATGGACGCGGAACTGCGGGATCGCGGGCTGCGCAGCCGGATGCTGCTGCAGGTGCACGACGAGCTCGTGTTCGAAGTGCCGGAAGACGAGCTGGAGACGATGAAAGCGCTCGTGCCGTCCGTGATGGAGAACGCGATCGAACTGGACGTGCCGCTCAAGGCGGAAGTCAGTTATGGCAAAAACTGGTATGAAGCAAAATAAACCGGCCAACCGGGTTGGAGAGGGGGAGGTCGAATGCCGGAACTGCCTGAAGTCGAGACCGTGGCGCGCACGCTGAACGCGCTGGTCGCCGGCAAGACGATCCGCGCCGTTACGGTGCGGCTGCCCCGCATCATTCAGCGGCCGGAAGAGCCGGAGGCGTTCGCCGCGGCGCTCGAGGGCCGAACGATCCGGAGCATCGGACGGCGCGGCAAGTTTCTGCGGTTCGTGCTGGACGACCTGGTGCTGGTCTCGCATCTGCGCATGGAAGGGCGGTACAGCGTCTGTCCGGCGGACGAGCCGATCGAGAAGCATACCCATGTGCTGTTTCATCTGACGGACGGCACGGATCTCCGGTACAAGGATGTGCGCCAGTTCGGCACCATGCATCTGTTTCGGCCGGGCGAGGAATTCGAGCAGCCGCCGCTGAGCAAGCTGGGGATGGAGCCGCTTGACGATGCCTTTACCGTGGAAGCGCTGCGCAAGCTGCTCGGCGGCCGCAAGGCGCCGATCAAGCCGCTGCTGCTGAATCAGGCGTATGTCACGGGACTGGGCAACATCTATGTCGACGAGTCGCTGCACAAGGCCGGCATCCATCCGGAGCGGCCGGCGTCGTCGCTGCGCGCCGCCGAATGGACGCGGCTGCACGCTTCGATCCGCGAGACGCTGCGGGAGGCGGTGGACGCGGGCGGTTCTTCCGTCCGGTCTTATGTGAACGGCCAGGGCGAGATGGGGATGTTCCAGTTCCGCCTGTATGTTTACGGCCGGGAAGACGAGCCGTGCCGGACATGCGGCACGCCGATTGTGAAGACGGTCCTCGGCGGGCGCGGAACCCATGTCTGCCCGGTCTGCCAGCCGTACCGGAAAGCCCGGGGCCGCAGACCGGCCGGCAAGGCGCCCGCCGCCATTCCGCGGCGGATGGCCGGGGACGCGGGCTCGGCGGCGGATGTGACTTCGCACTCCTAAGCGGTATCACGTCAGGCGCCCTGCCCGCCGCATGCACCCCGGCATGCTCCCTGCATATGATGGCAGTACCATCTTGGGCGGCCTTCGGTAACCGCCCGCGCAGGGAGGGGCATTCATGTTCGCTACGGGCGTGTCGCTGGCGCTGCTGGCGCTGGCGGTCAGTCTTGACGGCTTCGGTGTCGGCGCGTCATACGGTATCCGCGGCATCCGGATTCCGGCTTTGTCCGTCCTCATTATCGCGACCTGCTCCGGCTGCGTTGTCTGGATGGCGATGGCGGCCGGCGGCTGGCTGACCGCATGGCTTCCGGAAACGGTCGCGCAAACGGCGGGCGCCGTGCTGCTGATCGCCGTCGGATTGTGGGCGCTCGCGCAGCTTCGGCGCAGCGCGGGCGGCGGAGAAGCCGTCCGGGGGACGGATGCCGGGGAGGATTGCGGCGGGAAGACGTCGGATGCGGTTGCCGCTAATTCGGACGCGGCCGAGGCGGGCGGTCCGGATACGTCTTCGGTTCGCTCAATCGCCCGCATCGAGCTGCGGCGGCTCGGACTGGTCATCTGCGTATTGCGCGCGCCGCAGACGGCCGACATGGACCGGTCGGGGACGATCTCCGCGTCGGAAGCGGTGCTGCTCGGCTTCGCGCTGTCGCTCGACGCGCTCGGTGCGGGATTCGGCGCGGCGATGGTCGGTTTTCCCGCGCTTCCGTCCGCGCTGTTCATCGCCGCGGCCAGCGGCGGGTTTCTTCTGGCGGGACTTCGATTCGGCCGGCGGTTCGCGGTCCGGTTCGCCGGCGCGAAGGCCGTGTCCGTCCTGCCCGGCCTTATTCTGATCGCCACGGGCATCGCCCGATTGATGGAAATTTGACGAGGTGACGGCATTGATCATCGGACTTACAGGCGGCATCGCGTGCGGCAAGAGCACGGTCGCCGCCATGCTCTCGGAGCGCGGCGCCTTCGTCGTCGACGCCGACCGGATCGCCCGCGAAGTCGTCATGCCGGGCGAACCGGCCCTGGCCGAAGTGGCCGCCGTCTTCGGACAAGCCGTCATCCGGGATGACGGCACGCTTGACCGGCGGAAGCTGGGCGAGATCGTATTCGCCGATCCGGACAAGCGGCGGCGGCTGGAAGCGATTCTCCATCCGGCCATCCGCGAGCGGATGTGGACGCTTATCCGGCAAGCCAAGGCGGACGAGCCCGGCCGGATGGTCGTGGCGGACATTCCGCTCCTGTACGAGACCGGTCAGGAAGGGCTGTACGACGGCGTGCTGGTCGTCTATGTGCCGCGCGAAATGCAGATCAAGCGGCTGCTTGCGCGCAATCCGGAGCTGGATGAAGCGCAGGCCCGCGAACGGATCGACGCGCAGATGGATATCGAACGGAAGAAGGAACTGGCCGACTGGGTCATTGACAACAGCGGCAGCCTGGAATCAACCAAGCGGCAGGTGGAAGCGCTCTGGCGCCGGTTGTCAGACATGCGGAAGCCATGAGGCGGCGGCGGAAGAGACGCGGATGGCTGCTTGCGGCGCTGCTGCTGTTGCTGGCGGTCCTGTACGCCGAACAGAGCGGCTGGGTGAAACAGCGCATGTATCCGATCGCGTATCGGGATGATATAAGGGCAAGCGCGCTGAGTCACGGCGTTGAGCCGCACCTGGTCGCGGCGATTATCCGCATTGAATCGAACTACAAGACGGGAAAGGTATCAAGCAAAGGCGCGCTCGGCATTATGCAGATCATGCCGGATACGGCCGCCTGGATCGTGGAGCAGGCGCGCTATGAAGGCGTGACGCTGGACAAGATCAAGCACCGCGCGGATGTCGGCATCGAGCTGGGCACCTGGTACCTGGCATCGCTGCTCCGGCAGTTCGACGGCAACATGGCGGCCGCGGTCGCGGCGTACAATGCGGGGCCCGGCAATGTGAGCGCCTGGCTGAAGGAAGGCGTCTGGGACGGTACGATCGCTTCGAGCGACGACATTCCGTTCGGCGAGACGCGGCGGTATGTACAACGTGTCATTTATTACTATAATAAATACAAGTCGATCTATCCGGATTTGTGACGCACACAGGTGACTTTTTGCATGCAATAGAGCTCGGGTGCCGCCGCCCGTCCGGCGGCAAGCACCCAAGCTTGACGATAAAGCCTCTGATACCGCGGATTATTTGAATTGCCCTGCCAGCGATTGCTCGGCAATCTGTACCAGCTTCCGGGTGATGTAACCACCGATGGAGCCGGCATCACGAGTCGTCAGGTTGCCGTAGTACCCGTCTTGCGGGAGGGCAATGCCCAGTTCTTGGGCAACTTCATACTTCATTTGGTCCAGTGCGGCATTTGCCTGCGGTACGACCAATTGGTTGCTGTTGCGGTTGCTGCCCGGCATCGTCGTTTCACCTCCCTCGCGTGTGGTACCTGTATTATGCGCGATATGCAGAACATCATGACGATGCGGCGTTGGTGAGTTGTTCCCAATTTTCTTTGCATGCATCCGGTCACGACATGGAGGTTTCGAAAACCGATGAAATGCCCGTATTGCGAACATTCCGGCACGAAGGTGCTTGATTCCCGGCCGGCCAACGAGAACAAGTCGATCCGCCGCCGACGCGAATGCGAGCGGTGCTTGCGCCGCTTTACGACGTTCGAGATGATCGAGGAGACGCCGCTGATCGTCATCAAGAAGGACGGCAGGCGCGAAGAGTTCAGCCGCGACAAGATGCTGCGCGGGCTGCTCAAGGCGTGCGAGAAGCGGCCCGTATCGGTCGAGCGGCTCGAAGTGATCGTGTCCGAAGTGGAGAAGGAAATCCGCGCGACGGCGAAGGCCGAAGTCGAAAGCCGCGAAATCGGCGAGCTGGTCATGGAACAGCTCTATCCGGTCGACGAAGTGGCGTACGTCCGGTTCGCGTCCGTTTACCGGCAGTTCAAGGACATCAACATGTTCATGAAGGAATTGACGAATCTGCTCTCGAAGCATGCCATGGAAGACAAGCCAAACAGTTGACAGCCCGGCCGCCTTCATGCTATATTATTTTCTGTTGCCGCACTTGATCGAATGTGCGGGATCATCAGGAAATCCGGGCCTTTAGCTCAGCTGGGAGAGCGCTTCGCTGGCAGCGAAGAGGTCAGCGGTTCGAACCCGCTAAGGTCCACCATACCACGAACGCATGCAGTCCTTCGGGACTGATTTTTTCTTGGCTCGGGGATAGGGGTTAGGCTGCCTCAGCCGTTCCGCCGCATCCTGATAAAATTGCTGCAAAATCATTTGAAAAACTTGTTGACATCGAGTTGTGGAAGTGATATTATCTTTTTGTCGGCTTCGATGAAGCGACTTTCTCAAAACGGGTTCTTAGCTCAGTTGGTAGAGCAGGTGACTCTTAATCATCAGGTCCAGGGTTCGAGCCCCTGAGAACCCACCATTGACGAAGACAGACCGCCGGTCGCATGACCGGCGGTTTTTTATTTGCGTCGGCGGTGCAAGCTTAGTTTGGCCTGAACGCCGCCTCCAGGGCGCCCGTGTCCTCGAAACCGCGGAAATATTTGATCTTGCCGTCCTGCACTTCGACGACGACCGCCCAGCAGCTTTCGAACGTCCGGTTTGTGCTGCGGACCCGGTGCTTGAACCTTCCCCACGCGAAGGCGGAAGTTTCATCGGCGAGGACTTTGCGGATTTCGAATTCCTGCGGATCGAGGTCTCTCGCAAACTTGGAGAGCAGCGTCCTTACGCCTTCAACGCCGCGATAGGTTCCATAGAAATGATGCCGGTCCGACTCTTCCCCGAACGCGGCGACAAACCGGGCATCCTCGTGCACACAGCGGAGCGCTTCCTCGATATTGCCCATGCTGCTGATATGTTGCCTGAGTACCTGATCCGGTTTCATTGGGCTTGTCTCCTTGTCAGATGGTTTTGAGCTGGCTTGTGATGACGCCAATGTGAATCGATTCGTGCATCAGCGAGAAATTGAACAATTCTCCGGCAGTTTCGAAGCGGAACGGCCCCATGACATAAGGCGATGCCGGTCTTGCCTCCAGCATGCCGGGAGAAATTTCCGACAAGCGGGAAAGCTGCGCCGTGAGCTGCTCGAGCAGCTCTTCCTGCATTCTGTACCGCACGGACAAATATTTGAGCCAAGCCGCAAGAATCTTTATGGACGATCTGGTTTCTTTCGTGGAAAGCGTCAAGGCGCAGGCTGCCCTGTCATCGGGCTGAACCGTGCAGACGAATTGGAAAGAACGAACGACAACACGCACGCGCTGCGGTTCTATCAGAAGCAGGGCTTTCATCTGCATGCGCTTCGCGTCAACGCGCTTGCGGAATCGCGCAAGCTGAAGCCGGAAATTCCGGAGGTCGGCAATGACGGCATTCCGCTGCGCGACGAGATCGAGTTGAGCATGTGGCTGGATTGATGGGAATTGGACTAACGGAACCATAAGACGCTGTTTTATCGCCCACGCAATCTTTTGAATGTGTAACGGAACGTGGTGCACTTATTGCGGCTGCGTGGACGATTTTTTTTGCCTTTTTTCTGCAATAAAGTCATCTGGTTCCGTTAGCGCATGTAAATTGCATGATTTTGACCAATAGCGTATGTACGTTCCGTTAGCATTGAGCCTGTTACGCGTCATAACGTTTCTTCGCCCGGCCGTCCGATAGCCGCAGACTGTCGCCGACGTTGAGTTGATATGTGCGGTATCGAATATTGCCGCTCGCGACGACCAGATGGTTCGAATCTACAAGCCGATGCAGCACTTTGCGGGCATATCGTTCGGTGATTCGCAGATGACCGGCCAACTCGTTCGGCGTAAACGGCCGGAGCAGCCTGCGGGCGAACCGGACCGTTTCTGCCTCCAGCCAGTCCAGCCCCGCATCCGCATCGAAAGATAAAAATTTGCCCACAAAGGACAATACCAGCTGCTTGCAAAACTCCGGCTCTTCCCGGATCGACAGGTACGCCACCGGCAGCCAGATCCAGCCGTCGAGCGAGAGCAGGCTTTGCCGGCGGCACAGATCCTTGAACCTCCGCGTATCCAGATCGCGGGCATGCGTCCGATAGTCCTGAATCTCGATGTTGCCTTTGGCGCCGCCCGGCATGAACGCGAGATCCAGATATCGGTAACCCTGTTGAAATCGCGGACTTCCCATTCCGCATGCAAATGATCGAACGATCCGACAACGGGATACCAGATGCTGCGAAGAAACTCCACCGTACCATGGCTGAGCCCTTTTTCCAAAAGCTCGCGTCTCCGGTGGTTCTTCTCCTCCGCTATTTGCTTCTGCATCCACAGCTCATACTGTTTGGTGAACACGTCGAATCTCCCCTCAATGAAAAATGCCGCTTCGATCCCGTGGGAGGATCAAAGCGGCATGTGCTTCATGACCGTTGATTTGAATATAGCACCGGACAGCGCCGGGATCAAGAGAGGCATTCCCGATCCGGAAGCGCAGAAGCGGGCAATTCAAACGGCGGTGATGAGGAGGACCGGCAGCGTTTTTCAACCGCGGCAAGTGAAAGAATCGCCCCCCAAACTTCCAATTTTTTTCAATCCCGCGCCGTCTAATTGGCATAAGCAACCGCAAAACAGGAGATGGAGATGAACGCGAACGCGAGAATTCGACTTACCATGCTGGCCGTTGCGATAGCGGCAGGGTTGGCCTCATGCTCGTCTTCTGCAGACGATGCCGTGCGTGAACAGATGCGCGATACCCTTGTCCAGTCGAAACAAACCGGCGAACCTTCCGCCAATCTCGATAAGCCGTCCGGCCAATCTGACGAAGATTCATCCCGCGAAGCTGCGCAAACCGGGCAGAACGCGCCCTTCACGGCATTGCCGCCTGAATCGGAGCCGCTTTCGCTGATTGCGGAGATTCCGGATCGGGATATCCGGCTTTATGGTGCGCCTGATGGCGTCGTGCTGCAGGTCGGAGAACATGTGCAGGCTTTCGAGTGGGACTATATGACACCCCGGGGCATCATGCCGGTCATGCATGCGGCGGATTACGATGCGGACGGGGAAGAGGAACTGGCGATTGACCTGCACATCGGATCGGGCACCGGCATTGCGGTGGATGAACTGCATATCGTCGAGTTCGACGAAACGGACCGGATGGAAGATCATGTCTTTGCGGAAAGCGATTATCTTGCACAATTGGAAGAGCAGCTCAAGTTTCGGGTGGTGAGCCGGGACCGCGACGTGCTGGGTGAAATTACGGTCGGGTCCCGGACGCATCACGTGAATTTGGCGGCGTTCGCTTCCGAAGAATACGGGAAAATCCTGGACCGCCTGATCTACGGCAGCATCGTCTGGTTCGAGGCATCGCCGCAAAAGTTGACGGCCGAAATCGCCGTCGGAGTCGGGATCGAGGCCTTTGCGACCCCTCAATATATCGGCACGGTGCAGGCGGATGTGACATATCGAAACGGCCGGTTTTATTTGCGGAATATTGCGTTCGAGCCTTATCCGGAATACATCGTATCTTGAAACGGCGCTTGCCTCGACAGCACGAATGCCCGGGATCTCCCGCGGAACGGGAGACAGCCGGGCATTTGCATTTGCTCGATAACAGCCGTCATCGCTATATTCGCACGACCATTCAAACCTCGCGGCCTGCCGGCGCCGTCCGGCTGCCCGCCAGCATCCAGACGGCGAGGACGAACATGGCGTGCGACCAGGTGAGCGGCACGACCCATGCCGTTTCGCCGGTGCTGCGGTCGACTTGTTCCGGCAGCAGGCCGAGGCGCGTCCGGTGGTCGATCGCCCATTGCATCAGCCGCTCGGCTTCGTCCGGCCGTCCCTGGGCAATGCGGAATTGCGCGAGCCACAGCGTGGTCAGAATCCACGGGTTGCCGCCGATGTACCGGTCGTTCTCGTAGCGCTTGATGCCGCCGACGCCGGGCGTCCACAGCGCTTCCTGCACCCGGTCGGCCGTCTTCGCCATCCGCTCGTCGCTGACGTCAAGCGCCGCGAAGGGTACCGCGAGGCCGAGCAGGCTGACATCGACGATCGGATCGACGTCCAGCACATACCGCGCGTAGCCTTTGGCCGTCCGGGTGACCGTGCCGCCGGCTCCCGCCCGGACGGCGGCGTCGTATTGATCTTCCGGCACGGTCAGGCGGATCGAGCGGTAATGGCAGCCGCGTCCGGCATCCCACAGATGGGCGGCGATGCCGTCCCGCACGCGCCGCGCGGCTTCGCGCCACTTCTCGGCCGGTTCCCGCCGGCCGCGCGCCTCCGCGATGCGTGCGGCAGCGTCGAGGCCGCCATAGACCGCCGCCGATGAGTAGGCGTGCTGGGCGACCCGCTCTTCCCACAGGTCATGGGACGGCTTCGGCAGGCCGTTCTCGTCCAGCATGCGGACGAGGAAATCGGCGCCCCGCTCGACCGCTTCCCACACTTCGTCGCCGAGCACCCATTCGCTGCCCGTCAGCTCGTAATGGCGCCACAACCCCCACAGGATCGAGGCGCCTTCGTCGATCTGCAGTCCCCACGACGGCGCGAGCGTGCCGTCGTGATAGTGCCGCTGCTGCCACGCGCCGGACCGGTCCTGCGCGGTGAGCGCCCAGCGGAAAAATTTCTCCGACAGCGTCCCGAGCCCGGCCAGATCCATCGCGGTTGCGATGAACGCGGCGTCCCGGCCCCAGCAGTAGCCGTATCCGCCCGAACGGGCGTAGGATTCATCCATTTCGGGCGCGGCGATGACGGCGCCGGACAGTTCGTCGCTCATCAGCTTCATGACGAGCAGGGAGCGCTCGTACAGGCTGCGGATCGGCTCATCGCCGATCGGGCACGGGTTGGCCGCCTTGAGCCAGTTCCGCCAGTACTCGGCGGTTCGGTTATAGAGCTCGGCGTATGGCACGGAGCGAAGCTTGCCGAGCTGATCGAGGGCCGGCTCGATCCGATCCGCGGCCGACAGGTACAGCGTCAGCTCAACCGTGCCGCCGGGCGCGACATCCGGGAAGCGCCAGGCCATTGCGCCGCCGGCGCCCAGCTGCGCTTCCGATCCGTTCAGCCTTCCGGATTCCGCTTCCTCGCGCGAAGCGCCCGCCTGAAACTCGGCGCATGCCCGGTCCGCCGACACGGCGAAGACGTGCGATCCCCGATAATGGACGAGCGCATCCGACGGTTCGTCGAAGAGCGACGCCTGATGATGGGGCGTCTCGCCGATCCAGAACGAAGCATAATGGATGAATTGCAGGGAGACACTGCGATCTCCGGTGTTCGTGATCCGGTAATGGCGAATGAGGACATCGGCATCGGGTGCGGCAAAATGCGTCGACTCGATCAAGACCGGATGATTTCGGTGGGTGGCGGCGGTATGCACGATGTTGGTTCCGGGCTCGTACCCGGCGTCCGCCCGCCAGCCGTCCGTTCCGCTGTCGAACCACAGCGTGCTTCCGCCGTCGATCCGGATGCCGGTCCGCCACTCGTCCAGATGCTGCGGGCTGTCGATGTGCGGATGCCACAGACGATAGATGCGTCCTCCGGCTCCGAGCGCGGCCAGCATGCGGGAATTGCCGATGACGGCGTCAATCAGATGCGGTTTTTTGGACAGGTCGATTCGTTGCTGCGCTGCTTGCTGCAATCGCGTCATCTCCTCACGGGCATAAATTTGGCAGGATTATCCAAAACTTCATTTGACGGACGAGCCGCGCACGATCAGACGGTGCGGAATGATTTTGCGGGTCTGGTGCAGCGGTTCCTTGGAGATCGTCTTGATCAGCGTCTGCGCCGTCATGTAGCCGATCTGGTACGTGCCGATGTCCACGCTGGTGAGCGGCGGCGACGTATGCTCGGACAGTGAAATGTTGTTGAAGCCGACCAGGCACATGTCCTGCGGGACGGAGTAGCCGAGTTCGTTCAGGCCGTGCAGCACGCCGAAGGCGACGATGTCGTCGATGACGACGAGCGCGGTCGGCCGCTCGGGCAAATTCATCAGCATCGACATGGCGCGGTAGCCCGTCTCCTGCAGAAACTCGCCTTCAACGATCCAGTCTTCCGAAATGCTCAGCCCGGCTTCGAGCATGGCTTGCCGATATCCCGTGAGCCGGTCCTGCGAGACGGTCAGCTCCTGCGGGCCGCTGACGAAGCCGATCCGCTCATGCCCCTGGTTGATCAGGTGGCGGGTGGCATCGTATGCCGCCTGCACGTTGTCGTTGTCGACCGTCGGCGCATCGGGGAAGTCCGGAGAGCGGCCGATGATGACGAACGGGAACCCGACTTCATTGAGAAAATGGATCAGCGGGTCTTTCGTCTTCGAGCTGAGCAGAATGATCCCGTCGACCCGACGCCCGCGCACCAGTCGTTTGACGGTCTCGAGCTCGTCCGATTCGCTGCTTCCGGACGCGATGAGCAGGTCGTACCCCGAACGGTTGGCCTGCGCGAGAATGCCGCGCAGCACTTCATGGAAGAAGTAGTTCTGGAACAGCTCTTCGGCCGGACGGGGCAGAATGACGCCCAATATATGGGTGGCTTTCGACACGAGCCCTTTGGCCATGCTGTTCGGATGATAGCCGAGCTCTTCCATGACCCGGGTGACGCGTTCGGCCGTTTTCTTGCTGATCCGCGGGTGCTTCGAGATGACGCGGGATACGGTCGAAGGCGATACGCCGGCCCTCCTTGCGACGTCCTTGATGGTGACGGACATGGTCGTTTTCCCTCCGTGCAATCGTTACCACACAAATGTTAGGTACAATAGTACAGGAAATCAACTAAATTGTAAAGATTCGGCCAAACCAGGGTGGACAACCGCTCACCGGAGACGCTCGTTGCACGGATCAGCCTTCCAAAACGCGAGAAAAACGACTATAAACAAAGCAATCAGGAGAAAACCCAATGCAAACGGACCATAATCTTGAAATATGGCCAAATCAGCATTGTGCAAACGATTTACTAATTTCACCCCATCCCTTATGATATCGTTAAACAATAAAGCGCTTACGTCGACGGAAAAACGCTGCCAACAAGCATAATTTTCCAGCTCTGATGCAGATGGTCGGCGTTTTTCCACGAAGTTTGTACAAACGTTTGCTCAGATTCCGTTCTGGGCTCCGCGCTTGAAAGCAGGCAAAGGGGGGAAGTGCCGCCGGTTTGCGCCAGGAGGTTTGAAATTCGCTAGAAATACGGAAGGTGTGCACTCGCATCTGTCATTTTCCCGGTTACATGACGACAAGGAAAGGGGTTCTCACGCGAAATGAACACGAGAAACAAGAAATGGATGTCCATGGTCATCATGCTGGTGCTTGCGCTGGTGCTGGCTGCCTGCGGCGGCGGCAACAACAACGCGGGCAATACCGGAAGCAATGCAGGCGGCGAAACTTCGTCGAACGGCCAAAACAGCGGCAACGCCGGCGGCAACGCCGGCGACGCGGGCGCGGAAGAGCCGCAGATCGAAGAAGGCGCGCAGCTCCTCGTATGGGACAACAGCGACGCCGAATTTGAATGGGCGCAATATGTGGCGGAAGAATTTACGAAGAAGTACGGCATCCCGGTTACGGTCGAGAACGTCAACCATACGGACGCGCCCGGCAAGCTGCAGACGGACGGGCCCGCCGGCCTCGGCGCAGACGTCTTCCTCGCGCCCCACGACCATACGGGGAACATGGCGTCGGCCGGTCTCATCCTGGAGAACTTCTACAGCGACGAAATCATGAACGAGCACATCGACGCAGCCATCACCGGCGGTTCCTTCGACGGCAAACTGTACGGATATCCGATTGCGGTTGAAACGTACGGGCTGTTCTACAACAAAGATCTGGCGGAAAAAGCGCCGGAAACGTGGGAAGAACTGTTCGAGATGGCGAAGGCGTTCAACGATTCGGCGAACCAGAAATACGGCTTCATGTATGAAGTCGGCAACTTCTACTATGACTTCTCGTTCATCGGCGGCTACGGCGGCTATGTGTTCGGCTCGGACAACACGGACCCGAACGATCTCGGGCTGAACTCGGAAGCCGCGGTGAAAGCGGCGCAATTCGTCAAGCGGATCCATGACGAGATTCTGCCGATCAAGAAAGAAGACATCACCTACGACATCAAGGATTCGCTGTTCAAGGAAGGCAAGCTCCTGTTCAACGTGAACGGTCCGTGGGCCGCGGCAGGCTACCGCGACGCCGGCGTGAATTTCGGTGTCGCGCCGCTGCCGAAGCTGGACAACGGCGAGCATCCGACGAGCTTCTCGGGCATCAAGTCCTACTATGTCAATGCTTACACGAAGTATCCGGAAGCGGCGTCGCTGTACGCGAAATTCGCCGCCAGCAAGGAAATGCAGCTCAAGCGCTTCGAGATCACCGGCCAGGTGCCGACCCGCAAGGATCTGTCCGACGATCCGACGATCAAGAGCGATCCGGTCGTATCCGGCATTCTGGAGCAGGCGCAATACTCCATCCCGATGCCGAACATTCCGGAAATGCAGACGGTCTGGGGTCCGATGGCATCCGCCTTCTCGCTCATTTGGAACGAGAACATCGATCCGCAGCAAGCGCTTGACGACGCGAAGAAGCAGATCGAAGACGCCATCAAACTGATGCAATAAGCGGCTGCCTGACCGAACGGGCGGAACCCGTGTCCGATGCGCGTGCTCGGGCACGGATTCCTTTTTCAATTAATTGTACAGGATGGTGGTTCTTCTGAACGGCAAGGTACACGCGCGTGCCGGCGCGCTGCTGTCGCTGCTTTTCATGGGCCTCGGACAGATCTACAACCGGCAGTTCGTGAAAGGACTGCTGTACGCGCTGCTCGAGCTTTATGTGCTGTTCTTCTGGTCGAAGCCGTTCGTCGAAGGGATGCGCGGGCTGATCACATTGGGCGACAAGGTGCAGCAGCGAAGCGCCCGCGGCACGATCATCGAACAGGGCGATCACTCGATCATCCTGATGATTACGGGGATCATTTTCGCCCTGCTGTTCCTCCTGTTCATTGCGGTCTACGCGCTCAACATCCGCGATGCGTACAAGGTCGGCGCGATGCGGGACAAAGGGGAGAAACCCCGCAATTTCGCGGCGTCGATCGCGCATGCCTGGGAGCAGGGCTTTGCCTATATCCTGCTGACGCCGTCCTTCGTGTTCGCGCTCTTCACGATCGTGCTGCCGCTTATCTTCGGCATTCTGATCGCGTTCACGAACTATTCCGGTCCGAACCACCTGCCGCCGAAAAATCTGGTCGACTGGGTCGGCTTCGAGACATTCACCAGCCTGATCCAGTTCAGGGCGTGGAGCAACACCTTCCTCGGCGTGCTGATCTGGACGATCATCTGGGCGCTGCTGGCGACATTCACGACGTATTTCACCGGATTGTTCTACGCGCTTCTGCTCAATCACCGGGTGGTCAAGTTCAAGAAGTTCTGGCGCACCCTGCTCATTCTTCCTTGGGCGGTGCCGGGCGTCATCTCGCTGCTCATCTTCCGCAACATGTTCAACGGCGAGTTCGGCCCGATCAACCAGTATCTGAAAATGATCGGCCTGCAGGCGATTCCGTGGTTCTCCGACCCGTTCTGGGCAAAATTCGCGATCGTCGTCGTCAACATCTGGTTCGGCTTCCCGTATTGGATGGCGCTCATGTCCGGTGTGCTGACGAACATCGACAAGGAGCTGTACGAAGCGGCCGAGATCGACGGCGCGGGCGGATTCCAGCGGTTCCGGAGCATCACGCTGCCGCTCATCCTGTTCTCGACGGCGCCGCTGCTCATCATGAGCTTCGCGAACAACTTCAACAACTTCAACATGATCTACCTGTTCACGTCCGGCGGACCCGCCAACCCGTCCTACAGCTACGCGGGTTCGACCGACATTCTCATCTCGTGGATCTACAAGCTGACGCTCGAGCAGAACAAGTTCAACATGGCGTCCGTCGTATCGATCTTCATCTTCATTGTCGTCGCCGGGTTCTCGATCTGGAATTTCCGCAGGACGAGGGCGTTCAAAGAGGAGGACATGGTGGCATGATGAAGAGGAAGGGAAAGGAAGGGATCGATGATGCAATCGAGCACCAGGCCGGGTGACAAGCTTGCGGCATGGGTCATCTACCTGATCCTGATTGTAACGGCCATCGCTGTCATTTATCCGCTCTATTGGGTGGTCCTCGGCGCCTTGAACCCCGGTTCGTCGCTGTTCCGCACCTCGATCTTGCCAACGGGGCTGACGCTGGACCACTTCCGCGAATTGTTCAATGAGACGGATTATCTGATCTGGTACCGCAACACGCTTTTTGTCGCCGTCATGAACATGATTCTGTCCACGGTGCTCGTCGTTACGGCGGCTTATGCGTTCTCGCAGTTCCGTTTTCCCGGCAGAAAGCAGACGCTGATGGCGATGCTCGTGCTCCAGATGTTCCCGAGCTTCATGGGCATGATCGCGATCTACATCCTGCTCTTGCAGATTAATCTGCTGGACAACCTGTGGGGCCTCATCCTCGTCTACGCGGGCGGGTCGATTCCGTTCGGCGCCTGGCTGGTGAAAGGGTATTTCGACGCGCAGCCGAGAAGCCTGGTGGAAGCGGCGAAAATCGACGGCGCATCGAACTTCACCATATTCTTCAGAGTCATGATGCCGCTGTCGGTGCCGATCGTCACGTTCGTCGCGGTCAACAATTTCATCGGACCGTGGATGGACTTTATTTTCGCCCGGCTCGTGCTGCGTTCCAGCGACAAATATACGCTGGCGATCGGACTGTTCAACATGGTGACCGGACGGTCCAACACCGACTTCACGAAGTTCGCGGCGGGCGCGCTGCTCGTCTCGATTCCGATTGCGCTGCTGTTCCTGTTCCTGCAGCGATACATTATTGAAGGTTTGAAAGCGGGAGCCAACAAAGGATGAGGAAATTCCGACTGTTCGCCATCGTGTTCGCCGTTGTCGTCATCCTTTTCTCGAGCGCGGTGCTCTGGATCGGGATGCGGCAGCAGCAGCTGGACCAGGCGCGGATGAAGGAGGCGCGGGACCGGGATTCGAACGTGTTCTACGAGATCTTCGTCCGCGCCTATCACGACAGTGACGGCGACGGCAAGGGCGATCTGAACGGCATTACCGCCAAGCTGGACGATCTCAAGGAGATGGGCATCAGCGGCATCTGGATGACGCCGATCCATCCGTCGCCGAGCTATCACGGCTATGATGTGACGGATTACTACGCGATCCATCCGGATTTCGGCACGATGGAAGATTTCGAGCGGCTGATCGAGGAAGCGCACAAGCGGAACATCCGGATCATCATGGACCTCGTCGTCAACCATACGAGCAGCAAGCATCCATGGTTCGTCGAAGCGAAGTCGAGCGAGAACAGTCCGAAGCGCGACTGGTATGTCTGGGCGGACGAAGAGACGAACGTGAACGCGGTCAGCGCCATCGGCGGCAAGGCATGGCATCCGGTCAGCACCGGCCGCTACCTCGGCATCTTCTGGGACGGGATGCCGGATCTGAATCTGGACAATCCGGAAGTGCGCGCGGAATTCATCCATATTGCCCGCTTCTGGCTGGACAAAGGGGTGGACGGATTCCGCCTCGATGCCGCGAAGCATGTGTACGAGGACCTGCAGGGCGACAACAAGCGGACGGAAGTGGCGGAAAAGAATGTCGCGTGGTGGCGGGAATTCCGCGCCGGTCTGGAGGAAGTGAAGCCGGATGTGTATCTCGTCGGCGAGGTATGGGACGCGCCTTCCGTCATCGGTCCTTATCTGGACGGCGCGCTCGATTCCGGCTTCAACTTCGATCTGGCCGGACGGCTGATCAATCTGGCGAAATCCGAGAACGCGACGGATATCGCCGCCGGCATCCGCCGCGTCCACGACTACTACGCCGAAGTGTCGGGCGGCGAGTTCATCGACGCGACGTTCCTGTCGAACCACGATCAGAACCGCGTCATGAGCCAGCTCGAAGGCAATGTCGACCACGCGAAGATGGCCGCGGCCTTGCTGCTCACGCTTCCCGGCCGGGCGTTCATCTACTACGGCGAGGAGATCGGGATGCAGGGCGTGAAGCCGGACGAGAATCTCCGCCGGCCGATGGACTGGGACGAAGTCGAGCGGCAGCATAACGATCCGGACTCGCTGCTCAATCATTACCGGCGGCTGGTCAACTGGCGGAAGCTGGAGCCGGCGCTGGCGTTCGGCACGGTCGAGTCGTACGCGACCGGGAACAAGCGTGTCGTCTCGTTCATCCGCGAGCATGAGGGCGAGCGGCTGCTCGTGCTGCACAATCTGTCCGGCGAACCGCAGAAGGTCGGACTCGAGTCGAAGGCGGGCATCGAGGCGGATGCTTTGGCCGTGACGCTGGCGTCCGCGCCGGGGATCCAATACGACGGCGGCGAAGCGACGCTGCCGGCGTACAGCACGGCGGTGCTCAAAGCGAAATAAGCGTTGGTTCGTGAAGACGAGGACGTCCGGGAGCGGGCGTCTTCGTTTTTTGCGCCGGTCGTTCATGCTCTCTGTTGCGCAAGCCTTGCCCGGAGCGGTTTTGACAGCCCGCCGTCCGGCTTCATGCCGGTTGTCAATGAGAACCGTTATCACTTATAATAGTAAAATCGACTGTCAGAGGAGAGAACCTGCCAGCATGACCGCCCATCCCTTCGCAACGGAATCGAGCAGACGACGACGCGCTGTCCTGGTGATGACGGCAGCCCTAATCCTGATTGCGGCCGTATGCGTCATCAGCATCAACACCGGCCATATCCGGCTGTCGCCGGCGGTCGTGGCGAAGACGCTGTTCGGCCTGGGGACCGACCGGGAAGAACTGATTTTGTTCGAGTTTCGGCTGCCGCGCATTGTCATCTCGATTCTGGTCGGCGCCGCGCTTGCCGTATCGGGCTGCATCCTGCAGGGCATTACCCGCAACGCGTTGGCCGATCCGGGCATTCTCGGCATCAATGCCGGGGCGGGTCTGATGGTGATGCTGTTCGTGGCGTACGGTTCGACGTCGACGTTATCGACGCTGTTCATGCTCCCGGTGTTCGCCCTCCTCGGTGCCGGAGGGGCGGCGGCGCTCATCTTCGCCCTCGCGTACCGCCGTCGCGACGGCGTGTCGCCGACCGGTCTCGTGCTGACCGGGATCGCGGTGGCGCTCGGACTGAACGCGGCTATCATCGTGCTGACGCTCCGGCTCAGCCCGGAACAATATCAGTTCGCCGCTACTTGGATGGCGGGCACGATCTGGGGAACGAACTGGAAGTTCGTGCTGGCGATGCTGCCATGGGTCGCGGTGCTGCTGCCGTACGCGCTGCTCAAGGCGAGGACGCTGAACGTGATGAATCTCGGCGAGCAGACGTCGGCCGGGCTCGGGGTTCCGGTGCAGCGGGAGCGTTTCAAGCTGCTCGCCGTTGCCGTCGGCCTCGCCGGCTCGTCGGTCGCCGTCGCCGGCGGCATCGCCTTCGTCGGCCTCATCGGGCCGCATCTCGCCCGACGGCTCGTCGGGCCGCAGCACCATTACCTGCTTCCGGCATCCGCGCTGCTCGGCGGCCTGCTGCTCGTGACCGCCGACACGGTCAGCCGGCTGCTCGCGCATCCGACCGAGATCCCGACGGGCATCGTCGTCGCCGTCATCGGCGCGCCGTATTTCATCTACTTGCTGATGAAGACGAGAGATTGATACCGAAGCCGCCCGCCGGGGCGGTTTTTTTGCCGCTGACGGAATGCTTGCGGCTTAAGGTATCAGGTGGTAAATCTGGATCTCGGCGACCACACCCTCCTGAACCTCGAATTGCAAATGGTTATAGCCCTCATCCGTTATCCAGTAGGCTGCATTGCGGGGATCGGTTCTTCCGTCAGGAGCCATCTCAATAGCCGGATAGGCGTTTTTCAATTCTTCCAATGTGCTTCCGACTCCGATGCCCCGCGGTGTCAGGTACCCCTTCCCGGAAACCTTCATGGACATGATCCAGAACGTCTCGCCGTTCTGCTTCGGTGAGAACAGTTCAAGATGAAGCCCGTCGTAGTCCAATCTTTTGACAAATGACCCCGTGAGGGTGTCGGCATTTTCGAGCACTTCCACGGACTGCGCTGCAGGGGGGCCAAGCACGTCTTCGAGATTCACTTCGTGATCCCATGCATGAAGCGCAATGATGGAATCGTTGACCTTAATGGAGAAGTCGTTGAGCGAGATGCCGTCGGTCGTTGATTCGGTTGCATCATCGTCTTCCAATGAATCGTCAGCCGGTTCCGATTGACCGTCCGGTTCAGATTCGCCGGCCAAGAAAGGAGCGAGCAGCTCGACCAACCGGCCTGCGATGTCCTCCGGCAACGTGTAAATGGTCTCCGTGTTCGTCACGTACATGATCGCTCCCGCGGTTCCCTCCGGATGCAGCCACATATGCAAGCCTTCTGTGTGCCCGTTCGCGTAAACCATCTCCACATCATATTCCGGTTGCGCCACATCAACAATGCCCGGCTGCTTCTCCGCCTTTGAAACGGCCAGCTTGAACAGTTTAAGTGTCGGTCTGTCCTCGAATACCGCGAAAAAATCCGGATTGACTTTCCCGAAACCGGTTGACAAGGATACACCGACTTTTGTTATGGTTGGATTAAAGAGGTAACCGGCTCCATGATACACAAAGGGTATGAGCACGAATAGCAGCAGGAGAGGCACAATCTTTTTCAATCCCCCGGACCTCCAGAAATGGAATCGATTATTTCGATTAGACGTGAACATCCATTGAATGGTTGTGTCCAACAGCCGACGATTCCCCTGACCGGGAAGGACGGCATTCCTCATCATGATGAACCGGAACTGGAGAAATGGATAAGAAAATGCGAAAAAGGCACGTGTTCATCGCAGCCGCCATTGTGGTCATTCTGCTCTGGATGGTCAGCTTCTTCTCTCCCGAAGGGGCAATCCGAAGATACATGGTGCTGCATCTTCATCCCATCAGCGCCTTTACCTCGAACATGACAGACATGGGGCGCTATGATCTGCAATACGGCCATCTTTACGACGTATCCGGTTACTCGGCTCGGACGACCCGCGATGCGTTAAGTGTATTCTATGTGAAAAAGAAGGGGCCGTTCTGGTATGTCAGCAGCGTTGGCTCGGCTCCATAAATGCAGATCTGTTTCACGAGTTGGAGGGAGTCTGTGAGGCGGTTCGCGAGGAATGTTTTGGCGACGAGCAAAGTTCGATTGATGCTGTCCTTGGCCTTGGTTGCAGGTCTGACGTTTTCGAGGCTGCGCGTGGACGACCGACTGATGATTGAGAAAGTGACGGATCGGTACATGCTGGTGAGGCCTTTCCAGACGCCGTATCTGATTCTTGTTGACCTGATCAAGCAGGAAGGTGTCAAGCTGTACCAGCAATTCTATTCCGAAGAAGATCAGCTTGCGAGCGAAAACGTGGGCTACAACAGCTATGAGTTTCTCCACTACTTCGATTTGCACCTGGAAAAAGAAGAAAGCAACACGTTGTATTTTACGAGCAGATCCATCGAAACCGGCGAAATTCAGACTTATACGTACACGATTGGCAAGTAATATCGATTCTTGCAGTCCGCCCTGGACGGCATGTTGCCGGGGCGGATTTTCGTCTGCATGTGCACACCAAGCGGTTGTTCGCAGGTCAGCATGCCTGACCCGTCCGCGTCCCCCTTCGGATGCCGAACACCGCCATGGCGACAACCGGCAGACACGCCGAGAGCACGAAGATCCACTGCATCTCAAGCGCTTCCAGCGCCAGCCCCCAGCCGGCCGCGCCGACCCCGATGCCGAAATCGAGCGCAACGTAGAAGGTGGCGTTCGCCTTGCCGCGGTTCGCCGGGTCCGCGTTCGTCACGGCCATCGCATTGAGCTGCGGCACCAGGCAGCCGTTCGCGAAGCCGAACAGGGCGGCCCAGCCCAGCAGCTCCCACAGCGAGCGGGAGAAGCCGATGCCGGCGAGCGCGATGATCAGAAGGATCAGGTTCACGATGACGATCGCATTCGGACCCGACCGCGCCGACCACCGGCCGACGATGAAGCGGGACAAAGCCAGCGCCGCGGCCTGGACGAAATAGAACAACCCGATGCCTTCGATGTTCCGGCTGATCGCGAAAGTCGGGAGGAAGACCGTGACCGAGCTGGTCGAAAGCGAGACGAACAGGACGACGGCCGACGGGCGGACGGCCCGGGGTTCCAGCATCATCCACCGCGGCTTCGCCGCACCCGGCGCATCGGCGGCCGGACGGCCGTCTCCGGCTGCCGACCCGTCGCTGCGCCTGCGCTTGTCGGAATCGATTCCGGCCCCGATGACAAGCGCGATCAGCGCCACGGCCCCGGTCGCACTGTAGAGTACGGTGAAGCTGAACGTATCGAGCAGGGACAAGGCGGCGGTCGGCGCGACGGCGATGGCCAGCGTGCCGAACAGGCCGAAGTAGCCGAGACCTTCCGTCATCCGGCGTTCCGGCAAGACGTCGGAAGCGATCGTGCTGGACGCGGTCGAACTGGCCGAGAACGAAATGCCGTGCAGAATGCGGAGCAAGATCAGCGCCGGTATGAACGCGACAAAGCCGTACAGGAAGGTCGAGATCATGTAGACGGCCGTTCCGATGAGGAAAATGGGCTTCCGACCGTACGCATCAAGCGAGACGCCGATGAACGGGCGGGTCAGGAGGGCGGCCAGCGTGAAGAAAGTCATCGACAGGCCGGCGAGCGCATGGCTGCTGCCCAGATGATAGAAAAAGAGCGGCATCGTCACGATCTGCACCTGCGTGCAGGTCCGAACGAGCGTGGTTGCGGCGGTCACTTTCACAAAATCAGCGGTCCAGATCCGATCCGCCGGCGCGCGGCGGGCGGAAGCGGGGGAGCCGGCGGTCGGCATGCAGTCGTCCTCCCGAGAACTCATTCACGCGGTTCACTAAATCGTTTTAGCTATTCCAAGAGTATCGTAAGGAAATCTAGCTTCCATGTCAACCAAATGGATTGACAGCTTATGGTGCAAGCGCTATCATATTTTAAGCTAAAACGACATAGCCAGGATTGGAGGGTTACCATGATCAAAAAGGCCAGCGTCACCGTTCATCCGTCGTACAAGATCGGCGTTGTGGACAAGCGGTTGTTCGGCGCGTTTCTGGAGCCGATCGGGAACTGGGTCTACGGCGGCATCTACAATCCCCATCATCCGACCGCCGACGACATGGGGTTCCGCAGAGACATCTTGGACGCCGTCCGGGAGTTCGACCTTCCCGCGCTTCGTTTTCCCGGCGGCAACTGGGTATCGGGCTGGGATTGGAAAGGGTCCATCGGACCGCTCGAGCAGCGCCGGGCGCAGCTCGATCTGGCGTGGTTCCAGATCGAGCCGAACATCATCGGCCACAACGAATATCTGGAATGGACCCGGCGCGCGGGCACGGAGCCGATGTACACGATCAATCTCGGCACGGAAGGCATCAAGAGCGCCGCGCAGCTCGTCGAGTACTCGGTTCATCCCGGCGGCACCTACTGGTCGGAGCTGCGGCGGAAGCACGGCCATCCCGATCCCTGGCCGATCAAGACGTGGTACCTCGGCAATGAAATGGACGGTCATTGGCAGATCGGCTCCTGGGAGAAAGATCCCGTGGGCTTCGGCATCCGCACCCACGAGATTTCCAAGGTGATCAAGTGGATCGACAACAAGGCGGAGACGGTTTTTGCGGGCACTTCGGACCATCACAAACATTTTCCCGAATGGGAGATGGCGGCTCTCGAGCAATGCTACGAATCGGTCGATTACGTGTCGCTGCACCATTACCACTCCGTGCCGGAGGGCGATATCGCCAACCTGCTCAACATTTCGTCCGTCTTCGAGGACTACATCCGGACGACCATCGCCATCTGCGACTACATCCAGACCAAGATCCGCACGCCCAAGAAAATGTACATTTCTTTCGACGAATACGGCGCCCATTTCGGCAGACAGGTCGAGGTGCCCTTCGGCCGCAGGGGATGGCATGACGTCTCGAAGAGCTACTTCCAGTTCGCGCCGCGCGAGAACGTCTTCAAGAATCCGCTGGATGGACTGAACGGGGAGGAGGCCGGGAACACGAGAAGGTTCCACGACCACCAGATGCTGACCGCCCTCGCGATGTCGTCGGTGCTGCTCACGTTCCTGCGCCATGCGGACCGGATCAAGATTGCCTGCATGACCGGCGGGCTGCGGAACGCGATCGCGTTTGACGGCAAGCACGTATGGAAGAACGCGACGTATTACCCCTTTTATCAATTGAACCGGCTGGCCCGCGGCGGCATGTCGATCCTGCCCGTCGTCGACGGCCCGACGTTCAATACGGAGCAGTTCGCGCTGTCCGGATCGAACCAATGCCACGCTTACGAGAACGTGCAGGCGATTGAAGCAGCCGCCGTTCACCATGAGGAGAAGGGCGAAGCCGTCGTCTTCCTGATCAACCGTTCGGTCGAGCACGATATCGCGGTCGAGCTGGATGTGAGAGGATTCGAGGGGTACAGGCTCGTCGAGCATCTCGAAATGTACACGGACGATCTGACAAAAGGGAACAGCCACGACCAGCCGGATGCGATCATCCCGAGACCGAACGCCGGTACCCGGATGGACGGCGGGAAGGTGACGGCGCTCACGAAAAAGTTGTCGTGGAACGTGATCCGCCTGGCCAAATCCTGACGACATTCTTGACATCTCGCATGCCATTCCTTATAAAAGGGGTAACACGAATGGAATGGGACGGATGGGGATGTCGACGATCAAAGAAATTGCCGAGCGGACGAAGCTTTCGGTCGGCACCGTATCCATCGTGCTGAACGGCCGCGGCGATGAGATGCGGATTTCGAAGAAGACGCAGCAGCGGGTGTTGGAAGCCGCGCAGGGGCTCGGCTATCTGCCCAATATTTCGGCCAGGCGGCTCCGGCAATCGGGCACGCGCAACATTCCGGCCATCGCCACGTTCTGGCCTTCCGATCTGGCTCCGGAACTGCTCGGCCGGTTCTTCACGGGCGCGCAGAGCCCGATTCTGGAGCAGGAATATGCGTTCGAAATGTCGATCCAGCCTTACAAGCGCGGCCATGTCGAGAAGATCAAAGAGATGTGCGACAGCGGCATGTACCACGGCGCGATCATTACGGGCGTCTCCGCGGAGGAACAGCGCTACCTGGAAAGCAACCGGTGCAACGTGCCGACCGTGCTGTTCAACCGCGAGAGCAGCGTCTACAGCTGCGTCTACGTCGACTCCTACGAGATCGGCCGCAAGGTGGCGGAATTGTTCGCGAACCGCGGCCACAAGAAAGTCGGCACGATCGTCCCTGAACATCTGGTGAATGCGGAGAACAATCTGCGCTACCGGGGATTCGTCGAGTCGTGCGGCAGGTACGGGCTGGAAATCGAGGATCGGCACATTCAGGTCGCCCCGATGTCGATGGAAGGCGGCAACAGCGCCGCCCGGCGGATCGTGGAAGGGGGAGGCAGGGTGCCGACGGCCATGTTCTTCCCGATCGGCATCATGGCGGTTGCCGCCCTGCCCGTGTTCCATCGCGCCTCCATCCGCATTCCGGACGATCTGGAGATCGTGACCTACGGCGATCACGAGGCCGAGAAGTACAGCGTTCCGTCGCTGTCGACGGTCAAACTGCCGGTGGAAGAAATGGCGGCGGCCTGCATCCGGCTCGTCATGGGATTGATCCAGGATCCCGGGGTGGGCCCGAAATCGGTCGTGTTCGAGACGCCGTTCATCTTCCGCGAGTCGTGCGGCGGATTTATCCGGGAACTGTAACCCCGCATTCGCCTGTTCGCCTGCTCGTCACCACCCGGTCGAATCGAACCGCATATCCGCATCCGATCCGTATCGCAAGCCGGCTCCCCGAGCCGGCTTTTTTCGTTGCCGCTGAGCCTGAACGCGGCGCCTAGGCGGTCTTGTACGGAAAGCGGACCATAACCCTCAGGCCGCCCGTATCGACGGATTCGAAGTCGATGGATGCCTGCCGTTCGCCGAACATCAGGCTGAGCCGGCGGTACACGTTCCAGATGCCCAGATGACGGCTCTCGCCGGCAGCACGGGACACATCCGAGACGTTCTGGCGCAGTGCGGCCAGCTTCGCGGGCTCCACGCCGATGCCGTTGTCTTCCAGCGTGACGACGACGAGCTTGCCGCCGTCCGCCGTATGTTCGGTGCCGCACGTGATCAGGATGCGGAAGGACTTCGTTTTCTTCTGATAGCCGTGGATGATCGAGTTTTCCACGAACGGCTGGAGGGTAAGCGGCGGCACGGACGCGCTGCCGAGTTCGGGAGGCATGGAGATGTCGAACGACAGAATGTCCGGATAGCGATACTGCTGGATCGTGAGGTAGTCCCGGATATGGTCCAGTTCTTCCTTCAAGGTCAGCACCGTCCTGCTGCTCGCCGTCACATAGCGGAAATAGCGCGCGAGGAGCTGGGTCATGTGCTGCACGGACTCCTGATCCCCGAGCTGAGCCAGACCGCTGATCAAATTCAGGCTGTTGCTGTAGAAATGCGGATTGATCTGCATTTGCAACTGTTTCATCTCCGCGAGCTGCACGCGCAGCTGCTCCTCGTACACCGACACTTTGAGCGTTTTGATCTCTTCGGCCATGTTGTTGAACGCGAAGTTCATGTAATTGAACTCGTTGGATGCGTTGAGCTCGATGCGCGTATCGAGATCGCCGTGCGAGATGCGCTGCATGCCGCGGATGAGCGTGCGCATCGGCGTCAGCAATACGCGCCGAATGAAGGCAATGTAGAAGACCACGATGATGAAAATGACGGCCGGCATCCAATAGATGACCTTCTGGAAGAAAGAGAGATTCTGCAGGACATCGGTGGAAGGGATCAGGATGACGTACCGGAGTCCCTGGTGCTCGGAATATCGGGACAACAGAAAATATTGCGGATTGGATCCGTTGTGTTCGGCGCGGTCGTTCAAGATCTGCCCGACGCGTTCCGGCGGAAGGCCGTGCGACACGAGCACCTCCCCGTCTGCGGACAGGATCGCCGAATGAACCGCGCCGAGCGATTCGAGGAGGCGGTTGAGGTTGATCCAGGCGCCCAGATAGATGTCCGGAAAATCGCGGTAGATCCGAATCAGATACAGTTCGCCGTCGATCGACACGAAATCCGAAAGGAATGTGCCGTACGCGATCCGCGAAGATTTCGCGACATCGTCCATCAAATTTTGCGCAGCCATGTACTTCCGGTCGTAGCCGGATCGGTTCGTTGTGAGCAACAGCGTCGAATGCTGCGGCGAAAAGTAGGTGAACGAGTCGACGTCGGGCATGAAGTTCAGCATGTAGGTGAATTTGGTGTTGGTCCGCACCTTGATCAGCGTGTTTCGCGTCTCTTCCCGGAACGGGTAGTCGATGGCGGTCGTGTCCAGTTCCTTGTGCAGAAAATTGGCCAGGTACTTCTCTGCTCCCATGAACAGCTCATCCGTCTTGTTGATGAAGTTGGCCAGCGTCTTCTCGTAGGAGTCGGTGACCTGCGTCCTGACGATGTTCCGCGCATAGGTGTTGACGTAGATCAGAAAGGCCACCAGCGGAGCGATGACCAGGATGAAGAGCAGGACGAATTTCGTCTGGATTGAATTCAGAAACTTCATCCTCCATCTGCGCTTCGCCATTCGGCTTCCCTCCTTGAACGTATTATGATCCGCAGGTCCCGGGCTTGTCCATACCCGGCCGGCTCCCGGAGCGCGAGATGTCAACGAATTGCTATGACAGGTTGAGAGAGTGTTAGCGAGGATCCGCGCGGGCGGGATATACTCGACACATCTTGATGCGAAGCGGGTGAATGGCTTGGCGTACGGACAATCAACCAAATGGAGAAAACTGCTGAAGTTTTGGCCGCTCTACCTCATGATGCTCCCGACGATCGTTCTCCTGCTCATCAACAACTATCTGCCCATTGCGGGGCTCATCATCGCGTTCAAAAACGTGAACTATGTCGACGGCGTATTCGGCAGTCCCTGGAACGGATTGAACAACTTCAAGTTCCTGTTCTCGACCCGGGACGCCTGGATCATCACGCGCAACACGCTGCTGTACAACGCGGTGTTCATCGCGTCCAACATCATCGTCGCCCTTATCTTCGCGCTGATGCTGAACGAACTCAGAAGCCGATGGCTGCCGAAATTCTACCAGGCTTCGATGTTCTTCCCGTTCTTCCTGTCCATGGTGGTGGTCAGCTATCTCGTGTTCGCCTTCCTGAGCAAGGGGAACGGGTTCGTCAACAACAATCTGCTGCCGCTCTTCGGCATGGAACCGATCAGCTGGTATCAGGAGCCGAAATACTGGCCGTTCATTCTGCCGCTGATCAACATCTGGAAGAACGCCGGTTACTACACCGTCTTTTTCGTCGCCTCGATGGTCACGATCAGCCACGAGTACTACGAGGCGGCCGTCATCGACGGCGCGAGCAAATGGCAGCAGGCGATCCGCATCACGCTGCCGCAGCTGATGCCGCTCGTCACCGTGTTGACGCTCTTGCAGATCGGCCGAATCTTCTACGCCGACTTCGGGCTGTTCTACCAGGTGCCGCTCAACTCCGGCGCGATCTATTCGACCACGAATGTCATCGACACCTATGTCTACCGCGCCTTGCTCACATTGGGCGACTTCGGCATGTCCTCCGCGGCGGCGTTCTATCAATCCGTTGTCGGTTTCGTGCTCGTGTTCCTGTCGAACTACATCGTGCGCAAGCTGGACCGCGAGAACGCGCTCTTCTGACGCGCAGCCGCACGCTGGACTTGCCAGGGAAAGGAATGAGGAATTTTGCTGAAACGCGGTCTCAACTCGGTTCATCCGGCCACCGGCGCGTTGTTTCACATCATTTTCATCCTGTACACGATCCTGTGCATCGTACCGATCTTCCTCGTCGTGGCGGTGTCGTTCTCGGACGAACTGACGGTTGTCGCGAATGGATACCAGTTCATACCGGAGAAATTCAGCACCTACGCCTATGAATTTCTCTTCAAGGATTCAACCCAGATCTTGCGCTCCTACGGCGTAACGATCCTCGTCACGGCGACGGGCACGCTGCTCGGGGTGTCGATGATGGCGATGTACGCGTACCCGCTCTCGCGAAACGATCTGCCGTTCCGCGGTCCGCTGGCCTTCTTCGTCTTCTTCACGATGTTGTTCAACGGCGGTCTCGTTTCGTTCTATCTGGTCTATGTGCGGTTTCTCGGACTGAAGAACAGTTTGTGGGCGCTCATTCTTCCGCTGCTGGTCGCGCCGTTCTTCATCCTGGTCATGCGGACGTTCTTCAAGAACATCCCGTCGGAACTGATCGAGGCCGCCAAGATCGACGGCGCCGGCGAGTTCCGGATCGCGGGAACGGTCATCTTCCCGCTGTCCGTTCCGATTCTGGCGACCGTGGCGCTGTTCACAGTGCTCAACTACTGGAACGACTGGTTTATGAGCCTGCTGTTCATCTCGGACGACAAGAAAGTGTCGCTCCAGTATCTGATGTACAAGACAATGCTCAACATTCAATACCTGACGTCCAATACGCAGGCCGCACAGGGGATCGCGCAAGGCGGTTCGGCGGTCGAGCTGCCGTCGGAGACGGTCCGGATGGCGATGTGCGTCGTCGGGATCGGACCGATCGTGTTCGCCTATCCGTTCTTCCAGCGGTATTTCGTCAAAGGACTCCTCATCGGCGCGATCAAAGGTTGAATCCGCGGCAGATTCCGGTTAATCACGGCTGCGAGGCCGGATTGACATAAAGTCGCATGTCCCAAGGGAGGGTGCAGATGTTGAGAAAGAAAAAGCGGTTGGTTCTGCTGGTCATGCTCGCCGCCATGCTCGCGCTTGCCGCATGCGGCGGCAGCGGCGGAGGCGGTTCGGACAGCAAGGGCGGAGCAAATTCGGGCAATGGCGGCTCCTCGTCCGGAGGCGGGGATCAGGCGGCGGAAATTGACGCTTCCAAGCTGCCGCCCTATGAAGTGATCCTGATGTATCCCGGCTCGCCCCAGCCGGACGAAAAGCTCGTCGAAGAAGCGATGAACAAGATTCTGAAAGAGAAAATCAACGCGACCATCGATATCCAGCCGATCGACTGGGGCGCATGGAACGACAAGATGAATCTCATGTTCGCTTCCGGGGAGAAAGCGGACCTCGTCTTCACCGCCAGCTGGAACGGCCACGTCGACAACGTGACGAAAGGCGCGTTCGTCGAACTGGACGGCCTGCTGGAAAAGTACGGCCAGGGCATCCTCGAGTCGATCGATCCGTTCCTGCTCGAAGGCGCACGCGTGAAAGGCAAGCTGTATGCCGTTCCGACGAACAAGGAAATCGCTGCGTCGTGGGGCGTCCTCGTGCGGAAAGACCTTGCGGACAAATACAACATGGATTTCTCGAACGTGAAGACGCTCGCCGATCTCGAGCCTTTCCTGCAGATCATCAAGGAGAACGAACCCGATGTCACGCCGCTGTTCCAGTCGTCGACGCAGACGCTGGTCGGTTATGTGAACGGATATGACAACTTCGGCGATCCGGGAGTCCCGGGGTCCGTCAAATTCGGCTCCACCGATCCGACATTGAAATATTTGATCGAAGAGCCGGAATACCTCGAGAATTTGCGGCTCCTTCGCTCCTGGTATCTGAAAGGGTACATCAATGAAGACGCGCCGACCTCGACGCTGCAGGCGAACGAGACTGCGCGCACGGGCCGGGTGTTCATGTGGCCGGAGAGCCTGAAGCCGGGCAAGGACAAGGAAATGGAAAGCACGATCGGCTTCCCGCTGACGCAGATCGAGATCGTGCCGCCGTACATCACGACCGCCGACACGACCAACTCGATGATCGGCATCTCCCGCACGTCCAAGGATCCGGAGCGGGCGATGATGGTGCTGAACCTGCTGCATACGGACAAGGAGCTGCTCAACCTGCTCGACTGGGGCATCGAAGGCGTGCACTATGTCAAAGTTCCGGGCAACGACAACATGATCAAGCTGCCCGACGGCGTCGATCCTTCCAAGCGCGCCTACAACCACGGTTCGCAATGGATGTTCGGCAACCAGTTCCTCAGCTATCTGTGGGAGAATGAAGCGCCCGACAAGTGGGAGCAGTTCCGGAAGTTCAACGAATCCGCGGAGCCTTCGCTCAGCCTGGGCTTCACGTTCGACCCGTCCAATGTCAAGGCCGAGCTCGCGGTCCTGAACAATATCCGCGACGAATTCACCGCCGCGCTCGAGACGGGCTCCGTCGATCCGGACGAAGTGCTGCCGAAATACATCGAGAAGGCGAAGGAAGCCGGCGCCTACAAGGTGCTGCAAGAGAAGCAAAGACAGCTCGAAGAGTTCCTGGCTGCGAAAAAATAAAAAACAACCAATCCGTCCCCGCAACAGGTCCGCAGCCTGCGGGGACGGACTGGTTTTTCCCGAAGGATCAGCGCTGCAGGAAATGATTGCGATATTCATGCGGGGACATGCCGACGATCCGCCTGAACATTTTGGCGAAGTGGGAGAAGTGCGTATAGCCGACGGAAGCGGCGATCGAACTGATCTTGACGTCCGGCGACCGGAGCATGTCCTTGGCTCGCGTGATGCGGGCTTGTATGATATATTCGCTCATCGACACCCCCATTTCTTTCTTGAACAATCTCGACAGGTAGGCCGGATTGAGATGGACGAGCCGGGCGATCGATTCCAGCGACAGATCTTCATCGAGATTTTCGTTGATATGGGCGAGGGTCGTCTCGATGGCCGGCGAGCGCAATGAAGGACGGCCGAGCTTCTGGCAGCGCGCGAACAGTTCCTCCGTCAGCCGGGCAGACCAGAGGCTGAGCGTCTGGATCGACCGGCAGTGGGCATACAGATCGTTGTCATCGCCGAAGATCGGCAGCTCGGAGAGCGGAATGCCGTGCACGCTCGACACCTGGAAGATCATGTTCATGAAACCGATGCAGAACGCCCGCAGCGTCTCGGGCGTGGCGGAACCGGAATCGGCCAGCGAGTGGAACCACTCGTCGTGCGCATGCAGGAATTCGGTCTTGCGGCCGGTCTCCAGCATCGTCTGCCATTCCTCGAAAGCGGGGAGCCGGATATCGACATGGATGTCGCGATTCCGGGCGGATGCGGCGCAGCAGACCGTCCGCATCTCCGTCACGTTGTCCCGCTCGGCGCGCAGCAGCTGCCGGAAGCTGTACGGCACCTGCTCGATCGGACACGGGTCTCCGATGTAGCAGGAGACCGAGCAATAAAACATTTCCCCGCAGGTCTCGACGAAGTTCCGGCATCGTTCCGTCAGCTGCTGCTGCGGAATCGGCTCGGCCCCTTCCGCCAGATAGATCAAGAGCACGTTCACGCCGTTGCGGTCGTGCACGGACCTTCCCTCCAGATCATCCCGGAGGATCAGTTCTTCCGCTGCTTTGCGCAGCGCGTATTCCAGCGCTTCCTCTTCGGACGCGCTGAACGAGCCGTGCCACAGCTCGATGCTGATGAGCACCGGCAGAATCGTAAGGTCGGGACGCAGTCTGATCCGGTAGGATTCGATGGTCGACCGGATATTGTCCGGCGTCAGTCGAATCCGGTGGTTCAGCACATCCTGCCAGAAGCGGTCTTCGAGGATCGGCAGGTTTCGCTGCCATTGCAGCTGCGATTCCTCGTAACTGCGATGAAGCGATTCCATGTCCCGCTCGTGGTCCAATTCCCGGATGGCCCGCTCAACGATCGATTTCAATTGCTTGAAATCCAGCGGCTTGAGCAGGTAGTCGAGGGTCCGGTATTGCAGCGCCTTCTGGATGTATTCGAACTGGCTGTGTCCGGTCGTGACGATGGCTCGAACTCGCGGATAGCAGCGGTTCACATATTCGAGCAGACGAATGCCGTTCGTCCCCGGCATCTCGATGTCGGTGATCAGGATCCGGACCGGATGGTTGTCCAGAATCTCGACGGCATCTTCATAATCGCCGGCCGTATGGATGCGTCGGATGTCCAGGTCCGACCAATCGATGCCGCGTTCGATGGCGCGGACGGCGATGGGTTCGTCGTCCACTATCAGCAGATCGTACATGGCGGAGCCCCCATTCGTTATTCCGGCTTCTACATCATCATGAAAACCGCGTGACAGGAAGTAAATCACTGATTTTACTTTTTGTATCGTTGATTTGACATGGACAGATGGGTTTTGATTGTTGTAATTTCGTTTTAGCAACAAGCAACGGTTTTGTCATCATGACAAGCCATCCCTGGATATATCGATACTACCATGTTACGACAGAAATGGTAAACCGGAATTCTCGCTTCGGGGAGGCGATGGACAGATGCGCAAGGTACTGGTCGTCGACGACGAACCTTACATGCTGGAAGGCTGGAAGACGATGATCGACTGGAATGCCTACGGTTTCGAGCTGTGCGCGGCCGCATCCGACGGGGAAGAAGCGCTGAAGCTCGCCGACACAACCCAGCCCGATCTCGTCTTCACCGACATCCGGATGCCCGGAATCGACGGCATCGATCTGATCCGCAAGCTGAGGGAGAAGCGGCATCCGGGTTCCGGGGGCGGGCCGAAAATCGTCATCATGAGCGGCTATCCGGTATTCGACTATGTCAGACGGGCGATGCCTTACAAGATTGAGCGCTATATGCTCAAACCGCTGATCCCCGAGGAGATCCACGGTCTGCTCTCGGAACTGGCCGCAAGCCGGGAGGCGCCGGGCGCGGACGCCGCCGCGGATGCGGGCGGGACGGCGGAACCGCCGGGCGGAGCCGTCGGCCGGGTGATCGAATATGTGAAGGAGCATTACCGCGAGACGATCCGCATCTCCCGGCTTGCCCGGCTTGTCGGGCATCATCCCGTTTATCTCGGCCAACTGTTCAAACAGAAGACCGGGTATTCGATCCCGGAATATGTGCACCGGCTGCGCATCGCGGAAGCCCGGAAGCTTCTGCGCCGGACGAACCACAAGATCGCGTACATCGCGCAGCAGCTCGGCTATCACGATCCGGATGCGTTTACCGGGAAATTCAAGGCGATGGTCGGCGTAACGCCTTCCGAATACCGGTCCGGCGTCCGGCAAGACTGAAGCCTTGCCACATGCCCCGGAAGGAGGGGATAAGGGATGTTCCGACCGGCCGCTTTCCTTCAACGCATTAATGACATTCCTCTGAAATACAAATTTCTGCTCATCTACTTTCTGTGCGTGCTGCTGCCCATCATCGTCATCAACGTATTCTTCTACCAGCGGAATTCGGCGGACATCAAGCTGCGCGAGATGGACAATCTGCAGAAATCGATCGAACGCGCATCCGGCGAACTGCTCGGCTTGATTGAAGAATCCGTCGCGCTGAGCCGGTCCATTGCAAGCGACGCCGCGATCAACGAGGTGTTGGACCGGACATATGCCGATCCCGTTGAATATTTCGTCGCATACCATGATTTTCTCCGGAACAATCTGACCCGCTATACGTCCACCTATCCGAACATATCGGACATCCGGATTTACACGGACAACGACTCCATCCAGTCGGGCTCGAATTACTACGTCATCGACAGCCTGAGCGGCGCTCTGCCCTGGCTGGATCAGTTCGCCGGCCGGGACGGCGACGTGCGCCTGGCCGCTTACGAAGAACGGGATGTGCTCAATTCCGGCCAGCGCATCAGCGTGCTGAGCAAGATGAACCTGTACGCCGCGAATTCGAGGTACAAGAAATATTTGCGCGTCGACCTGAATCCCGAGAAAATCTACAGCATCATGAAACGGGAAGACGGGTGGCTGCGGCTGCTGCTCATCGACGACCGGGACCGCGTCGTTCTCGACAGCGCGAGCATATCCTTCCGGACCGGCGTTGCTTCTTCGGTCATCCCGGTGCCGCCGGAACGGGGTTCCGGCTACGTCATTGAGCATACGCTCGGACAAGCCGGTTACATCAAGGGATGGAAGCTCATCGGCATCGCGGATACAAGACGTATCGAAATGCTGCATGACGCCGCCCGCCGGTCCATCCTGTGGCTCGCGGCCGTCAGCGCGATCATTCCGACGATTCTCATCAATGTGCTGTTCCGCTCCTACCATTTACGGGTGAACAAGCTCGCCCGGCATATGGCCCGCATCCGCGACGAACGATTCGAACCGATCGCCATCGCGGAGGGCAGGGATGAGATCGGCGCGCTGATCCGTTCGTTCAACGCCATGGCGGTCAAGATCCATTCGCTGATCCATGAAGTTTACAAGCTGGAGATCCGCCAGAAGAATCTGGAACTGGAGCATCTGCGCGCCGAGCTTTCGGCGCTGCACAGCCAGGTGAATCCTCATTTTCTGTTCAACACGCTGAACGCGCTTTATGTCGTCTGCGTCAAGAACGGCTACCGCGATGTCGCTTCCGTCATCCGCGGCCTGTCGCTGCTCATGCGCCAGATGCTGAGCCGCGGAGATGATCTGATTCCGCTTCGCGAAGAGCTGCACTTCACGGCGATGTATCTGCAAATCGAGAAGTTCCGGTTCGGCGATTTGTTTGAATACGCTTTCGAAGTCGATCCGGACGCAAACGAAATGCGGATTCCCCGGATGAGCGTCCAGCTGCTTGTCGAGAATGCGTGCAAGCACGGCTTGCAGGCGAGGAGGGACAATCGGAGAGTCGCCGTCACGGCGAAGCTGGAAGATCAGGCGCTTGCCGTAACGGTGGCCGACAACGGAATCGGCATGGAGGAGGAGAAGCTCCGGCAAGTGATGGACATGGCCAGGTCCGACAGCGGCGGACATGAGCATGTCGGCATCCGCAATGTTTGCAAGCGGTTGGAACTGTATTACCGCGGCATGGCGGCATTCCGGATCGATAGCAGGCCGGGCGAGGGCACAACCGTCGGGTTCCGCATCCCGATCAGGCTGCTGATCGAAGAAGAAAGCAAGGAGGGGCGATGATGGCGTACAGCGTTTTGCTTGTGGACGACGAGCCGCATGCGCTCGAAGGTCTGCAGCTGATGGTGGACTGGGAACGTTTCGGCTTTCGGGTGGCCGGCACCTGCCGGGACGGAGAAGAGGCGATGCTGCGGATTCGGATCGATCCGCCGGATCTGGTCGTGACCGACATCCGCATGCCGGTCATGGACGGGCTCGCCTTGATCGAAGAAGCGCAGCGCGCGGGGCATCGGGACTTGCTGTTCGTGATCGCGAGCGGCTACCACGACTTCGAATACGCGGCCCGCGCCGTCCGCCTCGGCGTGTCCCATTACCTGACCAAGCCGGTCATTCCGTCCGAGGCCGAGGAGATGCTGGGCCGATTGGCTGCTGAATTGCGCGAACGGGAGCGTGCGGACCTGGCATCGGACGACATAGAGCCGCCGGAAGCCTCGCACGCGCCGGAGACGGGCGGCATCCAGGCCGGGGTGGCCGAGTATTTGCGCGCCCACTACAGACGTTCCCTGACCATACGGGAGATCGCCGAACGATTCTATGTGCATCCCGTTTATCTGGGCCAATCGTTTGCGCGCAAATACGGCATCGGGATTCTGGACTACGTGCATGAGCTGCGGATCGAGGAAGCCAAGCGGCTGCTGGAGAGCACGGACATGACGCTCGGCGCAATCGCCGAATCGGTGGGATACAATGCGTATCAGTATTTCTTGAAGCAGTTCGAGCGAAGAACGGGCATGAAGCCGGCGGCATACCGCTTGCGGGCCTCCGGCAAAACGAAAACGGATTCAACATCTTGAATTTCAGGGGGACGGTGCTTGAATCTGGTTATTTTGCAACCGTTTACACCCTCTCATAATGAGGGTTGAAGATCATCATTTCAACGCTAAGGAGGGGCTGTTGGTTTTGACGGGGGAGAAGAAAAGAAGATTTTGGCGCTTTTTGTCCATTGCGCTGGCGCTGATGTTGGTGCTTGCCGCATGCACCGGCAAGTCGGGTGACGGCGGCGGAAGCGGCACGTCCGGACAGGAGACGGGCAGCGGAACCGGCAGCAACGGCGACGGCGGCGGAGAAGGATCGGGCAGCGGACTCGAGCCGATCACGATTACGGCCTTCATCGGTGCGCCGCAGCAGACGCCGACGCCGGACAACCGGATCTACAAGAAGATCGAGGAAGAACTCGGCGTCAAGCTCGAAATGGAGTTTCTGGTCGGCGACCTGCAGCAGAAGCTGGGTGTCATGATTGCCGGCGGGGAATATCCCGACTTGATCACGGCCGATACGAAACTGGTCGCGGCCAAAGCGGTCATCCCGCTCGAAGATCTGATTGAAGAGCATGCGCCCAATCTGAGGAAGCACTTCGCGAAAGCATGGAACAGGATGAAGGACTCGAGCGACGGCCACATTTACTGGCTGCCGAACTACGGCATCATCCACGGCGAGTTCAAACCCACCTGGTATTCCGGGCCCGCGTTCTGGATCCAGAAGAAGGTGCTGAAAGAGTTCGGCTATCCGAAACCGAAGACGCTGGACGAATTCATGCAACTCGTCCGCGATTATGTGGCGAAGCATCCGACGACGGAAGACGGCCAGCCGACGATCGGCTACACGGCGCTCGCTTCCGACTGGCGAACGTTCCCGCTGCTCAACCCGCCGGAGCATCTGATCGGCCATCCGAACGACGGCGGCGTCGTCGTGCGGGACGGTGTGGCGGAAGTGTTCGCCGTCAAGGATTATGCGAAGCGTTATTATCAGGAGCTGAACAACCTCTACAACGAAGGACTGTTCGACAAGGAAGCGTTCGTCCAGAACTACGACCAGTATCTCGCGAAACTCTCTTCCGGCCGCGTCGTCGCGATGTTCGACCAGCACTGGAACTTCCAGCCGGCGGAAGACAACCTGATCGCGGAAGGCCGGATTCTGGACACCTATGTCGGCTTCCCGCTCGTCTATGACACGAGCATCCGCGACTGGTATCTCGACCGGCCCGTGCCGAACCTGAACAACGGTTTCGGCATCAGCAAGGACGCCAAGGACCCGGTGCGCATCATCAAGTTCCTGGATGCGCTGATCACCGAAGAGTGGCAGAAAATCCTCTCCTGGGGCGAAGAAGGCATCGACTATCACGTCGACGAGAACGGCCGATTCTATCGGACGCCGGAGCAGCGCGCGCAGCAGGAAGACCCGACCTGGAAACTGGCGAACAGGGCCGATGCGCTGTTCGGCTACATCCCGAAAATCGAAGGCACGTTCAGCGACGGCAACGCGACGTCTCCGGGCAACCAGCCGGAGGAATATTTCGAATCGCTGAAACCGGAAGACAGGGAACTGCTTGAAGCGTACGGGCACAAGACTTGGACCGACTTCTTCTCGCCGCCGCCGGAAAACCCGGTGTATTATCCGGCATGGCAGATTGACCTGATTGACGGTTCGGAAGCGGCGATCGCGGGTCAGCAAATGACCGACACGTCGCTCAAATATCTGCCGCAGGCCATCATGGCGAAGCCGGGGCAATTCGACGCGGTATGGGACGATTACGTCAAAGCGTTCGAGAAGATCAACGTCCAGGCGTATCTGGACCGCGTCAACGAACAACTGCAATGGCGGATCGAGAACTGGTCCACCGAATAATCGTTCGGGCAGAAGTTCGGAAAGCACGGGCTTGAAGCGCCTCGTGCTTTCCGAATTCTTGTGCCTGCCGAGTCGGGGACGGATTATGCGGGAGGTGTGTTGATGGCGGTTGTTACGGAACTGCCGGCGCGGGAGGACGGCGCGTCTCCGGCCGGCCGGAGAACGTCCTTCTTGCGCCGGATGAAGGGGCAGACGCAGCTCATCCTGATGTCGGTGCCCATCGTGGCTTATGTGATCCTGTTCTCCTACTATCCGATCTGGGGCTGGACGATGGCATTCCAGCAGTTCCGGCCCGGCTTTTCGTTCTGGGAACAGGAATGGGTCGGGTTCAAACATTTCAAGTTTTTGTTCGGCGATGCGGCATTCCTGAACGTGCTGCGCAATACAGTCGCAATGAGCCTCATCAACATGGTGCTCGGATTCGTGACCGCGATCTCGTTCGCCATTCTGCTCAATGAAGTCCGGCAGCGTTTCTTCAAGCGGACGATCCAGACGATCTCTTATCTGCCGCACTTTCTGTCGTGGATCATCGTAACGGGCATCGTGGCGAACGCGCTGTCGGTGGAAGGCGGCATCGTCAACGTCGTGCTGATGAAACTCGGCATCATCCGCGAGCCGATCATGTGGCTGAATGAGCCGCATTATTTCTGGGGCATCGTCGGCGCCGCGCATGTATGGAAGGAAGTCGGCTGGAACGCCATCATCTATCTGGCCGCCATGGCTTCGATCGATCCGGCGCTGTACGAGGCCGCGGAGATGGACGGTGCGAACCGGTACCAGAAGATGCTGCACATCACGCTTCCCGGCATCAAGCCGATCATCGTCATCCTGCTCATCATGAATCTCGGCTGGATTCTGGAAGCGGGATTCGAGGTGCAATATTTGCTCGGCAACGGCGTCGTCGTCGACTGGTCGCAGACGATCGACATTTTCGTGCTCAAGTACGGGCTGCAGATCGGCAACTATTCGCTGGCGACGGCGGCCGGCATTTTCAAGACGGTCGTCAGCATCACGATGATCTTCGCGGCCAACACGATCGCGAAGCGGCTGGGAGAGGAGCGGCTGATATGAGGAGGGCGGACCGATGAGAAGAAGCACACCGCAGCTGGAGCCGGTTGTCTTCCATACGTTGAATACGTTGGCCATGCTGCTGCTGGCCGTCGTCACGCTGTATCCGTTTCTGAATACGCTGGCCGTATCGTTCAACGCCGGCAACGACACGATCCGCGGCGGCATCTACCTGTGGCCGCGTGTATGGTCGCTGCAGAACTACAAGGCCGTCTTCGTGAGCGGGACGATCTACAACGCGTTCTGGGTATCCGTCGCGCGCACGGTGATCGCCACCGTGATCAGCCTGTTCCTCACCTCGATGCTTGCCTATACGGTCAGCCGGAGGGAGTACGTGTTCCGCAAGCCGATCACGATCATCGTCGTGCTCACGATGTATTTCAACGCGGGACTGATCCCGTATTACTTCCTGATCAAGGATCTGAACCTGCTGAACAAGTTTCTGGTATACATCATTCCCGGGCTCATCAGCGCGTTCAACATGATCGTCATCCGGACCTACATGCAGCAGCTGCCTGACGGACTCATTGAATCGGCGAAGATCGACGGCGCGGGGGATTTCCGTACGTTCCTCTATATTGTCCTTCCGCTCTGCCAGCCGGTTCTGGCGACGGTGGCGCTGTTCATCGCGGTCGGACAATGGAATTCGTGGTTTGACACGTTCCTGTTCGCTTCATCGAAGCAGCATCTCAGCACCTTGCAATATGAACTGATGAAGCTCTTGTCCTCGACCATGGTCCAGAGCACGAGCGCCGCCGCCATGTACGGAGCGGACCCGAGCGCCAAACTCACCCAGGTGACGCCGGTGTCGATCCGGGCCGCGATCACCATCGTGGCTTCCGTTCCGATTCTGCTCGTCTATCCGTTCCTGCAGAAATATTTCGTGCATGGATTGCAGCTTGGCAGCATGAAGGATTGAGACGATGCGGCAACATACGGTCAGCGGTCCGTCCAGGCGGCGAAGTCGCCGTCTGGGCGGGCTTTTTTCATTTCATAATATTAATATAGGATAAATTGTTCATACGAATTGGATATCGTTTCGCGATTCAGGTATAATGGACACGAGCATCACGAAGGCCGAGGGGGGAGATAACCGTTGTATGGATCACATGATCTTTGAAGTCGGGACCGCACTACTGTTGATTGCCCTGTTCTCACTCGCAGCCGGAAAATTGAAGTTGTCGATCATCCCTTTTCTGATTGTGCTCGGGATGCTGGTCGGGCCGCATGCACCGGAGCTCGGCCTCATCGATCTGACCTTCGTTGAGAGCCGGGAAGTCATTTCGTTTCTCGGCAGAGTCGGCGTGCTGTTCCTGCTGTTCTATGTCGGTCTGGAGTTTTCCGTATCGAAGCTGGTTCGATCCGGCAGAAAAATCGTGTTCGGAGGCTCCGTTTATGTTATTCTGAATTTTGTGCTCGGACTCGGTTTCGGCTTCGCTGCCGGATTCCCGCTCTATGAAGCGTTGATCATTGCGGGGATGATGTCCGTATCGTCGACGGCGATCGTCGCGAAAGTGCTCGTCGATTTGCGCCGGACCGGTAACTCGGAAACGGAACTCATTCTGGGCATGGTCCTGTTCGACGACCTGTTCCTGGCCGTCTTCCTGTCCATCATGTCCGGTCTGCTGCTGGGCGGCGCGACATCGGTCGGCGGCGTGCTCCTGTCGGTCGGCATTTCGGTCGGCTACATGCTGCTTTTCTTCATCATCGGCAGGAAAGCCAATCCGATTCTGAACAAGCTGCTCAATATCACGTCCAATGAAATCTTCATCATTGTGGTGTTCGCTGTCCTGTTCTTCGTCGCAGGATTCTCGGAGAAACTGCATGTGGCGGAAGCGATCGGCGCGCTGCTGCTCGGACTCGCGTTGTCCGAGACCGAACACAGCAAGCGCATCGAGCATCTGGTCGTGCCGTTCCGCGATTTCTTCGGTGCAATCTTCTTTTTCAGTTTCGGTCTCAGCATTGACCCGACCACCCTTGGCGATGCAGCCTGGTATGCCGTCGGAGCGGTCGTGATCACGCTGATTGCCAACATCGTCGCGGGCATGGTGGCGGGCCGCAATGCCGGTCTGTCGCACAAGGCGTCGATGAATATCGGACTTACCGTCGTGGCGCGGGGTGAATTTTCCATCATCGTGGCCAACCTGGGGGCGGCGGCTGCGCTGGCTCCCATGCTGCAGCCGTTCTCCGCGATGTATGTTCTGATTCTGGCGATTGCCGGTCCGCTGCTTGCGAAGGAGTCCAAGCGGATCTACGGCGTTCTGAACCGCATCTTCGGCTGGAGCAAGGCGAAAGAGCCGGTCAAGCAAACGGGTACCGATTAATGGAACGGAGGATGTATTGAGGCAATGGCTACCATTCGTGAATCCGATTTGCCCGGTATTGGCAAAAAGTTTCAGGTGGACGCCAATTCGGGAGACAGACTGGTCATCGTCATTCACGACGATGGCAGAAGGGAACTGTACCATTTCGAGGATGACGATCCGGAAGAGACGATCTCGCAAGTGACGCTTGAAGACGATGAAGCGAGACAGGTTGCTTCCATTATCGGGGGCATGCAATACAAGCCGAAGGCGCTCGAGTCGATTCAGGTGTCGCTTGACGAGCTGGTCATCGAATGGGCCAAGGTCGAACCCCATTACAAGAGCGTCGGCAAGTCGATCGCCGAGCTGCAGGTTCGCCAGCGGACCGGGGCGACCATTCTCGCTTTCGTGGAGAAGGGCAGACAGAAGATCAACCCCGGTCCGGAAGACCGGCTCACGGCCGACATGACGGTCGTCGTGGCCGGCGAGCGTCAGCAGATCAAGCTGTTCAAGGAGTTGCTGCAGAACGGCTAATCGCATAACGGCGGGGGAAGAAGGCTGGTCCGGCGGGTCAGCCTTCTTCATGCTGTACGCCCGGCATGGGCGTCATCTCTACGGTGAAAGTCCGGAATGGGGGCTGGCGAGCGCCTACCATTAGCCGAGGGCAAGGGTGTCGGTCGCGAGGCCGAATCTGAAGGAAGCCGGAGGCAAACGCACGGGCCAAGGTACACGAACTGGATTCGAGGCAGGGTTAGTCGGATGAGTTGCCAGCACACAACGAAATCCAAAGCCGCCAAGGGCTAATCCTGTAAACTCCAGTGGTCGCGGGCAGACAGATGACGCTCTTATCCGGGGAGGCCTGCGGAATACGCGAAGTCACTTCGTAACCGCAGCCGGGAGGCTGCGCTGAATCCGCAGGAGTCAGCAGAGGCTATAGTACGCGAGTACGGGACGTAAGGAA